>ENA-ORCZ01000013-ORCZ01000013.1-marine-metagenome-genome-assembly--contig:-NODE-13-length-383146-cov-10.101624_pt1 | contig 383146 bp, 336 predicted proteins | sample MGYA00237785_ERZ508519 | MGnify/ENA primary metagenome ERZ508519 (study PRJEB26189, sample SAMN06268790) | marine metagenome | isolation source: Bioluminescent Bay, La Paraguera, Puerto Rico | place... | reverse complement strand
AGAATGTTGCGGATCGTGCCGTTGGGCGAGCGGTACATGCGCTTCAGCCCGAATTCCTCGACGCGGGCCTCGTCCGGCGTGATGGTGGCGCATTTGACGCCGACGCCGTGCTTCTTGATCGCGTTGGCCGCGTCGACGGTGATCTGGTCGTCGGTCTCGTCGCGCTTCTGGATCGAGAGATCGTAATAGTCCAGATCGATATCCAGATAGGGGTGGATCAGCTTGTCCTTGATGAACTGCCAGATGATCCGGGTCATCTCGTCGCCGTCGAGCTCAACGACCGGATTGTCGACTTTGATCTTTGCCATGGAAACTCGGCCTCACGTTTTTAAAAGAACGGGTGGTGAAGGAGCAGATCTCTGGAGAGGTGCTTTAGCAGGTTTTGATTGTGTGCGCTTGTATACAATTAAATCGAATGAGGCAAGGGAGAAGGGAAGAGTTCGGGAAATGAGGACCGGTCCATCCCCATTCTCGGTCATCACCGGGCTCGACCCGGTGATCCATGCCGTGACCTTTCACCCCGCTCATGCTGATCGAGAGGTACTGAAACGGCATGGATGCCATGGTCAGGCCATGGCATGACGACGGAGAGGGTGTTTTCAAATCCCGCACCTTGCATTCTTGAGATGTTCCCGTAGCCAGTTTTCGAAAATACGTCTGACCATGAGGTTTCCTGGGTCTCCGCTTTCGCGGAGATGACACCCGGGGGAGGTGGCGAACACCCGGGTTCTCGTCTCAGTCTGCTGGAATGCCAGCGGCGTCGATGGCAAGTTGGAATGGCCTTCCCCTCCGCTGTCATTCCCGCGGAAGCGGGAACCCAGGATTCTTCATAGGTCGGGAATTTTGAACCGGCTGGAAAAGAACCTCAATTGCGTCGTTTCCCCTGATGCTCCCGGACCACCTCCGCATGCGGATCGACCAGATCGGCGACCGTGACCTGTGCAAGTTCCGCCTGAAACGTCTGCCTAGCCGCGTCGAGCGCCTTCGAGGTCGCCGTGTTGGCGGCGCGTTCCAGGAGGCAGGCGGGGGCGTCGGCGGAGTGGCCGACGGCGAAGAGCTCAGGCGAGCCGAGAGCCGCGTAGACGTCGGCGAGCGTGATCTCCGTCAGCGGCCGGGCCAGGACCCAGCCGCCGCCATGACCCTTGGAGGAGCCGACGAACCCGGCCTCGCGCAGACCCGCCATGGTGCGGCGGACGAGCGACGGGTTGGTGTTCAGCATTCTGCCGATCTCTTCGGAGGTCACGGGCTCGTCGATCTGCTGCAGATGCAGAAGCACATGGAGCACTCGGGGCAGGCGGCTGTCGGTACGCAAATCTTTCTCCGGTTTTGTTTTCGACCCTGTTTTCGGGATCAGGATACCGCTCCACACAGCCGCCCCGGACTTGATCCGGGGCCTCATGGCGGGTCCCGGATCAAGTCCGGGACGACACAGAATGGGAGGTTCGGTTTTGCCCGACATCTTCATCATCAATCCCGGCCTTCCACTCCGCTCCAGCCGGGATGACACCCGAATGTCGTCACCTCGTTCAAGCGCGTTGCCGCCAATCTCGACACCGTGCGGATCAGGCAAGGATAAGACATTCCTGTTCTCGTTACAAATAACGATACAAAAGATTGACAGGCCTTGTTATGTAACTTTATAAGTAACGAATTGATGTGGTGCTGATTTAGGGAGTTGCCGGATTGACCGAGGCGGTTGCACAAGCAGGAGAGGGCATGCGCCACCGCTGGGCCGCGCTTGGTGCGCTCTACCTGGCCATGTTCATGAACATTCTCGACGTCAGTGTCGTCAATCTGGCGCTCCCGGCGATCCGAAACGGCCTTGAGGCGACGCCTGCAGACCTGGAATGGGTGCTGGTCATCTATGTCCTGACCTTCGCGGCGGGGCTTCTGCCCTTCGGCCGGTTCGGCGACGTGATCGGCCGGGAACGGGTGTTCGTCTGGGGCGTGGCCGGGTTCAGCCTGAGTTCGCTGGCCTGCGGCCTTGCCCCGGACATCGGCACGCTGATCGTGAGTCGCGCCGTTCAGGGGATCGCCGCGGCAATGATGGTGCCGCAGGTGCTCGCCATCGTGCAGGTGATCTTTGCCGAAGAGGAGCGGGGCAGGGCCATTGGTCTTTTCGCCTCCGTGAGTGCGCTCGGCGCGGTGGCCGGTCCACTCATCGGCGGGGCGATCGTCTCAGCGGATGTCGCCGGGCTCGGCTGGCGGCCGATCTTCCTGATGAATATTCCGCTCGGCCTGCTCTCGCTCGTCGGTGCGCTGCGTTTCGTCCCGAGGATGAGGACGGAAGACAGGGTGCAGCCCGACTGGGCGGGTACGCTGCTCTTCGCGCTGGCAATCACCTGCCTGACCTATCCGCTGGTTGAGGGCCGCCAGTTCGGCTGGCCGCTCTGGTGCTTCGCCCTGATGGGATTGTCCGTGGTGCTCGCCGTCCTGTTCCTCAAGCTGCAGGCCCGCCGGGCTACGCTCGGCCTGGCGCAGGTCCTGCCGGCCGCCCTTCTGAAGGACCGGGTCTTCGTGCGAGGGTTGGTCATGGTGAGCGCGTTCTTTTCGGGACTTGCGGGTGTCTTTTTCGTGCTGGCGCTGTTTCTGCAGTCCGGTCTCGGCCTCTCGCCGCTTCAGGCGGGGCTCGCGCTGGCGCCGCATCCCGTCGGCGTCATCATCGCTTCCACCCTGACCGGAAGACTGGGACGGAACCGGCTGACACTCAGGGTGGCCGGCGGAGTTTTCGTCCTGTTCCTGGGCATGGCCTCGGTGCGCATCGCCGCCGCGACGGCCGATCCGCTCACCGGCGCGGATTTCCTCCTGCCGCTGCTGACTGTCGGCCTCGGCACCGGCACCGCGATTGCCGCGCTCTTCCAGAGCATTCTGTCGCGGGTCTCCGGTCCGGATGCCGGGGCAGGGTCCGGCGTCCTGCAGGCTTTCCAGCAGGTCGGCATCGCGCTCGGGGTCGCCCTGCAGGGGCAGATCTTCTTTCACGTGCTTGGTCCGTCGACTTCGCCATCCGCCTATCTGGCGGCGGTCAAGGCAGCGCTCTTCTATCCCGTCGGTGTCTTTCTCGTCCTGACTCTGGCCGCCCTTTTTTCGAGCCGGCGGCGCGCTGTGTCCGAGACGGCCTGACAAAACGCTGTCCGTCCTCCGGCACACCAATCTCTCTTACCGCGTTGTACCGTCACCCGTATCTCAGAACCGACCAGCGAACGATAAGGGCGGCTGCGGCGAGTTCGAGCCAGGCGAGCGGCAGCGCGATTGCCAGGATGGCGGCGGGCGCGAGGTTCATGTTGAAGAGCGCCAGCCAGAAGAGGCCGAAGACGGTGGCCCAGACCAGCGTGCCTGCCGCAAGCGCGGCCCTGACGGAGGCGCCGAACTTCTCCATGACCAACCAGGGGATCGCGGTGGCGGAGACGACCAGCATCGTGTCCCACAGGCCCCAGACCGTGAACACCGGCAGGTCCATCGGAGCGACGCCGGGAACGGCCTGCAAGGCATCGCGCATCATCGGCATGACGAAGGCGAAATAGCGGAAGACTTCGGACAGATTGATCCAGAGGAAATTGACGCCGAATGCGATCCAGAGCGGACGGAGGGCGGGATTTGCGGCAAAGGACGATTGCGCAGGGATCATGTGAGCTGCCTTTCGAGAGAGGAGAGAAAGGTTCTTGCGGCCTTGCGGAGCCGGTCCGCCGAGGCGGTCACCCGCGACAGCGACCAGAGGCCGGTGGCAAAGATGAGGACGGTTTCCGCGAGCCGTTCGATTTCCGCCCCGTCGCGGGCCATGCCTTCGGGCAGGGCATTTTTCAACGCCGCGGAAAACCCGCGCCGCAGCCGGTCGTTATGGGCTTCGACCTGTTTCAGCACGTCGCCGTCATGCGGCGCGGCTTCGGTTGCCGCGTTGGCGACGAAGCAGCCCGGGCCCGGCAGGCCGCCTTCTTCGGCCCGCGCGATCTGGTGTTCGAAATAGTTTGCGATTTCGGATAGTCCGGCGCCGGGCCGCTCGACGGCTTCGAATGCGGGGCTGACCACCAGCTCCTGGTAACGCTGAAAACACGCGAGGAACAGCTCCCGCTTGCCGCCGAAATCCGAATAGATCCCGTGGCGGCTGACCTTCGTCGCCCGGACGAGGTCGTCCATGGAGGTGGCGTTGTAGCCCCGGGACCAGAAGACGGTCAGGGCCCGGTCGGCAAGCGTGTCGGCGGTGTGGGTCTTGGGGCGCGGCATGATTCCTGTTTAACAGAATGATTATTCTGTAACAAGGCGAGCTTGGCTGGAAAAAGGGGATTGGTCCCGGATCGGGTCCGGGACGGCGCCCGTTCGGCGCCTCGAAATGCGGATGCCGTCCTCTCCATCGTCGTCCCATGGCTCGACCATGGGACCCATGCCGTTTCTTGTCCATTCGATCAGCCCAAAGGGTTGAGCGGTCACGGCATGGATCACCGGGTCAAGCCCGGTGATGACCTGTGATCGGGGATAGGCCGAGTTTCTCATAACGAAGTGATCGGATGATCGGCTGATGCGATTGCCGGGCAGATATTCAAGCCGTCCCGGACCCGATCCGGGACCTATTGCTCCGGCCTAGTTATCCCCGCCGGACCTCAGATTGGCCCGCAGGGTGTCGAGCAGGGTTTTCAGTTCGGCGAAGGTTTCTTCGGAGAGGCCGGAGGCATCGGCCACGCAGGCGGGAACCTCCCTGGCCTTCTCCTGAAGGGCAGCGCCTTGCTTCGTCAGGCCGACCTTGACGACACGCTGGTCCTGAAGGTCCCGGACCCGTGTGAGCAGCCCCATCGTCTCCAGGCGTTTAATCAGCGGCGTGACGGTGTTGTATTCCAGGCTGAGCGCGTCGCCGATATCCTTGACCGTGCGCTCGTCCCGCCGCCAGAGCAGAGTCATGACCAGATATTGCGGATAGGTCAGCCCGAGGCCGTCCAGCAGCGACCGGTAGAGATGGTTGAAGGCCAGATTGGCCTCGTAGACCGCGAAGCAGAGAAAATCGTCCAGATCCGTACTCTGGCCTGTGTGGGCGGTGTTGTTTCCCGGCTGGGATGAGCCTTGCGGATCCTGATGTTCTGACATGAACCGTTCCTAAGCAGCATTTTTTTTCTTGGCAAGCATTGACACAGGCCGTTACGGCAATCATATACATCGTACACGATTAAATCGTGCACGAGTTAAATGGAGATGATCTGATGGAAATCAAGATCGAAGGGCCGCAGGTGAGCCGCCGCCAGACGTTGATCGGCGGTGGTGTCATCGGGCTCGGACTGCTGATGGCCCCCGGGCTCGGGGTGTCCAGGGAATTGTCAAACAAGGAGACTTTGAAAATGACCACCTTCACGACGAAAGACGGAACGGAACTCTTCTACAAGGACTGGGGCCGGGGACAGCCGATCGTCTTCTCCCACGGCTGGCCGCTCTCGGCGGATGCCTGGGATGCCCAGATGCTGTTCTTCGGGCAGAACGGGTTCCGGGTGATCGCCCATGACCGCCGCGGCCACGGCCGCTCCGGCCAGCCCTGGGACGGCAACAACATGGACCGCTATGCCGACGACCTGGCCGAGCTTATCGAACATCTGGACCTGCACGACGTCATCCTGATCGGCCATTCGACCGGCGGCGGCGAGGTCAGCCATTATGTCGGCCGCCACGGCAACGACCGGGTCGCCAAGGTCGTGCTGGTCGGCGCGGTTCCGCCGCTGATGCTGAAAACCGATGCCAACCCGGACGGCACGCCGCTGGACGTCTTCGACGGCATCCGCCAGGGCACGGCCTATAACCGCTCTCAGTTCTACAAGGACCTGACAATCCCTTTCTACGGCTTCAACCGGGACGGGGTGGAGACCAACGACGGCCTGCGCGAAAGCTTCTGGCTGCAGGGCATGGCCGGCGGCATCAAGGGACAGTACGACTGTATCCGCGAGTTCTCCGAAGTCGACTACACGGACGACCTCAAGGCGATCAAGGTGCCGACGCTGATCGTTCACGGCGACGACGACCAGATCGTTCCCATAAAGGCCTCCGCACACCTGGCCGCCGAGATCGTCGAAGACGCAACGCTGAAGATCTACAAGGGTGGGGCGCACGGCCTGGCTCAGGTCCAGGCGGAAGAATTCAACAAGGACGTCCTGACGTTCATTCAGGGCTGATCGGTTCCATGAAAAGGGTGGCCCGCCGGGCCGCCCTTTTATCGATGATTTCACCGGCCGGGAGTTTTTCTTCCGTCCGTGCCTTGCCGCCGGTTCCAGCGGCTCATGCCGGTTACGCCCGGCAGGGTCATTCGATGGGCGTCTTGACGTTGGTCACCTGGTGGGTCGCGGTGCCGCCGATCTTGCCGCAATCCTCCACGGTTTGGGCGAGTACGGTGACGTCTTTGACCTTGCACAGAACGCCCATGTCGACGTCCTCAGTGCCTTCGCCCCCGTGCCAGGCAGCCCCACCGGCTGCCAAAACGGCCGGGACATAAGCCGTGGCGGACATAAGGGCGGCGGTTGCGGCGACTGCAATTTTCCTCATCGTGAATACCTTTCCTGTTCCAGTCGGTTTCGGTGTTCGTGCACAGCTCTTATGGTTTTTTGGTCTTGCCGGGGCCAAGGGGAATCCGGTCGAGCAATCCGTCCGGATCATGGGTTGCCGGTATCTGGCGACATGCTCTGGGGTCGAGGCCGAGCTTTTGCAGCTCCGCACTTTGACCATCGCAGATGGGAACAGCTGCCTTTGCGGTTGCCTTTGCTGCCTCGGCGACGGCACCGGCTAGCGTGCCGTCGAAACCTGCGAGCGATTTCGACATTTCTTCGGTGAACAGCGACAAGGTCTCGCTTTCGTTGTAAATGGCGAACTGGTCGGATTGCGCTGAAACGACGACGGCGGTGGACCGCGCGGGATCGTTTTCGGGATTCTTGTGAAAGAACAGGGGAGACGCCGCGGCGGATTCGCAGGCATCGATCATGACGATGATCTCCGCAGCCGGGATCCCGTTGACAAGGCGTGCGAATTCCGACGCCATGATCCATTTTTCCTCGGCAACCGCGAAAGCCAAGGCCTTCGGTTTTTCCTCGCTCCACAGGACCAAAACATCATTGGCTGGCGTTGCGGCCTCATGCGCGTCAATTGGACCGCCATGAACATTGGCATAGACGATCAACCGATCGGTCGGGCCCAAGGTTTTCGCAAGTTCCGCTGTCATGGCCCTGAGGCCGTTTACCGTCCCCTGCCGGTTCAACAGGAAATGCTGGTTGCCGCTGTCGATTTCGAGGCGCTCCGACAAGGCGCCGGCAACCGCGTTGATGCCATTGATGCAGACTTCCGGAGGAGCCGGCTTCCAGGGCGGGCAGACGCTTATTGCGAGCAGGTTATTGGTCAGCGAGCTGCCGGTTTGATCCGCTGGAGCATTGATTGTATTCAAAAAATATACAATCAAAGATAAAGTAAATACAATTTTAAAACAAAATATTCCTGTTGAATTCTTATTTTTACTCATATCTATCTGTATAGATTTTTCAAAACTTCGCATCTTTGAGTGTATTCTCAATTATATCATTGATAAAATTGACAATAAAACTGTCGTATGAAGAATTTATTAATAATAATTGGTATTTTATTATTTTCTTAAGCTCTCCAACTGGATTCCTTAATGCGAAGTGGAGCGCTAATCTTTGATCTGTCATCTGTTTCGTTCCTTCTGCGCAGTGGAATTGCAGCTGAGCGAAGGAGTTGTGCAGTTGTCCGCATTGGCCTCTTCCCGTGGGAGGGGCCGGGCCGCGATCCGGTCGGACCTCTTCGCCGCTTTCCGACATTTGAACCCCACGCCTCAATCGCCCTCATAGGAGAGGACCGTACCTTCGCGGCTTCACGTCTTGTCCGCGACCTCGAAGCTCGCCAGGTCCAGGTCTCCACTCCAGCGCCAGGCGCCGAGAAAGGGTTCGGCGAGTGTCCTGCGGCCGTGCTTTTCCCAGGCCGGATGATGGATCAGCGTGCCGGGAGGGTGAGGGCGGTAGGGGCCCTTGCCCAGCACCCATTCTGCTTCTCCGGCAATCACGAAATAGGTTTCCTCGCCCGAATGGCTGGAAAGGGGATAGTCCGTACCGGCTTTCGATACCAGCAGTCCCACCCGCATCTCGTCATCGTGAATGTGGCCGTCCGGCCCGAGCAACTCGGTGGTGAACAGCCGGCTGGAAATCTCGTCCGAAAGGCCTGCTCCCTCCCACGGTTCCCAGTCGAGCAACGGACTGCAGGCGAGGATCCGGCGCGACAGGGGCAGCGCGTTCGGCAGGCGGCAGCAGTCTTCCAGCAGCCCGACCGGCTTCAGGCGCTGTGCCCGGCGCCGATAGGGTTTTGATGCCGCATCATGAAGTCTTGCCGCAGCCTGGTCACCGCCCGGCCTGCCTTCGCGGGCGTATGCGGCGGCAACCGCATCGAGCAGGGTGCTGAACACCTGGTGTTCTGGAGCGGAGAGGCTTGTCATTGTCATCAACTCCGCTTTGCCGGGACCGGAAAACCAATTGACCGTGCCGCCGTCCCGGTCTTGCGCCGGAACCTCGTGGCAGCTCCCGGATCCAGTCCGGGTCGGCGCAGGGGGCGTTCGAACCCGTTCCGCCCCTCCACGTCGGCCAGTTCCTCTGCCGGCGAGCGATCTTATCAGCCGGAGTAACCCTGCGCGTCCATTCGCTGCAAAAAAAGGGCGGCCGAAGCCGCCCTGGATCGTGTCCGCTTCAGGCCATTCAGCCGATGATGCCGTTCAGCGTCGCGCTCGGGCGCATGACGGCGTCGACCTTGGCCTGGGGGGCGTGATAATAGCCGCCGGTATCGGCCGGAGAACCCTGGACGCCGTTCAGTTCGGCGACGATCTTGTCCTCGTTGGCCGAAAGCGACTCGGCGACCGGCGCGAACCGTGCCTTCAGCTCGGCGTCCTTGTCCTGGGCGGCGAGTGCCTGGGCCCAGTAGAGGGCGATGTAGAAATGGCTGCCGCGGTTGTCGAGGCCGCCGACCTTGCGGGCCGGGGACTTGTCGTTATCGAGCAGCTTTTCGATCGCCTGGTCGAGCGCGTCGGCCAGGACCTGGGCCTTGGCGTTGCCCTTGACGTTGGCAAGATGCTCCAGCGAGGCGCCGAGCGCGCAGAACTCGCCGAGCGAATCCCAGCGCAGGTAATTCTCTTCCATGAGCTGCTGCACGTGTTTCGGCGCCGAGCCGCCGGCGCCGGTCTCGAACAGGCCACCGCCGTTCATCAGCGGAACGATGGAGAGCATCTTCGCCGAGGTGCCGACTTCCAGGATCGGATAGAGGTCGGTCAGGTAGTCGCGCAGCACGTTGCCGGTGATGGAGATGGTGTCCTCGCCGCGGGCGATCCGCTCGGTGGAATATTTCGCGGCTTCTTCCGGCGCCATGATCTTGAGATCGAGACCGGAGGTGTCGTGTTCCGGCAGGTAGGCCTCGACTTTCTTGATCAGTTCGGCGTCATGGGCGCGGGTCTTGTCCAGCCAGAAGACGCCCGGCATGCCGGAAAGGCGGGAGCGGGTGACGCCGAGCTTGACCCAGTCGCGGATCGGCGCGTCCTTGGTGAGACACGCGCGCCAGATGTCGCCTGCCTCGACCGCATGCTCGATCAGCGTCGTGCCGGCGGCGTCGACGATGCGGACGGTGCCGTCGGCAGGCGCCTTGAAGGTCTGCGGGTGGGAGCCGTATTCCTCCGCCTTCTGGGCCATCAGGCCGACATTCGGCACCGTGCCCATCCTGGCCGGGTCGAGCGCGCCGTTTTCGCGGCAGAAGTCGATGACGGCGGAATAGACGCCGGCGTAGGAACTGTCCGGGATCACGCATTTCGCGTCGGCTTCCTTGCCGTCTGGACCCCAGCCCTTGCCGCCCGCTCGGATCAGGGCCGGCATGGAGGCGTCGATGATGACGTCGGAGGAGACATGCAGGTTGGTGATGCCCTTGTCGGAGTTCACCATGTACATGGCCGGGCCGTTGTCGAAGGCCGCCTTGATGTCTGCGTTGATTTCGGCGGCCTTGCCGGCCGGAAGCGTCGCGACCTTGGCTTCCAGGTCGCCGATGCCGAGATCCGGATTGACGCCGAGTTCGGCGAAGGTGGCGGCGTGCTTGGCAAAGACGTCCTTCAGGAACGCCTTGACGCAGTGGCCGAAGATGATCGGGTCGGAAACCTTCATCATCGTGGCCTTCAGGTGAACGGAGAACAGGATGCCCTCGTCCTTGGCGGCCTGGATTTCCTTTTCCAGGAAGGCGGAAAGGGCCCTGGCGCTCATGTAGGTGCCGTCGACCACGTCGCCTTCGTCCAGCTTCCAGCCGTCCTTGAGAACCGTTGCCGATCCGTCCCCGGCGACGAATTCGATCTTCGCCTTGCCGGCGGACGCAGCGGCGACGGTCACGGATTTCTCGTTGGCGCGGAAATCGTCCACACCCATGGTGGCGACATGGGTCTTGGAGGAGGTCAGCCATTCGCCCATGCGGTGCGGGTTCTTCTTGGCATATTCCTTGACCGCCTTTGGCGCGCGGCGGTCGGAGTTGCCTTCACGCAGGACCGGGTTCACCGCGGAGCCCTTGATGGCGTCGTATTTCGCCTTGACGGTCTTTTCCTCGTCGTTCGACGGCTCGTAAGGGTAGTCGGGAAGCTTGTAGCCCTGGGCCTGCAGTTCCTTGATCGCGGCGTTGAGCTGCGGCTGGGAGGCGGAAATGTTCGGCAGCTTGATGACGTTGGCGTCCGGCTGCTTCACCATCTCGCCGAGTTCGGCCAGATCGTCGGACTGCTTCTGTTCGTCGGTCAGGTATTCCGGGAAATTCGCCAGGATGCGGCCGGCGAGGGAGATGTCCTTGGTGCCGACGGTCAGCCCGGCTGCCTTGGTGAAGGAGCGGATGATCGGCAGGAACGAGGCGCTTGCCAGTTCCGGTGCTTCGTCGACCTTGGTGTAGATGATGTCGGCCATGACTCTCACATTTCCTAGCGTTCGATACGTGATCCTGTGGGGCCGCGGAGCGCCGCCCCGGATGGAATTCCGAGATGCGTATACAGTTGTGCGCAATCAATTGCCAGCCCTCCGGAAGGCGAAGGCGGCAGGTCCCGGGGAGTTCTAACAAACGGGTTGGAAAAGTCCATCGGCACGAAGGCGGAGAAGCGCTCTCAGGACGCAGGTCTCAGACGTCGATCCGCCAGAAATCCACCGCGCCTTCGGGAAATCTGGCCAGAACACGGTCCAGGTCCCGCTGGTCGATGGACGAGCGGCGCAATGCCCTGGCGACGTCCTCAATGGCGCTGTCCGGAGCGACATTGTGGTCCCGGCGCACGGATTTGACTTCGCGGATCAGCGAGGCCCGGTCCGGGAAGGGCGGAGGCGTATCGTTCGGCTCCCAGTCCTCGACGAAGATCGCCCGCGTGACGGCCGGCAGGATGTTGGCGAATTCCAGCGCCTGTTCGGTTGTCAGGTGCGCGCGGAAGGTATGCAGGACAGCCCGCAATGTGTGGTAGGCCTGATGATGCGTCTGGAGCATGCACACATCGCGGACATCCAGAATGAACGCATCGAAATCAAGAGATGCGTGAAAATAGGTCTGTGGCATCGGCATAGTGATCAATCGCCTTGATTGTAATTTTTACCGATTAATACTCATCAAACTGCTCAGTTCCACGATTTTCTGATCTGAAACGCGAATTTCATGCTGACGCAGTGTTCATGTTCACCGAAGCGGCTTCGCCGTGTTCGATCAAACCGTGGCATTCCTGTTTCAGGAGCGGGAATGCATACATAACGACGACTGGGCCTGATGATGACAGACAGGCCGACTGTGGGTGCCGGCATCATCGGATGCCCCTGAAATACGTGTCTAGATCAACGGACGTTCAACCGGACTCGATTGAACGTCCAAAAGGTGATCGATCCTAGAGTGTTCGAGCATCTTGTCTGCGTTCACTTGAACGCGGCATGCTCCAGGTCTGAATGCGCTGCAGGAAACCCCGGCAGCTTACCAGAATCAGTCCCGCCGGTCGAAGAGTGCCTGTGCCAGATCCTTGCAGGCCGACGGGGATAGCGGCTCATCGAAGAGAATGCGGTAGATGATCGGCGCGACCACCTGATTGATCACCGTCTCCGTCGCCGGGAAGGTCTCGTTCCTTTCCGCTGCCCGTGCCGCCATGATCCCGATCTGCTGGCGCATGAACGCGCAGCACTGGCCGGCCTGGCCGGTATTGGCGGCCAGAACGTCGCGAATCAGGTGCTGTCCGGGGCCTGAAGACATTTCCTCGCCATATTGCTCCGCCCAGACGGCAAGGTCTGAGCGGCCGCTGCCGGTGTCCGCCGGTTCTCCGTCCGGCTGCAGGCGCTCCATGGCGACATCCGCCAGAAGTTCCTCCAGGCCGCCCCAGCGGCGATAGATCGTCGACGGGGTAACGCCGGCCTTGTCGGCCACGATCGGAATCGTCAGGTCGGTGCGGCTTCCGGTTTCAAGGAGCGCGGTGACGGCTTCATGTACCGCTGCCTGGACCCTTGCGCTGCGCCCGCCCGGGCGGATGTGGCCTCTCAATGCCAATGCGATGTTCCTTCATGCGCCACACGGTGTCTGCGCGATCTCTCAAGTCCTAAAAGCAAATAATTTGCTTTTAGAGGGAAAGTGGCTTATCTAACTTTAAAGCTAATTATTTGTTTTAAGGGGAAGCCACTCCCATGTCCAATCCGAAGTCGACCGGGCTGCTGCCGAAAGCGGGGGCCAGCCTGTTTTACGGAACCACGCTGATGACGCTCTTTGCCGCCTCCGCCGTTCCAACGCCCCTTTACCGGCTCTACCAGGCCGAATGGTCCCTGACGCCAGGCACCGTCACGCTTGTCTTTGCGATCTACGTCGTGGCTCTGCTCGCGGCGGTCCTGGTCGCGGGCTCCCTTTCGGACTATCTCGGACGACGCTTCATGATCGGATCGGCGCTCGGCCTGCAGATCGCCGCCATGGGGGCTTTCCTGCTGACGGACGGCCCGGGCTGGCTGCTGGCGGCCCGGGTGCTCCAGGGACTGGCGGTGGGGACGGGAACGAGTGCGTTGGGCGCAGCGCTGGTCGATATCGACGCGCGCAACGGGCCGCTCGTCAACAGTATCGCGCCTTTCATCGGCATGGCTTGCGGGGCTCTCTCCTCGGGGGCCCTGGTCGTCTACGCGCCCGACCCGCTTCATTTCGTCTTCGGCGTCTTTCTGGCAATTCATGCCACGCAGCTCATCCTGATCCGGGCGGTGCCCGAAACGATCGCCCGGCGTCCGGGGGTACTGTCGGCCATGATGCCGAGGGTCACCGTTCCGAGGCAGGCAAGGCGCATGATGTTTGTGATCACGCCGATCAACATCGCCATCTGGTCGGTCGGTGGCGTCACGCTGTCGCTGATCCCCAGCGTGGTGGCCACCGCCACCGGTCTTCAGTCGCCTCTGATCGGCAGCGCCGTCGTCGCCGCGCTCATGGCGAGCGGCGCGGCCGCCGTCTTCGTTCTGCGGAATTCCGGGACGAGCCGCACATTCCTGATCGCCACGCCGCTTCTTGTCGCGGGGCTTTGCATCCTCCTGGCGGGCGTTCACTTCGGCGCCGTTTCCCTGCTCGGTCTCGGCATGGTCGTCGGGGGATGCGGTTTCGGCGCCAGCTTCATGACCTGCGTGCGCAGCCTTCTGCCCCTGGCCGAACCGCAGGAACGGGCCGAACTCCTGTCGGCCTATTATGTGCAATCCTATCTGTCGCTGGGTCTTCCGGCGGTCGGCGCAGGGTTTCTCGCCGGGCAGATCGGCATCGTCGGAGCCATCGATATCTTCATGAGCATCATTCTGCTTCTGGTGCTGACCGGGGTTGCCACAAGATGGCTGCTGGACAGGGACGCCGGACTGGCAGAGGCAGGCTGAGACAGGCGCCTTAAACGGCTGGCTCTTCCCATTGCACGCCGCTTCGGCTACATCCCGGCTCCATGAGCAAGAATGCACACATAAGAGAAGAAGCCAGGGCAGTGACGGCCAGGCCGCCGGCGGTGATCTTGTGCGAACCGCAGCTTGGCGAGAATATCGGCACGGCGGCGCGGGCCATGGCGAATTTCGGCCTGGTCGATCTCAGGATCGTCAACCCGCGCGACGGCTGGCCGAGCGAGAAGGCACGTGCCGCGGCCAGCCGGGCGGATCACGTCATCGACAAGGTCCAGGTCTTCGACAGTGTCGAGGCGGCGGTTGCCGATCTTCAGTTCGTCTTTGCGACGACGGCACGCTCGCGCGAGGTGCCCAAGCCGGTGCGCGGGCCGGACGAGGCGGCCAGGAAATCGGTGGAGTTCGGCGAAAAGGGGCAAGCGACCGGCTATCTGTTCGGCCGGGAGCGCTGGGGGCTCAACAACGAGGAAGTGGCGCTGGCCGACGAAATCGTCACGTTGCCCGTCGATCCGGATTTCGCCTCGCTGAACATCGCCCAGGCGGTGCTGGTCTGCGCCTATGAGTGGCGCAAGACGGCGACCTCCGGCGCGCTGCCCTTCCTGCTGTCGGAAGAGGAACATCCGCCGGCGAAGAAGGAAGACGTTCTGCGTTTCTTCGAGCATCTGGAAAGCGCGCTCGACGCGGCGACCTTCTTCCGCCCGCCCGAGCGGCGCCCGCATATGGTCCGCACGCTGCGCAACATCTTCCAGAAGGCGGAACTGACCGACCAGGAAGTCCGCGCGCTGCGCGGCGTCGTGGCGTCGCTGGAAAAACGCGAGACCCGGCCGCGCAGGGACCGTGGGGAGCCTGACGGGGACTGATGCGGGAAATTACGCCTCGAGTTGCGGTCACGGCAGAAGGGGATGGCTTGAAGAACTTCCTCCCGTGGAAGGCTTTTAACAAACCCTCGTTTCGTCATCCCGGACGGAGCGAAGCGGAGATCCGGGATCGGAGAGCCCGGGGCTGCCTGTTTGATCTTTCGGAGAACAAACAAAGGTTTTCGGCTCTCCGATCCCGGCTCGGCGCTTGCGCTTGGCCGGGATGACCGAGTGGTTGGAACGATGCCTGGCCATACCCCCATGCCGTCCCGGGCTTGATCAGGGACCGGCCATGAGGGCCCCGGATCAAGTCCGGGGCGGCGGCGTGGCAGGGTGTCGTCATCCGGGCCTGGCAAAAGAGAGTTGATGACGAACCGGAGAACAAGCCGGCCAGGAAATACGGAGCGGTGGACGTGCATGGACAGCGATAGACCGGTTCTCTTTTTCGACTCGGGTCTCGGCGGGCTGACGGTTCTGCGCGAGGCGCGCTATCTCTTGCCCTATGAACGGCTGCTCTATGTCGCCGACGATGCCGCCTTTCCGATCGGCCGCTGGCCGGAAGCGGACCTGAAGGCGCGGCTCCTGTCGCTGTTCCGGGAGCTCATCGCGGACCACCGGCCGAAAGCGGCCGTCATCGCCTGCAACACCGCCTTCACGCTGGCCGGGGACGCCCTGCGCAAGGCGCATCCGGAGGTGCCTTTCGTCGGCACCGTTCCGGCGATCAAGCCGGCCGCGGAGCGGACGTCGTCCGGCCTGATATCGGTGCTGGCGACGCCGGGCACCGTGCGCCGGACCTATACCCGCAGTCTCATAGACAGTTTCGCCGGCCAGTGCCACGTGCGCTTGGTCGGGTCCGACATGCTGGCGGAACTGGCGGAACTTCACCTGCGCGGGGATGCCGTGGCCGACGAGGCTCTGCTGGCGGAAATCTCGGACTGCTTTATGGAGCGGGACGGCAAGCGGACCGACATCGTCGTGCTCGCCTGCACGCATTATCCGTTTCTCGCCAATCGCTTTCGCAAGATCGCGCCCTGGCCGGTCGACTGGCTCGACCCGGCCGAAGCCATCGCCCGCCAGCTCGTACGGGTTCTCGGCACCTTGCTGGCGGCGGAGCCTGCAAGCACGCCGGACAGGGCGGTTTTCACCTCAAATCCCGGTGACCCGGCGCTCGAAAGGCTTCTGGCAGGCTTCGGTCTGGTGCTGGAGAGGGGCTGAGGTCACGCCGCGAGGCATTTGACGGCGAGGCCGTCGTCGGAGCGCTTGGCTTCCCGTTTCAGGTCCCTGATCTCGTCGTTGAGCGTGTCCGTATGGAGGGTCAATCCCTTCGGCAGGGTCAGGATGGAAATGGAGCACTGCAGGAGCGGGAACTGCCGCGTGGTGCCGAACCGGTCCTGGGCCTCGATATAGCCCTGCGCGCGGTGCTCCGGCTCATAGAAACTTTCCACATCCAGCCGGAAAGCCCGCTGCAGGGCGAGCATCTTCGCGGCCACATCCGTCTGATCGGCATCGTGGAACCCGGCGAAGAAGTCGTCTCCGCCGAGGTGGCCGATGAAGGTTCCCGTCCCGGAAATGTGGCGCTGCAGAAGCTCGCCGAACAGGATGATGGCCCGGTCTCCCTGGCGGTAGCCGTACATATCGTTGAACGGCTTGAAATTGTCGAAGTCCAGATAGCACAGGTGCCGGTCCTGATTGGTCTTGCCGGCGGAGTCCGAAATGAAGCGCATGATGGCACCGTTGCCGGGAAGGCGGGTGAGGGGGTTCTGGTCCTGCGCTTCCTGCAGGCGCTTTTCGTGGATGATTTTCAGGAGCGAATTCGCCGACAGAAACCCGGAATAGCGGAAATTCTCGGTGATGATGATGCCGTCCGAATTGATGGACGACGCGAAGGTCACCAGAAGCATGTCGGCGTTGGAATCGATATCGGCGACAGGGCAGGCGCGGACAAAGGACCGCAGCGGAACATCCAGCGCCGCCTTGGCGTCCTCGTCATCGGGGGTGCCGGCATAAAGATAGGCCTTCAGATCGCGCTCGTGGATCAGGCCGCGCGGTTCCTGGTTGGCGTCCAGAACGGGAACGACGCTGCCGTCCTGATTGTGCACGACCATGTCCAGCAGCGCGTTCATGGAGGCGTCGAACTGGATCGTCGGCAGATGCAGGAGCTCGTTGCGGATGCGTTCCTGCTCCTCGCGCCGCTTGCGGCCGAGCCCCGGTGCGCGGATGTGGTCGTAGAAGAGCTTCGCGCTGGAAGCGTCCTGGAAGGGCCTGGCGACGAAATAACCCTGGATCAGGTCGCAGCCGGCTTCCCGGCAGGCCTTGTATTCGTGTTCCGTTTCCACGCCCTCGGCAATCACCCGGGCGCCGAGCACATGGGCGAGGTTGGCGACGGTGGTGACGAACAGCTTGCGCCTCGGATCGCTGTCGATGCCGTTCAGGAAAAACCGGTCGATCTTGACGTAGTCCGGGGACATGTCGTGCAGCAGGCGGAGCTCCGACGAGCCGCGCCCGAAGTCGTCGAGCGCGATCAGGAAACCCAGTTGTCTGAGATCGCTGATGGCGTGGTGGGTGACGTCGGTGAAAGTCTGCTGATGGCGTTCGGAAAACTCGAGGCAGACCTGATGAGGGTCGAGCCCCGCTTCCCGCACAAGTGTGGCAAGATCCATTCGGGGATCGTTCTCCTGGCCGAGATCCCGCCCGTCCAGTTTGAAGTAGAGCTTGGTGCCCTGCGCCGTCTTCAGATTGGCGAAGCACCCGAGCGCCATGCGCAGGAGCCCGGCCTCGAACTGCGGCAGGAAGCCGTCGGCATGGGCGTGATCGAGCAGATGGCCGGGAGAGGTGACGCCGAGAAGATCGAAATTGCGGATCTGCGCCTCGTAGCCGTAGACGACACCCGTGCCGATATCCACGACGGCCTGCAGGGCGTATTCCAGTTTGTTCAGCATGGTCTTCATCGGATTGCCAGGCAGACCGGCGCCGTCGAGACCGGTTTCTAGGGCTGAAATGGAATTAGCTGACATCTCGGTCCTGCTAAGAAAGGTCTCGCGACTGTTGCATTTGTCTTGTGATGGGAATTCAAGCCAACCGCCATATTGATATAATTAGTTATGGTTGTAGCGGTGATTGTATAGTGAAAAACTGCAATTAATAAATCCTAAATTTATACATTATTTTGCGTAAATTCTGTTCAGGGCGGCCGGTTTTGTGGCAAAATGACACAGGTCCCGTGGGCTTCCGCGTGGCAATCAGTAGCGGAAAATCCGGAAAAAATGCCCGATTGCCGGCCGCTTTGGCCTTGCGCGCATTGACATTTCACAGAGCTGCCTGTATCTCCGCGCGGTCCGGCAGGCAATCGCCTTCCGGATTTACGCACCCGTGGGCATTCAGCCGGCGCCGTTCAGTTGGATCCCTGTCGGTCCCACCGGTTCGCGCAAGCGATCCGGCAGGACAAAGGAGGGCGCGTTTCCTTTTTAGAACAACAACGCGAATTCAAAGGAAACCGCGAATGTCGAAGCGCCATAGCGTTAAGTACAAAATCGACCGCCGGATGGGCGAAAACATCTGGGGTCGTCCGAAGAGCCCGGCCAACAAGCGTGAATACGGCCCGGGCCAGCACGGCCAGCGCCGCAAGGGCAAGCTGTCCGACTTCGGTGTTCAGCTCCGCGCCAAGCAGAAGCTGAAAGGCTACTACGGCAACATTTCCGAAAAGCAGTTCCGTAAGGTTTATGCAGAAGCGTCCCGTCTGAAGGGTGACACTTCCGAAAACCTGATCGGCCTGCTGGAGCGCCGTCTGGATGCGATCATCTACCGTGCGAAGTTCGTTCCGACCGTGTTTGCGGCCCGTCAGTTCATCAACCACGGCCACATCAAGGTCAACGGCAAGCGCGTGAACATCCCGAGCTACCAGGTGCGTCCGGGCGACGTTATCGAGGTCCGGGAAAAGTCCAAGCAGATGGCTCTGGTTCTGGAAGCCGTCCAGTCCGCCGAGCGCGACGTGCCGGACTATATCGACGCCGATCACTCCAAGATGACCGCGACCTACTCCCGCGTTCCGGGTTTCTCCGATGTGCCGTATCCGGTGCAGATGGAACCGAACCTGGTCGTCGAATTCTATTCGCGGTAATCTGCCGCCGAATACGGTTCAGGAAAGGGTCCGCCTCTTGGCGGGCCTTTTTCAGTTTGACGGCAAACTTTCAGGCCGCTCTCCCGGCTCGCGCTTCGCTTGACCGAGAGGACGACGGCGAGGGGAATGCCCTTGTCAGCAGCTTGAGGCGCGCGCCCGGCGCGCTTTTTTTCTTTTTGGATCAGGGCCGCAACACCGGCACCGAGCGGGTGATCGTGCGCGCTTTGCCGTTGCTGTCTTTCACAGTGAGCGTAAGGACAAACTTGCCCGGAACCGGTCCGGTTTCGAACCGCGTCGAAAAGGATTGCTCGAAGAGATTGGCCGGGTCGGAGGCTTGCGTGGCGGGGCTCAGCGTGACCGGTCTGGCGGCTTCGTCGGGACGGGCGACCGTCAGCTTGAAACGGCTTGCATCGACCGGACTTTGAACGCTTAGCCGGAGATGCACCGTCGCCGTCGCGCTCGCGTTGGTCGAATAGACGGGCTGATCGGTGACCACCTCGACGCCGACGAGTTCCACCACGGTACCGACCGCCGTCCGGATCGACGGCCGTTCCCGGACGGGAACCGTTTCCATCGCTGCTGCCGATCCCTGGCTCAAGGTGTTGATCAGGAAGTCCTGCACCAGCGTGTCGTTGAGAATAGCGCTATGGGCGGCAAAGGTCGTCGGGTAGGCCACGCGCCGTTCGAGCTGCGCGCTGTCGCGCGTGACGATGCCGTCTCCCTCCCAGCTGGTGTGGATGCTGAAATGCGCATGTCCGCGCCGGGTATGCAATTCGTAGCTCTCGGGCGTGCGTTGGTCCATGCCGATGATCAGCACTTCCTCGACCGTTTCAGGCATCGGTGTATCGACGATCTGGCGCAGTCTTTCCTGACGCGCCTGGGCAGTGGCCAAATCAGGAAGGGCTTTCCTGTCGACGCCTTCCCAGTTGAGGGCCTCCCATGCCGCCGGATTTCCCGCCTGAAACCCCTTGCCGCTGCCGCTATGGCGGCTGCAGCAGCCTTCGTAACTGGGCAATAGTTCGTACGTGGCTGGAAAACTCAGGATCGTGCGGCGCACGCTTTCCAGGCCGCCCGTTATCAGATTACCTGCGCCCCAGCCGTCTTCCAGAAGCTGAAAGACGTGCACTGAGCCGCGCCAGGGCGTTGCCGCAGTGATCAGGCGGTCGATGCGGGCCGACCCGCCTTCTTCCAAGGCGTAGGCGTGTGCGATCAGGCCCCCCATGCTGTGGGCGACGATATCGACGGAGCCGTTCCCGGGAACCTTTTCGTCGATAAAGGCGGCAAGGCGCTGGGCGTTTACGAACACGCTGAGTCGCCAATCGTAGTCGAAGATCAAGAGCGTGCTGCCCTGCCGGTATCCGGCCTTTTCGAGACGCTCCACGAAGGGGCGATAGATGTCCTGTGTATAGACGCCCAGGAAGGTAACCTCCTCGATCAGGCCGCAGGGCTTGACGTTCGGAGACGGACCGCCCATCGCCAGATCCGGAAAGCGGAGGATTGTTTCGAGCGTCCCCCAAAGAAGCGTAACCTTGCCGTCGGCCTCGGCCCGGCAGAGCTTCGACCCGAGCAGTCCGGGCACGAAGACCAGCGGACGGTCCGGCGCATGCGACGGTTGTAAGGCCGGGGCCTGCCGGACGCCGGCTGCAGCAAACACCGCTACGAGCGAAACGAGCGCGAGCTTCCGTATCAGGCGTGGAAGAGCGGAAAAGTTCATATCACCTCTATTTTTTTTACGGCAGCAAAAGCGCCGATTGGTGGTCCGACTTGCCGACTTTGCCAATTGTTATCGGCTCCTCAAGGGGTTTTTCAAGCAGCCTTTGCGCCGGACGCTTCCGGATGCGATCCGCGATCCGGCCTTCAAACCCGCGATCTGACGCTACGGAACTGGCCACCGTCGTTGTGCCTCGCTGCGTTCTGGGCCCAAAGAATGATGAACCTAAAACATCCGGTCCCGCCTGACGACGTGGTGAAAACAGCATGGCGGCGACATGCAGCGCGAACAGACCCGGAGGGTGCCGGGCGCTCCATGTGTGGACGGGCGCAAGCGTCCCGGCGATGCTCTAGGCGGGGGCTTGCGGGCGATCGGCCTGTTTCCCACCCTGACGAGCATCAGCCGGAGAACCAGAAATCCCAGGCCCTCGTGGAGCATGTAGACGTCTGGTGCGGTTTCGGCCTTGACCAAGCCGATCTGAAGGCCAGCGGCCAGGACGAGACCGGCGACCAGCCAATGCCGTAGCCTTGTCGTCGCAGCGTGTTGCATGGTCGTGTTCACGGGGGGCGCCACTGCGAAAACCGGACCGGTTGGAGCATTCGGCGTTCCCCTTGGTGCAGGTTGTTCTAGTCTCCCAGAAACCATAGGGCCAAAGCTTGAGCGGCCAGCAACAAAGCCAGAAGCAGGTAGCCGGTCAAAGGCGCGTGGGAGGCCAGGGCGCCTGTCAGGTACGGTCCGAGCATGTAACCCGCGCCCCAGAAAAAGTAGTAGCAGCCGGAAATGGCGCCCTTGAAATCCTCCGGGACGCTTTCATTCAGCGCCGCGATCGAGGCGACGCAGAATATTCCGAGGCCCGTGCTTGCAAGGCCAAGCGGCAGATAGACCCAATGACCGGGAAACACCGGAAAAACCGCGAGCCCGCCTGCCGCGGCAAGCAGTCCGAGGACCATGAACCCCTGTCGTCCCAAGCGGTCAGACAGGATGCCGGCGGTGACTTGCGAGAGGCTGATTGCGGCATAGAAGAGGACGAACAGGAAGTTGACCGCCGCAGGGCCGAAGCCTTTCAGCTCCATCAGCGAAACCGGCAGGACGCTGACGAAGACGCCGTAGCCCGAACCGTAGAGCAGGATGCCGACGAGAATGATCGCGGGTCGGCGCCTGCCCAGGAGCGACAGGAAGGCGCGTGCCGAAAACCCGCTGCGTCCCGTCCCGGCCTTGCCGGCACCGTCTCTCAGGAAGAGGAGCACCAGCAGTCCTGCGCCGAAGCACAGACCGGCGAAGACGGCAAACGGCAGGCGGCTCTCACCGGACGGGGCAAGGAGCAGGCCGAGCAGGGGTCCGAGGGTGAGGCCTGCATGGATCGCGGCGTTGTAGATGCCGATGGCGCGTCCCTTGGTATCGGGATAGGCCAGCGAAAGCACGGCGGGACCGAGGGCCCAGATGGGGGCTTCGCCGAGGCCCTGGATCGCCCGGCCGAGATAGATGGACCCGGCGCTCCCGGCCGAGAAAAACATCAGTCCGGAAAAGCCGCACAGGCAATAACCGGCGATCAGGAAGCGCCTGGCGCCGAACCGGTCCGACAGGATGCCGACGGGCAACTGGGCAAGCAGATAGGCGAGGGCGAAGACCGAGGCGATCAGACCGACGCTTTGCAGGCTTCCGGTCATTTCGTGAACGCGCTGCGGCAGGAGCGCGACGATCATGCCGACGCCGACCATCATCAGGGTTGCGGACAGGCTGAGGGTGAAAAGAGGAGTGAACTTGAACATGAGATTGCGGCCTCCCGGCTGCCACGCAATGTGCCGTCATGCGCCGGGCGGGTGACCGCCGGGCGCCTGGAGACAGCTGCGAAAAAAGGAAAAACGGCGTTTGGAGAGACGGCACAGGCCAGCGTTTTCGCCGAAAGCGTTTCCGGCGAACGAACTCGGGCTACTCCGGCCGGTCTCTCAGACCGGCGATCCTTCCGCGGCAGAAGCCGGACGGACGATCACCTCACCGGGCGGGAGGCGGGGGAGAAACCGTGAAGAAGAAAGTCGGGAGAGGATTCATCCGGTAAAGACTTTTCAGGTTCGTGCAGACGGCGGATTGTTGCCCAGGCCGACAGGGATTGCAATGCGAATTCTCCGGCACGGCGGAAAGGCCGCACGGGACCGGGGAACCTGTCAGGCCGTCAGTTTGCCGATCAACTCCCGGACCTTCCCGGTGACGCTGTCGTCCAGCGGGCTGTAGACCACCATGGCGAGATCCGCGCGCCCGTCGACGGCAAAGGACGAGTATTCGAATTCGACTTCGCCGAGGGCGGGGTGGCGCAGGCGCTTGCGGCCGCTGCCGAAGTCCCGGACCTCGTTGTCGCGCCACAGGGCCTCGAATTCCGGGCTGAGACGGCAAAGCTCCTCGACAAGGGCGGTCACGTCCTCCTCCGCGCCGGCGCGGATCGCGTCCGCCCGGAACGCGCCAACCACGAAGCGCGCAACGCTCTGCCAGTCGTGCTGGGCGTTGCGGACCTCCGGATTGCAGAAGATCTGGCGGAGAATGTTGCGCTCGCCCGGCGGCAGCCTGCCATAGTCGGTCAGCATCACGGACGAGGCCCGGTTCCAGGCGATGACGTCCCAGGTGGCGTTGCGGATCATCGCGGCGTTCGGTTCCAGTGCGTCGAGAATGCGCTGCAGGCGCGGCGTGACGCAATCTTCCGTCCTGGAGCGGCGCTCGGGCCGCCGGCCGCGGCCGATCAGGAACAGGTGTTCGCGTTCGACCTCCGTCAGCATCAGCGCCCGGGCGATCCGGTCGAGCACATCCTCCGACGGCGCGCCGCCGCGCCCCTGTTCGAGCCACGTGTACCAGGTCGCGCTGATATTGGCGCGCTGGGCGACTTCCTCCCGGCGCAGGCCGGGCGTGCGGCGGCGCGTGTTCGGCAGGCCGAAGGCGGCCGGATCCAGTCTTGCGCGCCGGTCCTTCAGATAGGTGCCGAGCATGTTGTCCGGCTTTACCCTCGTGTCCATGCTGTTAGGTCTTATACCCGTATAAACTCACTACTTTAACAGGATAAAACATGCGCGCACATAAGTCTCCATCGAAATTAGGGAGACTGTTCCATGCGTGTATTCGTTACCGGCGCGACCGGATTCATCGGCTCGAAAATCGTGGACGAACTGATCGCCGCGGGGCATCAGGTGCTCGGCCTTGCCCGCTCCGACGAAAAGGCCGCCGCGCTCGCGGCAACGGGTGCAGAGGTTCTGCGCGGGACCATCGAGGACCTGGAGGGCCTGCAGGATGGCGCCCGCCGGACAGACGGTGTCATCCACACCGCCTTCAACCACGATTTTTCCCGCTATGTGCAGAATTGCGAGGACGACCGGCGGGTGATCGAAGCGATCGGCGAAGTCCTTGCCGGCACGAAAAAGCCGCTGCTGGTGACCTCCGGAGCCGGGCTGTCGCTGAGCGCGCCCGGTCAGCCGGCGCGGGAGACCGAAAAGGCCGCGCCGTCCTCGCAAGTGCCAAGGGCGGCGTCCGAGGAAGCGGCTGCATCGGTCGCGGCCAAGGGCGTTCCCGTATCGATCCTTCGGCTTCCTCAGGTGCACGACACGACCCGGCAGGGCCTCGTCACCTTCGCGATCGCCGTCGCGCGGGAAAAGGGGGTCTCGGCCTATGTGGGCAAGGGGGAGAACCGCTGGACGGCGGCCCATGTCCTCGACGTCGCCCGTCTCTACCGGCTGGCGCTGGAAAGGGCGGAACCGGATGCCGTCTATCATGCGGTCGCCGAAGAAGGCATTCCTTACCGCGGCATCGCGGAGGTCTTGGCCAAGCGCCTGGGCCTGCCGGTGCGGTCGATCGCGCCGGAGGAGGCGGAAGCCCATTTCGGTTGGCTGGCCGCTTTCACGGCCCGCGACGTTCCAGCCTCCAGCGAGTTGACCCGCAAGGCGCTGGGCTGGGAGCCGGCCGGTCCCGGCCTGCTCGCCGATCTTGAAAACCTGAGCGAGGCGGCGCTCTGAAGGGAGCCGATTGTTTTACGGCGTGAGCAGAAACGATCCTGAAAACGGGACCTCATGCTGAGGAGGGCCAAAGGCCCGTCTCGAAGCATGGGCGGCATACTCTTGAGCAGGCAGCCCATCCGGAAACTCATCACGATCCTCAATGCTATGGTTTGCGACAACAAAGAATGGAAACTAAAACAAGCTCGATAAACATGGTTGCTTCGAGACCGCGCTAAAGCGCTTCCTCAGGATGTGGGGAGTGGATAGAAACGCTTCCGGTTGAACGTCCGTTGATCTAGCATCCGGGCATTCCGACCGTCGTTCCATCGCCATTGGAGACCCTCATGCACGCCTTTCTTCCCTTCAGCCTAGACGGCATCGTTCCGGAACAGGATGCGCCGGCTCCGGAGAAGATCGTTTCGGGAGATCCGCGATTCACCACCTGGCTGGTCGAGGCCAGGGACAACGACACCCTGTTCACCGGCGTCTGGGAAGCCACACCCGGCGCCTGGCGCATCTCCTATGACGAATGGGAGTTCTGCTCTATCCTCTCCGGCCGGTCCCGGCTGACGGATAAGGACGGCACGACGCGCGAGGTCGGTCCGGGCGACAGTTTCGTGCTGCAGCCGGGTTTCACCGGGATCTGGGACGTCCTGGAAACGACCCGCAAGCTCTTCGTCGTCCGTTTGTAGGCCCGATACCGGCCGAGCTTTTGAGCGGCAGGTTTGGAACGTTGGAGTTTTGACGATTTGAGCAGGGCGTGGCTGTGCACTCACCCATCTGCGGATGCTCCTAAAAGTAGTCGTCCTGAAACGACTTCACCGTCCAGTCAATAAACACGCGAACGCGCACCGATAAGCGAGCGGCCAAGAAGGGTTAAGAGCGTCAAAGCTGGACTCCGCGCGTCAGCGCCCCGTCAATGACAAGGTTCGTCCCGGTCGTGAAGGACGAAGCAGGGCTTGCAAGAAACACCACACCGCGCGCGATTTCCTCCGGACGCGCCATCCGGCCAGTCGGATTAAGCGAAAGGGCATTGGCGAAAACGTCCGGCATTTCCATTTCGACCTTCTGCCAGATTCCGCCTTCGAAATAGGTGTTCCCCGGCGAGACGCAATTGGCACGGATATTCTTGCCCGCTAGTTTGACCGCAAGGCCGTGCATGTAGTTGACAAGCGCAGCCTTGAAGGCGCCGTAGGCTGGGCCGCTGGCGTCGGACTCACGCGCAGACACGCTGGAAACGGCCGTGATCGACGCGGCGTCAGAACGCTCCAGCCAAGGCATCGCTGCATTGACCAGCCTGACGGTATGCATGAGATCAGTCTCATAGCTGATGCGCCAGGCTTCCTCATCGTCAGTCATGGCGAGCGCGGACGTATTCGCAACTATGATGTCGAGCCCGCCGAATGTTTCAGCCGATGATGTCACGTACTCTTCCAGGGCCGCCTTTTCGGAAACGTCGAGCACCTTACCGAGCACCTTGACGCCCTCGCGTTTCAGTGCTCCAACGGTTTCGTCCACCTCATCCGGATGGCGCGCGCAGATCGCAATGTTGGCACCTTCGGCTGCAAAAGTTTCGGCGCAGCACCGCCCGATCCCCCTTGTCCCGCCGGTGACGAGTACCTTCTTGCCTTTCAGACCCAGATCCATGACGTGCGCGTCCTTCCAAACATGTATCAGGCACGATCCGCACCGGCCGCTGCCTTTTGGTTGCCTCGGAAAGCCAGCAGACGCCAGCGTGTCCCGCCAAACAACCCGCCCGATGCCGATGCACAGGCTATCAGTGTCGGTGTCTACCCGCTCACGCAATGTGCCAGACGCCGAAGGTTTCGTCTGTTAACAGGGCGATGGTAGACCGATCCCGCCGGTTGGTCGATTGTCGATAACAATCCATGGCACCAGCAAGCGGACATTGAAATCATTTGGGCGAATGACAGCAAAGTCCGCACTGCTCTCGTCGGCTGCCAGCGCACAAATCGTCCGCTCCACGTCCGACTTGGCGGTGCACTGCATCCGCAATGAATACCGGCTTTTGGAATGTCTGCTGAGATCATCGAACATCCGATATGTCGGCGCAAAGCGGATCCGGGCGCTCCGCGTTCGATTTAAAGGCCGCTCCCGGATCTTTCGGACAAGATCACAGCCGATTTTTCCGCCACTTCCCGGATGCGGCCCGTGCCGCAGATATGATATGATCGTTCCATTGTTAGAAAAGACGTTGTGAAAAGCCATCGTCGGCTCACGAAGCGGTCCACCGCCTATATTTCAGGCAAGGGGGCCGGGTCATCCAAGCGACACATGCCGGACACAACGCCGATTGATGGAGAATGATTGTGTCAGAGTGTTTTTTCCTGCCGTATGAATATGTGAACCTTCTCACCTTTCCGGGCCTGTCGACCAGCGCCGGTCCGGTCAAGCTCAACCAGTATCTCTGCAAAAACCGTTCGAACGGAGGCAATGACAGCGCGCACAGCTTTTACAAGAATTTCCGCTGGATCAAGGATGCGTCGGGACAGACCCTGAACCAGCATGTCGGCGGCAGCGCGATCGACCTTGCCCTGAAGGGCCAGGGAAACGACGAGGCTTTTGTCAAAATCTGGAACTTCATGCTGAAGAACAAGGACCTCCTGGACAAATACAAGGTGGAGGTCTGCGGGCGGGCCAAGAAGGACGGCTCCAAAAGCGTCGAAGAAACCGGAAAGATCAAAAAAATGTATTTCGACAAGATGTCGGACCAGGCGGCGCTGCAGCAGATGGTCCAGGATCGTTTCTTCGGCATGGACTGCATCGGCTTCGTCGCGAATTTTCTCATCTGGGTCGGGGAATGGTCCAAATATCATGGCGTGTCGCCACGGCACTACCCGGAAAGGGTGTGCAAGATCAACATCGACGACATCAGCGAAGTCAAACCGCTGGACTTCATGGTCTGGAACGGCCATGTGGCGCTGATAGACTGGGTCTGGGAGCTGGTCGACGAGAAAAAAGCCCGCATCGACATGTGCCAGAGCTCCAGCGGCGGTCCGCAATGCAACGAATATGTCATCCTGCGCCAGACGAACCAGAAGGGCAGCAACGGCGGACGACTGTTCACCATCGAAGGCGGAACGCCGGCCCCGCCCGTGCGGGGATATTTCACCATCTGGCGCCGCGAAGGTTTCTGGTACTGACGACGCGCAGCGTGCTGCAAGACTGTCCTCTGCCTCCTTTCCGCGCGCCGGGTGCCGGTCAGGCATTTCCCGGTCCTGTCCGGCATCCGACACGCGGAGGCGGTCAGCACCCGTCCGCTTCGCGCGGGCACCACGGGAAAGAGGGCGGCATGTGCCAGTGGCCCAGCCTTAGCCTTCCGGATCTCCCTTCCGGATTTCCTCCGCCCATTTGACCGACCAGCCGCCGAACGGTTTCAGGAGGGCGAAGAGTTCCGTGCCCAGGCCGGTCAGGCGATAGCCGGCGCCGTCATGGTCGATCAGGGCGGAGGCTCGCAGTTCCTTGAGACGCTTGTTCAGGACAGTTGGGGAGACGCTCTCGCAGCGCTCCTGAAGCTGGCGAAAGGTCAGGGCGCCGTCCGACAATTGCCAGACAATGCCGAGAGCCCAGCTGCGCCCGAGAAGATCGAAGAGCGCCATGATCGGCTTTCCGGATTTCGAGCCCCGGACCGGGGCGCCGGGGCGCGGCGTTGTGGCGGACATGATGATTTCCTCTTGCTACTTTTTATGTAGCGATTTATTGCTACGTTATCAGTAGCATTTGAGGGAGGCCTTGTCATGTTCGTTTTGCCGGTGCTCGCGGCGCTCGGCGCGTCCACCGGCTGGGCGACGGGGATCGTGCTTGCCCAGGCGCCGGCGCGCGCGCTGGGCGCGTTCGAGTTCACGCGGATCCAGCTGATCGCCTGCGCGGCGCTGACGCTGGCGATCTGTACGCTGCTGGGATACTGGCCGACGGTCGACTGGGACTACTGGCCGGCCTATCTGGTCAGCATCTGCTTCGGCATCGTCATCGGCAACCTGGCGATGATCGAGTGCCTGAGGAGGGGCGGGCCGAGGCGAACGGAACTGCTCCTCACGCTCAAGGGCCCGGTGGTCGCGGCCATCGCCTATGTCTGGCTCGGCGAGACCCTGTCGTTCGGCAACATGCTCGGAGGACTGCTCATTCTCGCCGGAATTTGCACGGCGATCCTCGCCGGCGGCGACGCGCGCTCCGAGAGCGACCGGGTGAGCGGCGGACTGACGGTGGTCGTGCTGCTCGGAGTGCTGACGACGCTCTGCCAGGGCGTGGGGTTTCTGGTGATGAAGCCCGCCATGCTGGCGGGCCTGGAGCCGCTGGCGGCCTCCGCGATCCGGCTGGCGGGCGCGGCCTTCCTCGTCTCGGTCATTTCGCTCTGGCCGATCGGGTCCCTGCGCCCGGGGAATGCGCTCACGCCCGCGCTTCTCGGGCGGACGGTGCTGCCCGGCGTCATCGGCTACGTGATTTCCTCGTCCCTGCTGCTTTATGCCTTCGCCAATTTTCACTCCGGCATCGCCGCGGTTCTCGGCTCGCTCTCTCCGGTGATCGTGTTGCCCATTCTCTGGCTCAAGGAGGGGCGGGCACCGAGGTTTCCCGCCTTTGCCGGTGCCCTGATGGCGGTCGCGGGAACGGCGGTGCTCGTTCTGGCATGATGTCTCCCGGCCAATGCTTCGTATCCAGTGGCCTGACTCACGCGTTTATTGTGTTAAAATGCAACTGTTGCTTGAGGGCGGCCGCCTGCCGGGCTACTCTTCGGGCGCAGGGAAACAAACCAGAAAATCGCTGTTCGAACTGCCGGGACATCATGATGTCGGAGGAGCCGGATATGAGGACGACGAACCGGGTGGGCGTCCGGCAAGGGGCGCCGGCGCTGAAAACAGCCGTTCTGTCTCTTGCCGTCCTCGCATGCACGTCGATCGAGGCACTCGCCGCCGAAAGCGGCACCGGCTTCTATTTGCTCGGTTCGAAAGGACCCTTTGCGGCGGTTCTGCCGGGTCCGGGCGTCTATTTCCAGAACGATGTCTATATCTACTCCGGCTCGGCGGGCGCCAGCCGCGATCTGCCGATCGGCGGCAGCATCGTCGCCAACATCGACGCCACCGCCTATATCGATCTTGCGACCGGTCTCTGGGTCGTTCCCCAGAGTGTTCTTGGCGGCAACCTCGCGCTTCAGGCCACGGTCCCGTGGGGCGGCCAGTCCGTCGACGCTTCCCTGGCTCTGGGCAACGGGTTACTGGGCGCTTCCAGGAGCGATACCGTGTTCACCATCGGCGATCCGGTCGTCGGGGCGGCCCTCGGCTGGCACAATGGCAACTGGCACTGGACGGCGGGCTTTCTGGTCAACGTGCCCATCGGCGACTATCAGGAAGGCGAGCTCGCCAATGTCGCCTTCCATCGCTGGGGCGCGGACCTGAACGGCGGCCTGACCTATTTCGATCCGGCGACCGGCTGGGAAGTGTCGGGGCTGGCGGGCTTCACGTTCAACGGCGAGAACCCGGCCACCGACTACACGACCGGCACGGAGTTCCATTTCGAAGGCGCCCTGACCAAGACCTTCTCGCCGCAGTTTTCCGCAGGCCTCGTCGGATATTTCTATCAGCAGGTCACCGGAGACAGCGGACCCGGCGCCACGCTTGGCGATTTCAAGGGCAGGGTCGCTGCCCTCGGCGGAACGGCCGGTTTCAATTTTCAGCTCGGCGGCACGCCCGTCTCCACCCGCGTAAAGGTCTACCAGGAATTCGCCGCCAAGAACCGCCTCGAAGGCACATCCGCCTTCCTGACCGTGACGATCCCGCTCGGTGTCGCGAAGTGAGGGAAAGCTGATCGGCCTGGGTGGCGGCTTCGTGGGGCAACGGGTTTTTCGGACGTTCGGGAAGTCCTGGAAAGCGGTCATTCCCGCATGTTGGTGATCCTTCGCTTCCGGCCCTTTGCCGACATTCGTGTCGTCGCAGAAATCGTTCACGCCGGCAATGCTATCAAGCGCAAACGCTGATCAAGCCTGCGCATGACCGAACGCAAAGGACCCGCCCACACCCGCTCGCGTGCTGTTTCCTATGACCCGGCCGCCAGGATCTTCGGCACCTTGTTCGGCCGAAGGCGATGGGCGTCCGGCATGCCTTTGCCCAGCAGGGGGCGAAGATACAGCCGGAACTCATCGGTAACATCGTGACCGGAAGCGGTGATGAACTCGTCGGGCATCGTGCGGGTCTTTCCGGCAACCAGTTCCAGCGGGACCAGTTCGTAGTCTACCGAGTAATGGCCGGTGCGTTTTATCGTCACCGATCCGTCGCGATCGCCGAACATCCCATACTGGACGGCCTTTTCGCCGACTTCGCGGGCTTCATTCTGGTCAACATCGGAAACACATCCGACAAAACTGCGCTGGATATAGCCGAGCGTATCCCCCCGGACCCGCGAGATATTCAGTTCCTCCTTGACCTTCTGCGTCAACAAATCGGCCAGGGCACCGCTGCCGGACAATTGCACATTGCCATGTGCGTCTCGTTCGACCTCTTTGGCCAGTTTGGCGATGATCGGTTCGCCCGTGCTGTCGTGGATGCCTTCACTGACAGCAACGATGCAGCGCCCACGCCGCTCATACACCTGCTTGACGTCCCTGAGGAACCGATCGATCTCGAAGGTTCGCTCGGGCATGTAGATGAGATGAGGGCCGTCATCGGAGAATTTCTTGCCCAACGCCGAGGCGGCGGTGAGAAAGCCTGCATGGCGCCCCATGACAACACCAATGTAGATGCCGGGAAGCGCCGCATTGTCGAGATTGATGCCCATAAACGCTTGCGCCACATACCGGGCAGCAGAGGGGAAGCCTGGTGTGTGGTCGTTCTCGACCAGGTCATTGTCGATGGTTTTCGGGATGTGGATGCAACGCAGATCGTACTCAGCCTTGCGCGCTTCATCGTTCACGATGCGCACGGTGTCCGAGGAATCGTTGCCGCCAGTATAGAAGAAATAGCCGATCTGATGCGCCCGCAGGACTTTGAAAATTTCCTGGCAGTACTTCAAATCCGGCTTGTCGCGCGTTGAGCCAAGCGCCGAAGACGGTGTATTTGCGACCATCTCCAGATTATGGGTGGTCTCCTGGGTCAGATCGTAAAAATCCTCGTCCAGGATCCCACGTACACCGTGTACGGCGCCGTAGATCAAATCAACGCTGCGAAACTTGCGTGATTCCAACACCGCCCCAACCATGGACTGGTTGATAACCGCCGTCGGACCACCCCCCTGGGCGACCAGTACCTTGCCGTGAAACACAGAGATGTCCTCCCCCACTTGATAATGTAACCAGCAAACTGGCACCAATGAGGGTCAAAGAACAAGCGCCCAGTTGAGCGGCAAGAGCGACCGGACCGGCCCCTGGGTGCCGCGGCATTTGATTGGCTTGCCTGCGGAGCGCGTGACCGCGCCGATTGTTGCTGCCTTGTCCGAGCTCGCTTCAAGTTCTGTCTTATCCAATTGATCCGGCAGCATTTACTGAGACCGGCCCATCTGCAATGGGGCCGGGAGGGGACTGACAGGTCTAGACTCAGCTATTGGGACAGCGGGCAATCTTGTTCCGCTCGTAAGCGGTTGCTTCCGGCCCTAACCGGTCATTCAACTGCTGATATGGCGCTGTGGTGCAGTCCGTCGAAGCAGCCATTCGTTGCACCCGCGAAGACTGCTAGCAACCAGACGCCGACAGTGCGGACAAAGTTGCTGTGTGCTGAAACTGCACGAGTGGGCGCTTCTGGCTCTCGGGCGTGGCAGATCGAACCTCGATGATGTCTCCCGTCGGCATCGCCATCCACAGCACTTTCGCCAATTGAGTTACATTACTACCAGTTTAAGCCTGCTTTCCTGTTATAAACGCTCGATCAGAACCGGTTCCAGCTACTCAGAACCGCAGACTTCTCTTTCGGATCGATTTAAGCGGTCGTGGCGACAAATGACCTTACCATCGAATCCACAGTGAAATCCGCTTCTCAAAGAGAAGCAATCCCAATTTTCGGCAACAATTTCAAAGCCAGTAGAGCGATAAAACTCGCCACTTTCAAATGCACTGCAAGTTGCCGAGCCAGCGCTTTGTGCGATTGATATTGCTTCTTCGCGAGCAACCTCCTCGGTCACGCTGCCAGCAGCGCTGATTGATTGGCTCAATGGCAGCCTTTGTTCGTCTGCGACCCAAGCCTCTTCTTGTTGTATTCGGCGGGCATCAAGCATCGCAGACGCGCGTGCATACAATTCTCCTGTATTGCCATACAAATCGATATGAGCCCTGAGTGCCTCACAGTTGCCTGGCTCCCGTGCTTCCCAAGCCAGTCTTTCTTCCTCTTTAGGCTTACCTCCGAGGCCATATGCACCACAGAAATCCGAGAGCTCCGGCTGGTAGAAATTAATCGAGCACAAGTTATTTTGCAGCTCTAGCAGATTGAGTGCAAACCCTATTATGAAAGTAATGATGACACCAACTGTCAGCCCCGCGCACATACGTTGGAGAAATCGGACTACAGGTCCGCGTGGACGAGGAGGTGGAGCTTTTTGGGATGCGGCTTCGATGAAGCGGCGCAGATCTTGAAAAAATGGATTACGTATGGACCCGCGCCACGAAACAAGGTCTATCACGGGGTGTTTCGGCAATTCTTCTGGCAGCGAGACTTTTTCTACAATTACCGAAATTAGGCGGCCAGAAGCAGCCGCAGTTTTGAGTTTTTGATCTGATACTATGCTGTTTGGATTGAAGTTTTTGGTCCAAAGTATCAAAGCAGGTTCCTGCAGAACTGGTTTTGCTGCATCACCAAGTGGAGCGTGCGTTACACCGATCTTTTCCAGTGCTTCGACGAGCGTTCCGCCACGAAGAGAAAGGTCTTCAGCCGAAATAATGTGAAATTTCATTCTAGGGTGTCCAGTCCGCGTTGCAGAAGCACCCGATCCTTTTCCCAAGTTCCGTTTGGAAAACGCTCTGCCAACCCAGTATTTATCCTCAACGCTTCTTCGAGAAGGAAGCGAGCGTCCTTGGTGTTGCCAAGTCTCTGCGTTGTGAATCCGAGCAGAACTCTTGCTATATAGGTGTTACGATGTAACTCAATGTTGCCAGGATTTGCAGCCGCGAGCGCATCAACAATTTCCAAATTCCTCGTTTCAGCGTCCAACGCGAGCTCTAGCTCTCCTTGATCAGTAAAGACCGCAGCCATCTCTCGGAGAATGGCCGCAAGAGATTGCTTTAAATCAGAATTACCAGGGTCCGCAGCAGCTATGAACTCGGCGATAACCAAACTTCTTTTGTATGAGGAAATGGAGGATGTTAGGTCGCCCAGCTCGTGTTGTACATCTCCAATCCGACGCAGCACAAAAGAGAGGTTGGATTGAAGATTTACGTTTTCGGGATCGGCTGCCACAAGTTGCTCCGAATGCTTCAAGCTCAGAGAGTAAGTTTTGAGGGCTCGGTCGTGCGCGCCTTGTTGAGACTGTACATTGCCAAAGTCGATAAGAGTTTGAGCGAAATTGAGTCTTGCCACGGCGTTGTCTGGATCGTCTTTCAAGAGAGCACCTACAACTCTCATGCTCCGATAATAGTCGGAGGCTGCGGCCTCAACATCGCTAAGTTTGTGGAAACGGATATCACCCGTCTTCCGGAACAGCACAGCAATTGCCGTCGCTACGGTTCCGTTTTTGGGGTCGTCAATGATAATTTCCTTAAGGATTTCTAAGCTTGCCTCATAGGCTTCGAGCGCAGCCATGAACTCCAACTTTGATAACAGCACGTCGCCAAGACGTTCAGCCGCAGCACTTTCTTCAAATTCAGAAGCAGATATTTCGGCAGCGAACAGTGCGCTTTGCTCCGCATCGGTCAGGTCACCGACCGAGGATTGAATTCGGCTAAGCTGGATCCAATCCCAAAATGCGTTGGGGTCGAGTTGCGTGATTTCAGAGTACCGCGCGAGAACGCTCTCAATATTGATGCGCCCTCTACCCCATGCATCCAGAGCTAGTTGAGCAATTCGTCTCGCCGCTGCTAGATCGCGTGCGGATCGCAATTGATCGAGAATAGCTAGGGCTTCAGCTTCTTCCCCCGCGTTAAATCGTTCCAAAGCGGCAAGGCCTTGTGGAGTTGAGGCTATATCTTCAAGAGCGGCGCGGTAAGCGGCTATTTCTTTAGCATAGGCTCGGTCGATGTTGGCCAGTGTTTCTACAAAACGCTTTTGCTCAAGCGCAAGTTCGTCCCGCAGCGACGCCACCTCACCTTGTGCAGAATCGCTACTTTGCACTAACTCTTCAATCTGATCTTGTAGTTCTTCGATCTCAAAAAGTCTAAGTCGCAGCTCTCGATCGCTCTGACGTCGCACTGCCTCAAGCGTCGCATTGGATGCAGCCAACGCTGCTGCCACTTGCCGCTGCGCCTCGGAAAGAAGAACCGTGGCTTCTACTGTGGTCTGCGCGGAAAGAAGTGTCGGAAGCGTTGTTACTGAAGAAAACGTAAGCAAAAGAACAAGTGAGAAGGATTTCGATTTCATCACGCAACGTCAATCAATGCATTCAGATCATATTCTTTGAAATTACGTTTGCTGGTTTATGGCGAGAATGCACGGAAATTCTGGCGGCCTCTCAAGGTTCTTAACTTACCATGGTATGGTAATACTGTTACCGATTCCACTACACAGCTTCAAAGACGCATAGAGGCCCGGCTTGCTACCCAATATTCTTCATCTGAAACCTTAAAGCCTCAGCCATCGCCCGTTTCACATAGTGTACATCAGATTAAACACTCGTCTATAGTGCAGCATTTGTCAAATTGGGCTCAAACCGGCCTTGCGGCGGTGCGAGGCTCTAGTCCATACCTTGGCTGGTGCTTGGTCGACGCAAACGGCCCTTTGCTGACATTCACTCGCCGATACGCTGCCGTGGTGTGTCGCAAAAGCACCAGAGTCGGGTACTGCAGCCACAGCGAGTGACTTGATCTGCGCTGGAATTTGTCCAAAGAATTGGGACTAGTAACAAAGCGAAATTATTTTTCGGTTTTCGCAAAACTAATAGGGTCATGACATGTCATCTGCCGACAGAGTCAAAAAGGGCCGGTACACGGAAGCAGATGTTCTTGCTCTCTACATGAAATACCGAGAGGCGGGAATAGGTCCCTTCACGCGTGAAGTGGGAGATTTCATTGCGCATGCCAAAAGGAACCGTGGAGCCACCCTCGATACAACGGCGTACATGTTTGCTCAGCTCGCATTCTTTCAAACCTATCAGGGCAACCGGAAGCAACCGTTGGAACCCAAGGGCGCCTGCGGCTGGTGGCTAAGGCATTACCTGCTCACAAAGACCAAGGAAGCAAAGGAGAACGATCTTCTGCGGTCGGTGGGCCTCACAAAGAAGGAGGCCAAGAACGAGGTTAAATCGTGGTTTCAAGGAAAATCCGTCTACCCCACGATCATTAAGTGTGGTGACCCTCAGTTGCTCTATGGAATGGCGCAAATGTTTTCTCGAACGATCGTCGGCCAAAACGTATTCGACCTCGACCAAGCGAAGTCAGAGCTCTCAAAGATGTTCAAATACGAAGGCATTGAGCAAAACGAGATCGAGAGGTTCTTGGTGGGAACGGCGGTCTTGTTGAGAGGCAAATCTGTTGAGATTGTTCCCGGCTTTACAGCTAATGTTAATCTGATTGTCGGAAAAACACGTCACATTCCCGTCGATGAAAATGGCAAGGAAACAGCCGATAAGGAGCCTAAGTTTGTTAGGTTGCTCCCCGATGGTAATTTAAAGGTTGCGGTTTCAACCGATAATCAGACAGGAGATGGCTTGGTGGGGATAGGTTTGGATTTTCTCGATACGGGAATCGACACCGAATCGTATTTCGCTCGATCTCTTGTCTCGTTTGATGAGCATCGCATCCCACGGCTGCAGCTCGATCAGCAGTTTAGTTTCGACACTGGCGCATCACCACCGATATCCTAGCGAGAAGGACAAGCAAGGTATAAGGCCCAAGAGGCCCGACGCTGTATAACTAAATATTCGTTCAGCTGGTGTGGTGCCCACAAGCCGCTATTCCCTCCTATCCCCATTTAGGTCATTCATTTCGACTGCAGCGAACTTCCGCTTCCCGTCCATCTCGACAACTCGCTGCGCCCTTGTTGAATGTCTGCTTTTTAGACGCGGTCGCAGATAGGGAAATGTCCCAAATGCGGGGATGCGAAGCGGTCAAGGTCCGTTAAGTTGGAACCGGCAGCCAGGAATGAATATCCGAAGCTGCCGGACCGGAACGGATCCCTGTCTCCGGTGACCTTACGCAATGCCCCGATGGCAATTGCGGGAACGGCAATGCTCGTTCCGGTGAGACGTCCGGTCAGGGCCGCGCAACGGGACGACGCACCACGGGCCGGTCTTTTCCGGACCGGCCCGCGGTCTTGCTGCGGTCAGATCTGGGCGTGGCCGCCGTCGACGAAGACTTCGCTGCCCGTCATGAAGCTGCTGTCGTCGGAGGCGAGGAAGGTCGCGACAGCGGCGGTTTCCGACGGGTCGCCGATGCGGCCGAGCGGGGTCGAGTCGATCAGGTCGGAGATGATCTGGTCTCCCATGCCGGTTTCCTCGAACACACCCCTGATCCCCGGGGTTTCCGTCGGTCCGGGGGAGAGAACGTTGACGCGGATGCCCGTGCCCTTGAGGTCCATGGCCCAGCTTCTGGCGAAGTTGCGGACCGCGGCCTTGGAGGCGCTGTAGACGCTCATGGCGGGCGTGCCCATGATGCCGACGGTCGACCCGGTCAGGATGACGGAGCTGCCGGTCTTCAGGAGCGGCAGGGCCTTTTGCACGGTGAACAGCGTGCCCTTGACGTTGATGTCGAAGGTCCAGTCGTAATGCTCGGGCGAGATCGAGCCGAGCGGGGCCATATCGCCCACGCCGGCATTGGCGACCAGCACGTCGATGCCGCCCTTTTCCGACTTCACCGTTTCGAACAGGCGGTCGAGGTCCTCCGGCTTCGTGATGTCGCCCTGGATGCCGCGCGCATTCGGGCCAAGGTCTGCCAGGGCCTTGTCGAGGGCATCCTGACGGCGGCCGAAGACATAGACATAGGCGCCCTCGGCCACGAAACGCTTTGCGGTGGCAAGGCCGATGCCGCTGGCACCGCCCGTGACGACGGCGGTTTTTCCTTCAAGTCTGCTCATTGGGAAATCTCCTTTGGTTGCTGTATCCGCAACGTATGGAGTGATTTCCGTTGGACAAGTATGCACCTTTTGGTAAGTAGTCAGAATGTCGACCGAGACCGAAACAAATTTTCCCTTCATCTGCGGACTGGACGCATCGCTTCGCGTGATCGGCGGAAAATGGAAGCCGCTGATCCTGTTTTTCCTCAACCGCGGACCGATGCGTTATGGCGCGCTCAAGCGCTCCGTGCGCGGCGTCAGCGACAAGATGCTGATCCAGCAGTTGAAGGAACTCGAGGCGCACGGCATCATCACGCGCACCGACTACAAGGAGATACCGCCGCGCGTGGATTATGCCCTGACGCCCCTGGGACGGAGCCTGTGCACGGCCCTGATGCCCTTGTGCGGGTGGGGCGACCAGCACTCCGCCACGATTGCTTCGATGCTGGAAAAGCGGGAAGGGCCGGAGCCTTCCAAGCGGGCATGATCCGCGGGGAGGCTTCTGCCGTCGAGAGAAGATGCGCCTGGGCAACGGGCGGGCAACCTGCACCGGTCCATGCCGGCAAACACGGGAAACGCGAACATGTGCCAGGAATGCATCCGGGCAACCATCAGCCGCAGGGGACTGTTCAAGGGCGGTCTCGCCATGTCCGTGGCAGCCGCCACCGGTTCGACGGCCGCCTTCGCCCAGACGGGCGACGCCGACCCGGCAACGCCTGAAGAAGCGCTTCAGCGCCTGGTCGACGGCAATGAGCGCTACGTCGCAAACACGCCGGTGAATGTCGATCATAGCGCCGAGCGCGTGGCCCGTTCGCTCGGCCAGCAGCCCTTCGCGGCGATCGTGGCCTGCTCGGACTCGCGCGTCGTGCCGGAACTGATCTTCGACCAGGGGCCGGGCGAGCTGTTCATCGTTCGTGTCGCCGGCAACTTCATCAACGAGGACGGCCTGGCGAGCCTCGAATATGGCGTGGCCGTTCTCGGCCTCAAGACGATCCTCGTGCTGGGACATTCCTCCTGCGGTGCGGTGGATGCGACGATCAAGTCGATTGAAGACAGGGAACTCCCGCCCGGCCACCTGCCGAGCCTCGTCAGCGCCATAACGCCCGCCGTCTACGATGCGATGGCCGGCAATCCGGACGATCTCCTGGCTGCGGCAACACAGCAGAATGCCAGGCTGAACGCGGAAAAGGCCGCCGCCAGCGGGCCGGTCCTTTCGAAAGCCCATGCCTCCGGCAACATCTCGACCGCCGCGGGCGTCTATGACATTTCCACGGGAAAGGTGGCGTTTCTCTAAAGCGGCTGGCATTCAGCCCGGCGGGGATGCCGTTCACGGCCTGCCGCGGTGCCTCCTGCGGAGGGACGGCCGTCTTTCGGAAGACGTGCTGCGGCTCCGCTCGGTGGCAACCACTCCGGCAGTGACGCCGAGGCTGATTCCCAAGGCCGTACCGACCGGAAGTCCCAGCGAGAAATCGCCGGTCGCCAAGCCGTAGGTTATGCCGGCAAGCGTGCCGAGGACGCTTCCCATTATCATGAAGAGCGGGAGTGCCATGTAATCTATTCTAGATCAACGGACGTTCAACCGGAACCGGTTGAACGCCCAAAAGTTGATCGATCTTGAAGTGTTGCAGCATCTTGTCTGCGTTCACTTGAATGCAGGATGCTCAAGCGGACCGTGGAGGGTTTTCCCGGCGGGTGGCGCCGCGCTTGCGTTTCGAAGCGGGGCACCGGGCCGGCCGCCGCCGGTCCGGTTCGCGATCTCGTAGGCGCTAGATGTCGTTCCGCGGAATCCGAAGCACCTGACCGGGGAAGATGACGTTCGGGTTGGTCAGGATGTGCTGGTTGGCTTCGAAGATCGGCTGAAAATTCGAATTTCCGTATTGCTGTTGCGCGATCTTGGTTAGCGTGTCGCCGGGTTGGACCGTATAGGGCTGCCAACCGCCATAGCCGGGCAGAATCCGCGGGCCGAAAAGGATCGGGATCACGACGGAAGGTCCGTTTTCGTTGCCGGTATCGTCGGCGAGCGTGAGGAACAGCCGGTTGAGCTGGAAGCTGTTGGTATCGGGAATGTCGATCGCACCCTGAAACTGCCTGAGACCGAGGGAGCCGACGGTGGCAAAGGATGCATATTCGTCATGCCCGTCGGACACGCGAATGCTGAGCGTGCCTTCAAACGCGGTCGCATTGCCCGCAATCAGAATCTGCGAACCAACCAGGTCGAACGGCTGCGGCTGTTGAATATCGAGAGTAATGGTCAAAACAATAATCCTTTCGAGCTAAATAATGTCTTTTCCGGTGCCCTCCAGGTGACCGACTTATACCGCATTACGCTGCGCGAGGATATAGCCGAGACAACTTTGCCGGGCCGCGCCAGTGGCGGGACGGGCGAGCCGCGCACGATTGACGCGACACGGGCTTTGACGGCCGTAAGCTTCCTCGCCAAGTCTGAGACGTTTCAGCGGCCAGCTCTTGCCGCGCCATTTCAACCGGACTAACAGGCCCTCAACCTAGTTCTGAGCGGTCGGGCGTACCACGATGTCGCCGACATCCACCTCGGCGGGCTGGTTGATTGCGAAGGCGATCATGCGTGCGACGGCGTCCGGTTCGATTGCCATGGTCTCCATGCCGCGTGCGACCTGTGCGCGAAGGTCCGGATCGGAGATGGCGTTGGCGAATTCCGTGCGCACGTAGCCCGGCGAGACACCGGTGACGCGCAGGTTGGGCCCGGCTTCCTGACGCAGGCCCTCGAGCAGTGTCCGCACGGCGTTCTTGGTGGCCGCGTAGACGGCTTGTCCCGGAACGATCCGCAGCCCGGAGGTGGAGATCACGGTGACGAAATGGCCGGCGTTCTGGCGGCGGAAGACCGGCAGGGCGGCGGCGATCCCGTAAAGGACCCCGCGCAGATTGACGTCGATCATCGCCTCCCAATCGTCGACCCGAAGGTCGTCGAGCCTGGAGATCGGTCCGACGCCCGCATTCGATACCAAGACGTCGAGACGGCCGAATTCCGCGCCCGCCAGATCGACAAGGGCCTGAACCTCGTCACGGTCGCGGATGTCGGTCTTGCGGTAGACGGCCCGCCCGCCCAACGCCTCGATCTCCGAAACCAGTGTTTCCAGCCGGTCCGTGCGCCGCGCGCCGAGCACCAGCCTTGCCCCGCCATTGGCGAGACGCAGGGCGGTTGCCCGGCCGATCCCGCTGCTTGCTCCCGTGATGACCGCAACCTTGTTTTCGATGTTGTTCATGATTTCTCTCCATCTGGCCAGAAGAGAGATATTGCGGGTTGCCTTGTCTTTTCTATATCGTTCAGTCCAAATTTCTGTAGAGATCGTCCGACAATGCCCGATGCCTTGAGCGCCATTTTCCATTTGCTCGATCTGCGCAGCGCGCGTTGTACCCGGCTTGAGGCCGCCGGCGACTGGTCGCTGCGTTTTCCCGAAAAGCTCGCGCTGAAATTCGCGGCGGTCATCAGAGGCGGCTGCTGGATGGTGCACCCGGACCATCCATCGGTCCGCATGGAGCAGGGGGACGTGTTCCTGCTGTCGCAGACGCCGGCCTATGTCTTGGCAAGCGATCCAGGCCTTGTCCCGCAGGACGGCATGAAGGTGATCGACTGGGAGCGGTCCGATATCGGCCGTTACGGCGGCGACGACACGGTTCTGCTCGCCGGGAGTTTCCGCGTGAACCCGCTGCACGGCCGCCTGCTGAGCGAAGCCCTGCCGCATCTGATGCTCATTCCCAGGGAAGCGCCGTCAGCCCCCGTCCTCAGCCGGACGCTGGAAATCATGGAGGCCGAGTTCCACCAGGCCCGCATGGGATCGGAGCTTATGCGCCACCACCTTGCGGACATGCTGCTCGTCCAGATGTTGCGCGCCTTCGGGGCGCGGGAAGAAGAGCACGGGGAGAGGCGGGGCCGCCGTAGCGGCTGGATAGGGGCCCTGACCGACCCGCGCCTGGGTGCGGCGCTGAACCGGATCCACGCCGAGCCGGGACGGACCTGGACGGTGAGAGCCCTGGCGGAGATTGCGGGAATGTCGCGGACGTCCTTTGCCGCCGCCTTTCACGAGGCGATCGGGCGGGCGCCGATCGATTATGTCACCCGCTGGCGTATCCAGGTCGGTGAGGACCTGATCCACCGGGGGATCAGCGTCGCGGAAGCCGCGGCGGCGACCGGATACACCTCTCAAAGCGCCTTCGGCGCTGCCTTCAAACGCATCAGGGGATGTTCTCCCAGGGCGGCTGTCCGCGATCCAGATGCCGTCCGGGTTTGATCGATCCCGAAGTGCCGGATGTGAGCTTTCAACAGGCTGTCCTTCGGCGTGGGCAGAAGTCGCTCCTGAAGACAGAGCCTCATCCTGAGGGGGCCGATAGGCCCGTCTCGAAGGATGGGCCTCCTGCTCAGGAGTGTGCCGCCCATCCTTCGAGACAGCGCTAAAGCGCTTCCTCAGGATGAGGGAGTGGTCCGCACAGGTTCCTGAGGACAACCTGTTGCAACTCTACAGCCGGAGCGTGATAGGAAAAGGGACGCTTCTCAGTCGGAGGGGGCCATGCCCGCGCAGTTTCGAATTCGGCCTGTTGAACACGACGATATGGCGGCGATCGCCGGTCTCATGCAGGGGCTCGGCCATGACCATGGCGTGGACGAAATCACCCGCCGCTGGAGGATGATCGAAGATCGCGCGGCGAATCCCGCCCTGATCGCACAGGAAGGCGGATCTCCCATCGGACTGATTGCCCTCCACATCGCTCCGCTCCTCTTCTATCCGGAGCCGCTGGCCCGCATCACGACCTTGGTTGTCGCCTCCGGGCAGCGCAGACGCGGAGTGGGCCGTGCATTGGTCGAGGCGGCGGAACGACTGGCCAGGGAAGCAGGCTGCGACACGATCGAGCTGACGACCGGACACCATCGTGTTGGCGCACATGCCTTCTACAGGAGCCTGGGATTTGAAAACCTGGCCCTGAGGATGGAACGCCAGCTCATGGAAGGCGATTGATCGCGGGCGGCAAAAGCGCATGGTGAGTGTCGCTGCACGATGCCGGTTCCGGAGCCGGTCCTATTCGCCTCCATCGCGCCATTCGTCTATAGCCGCATCGATCTCCATGGAGGTTCTGCAGTGCCAGATCCGTTTGGCTTCCAATTTTTCGAGGCGTTCTGAAATGGTGTCGCGAAAGCGGGCTCGTTTGCCGAGGCTTTGAAACGCAAATCTGTATTGCTGGACAGGCCAATCGACGTTGCCGGCTGGAAGCTCCGGGCGGGTCCTTCCCAGGTTGCGCCAAGGGCGGATCGCCAGACGCCAAAGCCTGATCCGTTCCGGCGGGTCGAGCCAGATGACGGCGTCGGCTTTTGGAAGCGCCAGATCGAGCAGGCTCGGACCGCCTTCGAGAATCCAGCTATCCGCCGCGACGGTCCGGGCAAGCTCGTCATCTATGTCCGGGCGCGGCTTCTGCTCCCAGTTGCCGGTCAGCTTGATGGCATCAAAGGATATGACGGGGACGTCCGGACGGGCATCGCCCAGCCGTGAAGCGACGTGGCTCTTGCCGGTTCCGTTCGCGCCAGTCACGATCAATCTGCGCAGCATGAATTTCCGCACCGTTTTGCTGACGGTCTTGTACGCGTCTTCAGAAAATTTCAGAAGCTGATTTTCCCGTGACGCGGCATGCCTGCGCTCAGCCGGCCTTGATCTCCAGCCGGTAGTCCAGCGTCGAGGTGACGCCGTCGCCCCAGAAGCCGCCTTCGACCGGCATGGTGGCTGCCTGGTCCGGGGCGGTGGCGAGCGCGACGTGGCCGTCGCTCACCGGCGTTCCGTGGGTGGGATCGTATCCCCGCCATCCTGAGCCGGGCAGCCAGACCTCGGGCCAGGCATGGAGGTGGCGCCTGCCGTCGGCGGCGTCGGAAAAGGCCTGATAGCCACTGGCGAAACGCGCCGGGAGGCCGAGACTGCGGCAGGCGGCCATGAACAGGACCGCGAGATCGCGGCAGGCGCCCCGGCCCGAGGCCAGGGTCTGCGCCGCCTCCTGGGCATGGCCGTCGGGCCGGATGTGGCGATCGGTGCGTGCGTGGAGCGTGCGGGTCAGGTGCTGGAGAAACGGTTCCACCTGACCGCCGCTTTCAGCGGCAAGGCCTTGAGCGAAGGCGCGGACGGAGGTGGCCTCACCACCGCCGAGATAGGCCGCCATCGGCGCGTCTTTCCAGGGCAGGGGCGGCAGGTCGGGCGGCGTGGCCGGGCCTTCACGGGTTTCGCCCTCAAACCGGCTAAGGATCCGCAGGGCGGTTGTCTCGCCGTCAAAGCCCAGGCGGGTGACCGGCGTGCCGAAACCATCGGTCTCCTCTTTCCGCCAGACCGGCGCCGGTTCGATCTCGATCTCGTGGGTGAGCGCGCCGATATATTCCGGTTTGGGCGTCAGGCGCAGCAGATGATCCCCCAGGCGCACCGGGGCGGAATAGCGATAGACGGTTTCGTGACGAACGGAAAAACGCAATCGGGACCTCTTTTCTACCGGCCGTCACCTCAGCAGAGCGCCGCGCTGCTGGCAAGACCGCTGTCATACGCACCGGATGTCGCGAGGGGAGGACAGGTTCGCCTGCTGCGCTCGTCAGTCAGGGACCGTCGGCCCCGTTGACGATCACCCATTCGGGTCAATAGGTTGTGGCGAACGGATTTTTTGGGAGTTTTCGATGGTATTTGACGAGGCGGTCGTTCGCGAGGCTCTTGTGAAGTCCTGGTCGCTGGAGACAGCCGTCCAATGGACCGCGGAGAATCCGGCATCCGGACAATGCAACGTAACGGCTGCCGTTATCCATGACGTGTTCGGAGGCGATATTCTGCGGACCCGTCTTCCCGGCGTATGGCACTATTACAACAGGATCGACAGCAGGCGGTTTGATCTGACCGACAGCCAGTTTACCGCGCCCGGTGCGTTGTTCGAAGCGCCTGGCTCCTACGACGACGAGCTGTCATCGCCTGGTGCCGCCATGACCGGTATCCCGCAACGGGAATTCGACACGCTGAAAAAGGCATTGCTTCAGGAACTCGCCGCTTAGCCGGCGGCGGGAGCGCAGGGTGGTGCCCAAGGTTCTTGTATCGCCTGGCGATTGCATTCCCGCCCGTGCTGTCGGGAGATCAGACTGGAGACCGTGCGGCGCCTGAAAACTCCGGCTTTCCCCTTGGCCTTGCTTGAGCGATCCGCTATGTCAGCGCACAGTGTGAGGATTGACTGAAAAGCCCCAAGGTCTGACGCATGAACGATATCGCCGCCGACAGTTCCGACATCGACGTTCCAGCGCTCCTGAGGAATGCTCCGTCGAGTGTGGAGTTCAAGAAGCTGCGCAAGCGGCTTCTGCGGCAGACGCGCGAAGCGATCGGCGATTTCGGCATGCTGCCGGCGAGTGCATCACACGAGAACCGGCCTAAATGGCTGGTCTGCCTGTCCGGAGGCAAGGACAGCTACACGCTGCTGGCGGTCCTGATCGAGCTCGAATGGCGCGGTCTGCTGCCGGTCGAACTTGTCGCCTGCAATCTGGACCAGGCGCAGCCGGGCTTTCCGGCCGAGGTACTGCCGGAGTTCCTTGAGGAAAATGGCATCCGGCACATCATCGTGCGCGAAGACACCTATTCCATCGTCACCGACAAGATCCCCGAACACCGGACCTATTGTTCGCTCTGCTCGCGCCTGCGCCGGGGTATCTTGTATCGCATCGCGCGGGAACAGGGCTGCGAGGCGATCGTGCTCGGCCACCACCGGGAAGACATTCTGGAGACGTTCTTCATGAACCTCTTCCACGGCGGCCGTCTGGCCTCCATGCCGCCCAAGCTGATCAACGACGAGGGCGACCTGCTCGTGCTCAGGCCGCTCGCCTATGCGGCGGAGAGCGACATCGCGAAATTCGCAAACGGCCTGCAGTTCCCGATCATTCCCTGCAATCTCTGTGGGTCCCAGGACGGGCTGCAGCGGGAGGAGGTCAAGCGCATGCTGCAGGGATGGGAGAAGCAGGCCCCGGGCCGCCTCGGCGTGATGGCGCGTGCGCTGGGGCATGCGAGGCCGTCGCATCTGCTCGACCGGTCGCTCTACGATTTCGTCAATTTACGCCCGACCGCAGGTGGCCAAGCGGTCGATGGCGAGGCGGAAGAGCCCTGCGGTGCGAGCCTGGCGATGGCGGCGAAGCTGTTTGCGGCCGAATAGACCCGTAAAATCCACTTTCACGAACCATGTGGGGACGTTTGTGCCGCATGTCCGGCGCGGGGCAAGCAGTGGTTATCAGCGGAGCGTTTTTTCGCCGTCGAATCCGCCCATCGGCTGGTTGCGGACCAGGATCACCAGACCCTGCTTGCTGGGCTGGGCATCCTTCTGCGCGACGCCGCCATAGTTGGCGCAGAGTTCCTCGGCGGGTTTGTTCTGGGCCGGCGTGAACATGGTGATCGCCTGGCAGTCGACCCGCCTCAGGTCCCGGTCGGTATTGATGCCGCCGGACAAGGTCATGCCGATACCGGCCAGAGCCAGTGCGAAGGTAGAGGTGGCTGCAACTGCAATCTTGTTCATTGTCCCCGGTCCCATTCCCCGGCCCGTCCCTCATGAGGGGCCGTGCGATATGGACGCAAAATGGCGGAACGCACCTGTACTCACCCTGAAATCCGCATTCACCTGCCATTCAGCTTAGGTGATTCGGCAAATTTTGCCGAGTGCATGCCCGAATTTCGCCGGATTCGAATCGAGTAAACGTTGGATAACGTAAGGGAAGGTGAGCAAAGATGTCTTCATTTTGACCGGCCGTTGCTGCAGTTTAAGCTCTTGGTGCGTGCCTGTCATTTCTCCCGAGTCATTCCGGACAAGTGAGGCGCAGCCGAACGCTGATCCGGGATCCAGACATATTTCGCGCTGAAAGCGCGGCCTGTTTAATGAGGATTCGGGTTCGCTTTGCTCACGCTGACTTCTGGATTCCGGATCGGCGTACAGCTCCGCTGTACTTGTCTGGAATGACGGGGAGAAAACAAAAAAGGGGCGGAAAATCCGCCCCTTAGAACTGAAACTTCAGAAACCGATTCCGGTCAGGCCGTCTGCTTGGTTTCGATGCCCTTCTCGGACAGGAAGCCTTGCAGTTCCTGGTTCTGGAACATTTCGCGGACGATGTCGCAGCCGCCGAGGAACTCGCCCTTCACATAGAGCTGCGGAATGGTCGGCCAGTTGGAAAACTCCTTGATGCCCTGGCGCAGCTCGTCGTCCTCCAGGACGTTGATGCCCTTATAGGGGCTGCCGACATAGTCGAGGATCTGCACGACCTGGCCGGAAAAACCGCATTGCGGGAAACTCGGCGTGCCTTTCATGAAAAGCACAACGTCGTTGGTGTCGACTTCGTTCTTGATCCAGTCCTGGATGCTCATGGGGTCCGTCCTTTATTTCGTGTCGGGCCGTCCGCCAGAGGGACGGACGGCCATGGGTGTCAAGCGGGCGCGGAGGCCTTGCCGGTCAGTCCGGCGCCTTGGTCTGAAGGGCAAGGGCGTGCAGGGCGCCGCCCATGTTGCCTTTCAGGGCTTCGTAGACCAGCTGATGCTGCTGGACGCGGCTCTTGCCCCGGAAAGCCTCGGAGACAACGTTGGCCGCGTAATGGTCGCCGTCACCAGCCAAATCACGGATCTCGACCCGAGCGTCCGGCAGGGCCGCTTTGATCAGGGTCTCGATTTCATTCGCGTTCATCGGCATCGCACGTTCGTCCTTCGTGATTGTCCTTTGGGTCCGGGCCGGTCAGGCCGTCGCCATGTAGTTCGGGAACCAATCTTCATGCGCTTTTTTCAAGTTTGCAACGGATATGGTGAGAATGCCTTCAACAGTCAAATCCGTGCCGCCTGTCTTGCCGATTTGTTGAACGTCGATCCCGGCATCCAGGATATCTTCCAGAACGGCTTCCAGCTTGTCTTCGGTGGTGGTGACGACATAGCGCGCCTGATCCTCGCCGAAGAGCGCGGCATGGGCAGGGCCGTCCAGTTTGACGGTCGCACCGATGCCGCTTGCCATCGCCATTTCGGCAAGCGCGACGCCCAGGCCGCCTGACGAAATGTCGTGAACGGCGGTGAGGCGCGCGGCGCCGATGAGCTGGCGGACCAGCGTGCCGCGGCGTTTTTCCGCTGCCAGATCGACGGGTGGGGGCGCGCCATCCTCGCGGCCGAGAATATCGGCCAGATACTGGGACGCGCCGAGGTGTTCGCCGGTACCGCCGATCAGCAGAATCGCATCGCCTTCCTGCTTGAAGGCGGCGCCTGCGCGGACGGTCACATCCGGCAGGAGGCCGACACCGCCGATGGCCGGCGTCGGCAGGATCGCCTCGCCATGGGTCTCGTTGTAGAGTGAGACGTTGCCGGAAACGATCGGGAAATCGAGCTCGCGGCAGGCTTCGCCGATGCCTTTGATGCAGAAGACGAGCTGTCCCATGATCTCCGGCTTTTCCGGATTGCCGAAATTGAGGTTGTCGGTGGCGGCCAGCGGCTCGGCGCCGACGGCGGTCAGGTTGCGCCAGACTTCGGCGACCGCCTGCTTGCCGCCCTCGAGAGGGTCGGCCTCGCAGTAGCGCGGCGTCACGTCGACGGAGAAGGCCAGGCCCTTGCGCATGCCATCGACGCGAATCACGCCCGCGTCGCCGCCCGGGCTTGCCGCCGTGTTGCCCTGGATCAGCGTGTCATACTGCTCGTAGACCCAGCGGCGGGAAGAGCCGTTGGCATTGCCGACCAGCGTTTTCAGGGCTTCGGCATAGTTCTGCGGTTCGGCCACCTCGGAGGCGGCGAGCACAGGCCGTTTCTTCGGCTCGCTCCAGGGGCGGTCGTATTCCGGTGCCTCGTCGCCGAGTTCCTTGATCGGCAGGTCGGCAACGATATCGCCCTGGTGCTTGACCACGAAGCGCAGCGTGTCGGTGGTGACGCCGACAATCGCGAAGTCGAGGCCCCATTTCCTGAAGATCGCCTCGGCTTCCTTTTCCTTTTCCGGCCTGAGCACCATGAGCATGCGCTCCTGGCTTTCCGACAGCATCATCTCGTAGGCGCTCATCTGCTCTTCGCGGACCGGCACCTTGTCGAGATCGAGCTCGATGCCGAGGCCGCCCTTGGCGCCCATTTCGACGGCGGAACAGGTAAGCCCGGCCGCGCCCATGTCCTGGATGGCGATCACCGCGCCGGTCTCCATCAGTTCCAGGCAGGCCTCCAGCAGGCATTTTTCGGTGAACGGGTCGCCGACCTGAACGGTGGGGCGCTTTTCCTCGATCGTGTCGTCGAATTCCGCAGAGGCCATGGTCGCGCCGCCGACGCCGTCGCGGCCGGTCTTGGCGCCGAGATAGACGACCGGCAGGCCGACGCCCTTGGCCTCGGACAGGAAGATGGCGTCGGAATTGGCCAGACCCGCGGCAAAGGCGTTGACGAGGCAGTTGCCGTTGTAGCGGGCATGGAATTCGACCTCGCCGCCGACCGTCGGCACGCCGAAGGAGTTGCCGTAGCCGCCGACACCGGACACCACGCCGGAAACGAGGTGCCTGGTGCGCGGATGGTCGGGCGCGCCGAAGCGCAGCGCGTTCATCGCGGCCACCGGGCGCGCGCCCATGGTGAAGACGTCGCGCAGGATGCCGCCGACCCCGGTCGCCGCCCCCTGGTAGGGCTCGATATAGGAGGGGTGGTTGTGGCTCTCCATCTTGAAGACAACCGCCTGGCCGTCGCCGATATCGACGACACCGGCGTTCTCGCCCGGTCCCTGCAGCACGCGCGGTCCCTCGGTCGGCAGGGTCTTCAGCCATTTCTTGGAGGATTTGTAGGAGCAGTGCTCGTTCCACATGGCGGAGAAGATGCCGAGTTCGGTGAAGGTCGGCTCCCGGCCGATCAGCTCCAGGATGCGCTCGTACTCGTCCGGCTTGAGGCCGTGGGAAGCAATCAGGTCGGGCGTGATCTTGATGTCGTTCGGGATCATGTCGGTCCGGGAATCTGCGGCGCGGGCGCCTGGGCCTGTTTGGCGCCGGTTTAGCAGATCAGATCGCGGAAGGGGAGAGCCTATTCACATTCCTCCGCCCGGCTTCCACGGGAAGGGAAACCGCGAAACGGAAGGGCGGCGATGGGCTCACTCGAAACTGTCGTAACACGCCCCGCTGTCCTCCAGGAGGTTCTGCAGGATGTTAAGGCCCTTGGCGGTTTCCTCGCGGGTCATCGGGTTGGTCACGCCGATCCGGACGCGGTGATGGACTGTGCCGGAGCGGCCGGACTTGAACTCGTCCTCGTCGTCGATCAGCACGTTTTCCGCCGCTGCCGCGGTCTTGAAGGTGCCCGACAGCCAGGGTTCGGGAACCTTCAGCCAGAGGAACGGTGCATCCGGGGCCGCTTCGATTTCGTAGTTGCCGAGATGTTGCCGGACCAAGGCGTGGCGGGCGGCGATTTCCGCCAGGATCTTTTCCCGGAAACTGGCGGCCGCGCCCGAGAGCACGAGACGGGCTGAAAGTTCCGTCAGGAGAAACGAAATCCCGCCGGTCAGCATCTTGTGCGCCGTATAGATCCTCTGGGCATGGGAGAGCGGGCTGGAGACCCAGCCGCCGCGCACGCCTGCCGTCACCGATTTGGACAGCGAGCCGACATGGAAGGTCCGCTCCGGAGCGATGGCCGCAATCGGCGTGATGTCGGTTTCGCGCAGCGAGCCGTAAACCTCGTCCTCGATGATCCACAGATTGTGCTGGCGCGCGATGGCGGCGATCTCCCGGCGCCGGGCTTCGCCCATGGTTCCGGTCGTCGGATTGTGCATCGTCGGCATCAGGAAGATCACCTTCGGGTGCTTCTGCGCACAGACCCTGGCAAGGTCCTCGGGCAGCGGACCCTCCCGGTCGCGGGCGACCTGAACGGGACGGCGGCCCATCAGGGCGCCGCCCCGGGCGATCGAGCTGTAGGTCAGATCCTCGAAGGCGATCTGGTCGCCCGGCGCTGTGGTGGCGGCGACGATCGCCATGATCGCGGCCTGTGCGCCGGTCGTCGGCACGATGCTGCCTTCCTGCGGCACCCAACCGCTACGGGCGAGCCATTGCCGGCCCGCGGCGCGCCAGGTTTCCGGCACGGACCGGGTGTAGCTGGCGATTTCGTGAGGGCAATCGCGGGTGATGTCGGAGGTCAGGCCGCGAATGACTTCCGCCTGGCCGATTTCAGGAGCCGAGGTGCTGTCGAAGCGGATGGCTTCAGGAGCAGGGACGGAAATCCGCGTGCCGGCAAAGGCGATATCCTTCGGGGCGGCTGTGGCGCCCTGAACCCAGGAGACGGTTTCCGCTCCGGCGGACTGCCCGTCGGTCACGTGAGCGATGCTGCGCTCGAGATCCGGTTTTGCGTCTTCCTCCAGCGGCGCGGCGTGGCCGCTGCCCAGCACGAATGTGCCGCGGCCGACTTCGCCGCTCACCAGGCCCTGCTGGCGGATCATGGCATAGGCCCGGCCGATGGTGCCGACGGTGACGCCGAGATCATAAGCGAGATCGCGCTGTGGCGGCAGCTTGGTGCCCGCGGCCAGCGCTCCGGTCGCGATGTCATCGGCGATCTTGTCCGCCAGGCGGATGTAGAGCGGTCCCTGACCGTCCGGAATCTGTGGGTGCCAATTTGTCATGGTGACAATTTTGTATATTGCATCTCTCAGTGAGTCAATTCATATGATTGTAGCGCTACAATGCGTTTGATTGTGATGATTGTTACCGTTTAAGGTGCTGAGATGAGTTCAATAGAGACAATAAGCGGGCGGCCCATGTCCCGGTCGGGGTTCCGGTTGCCTTTGTTAAAGATCGCCCTGGACAGATTTGGCATGTGGATGCGCGCAGCCCGGACACGCCGGCAGTTGACGGAGCTTTCCGATGCGGCCCTTGAAGATCTCGGCCTGTCCGCCGAGGCCGCGCGCCGGGAAGCCGGCCGTCCGTTCTGGGACACCAAAACCGACCCCTGGCGGCGCTTTTGATGCCGGGTACGCGCGGCATTTTTCCCGCAACCATGCCATCAGATAGGTTCCTATCAAGTCCGGTTGGTATCGGGTTTTGAGGATCGGGGAAACAAAGAGGTCATGGCCCGGTGACCGCGGCGACCAGCCGCACGTTTGGGCCAGGACGGGTTCCATCCGGAACCTCACATGATGCCGGACACGATTGCAGCCCGTGTCCGGCATTTTTGTTTTTCAGGTTGGGCTGTCAGACCGCGCCGGTATATTCGCCCCGGGCAGGGTAGCCGTTCTTCTGAACGAACTCGAGCGCACCGATCATCTCCTGGAAATGCGGACGGACGAAAGGCATGGTCTGGACGGAGGCGAAATAAAGAGTGCCGTCCGGCCTGACCAGAAAAACGCCCGGTTCGGAGAAAAGGGCGGGCTCCTCAATGCCGATGGACGTGGTGCCGCGGCTGGTGGAGATATAAAGGCCCCAGTCCCGCGCCACCGTCAGCGGCAGTCCATGGCCGAAGCGCAGGTCGGGATAACCGACCTTTTCCGCCATCTGGACCGCACGGTCCCTGCCATCCGACGAGATGGCGATGGTCTTGACGCCCTTTTCCGCCAGATCGGGGCCCAGCCGGCCGAGTTCCTTCAGGTAGGTGGCGCAGATCGGGCAGTGCAGGCCGCGATAAAATACGACGAGCGTCGCAAAATCAGCATCATCTTCTGAAAGATCAAAGGGACCGGCGGCAACGGTTTCGACCGTCAGAGCCGGGACGGGCTGACGTGGAACAAGCATGTTTTTCCTCTTTCAGCTGGATGTCCAAAGCATCCTGCGTTCAGGAGACCGCAGACGGGATGCTTTGACACATTTTAATCGATCGACTGATCTGCATTCATGGGAGCCCCTGTGAACGCAGGTTGATCCAGGGTTCACATTTCCCTGTGGATGTTTTTAGTGTATCGAACGAATGAAAACGAAATATTCTAAAAAGATGATCAAGGGTACGGAAATGCCGGTCCCATATCGAATGTCTTTCAGTGGCAAACTGGACCGCCTGTCTTCCCTCATCGACCGGTTGAGGGTTCATGTATCGAACCTGCCGGCCGGCGGTCAGGAGAGGGCGATTGCCAATTTCAGGATCTACGCCCGCGGGGACCGCGCGCTGAGGCTGGTCTATTGTCCCCTGACGGGAGACGTCTCCCTGACAGAGGACGAGGCGGGGGAGTGTCCGGATCTCGGGCCTCAGGCCGGCGAAACCCCTGTGGTCGCAGCTCGCATCACGATTTCCGGAGTCGGACGGCAGGTTGTCAGCGCTCTGCCGGACTGTATCTCCGTGCCTCTGGACGACGATCCCTATCTGACCGCAGTCGCGATGCCGCTGATCGAGGAGGTCACCCAGCCCAGATGCGGCGGGCAGGCGGTGTTCCAGCGTCTGTGCGAAGTGGTGGTGATCCGGCTGCTGCGGCACGCGCTGGAGGCGGGCAAGGTGGATACCGGTCTGCTCAACGGCCTTGCCCATCCGCGCATCGCGGCCGCACTGGTGGCGATCCATGAAGCTCCGGGCGAAGCCTGGAACCTGGAAAAGCTGGCGGACACGGCGGGCATGTCGCGCACGCAGTTTGCCGTCACGTTCAAGGAACGCGTCGGCACCACGCCCATGGGCTACCTTGCCAACTGGCGGTTGGAGATCGCCCGGGCGGAGCTTGAATCCGGACTGCAGGTCAAGTCCGTGGCAAGCCTGTGCGGCTTCACCAGCGCAGCCGCTTTCTCCCGCGCCTTTTCCCGGCGCTTCGGCTATCCGCCAAAGCAGAAGCGCAGCCAGGCGGCGTGAAGCTTCCGTATCCTTCAGAGTCATCCCGGCCAAGCGTAGCGCGAGCCGGGATCGGAGAGCCACGATCGCCTCGGGTCTGAGTGAATGGATCAGCCTTTCCGGCTCACCGATCCCGGATCTCCGCTTCGCTGCGTCCGGGATGACGAGGCGCCGGGATGAAACCGAACCGCACGCTCTATGCCGTCCCGGCCTTGATCCGGGACCAGCCACGAGGCCCCGGCTCAAGGCCGGGGCGGCGGCGTGGTGTGGTGCTCCGGGCTCGCCAAAACAGAATGACGGCGGTCCATGGAGGTCGGGCCCACCAACCCCGCCATCACCCCCGCTCTTCCACCGGCTTTTCCAATGCGTAGATCTCGTCGGCGATGTCGTCCGCCTTGCGGGAAAAAAGCGCCTGGGCGTCCCTGAGGCCGAGATTGTAGAAGCGCGCGCCGAGGGAGGTGGACAGGAACTCGATCAGCCGCTCGGCATCCATGTTGCCGATCTCCACGTCCAGCTCTTCGTCCAGGAAGCGCTGGATCTGGCGGGCGAGGAGAATGCGGTCGTCTTTCGAAAGCGGAATGTCGGACATGGCGGGCTCCGGATGCTGCAGGCGGAAGAAGGATTATTCGCCTTCCACCGGTGTGCCGAATATGACGATGAGTGTGCAGATGACCGCGAACCCGAAAAAGCCGGCGGCCTGCCTGGACTGTTTCAGCCGGAAGGCACTGATCGCGGCGATCAGGCATTGCAGGGCGTAGTAGAATGCGAAGCAGCGCGAGGCGAGAGTGATCAGCGAATAGATATCCGTCTCCCACGTGATTGCCACCGCAACGATGGCCGTCAGCAGGTAGGCGTGACGGACATTGATCTTTTTCGCGCTGACATCGCGTACAAGGCCGCCGGCGCCCAATGTGTCGGCGATTGCAGCGCTCGACTGGCTCGCGAGCGCGCCCAGCACGATCATGACCGGCAGGATGGCGGAAACGCGCGCCAGCATGTCGACGATGGCGGCGACGCCGTCCAGACCGGTGTTCACGCCGAAGAGGGGCGTCATGGCCACGAAGAACCCCAGATAGATCACGGCAGCAAGCAACTGCGCCTGCTTCATTGTCTTGATGCGAAGGTCGGCATCGTAGGCATCGCCCAGGAACCGGGAGGTCTCGAACCCCTGGACGACGATCAGGAGGCCGAGCAGCACGGGCAGGTTTCGCGTCTCGAAATGGCCGGGGAGCGTGGCGATGCCGCCGTCGAAGACGAGATAGAGAGCATAGGCCACAAGCGCGGCCAGCAGGCCGCCGATCACGGCAAGCTTGATCGAGACGGCATAGATTTCGAGCTTTTCCTCCGCGCCGAAACCGCGCAGCAGCCCGGTGACCCCGATCACGGCCAGGCAGAGAGACACGATCAGCTTGACGGTGAATTCGTCCGCGATGCCGAACGGCTTCAGGAGGAAGGTCGAAAACAGGACGAGATAATAGGCGACGGAAACGAAATAGGCGAAGGCGAGGGCGGCATGGGAAATCTGCTCGAGCGAGACGATCGAGCGGACGGACTGTCCATTGTACAGCAGCGGCTCCACGTGACGGATGTTGTGGCGGATCGCGGCCCCGACGCAATAGGAGACCGCCAGAAGTCCGGCCATCAGTCCCGCGGCCCAGGAGCCGGACAGGTCGCGCAGGATCGGCACGGAGACCAGAAAGCCGCTGCCGATGATGGACGCCAGCGGCGTGACGATGGCGCGCCATTGGGGCGAACCGGTCAGTCGCGGGTGAAACAGCAGGGCCGCAAGGACCAGGGTGACCAGAATGGCGAGGCCGCCGATCATGCCTACCGGCTCATGCGGCCTGGAGTTCCGACAGCAGGCTTTCGAAAAGCAGACGGCCGTCGAGACCGCCCTGCAGCGGTTCGACCAGGTTTTCCGGATGCGGCATCATGCCGAGCACGTTGCCCGCGGCATTGACGATCCCGGCGATGTCGTTGATCGAGCCGTTCGGGTTGGTGCCGCCGGCATAGCGGAAGATGACCTGGCCGTTGTCCTCGATCCGTTTCAGCGTCTCGGCGTCGGCGAAATAATTGCCGTCGTGATGGGCGACCGGGCAGCGCCAGACCTGGCCCTTCTGGAACCTGGACGAGAAGCGGGTCGCGGTGTTGACCGTCTCCATCCTGATTTCCTTGCAGACGAAGGTGAGCCCCGCATTGCGCATCAACGCGCCGGGCAGGAGGCCGGCTTCGGTCAGGATCTGGAAGCCGTTGCACACGCCGAGAACCGAAACGCCGCTGTCCGCCTTGGCGACCAGGTCCTTGAGGATCGGCGAGCGGGCGGCGATCGCGCCGGAGCGCAGGTAGTCGCCGTAGGAAAAGCCCCCGGGCACGACCACGAGGTCCACATCCGGCAGGGTGCTTTCCGTGTGCCAGACATGCTGCGGGCGGGTGCCGGTGATCAGCTCCAGCGCGTGAAACATGTCGCGGTCGCGGTTGGAGCCTGGGAAAACGATGACGGCGGTTTTCATGGGACCTATCCGTTGGGTTCAGAGCAGTACGAGAACGGCAATCACGGCCGCGAGTGCGGGGACCAGGATGAAGATGGCCGCCTTGACGGCCATGAAGGTGATCGCCCTGCGCGTGTCTTCATCCATGGCAGATTACCCGATTCAGGTGACTTTTTCAGGCGATCTCGATCGCGTAATTCTCGATCACGGTGTTGGCGAGCAGCTTTTCGCACATCTGTTCGAGTTCGGCCCGGGCAGCGTCCTTGTCGGAGCCGGTCAGCTCGACGTCGAACACCTTGCCCTGGCGCACGGAGCCGACATCGCCGAAGCCGAGGCCGCCGAGCGCGCCTTCGATGGCTTTCCCCTGGGGATCGAGAACACCGTTTTTCAGGGTGACGATCACACGTGCTTTCATGAGTTTCTGTCTCCATCAACAGCCGGCGGGCGGGGTTTGCTGGCTGCTTACACCAGCTTGACCGGATCTGAAAGGGGAGAAGACCCGGCAAAAGAAAAACCCCCGCCAATCTTTCGATGGCGGGGGATTTCAACCGATCTTATTTCACCAGGGTCGGGCCGGTTCCGGCGGGGCGCTCGTTGGCGATCATGATGCCGAGGCGCTTGGCGACTTCCTGATAGGCTTCCAGCATGCCGCCCATGTCGCGGCGGAAGCGGTCCTTGTCCATCTTGTCGTTGGTCTCGATGTCCCACAGCCGGCAGCTGTCGGGAGAGATCTCGTCGGCGACGACGATGCGCATCATGTCGCCTTCGAAGAGGCGCCCGCATTCGATCTTGAAATCGACGAGACGGATGCCGACGCCCAGGAACAGGCCGCACAGGAAATCGTTGACGCGGATGGCAAGCGCCATGATGTCGTCCAGTTCCTGCGGCGTCGCCCAGCCGAAGGCGGTGATGTGCTCTTCGGCGACCATCGGGTCGTCGAGTTCGTCATTCTTGTAATAGAACTCGATGATCGAACGCGGCAGCTGGGTGCCTTCTTCCAGGCCCAGGCGCTTGGAGATCGAGCCCGCGGCCACGTTGCGCACGACCACTTCCAGCGGAATGATCTCCACTTCGCGGATGAGCTGCTCGCGCATGTTCATGCGGCGGATGAAATGGGTGGGGATGCCGATGGCGTTCAGCTGATTGAAGATGAACTCCGAAATACGGTTGTTGAGCACGCCTTTGCCGTCAACAATCTCGTGTTTCTTGTTGTTAAAGGCGGTCGCGTCGTCCTTGAAGTGCTGAACCAGGGTTCCCGGTTCCGGACCTTCATAGAGAATCTTGCCTTTACCTTCATAAATGCGCCGGCGGCGGTTCATGGGCTGTCCCGTATCGTTTTTAAAGAGAATCCTTCAAAAGGGTTCTTGCTCACCTTATCTGATTTCCGCCGGGACGTCCGGTCAACCGGCAGGCGCCTACTGGCTGCAAGCCCTATTTTGCGGCGCGGAACTTACCCGAAGCCGGAGAAAAGTACAATCTTATGTTTTCCGCCATTTCGTGCGGCCAGTTATGCTTTCGACGCAGGGGTGCAGGATCTGCGTTGATTTGCGGCGCGCGCGGGGATATGCAAGAGACCAAATCGGCCCCATATTGGGGGGAAAGTGCATCAGCGCAGTTCAGGAGACGATGAGTATGAGCACATTCGACAAGCGTGAGCAGGGATTTGAAAACAAGTTCGCGCATGACGAGGAGCTGCGGTTCAAGGCGACGGCACGGCGCAACAAGTTGCTCGGGCTTTGGGCGGCCGAACTCCTGGGTTATCAGGGCGACAAGGCGGAGGAATACGCCAAGGAAGTGGTCCGGGCCGACTTCGAAGAGCCGGGCGACGGAGACGTCTTCCGCAAGATCCGCGAGGACTTCGATGCGAACAATGTCGATCAGTCCGATCATCAGATTCGCCGCAACATGGACGAACTGATGCACACGGCGATTCAGCAGGTTCAAACCGAAGGCTGAGGGAGCCGCCTTTCCTGACGGGGTTTTCAAGAACGCCTGCCGGCAACGGCGGGCGTTTTCCGTTGGCATCCAGCGGCTATCCAGACCGCGACCTAGGATGCGGCGGAAAAGAACGATACCCGTGCTCAGCATCACCTTGGCCGTCTCTGAGCAGGCAGGGTCCAGCAATCATCTCTATCACCAAATAAATCGACACCGGGTTACCGGACCCGGATCTCCGCTTCGCTGCGTCCGGGAAGGCAAATGAGGATGTCTCCCGCCATGTCATGCGCCCCTGCGGATGGTGAAGTCTCCCGGGTTCCCGCATATGCGGGAATGACACCGGGTGTTACGAGAATGCCGGTCTCACATTTTTCCGGACAGAGGCCGTCGTTGCCGTAAAGAGAGCTTGCAGTCCTGCCGGAGCGCGGATTTGATAGCGGCGGATAAAGAGGAAACCGCCCGTGACAGAAAAATCCTTTCTTGCCGACAAGCTGCGCGCAGACAAACCGGTCATCACCGCATGGTCGCAGTTGTCGGCTCCGATGATCCCGGAAATGTTCGTCCGTTGCGGCTACGAGGCCGTGACGCTGGATCTGCAGCACGGCATGTATGATTTCACCTCCGCCTGCGAAGCGCTTGCACTGACCGCGCTGGCGGGGGCGCACGGCATCGTCCGCATTCCGATCGGGGACAACGCCCTTGCCGCGCGGCTGGCCGATATGGGCGCCGAATGCATCATTGCGCCGATGATCAATTCCCGCAGGCAGGCGGAAGACTTCGCGCGCGCCATGAAATACCCGCCGGAGGGCGAGCGCAGCTGGGCGCCCTTCCGGGTGGTCATGCTGAACGGCCAGACCCGCGAACAGTACCTGAAACATGCCAACTCCCAGACGCTGGCCATTGCGATGATCGAGACGCGGGAAGCGATCGACGCGCTTGACGAGATCCTGTCCGTGCCGGAGCTCGATGGCGTCTTCGTCGGCCCGAGCGACCTGTCGATCGCGCTTTCCAAGGGCGCCGCACTCGACCCGAATGGTGTCGAGACTGCCGAAGCCAGTGCGGATATCGCCATCAAAGCACGCGCTGCGGGCAAGATCGCCGGGGTATTCTGTCTCAACGCCGACAAGGTGGAAGAGGCGTTTCATCAGGGGTTCCGGCTGATGTCGCATGGGGTCGACACGATCTGCATCGACCACGCGGCCCGAGGTGCCCAAAAGGAGGTCGCCTGGCTTTTTTCCTCCGGGGAGACTGCCGGTCAATAGGCCGGAACGGGATCCGGCCACCCCGGAGATCTGCTTGACCTGCGTCAATGCATTATTTTCAAAATTGCGCAAATATTCAGGCAGATTTCGCGACGGTTTTGGAACCGGCAGATTTTCACGGTTCCGGACGGAAGACCGCCGCTTTCCTGAAGGGGGAGCCTCATGTGGAAACTGGCGATTATCCTGTTCATCGTTGTCGGGCCAACTCTGGCCGGTATGGGAGCTCTGGTGCCGCTCACCATCTATGGCGTCAATGACTTCAACCCGCTGCTGCTGATCGGCTGCGCGGTCGCCGGTGCCGTTCTGGCCATTCCGCTCAGCTATTTCATCGCGGCGCGGATCGGCGCGCTGATGGACTCCTCAGCCTCGGCGCAGCCCTGACCGGGATCATGCGAACCGGAGAAGGCTTTATCCGAGCCGCTTCATGAAATGGGCGAAGGACATCATGCCTTCGGGCCAGGGGCCGTGGCCGCTTTCCACGTTGATATGTCCGGCTTCTCCGGCATCCTGGAAGGTGCAGCCCCACGCCTTGGCGAATTCCTGCGCGCGTCGATAGTCGCAATAGGGATCGTTCCGGCTGGCCACCAGGTGGGCCTGGAAGGGCAGGGGATCGCGGGGCACCGGTTTGAAATCGCCGCCATCGAATTCCGCGACCAGCCCCTCCCGGTCCCAGTCGGACGGCGCGACCAGATAGGCACCGGCAATCCTGCCCTTCAGCGCGTGGGCACCGTGGGCGACGAGAATGCAGCCGAGGGAATGGGCGACCAGGACAACGGGTTTCCCGCAGGCCTCGACGGCGCCGACCAGGGTCTCCAGCCATTCCTTTCTGGTCGGCACATGCAGTTCGGCCTGCTTGACCACACGGGCCGTCGGCATCTTGTCGCGCCAGCGCAGGAGCCAGTGGCCCGGAAGCGTCTTGCCGTAGCCGGGAATGAGCAGAATATCGGTCTCGGAAATCTTCACAGCGCCTCACCCGTAGAGCTCGAAGGGATGTTTCCGCTCTCTGGCAGACGACAGGTGCTCTTGTCAAACGGGGATCGGGTAAGGACACGAAAGCCGGCTCGTGCACCGGCTTTCACATATGTCGTTACGGTCCGTAGGGAGACACGCAGGCCCTGCGCGGTCCGTGATAGGGCTGGAAGCTGTTGTCACGCGGACGATAGGACCGGTAGCGCTGACCGCACCACTGGTAGTGCGCCGGGCTCAGCCCGCGGGCATAACGCGGCGGAGCGGCATAGCGGGGAGGTACGGCATAACGCGGGGGAGCAGCGTAGAACGGCGGTGCGGCGTAGAACGGCGGGACTACGTAGTATCGCGGCGCTGCGGGGCGACGGCGCTTGGAGTTCGTGTAAGGCCTGGGGTTGCCGTAGGGAAAGGCCTGGGGCGGATAATACCATCCGTTCCGTTTCACATAGCCCTTGCGATAGGTCTTGTAGCCCCGGTAACCGTTAAGATAGCGGCCGTTGTTGTCGACGCGCACGACAGGGGCCTCCGCGGCCTGCCTGCCGAGAGCGGGTTTGAACAGGAGCAGGGGCGCCGCCGCGGCGGAAACCGATGCGCCCATCAGAAGGCCGGCAGCCACGATGCCGCTCAGGAAAAACGCTTTCACTCGCATATCACTCTCCATCTCCCTCATGGACAGCAAACGTGGCGTGAGCGTGTCGGTTCCGGGAAACAATCCGGCAGGTTTTTCAATCTTGAGCGTGTCTCGGTCAGATCGCTCCATATCAACGAGACACGCTCAAGCTCAGGAAAGCGGACCGTAGAAGCCGTGTTTCAGGGCGCGCGCCCAGCCGGGCCGGCCGTTTTCCTGAGCCCTGCGGCTGGCGGCATCCCAGTCGTAAGGCAGGATCTTTTCCAGGAAACTCCAGGCGCCGCTATTGTTGGTCATCAGCGCATAGCGGGCGTGCGGGCTGCCTGCTTCCATCTTGTGACGCAGCGGGCGGTCGTCCTCGTAGGAGGGCAGGCCGACGCTGCCCGGATTGATCAGCATCTGGCCGGTCTTCTCCAGCCGGATGACCCGGGGAATATGGGTGTGGCCGCAACAGACGATGGGCGACGCCTCGCCCTTCAGTTCGTAAAGGAGGGTTTCCTCGTCCGGCAGATGGCCTTTCGGACCCTCGACCTTTTCCGTCAGATAGCGGTCGTCATTGTCCGGCGTTCCGTGGCACAGGAAGATCTCGTCGCTGAGCCGGATGGTCGGCTGGGTGGTTCTCAGCCAGTCGAGGCTTGCCTGCGACAGGCGTTCGGCCGCATAAGCGTCGGTCGGTCCCATCTTCTCGACCGGGTCTTCGAGCACGAACCGGTCGTGATTGCCGCGCACGGTCGGCCAGCCGGTCTCGCGCAGGATCGCCGCGGTTTCCTCCGGCCAGAGCGGTCCTGAGACGCAGTCGCCCAGATTGACCACGATGTCCGGAGCTTCCGCCTTTAGATCCGCCACCACGGCCTCCAGGGCCAGGACGTTGCCGTGAATGTCGGAAATGATTGCGATTTTCATGAAGACCTTCCAAAGAAATCAAATTGTCCGGACATCCAGGCGCTCAGGCGTTTTCGACGTCCATCGAAATCAGCCACAAAACTCCGTCATTGCCGGACTTGATCCGGCAATCCATGCCGTAACCTGACTTCAGGCTCCGGCGCAAGTGGATGGGGAACGGCATGGGTCCCATGGTCGAGCCATGGGACGACGGGCGAAAACAGCAGACCCGCGCGTAACGGCTCAGCTTTCCCCGAACACCCGCTCGAAGATCACGTCGACATTCTTGGTGTGATAGCCGAGGTCGAAGCGGTCGCGGATTTCCTCTTCGGAGAGGTACTTGCGCACGTCCTCGTCGTTCAGCAGCTCGGTCAGGAAGTCGACGGAGGCGGCGCCCGCCACCTGGTAGCTGTCCCAGACCTTCATGGCGTTGCGCTGCACGAGACGGTAGGCGTCCTCGCGCGACGAACCGGCCTGGGTGAGGGCGAGCAGGATGCGCTGGGAATGCACCAGGCCGCCGAGGCGGTCCATGTTGCCGATCATGCGCTCCGGATAGACCATCAGCTTGTCGATGACGCCGGTGAGGCGGGCAAGCGCGAAGTCCAGGGTGACGGTCGCGTCCGGTCCGATCATGCGTTCCACGGAGGAGTGCGAGATATCGCGTTCGTGCCAGAGCGCCACGTTTTCCATGGCCGGAATGGAGAAACCGCGCACAATCCGGGCCAAGCCGGTGAGGTTTTCCGTCAGCACCGGGTTGCGCTTGTGCGGCATGGCCGACGAGCCCTTCTGGCCCTTGGAGAAGAATTCCTCCGCTTCCAGGACTTCCGTGCGCTGCAGGTGGCGGATTTCGGTCGCCACGCGCTCGATGGAGGAGGCGATCACGCCAAGCGTGGCGAAATACATGGCGTGGCGGTCGCGCGGGATCACCTGGGTGGAGACCGGCTCGGCCTGAAGGCCCATGGCCTTGGCGACATGTTCCTCGACCGCCGGATCGATATTGGCGAAAGTGCCGACGGCGCCGGAAATGGCGCAGGTGGCGATCTCCTCACGGGCGGCGAGAAGCCGTTTCTTGCAGCGGTCGAATTCCGCATAGGCCTCGGCCATCTTCAGGCCGAAGGTAACGGGTTCGGCATGAATGCCGTGCGAGCGGCCGATGCAGACGGTGTCCTTGTGTTCCATCGCGCGGCGCTTGATAGCGTCAAGCAGCGCATCCATGTCGGCAAGCAGGAGGTCGGTTGCCTTGACGAGCTGGACGTTGAAGCAGGTGTCGAGAACGTCGGAAGACGTCATGCCCTGGTGCACGAAGCGGGCATCCGGACCGACGATTTCGGCAAGGTGGGTCAAAAAGGCGATGACGTCGTGTTTGGTTTCCCGCTCGATCTCGTCGATGCGCTCGATGTCGAACGTGGCGCTGCCGCCCTTTTCCCAGATGGTCCTGGCGGCTTCCTTCGGGATGACGCCGAGTTCCGCCAGCGCGTCGCAGGCATGGGCCTCGATCTCGAACCAGATGCGAAATTTCGATTCCGGCGACCAGATGGCGACCATGTCGGGGCGGGAATAGCGCGGAATCATCTGAGACAGGACCTCGTCATTTTTTCATTTACGGCAGCGAAATAGCAGAGGGGGACTGTCCCTTCAATGTGGCAAAGCCGTTTTTGCTTGCGGGACGGTGCGACAGAGTGAATTTTATCCGCCTGCGAACAACGATCCGGTCCGTCTTCCTGGAGGCAGCAATGATAAAATGGCGCCCCGCGAACACCATAACAGTGAAAGCGCTTGCCCTGATCTGGCAGGACGATGCCTTGCTCCTGACCGATATCCACGACGACACCGGCAGGGTGAAGGGCATGCGTCCGCTCGGCGGCACGGTGGAATTCGGCGAGCCCTGGCGCGATGCCCTGCAGCGGGAATTCCTGGAGGAACTCGGCGCGCGCATCACGCTGCTCGACAATCATTTCGTGATGGAGAACATCTACGACCATCACGGCGTGACCGGCCACGAGATCGTGTTTCTCTGCCACGCCCATTTCACCGACAGCAGCTTCTACCAGAGAGACAGTTTCAGGTTCGAGGAGAGCGACGAAACGGACGGCATCGCCAAGTGGGCCTCGCTTGACGAACTGGCCGCCAAGCAGCTCGAGCTCTATCCGGCGGGACTGCGGGAGAAGCTTGCGGAACTGACGATCCTCCGCAGTCCGAAGCGTCTTTTCAGCTAGGTTCCGCCCGTGTTGCCGCAGGGCCGGGAATCGCCATTCTAGGCCGGTTTGCCGGGAACCTGTTCCTTCATCCAGATCGCGATCCGTTCTGCCGCTTGTTTGGCGGTAAGCTCGGTCACATCCAGCTTCAGGCAATGGGGCCAGTCGGCACCGACCAGAACCGCGCCGCCTTCCTGATTGCGGATCGCCATGGCGGGATCGAGAGGTTTATGGGCACCGATGCGCGACGCTCCCATGATACGGCGCTTGTTCTCTTCCAGATCGCAGTGGATATGGACCATCAGCAGGAGACCGCGCTCCCGACCCAGGTCGAGAAGCCGCTGCGTGCGCTTTTCGGAAAAGCCGGTCTTTTCGGTGAGGACGTCCGTGAGGATGACCGGAACGTGGTCCGGCAGCTCGCGGATCCTTCGATCGGCGATGCTCTGAACGCTGTCGACCGTCTCGTAGAACTTTTCCGATTTGAACTCGGTCAGGGCGAAGGCGACGTTGTAGACGCTGTGAATGTCCAGAAGCCGGCCGCCGATCAGGGGCGCGAGAGCCTGACCGATGGTGAGTTTCCCGACGCCGGGGTATCCGTTCAGTACGATCAGCATGAGGTCACCGGAGGGTATTTGCGTGCGAGGGCCACCCTACAACGCGTTCCGTCCGGTTCGCGGATTAATTTCCGACTGCCTTCCGGATCGCCGCGATGTTGGCGCGGTAGCTGTCGACCGTGCCGCCCTTGAAGACCGCGGAGCCGGCGACCAGCACATTGGCGCCGGCTTCCGTCACCAGCGGGGCGGTCTCCGGGGTGATACCGCCGTCGATTTCCAGGTCGATCGGCCGGTTGCCGATCATCGCCTTGATGCGCCTGGTCTTTTCCACCATGGCTTCGATGAACTTCTGGCCGCCGAAGCCCGGGTTGACGGTCATGACCAGGATCAGGTCCAGCCGGTCGAGAACATAGTCGAGCACGTTCTCCGGAGTGGACGGATTGAGGGAGACCCCGGCCTTCTTGCCCAGATTGCGGATCGCCTGCAGGGAACGGTCCAGATGGGGGCTGGCCTCGGCATGCACGGTGATGATGTCGGAGCCGGCCTTGGCGAAGGCTTCCAGATAGGGATCGCAGGGGGCGATCATCAGGTGGGTGTCGAAGACCTTGTCCGTGTGTGGGCGGAGCTTTGCGATCACATCCGGGCCGAAAGTGATGTTGGGCACGAAATGCCCGTCCATGACGTCCAGATGGATCCAGTCCGCGCCGGCTTCCACCACGTCGCGGACCTCCTCGCCGAGCTTGGAAAAATCGGACGCGAGGATGGAGGGGGCGATCGTGAGCGGGCGGGTCATCTTTATGGGTTCCGGCTGGTGTCAAAAAGTCTGTGGCCCGCTAGCACGGCTGACCCGAAGGCGCAACAAAAAGGCGATGAATGCGGGGCCGATTGACGCCGTGCAGAGTGACAATGGCATGGGCGGTCGGGAGGTTCTCCGGTTTCGATGTGTGTGGGGTAGCGCTGTCGTCCCGTGGCTCGGGCTGTCCCGGCCTTGAGCCGGGACCTGGGCACCTTGGACAAGGCCCCGGCTTGAGGCCGGGGCGGTGGTTTTTGTCACGCAAATCTTGTCCTGCAGGCACGCAGGGCGCTGAATTCCAGCAGGACCAGTCCCGTGACGGCGGCGGCCTGGATGAGGATGAAGGCGATTCCGTAGAGATTCGGCCGGACGAGGCCGGCCGCGACCACCAACAGGCTTGCGACGACCCATGCGCCGTTTCCGGCGATGATCAGCCAAACGGCCGGGGCATTCGATGAAAAGCGCGCGGTGACGATTGCCATGAAGGCTGCGACCGGCAGGAGCAGCACACCGGCGAAGAAGGACAGGCCGGCGGGAATGGCGGTCATCTCGTCAAGCAGCTGCGCGCCGGCGATCAGGGCAATGCCGGTGACCGCGCAGGTCACGGCATCGAGGACAAGAAGGGACTTCAGGGAAGGCATTCGAGTTCCTTTCGGGGTTCAGGCGGCGGGTTGCCGTCGTTGCCCGCATCCTCGCCGGTCGCCTTTCTCGGGTCGATTACGCGGGAGGTAATAGGATCGCGTGAGAACTCGGTATAGGGTGCCGCCATGACCGAAACGACGCCTCGCTCTGTCGCCGTCACGGGCGCCCCTCGGCCCGTCGGGGAATTGCTGCGCGCCTGGCGGCTGCGCCGGCGGCGCAGCCAGCTCGATCTTGCGCTCGATGCCGAGATTTCCCAGCGCCATCTGAGCTTTCTGGAATCCGGTCGTTCCCGGCCGAGCCGCGAGATGGTCCTGCTCTTGGCCGACCGGCTCGGCGTGCCTCTGCGCGAGCGGAACCTGCTGCTGGCGGCGGCCGGGTTCGCACCGGTCTTCAGCGAGCGATCCCTGGAGGATCCCGCCCTGGAGCAGGCCCGCGCCGCCGTCCGGCAGATCCTGACAGGCTACGAACCGCATCCCGCGCTCGCCATCGACGGGCACTGGACCATGCTTTTCGCGAACAGGGCGGTGGCGCCGCTGATGGAGGGCATAGACCCGGAGCTTCTTCAGCCACCGGTCAACGCGCTGCGTCTCAGTCTGCATCCGAAGGGCTTGGCGCCGCGCATCCTGAATTTCCGCGAATGGCGCGACCACATTCTCGCCCGGCTGGCGCATCAGGTCGAAGTCTCGGCCGATCCGGTTCTCATCCGGCTGATGGACGAGCTGAAAGCCTATCCGGTTCCCCCGGGAGCGCAATCCGCGCCGGGGAGCGGCAGGGACGCCTATGGCGGTGTCGCGGTGCCGCTCAGGCTTTCCAGCGAGCTCGGGCCGCTGGAATTCCTGAGCACCACGACCGTCTTCGGCACGGCGCAGGATATCACGCTCTCGGAACTCGCGATCGAGGCGTTTTTCCCGGCAAATGCCGGGACGGCGGAGGCGGTCCGCCGTCTCGCCGAGAGTGCCTGACGTCCCGCTGCACGGGCCGAGTGTTTTGTGCTACACCTTTTCGTTGAGATTTGGATAACTGCGTTGTAGGCGTGTATTCTCTGGGCGATGGGGCGGGCGGGGAGGTCCGGTTCCCGCCAAAAACGGGGAGGGGGAGTGAATGCAGCAACGGGAACTCGATCGCAAGCGGCGTTCCGCTGAGGAGCCATTGGTCGGCAACCTTCCGGATTATCCCGGTATCTGGGCGGCGATGATGATTTCACCGGACCTGAAAGAAGCGCTTGAAGTCCTGACGGACGTGGTGCTCGTCAGGCCGTTTGCCGGGGCGACGCTCAGCCGGGGAGAAAGAGAACTTCTTGCGTCGGCGGTATCCGCGGGGAACGCATGTTTTTACTGCATGGACGGGCATGGTGCCTTTGCCTCGGCCCTCCTGCAGAAAGACGGCATGGCGGAGACCGAGGCGGACAGACTGGTCGAGGATCTCAAGAGCTGCCGCACCGACCTGCTATCGGCGAAAATGCGCGCGCTTGTCCATATCGCCCAGACTGTCAGGGACCGGGCCTGGGCGCTTCAGATGTCCGACATCGAGGAGGCGCGGCAGGCCGGCGCGACCGAGGAGGACGTGCAGCTCGCCATCCTGATTTCTTCCGCCTTCTGCATGTTCAACCGGATGGTCGAGGGCTTTCGCGCGAAAACGCCTGCAGACGTTAACGTGTACCGGCAACGGGCGGGGCCCATCGTCGAGAACGGTTACAGCGGCCGGAAATACCGATCGTAAAAGGCTCTAGATGTAGAGTTTCAGCAGGTTTTTCTTCGGCACGGGCAGAAATCACTCCTGAAGACAGAGCCTCATCCTGAGGAGGACCGTCAGGTCCGTCTCGAAGGATGGGCCGCTTGTTCCCGAATGTGCAGCCCATCCTTCGAGACAGCGCTGACGCGCTTCCTCAGGATGAGGGATGTGGGCCGCATCGTGTCCGAAGAACAACCTGTTGAAAGCTCATAGCTAGAGTCTGCCGGTGATCGCGAGGTAACGCTGGTCCGGTCCTTCGAAGCCGTGCGCGTCCATCTGGACCAGCACCGCGAAGACGGGGGAGCCGTTTTCGGGGAAATGGGTGACGATCCGTTCGATCCTGTAGGCGAGCGGGCAGCGGCGGCTCTCCGGAACGCCGGTATCCTCATTGAGGACGCGGGTTTCGCCCTTGTAGGTCATGCTCAGCCGGAAACCCTTCGTTCCCTCTATGCCAAAGCCCGCGCATCTTTCCGACGGCAGCGGGTATTCGCTCAAGCTCAGCTCGATCGGATCCTCGATCAGGGGATGAAAATTGCGCGGATGGACGGCCATCCGGTAGGGGTCCGCGGTGATTTCCGTGCGCGGATTATGGCCGACGGTCTCGCCCTTTCCGGCGATTTCCGTCGTCTGCAGAAGTGGCTGCGCATTCGCACGGTTATCCGCGCGCACCGCCGACACCAGGGCATCGGGATCATAGCTGCCGTCGCTGCCTTCGATCTCCTCCTCGTTATCGTTGCGCAGATAGAAGGGCGAGGGCTTCACCCAGCTGTCCCTGGTGACATCGAGCACGAAGATTTCCGAATAGGGGAAGCCCGAGCCGTCCTCGGTCCCGTATTGTTCGAAGGCGAAATAGGCGCCGTCCTTGGAAAAGCCGAGGATCTCGGCCTCGGCCGTGTCACCGGCCTGTGCTGCCGGTACCAGGCCGGCGAAAAGCACCGGCAGGCTCAAAAGGGCCGAGGTGAAAAGAGTTTTGAAACTTGCGTGAAAGACGGTCATCGCGCTCTCCCTTGAAATCCATAAATATCAGATTTCACGGAGCTAGGCTTTCAGCAGCGCTTTGTCAGGCCTGTGGCGTCACACTTTTGCTGTTCAGGTGACAAAAAACGCGGACGAAAGGCTTCAGGAGCATCGGCAGCATGTAGATCGGGAACTGGCCGAGCGCGAACCACAGCCAGGTCAGTTCCGGAATGGTCCCGCCGAAGGCGGCGACCATCAGGCCCATGTTGCGGGTGCCGCAGGTATGGGCGATCGCATAGGCGTCCTCGCGCGTGGCAGGGGCGAAGACGAGTAAGGTCAGGCCGATCTGCACGAGCGCCAGGCAGAAGGTGAGGGCGGTGAGGCCGAAGGTGAACAGCGGTTTTTCCACAAAGCTCGCCGCGACCCCGTCCATGGCGGCGATGGCGAAAATCAGCAGCAGGAAAACGTTCAGCCCGCTGATATGATGGGCGCCGCGGGCGAGCCGTTCCGCGCCGGCGAGCCTGCGGAAGAGCGCCGAGACAAGAAAGGCGCCGGAGAGCAGAACGGACAGCTGCAGTGCCAGTCCGCCGACGCTCAGGGGCAGGGACGGGCCGAGCATCAGCTGACCGATGAACGGAACCGTCAGCGGCGTCACGATCAGGCCGGCGACGGAAAGCGCGAGGCTAAGCGTGGCATCGAGACCGAGCAGATAGATGAAGGCCGGAGCCGCCATCACCGGCGGGGCGGCGGTGGAAATGTAGATGGCGAGAACCGCATCCGGACCGAGCGCCGCAGCACCGGAAACCTCGATCGCCACATAAGCCAGGAGCGGTGCGCCGAGCATCATCCAGGCCAGGCCCGCGAGCAGAAGCGCCGGGCGCCTCAGGCGCATCCGGATGGCGTTCTTGTCCACGCGGAGAAAGGCCAGGGTCAGCAGGCTGAAGACGGCGACCGAAAGATAGGGGCGCAGGTAGGCGGACAACGCCGGAAGCGCCATGCCCAGGAAGATACTCACAGCCAGGGCGGCGGTTCCATGCCGTCCGATCCATGCCAAGCCTGCCCCCAATCGTCGAATCATCTAAACTTGTCTCCGGAAAAATTGTGGCGTGGCAGGCACTTCCGCATCTTTTTATAGGATGCAGGCCCGGGACACCAGCATGGATGGCGGTCCCGGCTGGGGTCTGGCGGAACAGGCATGGCGAAACAGGCAAGGCAAATCCAATCCTACGAGGTCATGGTCCTGGGTGCCGGGATCGTCGGCGTGTCGACGGCCGTTCACCTGCGCCGCCTTGGGCTTGACGTTGCCCTGGTCGACTGCATGCACCCGGGTGCCGGCGCGTCCTCCGGCAATGCCGGGATCGTTCAGCGCAACGGCTTCGTGCCGCATGGTCTGCCGTGCCGGGCGGCGGAACTGGCGGCAGTTCTCTTCAAGCAGTCGAGTGCCGTTTCCTACGAGCTCGGCACGCTTCTGCGGCTTCTGCCCTGGCTCCGGCGCTACCGCTCCGCGGCGACCGGCCGGGGGCTGGAAGTCTATTCCAGGGCCGTCGCTCCGCTAAGGGCCTTTGCGGTCGAGGAACACATGGACCTCGCCCGGTCGGCGAACGCGGACCGGTTCTACCGCCAGGGCGGCTGGCTGCATCTCTACCGTTCGGAGGCCGCGTTCAGGCAGAGCGAGACGGAGCGCTATTTCGCGCGGGTGTTCGGCGTCGCCTATGAGGAACTGTCGGCCGGTCAGGCCGCGAAGCTCGAGCCGGGCCTGGAGACGGCGAACTTCAGGGCCATCCATTGGCCCGAAAGCTGTTTCGTCTCCAACCCGGGCGCCGTGGTCGACGCTTTCTGGCGTGCCTATGTGCAGGAAGGCGGAGGTTATTTCCGGGCCGACGCCCGGAAACTTCAGGCGCAGCGCGGCGGCTGGAGCCTGGAGGGCGAACGGGGCACGGTCTTCGCCCAAAACGCCGTCATTGCGCTCGGCGCCTGGTCGCTGGATGTCCTGAAGGGGCTCGGGGAAAGCTATCCGCTGGCGGTCAAGCGCGGCTATCACATGCATTACCGTCCGCTGTCAGGTGCGTCGCTCTCGCATCCGGTCGTCGATGTCGAGAACGGCTTCGTGCTGACGCCGACGGACGATGGCATCCGCCTGACGACCGGGGTGGAACTGGCCAGCCGCGACGCGCCGCCCAACCTGAACATCATCAAGATCGCCAAGAGGCGGGCCGACGCGCTTTTTCCGCTCGGCCGGGCCTTGCAGGACGAGCCCTGGATGGGCTCGCGGCCGTGCCTGCCGGATTCCCTGCCCGTCGTCGGCGCCGCGCCGACGATCCCGGGACTGTGGCTCAATTTCGGCCATGCCCATGACGGCTTCACGCTGGGACCGATCACGGGCAGGTTGCTCGCCGAGCTGATCGCCGGAAAAACGCCGCTGCTGGACCCGACCGGCCTGTCTCCGTTGCGCTTTGCCGCGTGAGACTGGGGACGGGCTCCACTCGTTGACCGGTGGCCATGCACTCGACCTCATCCTGAGGAAGCGCGTGAGCGCTGTCTCGAAGGATGGGCCGCTTGTTCCGGAGCCTGCCGCCCATCCTTCGAGACGGGCCTGACAGCCCTCCTCAGGATGAGGATTTTGTGGTGGAGAAACAGAGAGGTAGATATGTTTCGCGCATCAAGCGTGGCATCTACAAATTCTGAAAGGTGTTCGCTTCGCTCACGCTGACGTCTGGACACCAGATCAGCATGCAGCAGGGCTGCACATGTCTGGTATGACGGCGCGGAAATTGTGGAACCTTTTGAAGGTTTCGCGATTGTAGCAGTAACCCGCTCAGCTTTCCCGCAGCGGCAGGGCGACGGTGTCCTTGACCGTGTTGACGACGATGCGGGACTGGACGTCCGACACCAGGGTATTGTCAAGAAGCTTCAGCCTGAGGAAACTGTCGTAGGCCTTGATATCGTCGGTTACAACTTTAATGAGGTAGTCAACGGCCCCGGTGATGCGCTCACATGTGACGACTTCCGGCCAGTGATGCACCAGCTTGTCGAAGGTTTCCATGTTCTCCCGGCTGGGAACCGCGAGCTTGACGAAGGAATAGGCGACAAAGCCGAGACCGACGGCCTCGCGGTCGATGATGGCGGTGATCTGGCGGATGATGCCCTGTTCCTTGAGGCGCTTGATGCGGCGCCAGCACGGGGTCTGGCTCATGCCCGCTTCCTTCGCGACCTCCGCAATGGAGAGGGACGCGTCGCGCTGCAGGACGCGGAGAACACGGATGTCGGATGGGTCGAGAAGATATTTGTCGGTCATGGAAGGATTCGGGAATTTTTATGCTGCCCCAGGGTGATTTTCTGTGACGATAGCACAGAAATTGCCGGAGAAAAGGATGATATTTATCTGAACTGCGGTTGACCGGACGCGCAGCCGCGACAAATGCCGTTTGAGGAGGACGCCGGATGAATGTGCACATGCCCCCCGTGACCCTGGAAGACAAATATGTCGCCGGCGAGGGACGGGTCTATCTGACGGGCATCCAGGCGCTGGTCCGTCTCGTTCTGGACCGGGCACGGCTCGACCGGCAGGCCGGACTGAAGACCGGCGGGTTCATCTCCGGCTATCGTGGCTCGCCGCTTGCGGGCTATGACACGGAGCTGATGCGCGCCCAGCGGCACCTCAAGGACTACGATGTCGTCTTCAAGCCGGGCGTGAACGAGGAACTGGGCGCGACCGCCGTCTGGGGCAGCCAGAAACTGCGCGGCGAGGGAGGCACCGGCCGCGCCACGGATTACGACGGCGTCTTCGGCATCTGGTACGGCAAGGCGCCGGGCGTCGACCGGGCCGGCGACGCGTTGCGCCAGGCGAACGCCTCCGGCACCGACCGCAACGGCGGCGTTCTGGCGCTCGCCGGAGACGATCACCTGGCCAAATCCTCCATCCTGCCGGCACAGAGCGAATTCTATTTCGAGCATGCGGAAATTCCGGTGCTCAATCCGGCGGACATCCAGGAGGTGCTCGATTACGGCCTGCACGGTCTGGAAATGTCCCGTTTCACCGGCCTGTGGTCGGCCCTGATCTGTGTGGCGGACACGATGGACGCCTCGGCGACGATCAATGTGTCGCCGAACCGGCTGCGCTTCACCCGTCCGCTCGACGGCGATCCGCGCAAGGACTACCGCCAGAACCGCGACCTTCTTCTCGGCAACCGGCTGGAAACCGAACGTCTGGTGCGCGACATGCGCATTCCGGCGGCCCAGAACTATGTGCTCACCAACGGCTTGGACCGGGTCACCTTCGGCACGCGCAGCCAGGTGAAGCTCGGCATCGTCACCTCCGGCAAGGCCTACCGCGATCTCCTTCAGGCGCTGGACCTGATGGGGATTACCGAGGACGACGCCAAGGCGCTGGGCCTTGCCGTCTACAAGGTCGCCATGACCTGGCCGCTGGAACCGTTCGGCCTGCGCGAGTTCGCCCGCGGCGCGGAGCGCCTGCTCGTGGTGGAACACAAACGCGCCTTCATGGAGCCGCAGATCAAGGACATTTCCTATCACTGGCCGCATATGAGCCGGCCGGAGGTCTGGGGCAAGCGGCGCCCGGACGGCACGCCGTTCCTCTCCGATGTGCTGGAACTCTCCGTTGCCGAACTCATCGAAGGCCTGATGACCTGGCTGCCGGACGAGGCGGTCTCCGACGAGATGCGCGAAGTCGCCAGCCGGATGACCCGGCAGGTGATGTGGGCGCAAGGCCATGCGGAACGCGCCGCGCGTATTCCTTATTTTTGTTCCGGCTGCCCGCATTCGACGTCCACGAAGACGCCGGAAGGTTCGCGCTCCATGCCGGGCATCGGCTGCCATGCCATGACCGAAATGGCCGGGCGCACCACGGAAGGCCAGATCGCCATGGGCGGCGAGGGGATCCTGTGGGTCGGCCAGCAGCCTTTCTCCGGCGACAGCCACGTCTTCGCCAATGTGGGCGACGGTACCTATTTCCATTCCGGCATCCTGGCGATCCGCCAGGCGCTCGCCTCGAATGTGCCGATCACCTACAAGATCCTCTATAACGACGCGGTCGCCATGACCGGCGGCCAGAAGGTCGACGGCCAGCTCACCGTGCCGCAGATCACCCGCCAGCTCGAGGCTGAGGGCGTCGAGCGGATCGCCATCGTTTCGGAAAATCCCGACACTTACGGCTCCTGGGCTCCGATCGCGCCGGGCACGAAGGTCTTTCACCGCGACGAACTGATGGATGTGCAGACGGACCTGCAGTCCTACAAGGGCGTCTCCGTCATCGTCTACGACCAGACCTGTGCGGCGGAAAAGCGCCGCCGGCGCAAGCGCGGCCAGTTCCCCGATCCGGACATGCGGCTGTTCATCAACGACCGCGTCTGCGAGGGCTGCGGCGACTGCTCGGTCCAGTCCAATTGCCTGTCGGTCGAGCCGCTGCCCACCCCGTTCGGCGAGAAACGGGTGATCAACCAGTCGAGCTGCAACAAGGACTTCTCCTGCATCAAGGGCTTCTGCCCGTCCTTTGTGGAAATCGACAGCGCGGCGCTGAAGAAGCCGAAAAAGGCCGATGTCGACATCGACGCCCTGGCGGAAGACCTGCCTCAGCCGGTTCTGGCCTCGCTGGAGCGCACGCAGAACGCATTGGTCGCCGGTATCGGCGGCATGGGGGTGACGACCATCAGCGCGGTTCTTGCGATGGCCGCCCATGTGGACGGCAAGCAGGCCTCCACGCTGGACATGACCGGTCTCGCCCAGAAGGGCGGTCCCGTGACCTCGCATGTGCGCTTTGCGGCCAGCGACAGGTCCATCGAAGGCCCGCGCGTGCCGGCGGCAAGCCTCGACCTGCTGATCGCCAGCGACATGGTGGTGGCGACCAATGCGGATCAGCTTGCGCTGGCCCACCGCGGCCACACCGTCACTGTGGCGAACACGAAGGTCGCGCCGACCGCCGAGTTCGTCCTGAAGCAAACGCTGTCCTTCGACGAGAAGCGTATGGACACCGCGCTGCGCGAGGCCTCGGGCACCTATCTCGCCATGAACGCGGCCGATATCGCCGAAAAGCTTCTCGGCGATGCCATCTATGCCAACATGTTGCTGGTCGGCATGGCCTATCAGAGCGGCGCGCTGCCGGTCTCCGACTATGCCATCGAGACGGCGCTTGAACTCAACGGCGCATCGGTCAAGAGCAACATCAAGGCGTTCCGCGCCGGGCGGGTGCTGGCCGCCGCTCCCGAAAAGCTGCTCAAGGCCCTGCCATCGGAAGCAAAGCCGCGCGACTTCAGCCTCGACGAGAAGATCGCCTTCAACGCGGAAGAGCTGACCGCCTATCAGAATGCCGCCTATGCGGCCCGCTACGCGGATCTGGTGGCGAAGGTGAAAGACGCAGACGCGGCTCATGGACCGGGAACCTTCCGGCTGACCCGGACCGTTGCCGACATGCTCTTCAAGGTGATGGCCTACAAGGACGAATATGAAGTCGCACGGCTCTATTCCGATCCGGCTTTCCGGGAGAAGATCGCGCAGCGCTTCGAGAACCCGCGCAAGCTGAAGGTGCATCTGGCGCCGCCGATCCTGGCCCACCGCAAGGACCCGAAAACCGGGCGTCCGGAAAAGATCGCCTTCGGCCCCTGGATCTTCAGCGTCTTCAGGCTGCTGACGAAGTTCAAGGGACTGCGCGGCACCTGGGCCGATCCGTTCGGCCGGACCGAGGAGCGCAAGACGGAACGCGCGCTGATCGCCCAGTACCGGTCCGACATCGCGGAAATCCTGAACCGGTTGCCGGGCGGCAATTACGGGCTCCTGGTGGAGCTCGCCCGCGTGCCCGACCTGATCCGGGGCTTCGGTCCGGTAAAGGCGGAGAACCTGGAAAAGGCCGCCGAAAAGCGCCAGATGCTGTTCGAACAGCTCAACCGGCACAATGACGGCGGCAGCGACGACGCCGAGGCCTCGAAGGTGTTTCTCGACGCCGCCGAGTAGAGACCGGACAGAAGGATCGGCATTTCCCCGTCATCCCGGACACGTCTGTAAGCGTACTCATGCCTCCAGATAGGTCTTCGGCCTCCTCGGCATGAAGGGAAGCTTGGCGCTGAGCCGACGGATACCTCACCGCAGCGGCGGCCCGTCGAGGATCGAATGGCGGCGGTTTTCCTCCCGGGCTCTGACCTCGTCGTCGGCCAGAACGTCCATCAGCAACTCGTCCGGAATGGCACGCAGGAGCCTGCGTTTTCTGCGGCCTGCCGACCATGCCGTCCAGGCTCGGGCGAGCTTATGAAAAATGCCGGCCTTTTCCGAGCTACGGGACCGGGCAGGATGGATCCGGTAAATTTCGGGGGGCATGGCAGTCTCCAATAAAGAAATATTTCTCTTTCTTTATTATCCGGCTGAGCGGCGGCAAGCAATAAAGAAAGGGAAGTATTTTTTTATTTATGGTGGTTCTCGATCGCGGAGCGATGGGATAGGCCGTAAGAGCTGACAGCCTTTCGGGGCGTTTCGCCGAACGGCGGATGCGCCTGCGCGATGAGCTGGCGAACGCGTTCAGCGTCGCGCAAGTTGTCTCTACTAGGCTGTTAACATCGTCGGGCCGGCCATTAACAAAGCAGTGATTCCGGCACCTGCGGACGGGTTCGATACCCGGTTTTAAAACGCGTTCATTTGAAAAAACACGTGTTCGGCAGCGTCCGTTTCATGCGGTTAATCGGTTATGAACGGCATAAAAAACAAATAAAATCAATATCTTGATGCTGAAAGAGTGCCTGTGTTTGCAATTTTCCAAAAGTTTTAAAAAAAGACAATTACATTCTCGAAGCGAGCGTTTTGCTCTTCTTTAAATCTCGCAGCCAAATTCGATATCACCGCCGGATCGGCAAATTTTTGGAACTGGTATCGAAGAATGACCGAAGCGTTGAAAACAGAACTGGTGAACTTTTCGGAGCTGACCGGTGAAGCTGGCAGCGCCAGACGGGCGGAACTGGCCCGGCATGTCGCAACACTGTTCGCGTTGACTTCCGACCGCTGTTCGGACGAGCAGGTTGATATTTATGACTCAGTCCTCCTGCGCCTGGTCGATATGGTCGAAGGGGAGGTCCGGCGTTATGTGGCGGACCAGATGTCCAGCCTGCGCCGCGGTCCGGAAGAAACGATCCGCCGTCTCGCGGACGACGAAATCGAAGTGGCCGAGCCGATCCTGTTGAGATCGACCGTTCTGCGCGATGCCGATCTGATCAAGATCGCCGAAAGACGCGGCAATGCCCACCGGTTCGCGATCGCTCAGCGCGAAGTTCTTTCCGAAGAGCTGACGGATATCCTGGTCCGGCAGGGCGATCTCAAGGTGAAGCGCAAGGTCGCCAGCAACGATGGCGCTTGCCTTTCCGATGCCTCGATCATGGCGCTCATCAGCGATGCGGCTTCCGATGCGACCCTGCAGCTTTCCCTGAGCGAACGGGCCGATCTGGCGGAAGCGCATATCAGCAGCCTGGTGGCGGTCGCCAGCGAAGAGGTTCGCAAGAAGCTGCATGCTTCGGGCCGCGGCCATGAAGCCGAGCGTGTCGAGGAAGCCGCGGAAGTGGCCGCTCAGCGCATGTCGAACCAGTACTGGCTGGGCCGTTACGATTTCGAAACCGCCCGCAGCCGGGTTCTGCTCCTGGCTAAGCGCGGCATGGTCAACGAGGCCGCCCTGCGCCGCTTCGCCTCCGAGGATCGCTTCGCCGAAGCCGTGGCGACCTTTGCCTGGCTGGTCCGCTGCGGCGTGGAAGAGGTGAGCCACTGGATGGTGCGTCCGGATCCGGAACCCTTCGTGATCCTGGCCAAGGCTTCCGGCTTCTCCTCGATCACCGTCGGATCGCTGCTGGCCATCGGCCCCTGGCGCCACCGGCTGACGCCGGAAACACGCAGCGACGCGATGACCCTGTTCGAGCGCATGACGGTCGCCGAAGCCAAGCGCAAGATGTCTCACTGGAACAACATCGTTCTGAACTGAGACCAGCCGTACCGCGAAATCTGATGAAGGCCCGGTTCCGCACCGGGCCTTCTTTTCGTTGAAAACCCTCGGTTCATCGTCAGCTGTGCATCGTCGGCGTAGCCGCCCCGGACTGGATCAGGGTCTCTTATGAAAGGTCCCGGATCCAATCCGGGACTGCACAGAATGCGCTACGTCGTTCCAACCATCAGCGTCATCCCGGACGCAGCGCAGCGAAGATCCGGGATCGGAGAGCCGTGGACTGTCGAGGGAGTTGTGGCAGGCGCAAATGTCGTGCCTCACCGATCCCGGCTCGCGCTTCGCTTGACCGGGATGACGACGAAGAGGCTGGAGCCCATTGCCGTTTCCTGCGCACCCGCATTTCTTCCCAAACGGCCGGAACCGTGCTTAACAGTGGCACGGACATTCAACGCGACTCGCGTGGGGCTGACATGCGCATTTTCGAAACCTTTTTCCGCCGTTTCGACCCGGAGCCGGCAAGGATGCGAAAAGCTGCCCGTGTTTTCCTTCCGCTGATTGCTGTCTTCCTGAACGTTTTTTTCCTGACAATGCCTGGCGGAGCCCTGCAGGCACAGGGCATTCCGGGCGGATTTTCGAAGATTATTGGGACCGAGACCGGTGAGGCAAAACCTGCCGGGGCGGGGGCAACGAAGGAAGAGCAGACCGGGGACGCCAGCGCGGAAACCCAGGACGACGCAGAGGCAAGCGTCATCGAGACGCTGGAAGAGTTTTCCGACGACGCGGTCGAGGCCCGCAACGAGTTCCGCTCGATCATCCGGGAAATCCCGACCATCCATCAGACGATGCGCAAGCTTCTCACGGCACACGGGGAAGGGCGCGGCCTCGGCTGGCTGCTGACCGCCCTCGCGGACGTCGTGATCGCGGTCGCGGTCGGGATGGCCGGTTATTACCTGCTCAGCCGGTGGGGGCACCGGCAGTTCGCCTCGCTCTACCGGGCGGACGTCTTCACCCGGGCGGACAAGATCATCTATCTCTACCTGCGCGCGCTTCTGATGCTTCTGGGCGTGGCGCTGTTTTTCGCGATCGCAACGGTCGTCTACCTGATCGTCGGGACGGGCCTGAAGGCCGCCAACGAAACGGCGCTGGTCGTGCTCAGCGCCGTCTCCGCGATCATGGTTCTCAGGGTCATATGGCTTACATTGCTGGCGCCGGACAGGGAGAGGCACCGTCTGCTGGCGCTTACCAACGCAGAGGCGGTTCCCCTCTACAGAACCCTGTTCACCGGTTCCAGCCTGTCTCTTGCGGCCGTGGCTTACTGCCTCTGGCTGGAGCGGCTCGGCCTGTCTCCGGAGGCCCAGAAGATCGCCCTGATTACCACTTCGGCACTGTCGATGGTGATCCTGATCGGGATCGCGATCGCCTTCCGGAAGGTCATTGCCCGGCTGATTCGCGGCAAACGCGGCGATGACAGTCCGCTCTGGCGCAAGGTGCTGGCGCGTCTCTGGCATTATCTCGCGATCCTCTATCTGATCGTCGCCTGGAGTATCTCGGCAGTCCGCATCCTCCTGGATCTGCCCGATGCGACAGGTCTCGTGGCGGCGCCGCTCGAAGTCCTGCTGCTGGCCTTCTTTGCCTACGGGCTCCTGATCCTCGTCATCGACAAGGTACTGCTGCCGCGGCTCGACACAGCCGATGCGCAGGCCAGGATCGCCGAGGACATCAAGCGGGCGGAAGAAAGCGAAGGCGGCGAGGAAGACCCGGAAAGTGCGCTCGCTCAGGCACGCGCCGAAGCTGCGGAGCGGGAGGCCAGGCGCACCCCCTTCCGAGATTTGTTCGACCGCGGCGCCATCATCCTGGTCTCTTTCGCATCCCTGGATCTGCTGGCGTCTCTATGGGGACTGCCGCTTGCCGGCAGCGGGTCGCTGATCGGCTCGTTCGTCGAGGTCCTTCTGGTGATGTTCCTCGGCTACATGGCCTATGAGGCGGTCAAGATCCTCATCGACCGGCAGATCGCCAAGGAAACCCCGGCCGAGAAGGATGAGGAAGCCGAGATCGGCGGGGCAGGGGAAAGCCGGATCGCGACGCTGCTGCCGATCTTCCGGAACTTCCTGCTGATCACCATCGTGGTGATCGCCTCCATGGTGGTGCTCGCCGAACTCGGCGTGAACATCGCGCCGCTCTTCGCCGGCGCCGGCGTTGTCGGCCTGGCGGTCGGCTTCGGGGCGCAGACGCTCATCCGGGACATCTTCTCCGGCGCCTTCTACCTGATCGACGATGCCTTCCGGAAAGGCGAATATATCGATATCGGCAGCGCCAAGGGCGTGGTGGAGAAAATCTCGATCCGCTCCATGCAGCTGCGCCACCACCGCGGCGCCCTGACCACAATCCCCTTCGGCGAGATCCAGCAGGTGGAGAACTTCTCCCGCGACTGGGCGGTGATGAAGCTTGCCTTCCGCGTCACCTACGACACGGACGTGGAGAAGATGCGCAAGATCATCAAGAATTTCGGCAAGGAACTCCTGGAGGACGAATATTACGGCCCGATGTTCCTGGCGCCGCTGAAATCGCAGGGCATCATGTCGATGGAGGATTCGGCCATGATCGCCCGGGTGAAGTTCACCACCAAGCCCGGCAAGCAGTTCGAGCTGCGCAAGGTCGTCTATGCCGGGCTGCGCGATCTCTTCGAACAGAACGGCATCAAGTTCGCCCACCGCCAGGTGACGGTCCGGGTCGCGGGCGCGGAGGACGAGGAGGGACATGTTTCCCCGGAAACTGCCCAGGCTGCCGCCGCAGGCGCAGCCGCGGCAGGACTGTTGGGGGAAGAAGACCAGAATGGCGGCGAAGCGGACAAGAACGGGCTCTAGGTCACAGCCATTTCAACCTGTTTGACGCGGGTATGACCTGGTCCATGGACCTTCCGCTCGAAATCCGATATCGGTCCCGGCGGATTTAAGGATACGGAATGCGGATCGGATTTCAGGCGGGAGCGATCAACGAGCGTGGCATGAGCGTCGCGCTGCACGATTATGCTCTCGGCGCCCAGAACATCCTCGGCCACGAGGCGATCGTCTTTTACGACGAGGCCAAGAGCGCGCCGGCGGTGGTCGATAAATTCAGGGCTGCGGTGAAGCTGGTTCCGGTTCCCGCCGGTGCGGATGGCTGCAAGGTCAGCGAGCCCTACAAGCTCGACTTCTGCTACTACATCCGCGACGGCCGGAAGCGGCCCCTGACCCTGACGGCGGGGCGGTCCGGCATTCACGTGGTGTTCCGCCATTTCGAGCCCCACGGCGACGTCTATGCCTATGTTTCCGACTGGCTCGCCGGCTGGATGAGTGGCGGTCAGGCGCCGGCCGTGCCGCATATCGTCGATCTGCCGGAAGAGAACGGGTCCATCCGCCGGGAGTTGAACATTCCGGACGGCGCCTTCGTCGTCGGCCGCTACGGCGGCTACGATCAGTTCAATATTCCCTTTGCGCAGCAAGCCGTTGCCGAGGCCCTGGAACGCCGTTCCAATCTCCATTTCCTGTTCGTGAACACTGAAAAATTCCTCTCCCATCCCCGTGCTTTGTTCCTTCCGCCGGTGGTGGCCCGGGAGGATAAGGCGCGGTTCATCGCGAGCTGCGACGCGGGGCTCAACGCCAAGAAGATCGGCGAGAGCTTCGGGCTGGCGATCGCGGAATTCATGATGTTCGGCAAGCCGGTCTTCAGCTGGGCAGGGGGCATGGACCAGAACCACGTCGCCATGACGCCCAAGCGGGAATGGCTCTACCGCACGCGGTCGGGTCTCGTCCGGCTCCTCTGCGAATACGAGCCTTCGGTTGCCGATACCGATCTGGCCCGGGCTTCCGTCCAGGACTATCGTCCCGAACCGGTGATGAAGCGCTTCGACGACGTCTTTCTGTCGGGCCGTTATCCTGCCAATGAACTGAAGCTGTCGCTGCCGTTCAAGGCCGGCCGCTTGCTGCAGGAGAAAGCCATGCGGGCGCAATTCAGGCTGTGGAAGAGTTTTTAGGCATGAAGCTCTACGACTGTTTCGTCTTCCATAACGAATTCGACCTCCTGGAGCTCCGTCTTCGGGAAATGGGCGATCATGTCGATCATTTTGTCCTGGTGGAGGCCAACCAGACCCAGAGGGGCGGACCGAAGCCCTATTATTTCGCCGAAAACCGCGAGCGTTTCGCGCCCTGGGCTGACAGGATCATCGATCTGCAGGTCGCGTTTCCCGAGGAGCTGCCGCCCGCGCTCGGCGTCTACAAGACCCGGCGGAAGAAGGACTGGGAGCGGGAGAATTACCAGCGCAACTGCATCGCCCGGGCGCTGGAAGCCTGCGAGGACGACGATCTGATCCTGCTCTCCGACGTCGACGAGATCGTCCGGTCCTCGGTTCTGGAAAAGGTGCTGCGCGAAAAACTCTACAAGGGCCGGCTGCTGGTCTTCGAGCAGAGCCTGCACAAACACCATCTCAACCGCATCGTGCCGGGCAAGACCTGGCTGCTCGGCTCGCGGATGATCGAGAAGAAATATCTCACCTCGCCGCAACAGCTGCGCCGGACCAAGGCGCGGATGACGAAGAAATCCTATGTGCCGGATTTTCTCGCCCAGCCCCTGCTCAGGATCCGCAACAACAATCTCACCGGCATCAGCCGTCCGGTGAGGATCATTCCGGATGCCGGCTGGCACTTTTCCTCCATGGGTGGATTGGAGGCCTTCAAAACCAAGCTCGCCTCCGTCGTGCACGGGCAAACCGTCGACACCAGCGATATCCGCCGGCTCTACGAGCGCGAGCTGGTCGGCACGGAGCTTATCCCGCGAAGCGGTCTGCCGGATGCGGTTCAGTCTGGCCGGTTCGATCACATGATCGAGCTCGGCGGTCCGGCAGGCGAAAGCTGACGATCACGGCAGTCCTACCTGGGCGGGGCGCGGCGGGTTCGGCCGTGTTCGCCTTGTAGCGGAGGTTTTCCAGCTCGGTCCGGCCGATGCCGAGATCCTTCAACACGCTGTCGGGCTCGTTCCAGAGCAGATGCCTTTTCTGAGCGTTGAAGCGCTGGCGGGCGCGCCAGTTGGCATAGATCTCCACGATCAGCCACCTGAGGGCGTTTCTGTGACTTTTTCGATCGGATGCAGGCGTGACCGGAAGAGCGTTCCGGAAGAAGCAGACGGCGCGCGCGAGGAGGCCGCTTGCGGGAAGAAGGCCGGTATTCTTCGAAAATCTGATCATGATCTGGATTGGATACCCTGAGGCTGGAGTTCGGGCAGCGTCACTATGCCGACAAGCAATCTCCGGGTCGAAGGAGAAATTTTCGTTTTCATGTGAGAAAAACTCACATATGTAGTCGGCATCGGACTGGAGGAAACCAGAGATGAAGCTGCCCCCGCTCAACGCGCTGCCGGCTTTCGAGGCGACTGTCAGGCTCGGTTCCATGAGCGCGGCTGCCGAGGAACTTGGGCGGACGCACGGGGCGGTCAGCAAGCAGCTTGCCCACCTAAGCGAACAATCTGGTGTCTCTCTCTTCCAGAAAGACGGTTCGGGCGTGAAGCTTACGGCGGAAGGCGAGCTTCTGGCCGCAGCCGTCCGGCCTGCGTTGCAGGGGCTTGAAAAGGCCTGGCAGGATCTCGCGCAACGCGCCGGCAGCCCGTCCCTGGAAATCGGCATCAGCGCGACCTTCGCCATGCGCTGGCTGATGCCGCGGCTGTCGCGGTTTTATCAGCGCCATCCGGACGCCCAGGTCGGTTTCAGGATGACGGGAAAACAATGGCTTCCCGACACCCAGATGGACGCCATCCTGACCTGGGACCGGCTGCGCTGGGATTTCCGCGAGCGTGCCGACATAAAGGTGCTGGGCGACGTCGCCTTCGGGATCGTGCATTCGCCGGGGCTCGATGTCGTCATTGAGGGCGGGACGTTGACGGTGCAGAGCCGATGCGTCCAGGAACTGCCGGGCGATGTCTGGGGCGAATATGCAAGGCGCACGGGTATCAGGATCGTGTCCGAATCGGCGATCGCTTATCCGCATACCTTCCTGGTGATCGAGGCCGCTCTTGCCGGTTTCGGCGCGGCCCTTGTCGAAAGGCGCCTCGTGGAAGAGGAACTGGCCGACGGCCGGCTGGTCGCCCCCTTCGGCTTTTTCCGGATCGCCAACGGCTTCGGCGCCATCGTGCCCGGCCGGGCACGGCCCCTGACGACGGCTTTCCTCGATTGGCTGGCGGAGGAAGCGGCGGACACGCCGCTCTAGGGTCTGTGGGGCATTAGGATTTGGCCGTGGTTTGTAGAAAGTCGCTGAGATCAAGAAGCAAAGTCGCGGGAAGGGTGAACCCTTTCAAGGCTTTGCGACGCCGAGGTGTGCGACTTTCTACAAATCTTTTCGAGACCCGGCGGATTTCGGTCCCGAGGGCGTCGGAAAGTCCTTGTGGTGGCTAGAAGCTGCCAGATCAAACTTCTTTCAGAAACACCTTCATGCTGAGGAGGGCCATGGGCCCGTCTCGAAGCATGGGCGGCACACCCCAAAGCAAGCGGCCCATGCTTCGAGACAGCGCTGCGCGCTTCCTCAGCATGAGGGTGTGCGATCGGTTGTCCTTCCGTTATCGGCGGTTGGATGGACAATCCGCTGGATCGTACAGGTATTCAATCCGGCGGATATGGACCAATCGATGTCGGAAATGGTCTCGGAGCTTGCCATAGTTCCTCTGATGATATAAAGATATCTTTATATCGACATTGATGGCCGAGCGAATGACCGAAGAGCAGACCCTTTCCGTTGACGAGACCCTTGCCGCCCTCCGGGCTGTGGGGGAGGCGACCCGCTTGCGGCTGATCGCACTACTGGCGGAGAGCGAGCTGACGGTGAAGGACGCCACGGCGATCCTGGGCCAGAGCCAGCCGCGGATTTCCCGGCATCTGAAGCTCCTGGCCGAAGCCGACGTCATCAAGCGCTATCCGGAAGGGGCCTGGGTCTATTACCGGCTCGCGGATGGGCCGGAGGGCCAGCTCGCCAGGGCGCTCGTCGAGCGTATCTCTGCGGAAGATCCGGTTCTGGCCGCCGATCAGGAGCGCTTCCAGGCGATCCGCAAGGCCAAGGCGGAAGAGGCTGCGGCCTATTTTGCCGCCCGCGCACTGACTTGGGACCGGGAACGGTCGCTGCATGTTTCCGAAGACGATGTCGAAACGGCCATGCGTAAAGCGCTTGGCGAAAAGCCCTTTCAGTCCTTTCTGGATCTGGGCACAGGCACCGGCCGCCTGCTGGAGGTTTTTTCCGATCTCTACACGTCCGGACTCGGCGTCGATGCCTCCCACGACATGCTGGCGGTCGCCCGCGCGAATCTCGCCAAGGCAGGCCTTGCCAACGCCCAGGTGCGCCACGGGGACGCCTATGCGCTCAACGTGCCGCGGCACTCGTTCGACGTGGTGGCGATCCACCAGGTCCTTCACTTCCTGGAAGATCCGGCCCGCGCCCTCAGCGAAGCCGCCCGGGCGCTGCGCCCCGGTGGACGGCTGCTGCTTGTCGATTTCGCGCCGCATCAGCTTGAATTCCTGCGCGAGAAACACGCGCACCGCCGGCTCGGATTTGCCCATGACCAGATGGAGCGCTGGCTGGAAGCCCTGGACCTCGATCTGGAACAGGTGACCGACCTGGTTCCGGCCGATGAAACCGATACCAACCTGACCGTTACACTTTGGCTTGCGCGTGACCGCCGGATTGTCACTGACCTGCCTGCCCGAGATACGTCCCGAGAGGTCGCATAAAATTATGTCAGATTTTGCCACCCGCCTGTCGCACAAGGCCGCCCCTTCGCCAATTACGGCATCCTTCGAGTTCTTTCCGCCGAATTCGGACAAGATGGCGGAAACGCTCTGGCATACGGTCCAGCGCCTTGCGCCGCTCGTGCCGTCCTTCGTGTCCGTCACCTACGGCGCCGGCGGGACCACCCGCGAGCGGACCCACAAGACGGTCGAGCGGTTCCTGTCGGAGACCGATCTCGCGCCGGCGGCACACCTGACCTGTGTCGGCGCGGCCAGGGAAGAGGTCGATGCCATCGTCCAGGACTACTGGAACATCGGCGTGCGCCGCCTGGTGGCCCTGCGCGGCGATCCTCTGCAGGGCATCGGGACGCGCTACATCCCGCATGACAGCGGCTACTCTTACGCTTCCGACCTGGTTGCCGGTATCAAGAAGATCGCCAATTTCGACGTTTCCGTTTCCGGTTATCCGGAAAAACACCCGGAAAGCGGCAGCTGGCAGAGCGAGATCGACAATCTGAAGCGCAAGGTGGATGCGGGCGCTGACCGGATCATCACCCAGTATTTCTTCGACAACGACCTGTTCGATGCCTATCTGGAGCGGATCGCCGCCGCCGGGATCGACATCCCGGTCGTGCCCGGCATCCTGCCGATCCATAATTTCGAACAGACCATGGTGTTTTCGGCCAAATGCGGAACGTCGATCCCGCAGTGGCTTGCCCGCCGTTTCTCCGGTCTCGCGAACGACCCGGAAACCCGCAAGCTGGTCGGCGCGGCGGTTGCCTGCGAGCAGGTCATGGACCTCGTCGACCGCGGGATCAACGACTTCCACTTCTACACCATGAACCGCGCCGACCTGACTTTCGCCATCTGCCACATGCTCGGCATGGGAAAGCGCGAATCTGAGGAGCTGGCCGCGTAGATCCGGCGGGAGGAAACCGGCGAAGGCCGACATGGCCGGCCGAAATCGCATGCCGCGGCACACCACATTGGAATTCAAAGGCGCTTCGTAAGAGCAGGCGTCTTTTGTCACACAGAACCAGACCATCCGGAAGGAAACACCCGTGATCAAGTCCGACGCCTTTGAGCGCCTCCGTGATCTTGCCAAGTTGCGCATTCTCGTGCTGGACGGCGCGATGGGCACGGAGATCCAGCTTCTGAAGCTGGACGAGGCCGCCTATCGCGGGACCCGGTTCGCCGACTGGCAGAGCGACGTCAAGGGCAACAACGACCTCTTGAGCCTGACCCAGCCGGACGCGATCCGGAAGATCCATATCGATTACCTGGAAGCCGGCGCGGATATCGTGGAGACCAACACCTTCTCCTCCACGACCATCGCCCAGGCCGATTACGGCATGGAAGAACTCGCCTACGAGCTCAATTTCGAAAGCGCGAAGCTTGCCCGCGAAGCCTGCGATCGGGTGACCGCGCAGGACCCGTCCCGTCCGCGTTTCGTCGCGGGTGCGCTCGGGCCGACCAACCGCACCGCCTCGATCTCGCCGGACGTGAACAATCCGGGCTACCGTGCTGTATCCTTTGACGATTTGCGGATCGCCTATGCGGAGGCCGCGCGCGGTCTCATCGCCGGCGGCGCCGATATCCTGCTCGTCGAAACCATCTTCGACACGCTGAACGCCAAGGCGGCGCTGTTCGCCATCGACGAGGTGTTCGAGGAGACAGGCAGGATCCTGCCGGTGATGATTTCCGGCACGATCACCGACCTGTCCGGACGCACGCTCTCCGGCCAGACGCCGGAAGCCTTCTGGAACTCGGTCCGCCACACCAACCCGCTGACCATCGGCCTCAACTGTGCGCTCGGCGCCAAGGAAATGCGCGCCCATGTCGACGAGCTCGGCCGGGTCGCGGACACGCTGGTCTGCGCCTATCCGAATGCGGGTCTGCCGAACGAATTCGGCGAATATGACGAGAGCCCCGAGCATATGGCCGGGCTGATTTCGGAATTCGCCTCCGCCGGACTGGTCAACGTGGTCGGTGGCTGCTGCGGCACTACGCCCGCGCACATTAAAGCCATCGCGGAGGCGGTTGCGGACAAGAAACCGCGCGCGATCCCGGATGTCGAGCGGCACATGCGGCTTTCGGGGCTCGAGCCCTTCGTCATCACCAAGGAAACCAACTTCGTCAATGTCGGCGAGCGCACCAACGTCACCGGCTCGGCCAGGTTCCGCAAGCTGATCAAGGAAGGCGACTATGCCACCGCGCTGGACGTCGCCCGCCAGCAGGTGGAAAACGGCGCCCAGATCATCGACGTCAACATGGACGAGGGCCTGCTGGATTCAGAGGAGGCCATGGTCACCTTCCTCAACCTGGTCGCTGCCGAACCGGATATCGCCAAGGTTCCGGTGATGATCGACAGCTCCAAGTGGACCGTGATCGAGGCCGGCCTGAAATGCATCCAGGGCAAGGGCGTGGTGAACTCCATCTCGATGAAGGAAGGCGAGGAGGCGTTCATCCATCATGCCAGGCTGGTGCGCCGCTACGGTGCGGCCGTCGTGGTCATGGCCTTCGACGAAAAGGGCCAGGCCGACACTTTCGAGCGCAAGTCGGAGATCTGCGCGCGCTCCTACAAGATCCTGACGGAAAAAGTCGGCTTCCCGCCGGAGGACATCATCTTCGATCCGAACATCTTCGCGGTCGCGACCGGTATCGAGGAGCACAACAATTACGGCGTCGATTTCATCGAGGCGACCGGCTGGATTCGCGAGAACCTGCCGCATGCCCATGTCTCGGGCGGCGTGTCGAACCTGTCCTTCTCCTTCCGCGGCAACGAGGCCGTGCGTGAGGCGATGCATTCCGTGTTCCTGTATCACGCCATCCAGCGCGGCATGGACATGGGCATCGTCAATGCCGGCCAGCTCGCGGTCTATCACGATCTCGATACAGAGCTGCGCGAGCTGTGCGAAGACGTGGTGCTGAACCGCCGCGACGACGCCACCGACCGGATGCTGGAAGCGGCCGAGCGCTGGAAAGGCGAGGGGGGCAAGAAGAAGGAAGCCGATCTCACCTGGCGCACCTGGGACGTCGCCAAGCGCATCGAACACGCGCTGGTGCACGGCATCGACGATTACGTCGTCGAGGATACCGAAGAGGCCCGCCAGTCCTTCGACCGGCCGCTGCATGTGATCGAGGGCCCGCTGATGGACGGCATGAACGTCGTCGGGGATCTCTTCGGCTCCGGCCAGATGTTCCTGCCGCAGGTGGTGAAGTCCGCGCGCGTGATGAAGAAGGCCGTCGCCTACCTGATGCCCTTCATGGAGAAGGAAAAGGAAGAAATGGGCCTGACCGGCCAGTCTTCCGCCGGCAAGATCCTGATGGCCACGGTGAAGGGCGATGTCCACGACATCGGCAAGAACATCGTCGGCGTCGTGCTCCAGTGCAACAATTTCGAGGTGATCGATCTGGGCGTGATGGTGCCGGCGGCAAAGATCTTGGAAACCGCGCGCCAGGAGCAGGTCGACATCATCGGGCTTTCCGGGCTGATCACCCCGTCGCTCGACGAGATGTGCCACGTGGCCGCCGAACTCGAGCGCGAAGGCATGGACGTGCCGCTGCTGATCGGCGGGGCGACGACCTCAAAGATCCACACGGCGGTGAAGATCCACCCGAATTACGAAAAGGGCCAGGCGATCTACGTCACCGATGCGGGCCGGGCGGTCGGTGTCGCCTCCAAGCTGATGAGCGAGGGCGGCCGCGATCCTTATTACGCCGACATACGAACCGAATACGCCGATATCGCCGAAAAGCATGCGGCCGGACGGGGAAGCCAGCAGCGCACCTCGCTTGCCGATGCCCGGCAAAACGCTTTCAAGGCGGATTTCGCCGGCAAGCTGCCGGTCGCGCCGAAGAAACCCGGCCAGACGGTCTTCGACGACTTCCCGCTGGAAGATCTCGTGCCGATGATCGACTGGACACCGTTCTTCGCGACCTGGGAGATCAAGGGCCGCTATCCGGCGGTGCTGACCGACAACCGCTACGGTCCGGCGGCCAAGGCGCTTTACGACGATGCCCGGCGGATGCTGGACGAGGTCGTCGAGAAGAAGCTGCTGACGGCGAGAGGCGTGGCGTCCCTGTGGCCGGCCAACGCGGTCGGCGACGATATCCGCCTGTTTACCGGCGAGGACCGGTCGGACGTGCTCGGCACCTTCCACACGCTGCGTCAGCAGATGGCCCGGACCGCGGGCGGGCGGGCAAATATCGCGCTGAGCGATTTCGTGGCGCCGCTCGACAGCGGTATCAAGGACTGGGTCGGCGGTTTCGCGGTGACGGCCGGTCACGGCGAGGACGAGCTTGCCGCCCGCTATGCGCGGGAAGGGGACGACTACAACAAGATCCTCTCGCAGGCACTTGCCGACCGGCTGGCGGAAGCCTTTGCGGAAAAGCTGCACGAGATCGTGCGCAAGGAGCTGTGGGGCTACGCGGTGGACGAGAGCCTGAGCGTCGAGGACATCATCGCCGAGAAGTACCAGGGCATCCGTCCGGCGGCCGGATATCCTGCCCAGCCGGATCATACCGAGAAGGACACGTTGTTCCGCCTGCTTGACGCGGAACGGCTGACCGGCATCCAGCTCACCGAAAGCCGGGCCATGCTGCCGGGCTCGTCGGTGTCCGGGCTCTATTTCGGCCATGCGGACAGCCATTATTTCGGTGTCGGCAAGATCGAGAAGGACCAGGTGGAGGACTATGCGGCCCGCAAGGGCTGGGACCTCGCCTATGCCGAACGCTGGCTGGCGCCGATCCTCAATTACGATCCGGCGCGGATGGAAGCGGCCGAGTAGACATCAGCTTTCAACCTATCCCGACAGCTTGCAGCCTCCCGTGGATGACCCGCGGGAGGCTTTATTTTTGCGATCAAAATAAATGACGCAGGGAAAATAACGCAAATTTTCGGCCAAATGCACCGAGTGCGCTCTTGAAAAGTGCACAAAGTGCGCTATAGTAAGAGTCATAAGGACGATGTGCGAACGAAAAGGCACACGCCAAAGGAGAACAAAATGACTGTGTACACAGCAAGAATTTTCCTGGTGCAGCATCGCCAGGATTACAACCGAGACCGCCTCCCGTGGTTGCCTGCGCGGCTCTACCGCAGCTTCCGCGAAGCCATTCCGAGCATTCAGGAACCCTCACGGGCGTCCTGATCCCCGGGCCGAACCCGATTGGCCCCAAGAATCAAGAAGATGACCCCAATAGGGCGTTCACAATGCCCCGGACGCCTGATCACCTTTGATACAAAACCCGGCTTCGGCCGGGTTTTTTGTTTGCGAGATCCGGGAGGATCAGCTCCGGTTGGTCAAGAGCCTCAATGCGGCAAATGTGAAGAAACATCCGAGCAGGGTCTGAATGCCGCGCCGGGCCCTGGTGTAGAGACCGACGGCGAAGGGGCTCGAAAAGGCGAGGGCGTAGAGCAGGTGGATCAGCGCCGACAGGGCGAATGTCCCGAGCACGATGACAGCCCCGACCCACCAGGGGGCACCATCCTGCAGGCCGAGCGAAACGATGGCGATCCAGGCCAGTGCCGCCTTGGGATTGGTCATCTGGACGATATAACCCCGGATCATGTAGCCGATCGGTGAGCGCCTGCCTCCGGCGAGTTCCCTTGCTTCGGGATCCTGAGGCGACCTGGCCGCCCGGAAAGCCTTGTAGGCGAGCCAGAGCAGGTAGAAGCCGCCGGCAATCTTGATGACTGTCATGGCCGATGCGTAGGTGGCGAGCAACGCCGACAGGCCGAGCACGGTCAGCGTCGCCCAGGTCAGGGATCCGGACGCCACGCCGAAGGCTAGGGCCATGCCGGACGTGCGGCCGACGCTCATCGACGTTCCCATCACTGCGAGCACGTTCGGTCCGGGACTGATGATGGCCAGAAGGAAGGCGGAATAGGCGAGAAGTATTCCGGGCAGGTAGATCGAAATCTGGTCCATTGCAGTCTCCTTTAGGTGGCACAGGGTGCCACCTTAGCCGTTCGGTCCTGCCTGTTGCTTCGGCGGCGGTCGAACTGTGGCGGAAACTCCAAAAGCTTTCGTCGGTTGGTTTTCTCTTCCAAAGGAGAAGGCTGCTCGACCGTTTTTGCTGCCGGAAGTCCCGAATTCACCCGACCGGAAACAGCTTCCTCAATTCAGATTCGCCCTTCGGTGAAATATGCACGACGCGGCCTGCGCTTGCCCGGCGCAGCCAGTTCCGTTCCAGGAACCTTGTCATCAGGGCCGCGCCGAGGCTGCCGGCCAGGTGGTTGCGGCGCTCGCTCCAGTCGAGACAGGCGCGGCAGAGCGGTCGCCGCCCGGTTCTGAGGGGGGCGAGGTCGATGCCGAGCTCCGATATGAAGCCTGCTCCCTCCGCGGTCAGGGCGAGCCCGCCCTTGTCCGACGAGACGGAGAGAAAACCGCGCGCCTGCAGGCTGTCGAAGATACGGACCGCAAGGTCGCCCGCCAGGTGATCGTAACAAACACGGGCGGCGCGCATCTGGGGATCCTTCGGGCCCGTGCGCGTGCGCAAATGTCCTCTGCGCGCCGCCAGGCCCATCACCGCTTCCAGCACTGCGCCGACTTCGGGTCCTGCGAGGGTGAAATAGCGGTGCCGGCCCTGTTTGGCCTGGGTCAGCAGGCCGCCGTCCATCAGTTTTTTCAGGTGCGAACTCGCAGTCTGACCGGTGACCCCGGCCTCCGCCGCCAGTTCCGTTGCCGTCAGGGCCTTGCCGCTCAGGAGGGCGCCCAGGATGTTGGCGCGGGCGGGGTCGCCCATCAGCGCGCCGATGCGGGCAATGTCGGGGCCGTCTTTCATGGGCTCTCCTTCATGGTTCGATCCATATCGAAGCATTCCTGTCGCAGAGCATGGCACAGAGGGGCATCCAATGCCATCGGAAACGGAGAGTCCCATGATCACGTGCTTCATCCGCTATCATATCGATCCCACGAAACGAGCCGCTTTCGAGCAGTATGCGCGCAACTGGGGCCAGGCGATCCCGCGCTGCGGCGCCGACCTGATCGGCTATTTCGCGCCGCATGAAGGGTCTACCACGCTGGCCTACGGCGTTTACTCGATCGACAACCTCGCCGCCTACGAAGCCTATCGGGCACGGCTTGCCGACGATCCGCTCGGCCGGGAGAACTACGCCTTCGCCCAGTCGGAAAAATTCATCTTGCGGGAGGACCGCACCTTCCTGAAACTGGCTTCCGCGCCGCATGGAACGGGGAGGAGCGAAAAATGATAGCCGTGATTTTCGAAGTGATCCCGCATGCGGACAGGAAGCAGACCTATCTCGACATGGCCGCGGAGATGCGGCCGCTGGTCGAGCAGATCGACGGGTTTCTGTCCGTCGAGCGCTTCCAGAGCCTGACCGATCCGGAAAAGCTTCTCTCGGTCTCCTTCTTCCGCGACGAGGCCGCGCTGGAGGAGTGGCGCAAGCTGACCCAGCACCGCAAGGCGCAACGCGCCGGCAGAAGCAGCTATTTCAAGGATTACCGGCTGCGGGTCGCCCATGTCATCAGGGACTACGGCATGGAAGACCGCGGCGAGGCACCCGAAGACAGCCGTGCGGTGAACGGCTAGCTTCCAATGCAAAACCGCTCTCTTGACTTTGCCCTGCTGGGCCTGCTCGCCCTGCTTTGGGGCTCGTCCTACATGTGGATCAGCCTGGCGCTCGACACGCTTCCGCCGGCGACGCTGATCGCGATCCGCGTGGCTCTCGCCTCTCTCGTGCTCCTGGGCATCATGCTTGTGCGCGGCGTCCGTATGCCCCTTGACGCCCGTTCGTGGCGGCTGTTCTTCATCCAGTCGCTCGTCAACAGCACCGGCCCCTGGCTGATCCTGGCCTGGGGCCAGCAATATGCCGGAACGGCGGTCTCCAGCGTTTTGAATTCGACGTCGCCGCTCTGGGTCTTCGCCTTTTCCTTCCTGCTGGTGAACCACAGCCAGCGCCCCGGCGCCCGCCAGCTCCTCGGGGCGCTCGCCGGGTTCGGCGGTATTCTGCTGATCGTCGGTGTGGGTGTGCTCAAGGATATCGGGCAAAACCTTTTGCCTCAGCTCGCAGTGCTTTTCAGTGCCGTTCTCTACGGCATCGCGGCGTTGCGCGGCCGGGTGTTTGCCGGATTGCCGCCGATCGTGCCGGCGGCCGGAACCCTTGTCTGCTCCAGCCTCGTACTGGTGCCGATGAGCCTTATGCTGGACCGGCCGTGGCAGCTGACGCCGGCGCCGGTCGCGCTTGCCGCGGCCACGATGCTCGGGATTGCCTGCACGGCGCTCGCCTTCCTGATCTATTTCCGCCTGCTGATCACGCTCGGACCGATGGGGACCGCCAGCCAGGCCTATCTGCGCTCCGGCGTCGGTGTGTTCCTGGGTGTGGTGTTCCTGTCGGAAAGCCTCGATCTGGAAACATTTGCCGGAATTTGCCTTGCCATTTTCGGGGTAGTTCTGATCAACTGGCCGTCAGCCCGAAAATCACAGGCCGTTGCAGCAGGCAAGGAGGTTTCATGAGTGTCCTGACCGTTTTCGAAGCCGGATCGCGGCCGACAAGGCGCGCCAATCCGGACTATTTTACCGGAACGGTCTGGCAGGACCCCGTCATCGAGGCCCCGGCTCCGGCCCGGGTGCGCGCCCTCAGGGTCGCCTTCGAACCCGGGGCACGGACCAACTGGCACACCCATCCGCTCGGCCAGACGCTACAGGTTCTGGAGGGGGCCGGTTTCATCCATGTGTGGGGCCAGGAAAAGCTTTCCATCCTGCCGGGCGACGTCATCTGGATCCCGCCGGGCGTGAAGCATTGGCACGGCGCCGGGCCCACTACCGGCCTCGTCCACCTGGCCATCCAGGAGGACCTCGACGGATCGTCCGCCGACTGGCTGGAACCGGTCGATGACGCCACCTATGCCGGCGGCATCGAAGCACGGCGGTAGCGTTTCGTTCATTTCGCGAGCGGCAGCCTGACTTCCGCTTCCAGGCCGCGTTCCGGGCGGTTCTTCAGGGTGATCGTGCCGCCGTGGGCGTGGATGATGGAGCGGGTAATCGCCAGTCCGAGGCCGATGCCGCCGGTTTCCTCGTTGCGGGATTCCTCAAGCCGGACAAAGGGTTCGAAGACGTCCTTCAACCGGTCTTCGGGTATGCCGGGTCCCTTGTCGCTGATGCGGATGGCGACTTCGTTCGCCATTCTGGCGGCGGTGATCGAAACACTGTCGCCGTAGCGGATGGCGTTTTCGATGAGATTGCGCAGGGCTCGTTTGAGAGCCACCGGGCGGCAGGAAAGCACGATCTTTTCCTCGACGTCGACAGAGCACTCGTGCCCCAGATCCTGCTGGTCTCCGGCAAGCGCTTCGAGAATGGCTCCCAGGTCGGCGTTCTCGGCCTTTTCCGCATGGGCCTCGTCCCTGGCAAAGCGGAGGGTCGCTTCGGTCATGGCGGCCATTTCTTCCAGAACCTCGATCATCTTCTCGCGATTTTCGTCGTCGTCGATGAATTCCGCCCGCAGCCGCAGCGACGTGATCGGCGTTCTCAGATCGTGGCTGATGGCGGCCAGCATTCTCGTGCGGTCGCGCACGAACCGCGTGAGCCGGTTCTGCATGTCGTTGAATGCCGTTGTCAGCGCCCGGACCTCTGCCGGTCCGCTGGGGCGCAGCGGTTCCAGTTCCTCGCCGCGGCCGAGCTTTTCGGCGGAAACGGAAAGTTCCTTGAGCGGGCGCGTGACCCGGCGCACGGCGAAGCCGATGATGATCACGGTCGCCAGCGCCGTCAGGCCAAGCTGGACCAGCAGCGGCAGGAAGGCGCCGCGGGGCGGGCGGTAGCTGGTGGCGACGTTCAGCCAGCGGCCGTCGGACATCGGGATCGACAGGGCCAGGTCTTCGGGCTTGTTCAGGATCTTGTGCAGGTTGCGGGGCCGTTCATGCTTGGGAACCGCGCGCCAGCTCAGGTCGTCGTCATTCCTGGCGTCCCGCTCGCGCGGGCCGCGCTTCTCGTCCGCACGGATGTTCAGATGCGCTGTCTTGCCCCGGTCTAGATGAGCGTTCAGGAACCCCTGCAGGCGTTGTTCGAAATTGGACTGGCCTGGCTCCGGAGCCAGCGGCGTATCGCCCAGCCAGAAAACCGCGAACCGGCTGCTCGAAGCTTCGAGCACGCGGTCCTGCAGTGTGAGCGGCGTGTCCTCCAGAAGATCGGCGACGGAGACTGCGCGCAGCAACAGGTTGTCGCGGGCGACGGCGACAAGAGCGATGCGCCGTTCGTCCTGGAAGATCCAGATGCTGAGCGCCTGGGCGGCGACAATGGCCGCCAGCAGCAGGATAACGAGCTGCGAGGCCAGCGTCTTAGGCCAGAGATAGCGGAGCGCGTTGCGCGGGAGGTCGGAGAGGTTCATTCGGCCAGGTCTTTCACCTCCGCCGTGAACATGTAGCCGCCGCCCCACACGGTCTTGATCAGTTTGGGGTCTTTCGGGTCGGTTTCGATTTTCCGGCGCAGGCGCGAGACCTGGTTGTCGATCGACCGGTCGAAGACGGCGGGTGTCCGGCCCGTGGTCAGATCCAGAAGCTGGTCGCGGTTCAACACCATTTTCGGACGCTTCAGGAAGGCGCACAGCAATTGGAACTCGCCACTGGACAGAGCGACCGACGTGCCTTCCGGATCCTTCAGCTCGCGCCGGGAAACGTTGAGCGCCCAGCCGTCGAAATGAAGCATGTCCTGCTCGATCGGATCGCGTTCCTTGGGAACCAGCGATGTGCGGCGCAGGACCGCGCGGATGCGGGCGAGCAGTTCGCGCGGATTGAACGGCTTGGTGACATAATCGTCGGCGCCGATTTCCAGGCCGATCACCCGGTCCGTGTCGTCGGCCATGGCGGTCAGCAGGATCACGGGCATTGAACCGGTTTCCACCAGGTGACGGCACAGGGACAGGCCGTCTTCGCCCGGCATCATGATGTCGAGCACGACCAGATCGATGGAAGCGGCCTTCAGGGCCTTGCGGGCATTGGCGGCATTTTCCGCCGTGGTCGCGCGCAGGCCGTTCTTGACAAGATAACGGGCCAGGGTCTCGCGAATGTCGCGATGGTCGTCCACCACCAGGATATGCGGGCTCGGATCGCTCACATCGGTCTCCAATCTTGCCGCCGTGCTTTATAATATACTGCGTGCGCGGTCGGCGATCTGTTTGTTTCTACGGCTAAAATAATAGCCGGCGCCTTATTGTGCGAACCGAACTTGTAACAAACTGTATCGGTCGGGCCCAGCGGGACAGTTGGCGACACTTCGAGGGCCTGCGAAGGGTATTCCTGCGACAATTGCCACCTACCTTCAGCTCATCAACGAACCAAGGAGTTGTTGGAATGAAACCGTTCAGGAAAATTGCAATTGCCGCTTTGGCTGCGAGCGTCGCGGGTGTCGCGCTGACCGCCGGCCTGTCCGCTTCAGCCCAGAGTGGGCCTGCAAACGGGGACGGGGGCAAACAGATTCATCGTTCCGCCGGGGAACGCTTCGCCCAGATGGGTGAGCGCGGCGGACGTGGTTTCGGACCGGGATTCGGTCCGGGTGGCGGCGGCCGGATGGGCGAACGCCTGTTCGAGCGCTACGATACCAATGAGGACGGCGTGATCACGGAAGCGGAAATCACGGACGTCCGGACCCAGGAATTCCAGACTGCCGACAAGGACGGCAGCGGCGATATCAGCCTGGAGGAATTCAAGGCCGAGTTTCTGAGCCGGTCCAACGACCGTATGGTCCGCGTCTTCCAGATGCTGGACCGCGACGGTGACGGCAACGTCACCCAGGAAGAAGTCGATGTGGTCGCCAACCGCCTGTTCAACATGCTGGACCGGGATGGCAACGGCACCGTTGAACGGATCCGAGGTGGCGGGCGTGGCCCGGGCGCGGGACAGGGGCCCGGTGAAGGTCAGGGCCCGGGCGCCGGTCAGGGTCAGGGTGCCGGCCAGGGCGCTGGTCAAGGCCAGGGTGCCGGTCAAGGTCAGGGACAGGGCCAAGGTCCGCGTGACGGACAGGGTCCCCGTTTCGGCCAGGGGCCCGGCGCTGAAGACGGCATGCGCGGTCCGCGTGGCGAACGCGGCGAGCGCGGCGGCCCGCGCGGCTGGCATCACCGCGGCAGTGGCCATGGACAGATGTTCCTCGGCCTGTTCGATGCCGACGGCGACGGCAAGGTGACCCGCGAGGACTTCGACGCCAAGCGCGCCGAACTCTTCGCACTGGCCGATACCGACGGCAACGGGTCCTTCACGCTTGAGGACTTCGGACCGCTGTGGTTGAGCCTCAACGAGGACCGCATCGTCGACATGTTCCAGCGTGCCGATACCGACGGCAGCCTCGGCATCACCGCCGAGGAGCATGCGAAGAACACCGACAAGCTGATGGACCGCGCCGACCGCAACAAGGACGGCGTCATCACCGATGCCGACTTCAAGCGCGGCATGAAAGGTGGCAAGGGCCACGGCAAAGGGTGGGGCAAGCACAACCGCGGCTAAGAGGAAAGGATCTCCGGTGACCCGCCTCCGGAGTCGTTTCTCCACTTTCGTACCTACCCACTGAAGTGGGGAAACGGAAAGGGAGCCGTCCCCTCGGCTCCCTTTTGTTTGTTCGAAACGCTATGTTCGCCGCCACGCGCTGGAAAGGATCAGGATAATCCCTGCCGAGAGCGCGATGGCGGCACAGGTCAGCCAAAGTGCTGCCGGGCCGCCGACCTCGAAGAACCACAGGCCGGCTGCCGGGGCCAGAATCCCGGCGACGGACTGTATGCCGTAATAGGCGCCCATGGCCTGGTCCCTTTTTGAGCCGGCGGTTTCCTGAGCCAGTGCCATGATGGCGGGAAAGAACACCAGCTTTCCCAGAATGATGACCGTGAAGAGAACGTAGATCTCAGGCAGGGTTTCCCCGAAGAGAAATGCCACGAAACCGACCCCTGTCAGCGCAGCGCCGAATGCCGCCGACCAGTTCAGCGGGACGGTCTTGATCAAAGACGTGACAGGGAAGATCAGCAGCGCGAACATGATATTGCCGAGGGAGGCGATCCGCCCCCAGTCCGCTACCGAATGGCCCAGCCGGTCGACGATATAGAGCGGGACGGTGGCGTTGATCTGACTGGAAACCGTTTCGAGCAGGAAAAGGGCCGAGATCGTGAACGCGAGCGGAACCAGCAGAAAGACCTCGTCGCTTCCGTCGCCCCCGGTACTCGGCTTCTCCTGAGGAACTCCCTCCCAGAGAAGGGCGACCGCCAAGGCCGCCAGTCCGGCCGTTCCGCCCTGAATATAGAAGATGACGTCCGGCCGGCGATCAAACAGGAGGCCGGTCGCAATCAGTCCCAGGGTGGCGGTGACATTGATTGTTGCCACGTAAAACGCATAGGCGGAGCTGCGATCTTCAGGACGGCACACGCGGGCAAGCTGAACGGCAAAGAGAGGCCTGAAAAAGGCCGAGGTCATGCCGAAGAGGGCCAGGACGGCCGAAACGGCGGTCTCCGGCCGGCTGACGGTTTCAGTAACTCTTCTGGTGATTTCCGGCAGGACAAGACACAGACCGGCCGTTGCCAGAAGAGACAGAATTGTCAAGGGCTTCACCCCGATCCGTGCAGACAGAAATCCGCTGGAAAACGAACCTGCCACGGTTCCGGCCGCAAGAGCCGCCAGGACGATACCGCTGCTTTGCGCGCTGAACCCCAGCCCCTGGACCAGGTAAAGCGCCAGAAATGGCTGAACGACCCAGCCGCCAAAGAGAATTGCAGCGGAAATCATCTGGAGAAGCGCGTTTCTGGGAACCGAAAACGAAAGCAGATAAGCCGCGGCCGCCTGGATCATGAAAGAACGTCCCGTTGGAAAGGGGAGATAATGCAGTTTTGTGCCCGCAGACTGCAATCACGCGATGAGGATGGGCTGCTTTTCCGCTTCAAAGGACAGCATAAAGCCTGCCGTTACGGGATTCTCAAGGATTTCCGGCAATAGTGGCCGCATCATTTTTCAGGTCGTGTTTTCTTGGGGGACGTGATGGCCATACCGGGACTGGGGGATTTTGTTGCGGCGAAAATTGCTGGCGGGCATGTCGGCGAGGACGACGTTATCACGTTGCGCCGCTACATTTACGGCGACATGGCGGTCTCGCTGGAGGAGGGGGCGGCTCTCTTCAGGCTGAACAATGCCGGCCTGACCTACCCGGACGCCTGGTACGAGCTGTTTCCAGAAGCCATCGGCGACATTCTGGTGCATCAGGCCAAACCGCAAGGCTATGTTTCGGAGGAAAACGCAAAGTGGCTGATCGGCCAGATCGCCGCGGACGGTCATGTCTGCAGCCGCACGGAACTGGACGCCGTGCTGCATGTCCTGGAAAAGGCGCGCGAGGCTCCCGAAAGCCTGGAACATTTCGCGCTGCACGCGGTGGCCGAGTCCGTCATTTCCGGAACGGGGGTTACCCGGTCGGGCGCGGAACTGAAACCCGGCGTGATCTCCGACGGCGAGGTCGAGCTGCTCAGGCGCGTGCTCTATGCGGGAGCCGGCTGCAGCGGTATCGCGATCTCGAAGCATGAAGCGGAACTGCTGTTCGATCTGAACGACGCCACCGTAGGCGCGGAAAACGCTCCGGCGTGGTCGGAATTGTTTGCCAAAGCCGTCGCCAACCACCTGATGGCCATGTCCGGCTTCACGCCGCCGTCGCGCGAGATCGCGCTGGCGCGGGAAGACTGGCTGGACGAACCGGGCGGTTTCGACGGCGGGCTCGGCGGCTTTTTCAGGAAAATGTTCGGCGGCGGCGTCGGCGGTATCCGCGAGGCCTATGCCGAGACGGATCCGTTCGCGGCCCGGGGCGCAGCGATGGAAGCCGAGATCTCTGCCAACGAGGTGGTCACCCAGGACGAGGCGGCCTGGCTGGTCGCCCGCATCGGCCGGGACGGTCTCCTGCACGAGAACGAAAAGGCTCTGCTGCGCTTCATCCGCGAGGAGAGCCCGAACATCCATCCGGCGCTCCAGCCGCTGATGGACAAGGTGGCTTAATGTTTCGCGTCGGTTGATCCAAAGTCATTCGCGACTAAAACCACATGTCCTTCACCGTCCGGCCGTCGCGGGGCAGGTCTTCCCAGTTCTCCAGCCCGTCGAAATGATCGATGGGTAGGTCGGCGATCGGGCCGGGCTCGGTCAGGCGCAGGTTGACGGCCGTCCAGAAGCGGCCATCCTCCTTCGGGCTGGTGCCGACGTAGTGGGTGACGCAGCCGCAATTCGGGCAGAAGTGAAAGTCGATCGCGCCGTGGTCGGCGCGCCGGTAGGCCTTGGTCTTGCCTTCCACCTTGATTTCATGGCCGATATGACCGTAGGCCCACAGCACACCGTAGCGCCGGCAGATGGTGCAGTTGCAGGCGGTGACGGACTCCGGCACGGCATCCAGCGTCCATTTGACGGCGCCGCAATGGCAGGTTCCTTCCAGCATCGGCATGCTCCCGTACGAGGTCTGTGACCGGTGGCTGCGGTGCCGCCGAAGCTTATTGCAAAAGCATCGAAGTGCAATGCCAACCGTTAATTTGTCACTACAACCTAGCACTCAGGTCCCGGCTGAATAATCTTGCCGCTAAAATGCACTCCAGACCGTGCGGGCCTGTCCAGACGGTCCGGACCCGGAGTCCGCTTAATCGACGTCATATATCTTGGCGACGTCAGCGATCATGAGCTTAGCTGCGAGAATGCCGCCGGCCGTGTTCCAGATCGCGTCGCTCACCTGATGCACCTTGCCGGCCTTGACCGCGGAAAGGGACTGCCACAGAGGGTCGGCAAGCACTTCCTCTTCCAATGCGGTGCCCTTGCCGTCACCGGTGTCATAGGTGAAATAGAAAATCCGGTCACCGTCCATATCCGGAATGCTCTCCTTGCCGGTGCGGATGGCGAACTCCTCGACATTCTGGTTCGCAGGGCGGTTGAACCCGATGTCCTTCAGGAGAACGCCGGAAAAGCTGTCGAGCTGGTAGATGCGGATCTGTCCCGGCACGAAGCGGATCACCGAGACTTCCTCCTTCACGCGGTCGCCCAGCTTACCGCGCAGACCGGCCACCGCAGCGTCATAGCCGGCGATTGCCGCGTCGGCTTCCGCTTCTTTGCCCAGGGCTTCGGCATAAAGCCGGAAATTGATCTTCCAGTCGCCGCGCAGCTCCTGCGACATGACCGTGGGAGCGATCGCCGTCAGTTGCGGATAGATCTCCTCGTGACGCTGCTTGTTGGCGAGGATCAGGTCCGGTTCCAGGGCAGCGACCAGTTCCAGGTTGACCGCGCTTTCCTTGCCGACCGGCTCGGCGCCCTCCATCGCATCGCTTATGTGGTCCCACCACGGATTGCCGTTCCAGGAGTTCGCCGCGCCGACCGGCGTCACACCCAGGGTCAGCAGGGCTTCCGTGCCTTCATTCGTCAGCACGACCACGCGCTTCGGGGCGTCCGGCACCGTCACGGTGCCCATGCTGTCTGTCACGTCCCTTGCAAGGGCCGGCGTTGCGGCCATCACGGCGCAAAGGGGCAGGGCGCGAAGCAGGTGTAACCAGGTCTTCATTAGAACGACTCCAGAAAGTTGAGTAATTGCCTCCAGTATTAATCGCGTGTATGTGACGAACCGGATGGATTGTCAATCGGAGGGGCGACGCGGAACATGACCCGGCTGGTTACCGGATTGAGCCTGGCGCTTTGTGTTGCGGCGCTCTTCAGCCTGCATGCCGGGCTGACGCTGTACAGCCCGGCGACGGTCTTGTCGGCGCTGTCCGGAGGCGAGGGGACGGATGCGCTGATCGTCACCACCCTGCGCTTGCCGAGAACCCTGATCGGACTTGTGAGCGGCGCGGCGCTGGGCCTCTCCGGTTTGCTGATGCAATCCGTCACGCGCAATCCCTTGGCGGAACCCGGGCTTTTGGGCGTCAACGCCGGAGCCGCCCTGTTCGTGACGCTCGCGGTGACCATGCTCGGAGTGTCAAATCTGGGCGGCATCGGCGTATCCGCCGTTCTCGGAGCCCTGCTGGCGACAGGGCTGGTGTTTTCGATCGCGGTTTCGACGGGAGGGGCGGGCAACCCGGCAACGACATTGCTTGCCGGTTTCACGGTGGCAGCACTCCTGGCTTCCTTCACGCAGACGCTTCTGCTGGTCGACGAATCCGCCCTGGAGACCCTGCTGTTCTGGCTTTCCGGCAGTTTTGCGGACCGGCCGCTCGATCTTCTTTGGCTCGGTGTGCCCGTGCTGATCTTCGGTATCGGGGGAGGTTTTCTGCTGGCGACCGCGCTCGATGTGCTCCGGCTGGACGATGCCAGTGCAAGGTCGGTCGGGCTGAACACCACGGCCGTGCGCCTGGCGGCCCTGGTGCTGGCGGCCATGCTGGCGGCCGGTGCCGTCGCCATGGCAGGTCCGGTGCTGTTTCTGGGGCTTGCAGCGCCTCATCTCGCGCGGCAGATGGCAGGAGACCGGTTGCCCTCGACGCGCCAGCTCATCGTTCTGTCGCTCCTGACCGGTGCCCTCATTGCGGTCGCCGCGGACATTCTCGCCCGCGTTATCGTTGCGCCCGGCGAGGCGCCGATGAGCGCGGTCCTCGCGCTGATCGGCGTTCCCATGCTGATCCATCTGCTGCGGCGCAGGAAGGGCGTGGTATCCTGATGCGCGCGCTTCCGGCGATACCGCGGCTGCTGCCGGTTCTGATCGCGCTGCTTGCGGTAACGGTCGCCGCGGCCGGGATCGGCTCGAGCTTCATGCCGCCCGAACGCGTCCTTGCAGCGCTTGCCGGGCACGGGAGCCGCATGGACGAGGTGATCGTCTGGACCCTGCGGCTGCCACGGATCGCGCTCGCCGTTCTGGCGGGCGCGGCGCTCGCCCTTGCAGGAGCCCTGCTGCAGCGGGTGGTGCGCAATCCGATGGCCTCGCCCTCCATTCTTGGGATTACCGACGGAGCCGCGATGGGGGTTGTCCTGTTCCTGTGGCTGTTTTCCGACCAGGCGAACAACCTGACCGTTTCCATTCACTGGCAGCCGGTCGCCGCAATTCTGGGTGCCGCGGTCTTCGGATGCCTGGTCATGGTGCTCGCCTCGGCGGACCGGGGTGGCAACAAACCGCTGAAGATCATCCTTTACGGTATCGCGCTGGCGGCCCTTGCCAAGGCCGCCGTCACGCTGCTGATCATCGTCGGGCCAGTCTACCGCGCCAGCCAGGCGCTTACCTGGCTGAGCGGATCCGTCGGCGCAGCCCATTGGCAGGATGTGCTGGCGCTGGGTGCGGGTCTTATTGCCATTGCGCCGGTCCTTGTGCTGCAAAGACTGACGGTCCGCCAGCTTGCGCTCGATCCGCAAAGTGCCTCCCTGACGGGGGTGCCGCTTGAAACGGCGCAGTTCGGCCTCCTGGGCGTGGCCGTTTTCCTGACCGCCATTGCCGCCGCCCATGTCGGTGCAATCGGCTTTGTCGGGCTGGTTGCCCCCCATGCAGCGCGGATCTTCCACGGCCAGTTCCGGCCCGGCTTCCTGCTGTCGGCGGCACTCACCGGCAGCCTGCTCGTACTGGCTGCCGATACGCTGGCAAGGATCGTCGCGCCGCCTCTGGAACTGCCCGCAGGCGCTCTGACCGCGCTCGTCGGCGCGCCGCTGTTTCTCTACCTGCTCGTGAAAGGACGCCAATATCATGCCTGAGCCGATGGCCTGCCTGGACACCGTGAGCGCGGCCTATGACGGAGCGCGGGCCCTCGACCGGGTCTCTCTCGATCTTCCGGACAGAAAGATCGTTGCCTTCTGCGGGCCGAACGGCAGCGGCAAGTCGACCGCGCTCAAGGTGATGCGCGGACTGCACCGCCCGGAACAGGGCGTCGTGAGGATCGCCGGCAGAGCGCTTTCCGACTGGACGCCCAGGGCGCTCGCGCGCGAGGTTGCCATGCTGTCCCAATCGCCCGATGCGCCGTCCGACCTGACGGTCGGCGACCTCGTGCTCATGGGCCGCTTCGCCCATCGTACCCGGTTCTCCGGGCCGGGTGCGGACGACATGGAGGCGTGCGGCAAGGCCTTGCAGATCACGGAAATGACGGAGTTCAGGGACCGGGCGCTGGCTCAGTTGTCCGGCGGGCAGCTCCAGCGCGCCTGGGTCGCGATGACCCTGGCGCAGGATGCGCCGCGGATCTTTCTGGACGAGCCGACCAATCATCTCGATATCGCCCATGCATTCGAACTGCTCGATCTCGTCAGCCGGCTGAGCCGGGAGGAGAACCGGAGCTTCGTGATCGTCCTGCACGACCTGAACATGGCCATGCGTTACGCGGATCACGTGGTGCTTTTCAGGGAAGGCCGGATCGCGGCCGACGGACCGACGGCCGAGGTGCTGACGGAAGAGACCGTCTCTGCGGTTTTCGGCGTGTCCTGCCGCATCCTTTCGCTCGACGGCCTGGAGCGGCCGGTCATCGTTTCCTGGGGCAGGCCGAAGGCGGGATAGAGCCCGGGAAGATCTTCTCCTGCGAGAGCCGTTTGAAAGACACTCCGGCCTTTCGAAAAGCAGCATGGGTGATAGGCTGTGCGGCAACTCAAGCCGGAGGGAGCCGACCATGGGTACGCAGGATTTTCCACTCAAGGGCACGTGCCGCTGCGGGCACACCAGCTTCGAGATCTCAGCCCCGCCGTTGGTCACCAGCGCCTGCCACTGCCGGGGCTGCCAGCAGATGAGCTCCAGCGCCTATTCCCTGACGGCGATCATGCCGGCACCGGCCTTCCGGGTAACGGAAGGAGAGCCGGTGAAGGGCGGGCTGCAGGGCCCGCAGGCCGATCATTTCTTCTGTCCCGACTGCAAGACCTGGATGTTCACGCGCATTCCCGGCTACGACGAAATCGTCAACGTGCGTCCCACCTTGCTCGATGATCCAGGCTGGGCCGAGCCCTTCATCGAAACGATGACGGCGGAAAAGCTGCCCTGGGTGACGACGCCCGCCAAACACAGCTTCGAAGGGTTTCCGGAAATGGACCGGTTCCAGGGGCTCATGGAAGCCTTCGCAAAAGACAGGCTCTAGCTGTGAGCTTTCAACAGGTCGTTCTTCGGTGCGGGCCGAAATCGCGCCTGAAGACAGAGCCTCATCCTGAGGAGGACCGTCAGGTCCGTCTCGAAGGATGGGCCGCTTGCTCAGGAGTGTGCGGCCCATCCTTCGAGACAGCGCTCACGCGCTTCCTCAGGATGAGGGGAGTGGGGCGCACCTCCTTCCAAAGGACAACCTGCTGAAACTCCGTATCTAACCTCAGCGTAGCGCGAATTGCGCAAAATCTGCACAGGTCGTGACGAGGGGCTGCAACCGCCCGCGTCACAAAGGGGCCATGAGATCCCTGGCCCCATATTCCCCGATTTCGGCTTCGCCGGCCACGGCGGGCTTCGCGCTCGCCTCGCTCATCCTTGCCTGTGAGCCGCTGCGCTGGCTCGTAGGTTCCTGGCTCGACCCTTCCTATTCCTCTACCGGCGCGCTCTATCTGGTGGCGATCGCGGCGCTCGCCGCCCGGTCGCTGTCCAGCCCGCTCGTCTGCCGGGATGCGGGCCATCGGCAGACGGCGGTTCTGCTCCTGACCGCCTCCGCGCTGATCCGGCTTCTCAGCCAGGTGCTGGCCGTCAACGTGATCGGCGGGCTCGCCCTGGCACTCGATGTCTTCGCGCTGGCGACGCTGTTGCGCACGGACAGGCGGGCCCGGCCGGTGTCGCCGTTCTGGCTGTCGGTCCTGTTTCTGTTCACCCTGCCGGTCGAGCGGATCCTCCAGCGGCTGATCGGTTATCCGCTGCAGGAGCTGTCCGCGAAGCTCTCCTGCGGCGGGCTCGGGCTGGTCTTTTCCGATCTCTCCTGCTCGGGCATCCGCATCGGGCTTGCCGGCAAGGACGTGCTGGTGGATCTGCCTTGTTCGGGCACCGCCGGGTTGATGCTTTCCATGGCCTTTCTGGTGATCCTGAATGCGCTCTACCGGCCGAAGCTGTCCACGGCCGCGCTTTGGACGGGCATCGCCCTGGGATTAAGCCTTCTCGGCAACGCGGTTCGCATCGGTCTGCTCGCCGTCGGGATCGCCTATCCCGAAAGCTTTCTCGGCCTCGATGTCATGGCCCAGCCGACGCACGACATCATCGGCTACCTGACCCTCGGCCTGTCGATGGTACCGGTGCTGGCGTTCTACCGGCCGAAACCGGCCCCAAGGCCCGCCGCGCGGGTCCGGTTTTCCGCCTGGCCCGGGTCGCGGCGGTCCCGGCACTTCACGGCCCTGGTCTTTCTCGCCCTGGCGTTGGTGATCGTCACCTTGCCCCGGCAGGCCTTCGACGTCTCCGCCGCGACAAAGCCTCAGCCTCTGCCCCTGACGCTCGCTGGCGAGGCCGGTATCGACGAAGCGCTGCTGCCGGTCGAAAGGCGCTATTTCAGCCTTTATGGCGGGCAGGCGCAGAAACGGCGCTACGGCCCGCTGGCCCTGACCCTGGTGCACACTTCGTCGCCCTTGCGCCATCTGCACGCGCCGGACGATTGCCTGCGCGGTCTCGGCTACGACGTCGCTTTCCTCGGAACGCGCTTCGATCCGGTTCCGACAGCGCTTTACCGGGCGCAGGCCGAAACCGGCGAGGAATGGCGCGTGGCGGTGACCTTCCTGTCAAGCGACGGCGAGGTCACCCACAACATCGCCGAAGCCATCTGGCTGTGGCTACGGAAACCCGGCACCTCCTGGACCAGCATCCAGCGCATCACGCCCTGGACCGTGCCCGACGGCGATCAGGCGGTTTTTGAAACGGCCGTTGTCGCCGCTCTCGATCTTCCCATTCAAACTGCGACAGAAGGACTTTCCCGATGAACTCACTAACGAGACTTTCAACGGCACTCTTCTCAGCCTTTGTGAGTGCTTCCGCTGTATTTTCTCTGCAGGCATCGGCAGCTGTGCCGGCTCCGGAAGACCTGGCGGGCAGCGTGATCGCGGAGGCCGACGGCCGGGAGATCCGCCTGCCGCTGCTCAAGGCGGATTACAGCGTCGATATAGACGGCGACGTCGCCCATGTGGAACTGACGCAGACCTTTCTCAATCCGACCGCCGTGCCGCTCAATGCCAGCTATCTGTTTCCTCTGAACCAGAAAGCGGCGGTCCACGCCATGCGCATGGATCTCGACGGTCAGACCATCGCTGCCCGGATCAAGAAGAAGAAGGAAGCCGAGGCGACCTTCGAAAGGGCGAAGGCAGACGGCAAGGCCGCCTCGCTCTTGACCCAGCACCGTCCCAACATGTTCACCCAGGACATCGCCAACCTGATGCCGGGCGGCGAGGTCAGGATCACGCTGGAATATGTCCAGACCGTTCCGAAGATCGACGGGGCCTATGAGCTGGTGGTGCCGATGGTGGTCGGCCCGCGTTACGAGAGCCCGCAACCAGACCGGACGGCGCAGATCACCGCGAGTTCCGACGGCGAATTTTCTCCGGCGCAGGACACCCGGCTGGCTTCGAATACCGACGTGGTGTCGGGCTGGCGGATCGACAGGCTGCCCGCCTATCCGAAGGTGATCGGTCAGGACGCGCCCGCGGACATCGATCCCAACCGCGTGTCGCTCGCGCTTTCCCTCAAGGCCCCGATGCCGGTTTCTGCGCTGTGGAGCGACACCCACGCCCTGAACGTCACGGGCGATGAGACACGGAAGACGGTGCGTTTCGAGAAAGGCAGGGAGATCGACAACCGGGATTTCGTGCTGCGCTACGAGCTCTCCGCCGACACGGAGGTCTCCGCGGGCCTCTCCTCCCACTACGACGCGGCGCGTGGCGGGTACCTGTCGCTGATGATCGAGCCGCCGAAACTGCCGGTGGAGGAGACGATCGGCCAGCGGGAACTGGTCTTCGTGCTGGATACCTCGGGCTCCATGAGCGGTTGGCCGATGGAGGCCAGCAAGACCTTCATGAACGCGGCCATCAAGGCGCTCCGTCCGGACGACTATTTCCGCATCCTGCGGTTTTCGAACAACAGCTCCCAGTTCGCCTCGGGCCCCGTTCTGGCAAGCGAGGCCAATAAGTCCGCAGCGTTGGCCTTTGTCGCCGGGCTCAGCACCGGCGGGGGCACCGAAATGAATGCCGCCATCAACACCGCCTTCGACATGACACAGCCGGAAAACACCACGCGGATCGTCGTGTTCCTGACCGACGGCTATATCGGCTTCGAGCGGACCGTGATCGAGACGATCGCGCGGCGCATCGGCGACGCCCGCATCTATGCCTTCGGCGTGGGCGATGCGGTCAACCGCTTTCTGCTGGAAGCAATGGCGCAGGAGGGCAGGGGCTATGTCCGCTACGTGCTTTCCGGCGAAAGCGCCGGGGAGGCGGCGGAAAGCCTGGCGGCCAAGCTGAAGACACCGCTTCTGACCGACATCTCCATCGACTGGAACGGACTTGAGGTGAAGGGTCGGACGCCGGCAAAAATCCCGGATCTCTTCGAGGGCGGTTCCGTACGGGTGCTCGGCCGGTATGGGGCCGGTGGCAGACACACGATCTATATCAACGGGCTGGTCAACGGACATGCCGCGCGGATGCCGCTGGAGGTCGACCTGCAGGCCACCGGCGGGGAGGCCGGGGAAAACACCTCGGCCCTGCCTCTGATCTGGGCGCGCGAACGGATCTTCGACAAGAACCGCGCCTATACGATCGGCGGTAGCAACGACGAACGCCTGGAACAGGAGATTACCCGGCTCGGACTGGACTATTCCCTTCAGTCCCGTTTCACCTCTTTCGTCGCGGTGTCGGAGCGAAAGGTGAACGCGGACCCGGCCTCGGCGCAAGATGGAAACGTACCTCTGCCGCAGGTCTCCAACATCACGGCAAACGCCTATCCGTCGCTCAATCTCTCCGGCAGTTCCGCCCCGGAGCCGGAAGGGATATTCGGCCTGATGATGGTGCTCCTCGCCGTCGCCGTCCGTTTCCGGCAGCGGTTGGCAAGGGCGCTCCGGCACCTTCGGCCTATGGCAAACACGTTCCCGCGGCGTGAAAGCCCGTTGCTGGAGATCGATCCCGCCCTGCCGCGCAGCCTGCGCCGGGACGGCTGGTGGCTGGAATCGTAGGCCCGCGTCGGGTAAAGCTTACCAGGCTTCCGCGGTCCGCCGCGGAAGCCGGATGACAGGAAGATGATCTTGCCGAGCAAAACCATTCTGGTCGTCGACGACGATCCGCATATCCGGGACGTGATCTGTTTCGCTCTCCAAAAGGCGTCCTATCCCTACGAGATTGCCACCAACGGCAAGGAGGCGGTCGACAAGGCGGCGCTCTTCGAGCCGGCTCTGATCGTGCTCGATATCGGTTTGCCCGAAATGGACGGGCTCGATGTGTGCCGGCATCTGCGCAGGACCTCCGAAGTGCCCATCCTGTTTCTCTCGGCCCGTGACGACGAGATCGACCGGATCGTCGGGCTGGAACTCGGCGCGGACGACTATGTGACCAAACCCTTCAGCCCGCGCGAGCTGATCGCCCGGGTCGGTGCCATCCTGAAGCGCTACGGTGCGCCGCAGGCTGCCTCCGCTGCCAACGAGCCGGACGCGCTGCAGCAGGGCGCACTCCGGTTGGACAGGGAAGAGCGGCGGGTGCTGGTGGCGGAAACGGAAGTGCCCCTGACGGTGATCGAATTCGATATCCTGGCAACCCTGCTCGGACGGCCGAAAATCGTCTTCACCCGCGAGAAGATCCTGGAGAGCGCCTACAGGGACAATATCCACGTCTCGGACCGGACCATCGACAGCCATGTCCGCAACATCCGCGCAAAGCTCGGCGCGGCCGGATGCGCGGATGCCATCGAAACCGTGCACGGTCTCGGCTTCCGCCTCGGACCCTGCCAGGGCGGCGGATAGTTTCCGGACATGCCGCGCATTCCTTCTTTTCAGGACAAATGGCGTCCGCCGCTCTCCCTGGTGGTGGCCCTGGTGCTCGGCATCATGCTTCTGGTGCCGCTCGGCGGGATCGTGTTTTTTCGGGTCTACGAGAACCAGCTCATCCAAACGACGGAAGCCGAGCTGATCGCCCAGTCGGCGGCCATCGCCGCGGTGACGGCCGAGCGTCTGACCGAGATCGGCGGTGAGGGGCTGCCTCTTGGCGCCGAGGTTCCCAGGCGGTCGCCGGGCCGGTCCTACCTGGAAAGCCCGACCGGCAATTGGCTGCCGCAGGTTCCGGAGCTCGACCTCAACCGGACCGATATCCTGCCGGGGCGGCCGGATCCGGTTCCGGGCGACCGGCCTTCCGACGCCGCCTATGTGGAAGCGGGCAGGCAGCTCGATGCGATCCTTCTGGAAACGCAAAGACGCACCCTTGCAGGGTTCCGGCTGCTCGATTTCAACGGCGTGGTCATCGCCGGGCGTGACGACATCGGCAAGTCGCTCGCACATGTTGAGGAAGTGAGACAGGCTCTTGGCGGCCGCTACGCCAGCGTCCTGCGGGAACGCGTCGTCGAAAACCCGCAGCCGATCTATTCGATCAGCCGGGGGACATCGGTCAGGGTGTTTACCGCCCTGCCGATTGTCGTGAACGACAAGGTCGCAGGCGTGGTCTATGCCTCGCGCACCCCGAGCAACATCCTGAGAGAAATGTTCCTGAAGCGCGAGACCGTCTTCTGGATGCTCGCTTTCGTACTCGTGGCCACCTTCGTGGTCGGCTTCATCTTCGCCCGGGCGATATCGGGTCCGATCAAAGCGCTCACGACCAGATCGCTCAGGATTGGAAAAGGCGACCGTAACGCCCTGGAACCGCTTGCTATTCACGGCAGCAAGGAGATCCATGCGCTTTCGGAAAGCATGCTCGACATGTCGCGCAAGCTGTTCGAGCGCAACGACTACATCTCCAATTTCGCCAACCATGTGACCCATGAACTGAAGACGCCGCTCACCGCCATCCAGGGGGCTGCGGAACTGCTGGCCGACGGCGGAGACGATCTGGGTGAAGAGGAACGGGCGCGGTTCCTGAAGAATATCCTGAAGGACACGGAGCGCGCTTCGCTGCTCCTGAACCGCCTCAGGGAACTCGCCCGTGCCGACAGCGTCGACATCAGCGGGAGCTGCCGCCTGGCGGATGTCCTCGGCGACATTCAGGGCCGGTTCGAAGGGATTTCCGTCGGCTGGTCGGAAGACTGCGACCTGCCGCTTTCGACCGAGAACGCCCGGATCGTGTTTGAAAACCTGATCGACAACTCCAGGAAACACGGCGCGGATCGTGTCACGTTCTCCGTCGAGCGCCTGGACGGCGCGTTGAACCTCAGGATCTCGGACAACGGCGAAGGCATTTCCACCGGCAATGCGGAGCAGATCTTCGACCTGTTTTTCACCACCCGGCGGGAGGATGGCGGCACCGGCATGGGGCTCGGTATCGTCCAGGCGCTGCTCAAAGCGCACCGGGCAGAGATCTGCCTGGTTCCGGGAGGCGAGGGGGCGTGTTTCGAGATCTGTCTCGAAACCGCACCCCGATAATTCCAAGGCTAATCCCCGAATTCCCCCGCCAGGTGGTCGATCAGCACGCGGACCCGGCGGGTCAGGTGCCGATTGGGCGGATAGAGCGCGTAGAGGCCGAAAGCGTCGGTCTCGTAGCCGGCCAGGACATGTTCCAGCTCGCCGGTGCCGAGCGCCGCCTCGACGGCGTAGAAAGGCGCCCGTGTGATGCCGAGGCCGCCGATCGCCAGCTCGGCCAGGGCGCCGGGGGAATTCGCCTGAACGGCGCCGTTGAGCCGGATCACCTGTTCTTCGCCCGCGCGGCGGAAGCGCCAGATATTGGCCTCGAACTGGTTGTTGTCGACCAGGCAGACGTGATGTGCCAGGTCTTTCGGGTCTTCCGGGTGTCCGCGCCGGTCGAGGTAATCCGGGGCGGCGCACGGGACCAGGGGCATGTCGGACAGTTTACGGGCGATCAGCGTGGAATCCCGCAGGGAGCCGATGCGGATTGCCAGGTCGAAGCCTTCCTCGACCAGGGCGACCCGGTAATCGGTGAGTTTCATGTCGAGTTCGACGTCGGGGTGCCGTTTCAGGAACGGGATCAGCGCCTGGGGCAGTCTGGTGCTGCCGAAGCCGGTCGGCGCCGTCAGGCGGATCGGACCCGCCAAGGCTCCCTGGCGTTCGCGCACGAGGGCTTCCAGTTCGTCCATCTGTTCCAGGATCGGACGGCTGCGCTCCAGATAGGCCGAGCCGACATCCGTCAGCGAGACGCTGCGGGTGGTCCGGTTGAAGAGCTGGGTCTGGAGTTGGCCCTCAAGGTGGCGGACATATTTGCTGACCAGCTTGGTCGAGATCCCCAGCCGCCGTCCGGCGGCCGTGAAGGAATTTTCCTGGGCGACGGCGATGAAGGCGCGCATTGTGTCGATCTTGTCCATGAGCCCAGTCTTCTCCAGATTTGAGCGCTCTTTTATCTCTAAATTGTACATAATGATTGAATAATCGCGGTAATTATTTCCGCTGGAGGAGTTGGCATATTTGCTCTCAACGGGCCGGAACATCGGTCCGGCATCACCGGAACTCCGGATCTTGAGAGGAAGTCGCAATGTCCAACGCCATCCGCATCCACAGCTTCCCGCTTTCGGGCCACAGCCACCGAGTCGAGCTGTTCGCCAAGCTGACCGGCATCGATCACGAGCTGGTCTTTGTCGATCTCGCTGCAAGGGAACACAAGCAGGAGCCGTTCCTGACGCTCAATCCGGCCGGCAAGATCCCGGTCATCGAGGACGGCGAGGTCGTCCTTCCCGATTCCAACGCGATCCTCGTCTATCTGGCGCGCAAATATGCCCCCGACTGGCTGCCCACGGATCCAGTCGAAGAAGCCCGGGTGCAGAGGTTCTTGTCGCTGGCGGCCAATGAGCTTGCCAACGGCCCGGCCGCGGCGCGCCTTGTGACCGTGTTCGGGGCGGAACTCGACGCCGAGCGCGCCAAGGCCATCGCCGCATATGCCTTCGACATTCTGGAGGCCCATCTCGACGGCCGGGACTGGCTCGTCGGCGACCGGCCGTCCATCGCCGATGTCGCCATCTACAGCTACACGGCGCATGCGCCGGAAGGAAACGTGTCGCTGGAGCCCTATCCGAACATCCGCGCCTTCCTGAAGCGGGTCGAAGCCCTGCCGGGATTTGTGCCGATGAAGGCCTCCAAGGCGGGCCTTGCCGCCTGATCCTGCCGGACGAGCCGGAAGCCGGCCCGGAACGCGTTGACTGATTGCGACAGCCGGAGAGTTCTACCCATGAACAGGATGCTGAAGACCGAGGCCGGCGGCGAAGCCGCTCCTCTGTTCCACGACGGCGAACGGCGTGTCCAGGAACGGATGGGCACGCGCGGCATCGAAGCCTGGGCCCGCACTGCCATCCGCAGCCGCATGCCGGATCAGCACCGCGCCTTCTATGCCGCCCAGCCCTTCCTGATCGTGTCCGCACGGGATGGAAAGGGGCGGCCCTGGGCAACCGTGCTGGAAGGGAAGGAAGGCTTCGTCTCCTCTTCCAAGGACACGGTCCTTGAGATCCATGGCAAGCCGGTCTCCGGCGATGCGCTTGAAGGAGCGTTCCAGCCGGGCGCCGATGCCGGTATCCTGGGAATCGAGCTTGCCACCCGCCGCCGGAACCGGGCGAACGGGCGTGTTCTGGAAACGAGCGGCGAGGGCTTTGCGCTTGGGGTCGACCTGGCCTTCGGCAACTGCCCGCAATATATCCGCGCGCGCGCGTTCCGGCGCGTTCGGCAAGCGCCTGCCGTTGCCGTGTCCCGCGGTTCGGCGCTGACCGCTTCCCAGAAAACCTGGATCGCCACGGCCGATACGTTCTTCATCGCCAGCGGCTATCGCGGGACGGGAGAACATCCGGGTTTCGGCATGGACGTCTCTCATCGCGGCGGCGCGCGCGGCGTTGTCGAGGTGCTGGGCGACAGGCGGATCCGGTTTCCGGATTTCGCCGGCAACAAGCTCTACAACACGCTCGGCAATATCCTCGCCGATCCACGCGCGGGCTTCCTGTTTCTCGATTTTTCGACCGGCAGCCTGCTGCAGCTAACCGGCCGGGCGGAGATCGAGCGGGATCCGGATGAGCTTCGAAAGTATCCGGACGCCCAGCAGTTCGTTTCCTTAGAGATCGAGGAAATTGTCGAACTGACCTCCGCGCTTCGTCTGCGCTGGCAGGAGGAGGCCGCGTCGGCCCGCTCGCTGCGGCTGATCGAAAAGAAACGCGAGAACGCGGATGTGACGTCCTTTGTCTTCGAGGCGCGGGACGGCGGTCCGCTGCCGGAATTCAAAGCCGGCCAGCACCTCCCCGTCGAGCTGAAACTGCCCGGGGCCGGCAAGAAGCTTCTGCGGACCTATTCGCTGTCCGGACCGCCCGCCGATCCGCGCTACCGGATATCGGTCAAGCGGCTCCCGGACGGTGCGGCCTCGCGCCTGCTGCATGATGCGCTTGAGCCCGGAGCCATCGTCGAATGCCAAGGCCCAGCCGGTGACTTCACCTTGCCCGAGGGCGAAGATCCGCTTGTGCTCGTCAGCGCCGGGATCGGCATCACGCCGCTGCTCGCCATGCTGCATCAGCTTGCCGGCGAAGGCGGCAGTCGCCCGGTCTGGTTCGTCCACGGCGTGCGCGACGGAGAGCATCACCCGTTCAGGGAGGAGGTCCGGCGGCTTGTCGAGGGCAGGGCGGCCATTCAGGCGTTGACCTGGTACAGCGGTCCCCTGGCGTCGGACGTGCATGGCCGGGACTATGACCGGCCCGGCCGGATTACCGTAGATGCGCTGGTTGCGCTGACCGATCCGGCGCGGGCACATTACCTGCTCTGCGGCCCGGCGGGCTTTCTGGCGGATATGACATCGGGGCTCGAGCGAAGGGGGGTTCCGGAGAGCCGGATCCGTTCCGAGTCCTTCTGACGCCTATTCCTCCGGCGGAAAATCCACGTGAATGTGGTTGCCGTCCGGGTCCCAGATGTTGAACACGACGGTTCCCGCACCCGGCATGCCGGAGCGGCGATACTGTTCGCCGCGGTCCTGCAACCGGCTCTCGAAGGCTTCGGCGCCGGAGGCGGTGAAGGCGAAATGCTCCAGCTTCAGCTGCGTTTCGGATCCGGTGGCCGGCGGTCCGTCGATGCCGACAAGATGGACGACCGCCGCGTCGCCCGCATAGAGCCAGGCGCCCGGAAAGGAGAAGTCCGGCCGCGGGCCCGCCTTCAGGCCGAGAACGTCCTCATACCACGCGATCAGGGTGTCGAGCTGCGTGGTCCTGACATTGACATGGTCGAGCCTTTCGATCGCCATCAGGCCGCCTTCCACTTGATCGAGCAGCCCATGGAGGGGATCTGTTCGGCCGGTCCCTTGCCGGTTTCGGCGATCTGTTTCATCGCCTCGAAGAGCTCGCGGCGTCCGTTGGTTGCTTCCGCGTTCGGGCGGGTGGCGTCGATGCGGCCGCGATACTGCAGTCCGAGGTCCTTGTTGAAACCGAAGAAATCGGGTGTGCAGACGGCATCGTAACTTCTGGCCACGCTCTGGTCGGTGTCATGCAGGTAGGGGAAAGGGAAAGCCCGGTCCTCCGCCATCTTCTTCATATTGTCGAAATTGTCAGCCGGATAGGCGACCGGATCGTTGGAGCAGATCGCGGCAACGCCGATCCCCAGTTCCTGCAGCTCCTTCGCATCGCGGGCGATTTTATCGAGCACGGCCAGCACATAGGGGCAGTGGTTGCAGATGAACATGATGAGCGTGCCGTTTTCGCCGGCGATGCCGCTCAGGCTGTAGGTCCTGCCATCCGTGCCCGGCAGCTCGAAGTCGGGTGCCGGCCAGTCGAAATCGCAGACAGGTGGGGTTTGCGCCATGGGGTCCTCCTGGAATAAGGGGCAAGTTGATTGGGAAGGCTCAGTCCGCCCTTCGGATCAGCATATCAAGATCTCCGGCCTGTGCCATTTGCCATAGCCGGAAATACGGACGGGTCCGGAAAAAATCGTCACGTCCACCGGTCGACCGGCAGGGCGATCGCATTTAGCGAAGCATGACTCCCTCTCCCATCGGGAGAGGGTTGGGGTGAGGGGGCAAACGCCGGAATATGGCGGAGAGGCATAACCCCTCACCCGGAGCTTTGCTCCGACCTCTCCCCATGGGAGAGGTTACAGAGGACAAGTCCAGACATTTCTCGCCAAATCCCAATGCCCCACAGACCCTAGGGCGTCTGAGGGCCGAGCCGGTCTGAAAGCTGTTCGCCGGACCGCTCCGCCCGGGTGTTTCTGCGTGGGGAGCGGTTGTCCAAACGAGCGCCGCATTGCGTCCCTTGCATGTCACAAAGGCGGGTTTCCGCGACACGCTGAAAATGTGACAAGATTTGATCGCATGCGATATGAACGCGCAAGAGCGCTGCCCGGCCGGCGCGCGGTGGCATTCGGGTAACCCTTTCAAAAAAATCCCCCATTTCGATTTTTTTCCTATTGCATCCGGTTGCGAACGGGCGCATATACGCCGTGCCCAAATTCGCACGTGCCCGTGGTCGTTCATGGGGTGTTTCAAAGGACATCTCTTAAGGGACCGCTGCCAAGACAAACCGCCAAGGGGCGGGCAGCGCAAATCCGGACGGCTTAAAGCAACGACGTAAGAGGGCTTTTTTGGTCTCTGCCGGGGTTTCCAACCTCCGGCGTCACTGAAGAGGCACTTGTTACATCATTGCCCGACGTGCGGTTCGGTTCTCCCGATCCAATCAACGGCATTCCCGACGCGGGAAAGCATTGCGCCAGCCGCTTTGCCCAACCGTCGCCGCAGTCAACCCGGCCTCCGGTTCCATCCCGGGGGAGGCCCGGTGCGCATTGCGGCATCCTGCGACGTGAACCTGCAGCGCGCGAACCGAAGAAAAGGCGTGTCTGCGGCTAGAGATTGAGAGAGGGGCTTCCCCAATGACCGACCGTATCCGCGACTTCCTGCGCCGACGCGAAGACGATGGCCCGTGTGTCGTTGTCGACCTCGACATCGTGCGCGACAACTTCGAAGCCTTCGCCAAATCCCTGCCGGACACCTCCGTCTATTACGCCGTGAAAGCCAACCCGGCGCCTGAAATCCTGTCGCTGCTGGAAAACCTCGGCTCCTCTTTCGACTGCGCCTCCGTCGGCGAAATCGAGATGGTCCTCGCAACCGGCGCTTCCGCCGACCGCATTTCCTACGGCAACACCATCAAGAAGGAGAAGGACATTGCGCGTGCCTTTGAATATGGCGTCCGCCTCTTCGCCGTCGACTGCGTCGAAGAAGTCGAAAAGATCGCCCGCGTCGCCCCTGGTTCCAAAGTCTTCTGCCGCGTCTTGTGCGACGGCGTCGGTGCCGAGTGGCCGCTCTCCCGCAAGTTCGGCTGCGACCCCGAAATGGCGCCCGACGTCCTTGAACACGCCCACCGGCTTGGCCTCGTCGCCCATGGCGTCTCCTTCCATGTCGGCTCCCAGCAAGCCAACCTCTCAGCCTGGGATTTCGCTCTCGCCATGGCGGCAGGCGTCTTCCGGGAAATGGCGCTGCGCGGCATCGAACTGAAAATGGTCAACATGGGCGGAGGCTTTCCGACCCGTTACCTTAAGGACATTCCGGGCGTGCCTAGCTACGGCGAAGCGATCTTCCACGCGCTGACCAAGCATTTCGGCAACCGCCTGCCATCCACGATCATCGAGCCCGGCCGCGGCATGGTCGGCAACGCCGGCATGATCGAGGCCGAAGTGGTGCTGATCTCCCGGAAATCCGCGGAAGACGAAATCCGCTGGGTCTACTTGGACATCGGCAAGTTCCACGGCCTGGCTGAAACCATGGACGAGGCGATCCGTTACCCGATCCGTACCCCGCGCGACGGCGACCAGACCGCGCCCTGCGTTCTGGCCGGCCCGACCTGCGACAGCGTCGACGTTCTCTACGAGAAGACGCCGTACGAACTGCCGATAAGCCTGTCGATCGGCGACAAGGTGCTGATCGAAGCCTGCGGCGCCTACACCACGACCTATTCCTCGGTCGGCTTCAACGGCTTCGCGCCGCTGGCGTCCTTCGTCATCTGAGGCGGCTGACATGATCGACATTGTCGAAGAGGTGCCGGTCCATACCGGCGCCCGCGAGAGGCTGCTCGACCTCTGCTTCGGCGAGGCGCGCTTCACCAAGACCTCCGAACGCCTGCGCGAAGGCCGCCTGCCGGTATTCGCATTTGTCGCGCTCGACGAATCTGGCAAGCTTGTCGGGACGGTGCGTCTGTGGTCCGTGGCGGACCGCAGCGGGTTTCAAAGCCTGCTGCTCGGACCACTGGCCGTCGACCCGGACTGCCGGGGCCTGAAAGTCGGCGACCGGTTGATGCGCCATGCGCTCAACCAGGCCGCTGTCCATGGCCACGGATCGGTGATCCTGGTCGGCGATCTGCCGTACTATGCCCGTTTCGGCTTTGCCGCCGGGCTCCTCGACACTGTCGCGATGCCGGGACCGGTCGAATACGGGCGTTTTCTGGGTGTCGAATTCGCGCCCGGCCATCTTGCCGGTCTCGACGGCCTGCTGTCGGCAAGCGGTCTCATGGACCCGGCGGTCTCGCTGGCCGTACCGCAGGACCTGGCAGGTTTGGCGCGCAGGGTCTAACCCAGGCTACGGATTCACCAATGTGACTGAAATGGTGGCGGTTCCTCCGCCGCTATTTCCTTCCAGCCGCGAAGATCCGGTCCAGCCGCCGGCGACTTTCCGGAAGAGCCGCCGGTGGTGCCTGCCGGGAAAAAACCGCAAAGACTTGCAATTTCCTCAAAAACCGTTCAAACCTGACAAAAGGTGCAATTTGTGCACTTTTTACAGGAAGGATATTCCATTCAGCCGGGCCCTGAGCTTAAGCTGCGGGTGGCGGACCAAGGAACGATTGGAGCTTATAACATGACCGACGAGACGAACGGCGGCGCGCCGAAACAAACGGCGAAGAAACCAGCCCGCAAACCGGCGGCAAAAACGGCGGCAGCCAAGCCTGCGGCGCGCAAGGCTTCAGCCGGCACGAAACCTGCCGCAGGGAAACCGGCGAGCTCCAGAGCTTCCTCCGCAAAAACCACTCCGGCCAAAGCTGCGGCACCTAAGCCTGCGGCCAAACCGGCGGCTGCAAAGAAACCGGCCGCAAAACCGGCCACAACCAAGCCTGCCGCGGCCAAAAAACCGGCCGCCAAAGCCGCCGCGGCCAAGCCCGCTGCAGCTAAACCCGCGGCAGCCTCCAGGTCTGCTGGTGCGAAGAAACCGGCCGCCAAACCGGCCTCTGTGAAACAACCGGCTGCCGCAAAGCCCGCAGCGGCCAAGGCGGGCACCGCCAGGACTGCTGCCACGAAACCCGCAACTCCCGCCAAGACCGCGGCAAAACCGGCCGCCGCTTCCAAGACAGCCAAGGCACCCGCGAAAGCCGTTCCGGCGAAAAAACCGGCCTCAAAGGCATCGGCTCAAAAAGCCGCCGCGAAGAAGGCGCCCGCCAGAAAGGCTGCTCCTGCGAAGGCTACGCCCGCAAAAGCGCCTGCCAAGACCTCCGCGGCGAAACCCGCGGCTTCTGCTGCCATCTCTCCCATACACGGCACCATTACCGGGCCGCTGGTGATGATCGGTCTCGGTTCCATCGGCAAGGGCACGCTGCCGCTGATCGAAAGGCATTTCAAATTCGACAAGTCCCGCTTCACGGTAATCGACCCGGTCGATACCGATGCCAAGCTGGTGACCGACCGGGGCTACAAGTTTCAGAAGGTCGCGCTGACGCCGGAAAACTACAAGGACGTGCTGACGCCGCTTCTGACCGGGGGCGAGGGGCAGGGCTTTGTGGTGAACCTCTCCGTCGACACGTCTTCGCTGGACCTGATGAAGCTCTGCCGCAAGCTCGGCGTGCTCTATATCGACACGGTGGTCGAGCCGTGGCCGGGCTTTTATTTCGATGACAAGGCGACGGCTGCCGACCGCACCAACTACGCGCTGCGCGAAAGCGTGCGCAAGGAGAAGAAAAAGCACCCGGGCGGCACGACGGCGGTCTCCTGCTGCGGCGCCAATCCGGGCATGGTCTCCTGGTTCGTCAAGAAGGCGCTGGTCGATATCGCCACCGACATGGGGCTCAAGTTCAAGGAGCCGTCCGGCCAGAAGGGCTGGGCGAAACTGATGAAGAAGGCGGGCGTCAAGGGCATCCATATCGCCGAGCGCGACACGCAGCGCGCGAACGATCCGAAGCCGGCGAACGAGTTCTGGAACACCTGGTCCGTGGAAGGCTTCCTGTCGGAAGGCTTCCAGCCGGCCGAGCTCGGCTGGGGCACCCACGAGACCTGGAAACCGGCCAACGCCAAGAAGCACAAGAAAGGCTGCAAGGCGGCGATCTATCTTGAACAGCCGGGCGCCAACACAAGGGTGCGCACCTGGTGCCCGACCCCGGGGCCGCAATATGGCTTCCTGGTGACCCATAACGAGGCGATTTCGATCGCCGACTATTTCACCGTCGACGACGGCAAGAAGGTCAGCTTCCGGCCGACCTGCCATTATGCCTATCACCCGGCCAACGTCGCTGTGCTGTCCCTGCACGAACTCTTCGGCTCGGCCGGAAAGATCCAGGAGAAACTCCACGTGTTGGAGGAAAACGAGCTCCAGGACGGCATCGACGAACTGGGCGTCTTGCTCTACGGCCACAAGAAGAACGCCTACTGGTACGGTTCCCAGCTTTCGGTGGAGGAAACCCGCAAGCTCGCGCCTTACCAGAACGCCACCGGCCTGCAGGTGACCTCCGCGGTTCTCGCCGGCATGGTCTGGGCCCTGGAGAACCCGGAAGCGGGCATCGTGGAAACCGACGAGATGGACTACAAGCGCTGCCTGGAAATCCAGCTGCCCTATCTCGGTCCGGTCAAGGGCTATTACACCGACTGGACGCCGCTGGAAAACCGTCCTGGCTTCTACAAGGAAGACATCGACACCAAGGATCCCTGGCAGTTCCGGAATATTCTGGTGCGGTGATTTTTCATCAGGTCCACAATCTGCGGTCCCGCACCTGATCCGGGACCTCTTGTCGCCTCGCCGCCGCCCCGGCTCGCAGGCCGGGGCGGCGGCGAGGCACTGCTGGAAGTTATTGAAAACGCCGCCGGAGAGATCCGGCGGCGTTTCAGACTGCTGGCAAAGGCAATTTCCCCGCCATCGTCATCCCGGCCAAGCAAAGCGCGAGCCGGGGTCGGCGAGCCGCAAATCCTCGCCTTGGTTTATTCTTTTCTGTCGACGGATCTCGGCTCACCGATCCCGGATCTTCGCTGCGCTCCGTCCGGGACGACAATCGAATGAGTGGTGAGGTCATCTCACCTAACTCACTCCCGTGAATCCGGGCGCCAGCGGGACAGGCCCTATCGTCCTCCACTGTCTCCTTAGTCGGCTGAGCACCTGCGGTGGGAACCTTCGGTTGGCCTCTCCACGTGCCGTATTGTCTCTGGCAGACAGGCCGGCTCCGGTAACGTTCTTGAAAGTGCCCGTCCCCGAATATACCAATGATATTGCTGACTGTTCGGCAGGGCTGGAATGACAATCGACCACGGTAAACTGAATACCGCGATCAGGGGTCTCTATGAGGCCGCGGTGGCACCGGATTTCTGGCAGCAGGCCATGGAGCAGGTCACCGATGTCCTTAATGCAAAAAGCTGCCACTTCTTTTCAAACAGCGACACGGATGCGCGCGATGCGCTTTTTGCGGCGGTCCGCATGGATCCGGATTTTCACAAGGAATACATAGGGACCTACGCGGAACTGGATATCCGTTTTCCCAGAATTCTGAGCGCGCCGGTCGGCAAGGTGCTGCACGGCGACATGCTCTGGACCGAGGAGGAACGGCTGGCGAGCCCCGTCTATCACGAGAACCTGCTGCCCTTCGAACTCTACGAGGTGACCGGAGCCCAGCTCGCAATGCCTGGGCGCTTGAGCTGGCTCGGATTCTCCCTTTTCGACGAGGAACCCTGGACGCAGGAACAGCTTGCCGCGCAACAACATATTCTGGGACATACGCGCCAGGCCCTGAGAATCAATCTGGAACTTACGCGGGCGCAAGCCCGGACCGGTATGCTCGGTGATATCCTGTCGCGCCGCGGGACGGGCATCCTTCTATTGAGCGCGGACGGCAAGGTCGGCTTCGCGAATGAGGAAGCCGAGGCTCTGCAAAAGCAGCATGTGTTCCGAATGTCCAGGCAGGGACTCGTCTTCCGGGAGGCCGCCCTGAACATGCGCCTTGCCGCGGCTCTGTCGGCCGTGAACAGCCGGTCGGATGCCGGCCCGCCGCTGCTGATGGAGGCGGTGGCAATGTCGGAAACAACGGACCACCAGATCGGTATCCGCTTCCTGCCGGTGCCGGGCGGACTGGACGGCGGGGGCACGGCGCTCGCCGTGATGTGCGTTCCCATGGATAGCGAGCCGGGCCCCGGAGCTTCCGAGATCCGGCAGTTTGCCGGTCTGTTCGGCCTGACCTTGAGCGAGGAACTCGCCGTCGGTGCGATCTCTTCGGGCCAGGACCTGGCCGATCACGCCCGCGACCGCCGGGTATCGCTCGATACGGCGCGCAAGCATCTGAAGCACGCCATGGCGAAGGCGAATTGCCGGTCGCAGAAGGATTTGCTGAGGCTTGTGGAGCGCTTCTGCTTTTTCAGGCTGCGCTGACCTGCAAAAAAGAGCCGCCGCGAAAAGCGGCGGCGAAGAAAGGTCAAACGATTGGTGAAAAAATTTTTGAACAGGCTTTGAGAGTTGGTGCGAATTGGTGGAAATACTCGCGATAACTCGAAAAACTTAAAGTATCCGTGCGGAACGAGAGGACTTTCGCGGGGCTGACTTGACGTCGAAATTCTTTTCTCTCTCTCCGGTCCTGATCTTCTTGCCGATGCCAGCCGAAGGAAACATGAAACGGTGTGGCTGCCGGCAGGCTGTCCACGTGTCGTGATCTTTCCACTGGTGCGGACTGGAGCACCTTAACTGCGGTTGTATGCCGGTTGCGCCCCCCATTTGGGGAATGCCCTTGCGTAAACCCGTCCGAAATCCGTGCCTCAGCGAAAAAACAGCGCTGGAAGGTCTCGCCGGACCTGTTTCCAGGGCGCATCGGTTCCGTCCAAACTGTATGACCGGCTGAACGGCGCCCGCACATCGCTTCGGTGGCTGATCTTGACGACATTCCCACCTGGATCGGTCTGGAGGAGGGGCTGCCGCCACCCGTTTAGTCGGCCCATAGCCGCCTAAGCAAAGAGTTGATATCGTTGGCGATCTCTTGACAATGCAGAGGTGCCGCCGGGCAGGGTTTTTCCTCCGGCTGCTCGTGCCCTATGGTTATGTGAATGGATATCGCAAATCTTGCCTCAGACCTACAGATCTGGATACGCGGGCTGTTCAATTATTTCCTGACGCCCTGGTTCCTCTATCAGGCGGCGATCATTGCCGTTCTGTTTCTTCTGGCGAAACTGCTGGCCCGGCGCGTCGAGCCGCGGCTGGAGGAGCGGGCCCGCGAGATCAAGGGGCATCCGGGGCTGCTCAGGGTCGTGGTGGCGCTGCTCAGGCGCACGGACTGGATCTTTTTCAATATCCTGCTCTTCGGCGCCTTCACGATCATGCGCAGCACGACCTGGCCGAGCCGCAGCCACCTCATTTACATCGTGCTATCCCTGTCGCTCGCCTGGCTGTTCGTTTCCGTGCTGTCGCGCGTGATCCGCAACCGGCTTGTGGCCCGCACCCTGACCTGGCTTGCCTGGACTTACGCGGCGCTTGTCATTCTGGGCATCGATGACGAGGCCGGGACCTTCCTGGACAGTCTCGCCCTGCCGCTCGGCCAGATGCGCCTGTCGGTGCTGCTTATCCTGAAAGCGGCCGTGCTTCTGATTGCCACCGTCTGGCTGGCTGTGATTGTGGGCCGTTACCTGGACGAACATGTCCAGAATTCCGACGAACTCACCCCCTCGATCCGCGTGCTGATCGGCAAGGTGGCCAAATTCGGTCTGATCGCTGTTGCCTGTGTCGTCGCGCTGTCGACGGTCGGGATCGACCTTTCGGCGCTGACAGTGTTTTCCGGCGCGGTCGGCCTCGGGCTCGGCTTCGGCCTGCAGAAGGTGATCTCCAATTTCATCTCCGGCATCATCATCCTGCTCGACAAGTCGATCAAACCGGGGGACACGATCTCGCTCGAAGGCACTTTCGGCTGGATCCGCGAGCTGCGGGCGCGGTTTGTTTCCGTCGTCACCCGCGATGGCCGCGAATATCTGATCCCGAACGAGGATTTCATCACGCACCGGGTCATCAACTGGTCGTTCAGCGACGATCTGGTGCGTCTCGACGTGAATTTCGGTGTGTCCTACGAGGCCGATCCGCACAAGGTCAGCGCGCTGGCGATCGAGGCTGCCAAGACGGTCGGCCGGGTCGACGCGAGCCGGTCGCCGGTCTGCTGGCTGACCGGTTTCGGGGATTCGTCGCTCGATTTCGTTCTGCGCTTCTGGATAAAGGACCCGCAGCAGGGCCTGACCAATGTGCGCGGCAAGGTGCTGCTCGCCCTGTGGGACACGTTCAAGGAAAACGGGGTCGGCATTCCTTATCCGCATCGCGAGATCATCATGAAGGACGCGGCGGCAAGGGACGAGACGGGAACCTGAGCGGTTTGCCGCGGCAATGTCTCGCCGCGGCTCAACTTCCTGTCTTCCGGCCGGGATCAATCGCCGATCGGGTTGATTTCGTCCACCAGGCGCAGAAGATCGGCCATGGTGAAATCGCCGGGGGTGCTCGACGGCAGGGTCGGGCGCCAGCCCGGACCGCGCTGCCAGAGATAGGACTGGTGATCGCCGTGAACCAGCCCGACGAGAACCTCGGAAACGATGGTCGAGCCGACCGGGCCGAGACGCTCGCCGTTGCCCCTGACCAGCGCTTCCTTGAGGATGTAGTACCAGAGCGGTGTCTGCGTATGGAGGTTATGCGCCCTGGCGGCGGCGCCGTCCGGACCGCTGGCGATTTCGTCGGCGGTCAGCGGATCGTCGATCCTCATCGCTGCAGCGACCATCTGGCCGGACGGCAGGCCGAAATTGACCCCGCGCTTCAGGTTGCGGAAGGCAAGATTGCCGCCGCCGCCGGGAAGGTTGTGCAGCTCGCTCGCGAGGAACGGATCGAGTTTGCGCGATGCCTGAGGCGGCATGGCGGGGTCGACTTCGTGGAACCGCCGCCAGTCGATGATCCAGTTGCTCGGCAGGCGGGAAATCGGCAGCGGCCCGGCCGGCGGCTCCGGCGCCAGCTCGCCGATGATCTGACCGGAGAGGCCGGTAAACTCGAACATGAAGTTGAAGCCCGCATTCGTGAAAACGCGGTTGTAGTTGTAGATCTGACGCACCATGGAATGGCCGAGACGGTAGACCGCTCCGGAAAATTCCACCGGCATATAGGGAAATTTCTTGAACCGGTAGAACTTGCGGCCGTCGTGCAGGATCTTGTCGACAATGCCGGGCATGGTCAGGCGGCCGAGGAAATCATGCAGCACCAGCCATTGGTAATGCCAGGTGACGAGCTGGCGGGCTTCGTTGAACTGCTCGTTTTCCGGAACCCCGTCCCCGGCGACGATGTCGATCACCTTGTTGTGGAATTTCAAAAAGGCCTGATGGGTCTGTGCGACGATCAGGTTCTCGTCGTTCCTGTGGTCGCCGATCAGCGCATGACCTTCCTGGTTGCGCGGGAAATCGTTCCGGAAGTCTCCTTCCCCGGTGTTGAAGTTCCGCCCGAGCAGCAGCTTTCTGGTCGGGCTGCCATCCAGGTTGCGGACGTAGAGATGCGGGCTGCCGTCCGGACCCCGGCCGTAGACGCTGTCCAGATCCAGGCTGGGCGTGCGGAAGTTCTCCGTCGCCTGCGGGTCCCGTGCCTTCTCGCCAAGGGACGTGAGATCCAGCGTGATGTCGTGATCGATAAACTGGCCGAGATAGGTGAAACCGGCCGGGATATTGCCGTTGTCTCCGGTGAGCGCGTCGTTGTCGACCATCGCCGCAGCCAGGTCCTGCAGGGGGCCGTCGGCGACGTTGAGAGGAGGAAGGCCGGGAAACATCCGGCCGAACTTGCCGGGGTCGTCGTGACCGCTCAGGGTATCCAGAAATTCGCGTGTAGGATGCCGCCCCGCACCGCCGTGGTGCGGGTTCAGATTAATATGTTTGGTCATAATTCGCGTCCTCGAAAAAAATCAATTAGACGATCAATTCTGGGGCGCCAGCTTGTAAATTGCGCAATTTCAATAAAGCAAAGCGTAGCGATCTTATCACAAAATACTTCTTACGCTACGTAAATTATTGATTTGTAATAAGGTATTGTTTTGGATTGTGAATTTTAAATCCAGAGATGGTTTGACGCGAAAAATAACTCTTTGGTTGTATTTGAGGTGTGGCCTAACCCCGTTTGCGCCTTGGCAATGCCGTAAGCACGAGCAGGACGGCCGAAATCGCGATCAGCACGGCGCTGCCCGGGTTCTGGAAGAACACCATCGGATCTCCGCGCGACAAGAGCATGGCGCGGCGCAGGTATTCCTCCATCATCGGGCCGAGGATGAAGCCGATGAGCAGCGGAGCGGGTTCGTAGCGATGGAGGCGCAGCAGATAGCCGAGAAAGCCGAAGGCGAGCATCGTCCAGACATCGAACAGGCTGTGGTCGATGCTGTAGACGCCGATGGAGATGAGGACGACGACCGCCGGATAGAGAAAATAATGCGGGATGCGCAGAAGCCGGACCCAGAGGCCGATCAGCGGAATGTTGAGCACCAGCAGGAACAGGTTGCCGAACAGGAAGGAAACGATCAGCCCCCAGAAGAGGGCAGGGTGCTCGGAGATCAGCCGCGGTCCGGGCGTGACGCCGTGGATCATCAGGGCGCCGATCATCAGCGCCATGGTCGTGCTGCCGGGGATGCCGAGCGTCAGCGTCGGAATGAAGGCGGTCTGGGCGGCGGCGTTGTTGGCCGATTCCGGCACCACCACGCCTTCGATGGCTCCCTTGCCGAATTCTCCCCGGTTGGGCGAGACGCGCTTTTCCAGGGCATAGGCGATGGAAGAGGCGACCGTTTGTCCGGTTCCGGGCAGCGTGCCGAAGAAACTGCCGACGAGGCTGCCCCTGAGCGCGGGCGGCAGCGAGCGCAGCCATTCGCTGGGCTGTGGCAGGAAGCGCTGCCAGGAGACTTTTTCCGTGGCGTAGGAAGGAGCCGCGCCACGTGCCGACATCATCGCTTCCGAGACGCCGAAGAGGCCCATGGCAACGACCACCAGGCCGACGCCGTCGCGCAGGTCCTGGATGCTGCCGGTAAAGCGCGTCACGCCGCTGTTGACGTCGACCCCGACGGTGCCGAGAAGCACGCCGAGACAGACCATCATGACGCCGCGCAGGGTGCCGGAATTGCTGACCACGGAAGCAGCCACAAGGCCGAGCAGCATGACGGCGAAATAATCCGCCGGCTGCAGGAGCAGCGCGAATTGCGCCAGCACGGGGGCGAGCCCGGCGATGACGAGAATGCCGAAGACGCCGCCGAAGAAGGAGGCGAGCGCGGTCATCAGAAGGGCGACGCCGGCGCGGCCCTGCCTTGCCATCGGATAGCCGTCGAGGCAGGTGATCGAGGAGGACGGGGTGCCTGGAATATTGAGCAGGATGGAGGCGATGGAACCGCCGTATTCGGCGCCGTAATAGACGCCGGCCAGCATGACGAGCGCCGTCTCGGGCGGCAGGTAGAAGGAGACCGGCAGGAGCATGGCGACTGCGGCCAGCGGGCCGAGGCCGGGCAGGACGCCGATGAAGGTCCCCAGGAAGGTGCCGAGAAAGCAGTAGAGCAGGTTGGGAAGCGTGGTGGCGGTGGCAAAGCCGAGCGCGAGATTGTCCAGCATCGCCTCAAAATCCCCTGAACGCTTCGAGCGGCAGTTTCAGCCCGACGATGAAGATCAGCCAGACGCCGAGAACGGCTCCGGCAACCAGCGCGATCCGCCGCGGGAGCGACAGCCTGCCGACGGCGAAACTGGCCGCGAGTGCGCAGGCGCCCGCTGCAGGCAGGACGCCGAAGGCGGGTGTCACGACGGCGAAGACCGCGACCGCCGCGGCGACCGCACCCGCGGACTGCCAGTCGGCCCGCGTGTAATCCGAAGCCTCCCGCAAATCCCTCGCGAGCGCGATCAGGGAGAGGATGACAAGCAGGAGACCTGCGATGAGCGGAAAAGCGCCGGGGCCCATGCGCCGTGGCGTGCCGAGATCCAGTGCGGCAAGCGCGCCGAAGACGAAGAACAGTCCGATGCCGAGAAGCAGGAGCGTTCCCGATTGTTCCCTGAATCGCCTGATCATTTCATCCTGCCTTCGCCGCTATGCCGGGGACAAACTCCGGGCCACCGTAATCGCCTTCGATGGAAATGCCGCCTTCACGGATTGCCTGGACGACCTCCTGCAGGCGCGCCGCCACGGCCTCCGGAACATCCTCGCCGAGGCTGAGGCCGACATAGTCGCCTTCCGGCAGGCCGAGCGATACGGGGACTGCCGGGAGCGTACCGGCCGCGACATCGGCAATCGCACGCTCCACGCCCCGGTCGATGCGGGCAAGGGCGGAGGCGAGGAAGACGTCAGGCTGAAGCGCCACCCAGTCGAGCGCATTGCCGATCTGTCGGGCAGAGCCCGCGCGGCAGGCATCGATCGCCCCGGCGCGGGCGCCGTTCAGCATGGTGAAAAGAATATCCGCGCCTGCCGCGATCTGGGCACCGGCCCATCGGCGGGTCACGTCATTGTCGTCCTGCGAGCCGCAAAAGGACGTCAGCACCCTGACCTCCGGGGCCGCATGGCGCACGCCCTGGATGAAGGCGGCGCGCCCCTTCAGGCCGGGCCGGACCCGATGGCCGGACAGGTGCCCCACAGTGCCGGTTGCCGTCATCCAGGCGGCCAGGCAACCGGCGAGAAAGGCCGATTGTTCCTGGGCGACCTCATAGCAGGCGAGGTTCGTCAGGCGGCTTTCGCCCTGCACGATCGCAAACCGTTTGTCTGCGAAAGTGCGGGCGATGTCCGGCATGACGCCGTCTCCCTGTCCGCCGATGAACACCAGCCCGTCGAATTCCGGCAGAATTGCCTTCAGGCTCGCGGCAATGGCCGCGGCGTCGTAGGCAAGGCCGTCGACGACGCTGATCCTCGCGAGGCCCATGCGTTCGGCCGCCTGTGCTCCCGCGAGGCCGCTGGCGTTGAAGCCGTTATCGTTCGCCTCGCCAACCACGACGACGGCGATTTCAAGCAGACCGCTTGCGGCGGCGGGAGACAGGGGACGAACACGCATCATTCAAAGACCTCACTCACTTGGCTTGCTTGACGAGCGGCGCCCAGCTTTCGGCGGAAGCGGCGACATAGTCGCTGAAAGCTTCGCCCGGCATGTCCTTGCGGACGATGCCCCAGGTCTCGAACTGCTCGATGACGTCGCCGGACTGGAGCGCCGTTGCGACGGCGTCCTGCAACGTGCCGACGATTTCTGCGTCGATGCCGGCGGGACCCGAGATGCCCAGCCAGTTTTCCGCGACGATGTCATAGCCGAGCTCGGTGAAGGTCGGCGTGTCGGGCAGGGTGTCGAGGCGTTCGGTGGCGCTGACGGCGAGCGGAATGGCGCTGCCTTCGGCGACATTCGGCAGGTTCTGCGGCACGGCGTCGAACATCACCGGGATAACACCGGCGCGGAAGTCGAGGCGCATGGGGCCGGAGCCCTTGTAAGGAATGTGGGAGAGTTCGACGCCGGCGGTGTTTTCGAAGGCGACGGCGAAGACATGGCCCCAGGAACCGACGCCAGAAGAGCCGTAGTCGAGCGTGCCGGGTTCGGCCTTCGCCTTTTCGGTGAACGCGGTCATGTCGGGCGTGCCGAGTTCCGGAGAAACGAACATGCCGAGATGGACGGCGCCGATATAGGCGATGTGGCTGAAATCCTTGACCGGATCGTAGGGGGTGTCGGGGAACCGCGTCGGGGCGACGCTGAACGGCGTCAGGTTGGACAGCATCAGCGTGTAGCCGTCGTTTTCCGCGTTCTTGAGCTCGGTGGCGGCAACCGTGCCGGCGGCGCCCGGCTTGTTTTCGACCACGAATTGCTGGCCGAGCTCGCCGCTCAGCTTTTCCGCCAGGAGGCGCGCGACGAGGTCGCTCGAGCCGCCGGGCGGGAACGAGACGAGGATGCGCACGGGACGTTCGGGATAGTCGGCGGCGAAGGCCGCGGGAGCGGTCAAGGCTAGGCCGGCGGCGAGGATGGCGATCGTCAGTCTGGAAGGTGCGGGCATGTCGATACTCCGGTTCTGGTAACGGGACGGCATTCACGAAACTCAATTTCCAGAATATGAAATTATGATTTCAGAAGCCGCGCAAGCGGAAAAATAGGCAAACCGGGTAAGTGCGAAAAATATAGTCATATTGGTGAAGAGTTAGGCGGTAAATGCGCCATTTTCTGCGAATTTAAGGAAAGATCCCTCCCGCGAGGATTTCAATTTGGAGGGAAGCAACCGAAGGCACTTGCCATTTCATCGCTGAAACCGTTAACTGTGCGTATGAAATCAGAGTTTCAGAATCGCGATCAGGACGAACCCTTCCTGAGCCGGGTTCAGCGCGTTCTGCCGGCGCTCAGTCCGGCGGAACGGCGTCTCGGCGAGTTCCTTCTCGACTTTCCGGGAGAGCTCGGCAGCTACGATGCCCAGGAGCTCGCCCGACTGTGCGATGTGTCCAAGGCGACGGTGTCGCGCTTCGTCCGGCGCATCGGCTTTGAAAGCTACGACAAGGCGAAGAAAGCCGTGCGCGATGAGCGGGAAACCGGGTCGCGCCTGTTCTTCGCCCATGCGGAACCGGAGGCGAATGCGGCCGCGCTGGCGCTCGACATGCGCGAGGAGAAGGACAATCTCGACCTGACCTTTGCCAAGCTCAGCGCCGCGGATCTCGACGCGCTTGCCCGGTCGGTGATTTCGACGCGCAAGGTGTGGATCGCCGGCCAGCGCATCAGCCATTCCTTCGCGCTCTATCTCTACTGGCAGCTCACCAAGATCGTTGCGGAGGTCGTGGTTTTTCCGCAAGGCGGCGAGACCTTCGGCGAGCATGTCGCGCGCATCGAAAAGGGCGATCTGGTGATTGCGATCATGCTCCGGCGCCGGATGGCCGGCACAAGGCGCCTGCTGGAGGCCATTGCCGACACCGGTGCGGAGCTGGCACTGATCTCCGACGAGAGCATGCCGCGCCATGCCGGTGCCCGCTGGCATTTCCATTGCCACACCCATTCCGAGGGACCGCAGTTCAACCATGCCGCCGTGCTGGCGCTCTGCCATCAGGTCGTCGTGCGGGCCACGCTGCAAAGCGGTCGGGAGGGACGGGAGCGCCTGCGTACCGTCGATGCGATCAACGAGAAGCTGCTGCAATACGAGTAGGAGAGGGGCCTTCAAACCGGACCGGCGGCGGACCGGCCTATACTTTCAGCCGCACCACCTCGACCGGTTCCGTCCGGCCCTTGACCTTGTGTGCGCCCATCGGTTCGCGGTGGATATCCTCGCCGAGCTTTCGCGCCACGTCTTCCGAGACAAGGATGATCACATCCGTGTCCGGGTCGATTTCCTTGCCGAGGCTTTCCAGGCGGGAGGCGGCGTTCACCGTGTCGCCGATGACGGTGTAGTTGACGCGCTCGGGCGCGCCGATGTCGCCGACGACGAGCGGACCGAGGTGCAGGCCGATGCGGATGCGCACCGGAGCCTTGCCGGCAGCCGCGCGAGCCGTGTTGTCCGCCCGGATTGCCCGCGCCATGGCGAGGGCGGCGCGGGCTGCAGGCTCGGCCGGGTTGCCCAGATGTTCCGGCGCACCCCAGAAGGCCATGATGCTGTCGCCGATATATTTGTCGATCGTGCCGCCTTCGCGGGTGATTTCCGCGCCGAGCAGGGACAGGTGATGGTTCACGAAAGCTGCGGTTTCCGTGGCCGACATGCCCTCCGAGACGGAGGTGAAACCGGCAATGTCGGTGAAGAGCACCGCGACCTCCCGAACTTCCGGCGGTGCTTCGGCCCGGCCTTCGCTGAGGAGCTTGCGCACCAGCGTTCTGGGCAGATAGCGGCTGAAGGCCCTCAGTCCTCCGACCATGGAATTGAAGCCGCTGGAGAGATCGTCCAGCTCGCGTACGAAGCTGCCCGGCAGGAGTTCGACCTTTTCCAGTTCCAGATCGGCGACAGCCCTGGCGCCGCTCGCCGCGCGGCGGATCGGCTGGCCGATGCGGTGGGCCAGCAGTCCGGCGCCGATCAGCGCCACCCCGAGCAGGGCCACGCCGATCAGAATGGCGTCGGTGAGCTGTTCGAGCGGCTGTTCCAGAATCCGGGCGGGAAAATGCGCGCCGATCGAAATGGGAAGGCCGGTCGGGCCGAGTTCGGAGCCCTGGAGGACGACGAACCGCTTTTGCCCATCCGCGTCCCGGCCCGTGCGCAGCTCGTGTCCCTCCTGAAGGCCGTATTCCTGTGCGTCGACCGGCCGGGTGGCGTCCAGCGTTTTCAGGAATTCGTCCGGAACGTGGTGGAGTTCGATCAGCGGTTTGCCGGGGGAGAGGAGGTCGAAGACCTCCGACAGGCGGGGATGGGCGATCAGCTCGCGGGTTTCCGGGTTGAGCATGAACACCACGACCAGCTCGGTCGAGATGTCGCTGGTGATCTCCGACAGGCGCTCCATCGACATCGCCACGATCACCAGCCCTTCATGCCGGCCGCCGTTCAGGACGGGTTCGACATGGGTGATATAGGTGTGGCGGCGCTGGGCGTAATAGTCCGGTCCGGTCCAGAAGGCTTCGGTTCTAGGGGCCGAACTTTCGATCAAACTGGCGAGCGCATGGGTCCTGTCGGCCGCAGGCACGAATTGGGGCACCAGGACACCGTCGCCGAGGCCCCGGTCAATCTGGATGAAGTTTCCGTCCTTGTCGGCAACGATGATGAACGAGACATGCTCCATGGCCGAAAGGGCGCCGAACAGGTACTCGGCGACTTCCTGCTTTCTGTCCATCAGGATGCTGCCCGATTTCAGGGCCGATACGGTGAAGTCGCTGGCCTCCTCGACCGCCTCGATCTGGGCGGAAAAGGCCTGGTTCATCGATCCCACGCCCAGGTTGATCAGCGAGCCGCCGAGCTGGCGGACCACCTTTTCGGACGTGGATGCCTGAACGAGCAGAACCAGCGCGGCGGTCACGAACACGAATGTGCCGATCACCGTCGTGAGTGTTGGAGTGATGTGAACGCGACGGATTTTCGACAAGGATTCGCCTGCATTCCGATATCGGGAGGGTTATCAATAACCTCTCCGCGGTGGAGAGCAAGGCGTAGCGGTTCGTCTGCAGCACTAAAACGGACGTTTTGCCCGCCGTCGTTCTGCTGTGGACTGAAAAATCCCGCCAAATCGGAGATCTGGCGGGATTTGCTGATGTTTTGAATCCGTTTGCGAAGCCGGTTCCGGTGCCGTCAGGAGGCCTTTTCCGGTTCAGCCGGATCGAACTTGTGGCCGTAGTCGACGGCGACTTCGTAGTCCGGGTCTTCCAGAACGGAGACTTCGACCAGATTGCCGGCCTTTTCGAGAAGTCTCTGACAGTCCGGGGACAGGTGGCGCAGATGCAGGCGCTTGCCGGCCGCTTCATATTTCGAGGCGAGCGCGTCGATGGCCTCCAGCCCGGAGTGATCGACCACGCGGCTGTCGATGAAATCCACCACGACGTCATCGGGATCCTTGAGCGGATCGAAGAGGTCGGTAAAGCCGGTCGTGGAACCGAAGAACAGCGGGCCGGTGAGCCGGTAGACCTTCCAGCCCTCCTTGCTGGTTCCGGTGCGTGCGCTGATGCGGCTGGCGGCGTTCCAGGCATAGGCGAGGGCGGAGATGATCACGCCGACGACGACGGCGACGGCAAGGTCGGAATAGACGGTGACGCAGGTGACGATCACCATGACCAGGGCGTCGATCAGCGGGATCTTGTGGACGATCTTGAGGCTTGCCCAGGCAAAGGTGCCGATCACCACCATGAACATCACGCCCACCAGGGCGGCCACCGGGATCCGTTCGATCAGGGGCGAGGCGATCACGATGAAGGACAGCAGGAAAAGCGCCGCGGCAATGCCGGAAATGCGCGTGCGGGCGCCGGACTTCACATTGATCATCGACTGGCCGATCATGGCACAGCCGCCCATGCCGCCGAAGAAGCCGGTAACGACATTGGCCGTGCCCTGGGCGACGCATTCCCTGGAGGCGCCGCCCTTGGTGCCGGTGAGGTCGGCGACCAGGTTCAGGGTCAGCAGGGATTCGATCAGGCCGATCGCCGAGAGGATGACGGCATAGGGGAGGATAATCTGCAGGGTTTCCCAGGTCACCGGCACCATGGGAACATGGAATTGCGGCAGACCGCCGGAAATGGAGGCGAGGTCACCGACGGCGCGTGTGTCCAGGCCAAAGCCGAGCACCAGGGCGGTCACCACCAGGATGCCGGCGAGCGGCGCGGGAAAGACGTTGGTGAGCTTGGGCAGGAACCAGATCACGGCCATGGTGAGCGCGACCAGTCCGAGCATCAGGTAGAGCTGCGAGCCGCTCATCCAGGTCAGCCCGCCGGTGCCGTCCGGCACCTTGAAATGGCCGAGCTGGGCGAGGAAAATCACGATGGCAAGGCCGTTGACGAAGCCCAGCATGACCGGATGGGGCACCATGCGGATGAACTTGCCCCAGCGGAGCACGCCGACGCCGATCTGGATGATGCCCATCAGGACGACGGTGGCGAAGAGATACTCCACGCCGTGCCGGGCGACGAGGGTCACCATGACGACGGCAAGCGCGCCGGTCGCGCCGGAAATCATGCCCGGCCGGCCGCCGAAGCAGGCGGTGATCAGGCCGACGAAGAAGGCGGCATAGAGGCCGACAAGCGGGTTCACGCCGGCGACAAAGGCAAAGGCCACTGCTTCGGGAACGAGGGCCAGCGCGACGGTCAGTCCGGCCAGCAGCTCCGTCTTGATGCGCGAAGCGTCCAGTTTAATCGATTGTGCAGGCGCAACGGCCCCGGCTCGTACAGACACGACAAGCTCCAGATTTTTGATTGAATTGTGCGGGTCGGTACCAGTCTGCCCACCAGCCCCTGACCGGGATATGATTTGGGTTCTAATGGATTTTTTGCATTGCAGCAAGATATCGGGCGGACAGCAGCCATGCGGTTTTGCCCTGGTTGCCGGAAGCGGGGCCGGCTTCGGCGAATTTGATTGTCAATATTTATATATTCTTTCGAATTGACCATATTCATTTTTCTTATGAATATTGCAAATATAATTGTATTTTAATATTCGTTACGAATTTGTTGCTTATTCGTGTCTCGGTTGTGCTTGGCCTACGAACTTCTACCAGCTTGTTTTTTTGCGTTTCAGCTCCCTAAATACCTTGTGGAGGATTGGGGAACACATGCGCAATATGGCTCGAGCATGGATATTTCTTTTGCTTCTGGCCGCCGCAACGGGCGTTCAGGCAAAGGAAAAACTTGTCTTTTCGGCAATCGAGCAGGCGCCGCACGGCGTCATGGGCGCAGCGGTGCTGAAGGAGGCCTACCGTAAAATCGGCATCGAAGTGGATATTTATTACACTTCGGGACGGCGCTCCCTGCTCATTTCCTCGGCCGGAACGGTCGATGGCGAAGTGTCCCGCGTCGAAGCCGTCGGCAAAATCTTCACTTCCCTCGAGCGGATCGAAATCCCCCTGATGCAGCTGGAAACGGCGGTGTTCATCAGCCAAACCCACAGCGAGGACTGGAGCTTCGACGACCTGCCGAAGCTCAGGGTCGGGTATCTGAACGGCGCCACGAAGATGGAGGCCTTCACGAAAGGCTTTCCCGATGTCTGGGTGGGGCACTCCAACAGGGAACTTTTCGAAATGCTGCTGGCTGGCCATCTGGATGCGGTGGTCACCTCTTTGGAGACGGGACGGGTCACGGCCCGGCAAGTGGGAGCGGAGGGCATCGTCGTCATGGAGCGTCTGGTCCAGCAGGAAAACCTTTATCACTATCTGCACAGGAAGAACCGCGACCTGGCGCCCAAAATCACCGCGGTCCTGAAACAGATGACGGAAAGCGGCGAGCTCGAAGCCATCTTGAACGCGACGATGGATGAACTGCTGACCGTGGGCTATCCGGAATTTGCCGTCAGATGAGACGCGCCTCAGAATTTGAATTCGAAATGCGCTGTCCTTTCGTGAGTTCTGTGCGGTTTCGGTTGCTGTCGAAGAGAAGGCTTTTGTAATTCGGGATTGTTGCCGTGCCTTTTGATCACTTTTGCCTGGCTTTGGCGTTTCCTGTTCATGCCCCGGTTGCCGTGCCGGTGCCGGAGGCCTGCGAACGTTTCCGGATGCGGTGCGGGTCCGCCGGACAGCTCCCTGAAACCTCGTCCTTTTTTGCCGGTCCCGTTACCGGTTTTCCGGCAGTTTTCGAACCCTTGTCGATATCTGCAGGCGACGCGCAACCGGCTTGCACTCGCCCTTCGGCAATGCGTAGGCTGATCGGGCCATCCGGTGCCGAACCGCCGGACGGCCCGATCCGGATATGCCGGGCGGAGATGGAAGGAGAGGGGGAGACATGCGCCGGATAGCCGTTTGGGCCATCGTCAGCATTCTGGCTTCTCTCGGCGGCGCGTCCGCGCAGGAGAAACTGCGTTTCTCCGCTTTCGAGGCTCCCAATCTGACACCGGTCGCCGAGAAGATCCTTTCCCGCGCCTATGCCGAGCTCGGTATCCGGATGGAAACTGTCGTCTCGACGCCTCGACGGGCGCTGCTTGACGCGGCTTCGGGCAAAACCGACGGTGAGCTCGCCCGGGTAAGGAGCGTCGGAGATCTGCACGAAACACTCATCCGGGTGGAGGTGCCGGTCGTCGTCGCCCGAACGTTTGCCTATACCGACAAGCCTGAGCTGAAGGGAAAATCCCTGAGCGAGCTTGAACATCTGCGGGCCGGACATGTCGCGGGCGCCCGCTTTGCGGGCGAATTGGCCAAGGGCTTCGCGGAGGTCTGGCCGGCGGAGACGCCCGAGCAGCTTTTCGAGATGCTGCACCGGGACCGTATCGATCTTGTGATCCTTGGCGAGAGCACCGGCAACCGGCTGATCGGGGAAATGGCACTGACGGAAGTGTTCCCGCTGCAGCCGTCGCTCGAAACGGTCGAGTTCTATCATTTCCTGCATGAGAAACATGCGGCTCTCGTGCCCCGGATCGAGGCCGTTCTGCGGCGGATGATGCAGGGCGGGCCGGGGGACGGGGCAGACGGGTCGACCCGCTCCCAAACGCGCAACGCCACCAGTGTCCGGACGAACGCCGGCTGATGCCACAACGTGTCGACCGGGCTTTCGTCCGATCTTCGGGACGGTCCAGGATTGAAGAGAGTTATGCGTAACGCCGGCTTCTTCTGGTTTTTGGTCTTCCTTCTGGTTCCCGCACTGGCGGTTGCGGGTCAGAAGCTGGTGTTTTCCGGCTTCGAAGCCCCCGGGATCACGCCACCGGTCGTGCGTGAACTCCAGGCCGCTTATGGGGAGCTGGGAATTGAGATCGAAGTGAAAATCACCGAACCGAGCCGTGGCCTGGTGAGTTCGTCATCCGGTGTGACGGATGGCGAGGTGATCCGCATCGCCGAGATCGGCGACCGCTATCCGGCCCTGGTGCGGGTCGACGTCCCGCTGATTTCCATCGCCACCTGCGGTTACACCAATCGTCCGGAACTGAGGGACAGACCCTTGGAGGACCTCCGGCCGCTCAGGGCGGGCTATGTGCGCGGTGCGGTGTTTGCCGAAAATGCCGCGAAGGCGTTTGCGGAGACCTGGTCCGCCGATAACACGGAACAGCTTTTCGGCATGCTGAAACAAAATCGTCTCGACGTCGTTTTTGTGGCGCGGACCCGCGGGGATGACATGATCGCCAAGTTGGGCCTGGCCGATGTCTATCCAATCCCGGCGTCATACAGGGAATATCCGTTCTATCATTACCTGAACGAACGGCACCGCGATCTCGTGCCCCGCATCGAGGAAGTCCTCAGGGAGCGGTATTTGGAGGAAAAAGAAACACCGGCAATCCGGTAGACTGGATTGCGTCGACCGGATTTGGCGAGTGGCCGCGGCTTTGCCGCGGCCGTCCGGTCGAAACGTGGCCGTTATTGCGCCGCGGGTGCCCGGTTTGCGCCGGGCGTCTGCCCCTGACCGCCGAGGCTTGCCCCGAGCAGGGCGGCAGCACCGGCGAAACCGGTGTCGCCGCCGACCACCGTGTTGGGCACCAGCTTGCCGACAAGGCCGACGAGCTCCGGCTTGCGCTCCAGCGAGGTCAGCAGTTTCTCCAGCGCCTGCAGAAGGGCGACGCGGTCCTGGCCGAGCACGTCCACCTGGGCGCGCTGGCCGCGGGCGAGCTCTTCCAGGTACTGGCGTTCGGCGCGGCCGAGGGCGGCACGCTCCTGTTCCCGCTGATTGGCGACCTGCACGGCGATTTGCGCTTCCACGAGCCGCGGTTGCTCGTCGGCGGTGGAGCGGGCCTGTTCGGTCTCGATGCGCTTCTGCTGGGCGTCGGTCTCCCGCTCATAGGCGGTGGAGAGCTGGTCGGCGAGCTGGACCCTGAGGCGCGAGACCAGAAGCTCCGGCGGGATGGCCGGCTCGCCCAGGCGGATCTCGCGGATGTCCACGCCGGCCTTGTTGCCTTCCACCTTGATCTGCTGCTCGATGGTCTGTTCCAGTGCGTCCCGGTTTTCGATGAGATCGAGAACCCGGGTCGGGCGGACGGTGTAACTGGCGGGTTGCACCGGCGTGCCGTCGGCATTCTTGTCCGGCACCCGGATCGAGGCGCCGGCAACGTTGCGCACGATGGAGCGGATGGCCGGGGTCAGGATGCGGTTCTCGATTTCATCCAGGCCGCCGACGGAGCCGACGACCACCGGTGCGTTGTCCGGATCGACCTGGACAAGCGCCCTCAGTTCCAAAGGAATGTCCCAGCCCTCGACCTTGACGAAGACGGCCCGGTCCGCGGCGTCGCCCGGGATCTGCTCCTGGACCGAACGCTCGTTCTGCTGGATGTTGCCCTGCTGATCCACGGAGAGGTCGATGATGCGCTTGGTGTAGCCGCCCTTGTATTCCCAGGTCTGGACGCGGGTGTCGACCAGCGTCACTTCATAAGCCTGTCGGTTGAGGTAATAGGCGCCGGGAAAGAGCGGATCCTTCCAGATGCCGACACAGCCGCGCGGCACCAGCGGCACGGTCAGGGCCTCGCGGGATGCGGTGGAGGCGGAGACTTCCTCCTCCACGCAATTGATGCCGGGCTGGCTGACATTGGATTTGACCACGCCGACGTGACCGGCCGGGATCACCGTGGCGTTGGTGTTCTCGTCCAGACGGACATCGAACAGATAGCGGTTCAGGCGGTATTGGCCCGGCTTCAGCACGGTTTCCTGGGGACCGCGCAGGCCGCCCTTGGTCAGAAAGCTGTCGGCTTTCAACATGTCGCCGACATCCGCGTCCGGGATGGCCGGGGCCATGAACATGCCAGACGGCATGGCGTTGCCGTCAAGAGCGGTGAGCTGGCCGTAATAGCCTTCCGGTATGGTGACGACTTCCCATTCCTCGAAATCGTAGAGGACCCGGACCAGCGGGATGAAATGAAAACCGGGGCCGAGGATCTGGGCCTGCGGGCCCTTTTCCCCGTCCAGCGCGATGATCCGGCCTTCGGGAAGTTCCTTGAAAGCGTAGATGCGTTTCAGATGGCCGACGCTGTTTGCATCGACGAAAATGAACGATGTCGACATCAGCATGAAGGCGCCGACAGCGATCAGAATGATCCCCATGATCCGGCTGGAAAAGAGCTGAAGCAAACGATGGCTGCCGACGGGAGCGCCGGTCCGGCGCAACATGACGCTGATGCCGATAATAATTGCCAGAAATCCAAAAATAACACTGATCATCCTTAAATCCTCCTGGATGCCCGGAAACACCTTGATCCGCGTCCTTGCGCGGTGTCAAACGAAGGTTCTGTAAAATGGAGGTTTTTCACTCCTTGGTGGTAGTTTCTGGTGCCTGACAACCGGCTGGGCCGAAAATGCTCGACGGAAATCCTCAGGAGGACTAGAACCAGCGAAAACACGTCCGGGAGGATCCATGAAACCGACCAATCCGGTCTTTACCGGTATCAACACCACCGTGTTCGAGACCATGTCCCGGCTTGCCAGGGCTCATGGCGCGGTAAATCTCGGTCAGGGATTTCCGGATGTCGATGGGCCGGAGGACATCCGCCGGGCGGCGGCGAATGCGCTGATGGACGGGCCGAACCAGTATCCGCCCATGCTGGGCATTCCGGAACTCCGGCAGGCGGTCGCAGATGCCAATAAACGGTTCTATGATCTCGATGTCGATCCGGAGAGCGAGGTTCTTGTGACCTCGGGCGCAACGGAAGCCCTGGCCGACTGTATTCTGGCGCTGGTGTCGCCGGGAGACGAGGTGGTTCTGATCGAACCGCTCTACGACTGCTACCTGCCGCTGGTGAAGCGGGCGGGAGGCATTCCGGTCCGCGTGCGGGTGACGCCGCCGGACTGGCGGCTCGACAGGCAGGCGCTGCAGGAGGCCTTTTCGCCAAGGACCAAGGCCATTCTCCTCAACAACCCGATGAACCCGACGGCCAAGGTGTTTTCCGGGGAGGAACTGCAGTTCATCGCCGATCTCTGTGTGAAACACGACGCTTACGCGATCTGCGACGAGGTCTATGAGCATCTGGTGTTCGACGGCCGCGCGCACCGGCCGCTGATGGCCTTCGAGGGCATGCGCGAGCGCACGGTCCGGATCGGCTCCGCCGGCAAGACCTTCTCGCTGACCGGCTGGAAGGTCGGCTATGTCACCGGTCCGGCGGCGCTGATGGACCCGATCGCCAAGGCGCATCAGTGGGTGACCTTCACCACGCCGCCCAACCTTCAAAAGGCGGTTGCCTACGGTCTTCACAAGGAGGACGGCTACTACCGGGACCTGGCGCAAGGCCTGATGGCAAAACGCGACCGGATGGCGCTTGGCCTGGAAGCCCTCGGCTTCTCGGTTCTGCCCTGCGACGCGACCTATTTCCTGACCTGCGGTTTCGACGGGCTCGGTCTCGGCCGGACCGATGTCGAGGCTTGCGAAACCCTGGTTACTCGGGCGAGCGTTGCCGCCGTGCCGGTCTCGGCATTTTACGGGGACGAGGCGCCTACGGGCTATATCCGTTTCTGTTTCTGCAAGCGGGACGAGGTGATCGACGAAGCGCTGGCGCGGCTCGCCGCTTTTCTGACTGCGGCCCGGGCCGAATCCGCCTAACCTGAAATAACCTTCTGTTCCAGATGAGAAACTACATGGACAACCCGGCTCTTGTGGACGTCACCCGCGGTAATCTCACCGAAAGCATTCACCGCGGCAGCGTGGCGATTGCCGATGCGGCGGGAAAGCTCGTCTGCGGGATCGGCGACGTGGAGGCCCGCGTGTTTCCCCGCTCCGCCATCAAGGCATTGCAGGCCCTGCCGCTGGTGGAATCCGGCGCGGCGGACGCGCTCGACCTGAGCGATGCCGAACTGGCGCTCGCCTGCGCGTCCCACAGCGGGGAGGAAGTGCATGCCAACGCGGCCCGGGTCATGCTGATGAAGGCCGGCCTCACCGAGGACGCGCTGGAATGCGGCCCGCAATGGCCTCACCGCATGGAGGATGCCGCCAAGCTGATCCTTGCCGACGAAACGCCCTGCGGTCTGCACAACAACTGTTCGGGCAAGCATGCGGGGTTCCTGGGCCTGGCCAAGGTCATGGGCGTCGCGACCCGCGGTTATGTCGACCCGTCCCATCCGGTGCAGCAGGAGGTGCGGCTGGTGATGGAACAGCTGACCGGCGAAACGCTGTCGGAAGACGTTTGCGGCACGGATGGCTGCTCGATTCCGACCTATGCCTCGCCGCTGCGGAGCTTCGCGAAGGCCTTCGCGGCCTTCGGAACCGGCGAGGGGCTGGAGCCCTTGCGGGCGGAAGCGGCGGAGCGGATCTTCGATGCCTGCATCAACGAACCCTATATGGTTGCCGGCGCCGGCCGGTTCTGTACCCGGGTGATGGAAGGCTTCCGTGGCCGTGTCTTCGTCAAGACCGGGGCGGAAGGCGTGTTTTGTGCTTCCATTCCCGAACTCGGCTTCGGGGTCGCGCTCAAGTGCGACGACGGCGCGACGCGCGCCTCCGAGGTGATGATGGCGACGGTGCTCGAGGCGATGCTGGAGCTGAACGACGACGAGGCCTCGCTTCTGGACGGTCTCGTCAATCCGCCGGTCCTGACCCGGCGCGGTTCCCAGGCCGGGCATATCCGGCCGAAGCAGGACTTCCTGTCCGCCTTGAAAGCGGCACTCGGTCGGCGCTGAATTGCCATTCGCAGTTATTACCGGAGATCTTCAATGCCGCAGCGGGCCGGCCTGTCCTTCCGTTTCACCAACGCGATCACCAGACGTCCGTCCGACAGCGTCGCGATGGGCCTCAGGGCGGAAGATACCGGCGATCCGAGCGGCGCCAGGTTTCGCGCGGAACACGAGCTTTATGTGAAGGCCTTGCAGGAGGCCGGTCTCACCGTCGATGTGCTGCCGCCTCTGGAGGCTTATCCCGATAGTTGTTTCGTCGAGGATCCGGCTTTCTGTCTTCCGGAAGGCGCGATCGTGCTCCGGCCGGGTGCAATCAGCCGGGAGGGAGAGAGCAGAGAGATCCGCCCGGCGCTTGAAAAGCGGTTCTCGCAAGTGGTGGACCTGCCCGGTACGGGCCATGTCGATGGCGGCGATGTCCTGATGCTCGACGACGTCATCCTGATCGGCCTTTCCGACCGCACGGACCGGGAGGGCGCGGAGGCCTTCGCCAAAGTCCTTGGCGGCTGGGGCTATGATGCAGAGGTCTGCGAAACGCCGGAAGGCGTGCTGCATTTCAAGACGGCCTGTTCGACGCTTGGAGACGGCGTCATCCTGGCGACGAAGGTCATGGCCGACAGCGGCTTCTTTGGCAATCGGAAGGTGATTGTCGTGCCGGAGGGCGAGGACTATGCAGCCAATGTCGTTCGCGTGAACGACCTGCTTCTGGTTCCCGAAGGCTATCCGAAGACGCTGGCCGCTCTCAAGGAGGCAGGATACTGCACCATTGTGCTGCCGACCCACGAGGCCCGCAAAGTGGATGGCGGCTTGTCCTGCCTGTCGTTGCGGTTCGCGATCGGCTGAGCCGAAACCGTCATGCCGCGATCTGGTTGCCGGCGACGGTCAGGTTGGCAAATTCCGAGGCATCGTTGAGTTCGCCGGTGGCCTTTTCCAGCCAGCGGTAGCCGTTGATCGATCCCGATTTCGAGCCCTGAACGATGTTGCCGGTGATGACAGCCGATCCCGCACCGTCAACCACCGTGACCGCGATGCCGGTGCCGCAGTCCCGGATCACGTTCTGCGAGGCTGCGATATTGCGCATGTAAGGCCCCCAGCCAAGCATCATGCCGAATTTCGGCACGCCCTCGATCACGTTGCCGGTCACCGTGGTGTCGGCTTCCACGGAGATGCCGATGCCGAAGCCGGCGACTTCCGGTGGGTAGGGGCCGTCCTCGGAAATGTTGCGCACGAGGTTGCCGGAGCAGACGGCCATGCGACCGCCATCCATGAAATTGGCGATGGAAATGCCGGTGGTGCCGCCGTCGACGATGTTGTCGGAAATGACCGCGCCCTGGAAACCGAATTCGGAATAGATCGCGGTTTCGCCGGAGCGTAGGCAGGAGTTGCCGATGATCTGTACGTTCGAGCCGCTGTTGGAGCGGATCGCGGAAAAGGCGCAGTCGGCAATCCGGTTGTTGGAGACCATCACGCCATGGGCCCGGAACACGTTGATGCCGTTGCCGAACTGACCCGTGCCGCCGTAGCGCGCGCCGATCCTCTCCACCCGGTTTCCCGAAACGATGGTGGCGTCCTCGCCCTCGCGCCAGCGGTGCACCCAGATGCCGCCATTGGCGCAGTCGGTGACCGTGTTGCCGGTGATGGCGAGCCCGTCGGCCTCGTTGGAGCGCAGACCGGCTTCCGCCGCGCCCGAGATCCGGGAGTTTTCCACCCGCCCCGAGCAGCGATCCATCACAAGGCCCGTCTTGGAAGAGCCTGCAATCTCGCAATTGTCGATGACGGCGTTGCGCACGCCGATGAAATGCAGGAGGCCTTCGGTGAAATCGCCGATGGAGCGGTTCGCGCCGTCGAATGTGATGCCGGTGAGGCCGATATTGCTGACCCCTTCGGCCCGCATGAGCTGACCGCCGCCACCCTGGTAGACAAGCCGGGTGCGGCCCGGAACGCCGACGATCAGGGTGCCCGAGGGCAGGCGCAGGTTCGCGACCGGATAGGTGCCGGCGGGCAGGAACAGCGCGCGGCCGCGTTCGACGGCGCGGTTGACCGCGTTCTGGAACTGGGCGCTCTGGTCGTCCGCCGCATTCGGCAGCAGGCCGAGATCCTCCGAATCGATCGATCCCCTGAGATCGGCGACCTTCATCTGTGCGGAGGCAACTGTCCCGGAAAGGCACAAAGCTGTCCCGGCAAGAAACGCGCGGCGGTTCAGTTTTGAGAAATCTCGTGTCATGGGCCAGGCCGATTGCTTCAAATGCGTCCCGGAATGGGAAGCGTTTCCGTTTGTCTTCCGGAAACAGCAAGAGGCATGCCGAAGCGGTGGAGCTACCGCAGGCGCCGCGCGGTTTCGCGCAGGATCCGCACGGCCGCGTCCTCGACGAGAGGATAGGACGGCCGCCTGTCCCGCTTGCCCCTGGGCAGCGAGGGGACGTGGATGAAGATGCTTGGAATGCCGGAGCCGACCGAATCCCAGAGCGTGGCGTTGCACAGATAGGTGCCGGCATTCGCGGAAAGCGCCGCGGGCGCTCCCGAGGCCCTTGCGGCCTGCCACAGGGCTCGGCCCGGCAGGGTGGAGCGGCGGATCCGCTCACCGTCCTTGCTCAGTTCCGGTCGTGCTGGCGAGAGGCCCGCCGCGTCCGGGCGCACCCGCACCGCCTTGTTCACCGCGCGGGTTTCGACATTGAGCGTGCGGCGGGTGCCGTCGACGCCGAAATGAACGATGGCGTCCGGGCGGATCTCCCGCCGCAGCTTCTCCGTCACGCCGTCTCGGGCCGCCCAGGTGGTCGGCAGCACACAAAACACGAAATTGACGCCGGACTGGTGTCCGCCCAACCGCTTCGGCAACCGGCGCATCAACCGCTCGGTCGGATTGACCGGGGCACCGGGAAAGGGCGAAAAGCCGGTGACCAGGATGGTCTTCTGCGTGTTTTTCATCGGCGGCTCACTCCCCCAGCCCCATCAGCGCCGCCAGTTCGTCGACGGCGAAGGAGACGGCGGTCGTGCCGTCGTGGACGCTTTTCTCCAGGGACTTCAGCCGGTCGGCGGTCTTGCGATTGGATTTCAGCGTGTTCATCATGCGCTGCTGCAGCATGTCCCACATCCAGGCGACCTGCTGCTGACTGCGTTTTTCCTGCCATTCGCCGCTCGCCTCGGTGCGCTCGCGGAAAATGCCGATCTGCTCCCAGAGGTGGTCCAGGCCTTCGTTGGCAAGGCCCGAGACGGTGATCACCGGCGGCGTCCAGGTGGGCGACTTCGGGGCCAGGATATGAAGGGCGGCGCGGTAGTCCGAAGCGGCGGATTTGGCCCGCGTCAGGCCTTCTCCCTCCGCCTTGTTGACGGCGATCATGTCGGCGATTTCCAGAACCCCCTTCTTGATGCCCTGCAATTCGTCGCCGGCACCCGGCAGCATCAGCACCAGGAAGAAGTCGACCATGTCGGCAACGGTCGTTTCCGACTGGCCGATGCCGACGGTCTCCACTAGGATCACGTCGAAGCCGGCAGCCTCGCAGAGCAGCATGGTTTCGCGGGTCTTGGCGGCGACCCCGCCGAGCGTGCCGGCGGAGGGGGACGGGCGGATGAAGGCCATCGGATCGACGGCAAGCCTGGCCATCCGGGTCTTGTCGCCGAGAATGGAACCGCCCGTGCGGGTGGAGGAGGGATCGACGGCCAGAACGGCCACCTTGTGGCCGGCCGCGGTCAGGTTCGAGCCGAGCGTGTCGATGGTGGTCGACTTGCCGACGCCCGGAACGCCGGTGATGCCGACCCGCAGCGCGTTTCCCGTCAGCGGCAGCACGTCCTGAATCAGTTGATGGGCGAGACGCCGGTGGTCGGCCTTCTTCGATTCCACCAGTGTGATCGCCCGCGCCAGCGCCGCGCGCTTTCCGGCCTTGAGATCGGTGGCGAGCTGTTCGGGGTCTGGGGAGCGTGCCAAATTCGTCATGCTTCAAGGCTTTAGCGCAGGAATCGGTAAAGGTCACGGTCCCAAAAGAGTGAACATGGAGCGGTGAAGAACAGGCAACCGGCCCGAACGGCTATCTCCCTTTCAATTCGGCCGGCAAAGCTGCTAGATACAGGTGCATGATTTTTCTTGAATTTACCGGTGCAGCATGACGCCCTTGTCCTATCTCAAAGCTCCCCTCTGGGTTCTCGGTGTTGCCGGAACGGACAAGTCGCCGCGCAAGAACCCGATCCTCGGCAGCGAGCGGCTGAACACATGGGGCCTTCACAAGAAACGGGTGGCCATCGCGGCCAGCCTTGCAGCGCAGCGGCGTGCCCGGCTGGCGCGTTTCGTCGACCCGGAACAGAGGGCGTTTTTCGACGAGAACGGCTATTTCATCGTCAGGAATTTCCTGCCGGACGAGATCTTTCTGGAGCTCAAGGAAGAGGTTTTCAACCAGCCGTTCGAAACACGGGAAATGCGCCAGGGGCAGGCGGTTACCCGCATGACGCTGCTGCCGCCGGACGTGCTCAAGAAGAATGCCGCGCTGGCTCAGGCCGTGCGCGATCCCCGTGCGATCGCCATGATCCGCTACGCCGCTTCCCAGGGCGGGCATCCGCTCAGCTTCCTGCAGACCGTGCTCGTCGAGCCGCTGAAAGTGAAGAAGAAGGACCCGCAATCGGATGCCCATGCCGACACGTTCCACGCGACGTCGAAGGGCTGGCTGTTCCTGCAGGATGTCGGCGAGGAGGACGGGCCGTTCTTCTTCGTGCCGGGCTCCCACAAGCTGACGAAGGAGCGGCTTGAATGGGAATATGAATGCTCGCTGACCGCGGCCAAGGATCCGCGGTCGCACCATGCCAGCGGCTCCTACCGGATCAAGGCGGAGGAACTGTCGTCGCTCGGACTGCCGCAGCCGGTGAAGATGGCGGTTCCCGAGAACACGCTGATCGTCGCCGACACCTTCGCTTTTCACGGCCGGACCCCGTCGGACAAGCCGACGGTCCGCTCCGAGATCCACTGGCACATGCGCCGCAACCCGTTCCTTCCCTGGACCGGGCTCGACATCAAGTCGCTGCCGTTCCTGAAGGAGAGGGGCATGCCGGTGCTGATGGACCTTGCCGATGTCGCGGAAAAGGTTTTCAAGCAGCGCAATGTCTGGCGGCCGGTCGGCAACGTGATGGTGCGCTCGGAGGCGCATGTTTGAGGCGTTCTGAAAGGTCTTGAGAAGTTTCCCCTCGCGACACTTTGGCCGCAGCCTGGCTTGACTTTACAGCCCCATGCCGAGGAGGGGCGAAGGTCCGTCTCGCAGTATGGGCGGCATACTCCCGAGCAAGCAGCCCCATGCTGCGAGACAGCGCTGACGCGCTTTCTCAGGATGAGGTTGTCGAAAGCAAAATATAGCGAAGCCTAGCTGCCCGGCGTCCAGAGGATGCGCTGGAGTTCGGCGTCGAACAGTTCCTTGGCCGGCGGGAGTTGGTCGAAGGGGCCTTTGTAGCCCGGGATCGCGTAGACCAGCTTCACGTTCGGATTGCCTTCGGACTTGCAGATGGCCATGCCGCGCCAGAGATCGTGGCCCACCCGGCAATCCGCACTGGCGGTGCCGACCTCCGAGAAGGTCATGCCGATGCGTTCGCCGTTCGGGCCCTTCAGGTGATGGGTGACGCCGTGAACGGACCTGACCTTGCCGTCCTTGCCCTTGAAGATCTGAAGAACCTGAAACCCGTCGCTGTTGAAGGCGGCCAGCGCCCATTCGGTGGTGCTTTCCTCTGCCGTCTGAATGCCTTCCGTGGTGAACCCCGGAAGGGCCGCCTCGATCGCCTTCGAGCTGTAGGGGGTGTTTCTGGTGATGCCGCCGATACTGTCCTCGGTGATCTCGATGAGCGTCAGGTCGGAGGTTCTGACGAGACGTCCGGAAGTTCCGTTGAGGTCGTCGGTGGGAGAGCAGGCCACAGCCGTAAGAACAACAAGACAAGCAAAACCGAGAGCACTTGCACGCATAAAAACAGTCCAGAAGGGTTTCAGGCCACCTGTGGCTCAGGGACCCGGCTGCGAACGGTTCGCAGGTGTGGCACCGGATGTATCAACGAACAGGGTGTTTGCATAGCCCCGGGCTAGGCGGTGGAATGTCCTGTGCACAACTGAACCTTCCGGCTGCGTCAGGTCTCGCCTTTTGCGATCCATTTCGGTGCGGAGGGCGGGGTGTAGGCTTTGAACATCGCGATCAGGTCTGCGGGAGCCCCCGCGATCTGCACCATGTCGCGCATCACCTTCTTGGTGAAGCCCTCCCGGGTCTGGTGATCCAGGAACGCGACTAGGTGATCGTAATAGCCTTCGATGTTCAGGAAGCCGCAGGGCTTCTTGTGATGGCCGAGCTGGCCCCAGGTCCAGATCTCGAAAATTTCCTCCAGCGTGCCCACCCCGCCGGGCAGGGCGATGAAGGCATCGGAGAGATCGGCCATCAGGGCCTTGCGCTCGTGCATCGAGCCGACCAGGTGCAGCTCGTCGAGGCCTTCGTGCCCGATTTCCTTTTCCTGCAGGGATTTCGGCAGGACGCCGATCACTTCGCCACCGGCCGCAAGGGCGGCGTCGGCCACGGTTCCCATCAGGCCGACCCTGGCGCCGCCATAGACGAGCCGATAGCCGTTTTGGGCAATGGCCCGGCCGGTTGCGGCCGCCGCTTCGCCATAGGCGTCAAGCGAGCCGTAGCTTGATCCGCAAAAGACGCAGATGGATTTCATGAATGCTCTCCCGAGGAGCCGGCGGGCGGGTGAACGCCCGGCCGGAAAGGTGTGACAATCAGTTCCCGGCCAGTTCGTTCAGAACCCGGGCCCAGGACCGGATGCCCTTTTGAAAGCTGGTCAGGTTGTATTTTTCGTTGGGCGAATGGATCTGGTCGTCCTCCAGGCCAAAGCCGATGAGCAGGGAATCCATGCCCAGCATGCGCTTGAAATCGCCGACGATCGGAATGGATCCGCCCATGCCGATGAGCGGGGCCGGCTTGCCCCATTCGTCCTGGAGCGCCTTCTGGCCCTTTTCGACGGCGGGCAATGCGAAGTCGAGCCGGAGCGCCGGGCTGCCTTCCTTGGAGATGAATTCGACGGTGCAGTCGGGCGGGATCTTCGAGCGCACATAGTTGCGGAAGCTCTGCTGGACCTTCATGGGATCCTGATCGCCGACGAGACGGAAGGTGAACTTGGCGTGGGCTTCGGCCGGAATGACCGTCTTGGAGCCGGCGCCCTGGTACCCGCCCCACATGCCGTTCACTTCGGCGGTCGGGCGGGTCCATATATGTTCAAGCGGCGTACGGTCGTTTTCGCCGCGCGGGTATTTCAGGCCGATATCTCCCAGGAACTCTTCCGCCGAAAATCCGAGCCTCTGCCACATGGCCTTCACGTCGTCCGGCACCTCGATGACGCCGTCGTAAAAGCCCGGCAGCGTGACCTTGCCGTTTTCGTCGTGCAGACCGGCGATGATCGCCGCCACGATGTGGTTCGGGTTCTGCGCGGATCCGCCATAGAGGCCGGAGTGAAGATCCCGGCTGGCGGCCCTGACGATGATCTCGTCGCCGACCATGCCGCGCAGCATGACGGAGATCGCGGGGGTCTCCGCATCCCACATGCTGGTGTCGCAGACCAGCGCGAGATCGCAGGACAGTTCGTCCCGGTTGGCTTCCAGGAAAGGATGCAGGGACGGGGACCCGGATTCCTCCTCGCCCTCGAACAGGATGGTGACGTCGACGGGCAGATCGCCGGTTTCGGCGATGAAGGCGCGGGCGGCTTCGACGAACGTCATCAGCTGGCCCTTGTCGTCGGCCGCGCCGCGCGCGACGATGATCTTCGTACCGTCTTCGCGCGTGACGATGCCGGGTTCGAAGGGGTCCGTTTCCCACAGGTCCAGCGGGTCGACGGGCTGAACGTCGTAATGTCCGTAGAACAGCACATGCGGCCCCGGCTTGCCGGATTTGCGGTGGCCGACCACCATGGGATGGCCCTTGGTCTCGCGCACGGAAGCGACGAACCCGATGCCGTTCAGTTCCCTGGACAGCCACTCGGCGGCTTGCTTGCAGGGCCCGGCAAAGGCCGGATCGGTCGAAATGCTCTTGATCTTGAGAAGGTCGAACAGACGGTCGAGGCTCGATTCGAGATTGGCATCGATGCGCGCCAGGACCTTGTCGATGGAACTCATTGTGAATCCTTGAATTTGGTACGGATGGGCCGGAAAGACTCAGGCCTTATCGGAAGGATCTTAATACCAACCGGGCCTGGTGGAGACACATCCGATGGGTTCCCATCAGGTCCGGTTGGTATAACAGGCCACAACGGGACCGCGAGCGCAATTGGTTACTGCGCACCCTTGTTGATTGTGTGGCATTCGTCGATGCGGTTGTCTTTTCAGGCTGCCTGCCAGTCCTTGTCCTGGCGGTCTTCCTCGGTCTCCGCCGTTTTTTCCACGGACGTGCCGCCGTCGCGCGAAAGATAGACGGTCGAGGACGGATAGGCGAATTCCGAGCCGTTGGCCTCGATGATGGCGCGGATATCGAAGAGCATCTGCTCCTGTATTTCCAGGAAGGCGGCAAAGTCCGGGGCGAGAACATAGGCATAGGCTTCGATCGTGACCGCGTAATCGTCGAAACCGGTCAGCCGGACGCGCATCGGTTCCGGAAGAACCTTTTCGTGTTCGCTCAGGTAGTCGCGGATCTCCGACAGAATTTTCTTCAGGGCGTCGGGCGCCGTCTCGTAGCGAAGGCCGAACCTGTGGCGGAAGTGGAACTGGTCGCGCTGGCTGAAGTTGATGATCTTGCGCTTGGCCAGATCGGCATTGGCGATGGTGATGACAGTGCGGTCCAGTGCGCGGATACGGGTCGAGCGGATGCCGATCGATTCGATCGTGCCCGCAAGATCGTCGAACTGGCAGAATTCGCCGACGCGGACCATCCGGTCGGCATAGAGGATGATGCCGCCGATCAGGTTCTCGATGGTTGGCTGGGCTGCGAGCGCGATGGCCAGGCCGCCGACACCGAGACCGGCGATGACGCCGTAGATCGGAATGCCGATCTGCGTGGCCCCGTAGCCGAGAACGATCAGGGCGATCGCCAGCGAAAAGACCCGGAAGCCGGTGCGCAGCAGGCTGGCATCCAGCCCTTCCCGGGCGGCACCCGGACCGCGGACGAACCAGACATAGACGAGCTGCAGGAAGTGATAGACCAGCCAGGCGGTCGCCGACCAGATCACCGCCGTCGTGACGGTTCCGATCCCGACCAGCGCCGTGCCGGTGATGTTGATCTGGTCTTCGCACAGATAGCGGAACAGGGCCGCCCCCAGGATGACCAACAGGGGATTGAGGATCGATTGGACGATGCGCGTGCGTTCGTCGACCGAGACCGCGCGCCAGCGGCGCCAGCGGACGTAAAACCCGGCCGAGGCCGCGTAAACGCCGATCAGGGCGAACAGGGCCAGCCACTGCCAGTAGGCCTGATCGGCAAAATGATTATGAAGCCAGTCCGGTCCGGCCTCTATGACCTTGTACCAGCGCGGCGCGATGAGATTGCCCGGCGTATAGATATAATATTCAAACAGGTCCTCACCGCGGTCGGAGCGCAGCGGCAGGATGTTGATGACCGCATAGTCGTCCGGTATCCGGCTGACGGAATCTTTGGAAAACAGATAATGGCCGCGCCGTTCACCGGTTTCCTGGCGGACGATGCTGATGCTCGTGCTCGGCAGGGTCCAGTGCTCCGGCAGACCCGTTTGGCCGACACTGTGCACGAAACTCCCCGCCGGCTGACCGGGAATGACGGAAAACTCAGGCGTCGGGATCCGGTCGAGGATCTCCTGAAGCTGGAGGGCAATCTCGATGCTGGCGCGTTCGCGCGAGGTGACCGGAATTTCGGACAGGTCGAAGGTCTGGGCCGCTTTTTCCAGGAGGGCCTGGACCCTTACGAGCTGCGCCTGCTGGACTTCGGTGAGAAAGATCCTGTTGCCGTTTTCATAATCCTGCCGCACCGAATGCCACAGCGCGTTGACCTCATGCATGATGAAGATGAAGCTTTCCAGCGTCGCGCGGGGGCTGGTCGTGTCGGGCGGCGAAATGGGATTGTCGCGCAGATACTCGCGCGCCCGGGCGATCCGTTCCTGCTTGTATTCCTGTGCGGTTGCCGAAACGTCGGATTTCTGGGCGCTCGCGCCGGCCGGGCCGAGAAGCAGAACCGCAAGGACGGCTGCCGGCACAAGTGCCCCGATCAGTGCTATCGGCCGTTTGCCAAGTACAGACATGTTATCCCACCCATGCTTTGCCACCGGGCGACAATAACGGCAAGGGGTAACCAGCCTGTTACTTTACGGGAGCCGGCTCAATCAGTTGCCGCGCTTGAGCGAGCCGAGCAGGCCGCGCACGAGCGCGCGTCCGAGCGAGGTGCCCAGGCTGCGCGCCGCGGATTTGAGCCCGGCCTCCAGGACACTGTCGCGCTGGCTGCTGCGCCGGGTCCGCCGTTCGACGCTTTCCCTGCGCGGGCGGTCGTCGCGGCCGAAATCGGGCAACTGGAAACCGGAGCGTGTCCGGCGCGGCTCGCCGCGCTTGCGGGCCTGGGCCTCCTCCTTTTCGCGCCGGCGCTGTTCCTGGCGCTGGGTTTCCTCCGCGCGGCCCATCAGCACCTCATAGGCGGACGTCCTGTCCTTGCTCCGGTCATAGACGCCGAAGACGGGGCTCGACTGGATGAGGACGCGCCGTTCGGACTGGGTGACCGGCCCGAGCCTGGAGGAGGGCGGGCGGATCAGCGTACGTTCCACGATGGAGGGAATGCCCTTGCCTTCGAGCGTTGAAACCAGGGCCTCCCCGACACCGAGTTCGGTGATGACGCGCTCGGTGTTGAGGTCCGGGTTCGGACGGAAGGTTTCGGCGGCGGCCCGGACGGCCTTCTGGTCGCGGGGCGTGAAGGCGCGCAGGGCATGCTGGATGCGGTTGCCGAGCTGCGCCAGCACGGTTTCAGGGACATCGAGTGGGTTCTGGGTGACGAAATAGACCCCGACACCCTTGGACCGGATCAGGCGCACCACCTGTTCGACCTTTTCGATCAGTGCCTTCGGCGCATCGTTGAAGAGCAGATGGGCCTCGTCGAAGAAGAAGACCAGCTTGGGTTTGTCCGGATCGCCGATTTCGGGAAGTTCCTCGAAGAGCTCGGAAAGCAGCCACAGCAGGAACACGCCGTAAAGCCTGGGGGCGGACATCAGCTTGTCGGCGGCCAGGATATTGACCATTCCCCGGCCGTCCGGCGCGGTGCGGATGAAGTCGCGGATGTCGAGTGCCGGTTCGCCGAAAAAGTTTTCTCCACCCTGGCGTTCCAGCACCAGCAGTCGGCGCTGGATCGCACCGACCGAGGCCTTGGAGACATTGCCGTAAAGGGTGGAAAGCTCCGAGGCGCGTTCTGCCACATGGGCGAGCATGGCGCGCAGGTCCTTCAGGTCGAGGAGCAGGAGTCCTTCGTCGTCGGCGAGCTCGAACAAGACGTTGAGCACGCCTTCCTGGGTATCGTTCAGCTCCAGGAGCCGGGCGAGCAGGAGCGGGCCGATTTCGGACACCGTGGTGCGGATCGGGTGGCCCTGTTCGCCCAGAAGGTCCCAGAAAACCGCTGGAAAGGCTTGATATTCGTAAGTCTTTTCAAGTCCGACATCCCTGGCGCGTTTTTCCAGGAAATCTTTCGAGATCCCTTCTGCAGCGAGGCCGGAGAGATCGCCCTTGATGTCGGCGCAGAAAACCGGAACGCCGGCCCTGGAAAAGCCTTCGGCGAGGATCTGCAGGGAAACGGTCTTGCCCGTGCCGGTGGCGCCGGCGATGAGGCCGTGGCGGTTGGCGAGCTTGAGAGCCAGAGTTTCGTCCTTGGTGCTGGCACCGATAAAGATAGTGTCTTTTGCGGTCACGATTTTCCCCGGCGATGCGAATCCGATTGTCTTTTTTGCAGACTAGAGCATCGGGCGATAAGTCTGCACCATTTGATGTTGGAAAGCAGCCCCATTCGGCGAGGCGCGTCGCGCAGCGCGATGCGGTGTATCGGGTAAGCGGCGCAACGCTGCCGAGGGGCTGCTTTCCATCACCCGAAGGGCCGGTCTCCTTTGCCCGCTGACATCGCTGGATCGCACTTGTGGTGGGAAACACCACTGCGCGCAATCCGCCTCCTCAGCAGACAAAGGAGATCCGGTCAAATGCTGCAGACTTATCGCCCGATGCTCTAACCCAGCCCCGTAAAAAATGCGCGCACGTGATGCGCTGCCCCATCGACGGACCGGCTTTCTCACCTGTATAGAAGGCCTGACTGATTTGGCACCAGCTTCTTGAACCAGGAGAACGGTATGGAAGAGCTCATCAACCGGATTATGACGGCCGCCGGAATCGATGAAGACACGGCGAAGAGCGCGATCGCGATCATTCTCGGTTTTCTCAACAAGGAAGGCCCGGAAGACAAGATGCAGCTCATTTTCGACGCTCTTCCGGGCGCCGCGGATCTGGTCGCGGAACGGGAGCAGCAGAAATCCGGCGGAGGCCTTCTCGGCGGCCTGGGCAGCATGATGGGCGGTGGCATGGGAGCCATGGCGGCGCTGAACGAGCTGACCAATGCGGGTCTCGACATGAACGGCGTGCAAAGTGTTGCCAAAGAACTCGTTTCCTATGCTAAGGAAAAAGCAGGGGACGATGTTGTGGATGAAGTGATTTCACAAATTCCGGGGCTGAGCCAAATCCTCTGACTGCCCCAGGGTTCGGTCACCGGTTTAAAGGGAGTTCAGTGCGCATGTCTTATTCCATCGACGAAATCGAGGGCATTGGCCCGACTTACGCCGCCAAGCTCGGCGAGCTCGGCATCAAGACCACGGAAGCCTATTTGGAGCGCGCGAAGGATCCGAAAGGCCGCAAGGCTCTTGAAGAAGAAACGGGCATCGAAGGAGCGCGCATTCTGAAATGGGCCAACATGGCAGACCTGATGCGCATCAGCGGCGTCGGCGAGGAATATTCCGAGCTTCTGGAAGCGGCTGGCGTCGACACGGTGAAAGAGCTGAAGCACCGCAACGCCGCCAACCTGACCGCGAAGATGCACGAAGTGAACGAGACCAAGAAACTGGTGCGTCAGGTGCCGGGCGAAGCCCAGGTGACCAAATGGGTCGAGCAGGCAAAGGATCTGCCGCCGATGATGACCTATTAAGAGGAGCAAGTCGGGTCACATTGCGGCCCGCTCCTGAAAAGATAAAGGCGCGCCGCGGGCGCGCCTTTTTGTTTGTCCTGTTAACCCGAAAGCCTTTCAGCGCACGGATCTGCCGCCAGCGCTAAACGCTGATCTGGCCGTAACGGAGTGCTTCGACGACCGTGTGTGTCTTGTTGGAAGCATTCAGTTTAACACTGGCATTTTGCAAATGTGCGTGGACGGTCCGCTGGGAAATGTCGAGCACGTCCGCGATTTCGCCGGCAGTCTTGCCGAAGGCGGTCAGTTCCAGCACCTTGCGCTCACGCGTCGACAGGGCGCCCGGGCGCTGGCCGGAAATCACGCCGAGTTCGCGCAGCCGCGAGAAGGCGGCGGCCGACAGGACTTCCAGATTGGAAAGATCGTATTTGTTGGCCTGCAGGGACGGACCGCTTGCAAACACGAATGCCTGGAACGGATAGAGCTCGGTCACCGGAACGACGACGATCTGGCTGCCTTCACCGGCAGATGCGAGGAGGTCGGAATGTTCCATGTCGCCTGAGGTGATCGTCCACACCCGGGCGCGGTTGGAGCCAAGACCAAGCATGAGGGCACTGTCGTTCGCGGAAAGCGAGGTGCTTTCGATTCCGTCGTTGCGCTGGTCGGGCCAACGGAAACGCTGGACCAGGTTGTCGATCGGACGGTTCGGCATCGGCAGGCCGGTAATCAGGATATGGGTGGCACCCATACGCCGAAGATTGGATTCCAAGATGTCCAGAACGTGGTGGGCAGCATTTGCTTCCGAGATTGCTCTCAGTTTGCTTTTCAATTCCGTTTGATCAAGCATCGTGCACATCCTTTGCGGCTTGTAATTTGCCGCTATTTTGCGAACGCCGCAGGCTTTGCCTTCGGCTGTGTCCGCTGATGGGTTAGTCACGCGTCCTGTCCAACCCTTGCAGGTGAAGACCGAACCCGAATGCTGCGCAATTAATTATGAAGGGTAGAAATTCCCATGCGTCAGCAGCCATAAGCTACAATACAATTGATGATCGTACCAATAGGGAAAAGTGGCAAATTTGGCTTAATGCGCCAAAAATTTGACAGTTTCTGTTAATTCCGAGCAAACTCTGCCCACTTTCTACATGACAAATCTCTTTGATTGCAAAAGAACAGGTGCACAATTTGCGCCGTAAAATTAATTCACCTGACTAATTAACTACTTCTCCCCTTCGGAAGATCGGCGGAAAATGCAAACATTACCTAGCGTAATGGTTGAGTGGCTCAAATTGTCGCGCTTTTAAAGGGTGCGAGAGACGTTCGATGACCGTCAAATGGTCATATTTTCCTGCATCGGCGACGGTGCCTGCGGAGGAATGAAAATCCGGCCGGGCTGACCTGTTTTCCGATGCTCTAACCCTTTCTGCCGAGTTGCCAAGTTTCCGGGACGGAGACTAAAACGGGACCAAGGGAGACGATTGCCATGCCGCTCAGCTTTACCGGACCTGACAGCTTCTTTGCCGCCGACGAGGAAGAATGGTGGACTTCTGTCGACAAGGCCCTGAAAGGGGCCTCGAGGCAGAAGCTGTTCGGCGTGACGGAGGACGGGCTGGAAATCGCTCCGCTCTATGCGCGCCGGTCCGACGGTCCGGCGAGGTCGCTGAGACCGGCCGCGGAAGACTGGACCGTCATCCAAAGGATCGATATCGGGGATCCGGACGCGGCGAATGCCCAGATCCTTGAAGACCTGCAAGGTGGCGCCGGCGGGCTCGAACTGGTTTTTCCGGACGCTGCGACGGCCTATGGCCACGGTACGCGGGTCACGGATCTGGCCGGGCTGGAAAGCCTTTTCAAGGACGTTGAGGCCAATCTCATTTCCATAAGGCTCGAGGCAGGCCCGGACGGTCCGGAAGCCCTGGCGCTGATGCTGGCGCTTCTGGAGAAAAAGAAGATCGATCCCGCGTCCGTGGTTCTGACCGCAGGTTTCGATCCTTATGGCTGGACAGCCGTGCACGGTGTCGCTCAGGCCGATATGGATCAGGTCTCGCGCCGTCTTCAGGACGCTGCCGGCTCCGTTCATGCTCTCGGATCTCCCGCGCGCGTGCTCACCGCGGATGGCCGTATCTGGCACGATGCCGGGGCCACCCCTGCCCAGGAACTGGCATATGTACTCGCTTCGGCGGCGGCTCATCTGCGGCTCTTGGAGGGAACGGCCCTGGCGCCGGAGGCCTGGGCGGAGCGTATCTCCATGTGCCTTGTCGCGGAAGCCGATCAGTTCGGCACGATCGCCAAGGCAAGGGCGCTCCGCGCGCTCTGGTCCTGCGTGCTGGAAGGCGCCGGCCTGCCTCAGGCGCCGGCAGCCCTTCACATGGCGACGTCCTACCGGATGCTCACGATACGCGATCCCTGGGTCAATCTGCTGCGCAACACCGTGGCGGCTTTTTCGGCCGGCATCGGCGGCGCCGACAGCATCTGCGTCCTGCCGCATACGCTGGCGGTCGGCCTGCCGGACGGCTTTGCCCGCAGGCTCGCCCGCAATACGCAATCCATCCTTCTGGAGGAAAGCAATCTGGCCAGGGTCATGGATCCCTCCGCCGGGTCCGGTGCGATCGAAGACCGGACCGACAAGCTGTGCGATGCCGCCTGGGAGCTGTTCCAGGAGGTCGAGGCCGCCGGGGGAATGTTCCAGGCCCTGGACAAGGGGCTCGTTCAGGAGCGTATCGGCACGGCGCGGGCGGAGCTGGACAAGAACGTCGCCCGCAGAAAGCGGCCGATCACCGGCGTGAGCGAGTTTCCGGATCTTGCCGAAACCGTGGTCAGCGTGCTCGCGGACACCTTGGATGCCGGGGAGGGGACGGCCGGCCCGCCGCGGGATCTTCCGGAGCCCGGCGACGGGCAATGGTTTGCCGCCATGAAGAAACTGGCGCTTGAGGGCGCTGCGCTGCTGGCGCATTCCACGCGTCCGGACCCGACATTGGGCGAGCCGTCCCTTCAGGTGCTTGCCGGCGGACGGATTGCGGAACCGTTCGAAGATCTGCGGTCGGCCGCCGCCAGTTACGAAGACAGGACCGGAGCGCCGCCGAAGGTCTTCCTGGCAAGCTTCGGCACTCTCGCGCAATTCACGCCCCGCGCGACCTGGACGGCCAACGCCTTTGCGGCGGGCGGCCTCGAGGCGATAGGTCCGGAGGTTTACGGTTCGTTGCAGGATCTGCTTGCGGCTTTCCAAAAAAGCGGTGCCGTGCTTGCCTGCATCGTTTCGTCCGACGAGGTCTACGAGCTCCAGGCGGAACAGGCGGCACAGGCGTTGAAGGACGCCGGAGCCGCACATCTTTATCTGGCCGGAAAACCCGGTCCGCGCGAAGCGGCCTACAAGCAAGCCGGTATCGGCAGCTTCCTTTATGCCGGCTGCGACCTGCTCGATCTTCTGAAAGATGCGCATTCCAGGCTGGAAATGATCTATGATGGCGGGCAATCGGATCTGGAGGTCCTAAAATGAGCAGGATCCCGAATTACGCCGGAAAGCCGTTCCGCAACGTTCTGAAAGAGGCGGAAGCCGGATCGCGGCAGAGCTGGGAGACGCCGGAAGGCATCGAGGTGCCGCCGGTCTACAAGGCAAGCGATCTTGACGGCCTGAAGCATATCGACACCTGGCCGGGCCTGCCGCCTTTCCTGCGCGGGCCCTATCCGACCATGTATGTCCAGCAGCCCTGGACCGTGCGCCAGTATGCCGGTTTTTCGACCGCGGAGGACTCCAACGCCTTCTACCGGCGCAACCTGGCCGCCGGTCAGAAGGGCCTGTCGGTCGCCTTCGACCTCGCGACCCACCGGGGGTATGACAGCGATCATCCGCGTGTCGCCGGCGATGTCGGCATGGCCGGCGTGGCGATCGATTCCATCTATGACATGCGCACGCTCTTTTCCGGCATTCCGCTCGACAAGATGAGCGTCTCCATGACCATGAACGGCGCCGTCCTGCCGGTGCTGGCGCTTTATATCGTCGCGGCGGAAGAGCAGGGCGTTGCCTGGAAGGATCTGTCGGGCACCATTCAGAACGATATTCTGAAGGAGTTCATGGTCCGCAACACCTATATCTATCCGCCGAAGCATTCCATGCGGATCATCTCGGACATCTTCAAGTTCACGTCCCAGAACATGCCGCGCTTCAACTCGATCTCGATTTCCGGCTATCACATGCAGGAAGCGGGCGCGACGGCCGACCTGGAACTGGCCTATACGATTGCCGACGGTATCGAATACGCCCGCGCCGGTGTCGCCGCCGGCATGGATATCGATCAATTCGCGCCGCGGCTGTCCTTCTTCTGGGCGATCGGCATGAACTTCTTCATGGAAGTCGCCAAGCTCCGGGCCGCGCGCCTGATCTGGGCGACGCTGATGGAAGAAAACTTCCAGCCGAAGAACCCGAAATCGCTGTCGCTCAGGACCCATTCCCAGACCTCCGGCTGGTCGCTGACCGCGCAGGACGTCTTCAACAATGTCATCCGGACCTGTGTCGAGGCCATGGCGGCGACGCAGGGGCACACCCAGTCGCTGCACACGAATGCGCTCGACGAGGCGCTGGCCCTGCCGACGGATTTTTCCGCCCGCATCGCCCGCAACACCCAGCTCTTCCTGCAGCAGGAAAGCGGCACCACCCAGGTGATCGACCCCTGGGGCGGGTCCTATTATGTCGAGAAGCTCACCGCGGATCTGGCGGAAAAGGCGATGGCCCATATCCGCGAGGTGGAAGAACTCGGCGGCATGGCGAAAGCCATCGAGAAGGGCATTCCGAAACTGCGCATCGAGGAGGCCGCCGCCAAGACCCAGGCGCGGATCGATGCCGGCGCCCAGACGGTGGTCGGCGTCAACAAGTACAAGCCGGAGAGCGAACAGCCGATCGACGTCCTGAAGGTCGACAATGCCCAGGTGCGCGCCGCCCAGATCGACAAGCTGAAGCGGCTGCGCGAAGAGCGCAACGAGGCGGAAACCCAGGCAGCACTCGACGCCCTGACCAGATGCGCCGAAACCGGCGAGGGCAATCTCCTCGATCTCTCCGTCAAAGCGGCCCGCGCCATGGCGACCGTCGGCGAGATTTCGCTCGCCATGGAGAAGGTCTTCGACCGGCACAAGGCCGAGATCAAGTCGATTTCCGGGGTCTACAAACGGGAGGCCGGCTCCATGTCCGGAACCATCGAGAAAGTTCAGAAGCTCGTGGAGGCTTTCGAGGACAATGACGGCCGCCGGCCGCGCATCCTCGTTGCCAAGATGGGCCAGGACGGCCATGACCGCGGCCAGAAGGTGATCGCCTCCGCCTTTGCCGATCTCGGTTTCGACGTCGATATCGGGCCGCTGTTCCAGACGCCCGAGGAGGCCGCCCGTCAGGCAGTGGAAAACGACGTTCACGTGGTCGGCGTTTCCTCGCTCGCCGCCGGACATTTGACGCTGGTTCCGGCGCTGAAGAAGGCGCTCGCCGACGAAGGCCGGGAAGACATCATGATCGTGGTCGGCGGCGTGGTGCCGCCGCAGGATTACGATGCGCTCTACAAGGCGGGGGCGGCTGCGATCTTCCCGCCCGGAACGGTGATCGCGGATGCCGCCATAGGCCTGATCGGCAAGCTCAACGCGCAGCTCGGCTATGGATCCGCCGAGGCGGCCGAGTAACATAGGGCTCCTTGTTCAATCCCAGGCAGGAATTCACGTGACCCAGAAATTGACCGGCGGATGCCTGTGCGAAGCGGTGCGCTATGTCTGTGACGCGCCGCCGAAGATCACCGTGCAATGCTATTGCCGGGACTGCCGGAAGCTCGGCGGGACCGGGCACGCGACGCACACCGTCTTTCCGGAAGACGCCTTCTCGCTTACGGGCGCGGTCAGCGAATATGTGAAGACCGCGGACAGCGGGCGCACCATCAACCGGCGCTTTTGCCCGGTCTGCGGCAGTGCGATCTTTCACACGCGCGACGGAATGGAAGGCCTTGTCGTGGTCAGGGCGTCCTCCCTGGACGATCCGGAAAGCGTGCGGCCGGAGCGGGCGCTTTATGTTTCCCGTGCGCCGTCCTGGGATCACGTCGACCGCAGCCTGGAGTGTTTCGAGGAAATGACGGTGCCGAAGACCTAGAGCATCCTGCGTTCAAGTGAACGCAGATAAGATGCTCTCACACTTTAAGATCGATCGACTTTTGGACGTTCAATCGATTCCGGTTGAACGCCCGTAGATCTAGCGGCTGTTCTGGCGCTGTCAGGCCTTGGCGCTCATGCTGATCGGGATCGGCGGTTCCAGATAGGCGCCGAAGAGATAGGGGCCCATGCGCCAGCGGATCTGGGTGTGCGCCAGCGTCAGGTCCTTGTTGTCCTGGATGAGCACCCGGTCCGGGACGTTCAATTCCGATTCCGGCACGACAATGCCGATATCGCCGTCTTCCAGATCGTACAGGGTGCACTCGCAGATCGGGCTTTTGTCCAGGTCGAACAGTTCGCCGGAGCGCAGACGGGTCCTGGTCGCGGGAACCGGCCGGTCTTCCGATGGAGATTTCGTCGCTGCCATTGCTGCTGGCTCACCTGCTTTGGGACGGGATGTCGTTGAAACTACCCTTGTCCAAATAACCGATGAACCTTGCGCCGGACTTGTGCCCGGTTTGGCAAGATCAGCCTGCGCGCTTTTCCCCGGGCGCGTAGACAAGAATGTCGCCCGGCTGACACTCCAGCACCTCGCAGATTTTTTCGAGCGTTTCGAACCGGACACCCTTCACTTTGCCGGACTTGAGAAGGGAAACGTTCTGCTCCGTGATGCCGATCTTTTCGGCGAGTTCCTTTGAGCGCATCTTGCGGCGGGCAAGCATGACATCGAGTTCGATGTTAATCGGCATGGTCGAATTTCCGCGGAACGGGCCGGTACAGCGTCTTCATGTGTGAGGTCACACCCTGGAGCATCTTGAGACCGATCACCTTTTGGACGTTCAATTGATTCCGATTGGACGTCCGTTGATCTAAACGAATTGCCGGTTTTCGTCGGCAATCTGTGCGGCCTCGCGCAGGATCCAGCCGAACAGCAGCATCAGCGCGCCGAGAACAAGGAGGAACACCTCTTTGCCTTCCAGGGTGATACTCAGCACGCGCTGGCCCGGAGGATTGTCGTAGGTCAGGAGGATGGAACGAAGCGGATCGCTGATCAGGTCGGCGACGGCAAACGCAATCAGCCAGACGCCGAACGAAACGACATTGTCGAGCGTTCGGGGAGAGAAGAACTCCAGCCTCTGAAAGCGGTTGAAGAGTTGCCGGACATTCCGGACCGCCAGGGCCAGCAGCAGGAAAGCGGCTGCCGTCAGGAGCGCGAGGCCCAGACGCTGTCCGACCGGAATATCGGCAAGGTTGCGCCCGAAATCCGCGAAACCGATCAGATCGCCCGCGGGAATGACAGGGCTCTCCGGAAACACGATCCTGAGCGTTACGGTGGCTCCGACGAGAAGAATGACCGCGAGAATACCGGTCACCGTCCATTTCATGAACGCCGACACCTTGCGGATTCGCGCAAGCCGCTGTTGCCGTTCTGCCCGTTCAAACTCGTTCATTGAACTCTCCGCAAAAATGCATCACTGACGCACCCTTACGCTATGCGGGCCGCAGGCGCAAACGAAAAACTCTGTTTTAGGATAAAAAATTATTGTTTTACGATAATTATTATATGTGAATGAGCCTTGTGGTACGCGCGCTGCCGGCCCTGGATGTCTGATCCCGGGGCTTTGTCATGAGGGACCCCGGACCAAGTCCGGGGCCGCGCCGTGGTGGTATCGTCCGGGAGTGCTCAGCCGTAGACGAGGTTCGGCAGCCAGGTGATCAGGTTCGGGAAGAGCATGCACAGCACAAGTCCGAGCACCTGGAGCCCCAGGAAGGGCAGGGCGGATTTGAAGATGTCCGTCATCGGGATTTCCGCCGGGGCGACGCCGCGCAGGTAGAAGAGCGCGTAGCCGAAGGGCGGCGACAGGAAGCTCATCTGCATGTTGACCAGGTAGAGAACCCCGAACCACAGCACCAGATCGTCCGGATTGTCGAGACCGAACGAGGCCGCGCCGAGCGCCTTGATGATCGGCACGAAGATCGGTACGCACAGGAGCAGGATACCGACCCAGTCCAGGAACATGCCGAGCACGATCAGCACGATCTGCATGATGATCAGAATGCCCCAGGGGCCGAGCCCCGTCGCTTGCAGTGCGCCCTGCACGAATTGCTGGCCGCCTTCCAGAACATAGAGGCCGACGAAGATCGTCGCGCCGAACATGATCCAGATCACCATCGCCGACGCCTTGAGGGTCGTCAGCGAGGCTTCGCGCAGGGTCTGCCAGTCGAGATTGCGGTGGATCGCGGCGACGATGATGGCGCCGAAGGTGCCGATCCCCGCGGCTTCGACGGGTGTTGCCACGCCGGTGAAGATCACGCCGAGCACGATCACGATCAGGGCGATCGGCGCGGACATGTTCGACATCAGCCGGACCTTTTCCTTGAAGGAGATCCGCTCCTCCACCGGGATCGGCGGGCCTTTTTTCGGATTGATCGTGCAGCTCAGGATGACATAGAGGACATAGAGGCCCGACAGCAGCAGGCCGGGAATGACAGCGCCGATGAACAGTTCGCCTACCGACTGTTCCGCCACCACGGCGTAGATGATCGCCAGGATCGACGGTGGGATCAGGATGCCGAGCGTGCCGCCCGCCATGATCGAGCCCATGGCGATCTTTGGATCGTAGCTGCGTTTCAGCATGGCGGGCAGGGCGATGATGCCCATGGTCACGACCGCGGCGCCGATGACCCCGACCATGGCGGCGAGCACCGTTGAGGCGATGATGGTTGCCGCCGCCAGGCCGCCCTTGACGCCGCCGAGCACCTTGTAGATGACGTCGAACATCTCGTTGATGATGCCCGCGCGCTCCAGCATGGACGCCATGAAGATGAATAGCGGGATCGCCGAGAGCTGGTAGTTAGTCATCAGCGGAAAGATGCGCGACGGCACGATGTTGAGCGCCCGTTCGTCCCCCAGGATGAACAGGAACACGCAGGCAAGGCCACCCGTCACGAAGGCGAGCGGCAGGCCGGCCATGAGCAGGACCAGCAGCGAGCCGAACATGATGAGTGTCAGCCACTCAATTCCGATTTCAAGTCCCATGGATTACGCCCTGCCCATCAGCGCGCGGATGTCCTGCGCGAATTTCGATATGCCCTGAAGCACCAGGAGCAGACCTCCCAGCACCATCACCCATTTCATCGGCCAGAGCGGCACTTCCCATTCGTTGAAGCTGATCTCGCCCCAGCGGATATTCGGGTCCGTCCACTGGCCGAGGGTCCAGCTGCTCAACACCTCGCCGAGGCCGACCTGTCCGCGCGCCCAGTCGGAGACCAGGGAGTTGCCGGAGGGAACGGCGATGGCGTCGAAGGCGAAGATCCAGGAAGTGACCAGAAGGGTGCCGGCGAAGATGAAGAAGAAGACCGAGGTCAGCAGGTCGACGACCGCCTTTCTCCGCCGCGACAGGGGCGCGTAGAAGACGTCGACGCGCACGTGGGATTCCGTCAGCATGGCGTAGGCGCCGGCGATCAGGTACTGCATGCCGAACATGAGATACATGGCTTCGTGCGCCCAGTTGGTCGGGCTGCCGAAGACATAGCGGCTCATGACCTCGAAATAATAGACGATGACGGCGATCACCGCCCAGTAGCTGACGAATTCGCCGCAGAACAGCGACAGCCGGTCGATCCAGCCGGTCCAGCCGGCGGATACATGGCTTGCGTCGTCCTTGCGCTCGGCTTCCTCCAGTTCCCGGAGCTTGCGCTCCGCCTCGCTGAGTTCCCGTTCGGGCGGCAGGTTGGCGTTGGCCTTGCGGACCAGGCCGGGCAGGAGAACGGCGTCGATCAGGACACCGGCCAGGAGCAGCCAGAAGGCGTATTTCGCGACGCTGCCCCAGAGGGCAAGGGTCTTTCGGGCGTCGTCCGCCGCGGGCCTGGCTGTCTGGAGAGTTGTGTCGGCCTCCGCGATGCGCTCGCGGCCCTGCGCGATCCGCTGTTCGGCTCGGCGGACATCGCGTTGCGCGCGGCGCTGGCCGAGACTGCCTTCCTCCGCATCCGCCAGGGCCTGCTGCATGCCCGGCAGATCGGCTTCTGCCGCCTTCACCCGTTCCGTTTCGCGCTCAAGCGTGCGTTCGGACTGGCGGACCAGGTTCGCCATGTCGGAGACGACGGAGCGGGCGTCCTGGCTCTGCGCGTTGGCAAACAGGATACAGACGAAGACCGGAATATAGATGAGGCCCAGCAAGTTTTTCAGATAGAGCCGGTGCAGGCCGAGAATGCCCCCGGTGACGAGAATGAAATAACCGAGCACCAGCGAATAGCGCCGTTCCGCCGGCTTCGGCCGTTTCGCCAGGCTTGCCGCCACGACCGGGAATACGATCAGCCCGACCCAGTAGGCCCAGTGCGGCAGTGTGAAGTCCAATTGAGGCATGCCTCACCCTTCCCCAGGGGCACAGGCCCCAGATCAACGGACGTCCGACCGCAGCCGGCCGGACGTCCATGTGTCGATCGATTGAAAGTGCCGGAGCAGCTTGAAAGCATCCCGCGGGATACTGGCTGCGCCAGGTGATTTCACGCGGACCCGCGCAGCCTGCCGCGCGGGTCCGCTCCTCAAGCGCGTCGAGGAAACCTAGAGGTCGAGTTCCAGACCTTCGATCAGGTCGGGCGTCACGTAGCCGAGCGAACCGGACATCATGTAATCGAGCTGGATCTTGAAGATACGCGCGCTGTCCTTGTCCCGGTTCGCGTAGTTGAACCAGATCGGCACGGCCACTTCGGTCATCAGCTCCACGTCGTCCTGGCTGAGACGGGTGATTTCGGTGCCGTCCGCCTCGAATTTCGCCCAGGCTTCCTGATCCGCCTTCTGGATCGCCGCGTGATGCATGTCCGAATAGACGTGGGTTTCCATTTCCACGAACTGCTTCATCTGCGGGCTCAATGCGTTCCAGGCATCCATGCCGACGGTGATGTCCATAAGGTCGACCGGCTGGTAGAGCGACATGAAGCCGGGAGGGCCCATGGAGATGTATTTGGTCACCTGGCTGAAGCCGAGGGCGTAGTTGACCGCGGGTCCCACATAGTCGGCGACGTCGATCGTGCCTTTTTCCAGGGCCGGGAAGATTTCGGATCCCGGAAGAACCGTGGTTTCCGCGCCGATTTCGGTGAACACTTCGGCGACCATGCCGCCCGGCAGGCGCATCTTGCGGCCACGGAAGTCGTCGACGGTGCGGATCGGCACCTTGGAGTGGATGATGTTGGGGCCGTGATGGACCGGGCCGACGAACATCATGTTCTGCGCCGCGTAGAGTTCGCGGGCGATGTCCAGGCCGCCGAGCGCGTAATAGAACACGTCCCATTCATGCGGGTTGCGCAGACCGAGCGGATAGCTGGTCAGGAAGGTGGCCGCCGGAATGATGCCCTGGGCATAGATGGTGAACGGGTTCACGGCGTCCAGAACGCCGTTCTTCACGGCATCGAAGAGCTGGAAGTCGCCCACGACGTCATTGGCGCCGAAAGGCTGGAATGCCAGCTCGCCGCCGGTTTTTTCCTGGATCGTGCCGCACCAGTCCTTGAAGATCTGGAGACCGGCACCGCCCGGCCAGGACGTCTGGATTTTCCAGGTGGTTGTCTGTCCCTGGGCGCTTGCGATATGCGGGGCGGCAAGGGTCGCCGCTCCGGCTGCACCGGCACCGGCGATTTTGCGCAGGGCATCCCTGCGTGTGGTCAGTTGCTTCATAATGTCCTCCCAAATCGGTCCGGGAGAAAATGAGCGACTACGCCGGACCTTTCCTCCAGGAAAGGTCTTGTCATCCCGGCAATATCAAACCCGTCGCCAGTGTTTTTAAGCGGTTGTTTTCAGCGAGTTTGGAGTGACTTTGCGGGACTGCGCCGCTCTTCTTTTCCTCCCAACCTCAAGGAAGGATATTATACTCTTAAAATCCTGCAACCTTGCTGTGGGTTCAAAACATCTTTTCCAAAATGGAAATAATAGATTGGACTGTTGAGAAAATAGATAAGCTCTGGCTGTGATCTTTCAACAGCTTTTCCTTCGGAAGGCGGCGCGACCCGCTGCCTCAGGATGAGGCAGAGTGTGTGGCTCTCCCGGCAGATTTTCCGCTTGCGCCGTCATTCCAGATCGGCGGGCAGCTTCGCTACGCTTGTCTGGAATGACGGCGGAGATGAGCCGCCAGCTCCGCAGCCTGCCGCCTATCCGAAACTCATCACGATCCTCAATCCAATGGCCCGCGACAACGAGGATTGGAAACCAATACAAGCCCAAGAAACATGGTTGCTTCGAGACGGGCCTATGGGTCCTCCTCAGGATGAGGGTCTGGTTTCAGGATCGATTTCCGCCCGCACGGAAGGATACTCTGCTGAAAGATCACATCCAGGGGTCTCAACTGAGCGCCAGGAGCCCCGTCAGGTCGGCAAGCACCGCCTTGGGGGCGAGGTCGGCATATTCGTCCGGCATGCCCATCCGGTTCATCCACACGGTCCGGAAGCCGAACGCCGTGGCCCCGGCGACGTCCCAGCGGTTGGAGGACTGGAACGAGACCTCTTCGGGATAGATGCGGAAATGCGTGGTCACCATCTCGTAGACCTGCGGGTCGGTCTTGAAGGTCTTCAGGTCGTCGACGGAGAAGATCTCGTCGAAGAGTTCCGTCAGCCCGGCGGCCTTGGCGGCGGCTTCCAGCATGGCAGGCGAGCCGTTAGACAGGATGGCGATCTTGGCGCCGGTCGCCTTCAGATCCGTCAGCACCTGGGGGACCTCCGGATAGCAGTCAAGCTCCCAATAGGCGCTCAGGAGATCCTCGCGCAGGGACTTGTCGGCGGACGGCACCAGCGCGAAGGCCGTGTCCAGCCCCTGCTGCGTGAGCTCCCAGAAATCCTTGTATTGTGCCTGGCCCATCAGGGCGCGCACCCAGGAATATTCGAGCTGCTTTTCCCGCCAGAGGGAGGAAAGCCTCTGCGCGTCCGGGCCCAGCTTGGCGGCGTGCTTGCGGACGGCGGCATGCACGTCGAACAGCGTGCCGTAAGCATCAAACACAAAGGCGGCGTGCGCCATGTCCAGACCTCCAACGCCTGATTTCAGGAAACGCCGAAGAGAACAGCGTGGCAGCCCGTGCGTCAAGCACGGCAAGGTGCGACATAAGTTGTAGCGGTGAGGACCGGAGCTTCGCGCGGCGCCGCTATTGCGGCGGCGGCAGGGTGACCGATCCGTCCGGTTCGACCGTCCAGAACGGGTTGAAGGCGATTTCCAGAAGATGGCCGCCGGGCACTTCCACATAGGAGGAATATCCGCCCCAATAGGCCTTTTGCGGCTGCATGACCGGTTTCGCGCCAGCCGACAGGGCTTTCTGGAAGGCGTCGTCGACCTCGCTTTCGGAGCGCGCGTTCCAGGCGAGGGTGACGGCGCCGGTGGTGTCCCCGGTCACCTCGCGGCCGATTTCACTGGCAAGTGCTGCCCGGCTGTAAAGCGCGAAGACCCCGCCGGGGACCTGATAGAACGCCACCTCGGGAGCGGGAGAGGCGTTGAGCTGCCAGCCCAGCCCTTCCTCGAAGAACCGCCTGGCCTCGGCAACATCGGGCACGATGAGATTGGTCATTGAGATACGCTGTTCCATACTAGAAATCTCCATTGATGCCGTGAGAACATAAAGAGAACATTGATGTCGCCCTGTCAACCGGCAATTTCCGCGGGCATTTTGGGTGTCTGGAATATTTTCTTCGATGAACGGTTCAGAGCGAATGGATTTGTCTCGAAGAAACGAATTGATGGGAAGAAAACCAGCAACTTTCCCGAAGGTCGCGGTAAGCTATTGACCTGATAACAGCGTGGGTGTTGTTTCGAAACAGAAACCGGCGGATCCGCAGCCATAAAAAAGGGAAGAGACATGAGCGCAAGGAGCGACACCTGGACCTGGATCGACGGGACATGGCATGAGGGCAATCCGCCGATCATGGGGCCGCGCACGCACGCTTCCTGGCTCGGATCGAGCGTGTTCGACGGCGGCCGGTTTTTCGAAGGCGTGATGCCTGATATCGACCTGCACTGCAGGCGCGTCAACGATTCCGCGGTCGCCCTCGGCCTGAAGCCGACCATGCAGGTCGGCGAGATGGTCGAACTGACAAGGGAAGGCTGCGCCAAGTTCGGCACCGATCAGCAGATCTATGTCAAGCCGATGTACTGGGCCGAAAACGACGGTTCGGGCGTTATCACCGGGGATCCGGAAAGCACCCGTTTCTGCCTTTGCCTGTTCGATGCGCCGATGGCTCCCAGGGACGCTTCCATGAGCATAACCCTGTCGCCGTTCCGGCGCCCGACCATGGAGTGCATGCCGGTCAATGCCAAGGCCGGCTGCCTTTATCCCAACAACGCCCGGGCGATGATGGAAGCGAAGGGACGGGGGTTCGACAACGCCGTGGTGCGCGACCTCCTTGGCAATGTGGCCGAGTTGACTTCCGCGAATATCTTCATGGCGAAGGACGGCAAGGTGCATACGCCGGCCCCGAATGGAACCTTCCTGAACGGCATCACGCGCCAGCGGGTGATCCAGCTTCTCAGGACAGCGGACTACGAGGTCTTCGAGAGGACCATGGGCTATGACGATTTCCTGGAAGCGGACGAGATCTTTTCGACCGGCAATTACAACAAGGTGACGCCGGTCAAGCGGATCGAGGACCGCGATCTGCAGCCAGGGCCGGTCGCGGCGCGGGCGCGGGAACTCTACTGGGAATTCTCTCACGCATAAAACGGACGCGGGCAACGGACACCGAAGACAGGCGGCCGTCTCCTCTGGCCGGCGTATGGTCCGGTCAGCGTATGATAAGGGCCGCAGCCACCAGCAGTGCCGCCGCGGCGACAAGCGAGGGAACCTGAAAGGATCCTGTCAGGTCGTGGAGCTGACCGGCCAGCCAGGGTCCGACGATCTGCCCGAGACCGAAGCTCGCCGTCAGAACCGCGAGCATTTGCCGGATCGCGGCCGGACCGCCTGGGCTCGCCTGTCTGCGGGCCTCGATGAGGCCGAGCGCGGTGATGCCCATGAAGGTCGCGCCGAGAATCGCGGCGCCCAGGAGAAACAGGGCCGGATGTGCGCTGACGACCGTCAGGGCGACGCCGCCGGCCTCCAGCACGCAGGCGATCGCGAAGGCCTTGCGCGCACCGGTCCGCAGCGCGACCCTGTTCCAGACAAAGATGGAAGGTGCGGAGAACAGCCCGACCGCGAACCAGACGAATTGCTCGGTGGATTGCAGGGCAGGCGTGGTCCGCGCGATGGTCGATACGAAGGTCGCCGTGATCACGTACCCGAAGCCGAACAGGCCGTAGGCGACGATCAGGCGGAAAACGCTGCCATTGAGAATGCCCGGCCCCGCGGTTTGCGGCGGTGTTTCCTGAGCCGTGCCGCCTGCGGTTTCGGACCGGCTGGGCACCAGGGCCGCCGCGATCAGGAGAAACAGCAGCGTCGCAGCGCCGCTCGCCAGCCATAAGACCCGCCAACCGACGGCGAAATGGCCAAGGACCGCGACCAGCAGGGCGGAAAAGGCGATCCCGCTTCCGACACCGGCAAAATGCAGGGCGGAGAGACCGCCGCGCCCGGCTGCATTCAGCCGTTCCAGCACAAGGGTCGTGGAGAAGACCAGAACGAAGGCGCTGGCGATCCCGCCGACGAAGCGGATCAGCAAAAAGGCCGTCAGGTCGCCGGTCAGAGCCATGGCCGCGGTGGTCAGGGCGCTGACCGCGAGACCGCCGAGAAACCAGACGCGGGGATTGCCGGGCAGGGACTTCGAGGCTCCCGCGAGCGCGCCGGCGAGATAGCCGAGAAAATTGGCAGAGGCGATCAGCCCGGCCTGGTCCGCAGGCAGGTTCAGGCTTTCGGCCATGAAAGGCAGGATCGGGGTATAGACAAACCGGCCGATGCCCATGGCCGCAGCCAGGGAAAACAGTCCGCCGAGGGCAAGCGCGGCCGGTGCGCGGTCTTGTCGTGACATGCGGTCCTCATGGAAAGCCGCGGGAGCAGCGGCAGGGCGAAGCGCTGCAAACCTGCCATGCCGGTGCACAAATGTCACCGGCGAAGAGGGATGCCTTCAGGTAAGGAGAACCACCGGATCAAATCCCGGGAAAACGGATCGTCGAAACGGGGATGCGGGGAACCGGTCACTCAAAGGAGAACCCGGGCCGAAGCGGCCTTATCGCGGTTCAGCGGACTGCCGGCCCCGTCTGGACAGGGATCGTGAATGAATTGCCGCGCTCGCCTGCGTTGAGCGAAAGGTGTGCCTTTCAGATGTTCACTTCACTGCGGAACTGTGAGGAACACGCAACGTGTGGAACATTTTCTGCTCCGGTCAGGATGTACGACCGGGGCAGCCGGTCTTGCGTTCGCGCGTTCTGCCTTGCGCAGGGCATTGGTCTTCATGGAATTGACCTTGGCGGCCGGTATCCGCGAGAGGCTGGCTTTGTGAATGCCGTCGCAGTACTCCATGCTCTCGGTGTAGCAGTTCGGATAGCCACTGGTTTTTTCGCCGCACCAGGCGATCCAGTTATCATAGCATTCACCAGGGTTATTTCCGTTGCCCGGCCCGGCAAGGGAAGGGATCGTGGCGGCGAGCAGAATCCCGCCGGAAACAATAATGGCTATTGCATAAGTATTATTGAGATTCATAACTATCTCCCAATATGACTTCATCCAACTATGGCTTCTTACTCAATGATAAGAACTTTGTCGGGAAAACGCCGTGCTGGAGATCACAGTTATTGAATTTGGCGGTAAATTGTACAGCGCTATGTGGGGTTTCAATGCTTGCGGAAGGTGCCGTTGAGGCGGCGCACATTCTCCCGGCAGGGGGGCCGTGGCCGTCAGATCGGTGGAAGAACAAAAAAATAAGAAAAAATTTTTTTATTTTGCGTTCCGCGCTTGCCGTCGCGGCCCGGCAATCCTATTTTGCCGCTCGACGCAGCCCTTCGGGCCGCCGGTCACAGATCTTCTGAGGAGTTTGTCATGTCTTTCGAATTGCCTGACCTGCCGTATGCGTATGATGCGCTGGCCCCTTACATGTCTGCTGAAACCCTCGAGTTTCACCATGACAAGCACCACCAGGCGTATGTCACCAAGGGCAACGAGCTGCTCGCCGGCAGCGGCCTGGAAGGCAAGTCCCTGGAAGAGATCGTCAAGGAGAGCTACGGCAAGAACGCCGGGCTGTTCAACAATGCCGGCCAGCACTACAACCACATCCATTTCTGGAAATGGATGAAGAAGGACGGCGGCGGCACGTCCCTGCCGGGAGCGCTCGCGTCGGCGATCGACAGCGATCTCGGCGGCTACGACAAGTTCCGCACCGATTTCATCGCAGCCGGTGTCGGCCAGTTCGGGTCCGGCTGGGCCTGGCTCGCCGTCAAGGGCGGCAAGCTGGAAATCATGAAGACACCGAACGGCGAGAACCCGCTGGTCCACGGCGCAACGCCGGTTCTGGGGTGCGACGTTTGGGAGCACTCCTACTACATCGATTACCGCAATGCGCGTCCGAAGTACCTGGAAGCTTTCATCGACAACATGATCAACTGGGACTATGTCCTGGAAATGTACGAAGCCGCTGTAAAATAAAGCGAATTCGTAGTTTTGTTGCGGAAGCCCCGGCCCGTCAGGGCCGGGGTTTTTCGTCTTCTGATGTTTCTCCGGCATTGACGGACCGTTCACCGATTTGCTGCGTGTTCACAGGAGCTTGATTTCAAAAGACAGGGAGAATTGGGCTGTACTTCCCCCGGTGCTTTTCGCTTCCGTGAAAAGCGTTGATCGAGAGGGAGAGAAATATGCGCATTATCCGGAAAGCGGCCGTTTTGGGCCTGATCGCGGCTGCCGGCTTCGCTGCGGCCGCAGCCCAGGCGGCTGATGATCCCATTGCAACCAGACAGGCGATCATGTCTTCCGTCGGCGCGGCGGCCGGGCTCGGCGGCGGCATGATGAAAGGCGAAATCGATTATTCGCCGGCTGCCGGCAAGGCGGCGATCGCAACCATGCAGGCAGCGGCGCTGTCCTACGGCGATTTCTTCCCAGAAGGATCGGATCAGGGCGAAACCGGCGCGACGGCTGCAATCTGGGAAAACCCGGACGGATTTGCCGGAGAGCTCGCCAAATTCGCAGCGGCGACTACCAGCGCGATGGAAGCTTCCGGCAAATCGGGACCGGCGGATATTGAAGCCTTCAAGGCCGCCTTCGGCCCGGTACTCGGCTCTTGCAAATCCTGCCACGAGACGTACCGTAAGCAGAACTGACCGGGCGTCCTGGCTCTGGTCGTGAACTCTTGAACGAGAGTTCGGAAATCCGCGGAGAGGCCCGATGAAAAAGGCTGTGATTGCCCTCTTGGTGCTTGCACTGTTGGCCGCAGGTATCGGCTGGGTTCTCTCCGCACCCACCCGCATGAGCGAGGCGGAAGCCGCCGCCCTGAAGGCCGGCGATCCCGCAAAAGGCGAACTGGTGTTCTGGGCAGGCGGCTGCGCTTCCTGCCACGCCGAAAAAGGCGCCAAGGGCGACGATTTGCTCAAGCTCGGCGGCGGCCTGAGGCTGGACACGCCGTTCGGCGTCTTTGTCGCGCCGAACATCTCCTCCAGCGAGACCGACGGCATCGGCGCCTGGTCTCTCGAGGATTTCGCCAACGCCATGACCCATGGCACGTCTCCGGACGGCAAGAACCTTTATCCCGCCTTTCCCTATACCTCCTATGCGAGAATGACCGGCGGGGACCTTGGCGACCTATACGCCTTTCTGCAAAGCCTTCCGGCGGTCGACGGCAAGGCGGCGGACCATGAGTTGGGCTTTCCGTTCAACATCCGCCGCGGGCTCGGGCTCTGGAAACGCATCTTCCTGGATACGGACCCGGTAATCCTGGACCCGGTCAGCCGGGAGGAGGTCGACCTGGCACTCTGGCAGCGCGGACGGTACCTGGTGGAAGGCCCGGGGCACTGCGGCGAGTGCCATACGCGGCGCGACCTGGCCGGCGGGCTGGTGCTCGACGAGTGGCTGGGCGGCGCTCCTGCGCCGACAGGGGAAGGGACCATTCCCAACATCACGCCCGTCGAAGGCGGGTTCGGCAGTTGGAGCGATGCCGATATCGCTTATTATCTGGAAAGCGGCTTCACGCCGGACTATGACTCGGTCGGCGGGGAAATGGTGCATGTCCAGGAAAACATGGCCCGGCTTCCGGCAAGCGACCGGGAGGCGATCGCCGCCTATCTGAAAGCCATTCCTCCGGTTTCCAAATAGCCAGCCCGGCAGCCCGTTCCCTTCTGCGAAAATTCCCGGTTCGATGCCCCTTTCCAAACGTTTTGAAATCTTTTCCGTCGATACACCGCAAGACCTGGAAACCGTCAAATCCCTGTTTCGCGCCTATGTGGACTGGCTGGGGATCGACCTCTCCTACCAGGGCTTCGAGGAGGAACTCGCCGGCATGCCGGGCAAATATGCCGGTCCGTCCGGCGCCCTCTATCTGGCGAAGGAGCCGGACGGCTCAAGCCTCGGCTGCGTCGGTCTGCGCCCGCTTGGCGAAGACGGGGCCTGCGAGATGAAACGGCTTTACGTGCTGCCGGCAGGCCGCGGGCGCGGTGTCGGCGGGGCGCTGGTCGAGTGTGTTCTGGGGACGGCGCAGGGGATAGGTTATCGCGAGATGCTGCTGGATACCCTGCCGACGATGACGGGCGCCATCAAGCTCTACAGGGCGGCCGGATTCGAACAGGTCCCGGCCTATTACGACACGCCCATTGAGGAGACGGTGTTCTTCCGCAAGAGGCTTTAGCCGACGGTCGTATCTGCAGGGATTGAGAGGCGCCAGGCAAACAAAACCACCTGTAAAAACAGGTGGTTAAGTTTGACGTTCGTTTTTGGTCGCATCGCCCGTGCACAGTATTTTGATTTATGAAGCTTTATGCTCTGGTTGTAGAGCGGGTGTAATGCGATGGTTTAAGTATAAACACGTATCGACGCGTATGTCCATACGGAACAATCAATTTCTGAGTGCATTCGTCAAATTGCAAATATGGCCTCGATCTCCACCTTGAGCCCGGCAGCGAACAGACCGGAAACCAGGACCAGCGAGCTGGCCGGGACGGCCTTGCCGTAGCGTGCCGCAAGTGCCTCGCGGATAGAGGGGATGTCCGTGTGATCTGTCACGAAAAGAGTAACTTTCACAATATCTTGCAGGGATTTTCCATATTCTCCGGCAATGAAGTCGAGCTGATCCAGAATGGCATGAGCCTGTTTGTCCGCAGGGCCGTTTTGGGCGCCGGTTCCAAAAGCGGTGAAGCCCGATGTATAGAGCGTATCCTTGTGAAGCACCGCGTGTGTGTAGGGACCGGCGGGTGCGCCGAGTTGTATAAAATTCCGGCGGGAAAGTGTCATGGTGAGCTCCTGAGTCGGGCGGAAAAAGACGAATCGCACCACGGCCATGCGGGCCGGTTGAAAACCGGCCGGGCGGCTCCGGATCAACGGACGTTCTTGAGGACTTATCGCCCGATGCTCTAGGTCCAATCGACATTCATGATTCATTTTTGTTGTGATGTGTGATTCATAGGTCTCCGGATTCGCTGATCTGGAGATTTGTGATGGCTAAGCGCTACGAACTGACAGCGGCCCAATGGCGGCGCATCTGCGATCTTTTGCCCGGGAAGCCAGGCGATCCGGGCCGTTGTGGCAAAGATAACCAGTTGTTTGTCAACGGAGTTTTGTGGATATTGCGCTCCGGTGCCCATTGGCGGGATCTGCCCGAGCGCTATGGCAAATACAAGACCGTTCACAAACGCTTCACCCGCTGGGCCAAGGCAGGCGTCTGGGAGAAGGTATTCGATCACCTGATCGAAGATCCCGATAACGACTATGTCATGCTCGACAGCACTCTGGTGCGCGCCCATCAACAGGCAGCGACCGGAAAAGGGGGGACGGCAACCAGGCTCTGGGGCGTTCCCGAGGTGGATTAACCACCAAGATCCATATGGCAACCGACGGCAAAGGCCGACCGATCAGGATCATCCTGACACCCGGCCAACGCGGTGACGTCACTCAGGCGTCGGAGCTACTTGAAGGGCTCTCGCCACGCAGGGTCATGGCCGACAAGGCATATGACTCCAATGCCTTGAGAAAGATCATAGCCGATATGAACGCCGAGGCTGTCATCCCGTGTAACCCAACCCGCAAGCACATCATTCCCTACAACTTCCAAGCCTACAAGGCACGCAACCTGATCGAGCGCTGCTTCAACAAGCTCAAGCATTTTCGCCGAATAGCAACTCGATACGACCGAAAGGCGATCAATTTCCTCTCGTTCGTCCAAATCGCAGCCGCTATCTTATGGATGCGCTGAATGTCGATTCAGCCTAAGGCAGGCGTCCGGCAATGAAAACGGTTGCCCTTTGAACCGGGGGTCCCAGGAAAAACGCGGTTACGGCGGCGGCCGGCCACGCGAGACGGAAGGCGCCCATCCATTGGCCCAGGAAGTCCCCGCTCCAACCCAGATTGATGAAGGTTACCCAGCAGGACATGACAAACGACAAGCCGAGAGACATCAGCAGGGTTGCGATCAGCCTGTGTTTCATGCCGCCCTCACACCGTGCCCGTGCATGAAGCCTGGCCGACCTCGCCAAGCTCTTCGATATAGTTCACCTCGGTCAGGTTCTGGGCCAGGTAGGCCTTGGTGTGGGGCATTTCGAAGTGATCCGCCAGTGCCTGCCGGTTTTCCCAGCATTCCCAGAGGGTGAATTTGTGCGGCTCCTTCAGGTTCTGCCGGATCTCGAAGCGTATGCAGCCCGGTTCGCTTCTGGTCTGTTCCGCAAGCAGCCGCAAACCGGCTTCCGCCTGTTTCTGGTCGGCGCCGTCCTGAAGTTCTATTCCCGCGCTGATAACATATTCGGACATGAAACTCTCCGTTGACCTGGAATGCGACAAGGAAGACATATTGATTTCGATAATCGAACTCCATATCGAATATTGAGAGATTAAATTCCGGTATTGAAATCATGTTTGACGACATAGCTTTGTTCATCCATATCGCCCAGAACCGCGGTCTCGCCGGGACGGCGGCACGTCTGGGGCTGTCGGCCGCGACGGTGACACGCCGGCTGCGCAAGCTGGAGGAGGAGGTCGGCGTGCAACTCGTTCACAGGTCCGCGCGCAAGTTCGCACTGACGTCCGAAGGCGTGGCCTATTACGAGGCCTTCGCGGATCTGATGGGGCAGGCGGAAGCGACGCTGCATGGGCTCAGCGCGGATCTCAACCAACTTCCGGGCCGGCTGAAGGCTGCCGCGCCGACCAACATATCCATCGGCATTCTACAGCCGATGTGGTCGAAATTCTTGCACGCCCATCCCGAGATCCTGCTGACACTGACCCTGAGCAACGAGAACAAGGATCTTCTCGACCACCGGATCGACCTGGCGATGAGGATCGGCCCGCAGACCGACCTGCGCCTTTACCAGAAGCGTCTCGGCACCATCGCGACGATCCTTGTCGCGTCTCCCGGCTACCTGGAAACGGCCGGAAAACTCGAAGCGCCGTCCGACCTGCGCAGCCACAGGCTGATCTGGATCTCGGCGCTGCCGCACTGGGAGCTTGAGAACCTGGATACGGGCGCGCGGGAGACCCTGCATCTCAATGCGCAGATCGCGGTCGACGACATCAGCCTCGCCCGGCAACTGGCTGCGGACGGGCACGGGATAGCGCTGCTGCCGGTGAGCGAATTTCCGGACGATCTGCGGGCTGGACGGCTCCGCCCGGTGCTGCCGCGCTGGCAGGGGCAGAAGCGGGATATCTATGCGGTCTGGCCGACAGGCCGGCTGCTCAGCGCGCGGGCGAAGTGCCTGCGCGACTTCATGGAAGGCTATCTGGCCGAGCGTTCCGTTTTCAATGGAGAGCTTCCGGGCTAAGCGGTGTAGGGATTGCAGCGGATATAGCGCGGGACGTCGATATAACCGCGCATCACGGCAAGATAGGCCTGGCATTCGGCCTGGGTCTTGAAGCAGCCGGCTTCGGAAATCCGGTATTTCTTGTCGAAGTTGATCACGACACCGCCGGCAATGCCCTTCCAGCCCGAGCCCTGAAACGTCCGGCAGTCGTAAGGCGTATTGTAGGTGTAGGGTAGATCCTGGCGGTTCTTGGCGAATGTCGGGGTGAACAGAAGATCATAGACCAGCCCGTCCGACGACTGGTACTGCTGGCAGGCGGCCAGGCTGAGCCCCGCAACCAGCGTGGCGGCAAAACGCAGGCCGGTCTTCAGGCTGCGGACAGCTTGTACGGGGCTGCGGTGCATTGGCGAAACTCCAGTGATCTGCGTGCCGAAGCCCTTGGCAGGCTTCTCAAAAGACTGATTTGCAACGCTGCCGAGTTGATCCGAGAACATGGTCAAAATCAAGTCACGTTCGGTCGCGCTGTTTTTCACCCGAAGGGCAAGGCCGGCGTAGCCGGGGCAGGTCCGGAATCCGGGCTGGCGAGGTTTTCGCCCGCCGGCCGCTTCACCGGTGATGTGTTGCGCCTAGACCTTGCCGGCGACCATCAGGGCGAAGGCCTGGTTGAGGGCGACTTCCTTCAACCGGTCGAAGCGCCCGGAGGCGCCGCCATGGCCGGCTTCCATATTGGTCTTCAGCATCAGCAGACTGTCGCCGGTCTTCATGGCCCGCATTTTGGCAACCCATTTGGCCGGTTCCCAATAGGTGACGCGCGGGTCGGTAAGGCCCGCGACGGCCAGGATCGCCGGATAGTCCTTCGCCTCGACATTGTCGTAGGGCGAATAGGAGGCGATGTATTCGTAGGCCTTCTTGTCGGTGACCGGGTTGCCCCATTCAGGCCATTCGGGCGGGGTCAGCGGCAGGGTGTCGTCCAGCATGGTGTTCAGGACGTCGACGAACGGCACCTCGGCGATGATGCCGCCGAATTTTTCCGGTGCGAGGTTGGCGACCGCGCCCATCAGCATGCCGCCGGCGGACCCGCCCTGGGCGACGATCCTGTCATGAGAAGAGAAACCTTCCGCAACGAGATGGTCGGCGGCCGCGATGAAGTCGGTGAAGGTGTTCTTCTTGAACTCCCGGCGGCCGTCCTTGTACCAGCGGAAGCCCTTGTCTTTGCCGCCGCGGATATGGGCGATGGCATAGACGAAGCCCCGGTCGACCAGCGAGAGGCTGTTGGTGTTGAAGCCTGCCGGGATGGTGATGCCGTAGGAACCGTAGCCGTAGAGCAGCAGCGGGGCGGTGCCGTCGAGTTTCGTGTCCTTGCGGTAGAGCACGGAGACGGGCACCGTTTCGCCGTCCGCCGCAGGCGCCATCAGGCGGCGGGTGACATAGTCGGCGGCTTCGTGGCCGGAAGGGACCTCCTGTTCCTTCTTGAGCACCCGCTCGCGGGTCTCGACATTGTAGTCGAAGGTCTGCGACGGCGTGGTCATGGAGGAATAGGAAAAGCGGATGGTCTGGGTGTCGAACTCGTAACCGCCGCCCATTCCGAGCGAATAGGCTTCTTCGTCGAACGCGATCGAGTGTTCGATGTTGTCGACCAGCCGGCGGATGACGATCCGCGGCAGTCCGTCCTCGCGCTCCAGCCGCGTCATGAAGGTCTTGTAGACGCAATGGGACAGGACCAGGCAGCCCGGCTTGTGGGCGACCAGATCCGTCCAGTTTTCCCGGCCGGGAGCGTCCTTCGGCGCGGTGACGATCTTGAAGTCTTCCGCATCTCCGGCATTGGTGAGGATGTAGAGCGTTTCGCCGTGGTCCTCGACGGAATATTCGATCCCGGTCTCGCGTGGAGCGATCAGCACCGGATCGGCCAGAGGCTTGCCGGCGGGGATCATCCAGACTTCGGAGGTCTCGTGGTCGTGGATGTCGATCAGGATCGTCTCGCCGGACTGGGTCTTGCCGACGCTCATGAAGAAGCCGGGATCCTTTTCCTCGTAGACCAGCACGTCCCTTGCCGGGTTCGTGCCGACCTCGTGGCGGAAAAGTTTCGAGGGACGGTGATTGGCATCGAGACGGATGTAGAAGAGATATCTGCTGTCGGCGGAAAAGATGCCGCCGCCGGCGGTGTCCTCGATGCGGTCGTCGAGGTCCTTGCCGGTGTCTGCGTCGCGGATCTGCAGGGAATAGAATTCCGAGCCCTTGTCGTCGAAGGCCCAGGCAAGCAGCTTGTGGTCTGGGGAGTGGCCGGCGCCGCCCAGCTTGAAATAGGCCTTGCCTTCCGCTTCCCTGTCGCCGTGCAGGAGGACCGTTTCCTCAGCCCCGTCGCGCGGAGTGCGGAAGAAGATCGGCTGCTGGCCGCCGGTCTCGTATTTCAGGCCGTAGGCATAGGGACCGTCGGGCGAGGGGACCGAACTGTCGTCTTCCTTGATGCGGCCGCGCATCTCGGCAAAGAGCTTGTCCTGCAGCTCCGCGGTCGGCGCCATCTGGGCGTCCTGATAGGCGTTTTCGGCATCGAGATAGGCCTCGATATCGCTGGCGAGCGCCTTGCGGCCATCGCGCATGACGTCCTGCCAGTTCTCGGCGCGCAGCCATCCGTAGTCGTCCTGGCGGGAGATGCCGTGGGTTTCTTGGGTTGTCGGACGCGCGTCGGCGCGCGGGGGGAAAGCATCCTGTTTCATGGTCCCGGAGGTAGGATTTTTGGCTTCCGAAGGCAAGGGTCACGCAGCGGGAGAGTCGTTTTTCCCGGCTTTCCGAGCCGAAAAGCCCTTAATGCATGCCTGGCGGGTATCGTGAAACCTGTCGTCATTTTCTACTAGGGTCTTTTTTACGATCATTATATTTTACAGTATTATTTGCCATCAATTGAAGTAATTTATATTTAATACTGATGTTTCGGTGTGTGTCTCATGAATTTCAACTTTGGGGCTGCTGACGATGTTGAGAAATAGTTTATCCGGAAAATTGATTTCCGTATTTTGTCTGCTGTTGTTTGTGTCAGTGTCGGTTGGCTATCTGACGCACAACTTGTTGGACAAGGTCGGAAAAGAAGGGCATGCGCTCGGGGCGGAACTCGCGCCGCTCGGCGATGCGGCCATGGAGATCAAGCTGACCGCGACCCATGCGCATCTGCTGTTCGAGGAAATCATGTCCGGGGATGACGGGGAAAGCATTGACGAGGTCTGGCATCTTCTGGACGAAACCCGATTTTACACGAATGCCATCCTGAACGGCGGCGCGAATGACGAGGGGACGTTTTATCCGACCCAATCCGAGGCTGTGCGCGAAAAGATCGTGCGCGTGCAGACGGCCGTCGACGAGTTCGTCACCGCCGCGCAGTCGCGATACGCATCGCTTTCCGACGACCAGGGCGTCGGTTCGAGTGCCGACGAGGAATTCGACGGGCTCTACGATGAACTCGTCGACAGGATCGCCGTGCTTGCCGCCGCGGCCCCGGAAAACGCCGTCGCGCAGCGGCACGCGGGCGAAGCCAGATACCGTCTTGCACACGGCCATCTGCTCGTTGCGGAAATCCTCGGCGGCGACGACGGCGAGGATTTCGGCGAGGCGACGGGGAGCTTCGAGAAGGCCAAGGACGCCCTGGCCGGCGTGCCCGGGCTGTCCAAGGATGCCGGCATCCCGGGCGATATCGACCGCCTGATCGCATTGGCCAACGAGCGGCATGAAAAAGCGGCGACCATGGAAACGGCCGGCTCCGGTGCCGACATTGCCTTTGACGAGACTTTCGAGTCGTTCATCCAGCTCGCGGACGAGGCCGAGGAGCTGATCCATGCCGATATGGAGGCGGGCCTTGCCTCTCTCGACAGCCTTCGCTCCACGGCGACGCTGATGCAGATCGCGGGGACGATTGTCATGATCGCGCTGGCGCTTGGCGGGTGGTTCTATTTCAACCGGACGCTGGCGGGCCGGGCCGGACAGCTTTCCGATTGCGCGAACAGGCTCGCTGCGGGCGATCTCGACGCCGACGTTTGCGGCTGGACGTCGAAAGACGAACTCGGCCGGCTGAGGGATGCCCTCGGCAGTTTCAGGGAGTCCCTCGTCAACCAACGCCGGATGGCCGAGGAGATGGACCGGCAGAAAGACGCCCAGGTGGAGGACCGCCGCCGGATGCTGCAAGGCCTGTCGGAGGAATTCAAGGAGAGCACGGAAAGCTATTTCGCCGCGCTTGAAAGCGCGACACAGGGTCTGCAGGGGGCCGTGCATACCATGGCGGAGGCGGCCGGAAACTCAGAATCGATGGTCGGATCGACCGTTGAGGCGGCCGACAACGCTTCGGGCAAGGTCGAAACCGTCGCGGCCGCAGCCGAAGAGCTGACGGCTTCCATCGGCGAGATCAGCCGGCAAGTCAACAAGACGGCCGGAGTGGTCGCCACCGCCAGCGGCTAGGCCGCTCTGACCAACGAGAAGATCGCCGGTCTTGCCGATGCGGTCGACAAGATCGGCCAGGTGGTCACCCTCATTCAGGAGATCGCGGAGCAGACGAACCTGCTCGCGCTCAACGCCACCATCGAGGCAGCGCGCGCGGGCGAAATGGGCAAGGGGTTCGCGGTGGTCGCTGCCGAGGTCAAGGAACTGGCCACCCAGACGGCCAAGGCCACCGACGAGATCGGCGGCCACATCGCGGCCATCCAGGCCTCGACCTCCGAAGCGGTTACGGCGATCGAGCAGATCTCGACCACCATGGCGGAGGTCGATACGAACACGGCCTCCATTTCCGCCGCGGTGGAACAGCAGGGCTCGGCCACGCGGGAAATCGCCGAGAACGCACAGGTCACCTCGTCCCAGACCTCGCGCGTTTCCCAGAACATGGAACAGATGAACGTGGCGGTGCGCACGGTGAGCGCGACATCGGAGCAACTCGGCGTCTGTTCAACGGATGTCGATCAGCATTGCGGCAATCTCCGCAGGGCGCTCGCCGACTTCCTCGGGAAACTCGACGCGGCCTGAGCGATCCGGGTTCGGGATCGCCCTGCCTGAACCCCGGAAAAGCCGCCGCCGGGAGGGCTGTCCCTCGACAGCCCTCCCGTATCTTTTGTGCCGGAGACAGGCTTTAAGATCCTGAAGCAGTGCACGGATCTTGGACGGGGGCGTTTGTAGCTTTTCCCTATCTGAAGTTACCGCTAAGGTCCTTCCACTCGCAAACCGACTTCAGGGGTCATGGACAGCGTCGTCAATCCTGCTGAATTCACGCATATCCGGATCATCATCGGCATGGTCATCGGCCTGGGCGTCGCCCGGCTGCTGAACGGCCTTGCGCGCTTCGTCCAGCATCCCGGTCAGGAACCGATCTACAGCGTTCACCTGGGCTGGTCGCTGTTCATGCTGTTGTCGGTCGTCCATTTCTGGTGGTTCGAGTTCGCGCTCGGGAGGATCCAGATCTGGGCCTTCGAGGCGTATTTTTTCGTGATCGCCTTCGCCGCCCTGTATTTCTTCGTCGCCGCCGTTCTCTATCCGGACGATATGGCGGAATATTCCAGCTACAAGGACTATTTCCTGGCCAGGAGGACCTGGATCTACGGGCTCCTGGCGCTGATGTTCGTCTTCGACCTGATCGATACGCGCCTGAAGGGGATCGATCATTTCAACGCGCTCGGCCTGCCGTATCTGATCCGTCAGGTGACGATGATCGCCCTGATCCTGGGGGGCATCCGCGCGACCCGGCAGACGTATCATGTCGCGCTGGTGGGTATTGTCCTGTTGTCCCAGATCTGGCTGATCGTCAGCAATTTCAGCATCCTGAAATAGAGAAATCCCGATTCCGCGGAACTGGCACCCGGCCGTGGTTCGTCCATTGACAGCCCGGCCGGAATCTCTTTCACTGTCCCGCGATGGTTCCTGCATCCAGACCCTGGATCGGGATTAAAAGGGAACACGGTGCGGTTTAGCCAACAGGCGCCAAATCCGTGACTGCCCCCGCAACTGTGAGCGGTGAGCGAACCTGAAAGCGCCACTGGGATATCCCGGGAAGGATCAGGAAAGCTTGGACCCGCAAGTCAGGAGACCTGCCATTTCACCTTCAACCTCAACCCGGGCGGGGTGTCCCGGAGGAGTGACTGAGATGGCAATTCAGCATCCGCTGACACAATTTGACATTCGGTTCCCCGTCGCCCCGCGCAATCGCGGAGGGCGATATGAACCGGAGCCCGCAGCAATATCCGAAACCTTTTCTTCCCCTTGTTCTGGCCGAGGCGGGCAGCCTTAGCGAGCGCGCGGCGCGGGCGATGCGTCCGAATGGTGCCGACCATCCCCTTGCCAAGCTCTCAGTTTGTAATGTAATAACATTACAAAATCCAATTCAGGCCACGAACGAGGGGGCGGCATTTGAAAAACGCAGCGGGGCAGGGAAAGCGGCCCGACGGATCGGCACCGGGGATGTCCGGCGAACATCGGAAAGGGAGGCGGCCGATGAGTGCTGAGCCTCACCGGATTTTCGTCTGCACCTCCTGCCGTCACAAGGGCACGAGCTGCCGGCCCGGCTACGAACTGATCCGCAAATTGCGCGAAGCCCTGGACCTGGCGGTGCCGGTCGTCGGGGACGATTTCGAGATCTCCGGCACGGCCTGCATGGCGGGCTGCTTCCGGCCCTGTACGGTCGCCTTCCGGGCAAGCGAGAAGGCAACCTACCTGTTCGGCGATATCGATCCGGACACCGACATCGACGATCTGGTGACCTTCGCGCAGCAGTACCGGGCGCTGGAGGACGGCTGGTGCGCGTCCGGGGAACGTCCGGGTAAACTGCGCAGCGCGGCGCTGGCGCGGATCCCGGCGGCCATGATCGTGACCGAAGCGGACGAGACGGCGGTTTCATGAGCGGCGCAGAGCTTTCCGTCCGCGATGTGAGCTGGAGGCCAGGGCAGGGGGCACTCCTGCTTCACCCACTGAGTTTCGATCTTCCAGCCGGACAGATCCTCGGGATCGCCGGCGCCAACGGCGCCGGCAAATCGACGCTGCTGCGGCTGCTCTACCGCTTCCACAGGCCGGCGGGCGGTTCCATTCGCCTGGACGGCCGGGACATATGGCACCTGTCCGCCCGGGACACGGCGCGCAAGGTTGCCGCGGTCCTGCAGGAGCAGCCGACAGATTTCGCCCTGACCGTCCGGGAGATCGTCGCGCTGGGCCGCCGCCCGCACGGGACCGGCTTTGCGGTCGGCGGAAAGCGGGACGCGGAAATCGTCGGGGAGGCGCTGGAGCGCATGGGACTTTCGGATCTTTCCGGCCGGTCCTTCGGCACGCTTTCGGGCGGCGAACGCCAACGGGTGATGGTCGCCCGTGCCCTTGCCCAGGAACCGCGGCTGCTCATTCTGGACGAGCCGACCAACCATCTCGATATCCGCCATCAGCTGGAAATTGTCGCGTTGCTCGGCTCTCTCGACGTCACGGTCATCACCAGCCTGCACGACCTCAACATGGCGGGCCGGGTCTGCGACCAGGTCCTGCTTCTTCACCGGGGACGGGCCGTTGCCTGCGGTCCGCCGGGGGAGGTGCTGACGCCTGCCCATATCGAACAAGCCTACTCGGTCCGCACGCGGCTGGAAAACCTGACGCCCAGCGAACGGCCGCATCTTACCTTTCATCTTTGAATTCAGGAGACATCCCATGAAACGTCTGGTCCTCAGCCTGGCTGCTATTCTGCTTGCCGGCACCGCTCATGCGCAAACCACTGTCAAAAGCTGCAACCGGGACGTCACGTTCGACGCGCCGCCCAAGGCGGCCGTTTCCAACGACGTCAATCTCACCGAAATGATGCTCGTTCTGGGCCTGCGGAACCGGATGGTCGGCTACACCGGTATTTCGGGCTGGAAGACGCTCGATGAGGAAATGCGCAAAAACGTCGAGGAACTGCCGGAGCTTTCGGAAAAATACCCGACCAAGGAAGTGCTGATCGGCGCCGATGCGGATTTCTATTTTGCCGGCTGGAACTACGGCATGAAGGTCGGCGGGGAGATCACGCCCGAGACCCTGGAACCGTTCGGAATTAAGGTCTACGAACTGACCGAATCCTGCATCCACATCGGCGGCAAGCCGAAGGTGTCGATGGAGGACATGTATAACGACCTCCTCAATCTCGGCAAGATTTTCGGCGTGGAAGACCGGGCCAGGGCCCTTGTCGCCGGCTACAAGGCCGAGCTTGCGGACGCGAAGGCCTCGCTGAAGGCTGCAGGAAAGCCTCTCAAGGTGTTCGTCTATGACAGCGGCGAGGACAAGCCGTTCACGGCGGGCCGCTACGCCATGCCGACGGCGCTGATCGAAGCCGCAGGCGGGGTCAATGTCCTGGACGATTTCGAAAAGAGCTGGGCGACGATCGACTGGGAAACCGTCGTCGAAAAGAACCCGGACGTCGTCGTGATCGTCAACTACGGCAATGTCACGGCGGAACAGAAGCGGGAGTTCATGAAAAGCAATCCCGCGCTCTCAGGGATTGAAGCCGTCAAAAACGACCGGTTCGTCACCCTGGAATATGTCGAGGCAACGCCCGGACCGCGCAACATCCGGGCGGTCAAGAAGCTCGCCGAAGCGTTCTGGGGCGAATAGGCCTTGCTGCAGCGGTTAACCACAGGCAGAGAGCTGGATCCTGCTCTTCGAAAAGGCATGCGCGGACCGCGCTGGAGCTTCGGTCTTCTGCTTCTCTGCGGAATCCTGGTGCTCGGGCTGTCCGTGGTGGCCGCTGTTTCCGCCGGGGCGGTTTCCGTCCCGGCTGAGACGGTGTTCGGCATTCTCGCCAACAAGATAGCTCCCGGTTTTGTCGAAGCGGACTGGTCGGCGGGCAGAGAGGCGATCGTCTGGGAGATCCGTTTTCCGCGCGCCTTGCTGGCGGGCTTTGTCGGGGCCGGGCTTGCGCTGGTCGGGGCGGTGCTGCAATCGGTGACCCGCAATCCGCTCGCCGATCCGCATCTGCTCGGCATTTCCTCCGGCGGCGCGGCCGGGGCGATCCTGGCGCTGCTTCACACGGGATTGTTCCTGGGGCTGTTGACCGTTCCGCTGATGGCCTTTGCCGGAGCCCTGCTGGCGACACTGGTGGTCCTCGGCGTCACGCATTTTGCGTCCGCGACAAGCGCGGACAAGCTGGTTCTTGCCGGTGTCGCGGTTTCCTTCATTGTCATGTCCTTCGCCAACATTCTGATCTTCCTGGGCGACCATCGGGCAACCCATACCGTCGTTTTCTGGATGCTGGGCGGGCTCGGGCTGGCGCAATGGGATCATCTGGTGTTTCCGCTTGCGATCCTGGCGCTCACCGCTCCCTATCTGCTGGTCAGAGCGGGAGATCTGAATGCCATGACCATCGGCGACGAGACGGCTTCCACGCTGGGCATTCCGGTGGCCCGGTTCCGTCTGACGGTTTTCGTGGTCGGGGCGCTGATCACCGGCGTGATGGTCGCGTTTTCCGGCATCATCGGTTTTGTCGGGCTGATGATCCCGCATATTGCACGCTTCCTGGTGGGTGGAAGCTACAGCCGCGTGCTGCCGGTCTCGCTGATCCTGGGCGCCACCTTCCTGATCTGGGCCGATATCCTGGCGCGCACGCTGATGGCGCCGGAAGACATGCCGATCGGCATCGTGACCGGGATGATCGGCGGCCTGTTCTTTATCTTCCTGCTGCGATCGAGGGCCGGGGGCGGCCGCTGAACAGGATGAACACCATGATTGAAATGTTGAGCAGGTTCCAGGCGATGCCGTTGAAGAAGGCGGCCTGGTAGGACCCGGTCAGATCGTAGATCCAGCCGGACAGCCAGCCGCCGAGCGCCATGCCCAGGATGGTCGACATGATCACCAGCCCGACGCGTTGTCCTGCTTCGCGCGCCGGCAGGTATTCGCGGACGATCACCGCATAGCTCGGCACGATGCCGCCCTGGGAAAGGCCGAAGATCAGCGAGACGACATAGAGAGAGGCGAGACCCTCGACCGGGACGAACAGGAACAGGGCCGCGCATTGCAGGACCGAGCCGATCAGCAGGGTTTTGACGCCGCCGATCTTGTCGGCGATGAAGCCGGAGCTCATGCGGCTGATCACGCCGGCGCCGGTCATCAGCGCGATCATGTCCGCGCCCGGGGCAACGCCGTAGCCGAGATCGACGCACAGGGCGACGATATGGACCTGCGGCATGGACATGGCGACGCAGCAGCCCAGACCGGCAATGACCAGGAGGATCTGCAGGGCGCGCGGCGACAATCCGATTGTCTGCTGCCCGAACGGGTTTCCGTGGGATGCCGCCGAGAGGGCGGAGTCCGGCGGCGGACGGCGCAGGATGAGCGCCAGCGGCACCATGGTGACCAGACAGATCACGCCGATCAGCATATAGGTCTCGCGCCAGTCCGACGTGGCAAGGCTCCACTGGATCAGGGACGGCCAGAGCACGCCGGCGAGGTAGTTGCCGCAAGCGACGCAGCCGACGGCAAGGCCGCGCCGTTTCAGGAACCAGTGGGAGATGTCGGCGAGCAGCGGCCCGAAGGTCGCCGACGTGCCGAGCCCGATCAGGACGCCCTGGGCGAGGGAGAACAGCCAGACGTCGGGGGCGAGCGCCGACAGGAAAAAGCCCGCGCCGAGAGCGAAGGCGGAGCCGATGACCGGCGGCACGATGCCGAAGCGGTCGACGACGCGGCCGAGCAGGTAGTTGCCGGCGGCAAAGCCGAGCATGGTCGCGGTGTAAGGCAGGGAGGCGTCCGCGCGGTCGATGCCGAAATCCGCCTGAACCGCCGGAAGCACGATGACCACCGCCCACATGCCCGCACCGCCCAGCGTGCTGAGCAGGATGGAAATCGCCAGGCGGAACCAGGCATAGGGCCCGTCCTGGACGTAAGGATCTGGTGCGGCGGCAAGGGACATTGTCGGCTTTCAGAACTGTCTTGAACCCATTGGGTATCAGGTTCTCAAAACCGGCACCAATAAATATCCTTGAAACCACCGAACAGTTTTTGAAATGAATGGGCTGCCGGGGCGCCAGCGAAAGCCGCACCCCGGCCAGATTTGCGGACCTATGCCGGCTGGGTCTGCGTGGCGTTCAGCGTTTCGGCGATAAAGTCGCCCAAAGACTTGGTCGGATGGCCGATCAGATCCTCAAGCGCGGTGGAAGCGTTGAAAAGCTCTCCCTGGGCGGCACCCCGGTCGGCATCGGCAAGTACCTTGGCAAATCCTTCCGGCAGGCCCGCCTGAACCAGAATACCCGCATAGGCGTCTTCGGGCAGGTTGTTGAACGGGATCTCCCGTCCGCTCTGCCTGGACAATTCGGCGGCCAGATCGCCCAGGCTGAAGGCCGGGTGGCCGGCAAGTTCGAGGGCGCGGGTGGAGAGATCGCCGCCGGAAACGATCCGGGCCGCCGCTTCCGCATAATCCTCGCGCCCGGCGGCGGCGAATTTGCCGTCCCCACTCGCGCCGACGACCGCGCCATGGGCAAGCGCGGCCGCGACGGTGCCGGCGAAATTCTCGACATACCAGCCGTTGCGCAAGACGGCATGGGGAATGCCGCTTTCCAGCAGAAGCCTCTCGGTTTCGGCATGCTCGGTTCCGAGCATCAGGCTGGATGCCGGTACGTTCAACAGGCTGGTATAGGTGATGAACGCGACGCCTGCGGCTTTGGCTGCCTCAATGACCGCGCTGTGCTGGGGAACGCGCTTGCCGACTTCCGACCCGGAAATCATGAGAAGCCGGCTGACCCCGTCAAGCGCCGCCGGAAGGCCGGCCGGATCGTCATAATCGCCCTTCACGACGGTGACCTGTGCCGAGGCGAGATCGTGCGCCTTGTCCGGCGAACGGACCAGTGCGCGGATGGGGGCATCGGTGAGGTGGGCGAGGTGTTTCAAGACGAGACGGCCGAGCTGGCCATTGGCACCCGTGACTGCAATCATCGCTGTTCTCCTTGAAGGTTGATCGGTGAATTTACATCGGATGCATCCCATATAGATCCATAACTTTCTTTTTGTTAGTACATACAAAAAGGTTAGTTTTGGGATATAGTGATCCAGTAGAGCCGCGCGCCTTTGAGCGCGGGACACTTACACGCAGAAACGGAAGCGATGAGCGATAGAAACGAGATGGGGTGGGGCGACGATCCGAGCGAGGGGACGGCACTTTCCTGCCTGGTGCGGCGGGGAGAACTGCTCAATCAGGACTGCCCTTCCCGGGAGATCCTCAAGCATCTGACTAGCCGTTGGGGCGTCCTGGTGCTGATCGCCCTCCTGGAAGGGGAGCACCGCTTTTCGGACCTGCGCAGAAAGGTCGGCGGGGTCAGCGAAAAGATGCTCGCCCAGACGCTGCAGACCCTGGAAGCGGACGGTTTCGTCAATCGCTTCTCGCATCCGGTCGTGCCGCCGCATGTCGACTACAGCCTGACGCCGATCGGACGGGAAGCGGCGATCAAGGTTCGGGATTTTGCCGACTGGATCGAGATCAATATCGGCCGGATACTCGCGGGAAGGGCGGAAACCGGAGATCCGGTTTCCGTTTCGTACCGCGGGGCCTAGCCCGCGTAGCGGTCGACGATCTGCCAGTAGCGCGGATCGCGCCAGACTTTCGAAACCGCGACGGCGAGCCGGGCCCGGATCTCGGGATCGATCGTCTTGTTGGCGGCAAGCCATTGAATGCCGTGGGATATGGGCGCGCCGATGATGAGGCGTGCCGGATCGTATCCGAGCTGCTTGAACATGTAGCTCGCCCGCAGCGACATCGTGTACCAGGCATCGATCCGCCCGGTCTGCAGCATGGTGCTCATCTGTTCGGCCGAGGGGATTTCCATGTAGTTGGTGAGGCCGGCACGCTGCAGGAGGCGGCTGCGCAGGCTGCCCAGATGAACGCCGACAATCTTGCCGGACTCCCTGGCTTTTTCGAACGTATCGAGCGGCTGGTCGAGCGTTATGAAGGCGCTTTCGGTGTAGATCAGCGGTGCGATATATTCGAATTTCTCCCGCCGTTCGCTGGAATGGGCGACAGTGAAGAGCAGCGCTCCGGGTGTCTGTTCCGCCAGGAGCTGGGCGCGCTTCCAGGGCGCGAAACGGATATCGAATTCGAGACCGGCGGCTTCGCCGACGAGTTCCATCAGCTCGACCGCAATGCCCTTTTGCTCCGGATCGATCGACAAGGGCGGCAGATAGCCGGTATAGGCGACAATGCGGTCCGAGGCTTGCGCGGATACCGCAAGACACAACAACGCAATGAAGGCAAACATCAGCTTCCGCCCGGCCGATGCCGCCAATCCCTGCAAGACAGACAAGATCCTACCCCTATGGTTTCTTGAAAATGTCATTGTGATTTATAGTAGGGACCGGTAACCGAAGTCTAAACAGACAACGGTTATGATCTTGATCTCTCAGGTGAATTGGCTCCAGATCCAAGGCGGGTACGGTCGTTCGCGGCTGTCCGTTCCGTGCGGATCAGCCCTGACCCGGGCCGTCATCCTCCGATTTGGCCGGTAGGCGTCCGCCATGAACGAAATTCATTGCGTGGCCGTTCAGGCAGTAGCGCAGGCCGGTCGGCGGAGGGCCGTCGGGAAAGACGTGGCCGAGATGGGCGTCGCAATTCCTGCAGCGGATCTCGGTGCGCAGCATGCCGTGGGAATGATCGTCCAGCTCCCGGATCGCGCCGGCGTGGACCGGCTGGAAGAAGCTCGGCCAGCCGCAGCCGGAATCGAATTTGGTGTCGGACATGAACAGCGGCGCCCCGCAGCACACGCAGTCATAACGGCCGATCAGCTTGTTGTCCCAATAAGGGCCTGTAAACGGCCGCTCGGTTCCGGATTGCCGTGTGACGTAAAACTGCTCCGGCGTCAGCTGCTTCATCCACTCGGCAGTGGTCTTTCTTACTTTCGGGGCTGCGTCGTCCTGCTGGCTGGTGTCGTCGCTCATTCGGTATTTCCTGTTTTTTGCTCTTTGGTCAAGAAATAGGCGCAAGGCGGGGAAGCGGCAAAGCACGTCCCTTGATCTTCCACTTCCTCTTTCCCGACGAGGGTGGGCTTGAAGCTGGTCAGCGGGCCAGAAAGCTCATGACCGTCTTGACCCGGTTGCCGCCTTCCTGACGTGCCTGGAAGACGCAGTTTTCGGCGGCGGCGAGAATGAATTCCGAAGTTTCGCTGACACCTGTCTGTTCGGCCACCGCACAGGCGGCGCCGACCGAGGCGGTCATGATACCGTCGCCTGCCGAGTTGTCCGGATTGGGAATGCCGAGGTCGCGGATGGCCAAGTGTATATAGGCACTGATGGTTTCCGCGCCCATTTCGTGGGTCCGGGGCAGAAGCAGGGAAAATTCGGAGGCCGCGGTCCGGGCGGTGATGTCCGCCGGCCGGCGGGCGGTATCCTTCAGGGTTGCCGCGACCCTGGTTAGGCAATCCTCCGCAGCGCGCGGTCCGTAATGTTCGGCAAGCGCGTCGAACCGGTCGAGCGAGACCTTTATCAGGCTGGTGTGGGTCTTTTCGCGCAGGGCGATCGCCCATTCCCGTTTCAGATTGTCCTCGAAGGCGCGGCGGTTATAGAGCCCGGTCACGGGATCGGTCTGCGTGGCGGCCTCGAGCTGGCCCTCCAGCTCCTTGCGCTTGGCGATGCTGCGCAGATAGACCGCAAAGGCATAGGGCCTGCCGGAAGCGTCTTCCAGAAGATGCGTGCTGACCTCCGCCCAGATCATCGGTCCGAATGCGGAGCGGAACTGCAGGTCGGCGCGCGGCAGGGGATGTGCGGGATCGCCGTCGCCGGAGAGGATCTTGTGCAGCAGCTCCGCGTTCGCGTTGGAGCCGGTCACATAGACGAGGTCGCTCAACTGCTCGGCCAACTTCTCGAGGCTCCAGCCGAACAGCCGCTCGGCGGCGGGTGAAATGAACGCCGGAGTGCCGTCGAGAGCCAGAAGCAGAACGGCTTCGCTGCCGAGTTTTACAAGCGATTCAAAGTCGATGCCGGACGGGTGGAGCAGATCCCTTCCTGAAGGAGTGTCCCTGGTGCTGTCCAACTCCATCTTTGCCTCGCTCAGAACCCTGACGGCAACAATGCTTTCTAAAATGAACGGTATTCACGTTGGGAAATCAAGGGCTTTTGCATGTTGTTGCCGGTCGGGACGCTGTCTTGCGGCTGCCGTCCCGTTCGCTGAATGTCTGAAAATCGCAGGCATTCTCAGGCTGCTGTCCGCCGCTGCCGGATTTGTATTTCTAGGGAATTTGGCCGACCACAAGGCCTGTTTCCCGGTAAAATCACCAGGGTAAGAATTCAAAACGAGGCTGAAACGGCATTGCAATCGACAAAACACCGGGAGGCGGGGGCGCGGAACGGGTTCTCTGCCCGTCGGGCGGACCGGCACTGCGGGCCTGGTTTATTCGGATGCCAGTTCACCCTTGTTTTTTGTATCCATGACCTAAGGTTTCGTACATGAAAACTTCGGAAATCGTCCGGCGGGAGCTTGAACAGGCACAATCACATGCCTAAGACATGTCATAAAATTTCCAGCCCGCTATTATCCGGCGGAAAGGTGTTGATTCGGGGGAATGGGCACCGGCTGTTTCTTGCAAAACGTGACGAAAGATCGGCATGACGCCAGCAGTGATCGACGACACCACCCTCTACGCCGTCCTGGCGCCCTTCGCCGCGGCGGTTGTCGCTCCCACGCTGACCCGCTGGCTCAAGCATAATGCGGCCTGGCCCCTGGCGCTGGTTCCCGCGCTGATCTTTCTGCATTTCACCGGTTTCATCGTCCCGGTTTCCCATGGCGAAACCTTTGTCGCGGCGAAGGCCTGGGCGCCTGGCTATGGGCCTGGCGGTGGCGTGAACTTTTCGGTCTATGTCGACGGCTTGTCGACGCTGTTCGCGCTTCTGATTTCCGGCATCGGCACGTTCATCATCCTCTACGCGGGCGGCTACCTCAAGGGGCATCCGCAGCAGGGGCGGTTCTTCTCGTTTCTGTTCATGTTCATGGGATCGATGCTGGGGCTCGTGCTGGGCAATAACCTGATCTCCCTGTTCATCTTCTGGGAACTTACCTCGGTCACGTCGTTCCTGCTGATCGGCTTCGACAATCTGCGCGCCGCGTCCCGCCGGGCCGCGCTCCAGGCGCTCGTGGTGACGGGCGGCGGCGGACTTGCCCTCCTGGCGGGTTTCATCGTGATCATCTCGGCCACCGGCGAGATCGAGATGTCGGTGCTGTTGAGTTCGCCAGAGATTATCAAGGAGACAGGCCTCTACCTGCCGATCTTCCTGTTGGTGCTGGGGGGAGCCTTCACGAAATCGGCCCAGTTTCCGTTCCATTTCTGGCTGCCGAACGCGATGGAGGCGCCGACGCCGGTGTCCGCCTACCTGCATTCCGCAACCATGGTGAAGGCCGGCGTCTATCTGCTCATGCGCATGCAGCCGTTGCTGGGCGACACCGAGCTGTGGACCACCGTGCTGCCGCTGTTCGGCGGGATAACCCTGCTCGTCGGCACGATCCTCGCCGTGCGCCAGACCGACCTGAAGCTGATGCTGGCCTATACCACGGTCGCCTCGCTCGGCCTGCTCGTCATGCTGACCGGCACCAGTCACGAGAAGGCGCTCGAAGGGGCGGTCCTCTATCTTCTGGCGCATTCGCTCTTCAAGGGCTGTCTCTTCATGGTCGCAGGCACCATCGATCACGAGACCGGAACCAGGGACATCACCAAGCTCGGCGGCCTCAGGTCGGCGATGCCGGTCACCTTTGCCGCCGCCTGCCTGGCTTCGCTTTCCATGGCGGGCCTACCGCCGTTCATCGGCTTCATCGCCAAGGAAGTGCTTTATTACGGCACCTGGGGCTGGCTGGAACTCGGGCTCGCCGTCACGATCACCGCGGTGGCGGGCAACGCGCTGATGCTGGCGGTTGCCGCGGCCGTCGCCATCAAACCATTCTTCGGCGAAAAGGTCGAAACGCCGAAACATGCCCATGAAGGGCCGGTGCTGCTTTTTGCCGGACCGGTGGTCCTGTCTTTGACCGGTCTGGGCCTTGCCCTGATCGCCCATACGACCGGCGAATTTATCGTCGGGCCGACGCTCTCGTCCCTGACGGGCGAATTCACCCATGTCGAACTGCACCTGTGGCCGACTTCGGTCAACGCGCCATTGATCCTGTCGCTCGTTACCATCGGCCTCGGCATCGCGCTCTTCACCCAGATCGACAGGCTGCGCGGCATGGTCGCCTCGCTGCTCACCGCCATCGGCTGGGGCCCTGACAAGGGGTTCGATCAGTTCGTCGCCGGCATTGTCGGTTTTTCCGGACGGTTCACACGGCTGGTTCAGAACGGCAAGATGCAGACCTACATGGTCCTGACCTTCGCCTTCACGGCAGTGGCGGTGCTCTTGCCCGGGTATCTGCTGGACGGCTTTCCGGCCATGCCGGCGTTTCCGGAATACCGGTTCTATGAGTGGGGCATCTTCTTCATCGCGGTTCTCGGGCTGATCGCGGTGCTGATCGCCAACACCCGCCTGACCGCGATCGTCTCGCTGGGCATCCAGGGCTTTGCCGTCGCACTGATCTTCATGATGTTCGGGGCGCCGGACCTGTCGTTTACGCAGTTCATGGTGGAAACGCTGTCGGTCGTCATCCTGGCCCTGGTCATGACGCGGCTCAACCTGCAGCCGAGCGATCATCGTCCGGCCCCGGCCGCGCTGCTGACGGGGGGCGTTGCCAGTGCGGTCGGCCTCGGCCTGACGCTGACGATGCTGGCCATCACGCAGCAGCCCTTCGACAGCCGCCTGTCGGACTTCTTCGCACAGTTCAGCCGCACGGTGGCTCACGGCCGCAACATCGTCAACGTGATCATTGTCGACTTCCGCGGCTTCGATACGCTCGGCGAGATCGCGGTGGTTGTGCTCGCCGGATTGTGTGTGCTGGCGCTCATCAGGGTGCGCACCAGGCCGGACAAGACCGCTGAGGCGTCGGCCGCCGATGCCGTGCAATCCCAGGCCTCGGAGGTCCGCTGATGCGTACGATCATCTTCCGCACCATCGCGCCTTACCTGACCGCGCTCATGGTCCTGTTTTCGATCTTCGTGCTCCTGCGTGGCCACAACGAACCGGGCGGAGGCTTCATCGGCGGGCTCATCGCGGCTTCGGCTCTGGCAATTTTCGGTATCGCCTGCGGCGTCGCCTCCGTGCGCCGCGCCATCTACTTTCATCCCATGGGGATTTCCGGCTTCGGGCTGCTGCTCTCGGCTGTTTCCGGCACGCTTTCCTTTTTCAAAGGGCAGGCCTTCATGACCAGCCAGTGGCTGATCTTCGACTTTTTCCACGTGGAGCTTGCCCTGTCGACGCCGATGGTCTTCGACATCGGCGTCTATCTTGTCGTGGTCGGAGCGATCGGATCGATCGCCCTTGCGCTGGAAGAAAGGGAGAACGACTGATGGAAACCGGTGTCGTCATCCTGATCGGCCTGTTTTTTACCGTCGCCGTCTATCTGATGCTCTCCAAGCAACTCGTCCGGATGCTGCTCGGCATCGCCATTCTCGGCAACGCGGTGAACATGCTCATTTTCACCAACGGGCGGCTGACGCGCGAAGTGCCGCCGCTTATTCCGGAGGAGCTTTACACGCCGGCGATTGCCACCGCGAACCCGCTGCCGCAGGCGCTGGTGCTGACCGCGATCGTGATCTCGTTCTCGTTTTTCGCGTTCCTTCTGGTGCTCGCCTTCCGGGCCTATCAGGAGCTGGGGACGGACGGTGTCAATGAAATGCGTCTTGCCGAACCGGAAGACGATCAAACTCCGCCGCAGGGATATTAAGCTTCATGGCCGGTTCTTCCGTTTCCGTTGATCTTACCGAAGCCATGTCGATCGCCCCGGTCGCGCCGGGCGACTGGCTGGTGATCGGGCCGTCGCTGATCACCATCCTGGGCGGTTCCATCTGCCTGATGCTGCGCAAGAACACCGATCTGCAGCCGCGCGTCGGCATCGGCTTTCTGGCCGTGCTGGTGCTGGCCAACCTGGCCCTGTTGATCCGGGTGCTGGATCGCGGCGTCATTACCATGGTGATGGGCAGCTGGCTGCCGCCCTTCGGGATCGCCTTTACCGTCGACACGCTCGGCGCGACGCTCTCGCTCATTGCGTCCATCGTTGCCTTCTGCGCGGGCGTTTTCGGCGCGGCGACGGTGGACAATACCGGCCGCCGGTACGGCTTCTATCCGTTCCTACTTCTGATGATGACCGGCGTTTGCGGCGCCTTCCTGACCGGCGACATCTTCAATCTCTATGTCTGGTTCGAAGTGCTGCTGATCTCGTCCTACGGCCTACTGGTGCTGGGCAACGACCGCATCCAGCTCGACGGAGCGGTCAAATACGGCGTGCTCAACCTGATCGGCACCAACCTGTTCCTGATCGCCACGGGCTTGCTCTACGGCAGTTTCGGCACGCTCAACATGGCCGACCTTGCGGAAAAGGTGGCCGCGCTGGAAAACCCGGCTTCCGGCACTCTGGCGACGATCGCAGCGCTCTATTTCCTTGCCTTCGCCATGAAGGCGGCCGCCTTTCCGGTCAATTTCTGGCTGCCGGCCTCCTACCACACGCCGAATGTCGTGGTGTCGGCGGTCTTCGCCGGTCTTCTGACCAAGGTCGGCGTTTATGCGCTGATACGGGTCTTCGTCCTGATCCTGCCTGCGGCGCGCGGCTACATGTCCGATGTGATCGCCCTTGTGGCGATCGTGACGCTGCTCACCGGCGCCCTGGGGGCGCTGGCGCAAAGCGAGGTGCGGCGCCTGCTGGGCTACGTGGTGATCGCCGGGATCGGCGCGATGCTCGCCGGTGTGGCGGTCGGCTCCACCCTGGCGGTGTCCGGCGCGATCTTCTACGCCGTGCATTCGATCATCGTGATGACGGCGCTTTACATGGCCTCCGGCATCATGGACATGATGGGCGGCTCCTACGACCTGCGCAAGCTCGGCGGGCTCTACCAGAAGAGTGCAGCTTTCGCCGCGGTGTTCCTGGTCCTGGGTTTCGCCGTGTCCGGTCTGCCGCCGTTCTCCGGCTTCTGGCCCAAGGTCATTCTGGTGGACGCCGCCTTTCAGGATGGCCGGACCTGGCTCGGCGCGGCCATCCTGGTCAGCGGGTTCCTGACGACGCTCGCCATGGGCCGGATCTGGATCTTCGCCTTCTGGCGCGGCGGCCCGGAAGGCACGCCCGATGGGGAGACTGTACAGGCCGCGCCAGGGGCGGCGGTCGTCGCTCCGCAGCTTTCAGGCGGCGCGGTCTGGTTGCCGCTCGGAATTCTCACCGCCCTCGTCATCTATTTCGGACTGCAGCCGGAATGGATGCTGGAACTTTCAACGCAGGGAGCAAGCGGTATCGTTGAACCGCTCGGCTATCTGCGCTCGGTCTTTGGAGTGCAGGGATGACCAGTCTCTTCCTCATCAACATTCTCCTGGCGCTGGCCTGGGGCGCGGTCACCGGGAGCTTTTCGGAGGTCAATCTCGCCTTCGGCTTCATTCTCGGCTTCGGCGCGCTCTATCTGATCCGCGAGCAGGTGGGCACGGCCGCCTATTTCCACCGGTTCAGCAAGGCGTTGGGACTGGCGATACTGTTCGTCTACGAACTCGTTCTGTCGGCCTGGCGCGTCGCCATGATCGTGCTCCGGCCGAAGATCGAGCTTCAGCCCGGCATTATCGCCTTTCCTCTGACCGTCGACAGGGACTTCGAGATCACCATGCTCGCCAATCTGATCACCCTGACGCCGGGAACGCTTTCCGTCGACGTTTCGGAAGACCGCAAGACGCTTTACGTCCACTGTATCGACGTGCCCGATCCGCAAGCGACCATCGACGACATCAAGAACGGCTTCGAGCGCAAAATTCTGGAGGCGTTCAGATGACGTCTCTTCAGTCCTTTTCCGCGCAATATCTCACCATTGCGGTCGATATCTCTCTCGCGGTACTGACGATTTCTTTCATCATCATCGTTTTCCGCACGGTGAAAGGCCCAAGCCTGCCGGACCGTATCGTCGCGCTGGATATGCTGGTCGCCGTCGGTATCGGCTTCATCTCGGCCATCGGTGTTCTCACCGGTTTCTATCTTTATATCGACATCGCCATCACGCTCGGCCTGGTCGGCTTCCTGGCGACGGTCGCTTTCGCCCGTTTCGTCCTGAACCGGGGCGTGGCCGGCGACAAGACGATCATGGCGGAAGTCGAGGAAAGCATTAAGCGCAGGGAGGCCGGACAATGATTGCGATTGCCGAGATCATCACCGGGACCATGCTGGTTATCGGTTCCCTGTTCGCCCTGGTTGCGTCGATCGGTCTCATCCGGCTGAAGGATGTCTACATGCGCATGCATGCGGCTTCCAAGGCCGGCACGCTCGGTTCGGGCGTCATGCTGCTTGCCATGGCTTTCGATGCGAGCGACCTGGCTGTCGTTACGCGTGCATTGGCAGGTGTGGTCTTCTTCCTGCTGACCGCCCCAATTTCGGCCCATTTGTTGGCAAAAGCTGCTTATGCGGCAGGATATCGTCCCTGCGCGGATACCAAGCAAGATGCACTGGCCGGATCGATCCGCCCGAAAGGCGAAGGTTGACCTGGCTTTTTGCAATGGTGTGCGCGAAAGACGGTGGACATGGCAATACTATCACTTCATTGTCAATTTAGATGCGTACGAAATAGTCAATATTTATAGAATTCGATTTTTATTGCCATTGATCGGTTTTTATTTGATTTCTGGGGTTGCCGGATCAGGAAACCGGCTATATAAGGCAGTGACGATCACCTGCAAAGTAGAATCATTTTTGATTTCTAGGCCCGCAAGTAACACAATTTCAATAAACGCTCGCGGCTCAAACGTTTTGCAGGTTAGCACCGAATTTAGAATTGAATTCAGTAAAGAACGGGTGAAATATGACTGATAGTCCGGTGGATGCAAATCTGATTGATCTTACGGCAGACATTGTCTCCGCTTATGTGAGCAACAACACCGTCGCGTCTACAGATCTGCCGAGCCTGATCAACGAAGTTTACGGCGCCCTGCAGAAAACCGCGACCGCTTCCAGCGAACCGGAGCCGGAGCCGCTGAAGCCTGCAGTGCCGGTCAAGAAGTCGGTAATGCCGGACTACATCATCTGCCTGGAAGACGGCAAGAAGTTCAAGTCGCTCAAGCGTCATCTGCGGACCCATTACAACATGACCCCGGAAGAGTACCGGGAAAAGTGGGATCTGGGTGCAGATTACCCGATGGTTGCGCCGAACTATGCGGCCGCCCGGTCCGAACTTGCCAAGAAGATGGGTCTCGGTCAGCAGCGCAAGCGCTCCAAGTAAGGCCGGACAGATCAAATCAAATCGGGAAGAGCTGCCCTTTGGGCGGCTCTTTTTATTTGTCCGGACGGTCTCGGGAACAGTCTCGCGCTTCCTCAGGATGAGGCCGTGTGTTTATCTTCAATTATTACTTATGAATGTGCGCCAACTTGACGTGCTTCAGAGTTATCGCCTAATTCCCCACAGACCCTAGGCCGCCGCAAGCGCGGCTTCGGCATCGGAACGGATCCGTCCGACCATGGATTTCAGGCCGTTGGAGCGCTGCGGCGTGAGATGTTCCTGCAGGCCGAGCTTGTCGAAGATGCCTTCGACATCCGTGTTCAGGATTTCCTGAGCCGTCTTGCCGTTGAAGAGGGTGGTCACGACGGCGACCAGGCCCTGCACGATCAGGGCGTCGCTGTCGCCCCTGAAAGTCAGCACCGGGGCGCCGTCCGGTCCGTCTTCGACCGAGGTGATCAGCCAGACCTGCGACACGCAGCCACGCACCTTGTTGGCCTCGGTACGTTCTTCCTCGGGCAATTCCGGCAGCTCCCGGCCGATGTCGATCAGGTATTTGTAGCGGTCTTCCCAATCGTCCAGGAATTCGAAAGTCTCGAGGATTTCGGTGATGTCAGTCGTCATGGCGCCGGTCTTTGAAGGTCAGGTTCTCCTTCATATAGCCAGCTGAAGGCGATGTGCAATTCACCTAAGGTGAAAAAACGCCAGGGAAAAGGCGCATTTTTTAGGCAATGTGCCGATGCCGGATGGCGCCGGACCGGTCCTGGCAGGCAAGTGGATCTGCGGCATTCAGGCCGGAAAGGCTTCGGGAAGAAAGTTACGCCGCAGATGAAGTGGGCAGCTTTTCATCTGCGGCGCAGCGGATGAAACCGCTGAAGTGAAGCCGTCTTGGCGGAGCTGTTGGCAGCACCGCACAGCGGGGCGCAATGAACCGTTTTCAGATCCAGGAGGTCACCGGACCCTGAACGGTTTTTGGCTCAGGTCTTCCGGCCTGAGCGCGGCTTGGGCCGTGGCACCGGCCCAAACACCGTCACCTCCGAAGAGGTTTCTTCCAGCACCGGCTGCCAAGAGCCCGAGCCGGTGGTAATCTGCCGTGTTTCGCCGTCCGTGGTCGATCCCGTCACCAGGGCGTCGTTCGCGGACCCGTCGGCCACTTGGGTGTCCAGAAACTCGTAGACGATCCGGGCGCCGTCGCGGGCGCGGCTGCCGATGGCCGAAAGCGCGTTGCCGCCGGTTTCGCACGCCTGCGGATTGCGCGCGCAGAAGCCGCCGATATCCGAAACGGTCGCCTGAGCGGCCAGGAACGCCGATACCGGATCCACCGTATCGAGCGGAGTGCTTTCCTCATCCGAACCGAGCGGAATCAGGACCAGCACCAAGGTTAGCCAGAAGGCTGTCCTCAAGAGAAAGAACATGACGCTACCCATAGTTTGTTCACTCGCGCGCGCCGTTGTGCCGCCGGCACGCTTGTTATGAATTCACCATAGCAACGACATGAGAATGGCCGGTTGAACCGGAAGGAGCAATTTTCATAAAATGAATCAGGTATTTGAATCGTGTTTTCTGAAATTTTGATTCAAATTTTAGCTATCTGCGCGCAAGCCTCTGACCGATGTGGGGTTTTTGTATTTTTTCAGCGATTTGGATTCATCCTTTATCGTTCCTTAAGTGCTCCGGCACACAATGGCCTCCTAGGAGTTGAGGGCGGAAAGCCCGGCGTCTGTCGTGTGGTAGTGTAGAGTGCGTAACCTTCTGAGTTTTATGAGAGTTTTTGTAGGCCACTGGGCTGCGCGGGTCGACGGGATGATTCATCCTCAGGCCGCCGCGGACAGTTTTCTGGCGCCGCTGCACCGTTCTTTCCTGATCAGCTCCATTGTTAGCGGCGCTGCCGCGCTCGTCGTCCTGCCTTTGCACCTGGCGCTTGCCGGTCCGCCCCAGGCCGCCGAAATTCTCGTCCTGGCCTGGCTGCTGTGCCAATGGCCGCTGGCGCTCTATCTGTCGCAATCGGGAAACCTGAACCGGGCGGTCGGCCTGTCGTCCACGCTGTTTGCCTGTTTCGTGGCGGCGGTGTGTTTCCTGTCCGGAGGCAGCCAGTCCTTTGCCTTTGTGTGGCTGCTGATTCCGCCGGTCGAGGCGGCGTTTTCCACCAACCGGAAAACGGCGATCTCGGTTGCCGCGATTTGCGGCGCGCTTCTTGCCGCGATGACGTTTCTCCCGGCTCTGCAGCCGCAACTCGCTCCCTTGCCGGAGACCGCGCGGTTTGTCACTTCGTTGGCGGCGCTCGCCTATGCGGGCATGCTGGCTTTCCGGATTTCCGCCGACCGCAGACGGGCGCAAATGGCGGTGCAGCGGTCCGAAAACCGCCGGCAGATGATGAGCCAGAGCGTTTCGGAGGTTTTTTGCGAACTCGATCCGGATGGCCGGATCCGGGTGATGGGCGGCCCGGTGAAACAGATATTCGGCGCTTTTCCGGCGTCGGCAGGAGAGGACTGGCTGTTTCAGCGCCTGCATGTGGCGGACCGGCCTCTTTATCTGACCAGCCTTTCCGATGTCCGGCACAGCGGCGCGCCGGCCCTGTTCGAGGTCCGCCTGCGGGTCGGCGCCAGCGCCCCGGGCGAAGCCGGGCGGGCGGAATACCGCCGGCTGCAGCTCCATCTCAGGCCCGCCGCGCAGGATGGTTCGCGCGTGGTGCCTTCGCCGGAGGGGAGACTGCTGCTCTCGATCCGTCAGCCGGAGGAGCGTTTCCAACAGAGCGGTTCCGAGGCCGCCGTTTCCTTGCGGGAAACCCGGACGGGCAGGATTTCCAGAACGCTGCTTGAACACGCGGGCAATGAGGCGCGCAGGGTATTTTCCGAAATCACCGCGCAGGCGTCTTTGCTTGAAAGCAAGGGAGAGGGCCTGCCGGAAGGCCTCCTTCGCGACGCGGCCCTCCAGATGAAAGCGGCCGGCGAAGCGGGGCTTGAACGCCTTTCCACGGTTCTGGATTTCCTGCCGGAGGCCGAAGCAGGCACACAGACAGATTACGCCATGGTCGATGTCGCGTCGTGCCTGGAGCAATGTATCAAGCTGATGGAACCGATTGCCGGCCGGAACGGGATTTTCCTCGACCTTGAAGCGCGCCAAGATCTGCCGCGCGCGGTTGCCGACGAAAAGAGGCTTCGCCAGGCATTCTGTTTCATCCTGTCCGATATGGTCGACACCTCTGGAAATGGGGCGGTGGTCTCTGTCTCGAGCGAAACCGGGCAGGGCGGTCTTGAAGTGCTGCTCTCCGTCAGAAACCGTCAGTCCAGCCTGAGCTGGAGTGCCGAAACGTCGCGTCCCGTGCTCGATTTTGCGGGAGAATTGCTCGAGCGCAGCGGCGGCAGCCTTGCCGTCCTCACCACACTTGGCCAGGGAGAAAGTATCGTCGTGCGTTTGCCTGTGCGTTCCAATCCGGCCATGCGTGACAGTTCAGCCCAAGCGGTGGCGGAGAACCGGCCGCTGGCGAAAACGGCGTAGGGCGGCGGCATGGCAAGACCTTCCAAAAAGACCAAGCAGGCGAAAAGCCAGGACTCCTTCATGGCCCGGGCCGGGCATGTCGCGCTCGACAATCCGGTTGCCGCGGGCGGGACCGTGGTGATGGGGCTGACGGCCTGCCTGATCGTTGCCAATGCGGTCGGATTGCAGCCGGGCCGCCATCCCGCACCGTTCTTCGCGACCCGGGAGCGGCCGGACGCGGTGCAGCTTCCGGAACCCGATGGTCGCCGCGGCGGGCTGCAGGTTCAGGAGATCTCGACGCTTGTGCTCGACATTCAGATATCCTTGAGAAAGATCGGTCTTTACGAGGGGCCGCTCGACGGGCTGAACGGACCGGCGACGGAGCGCGCGATCCGCGCTTTCGAACGCCAGGCGGGCCAGGCGGAAACCGGGGAAGCGAGCGAAGCCCTTCTGGCGCTGGTAATGATGCATGGCGATGCGCCCGCCGCCGCGCATCTGCCCATCCCGCGGCCCAAGCCCGGATTTTCAGGCAATATGGCGCAGGTGCCTGGCAGCGAGACCGTGTCCGACATCGATGCGGATCCGCACCTGATGAAGATCCAGAAGGCACTCTCGGAACTCGGCTACGGCCCGCTGAAAGCCGACGGCGTGATGGGGGGCAACACCACGGCCGCGATCAAACGGTTTGAACTCGACCGGGGCCTGCCTTTGACGGGTGAACCCGGGCCGGAGGTGATCAAACGCCTGGAAATGATCAGCGGCCGCTCACTTTCCGGCTGATATCTGTTATGAGAGAACCGGTGCCGGAGGGCGAAATTGTTCTTCCGCAGCCGGCCACGCCGTTTTCAGCCAAGGACCGATGATGCGGGTCACGTCCGATTTCTTTGTCAGCGCCCTTGTCCGCCGGATCTTCGGCGAAGGCGGTTTCGCCGCGATTTCGAAACGGGGCGCACCGGAAGCCGGAGCGGTTTTCATCAGCGTCGACCGGCTGGACGGAAGTTTCGACTTCTACGGGCCCGCGCCGCAGGCCATGTTCAGCGACTTGCCCGATGGGCGCCTTTTCGAGCAGGTGCTCACCCGGGCCGACCGGGAAGCGCTGGACGAGCGCCTCAAGAAGGAAGGCCGGATGGATCCGGATTACTGGCTCGTCGAGGTCGAGGCGCGGGATGGCCGGGTCGATCTTCCTCTGGCGGAGGAAGATCCGGAGCCGGGGCCGGATATTTTCCGTTTTTAGCGCAAATGTTCTGCCGGTTTTAGCTGCCGGTGTCCCGGCGGACGCTGTCGAGCCTGCCTTGCGGAGATTTCCGTACAGGTTCTTCGCGGCCTGCGCGTTCCTGATATTGGGGGGCGTGGCGCGGAAGGGAGGGTTTCGTGCCGTTTTCCTGCAGCAGCCACTGGCCGATCAGGACTTTCGCAGCCCCGATGCTCAGGGTGCGATGGAGGCGCAGGAGGCTGCGCAGATGGGTAAGCGGCATGTCCTTTCCGAACAACCGGATCAGGACCGTGGCCGTTTCGGCGGCAGGCATGCCGAGTGCGCGCAGGGCGATCGTCAGGCCGTCATTCTGGTCCGCCTGCAGAAGCAGGTCGGAAACCGGTTGCGGCAGGCCGAGACCCTGACCGAGGAGATCGGCGAAACGCGGCCGGTTTTGGGCCAGCGCTTCCGTTACCAGGGCGTCCTGCAGCCTGAGACCGGCGGTGTCGGGGCGGTGGCTTGTCGTACCGCCCGGCGTCTGGGCTTGCATGACGAGGCCTGTCATCTCGGCGGCGGCAATGGCCTTGGCCTTGAGCGGCGCGGGCAGATGCAGGTACTGACCCATCAATCCGTCCGGACTGAGAGCGTCCTGGCCGGCAAGTTCAAGGCCGAGGGCCGCGACGATATCCGCCCTGCGGCTGAGCTTTTCCTGATGCGCCCGCGACAGCCGGATATCGTCTCTGTCGAGCAGAATCCTGATGACGTTCGCCCCGGCATGGTCGCACAGGGCGGCGATCACCGATTCGCGCAGCGAAGGCCTGTTAGCGATTGCTTTTCGTAAGGAATCCGGTCCGGACTTCACCGTACGTAACAGGAGATCCACAGAAAGCCTCGGGCCGTAACGCAGCGCGGGATAGGCGGTCAGCTCGTCTTCATCTGAGGCCAGTTGTTCCAGAAGATCGTCCGGCATTTCCGGATGGGAGGCGAGCAGGCTGGAGATCCGGCGGCGGTCTTTCTGGGCAGTTGCAGGCAGGAGATTGCGCGCCAGTTCCAGAAAAATCTTTTTTTCTTCAATGTCATGCAGGATGCGGCCGGCGAAAAGCTCCGTCGCTGCAAGCAGAACGCCGCGGTCGGGCGAGGAGGGTTTCTGAGACGAAACCGAAGTCCGAGCGGTTTGATTGGAAGGTGGCGTTTGGCGCATGTCACCCGTCTACACTACACAAAAGACCGGATCCCCGGCGGAACATGTTTCGTTCAAATTGCCTCAAAAGCGTTAGCATGCTGTTAACCCTGACGACTTCTTAATGGAACTCGCAGGAAGTAATGCGTCGCCCGTTTGACCGTTCTCCGCCGGTAATACGCCGCCGGGGAATTCGGAACCGAAGGAGGAGACGATGGGCACTTTGTTGGACTTTGCATCAGCACCGCGGCCCACTGCACGTGTGGGCCATCGTCCGAACTACCAGCGTTCGACCGGACGTGAGACATTTGGAGAGGTTATCCTCTTCCCAGGTGTCCGCTACGAGCGCCATGACCTTGATCTTGCCGCGCGAATCAACACCATCGGAAAGGCTGCTGGACCTGCCGGCTCCGACAAGGACTGACGGTTCGTGCCTCTCCAGCCGCATAACTGACAAGACAGGCGGTCTGGAGAAACGCCCGATGGGCAAGAGCGACGCGGCATATCCCGGCTCCGCATTCATGCGGGACAAAGGGGCACGGCTCAGGCGGGCTACGGCACTGGCCGTAACCGCGCTTACCGCCGCTGCGCTGGCCGCCTGTACGCGTCCGACGGGTGATTTCGACCGGGCGAGGCCGTCGGTGATCCACGACAGTCTGATGCCCAGGGCGGGTGACGAGGCCGCGCGTCTGCGCGGCGACCCGGTTTCGAAGTTCAATTACACCAACGACGAAAAGCTGATGCGCAACCGCGGCTGGACGCTGATACGTCCGCCCTGGACGAAGGACTGGATCGGCGGCACCATGGTGGAACTGTCGCGCACACGGGTCCTGCCGGAAACCGAGGGGCGAGTGCCCCCCGATCTTTATCTGATCTATCTGCGTTCGGACAAATTCCAGTCGTCGGATGCCCGCTACGACAAGATCGCCTCCGATGCTTCCGGCGACGCGGAACTGGTCATGCCGTTCTGCGAAGTGGCGGTCCGGGTCCAGAAGGCGGATGACGAGCGTCTCAGGGTGCTTCGCAACCAGACGGTCACCACCGAGGAGACCTATGAAGGCGCGAAAGCGCGGGTCTGGGAAAACCGGGTCATGATCAAGTGGGTCGGCCAGGCCCTGCGCTACCGGATCATCGCCTACAAGAAGGCGCTCGACGGTCTTGAGATCGAGACGCCGACCCGGGACCGGGTCTGGAAGGTCAACAACGCCATCCGGGAGCTGGAAGGCCAGGTGCGGCTGGCGGAGGAGAGCTGCGAGAAGGGCAATCGCTATGGCGACGACGCTCCGGTCAAGAAATCGCGGATCTATACGGGCTGGAGCACGGAGCGCAAGCCGGTGGTGAAGTAGGCGAACACGGCTTCCGGACCCTGCGATGTTTGCGCCTCAATCGTCGGGCCCTGCAGCAGAAGTCATCGCGAGCGCCGCTTTTGAAGCTCGTTGCGGACCGTGTGCATGATATCGGCGTCGAATTTCTGTTTGGACATCCACTGCAGATAGTCGGTCGGCAATTCGGCGAACAACTCTCCGCCGTGCTTGCCGAAAGGCATCGCCTTGAGCAGGACCGGGGTTGTTGTGAGCTTGATGAGTTCCGCAGGCGGTGCGAGCGCCAGAAGCCGGCGGAGAATGAACGCCGTAACATAGGTGTCCGGCCCGGCTCTGTGCGGCGGCATGGCAAGTGCCGGATCGAAACCTTCGTCGTCGTCAACCCCGAGCCAATATCGCAGCACCTGGTTGGAGTGGCCCGGAGCATCGGGAAAAAGGTGCTGGGAGCATTTCAGCGTGCAGATCCACGGGAAGTCGCCGCCGCCGAAGAAGACCCGTTCAAAAGCGATATTGTGTGCCGCAAAGGCATCGCCCGGCTCCATGCCGTTCTTGAGCGCGGCCTTGGCTTCGGCCGGTTTCGTCGCATCGCGGACATCCGCATCGGAAATATGGTGAATTGCCCGGGTCTTCGGTGGAATGGGATGGCCCGGATTGACCAGTCGGCTGCCGGATTGAAGGATCCGGCCGTTGTCGGACACGTCCGTCCAGCCGGTTTCACAGATGGCTCTGACCTTGTCTTCCGGGAGACCGGTCGTTTCAAAATCGACAACCCTTATTTTCACCGGCTTCGTCCTCTGCGAATGTTTCTGACCGGTCTGCCCGGAAAATCGGGGGCACTGAAAATCATATCGTTCCGCACTCGGCCGCCTTCAGCGCCGCGTCGACCTCTTCCGCCTTTGACGGATGGGGCACGAAGGCCCTGAGCAGGGCGAAGCCGCTGATTTCACCGGTTTCGATGACGATCAGGTCTTCAAGGTTTTCCGGCGGGTTCTCGCGCAGGATGGAGAGTTGTTCGGTGGTCAGCACCAGCATGGAAAGGCGCTCGGCGCCGGCGGTGCGGTTGTTGAGGCTGTAGACGGCCTCGCCGGCGGAATTGAACAGGCCGATGGACCAGAAGGACACGGGGATGCTGGCATCGAACAGCACCGGGCCGTCGGCGAGCCGGAAGCGGCAGGCGGCGTGTTTCATCGCCGGGTCGAGGTCGGGCAGGGCCTCCTGGCCGGGCCTGACGTCGGGCAGCAGGTTGAACTGCCGGTCTGTGCCGTAGCCGGCGATGTTGTCATAGGCGCTGTGTTCGACATTGTGGGGAATGCCGAGCACCACCAGGATATGAATGATCGCCGCCAGGCACAGCGTTGCCAGGATACCGACCGTCAGGGTGAAGCGGGGCGAAAGGGTCACGGGCAGCCCGTCCTTTCGATTACCGGCATGCTGACGCCGTCGAGGGCCGCACCTGTGGTAACCGGCGCATCGTAGAGCCGCAGGACGAAACGCAGGCCGTCGCTGGCGCTGGCTTTTGCGGCAAGCGGCAGCCAGTTGCCGGAATGAGGCGCGCGTGCCGCCGTGATCTCGAAGGTGCCGTCCGGCGCGCGCAGAAGGTTCTGGCTGGCGAGATGAACCCGGCCGGGCAGCGTCTCGACGAGATCGCCGTGCCCGTCGACGGCGGTCAGGGTCCAGAGCCGCGCCGACGGTGTCTGGCCGGCGATCCGGTAGACGCAGGTCGGATCGAGCTGGTGGCCGGCGCTGTCCACGCGGGCGACGAGCGCGAGGCCTTCGCCGCTGGCCAGCGGAATGACCGCGCCGCGGGTGTAGATGGCAACGGAATAGGGATCGGCCTCCGCCGTGCCCGCCTTCGGATAGGCGTGCCAGGGGCCGATGGTCACCGCGTCGAGCGGCTGTTCGCGCTCGATGACCAGATAGGCGGAGCTGATCCCCAAAAGCGAGGCCAGGATCAGGACCAGGGCGATCGCGGTCAGCGTGCGCAGGGGATGGCTGCGATAGGGGCGGATGATTCTCGGCAGCTCGCTTTCGTACCAGCCTGTCTCGCTGCCGGCCTCGCGGAGGGACGTCTCGCTCATTGCGCGGCCGCGTAATCGGTGGGGGCGGGGGAGGCGCCGGGAAGACTATCCGCCTTGGCACTGTTTTGTTCCAGGAGCTTCTGCAGGTCCTTGCCGATGCGCAACAAGAGATCCTGTGTGCGCCGTTTCAAGACACGTGGCTGCGGGGCTTCCGCGTCGTCGGCGGCGGCTGCCACCGGCGTTTCGCGCGCCAGTCTGGTAATGCTCTCCGCATCGACGCCGGGCATCCTGGCAAGCTCGATACCGTGATGGGCGAATTCCATGTATTTCTGCCAGGTCATCGCGGGCAGGCTGCCGCCGGTCACGCGCCTGGTCGAGGTGAAGTCGTCGTTGCCGAACCAGACGGCGGTGGTGAAATTGCCCGTGTAGCCGACGAACCAGGCGTCGCGATAGGCGTTGGTGGTTCCGGTCTTGCCGGCTGCGACCACGCCGTCGATCCGCGCCCGGCGGCCCGTGCCGTTCTCCACCACGTTCACCAGGATCTCGTTTATCTGGAGAACCTTGTCCTCCGGCAGTACCCGGTTTGGAGGCGGTTCGTCCCGCTCGCGCCGGTAGAGAACCTTGCCGTCGCTGTTGGTGACTTCCAGGATGGCGTAGGCAGGCGCCTTGAAGCCGCCATTGGCGAAGGTGGAATAAGAGGACGCCATATCGATCACCGTCACCTCGGAGGAGCCGATGGGCAGGGAAATGCCGTTTTCTAGTTCATGGGTGATGCCCATGGCGTAGGCTGTCTCGATGATCTTTTCCCGGCCGAAATCGAGCGAAAGGCGCACCGGAATGGTGTTGATCGACTTGGTGAGCGCGGTCCTGAGCGTGACCGGACCGCGATAGCTTCTGCCGTAGTTCCTGGGCGTCCAGTTGCCGATATAGACCGGCCGGTCGGGCACGATGCTGTCGGGCCCGTAGCCGTTCATGAAGGCGGTGATATAGACAAAGGGCTTGAAGGAGGAGCCGGGCTGGCGCAGGGCGTTAACCGCGCGGTTGAACTGGCTTTCGCCATAGGACCGGCCGCCGACCATGGCGACCACCGCACCGTCGGGGATCATCGAGACGAGCGCCGCCTCGCTGGCGTCGCGAAGCTTGCCGTTTTCCCTCAGTATCGTTTCGACCGCGAGATCCGCCTGTCGCTGCAGCGCCGGGTCCAGCGTGGTGCGCACCGTGACGATGCGGTCGCGGGCAAGCGCCGGGTTGCGGCGGGCGAGCTTCTTCACCTCGTCCAGAGCCCAGTCGAGGAAATATTCAGGCAACTGCTCCTGGGACCGGTCGACCGCAAGGGCCGGGTTGCGCCGGGCGCCGATCACCTGGCCCTCGGTCAGGAACCCGGCCTGGACCATGTTGGTCAGCACCTCGTTGGCGCGGGCACGCGCCGCAGGCAGGTTGATATGCGGGGCGTATTTGGTCGGCGCCTTGTAGAGCCCGGCGAGCATGGCGCTTTCGGCCAGCGTCAGTTCGCGGACATTCTTGTTGAAATAGAATTCGGCCGCTGCGGTTACCCCGAAAACGCCGCCGCCCATATAGGCCCGGTCGAGATAGAGTTTCAGGATTTCCTGCTTGCTGAGGTTCGCTTCCAGCCACAGGGCCAGATAAGCCTCCTTGATCTTGCGGATCAGGCTGCGCTCGTTGCTCAGGAACAGGTTCTTGGCGAGCTGCTGGGTGAGCGTGGAGCCGCCCTGGACGACACCGCCCGCGCGGGCGTTTTCCACCATCGCGCGGAAGGTGCCGACGAAATCGATGCCGAAATGCAGGAAGAACCGTCGGTCCTCGGTCGCCAGCGTGGCTTTCACCAGGCTGTCTGGAATTTCCTCCAGCGGCACGCTGTCGTTGAGAACGATGCCCCGGCGGCCGATTTCGTTGCCGAACCGGTCCAGGAAGGTGACCGCGAAATCGTCGGTGGTTTTCCAGTCGGCATAGCGGGTCGCCTCGAAGGCGGGCTGGGCGAAGGCCAGCACGACGATGAAGCCGGCGAGGCCATAGGTGAGCGCATCGGAGGAAAGCTCGGCGAGCGCCCGCCAGATGCCCTTTGCGCGGAAACGGCGCAGGAAGGCATCGTAGCCCTCGACGGTCCGGCGCACCACGGTGCCGCTCTTCCACAAGGCGGTGTCGACGAAAGCATCGATGCCGAGGAAGAACCGGCGGATACGGTCACGCTTGCGCGGCGGCGGATCGCCGGCGGTATCACTCGAATGCGGTTCGTCTGCCACGCGAACAGGTTCTCCGGACCAGAAGGAATGATGTCAAATTACCGGTTTTTTGCCTGCGTGAAAACCGGTTACGCGCAGCTCTCTTTATGAACCGCAGATTATTGATCTTTCTTAAAAATCCTGCACGGAAGGGGCAAAATGTCCGGTACCGGCTCCCGCGGTGGAAAAGCCGTTGAAATTCCGCACCGCTTGCCGCGTGCGCAGTAGCATGCTAGGCGCGCTTCTGATCCTTCTTCCACAACAGGCACAGACGACAGATGATACCGGAAAGTTCCAGACACGACCTGCCGTTCTGGAAAACCAAGACGCTGGAGGAGATGAGTTCTCCGGAGTGGGAATCGCTGTGCGACGGCTGCGCCCGTTGCTGCCTCAACAAGCTGGAAGACTGGGATACCGGCGAAATCGTCTGGACAGATGTCGCCTGCACGCTTCTCGACGGCGAGAGCTGCCGCTGCAAGGATTATGAAAACCGGGCGGCGACCGTGCCGGACTGTATTCAGCTGACGCCAGAGGAAGTGAAGACGCTGACCTGGCTGCCGCCGACCTGCGCCTACCGCCTGGTCCGCGACGGGCACGATCTCTACTGGTGGCACCCGCTTGTGTCGGGAGATCCGGAAACCGTGCATCAGGCCGGGATCTCCGTGCGCGGACGGACCGTGCCGGAGGACGGCATGGCGCTGGAGGATTACGAGCACCATGTGGTGAGCTGGCCGGGAGAGCTTCCGGAGAATTCCCGTTAACCTGCTGTGTCACCCTGCAAGCAGATAGGCTTCCAAATGCCTGCGCAGTCGCGCTTCGAGCGCGGTGCGGTCCGTGATCTGGTGGCTTTTCAGGAGGATTGCGCCGTGAACCATGAAGGCGATCAGGCCGTCGACCATTTCTTCCGGTGACCGGTCCTGTCTCAAGGCTGGCTTCATGCCGGCGGTTTCCTGCCAGGTCTTGAGGAACACGGCGATGTCGGCGTCGAGCGCGTCGAGGGTTGCGACGAATTCCGCGGCGCAATTGGGTTTCGTCACACCGATATTGTCCAGAAACAGGCGCAGGATCGTCGGGCTGTCCGTGATCACCGCGATGAAGGACATCATGCGGGTGAGGAGCATGCCGACCGGGTCGGACCGGCAACCCGCCGGAACGGTTTCCTCTTCCGCCGTGCTGCGCAGCGTGTTCAGCCTGTCCAGAAGCACATGGGACAACAGGCCATCCATGTCGCCGAAATGGGAAAAGACCGTGCCCTTGGCAACGCCGGCCTCCTGAGCGACGGCCTCTGCAGTCACCAGTTCCAGACCGTGCTTCCGGCTCAGGTCCCTGGCGGCGGCGAGCACCCGGGCCCTGGTGGCGATGCTTCGCTGCTGCGGTTTGCGTGTCATGATTTCCTGTTAAATTTGACCGCGGTCAAAAAATATCTTGACCCATCACAGAGGCGATGTCAAAAGTGACCGTGGTCAAATTTTGTGACAAAACCGCTCATTTTGGAGTTGGAATTTGAGATGACACGCATTCTTATCCTCGACGGCCATCCGGCCCATGACAGCTTCTGCGGCGCCCTGGCGGGAGAATATGCCGAAAAGGCCCGCGCCAAGGGGCATGACGTGCGCCTGCGGTACCTGTCGGCGATGGAATTCGATCCGGATTTCGGCGTTGCACGCTTCAAGGATGCGCGGCCGCTGGAACCCGATCTTCAGGCGTTGTGGGACGATATCGTCTGGTGCGAGCATTTCGTTCTTGCCCATCCGCTCTGGTGGGGAGGACTTCCGGCAAAGCTGAAGGGGGTCTTCGACCGGGTCCTGCTGCCGGGAAAGGCGTTCCAGTATGTCTCGGGCAAGCCTCTTCCCGAGAAACTGCTCAAGGGCCGGACATCGGAAGTGCTGGTGACATCGGATACGCCCGGCTGGTATTTCCGCTGGGTTTACGGGGCCGGCATCCGCAGACAGACCGAAAAACAGATCCTCGGCTTTTGCGGTCTGAAGCCGAAGGGCTATCACATGTTCTCGCCGATCCGGGGCTCCAGTGACGGCAGCCGTGCGAAAATGCTCAGCCGGGCAGGGGAGCTTGGCCGCAGGGCCGCGTGAAGATGCCCGACGACGGTCATTGCTTTGCGGCTTCCTTTCTGGCGGCTGCGTCGGCCTGCTGCTGTTCCAGGCCGTTGTGGAAGACGACGTAGTACTGGTAGATGTTACCGACATAATCGACCGGCTGACGGCCGATCCGGGAAGCGACGATCCATTCCACATTGCCGAACCATTTGTCCGGGTCATAGCCTTGCGCCTTGGCTTTTTCGCGAATCTCGCCGAAGCGGCTGGGGCCGGCATTATAGGCGGCCAGGGCAAAGAAGGTCTGGACCGTCCGATCTGACGCGAGATCGGGAAAATACCGGTCGGCCAGATAACGCAGGTATTTGACACCGGCCTGAACGTTCTTGTCGGGATCCGCCGCGACCCCCTTGATGTCGATTGGCGGGCCTTCGGCTGTTGCCGGTTTGATCTGCATGAGCCCGACGGCCCCCGCGCGGCTGCGGGCTTCCGGATCGAATTTGGATTCCTGATAGCTCTGGGCGGCGATCAGCAGCCAGTCGAAATCGAACTCCCTGCCGTATTTTTCAAAGGTTGCGTGGAATTTGGTCAGGTTTGCGTCGTAGCTCGCCGGGTGCAAGTCCTTCAAATACTCCGCTTTCTGCAGATACCGTCTGAAAATGATGTTGCCGAGCTGGCTGCCGTTCTTCACGGTCTTGGCGAAATCGTCGACTTCCTTCAGCAGACCGGGTGCGTTCTTGCGCACGGCTATGGCGATTTCGCCATCCGCGCGCAGAGCCGCCTGCGGATGCATTTTCAGGCCATCGAAGACGTCCAGCCAGAGTTCCGCCCTGAATTGTTCGGTGATCATCATCGGAATACCGCCGGCGGCGGTCATCTCCAGGAGATCCTCGTCTTCCAGCCGCTCGTCGGCGAAGACCAGCTTGACCGTTTCCTTGCCATCGCGTGCGAGCTTCTGGTTCAACGCATCCAGGCTTTCGGCATAGGAAGCGGATTTATGGACATAAACGGTCCGGCCCGACAGAGCCTCCGGTGAAGCGATGTCGGCCACAGATGCGGCCGTGACGGGGATCTCGCGGACGTTTTTGCGAAGCGGAACCGAAAAAGCCACGAGCTTGGCGCGGTCTTCCGTGACGGTCAGGTCGCCGAGCGCGATATCCCCGCGCCCCTGGACCAGATCGGTGAAGAGGTTTTCCCGTTCGGTCGGAATGAGGATCAGCTTGACGTCCCTGGTCTTCCTGCCGTGTTTCCTGTCTAGGTGTTTCGAGAATTCCTTCATCAGGTCGGCGTCTATGCCGCGTTGGACACCCTTGTCGATGAAATAACCCGTTTTGGAGAAGGGAACGAGCGCCCGGATATAACCACGTTTGACGAGCGCATCGAAGTCTCCCTGAAACGGCTCTTTCAGTCTTGCCTCCAGGGTGTCGGCGAGCGCGGTATCCGCGGCCCATGCCGGCGGCGCAGTGAGGGCCGGGAGGAAAAACGCGATCGCAAGGAACGCCGAACGCACGGAACCGGATGACAGGGAAAAAAGCGTCATATGAGCTTCTCGAAATAAAGACGTCCGAAGCCGAGGATATCCAGCCCAGTTTGTCCCAAGCTGGCCTGAAAGCCAATCCGGAAGGAGAGAGGGCGATCAGCCGCCGAAGCGCTCGCGCCATGTCGGTACCGGGTCGCCCGCGGCCGGCGACGCGTGATAGATGCCCCGGGCGATGGCGCGCGCCAGGCAGGAGGCGGCGGCGGCACCGATCTGCACCATGTCCTCGAGGCCGCTTTCCAGCCTGCGCTGCCCTGTCGAGAGCGCGAAGACAAGGTCTCCGTCGAGCGGTGTGTGGGCCGGCCAGAGCGCGCGGGCAAGTCCGTCGTGGGCCATGACGGCAAGGCGCTTGGCTTCGCCCTTGGTCAGTACCGCATCCGTCGCGACGGCGGCGATGGTGGTGTTGGCGCCGGCCTTGAGGCCATCCAGCTTGGTTCTGACAAACGTTGCGTCGGACGGAAACGGATGGATCGTGCCATGGCCGCCGAATTCATCGCCGATCTCGAAGGGGGCGGCCCAGAAATGGGGGCCGTCGCCGACCGTGGCGCGGCCGAGCGCATTCACCGCGACAATCGCGCCGACCGTGACGCCGTTTTCCAGAACGAGGGAGGCGGATCCCAGTCCGCCCTTGAGGTTGGCCGTTGTCGCGCCGGTTCCCGCTCCGACGGAGCCGAGCGGAAAATCGTGGCCGATGGAATCCAGCGCGGACCTACCCAGATCGCGGTAAGGCGCCGCCTGGCCCCAGCTCTTGTCGCCGCCGTTCAGGAGGTCGAACAGGATGGCGGTCGGCACGATCGGTACCCGGACCGGGCCGATCTCGAAGCCGTAGCCGAGCTCGGCGAGACGTCCCTGGACGCCCGCGCCGGCATCGAGCCCGAAAGCGGAGCCGCCTGCCAGCACCACGGCATCGATCTTTTCAACCGTCTGTTCGGGTTCCAGCAGCGCGATTTCCCTCGTGCCCGGCGCTCCGCCGTGGATCGCAACCGAAGCGACCGCCGGTTCGTCCGGGACGAGCACCGTCGCACCGGATTTCAGCTCCTGGTCGGAGGCATTGCCGATCTTCAGGCCGGGAACGTCGGTTATCAGATTGCGCAGGCCGGCCATGAAAAGTCAGTCCCGGTTAAACTGGAAGGGACACGAGTTTGATCTGCCCGCGCTCACGTGTCGAGGCTTTTATAGCCCCTGCGCACATAGATCAGCGACTTGCCCGGGCCGGTCATGCGCAGATCGGCGACCGTTCCGACGATGATGGAATGGGTGCCCATCTCGGTGATCGAGGCGACCTCGCAGTCGACGCTCAGGCGCGCGCTGTCGAGCGCCGGGCAGCCGGTGGCAAGCGGTGTCCAGTCAGCCTTGGCGAAGCGTTCGGGCATCTCCAGATTGTCCCGGCCGGCAAAGGTGTCGGAAATGCCCTGATGGTCGTGGCCGAGCGTGTTGAGGCAGAAGCACCGATTCTCAAGAATCGCACCGTGAATGCGCGTCTGCCTGTTGAGGCAGACGAGAATGCTTGGAGGCTCGTCGCTGACCGAACATGCAGCGGACACGGTTGCCCCCATGCGTCCGCCCGGGCCGTCGGTGGTCACGACGTGAACGGCGGTGGCAATACGGCTCATCGCTTCCCGGAAACTCTGGGCGTCAAGCGGCAGCTTGCCCTGGTCTTTGGGATCTGATGAGGATGAGGACATTCTGTCGGCTCCGTGGAACGGCGGCAGGGGAATCGGGTGAAGCTTCCCGCGCGGCGGAAGTTTATGGGTCCATGACCTGGGGTGCAATCGCACGGCGCTGGATGGCGTCACAACAGCGGGTGGAATCGGTTCCTTGGCGGGCAGCGCAGAAAAACATTATTCGCTGTATTTTTCAAAGCCCGATTGAGCCGCAATTGCGTACGGGATAGGGGTAGAGGACGAAAAAACCGGTGTCCTGGGGAGAGCGATGAAAAATCAGCGGCTTGCAGCAAGTATGGTCTTTCTGATCTGCGGTCTCCCGGCAACACCGTCGCTTGCCGATATCGCCATCGCCATTGCCGGACCGATGAAAGGCCAGTTCGCCGAATTCGGCGCGCAGATGCAGGCCGGCGCCGAACAGGCGGTGTCCGACATCAACGCTGCCGGCGGGGTCAATGGCGAGCCTCTGGTTCTCGAGGTGGCCGACGATGCCTGCGACGCCGAAACGGCCGTTGCCGTTGCCAACCAGATGATCGGCCGGGGCGTCAGGTTCGTTGCCGGGCACTTCTGCTTCAGCGCCTCCATCGCAGCCAGCGAAGTTTATGCGGATGCCGGCATCATCGAGATCTCCCCGGCGACGACCTTGCCGAAATATACCGACGAACGCCCGGGCGGCGGTATTTTCCGTCTGGCGCCGCGGGACGACCAGCAGGCAAAGCTTGCCGGACGTCTGCTGGCGGAGGAGTTCGGCGGCGCGCGTGTCGCGCTGCTTCACGACAAGACCGCCTACGGCAAGGGCCTTGTGGACGCGGTCAAGGCGGAGATGAACGAGCGGGGCAAAACGGAAAGCATGTCCTTCGGCTTCGATGCCGGGGCCGAAGATTACCGCAGTCTGGTCTCCCAGCTCGCGCTGGAAAACATCGGCGCCGTCTATCTGGGCGGCTATCATCCTGAAGCCGGACTGATCAAGCTTGAAATGAAACGCCAGGGACTCAACGCGGCGCTGATTTCCGGCGACGCGCTGATGACGGAGGAATACGCCCTGGTAGCGGGAGAGACGGCCGACGGTACTCTGCTGACTTATCCGGAAAATCCGCGTGACATGCCGTCCGCGCAAGCGCTGGTAAAGACGCTGGAAGAGATGGGCAAACCGGCGGAACGCTATGCCCTGACGACTTATGCGGCGGTCCAGGCCTGGGCGCAGGCGGCTGAGGCCACTGGCGGAACGGCCTATCGGGATGTTGCGGCGGCGCTTTCCGACGGCACGTTCGAAACCGTGCTCGGCGCGGTGTCCTTCGATCAAAACGGCGACAGCAACGTGCCGGCCTATGTCTGGTACGAATGGCGGGACGGCGAACCCAGGAAACGATAGTTCAGGTCTTGGAAAAAGAGAGCACGCGGCCCTGAGGGCGCGCGTGCTTCTTTCTGAGGAGGAGGATGTCCTTACCGGACTGCGGACTTATCCGCGCCGGCCGGTTCCGGTGATTTTCAGGTTGACCTTGTCGGCATAGATGGGCAGGCCGGCATCCATGCCGTAGAGGCTTCTGAAAAAGCCGCCCGAGACTTCGAAGCCGACACGGCCGTTCGAGGTGCCGGTGAGGGTGACCGTGAGCTTGGTGCGCTTCTTCTGGCCGCGGAGGCTGAGAACGCCTTCGACCTCGGCAGACGTGTTGCCGGTGATGCGGACCCGAGTGCTCTGAAAGCTGGCGACCGGATATTTCGCGACGTCGAACATGGCAGAGCTCTTCAGGAAGCCGGTGACCTTGTCGTTGTTGGTCCGGACGCTCGACAGATCGATCGTGACATTGACCCGGCTCTTTTCCGGCCGGTTCTGGTCGAGGATCATCTTGCCGGAGACCTTTTTGAACTGGCCGGTCACGGGACCGCGGCCGAGGACGCGGACCGAGAAGCCGGTGTCGATATGGGCTGGAGAGAGCACGTAGGTGCCGGTGATCGGACCGGCGGCGGCCGGCAGCGGAGCGGCCAGAAGCGCCACGGCGCATGCCAGGGCTTTCAGGGGTTTTGCGAAGCGGCTGGTGAAACCGGCCGGCATGGAAAGCGAGGAAATCATTTCAAGGTCCTTTACCGAAAACTGAGAGAACGGATCTGGCGGTGTCACACCGCGAAGTACGGAATGTCTGCTCTCTTGGGTGAAGCATTGCGGCAATTATCGCTTTTCCTACCGATCGACATAGTGCTCGCCGTCACAACGAAAACCGCCGCCTGAACATCCGGGGAAGTTGCGAGGCGCTGTTCTGCGGGACCGTCTCCGCCCGATGCCGCGGATGCAGGGTGTTAACCTTTTGGTAAGAAAGTGGCGGCGGGCGCGTTCATTCCGGAAAGTCAACGCTGTATCCTCCCGGAAAATTCCGGGAAAAGTTATGCGTCCGATCTCCTTGTTCCGCCTGATGGCGCCCGTGCTTGCGCTGTTGGTTTTATCTGCCTCCCCGCCGGAGGCTCATGCCGCCGAAATGATCGGGTTTTCGGATGCGAGGTTCCGGCCCGGAACGATCGTCATCAAAAACTCCGAGAAGCAGCTTTATCTGGTCCTGCGGGGAAACCGGGCGATCCGCTACAGGGTTGCGGTCGGCAGGCGGCAGAAAGCCTGGACGGGAACGGCAGAGATCACGGCGAAATACGTGAAGCCCGACTGGGCGCCTTCAGAAGAAGTCCGCCGGGATTTCCCGCACCTGCCCACCGTGATCCGCGGCGGCGCAGCGAACAATCCGATGGGGGTCGCCGCGATGACGCTCTCCAACGGCAATTACGCCATTCACGGCACCAATCGTCCGGGATCGATCGGCCGTGCGGTCTCCTACGGATGCATCCGCATGGCCAACCGGGACATCGAGGACCTGTTTCAGCGGGTCGGCGTCAGAACTCCGGTTGTGGCGCTGCCCTAGGCCGTACCACGCGCCCGGAGCCGGGTAACCGGCAGGATCTAGCATTCTGTTCGACTGCCATCGGAACGTTTCGCCTGTTTCGAATACTATTGTTTTTACAGTTCCTTAAAAGGAGCTCAAACAGGTTTCGGCCCTGTCGGGGCGGGCGCCGGCCTGTCAAAATCCTGTGGGAAGCTAGCGGATTGGAAATGACGCAGCGTCACTTGTTTGCTAAATGATCCGCGCCCTTAGAGACTTTTCACAACTGGCGGGCGAATACGTAGTTGCCCTATAATCCTTTTGTCTAATGCATCCTTTCCAGCGTTGCAGACGGTTCGTAGTGGCTGAACATGACCGATGGCGATCTGACAGATTTCGAAAGCTCCCTGTTTCACCAGCTCATTGGCTGCTCGGTGCTGCTCGTCGTCATCTTTGGATTGGCCCACAATGTTTTCCTGTCGGCCGGCGATCCGCTCACAGGGAAGCTGCCCTCGACGCACCCTCTGACGGCGGCCGGATTCCTGATTCTTGCAGGGGCGATCTTCTTCCGTGCGCAGTGGGACCGTTCTTTCTGGCTCAGGGGCAGCCTGTCGGGCGTGGTCATCGCGCTTTCGGGGCTGAGGATCCTGGAGGCCCTGCTTCCCGGACAGTTGTTCGTCTTCGCTGGCGGACCGATGACGGCTGCTCTGGAAACGGCGGGGCTTTACGGCCGGTTTTCCGTTGAGAGCGCGCTCTTCCTGATCTGTGCTTTCGGATATGAACTGAACCGGGACCAGCACCTCGTGATCCGTCTGCTGACGGTATCCGGCGCTCTTGCCGTGCTCTCCCTCGGACTGGTGGAAACCGTTTTTTCCTTTTTCCTGTGGGGCAACGAACTGTCCCTCATCACGCAGATCGCGATGCTGCTGGTCTCGATGGACCTGCTCTTCCGGATGCGGAGCCAGGTGCCTTTCCGCGGTGTCTTGCAGGCAAGCCGCTCGTCTTTCTTTTTCCAGTTCACGGCGCTGGCCCTCTACCTCCTGCCAATGATCATCGGTGCGGTGCTGCTTCACAAATACGATGTCGCCCCGGGCCAGCGGGCACCGTTAGAACTGGTGTTTGCCGGAACGAGCTGGCTGCTGCTTTGCCTTTCCTTCGTTCTTGGAACTTACCTGGACAAGCGCAAAGAGGACGGCAGCGCCTATCAGAGCTGCAGCGGAGACGACGGGCGTGACTGGCGCGGTGGCGGCTACCGGGATTACCACGGCTCTGACCGGGATTTCTGACCAAAGATCTCTGGCCAAGATCTCTGGCTGGGCCCAGGCCCGCGTTACAGCCAGTTGCGGGGCTTCGACGCCGCCGGAGGGCGTGCGCCGGAGAGGGCGTCCACCAGGTCGGAAACGGCATCGAGGGAGTGGACGGACCGGAATTCGTCCACGTGGGGCAGCATGGCGCGGATACCCTTGGCCTTGGCCTCGAAGCCCTCGAAGCGGAGCAGCGGATTGAGCCAGATCAGGCGGCGGCAGGAACGGTGCAGCCGGTCCATCTCGCGTTCCAGGTCCTCGTCCGTGTCCCGTTCGAGGCCGTCGGTGATCAGGAGCACGGTCGGCTGGCCGGAGAGGACGCGGCGCGACCAGTGCCGGTTGAAGTCGTGCAGGGCGGAGGCGATCCTCGTGCCTCCGGACCAGTCCCTCACGCCGTCCGAGCAGGCTTCCAGTGCCTCGTCCGGATCCTTCATCCTGAGCTGGCGGGTGACATTGGTCAGCCGCGTGCCGAACAGGAACGTGTGCACGTCGCGCCGTTCGGCGGTCAGCCCGTGGAGAAAATGCAGAAGCAGGCGCGAATACTGGCTCATGGAGCCGGAAATATCGCACAGCGCGATAAGGGGCGGGCGTTTCTCGTCGGATTTGCGGAACTTGAGGTCGATGATGTCGCCGCCGGCCCGCATGGAGGCGCGCAGTGTCCGGCGCGGGTCGATCCGGCCCCTGGCCGCCGTTTTCAGCCGGCGCAGACGGATCCTGTCCTGAGGCATGGTCATCGTGCGCAGGGCCCATTTGGCCTCGGCGATCTCCTCGGCGGTCATCTGGGCAAAGTCCTTGGTCTGCAGCAATTCCTTGCCGGAGACCGTGAATTTGGCTTCCACTTCGATTTCCGGAACCGTTTCCTGCGAGGCGCGTTCCCTGGCGGCCTGAAAGGCCTGCGAGACGCGGGTCTGTCCGGCCTTGGGCTTTTGCGGTTCGCCGCGCGGCGGGGCGACGGGGGAGAGGATCGCCAGCATCTTTTCGATCAGGCCGCGGCTCTGCCAATAGATCCGGAAGGCTTCATCGAACAGCACCCGATGCTCGCGCTTGCGCACGAAGACCGCGTGCAGCGTCCAGTAGAGATCGTCCCGGCTTTCGATGCCCGACACCTCGACGGCGTTGACCGCGTCCACGACGGAGGCAGGGCCGACCGGTATTCCCGCCTTACGCAGCGTGCGGGCGAAATAGACGATATTGTCGGTGATGCGCGAACGCGCTTCAGGAGACGCTGACACGGGAGCCTCCGGTCTGCAAAGACGAAGCGCCCGGGATTACCCCCCTCTCTAACCTTCCCCCACAAGAGGGCAGGGGGGAGGATCTGTTTGCTTCCGGGGTCATGGGCTAGATCGCCGGCATGGATTGCTGGTGCGGGGCTTCCTTGCGGATCTCGTCGATCATCTGCCGGGCTTTGGAACCGCGCACGCGCTCGATGTCGTCCTGGTATTTCAAAAGAACGCCGAGCGTGTCGGAAGCCATGTCCGGATCGAGGGCGATTTCGTTGAGTTCGGAAAGCGCCGTTGCCCAGTCCAGGGTTTCGGCGACGCCGGGCTGCTTGAAGAGGTCTTCTTCGGCTCGCAGTTTCTGCACGAAGGCGACGACTTCCGCCGCCAGACGTTGCGCGGCACCCGGTACCTTGCGGCGGACGATTTCCAGCTCGCGCTCCGCGTCCGGATAGTCGACCCAATGATAGAGGCAGCGGCGCTTCAGCGCGTCGTGGATCTCGCGCGTGCGGTTGGTGGTAATGACGACGATCGGCGGCTCTTCCGCCTTGACGGTTCCGAGTTCCGGAATGGAAACCTGATTGTCGGCAAGCACTTCCAGAAGAAAGGCCTCGAAAGCCTCGTCAGCCCTGTCCAGTTCGTCGATCAGGAAAACGGGAGGGCCGGAAAGGGAAGGTTCGAGCGCCTGCAGGACCGGACGCTTGATCAGGAAGCGCTCGTCGAAGATCGATTTGGACAGTTCCGTATGGTCGGTATCGCCGGATGCCTCCGACACCCGGATTTCGACCATCTGGGCGGTGTAGTTCCATTCATAGACCGCGGAGGCGATGTCGAGACCTTCATAACATTGCAGCCGGATGAGGTCGCGCCCGAGCGTGGAGGCGAGAACCTTGGCGATCTCGGTTTTTCCAACGCCTGCTTCGCCTTCGAGAAAGAGCGGCCGCCTCATCCTGAGGGCAAGGTGCAGAACCGTTGCCAGCGACCGGTCCGCGACATAGCCCGCCTGGTCCATCAGTTCGAGCGTGTCGTCAATGGAATCGGGAAGGGGTATCGGGCTCATAGATCCTCCAATGCGCCGGTGTTTTTCAAAAGTTATATAGAAGGATGCTCAGGGAGAACATGCCCCGGAAGGCACCAAATGGTGATCCCAGTGTTAGCGCCATTTCCGTATGAGGGTATGACCTAATGTGTTTCTTTTCGCGGAGCTTCTATAAAAAGGCAAATCGATTCATGGGAAGGAGAGGTCCGTGCTGAACTGGAAATCGTTATCAGGGGCGGCAATCATCGCGGCAACCGGCGGCTACGCGCTGGCCTCGGACGGGTCTTATCCGACGGATGCCGCCAGTCTGGCCGCAGGGCGGGAACTGGCCGAAATCCACTGTGCCGCCTGTCACGCTGTGGCGACGGACGATGAAAGCGCGGAAGCCGGTGCGCCGGCGTTCAGGGACCTGTCCGTCCGCTATCCCCTGGAAAGCCTGGAAGAGCCGCTTGCGGAAGGAATTGTCACCGGTCACGACAATATGCCGGAATTTGCCTTCGAACCGGATGACATCGACGACTTTTTGGGTTACCTGACCTCCATCCAATCCAAATGAGCAGCCTTCCGGGATCTGTTAGCAGTTGTGGGAGAGTGCTGCCAAAGTATTGTTTATAAACAATATTCCTTCTAAAGTCGGGTTTGGTTAACCGGTTTTCCGTGACACTCTTTCTTTGCAACAAAGAAAGGATTGGCATGAAAACCAGCTCAGACTTTGAAAAGCGGCTTCTCGGTTACGGCCTGCTGACGGCCGAAATCCTTTACAGGCTCCCCGATCATCCGAAGCTGCTGCAAAGCTTTCTCTGGCAGACGGAAGACCTGGCCCCGAAATTTCCCGAATTGGGCCGGTTCCTCCGGTTCTGGGAACAGGAAATCGAAGGCCGTATTCACTCTGTGCGCATCGCCCATCAAAATCTCGTCACGCCGATGGATTTCCACTACGCCGACGGCGAGATCGTGGTGCACTGAAATATCCGGGCCGTTCAGCGGCGCACGGTAAGGCCGAGGCCTTCGCCGTCGCGCATCACGCCCCGTGACTGGCTGGTGAAGTCCGATCCGTCGCCTTCATGCAGCACAAAGCCCGGCAGAAGCCGCAGGGGCGCCTTGCTGGCGCGGATGGCGCGGATCAGGACGCGGGTGGCCGCAGCGTCCGGGCGCGGGCGCAGCGGAATGACGTCGATCGAGCCGAAACGGCCCTTCAGCACATTGAGTAGGTCCGGCAGGCCGTCGGCGCGGAAGATCACGGTGAGGCTGCCGCCCTCCCGGATGATGTCCGTTGCGGTTTTCGCCCAAGGCTCCAGGCCGCGTTCGTCCAGCATATGGGCGCCGGCGCGCGCTTCGCTGGGGGAGGCGCGGAACCTTTCCGCCTCGTAGTAGGGCGGATTCATGATGGCGTGATCGGCCATGGAGGGCGTGAGCCCGGCCGCGTGGCGCACGCTGCCCTTGGCGGTGATGTCCGCCTCCAGGAGCGATACCCGGTCCGCGAACCCGGCGTTTTCCGGATCTTCCAGTCCGCGCCCGGCAAGGGCCAGGACCTCGGGGTCCATTTCAACCAGCGTGACCGCGATGCCGGGCAGGCGGGCCGCGGCGCAAAATCCAGCCGTTCCGACCCCGGCTCCCAGATCGACCACATGGCCGTGCGTGCCGTCCGGCAGGGCGGCGGCCAGATAGACCGCGTCGAGCCCCGCCCGGTGCCGGCCGCGCCGGGGCTGGTGCACATGGACCTTGCCGCCCAGAAAGGCGTCGCGGGTCGTCTCAGCGGGCTCCGCTGCGGACGGCGTGCTCATGGGGTGCCGCCGGTTGCCGGCCGCAGTTCGTGTTCCAGGCCCGCCTCGCGCACCAGCATGCGCGCTTTCTGGATCTGGTCGGAATGGACCAAGATGCGGCGGGGAATGATTGCCAGCGAGCCTTCCAGAATGCTCATGTTTCCGTCTGCGACAAAATGCTTGATGCCGGCTTCCTCCAGGATCGATTCCAGAAAGGAAATAAGGACGGGATCGTTTGTTCTGACGAGTTCTTCCATTCGTTTCCCGGCGTTAGCTGCTTGGAAAAAGCGGTGCCGAAGAGCATCACTTCAGATTGGTTTACAGCAAAACCCGCCGAATGTGGCATTTCAACAGTTTGTCCACGGATTGGCGTCTTGCCCCGGGCGCAATCGCAACATATTGTCCGCTCAAAATATTCAGGGGAGTGCCATTAGTGGCCTTTGTTGCGACTTTATCAGACAGTCAACCGCGGCGTCCGAGCATTCAATCTCTCGTGGACCTCGTGTCGGCAGGCATGGACGATGTCAACGAGCTGATCCTCTCCAAGGCAGGGTCCAATGTCGAGCTGATCCCGGAGATCGCCAAGCACCTGATCTCGTCCGGCGGCAAGCGCCTGCGTCCGATGCTGACCCTTGCCTGCGCCGACATGTTCGGCTACCGGGGCGACGGCCATGTCACGCTGGCGGCCAGCGTGGAGTTCATGCACACGGCGACGCTGCTTCATGACGATGTCGTCGACGAAAGCGACATGCGCCGCGGCAAGCTTGCCGCCCGCAAGCTCTGGGGCAACCAGGCCAGCGTTCTGGTCGGCGACTACCTGCTCGGCCAGGCCTTCAAGATGATGGTGGATGTCGGCTCGCTGGAGGCCCTGCGCATCCTGTCCTCCGCGTCCGCGATCATCGCCGAAGGCGAGGTGCTCCAGCTCGGGGCCGCCAAGAACATCGCCACCAGCGAAGCGGACTATCTGCGCGTGATCGAAGCCAAGACCGCGGCCCTGTTTGCCGCCGCCGCTGAGGTCGGGCCGGTGATTGCCGGGCAGAACGAACAGATGAAACAGGCCGCGCGCACTTACGGCATGGAACTCGGCTATGCCTTCCAGCTCGTCGACGACGCCCTCGACTACGGCGGCACGTCCGCAGATCTCGGCAAGGATGTCGGCGACGACTTCCGCGAAGGCAAGATCACCCTGCCGGTCGTTCTGGCTGTCGCCCGCGGCACGGACGGCGACCGGACGTTCTGGAAACGCTGCCTGGAAGGCGAGGACATCGAGGACGGCGACCTGGAGCAGGCCATTGAACTTCTGAAAAAGTACGACGCCCTGTCCGACACGGTGGACCGTGCCCGCAACTACGGCGACAAGGCCCTGAAGGCCCTCGACCCGATGCCGAAGGGATCGCATAACGATGCCCTTGCGGACGCGGTTGCTTTCTGCATCTCACGTGTGAGCTGATTTCTGTAAATAATTGGTTTTCAGTGATTTTACTTGAAAATTCTGAGGGGGCTATCGCTCCGGATTTGCGGTGAACCTAAGGTATTTTCTCCGTGTCCTCCCCGCAAAAGCGGGGACCCAGGACTGTTCATACTTTTCTGCGCTTCGAAATCACCAAGTTCGAGGATCCTGGTTCCCCGCTTTCGCGGGGAGGACAGCAATAAGTCTTGTCGGCGCTCCAGCCTGGAGGAACCACGCGCCACCGACGGCGGTTGCGGGCTTGGCAGTACGATCTCTTACGAAAGCGGCCCCGAAGCGATCCACCATTCGGGGTGTTCGGTTCTGAGGCCGCGCTCGATGTCCAGCATGTCTTTCGGCTCGCACAGGCCGAAACAGGTCGCTCCGGAGCCGGACATGCGGGCCAGTTCGATGCGGCTGTCGGTCTCCAGGGCGGCGAGGATTTCCCCGATCGGGCCACAGAGCCCGATGGCCGGTTCCTGCAGGTCGTTGCGGCAGCTTGCCAGATAGCCCGCGAGCTGGCCCAGGGTCTCGAATTTCTCGGGAACCAGCGGCAGAGCCGGATTGTCGCGCCGGGTCATCGACTTGAAGACCTCCGGTGTGGAGACGCCGACCTTCGGGTTCACCAGCACGATGCCGCAGGGCGGCAGCTCGGGCCCGGGGTCCAGTTCGTCGCCGATGCCGCGCATGATCTGGGGCTCGGGAAACAGGCACACGGGCACGTCGGCACCGAGCGACAGCGCCAGGGCGTGAAGCTCTTCTTCCTGCAGATAGGTGCCGCTAAAATCCTCCAGAAGGCGCAGCGTGGTTGCGGCGTCGCTGGAACCGCCGCCGATCCCGGAGGAGACGGGGAGGCGCTTGGTGAGCGTCAGGCGGATGCCGGGGTTGGGAATGTCCGCCTTGTCCGCAAAGGACCTGACCGTTTTCAGGATCAGGTTGTCATCCGTGGGGCCTTCCAGGTCGCGCGCGAACGGGCCCTCCAGAACGAGTTCCAGCTTTTCCGCGGATTGAAGCGCGATCCGGTCGCCGATCTGCGGAAAGACCACGAGCGAATCCAGCAGATGGTAGCCGTCCGGGCGCTGCCCGGTGATGTGCAGGGCCAGGTTCACCTTGGCGCGGGCAAGTTCCACCCGCTGGGAGGGAGGGTGGACAGGAGCCATGCCGCTGCCTGTCAGCCGCCGTTCTTGTCGTTCTCGGCCTTGGCGGCGTCGGTCACCGGCGTTTCCGGCATGCCGTTCGCGATCTTGTCGAGGATCTTCGGCAGTTCCTTGTCGTCGGGACCGAGATCCCGGGCATGGTTCCACTGGAATCGGGCCTCGTTGCGGCGGCCGACCCTCCAGTAGGCGTCGCCCAGGTGGTCGTTGATGACCGGATCCGCCGGACGCAGCTCGATTGCCCGTTCAAGTTCCTTGACCGCTTCCTCGTAACGGCCGAGGCGGTAATAGACCCAGCCCAGGCTGTCGACGATGTAGCCGTCGGTCGGGCGCAGCTCGACCGCGGTCTTGATCATGTTGAGCGCTTCGTCGAGTTTCAGGCCCTGATCGACCAGCGAGTAACCGAGATAGTTGAGGACCAGAGGCTGGTTGTCGTTGAGTTCCAGCGCCTTGCGAAAATCCGCTTCCGCCAGGTCCCATTTGCCCAGCCGTTCGCGGCTGATGCCGCGGAAATAAAGCAGCAGCCAGTGCTGGGGCTGCAGTTCGGCGATGGTATCGAGACCCTTGGTGTAGGTTGCTTCCGCATCCTCGTAGATCTCGTGGGAGCGCAGGATGTTGCCGAGCGCGATAACGGCTTCCAGATCCGACGGGTCCTGGTCGATCAGCTTCTGCAGATGCGCACGGGATTCGTCCAGCTTTTCGAGGGAATTGTAATTCAGCCCGATCTGGATTTCTGCCTCGCGCTTCAGAACGCTGTCGTCCGGCACCTTGGAGAGGGCTTCGATGGCCCGCTCGGCCTGATCCATGCGCTCGAAGACGGCGCCGAGCGCAATGGCGGCGAATTCCGCTTTCGGGTCCAGATAGAGCGAGAGCTGCAGATAGGAGGTCGACAGTTCCTCGCCGCCGTCGCGGCCGATCACCGCACCGAGGCCGTAGAGGATTTCCGCCATACCCTGGGCCGGATCGGTGACCATCGGCGGTATGACCGCGCCGCTCTGCAGCACTTCGCGTGTCTGGTCGAGCTTGGGATGGCCGCGGAACTGCTGGTCGTACTGATCGAGAATGTCGAACGCATCCTTCTGCCGGCCGTTGGCGGCGAGAATGCGGGCATAGGCGTCGACGACGCGTATGGCGCCCTGGTCGATCTCATAGGCGCCTTCGATCGCCTCGAGGGCTTCCTGGTTGCGCCCGGCGGCAAACAGCAGATGGGCCTTGTGGGTGGCCTTGAATACCTCGAACCAGTCCGGGCCGCTCAGGTTGTCGATCGTCTCGATCGCTTCGTCGATCTTGCCGCTGCCGTAAAGGGCCCAGGCGCGGGAAATGCCGATGGAGAGCTGCGCGAGAGGGCCATTCCTGCCCTTGGAGAGCGCCTTGTCCGCTTCCTCGTAGGCGCCTTCCACCATGCGCTGTCCGCCGAGGGCAAGCTGGGCAAGGAAATTCTGCAGCCCGCTGTTTTCCATTTCGTCGGCGTAAACCACGGCCTGTTCGACGTCGCCATTGGCGAGCTTGAGAAGGAACGTACGTTCCAGGAGCATGGTATTGGACGGATCGGCGGCCAGCGATTCCTCATAGAAGGCGGCGGCCTGGGCGTAATCCTTCTGGAACCCGGCCAGGCGCCCGGACAGATAGCTGCCGGACAGCGTGAAGGGAAGATCGGAGGGGGTGCCGAAGGTCTCCGGTTCCGCACTGGTTTCAGCTACGGCGGCGGCCGGAAGAAGGGCGATCACGCTGACCAGCGCAAGGAGCTTCAGTTTGAACGGCCTGCGGTCCATTTTGGCAACGGCGCCGGTCACTTGTGTCATCATTCCTCGCACTTCCGGTAGCTGAACAGGTTGAATTGCTGCTTATTACCTTTGACAATGGCGTCTTTAAGGCTGACCGGCAAGGCGGGCGGGATAACTTTCTGCGGGTTTAAATCCTTTTGATTTTGCCGAGCGTTGGAAATCTTCAAACTCGGGGCGGCAGGAAACCGCTTTCCGCCAAAAAGGGCTTGAAGACGGTCATTTGCCGTAGCAGGAATGTGGTATGCAATTTTGACGGGGCGGGAAGTTCCTGCGTGACGCGAGGAGAGGTGAAATGGCCAAGTGGGTCTACAGTTTCGGCAACGGGTCTGCGGAAGGTGCTGCGGAAATGCGCAACCTTCTCGGTGGAAAAGGCGCCAATCTTGCCGAAATGAGCAGCCTCGGCTTACCGGTTCCACCGGGTTTCACCATCACCACGGAGGTGTGCACCTGGTTCTACGAGCACGAACACTCCTACCCGGATATGCTCGCGGCCGAAGTCGAGGAGGCGCTGAAAAAGATCGGTGCGGCAACCAACCGCACCTTCGGCGACCTCGAGCGCCCGCTTCTGGTTTCGGTCCGCTCCGGCGCGCGGGTTTCCATGCCCGGCATGATGGACACGGTGCTCAATCTCGGCCTCAACGACCGGACCGTCGAGGCCCTGGCCAGGGAAGCGGGCGACCGCCGTTTCGCCTATGACAGCTACCGGCGTTTCATCCAGATGTATTCCGATGTTGTGCTCGGCCTCGACCACCACGAATTCGAGGAAGTCCTCGAGGACCACAAGGAGCGCAACGAACTGACGCTCGACACCCAGATCGACGCGGATGCCTGGGTGGGGATCATCGAGAAGTTCAAGGCGCTGGTGGAAGAGGAGCTGCAGAAGCCCTTTCCGCAGGATCCGCAGGAACAGATCTGGGGCGCGATCGGAGCGGTTTTCGGCTCCTGGATGACGCCGCGCGCGGTCACCTACCGGCGTCTGCACGATATTCCGGGGTCCTGGGGAACCGCTGTCAACGTCCAGGCAATGGTCTTCGGCAACATGGGCGAGAATTCGGCAACCGGCGTCGCCTTCACCCGCAATCCGGCCACAGGCGAGAACGCGCTTTACGGCGAGTTCCTGGTCAATGCCCAGGGCGAGGACGTGGTCGCCGGCATCCGGACACCGCAGGACATCACCGAGAAGGCACGCCAGGAGGCCGGTTCCACCAACCCGTCGCTGGAAGCCCTGATGCCCGAGGCATTCGCCGAGTTCCAATCCTACTGCTCCAGGCTGGAAGCCCATTACAAGGACATGCAGGACCTGGAATTCACTGTCGAGGAAGGCAAGCTCTGGATGCTGCAGACCCGTTCGGGCAAGCGCACGGCGAAGGCCGCCCTCAAGGTGGCCGTCGACATGGTTGCCGAAGGACTGCTGACCGAAGAGGAGGCGATCGGCCGGGTCGAGCCCGCCGCGCTCGACCAGCTGCTTCATCCGACCATCGACCCGGAGGCCGAACGCGACGTTTTGACCACCGGACTGCCCGCGTCGCCCGGCGCGGCCTCGGGCGCCATCGTCTTTACCTCCAATGCTGCCGAGGAGGCCAAGGCGGACGGCAGGAAGGTGATCCTGGTGCGGGTCGAAACCAGCCCGGAGGACATTCACGGCATGCATGCCGCCGAAGGCATTCTGACCAGCCGGGGAGGGATGACCAGCCACGCGGCGGTTGTCGCCCGCGGCATGGGCAAGCCCTGCGTCGCCGGTGCAGGCGGGCTGCGCATCGACTACCGCAACGGCGTGGTCAACGCCGGCGGGCGACAGCTCAAGGAAGGCGACATCATCACCATTGACGGAGCGACCGGCCAGGTTCTCTTCGGCGAGGTCACCATGCTGCAGCCGACGCTCTCCGGGGATTTCGGCACCCTCATGGGCTGGGCGGACAAGGTGCGGCGCATGAAGGTGCGCACCAATGCGGAAACCCCGCAGGACGCCAAGGTCGCCCGCGATTTCGGCGCCGAAGGCATAGGTCTTTGCCGGACGGAGCACATGTTCTTCGAGGGCGAGCGGATCGTTTCGGTGCGCGAGATGATCCTCGCCGATTCCGAGGACGGCCGCCGCGCGGCGCTCGCCAAGCTCCTGCCGATGCAGCGCCAGGACTTCATCGAGCTTTTCGAGATCATGCATGGCCTGCCGGTGACCATCCGCCTGCTCGACCCGCCGCTGCACGAGTTCCTGCCGAAATCGGACGAGGAACTTGCGGAAGTCGCCAGGGCGATGGGAACCGATCCGGAGCGGCTGCGCGACCGGGCGCTCGCCCTTGAGGAATTCAACCCGATGCTCGGCCACCGGGGCTGCCGTCTGCTGGTTTCCTATCCGGAGATCGCGGAAATGCAGGCGCGGGCGATTTTCGAGGCCGCCGTGGAAGCCGCGAAAGCGACCGGTGCCCCGGTCGTTCCGGAAATCATGGTGCCTCTGGTCGGCCTGAAAAAGGAACTGGATCTCGTTCGCCAGAGCATCGAGGCGATGGCCGAGGCGGTCATGAAGGAAACCGGCACCGAACTAACCTACCAGATCGGAACCATGGTCGAATTGCCGCGCGCGGCGCTGAAGGCGGCTGAAATCGCCGGGTCCGCGGAGTTCTTCTCCTTCGGCACCAACGATCTTACCCAGACTACCTTCGGCATTTCGCGCGACGACGCCGCCTCGTTCCTCGGCACCTACATGATGAAGGGCATCATGGAGCAGGATCCGTTCGTGTCGCTGGATCGGGAAGGCGTCGGCGAACTGATCCGCATCGGTGTCGAGCGCGGCCGTTCCACGCGCCCGGACATCAAGCTCGGCATCTGCGGCGAGCACGGCGGCGATCCGGCCTCCATCGGCTTCTGCGAAACGGTCGGGCTGGATTATGTGTCCTGCTCACCCTTCCGGGTGCCGATCGCCCGGCTCGCAGCCGCTCAATCGGCCATGAAGAAGAAATCGGGCTGAACGCGCCGGGACGACAGTGTGAGCGGATCTTTTCCTTCCCTGGAAGAGCTGCGTGCCGGCGGCAAGCGGCTGCTTGCGCGGGTTCTCTCCAGGCTGGAGACCCGGGCCGGGGAAGCGGACACCGCAGCGTTTCTGGACAGGATCTGCGCGGATCCCCGCGCCGAGGTCATCGGCTTGACGGGGCCGCCCGGCGTGGGCAAATCCAGCCTGACCGACGCGCTGATCAAGGCCTACAGGGCGGAGGGACAAAAGCTTGCCGTTCTGGCGGTCGACCCGTCCTCGGCCCTGACCGGCGGCGCGCTGCTCGGCGACCGGACCCGGCTCAAGACCGATCCCGACGACGATGATGTCTTCGTGCGCTCCATGGCCGCGCGAGACCGGCTGGGCGGTTTGTCCGATCATGCGGTCGCAGCCATCGCCGTGCTGAGGGCCGTCTGCGACCGGGTGATCGTGGAAACGGTCGGCATCGGCCAGTCGGAAGGCGACCTGAAGCAGGCCGTCGATACGGTCGTGCTGTGCATTCAGCCCGGTTCCGGCGACAGCCTGCAATTCATGAAAGCCGGCATCATGGAGCTACCGGACGTGGTCGCCGTGACCAAGGCCGACATGGGCGCACTCGCGCGCCGGGCGGCCTCGGACGTCCGGGGGGCCCTGTCTCTGAGTGAAAGCGGAAGCCGGTCCTGGCAGGTGCCTGTCTGCGAGGTGTCGGCCCAGACAGCGCAGGGCATCGAGGCTCTTGTCGCGCTCACCGCCCGGCACTACGCCCATCTGGCGGAAAGCGGTACGCTTACGCTCCGCCGCCGGCAGCAGCACGCGGCATGGTTTGACGACATGGTTCGGGCGGCGTTCGGACAGACGGGGCTGCTGTTGGCTGCCGGAGATCAGAACGGGACATGGAGCGAAAGGGCCAAAATCGCGCCGTTCACCAGTTTCGCGTCTTTTTCGAGGGAACTGAAGCACCGATTGGGAATCTGAGGCCGGCGGCTCCCGAATGCCCGGAACGGCTTCAGGAGTTCATCCCGCCCGGCGCGGCTGGTAGCTGAGATCCGTGCCGAAACCGGCGCCGCCTTCACCGTTGAAGTCTTTCAGGAATGCCGTCAGGTCCGTGTCGGAAAGCGGCCTGGAAATGAAGTAGCCCTGCATCCGGTGGCAGTTGTGGGCCTGCAGGAACCGGATCTGTTCCGCCGTTTCGATGCCTTCGGCGACGATGGTCATGCCCAGCGCCTTGCCGAGCTGGATGATGGAGACCAGAATGGCTTCGGCTTCCGGATTGCCGTCCATGTCGGACAGGAAGTCCCGGTCGATCTTGAGCGTGTCGAAGGGGAAGCGGCGCAGATAACTCAGGCTGGAATATCCAGACCCGAAATCGTCGAGCGCGACCTTCACGCCGAGATTCTTCAGCCGGCGCAGGGCCTTCAGGACGGAATCGTTGCGTCCGGCGAAGACGCTTTCGGTCACCTCGATCTCCAGGCGCTGCGGCGGCAGGTTGTTGGCGGCCAGGATCGCCATGACCTTTTCGACGAAGCGCGGGTGCTTGAACTGGTTGGGCGACACGTTGACCGACACGACGACGCCCGGCCAGTCATGCGCCTTGGCGCAGGCCTTGTTCAGCACCCAGATGCCCAGGTCGTTGATCAGCCCGGTTTCCTCGGCGACCGGGATGAACTGGGACGGGGCGACGACCGTGCCGTCCGCCTTTGTCCAGCGGGCCAGGGCCTCGACCGACACGATCCGCTTGGCGTCGGTATCGGATTGCGGCTGATAGGCGAGATCCAGCTCGTCGTTCTCGAGCGCCAGCCGGAGTTCGCGCGACAGCCGGTCCTTCGACTGAACGTGATGTTCCATGTTCGGTTCGAAGAAGGTGCGCCTGTTGCGGCCGTTGGCCTTGGCGTCGTAAAGGGCGATATCCGCCTTGCGCAGCAATTCGTCCGGCTCGCCGCCGTCCCTGGGAGCGACCGCGACGCCGATGGACAGGCTGGCGAACAGCTCGCGCCGGCCGATCATGATGGGCCGGCCGATTTCGTCCTGAACCTGATCCAGGATGTATTCAAGCCATTCGTCGTCTTCGCTGTTCTTCAGAACCATGGCAAATTCGTCGCCGCTGATGCGTGCGACGATGCCGCTGTCCGGAATGACGCGCTTCAGCCGCTGCGCAACCGCGACGATGACCATGTCGCCGGCGGAGTGTCCGAGCGTGTCGTTGATGTCCTTGAAGTGGTCGAGGTCGATATAGACCACGGCGGTGTTGGTTCCGTTGCCGGCGCTTTCTTCCAGGGTGTCGCACAACAGGGCATGAAAGGTCGCCCGGTTGGGAAGTCCGGAAAGGGCGTCGTGTCGGGCTGCATGAACCGCCTTGGCCTCGCTTCTTGCGAGCCGCCTCGTCATCTGGCGGGTGAAAGCGATCACCGCGATCACCACGGCGGCGATCATGAAGGCGGCCAGTGCAAGGAACGGATTGATGCGGTTGAGCATCTGGCTGCCGGGGAGATTGGTCTGCCAGGCGATGACACCGATATCCTGGCCGCGCGGCGAGCGGAGATGATAACGTCCGACACCTGCGCGGTCGGTCTGGGCGCTGGCCAGCACGAATCCGTCCAGCCGGGACATCTCCGAAATTTCTTCCAGTTTCTCGCCGCGCAGGGGGACCAGGCTGACGAGCGTTGCCGGAGCATGACGTTTTGCCGAAATGGACAGGATCTGCGGCACAACCGCGGCGGCGCTGAAGAGATAGGGCTCGCCCCTGATGGAAACGATGCCGGTTTCGGCGATCGAGCGGCGGGTTTCGCTGTTTTGGGGGGAAAACCGGTAAAGCCCGGACGGTGTCTCCTGGAAAGAGACGATGTAGCGGGCGCGCACTTTCGCGACGGCAGGCTTGAGTTCGTCGATCAGCCCCGGCGACATCCACATTCTGGTGTGGTTATGCGCGTAGATGTTCGCGACCTTGAAATCCCGGTCGAACAGGATGGATTTGGTGAAGCCGTGGTTCTGATACAGCCAGTGGGTCATGTTGTTGTAGACCCAGCTTTCGTCCAGGACGGGCTGGCTGACGACGTGAAACGCTTCTTCCCAGATGACCACGCCGGTCTGCTGCTTGGCCATGTAGTCCTGAGTGAGCTGCAGGGCGCCGGCGATGAGCGTGTGCTGCGACTGTTCCGCGCTCCTGTCGGAAAGGCGTGCGGACCAGTGCATCACGCCGAAAATTCCGAACACGGAAATCAGCACAATGACGACCATCGGCACGATGATCGCATTGGCTATGTGCCCGCCGGAATTTTTGGACGATTTGTACATACACCTGCCCAGTCGATTTGGGCCAAGTATTGCTGAACGGGGTTAAGGAATGTCCCTAAGGTCATAGTAAAATTAGGGTAAAGGGATATGGTCCTATTTGAGGGACCTCTAAAAATCCGCCTGTTGTCCGGAAGGGGCGGTTGATCCGCGAACTTTCCCTGACGGGAGCGGAGCCGGCCGGTCAGATCAGCTGCAGGGACCGGAAACTGACATTCGTCCTGAGACCGACGATGATGTGATCATGCACCTCGATGCCGAGAGGTCTGGCGATATCGACGATCTTCTGTGTCATCTGGATATCGGCCCGGGACGGGGTGGGATCGCCGGACGGGTGATTGTGGACCAGAATGAGGGCGGTGGCGGAATGTTCCAGCGCCCGGCGGATCACCTCGCGCGGATAGACCGGCGTATGGTCGACCGTGCCGGTCTGCTGGACCTCGTCGGCGATCAGGCCGTTTTTCTTGTCGAGATAAAGAACCCTGAACTGTTCGACATCGGACAACTCCATGGAGGCCTGCAGGTAATCGATGACCTTCTGCCAGCTGTCGAGCAGCCGGCGCTCGTTGAGCTCCGCCCGGTGGTAGCGGGCGACGGCGGCATGGACGGCTTTCAGGCTGTCGATGCTGATGTCCGACAGCCCGTCGATTTCCCTCAGCCGCGCCCTCGGCGCGGCGAGAGCGGCCGAAAACGAGCCGAAGCGCTGAAGCAGCGCCTTGGCGATGGGTTTGGTGTCCTGCCGGGGCAGGGCGGAAAATAACAGGAATTCCAGAAGCTCGTAATCGGCGAGGCTCTGCTCGCCGGTTTTACGGAACCGTTCCCTCAGTCTCTGGCGGTGCCCCTTGTGGTCCGCGTCGGGTTTGTTTCCCGCGCCGGCGTCGGGCTTCCTGGTTTGGGTCAAGGGTCCTAGTCGTTCGGGAGGCCGGGCTTGTGGATGCCCTTGGGAGAAGTGGTGAAGATCTCGCAGCCGTCCGCCGTGATGCCGACGGAATGTTCGAACTGGGCCGAGAGCGAGCGGTCGCGCGTCACGGCCGTCCAGCCGTCGCTCAGGACCTTCACGTGAGGCCGGCCCAGATTGACCATGGGCTCGATGGTGAAGATCATGCCCGGCTTCAGCTCGACCCCTTCGCCGGGGCGGCCGTAATGCAGGATGTTCGGCGTGTCGTGGAAGAGAAGGCCGAGGCCGTGGCCGCAGAAATCGCGGACCACCGAGCAGCGCTCCGCCTCGACATAGGTCTGGATCGCGGCGCCGATATCGCCGGTGGTGTTGCCGGGCCTGGCGGCCTCGATGCCGCGCATCAGGGATTCGTAAGTCACGTCGATCAGCCGCTCGGCCGCGCGCTTGAGCTGGCCGACCGGATACATGCGGCTGGAATCGCCGTGCCAACCGTCGAGAATGTAGGTGACGTCGATGTTGACGATATCGCCCTCGCGCAGGCCCTTGTTGTTCGGAATGCCGTGACAGACGACGTGGTTGATCGAGGTGCAGCACGACTTGGTGTAGCCGCGGTAGTTCAGCGTCGCCGGAAGGGCATTGTTGTCCAAGCCGTACTGATAGACGAACTCGTCGATTTCCTCGGTGGTCGTCCCGGGTTTGACGATGCCGGCGAGTTCGTCGAGACACGCTGCCGTCAGCTGGCCGGCGCGCATCATGCCCTCAAAGTCCTCAGGACCGTAGAGGCGGACCTGTCCGGTGTTCTTCAAAGGGGCTTCTGCGGCGTCAATGTAGCTGACCATGGGAAAACGTATCTCATACCTTGATGGCGCCGGTCCCGCTTCCGATCGGGAGAGGGAGCGCGGCCGCCGGATTTTCTTTTGTCTCTTATCTGTTCAAATACAGTCTGGAGCCGTCAATTTCCAGCTTCAGTTCCAGCAAAAGACCGCGAAGCGAAAACCAGCGGCACCTGCGCGGGAGGCTGATTGCTCCGGATAGCGTTTCGGCGGCCGCCGCAAAGACGTGCGGGATCCGGCAATTGCCTCACGGGCTGCGCGGTAATCCGTAACCCGAAGCGATATCGGTGAAATACTGCCTGGCCTCCTGATTGGACAGGGGCTGGATACGGGTCAGGAAATCCGGCGGCCTGCGCGGCTGCCCGGCGCATTCGTCATGCATCATCGGTGTGCCGTCCATGTTCGTTCCGATCGGTGTGCTGGTATCGGAGTGGAGGATCGGGCGGTCGTAGTCGCGGTGAAGCCCGCGTTCCCGATTGTCCCATAGATACAGGGCGGCGTCCCTGGAGACTTCATGGCACTGCGAAAGCGCCTGCTCCAGCGTGACCTCGCCCATGGCAATCAGGAGGCCGATGACATTTGCCGTCAGGTCGTCCGCCGCGTAGCCGCTGCCGCTGGCAACCCCCAGCCAGTCCGCGGCATGCTGAAGGTTCTCGAATGCGAAGGAGACCTTCAGCATGATCGTCAGGGCAATTCTCTTCTTGAGGTCTTCGGTCAGTCCGGGTCTGACGAGGTACCGGCCGTGATAGCCCAGGCGGGAAGGCACCTGCTGGGTGTAGTTGACGATAAATCCGGGGCCGAAGAACGGCCGGCTGATACCGCCGAATGCCATCTCGAACAGTCCGGGCGTGTAGCAGGTTCCGTCGTCCTCAACCGGCAGATACATGGCCTGGCTCATGGCGGGCGCAGCCGCTACGCCCGAAGAGGTCAGGATGTAGCTGCAGTGCGTGGCGGTGTGAGCGTCTTTCAGCTGGCGCCACAAATCGGCCGCGCCGACGAAAGGCTGACTGGAGGTGGGGTCCATGTGGCCGAGATCGAGCCAGCCGCAATTACATGTGTAGGTCAGTCCCCGGCGGTTTCCCTGGCGATTTTCAATCTGAGAACGGCTTCCCATCACCTTCTCCTTCAAAACTCAAAAGGATACTTTTTCAAATTCCGGCGTTGTCTCGAGAAACAGAATGTTGACTTCGGTGTCCGATGCCGAAACCGACCTGATGTAGAGCTCAAGTCCGCGCGCGGGGTCGTTGTCGCACATGTACTGGACCTGGTGATCTTCCGACTGGTTCAACTGGCAATTCAGGCTTTCCGCAGATGATTGAAATAACTGAATAATCTCTTCCGGCTTCAATCCGGTCGTGTAGCGTATTCCTCCCGAGGGCTTGCGGGCTCCGTCGCGGACCTCGAAATCGTATTCAGGGGTATCGATCGGCTGCCATACGGGAAACTGACGCATGACCTCGGGAAATCGCCCGAATTCCTCGGACCCCGGCTTAATTCCACTGACTTCGAGCTGACCATCGCAGCCGGCAAGCAACAAACAAACAGAAACCCTTAAAATATGTCGGATGTTCATGGGTGTCACAAGCTCCAAAACACAATCGTAAAATACAATATCGGGTGAGAATTAGGCACCGTCCGATTTTCCGCAATGGGAACCCGGCGCTTGAGCCGGGCCAAGTCCGGAAACGTGGTTTGCGGGCGCAGCTCCGGCACTGGCCCGAATGCCGAACCGCAGGCACGGAGGCGGAGAGCTGCCTGCGGGCGATTTCGGGTTGAGAATAAACCGGGGCTCTGTTAGCAGGAGGAACCACGCGGACGTGGTGGAATCGGTAGACACAAGGGACTTAAGGCAAAGTTGAGTGCGCCGGCGGAAACGCCGGACGTAGAACTGCTCAAAGTCGGGGAAACCTGTCAGATGGCGATCCCGAGCCAAGCCCGAGATCTCGGGAAGGTGTAGAGACTAGACGGGCAGCACCTAAGGCGCTTCTGCTAGGGTGAAGGTATAGTCCAGACCACAAACGCCGGAAGGCGGCGGCGAAAGCCGTAGCTGGTAAGAAAATCCCTCGGCCTTCGGCTGTGCGGGTTCGAGTCCCGCCGTCCGCACCAGTTTCCCTGGCGCTATCGCCCTTCGGGCTACTGGAGCGCAGGTTTGGTTAGAGGTTTGTCCTCTCACCTGCACCATTTTCGGTGTGCTAACGGCCAAATCCTAATTCCCCACAGACCCTAGGCAGGCCCAAACGGCATCGCGATGTGCGACGCCGTTTGTTAAAAAAAACAAAGAGGTGACCGTCCGTTCTGAATGCTTCCGAATTGGAAATGGCTCCGGACAAAGGGCCGAGCGCCCCTTCAAAAGGCCAGTCATTATTTCCGGATCTAGGCGGCAGCCACGTTTGCCAGGAAGGCTTGAACCTCTTCGCCCAGGCGGTCCGTCTCGACGGCCAGTGCCTCGGCCGAGGACAGAACCTGCGCGGCGGAAGCTCCCGTGTCGGTGGCTGCCTTGTTTACGCCGGCGATGTTGTCGGAAACCTCTTCAGAACCCTGGGACGCCCTTTGAACGTTTTCGGAGATCTCCTGAACGGCCTGCCCCTGCTGATTGACGGCTCCTGAAATCGAGACGGCAATTTCGCTGATCCGGCTGATCACCTTGGAGATGCTGCTGATTGCATCCGAAGCGTCCTGTGTCGCATGCTGGATGCCGTCGATCTGGGATCCGATCTCGGCTGTCGCCTTGGAGGTCTGTTCGGCGAGCTGCTTGACCTCCTGCGCGACGACGGCAAAACCTTTTCCCGCCTCTCCGGCACGCGCTGCTTCGATGGTGGCATTCAGCGCCAGCAAATTGGTCTGGCTGGCGATGTTGTTGATCAGATCGACAATGTCGCCAATTCGGTTGGCGGCCTCCGACAGGGCGTCAACCTTCGACACCGTTTCACCAGCCAGCCCGACAGCCTGGTTGGTTATCTCTTCGGATTGGGTCACCTGCCGTCCGATTTCCTGGACGGATGCCGACATTTCTTCCGCCGCGGCCGCGACCGATCTGACGTTCGAGCTGGCTTCACCGGACGCATGCGACACAGCGCTCGCCTGGACGGTGGTTTCTTCCGCCGTCGAGGCCAGGTTTTCCGCCGCCGCCTTCATCTGACCGGCGGCGCCCGACAGGGTGTTCACGATGGACCCGACCTTTTCGTCAAAGGTGTTCGCAAGCCCCTCAAGCGTTTCCTGACGTTCCTGCCGGCCGGCCTCGATATAGACGGCGATGGCGAAGTCCATGTCCAGCAGGAGGGCCTTCGAAACCGCCTGCTGGAGCTCGACCGCCTTGTTTTTGCGGCCTCGCGGGAGCACCTTTCGGCTTGCCAGATCCTGGGAAATTCTCCCCAGCAGTCCGGAAAGCAGGAAATTGTAACCGCCGATGTACCACTTGGGTTCCAGACCGATCCGGTTGTGAACCTCGCCGATTTTCCTCACCGACTCGACATACGCCTCATCGAATGTTCCCTCGGTGATGAGTTCCCAATGGCGCAGCTGCATGGCCTTTGCGTGCGCCATGTGTTCCTTGCTGCTGAAAAACCTGGCGGTTTCCTCGAATTGCCCGACATGTTCGTAAAATGCGTCCAGGCCATGCGGCAAGACGGACATGACATAGTCTTTATTATTTTTGAGTGCATCGCGTACTTCGGCTGTTATTCCGTGAAACTGCAGCCGGTCTTCAACATTTGTCTCATTGCCCATTGAACCCTCCTGAGGTCCCTAACCACTTCAATTTTCAGCATTGATAAAATTAACTATAGGTTACATAGTTTAGTGAAAATATGTATACAAAAAGTAACTTCTTTTAATTACTTGGTTGTTGCCTCTAGTTATTCAATGATGTGTTGTAATTCATGAGATTTATACTCGTGATGATTGTTTATTTCCTTCCTGCTAACTTTAAACGAGTATGAGACTCGTCTGCAGGTCTCCCTCTTGGTCAACAAAGCCATCTCCAGCTTCAGAGGCCGCATAACCACGCCGGCGGCGTTGCGCGGGACGCTTTGTGTATGCACAACGAATATTGATTGAAGCTGGAGACCTCGCGCCGGGATATTCAACATGGCGCGGTTTCACCGAAGGATGGCCGGGGCTGTTTGGCAAGAAGAGCCGATGAGCCGATAATGAAGTCTCTAACCGGGCAAAGATACAGCGATGGATCTGCAGATAAAGGGACGTGTGTTTATCGTAACGGGCGGCACGAAAGGCATCGGGCTCGCCGTTGTCCAGTGTCTGATCGACGAAGGCGCGAAAGTTGCCGTATGCGCGCGGTCGAAAGACGATCTGGAGAAACTGAAGGAATTGGCCCCGGCGGATATGCTGATCGTCCGGCAGACCGATGTGCTGCACACCGAGGCGATGAAGCGTTTCGTGCAGCAGGTGGCCGAAGAATTCGGCCGGCTCGACGGTGTCGTCGCGAATGCCGGAACGGGAACCGGCGTCGGCATTCTGGACGCGACACAGGAGGAGTGGACCGGCCAGTTTTCCGTCAAGGTTTTCAGCGTCACAAACCTGGTGACACCCGCAATTCCGTTTCTGCAGCAGTCGGATGCGCCGCGCATCGTGATCATGAATGCGGTCAATGCTTACCGGCCCGAACCGTCGATGCCCGTGGTCAGTGCCGCACGCGCTGCGGTCGCCAATCTTGCACAGAGCCTGGCATCGGAGCTGGCGCCGTTTGGAATTTGCGTGAACACGATTGCTCTGGGTGCGGTCGAGACCGAGCGGCAGCATGACCGCTACAGGAAATCGCGGAGCGGTCTCGACTATGAAAGCTGGCGCAAGGAGGAGGCCGCGCGCCGCCGCATAGCGCTCGGCCGATTTGGAAAACCGGAAGAGGTCGCCCCGTTTGTGGCGCTCTGCCTGTCCCCGCTGTCCTCCTACGTCACCGGTGCGGCGATCAGCATTTCCGGTGGGGCGGGGTGAGATAGCGTCCCAAAAGGGTGTGCTGCCTGGCACATGTGCGTTGTTGTCAGCGTTGTAGAAACGGTGGTAATTATACGTATCTTTCGTTGTTTTTATTCGGGAAGCCTGAATGCCCCAACACCTTGAGATCTCTCTCTTGGGCGAATTGCGTGTTCTGTCCTGCGGAAAAGAGGTCTCCTTGCCCGCCTCGCGCAAGGCCAGGGCTCTGCTGGCTTTTCTGGTTGCGACGGGACGGCCGCACCGCAGGGAGCGTCTGTGCGAGCTGTTCTGGGACCTTCCCGACGACCCGAAAGCCGCGCTGCGCTGGGCGCTCAGCAAGCTGCGCAAGGCCGTCGACGAGCCGGACCGGGTCAGGATCGTGGCCGACCGCGAGCGGGTCCAGTTCGTCCCGGGCGAAATTCAGGTCGATATCACCGACATTCATGCGCGGCTCAGGGACCGGATCAATCCGCCCGATGCCGGAGAACTGGAACAGATGGCGGGCCGGTTGGAACGGGTGCTGCTCGATGGCCTGGACGGGGCCGGTGACGACAGTTTCGATGCCTGGCTGACGGCGGAACGCGAAGACGCCAGAACAGCGCAGGCGGAGGTGTTGAAACGTCTCGCGATTCATCCGGACATAGGCACGATCGCCGCCCGGAAATGGACCCGGCTCTGGGAGGAGACAGACCCGGAAGGCGCTGCGCTCCACCGTGAGGCTCAGGCGAAACAGCAAGCGGCCAAGGGCGCCTTCGGGGCAGGCGATGTCAACGGAACCGATGCCAACCTTGCCATTCTCGAAACGATTGCAGGGAATGCCCAGAAGCGGGTGAGGGAAGCCCGTGCCCGGGCGTTGCGTGCCCAGCGGATCGGGTTCTGCGAGGTCGCCGACGGAACCAAAATCGCCTATGCGAGCATCGGCTCGGGTCCGCCGATCCTGAAGGCGGCGAACTGGCTGAATCATCTGGAATTCGACTGGTCCAGCCCGATCTGGGGCCGGAGCTTTGCCGAGATCGCCCGCCGGCGCACCTTCATCCGCTACGACGAGCGCGGCTGTGGCCTGTCTGACTGGGATGTCGGCGAACTGAGCTTCGAGGCATTCGTGGAGGATCTTGAGGCGGTCGCCGACAAGCTTGGGCTCGAACGCTTCCCGCTGATCGGCATTTCGCAGGGATGCGCGGTGTCGATCGAATATGCGGTGCGTCATCCGGAGCGCGTGTCCGGCTTGATTCTGATCGGCGGATATGCGGCGGGCTGGCGGCATCTCGCGAGCCCGGAGGAGCAGGCGCGGCGCGAAGCAGTCCTGACGCTGACGGAACTTGGATGGGGGACCGACAATCCCGCCTACAGGCACATCTTTTCGCAGACCTTCATGCCGGAGGCGAGCGCGGAGACGCTGGCCTGGTTCGACGAGTTCCAGCGTCAGACCACATCGCCGAAAAACGCCGCCCGGTTTCAGGACGCCTTCGGTCATATCGACGTCCGGCACCGGCTGGGTGAGGTGCGTGCGCCGACCATCGTGCTGCATTCCAAATACGACCAGCGTATTCCGCTCGCTCTCGGCCGGGCGGTGGCCTCGGGCATTCCGGGCGCCCGTTTCGTGCCGCTGGAAAGCCACAACCATATTCTGGTCGATCAGGAGCCCGCCTGGCGGGTCTGCCTGGAAACGATCGGCGCGTTTCTGGACGAAAACGGCATCTAGATCAGCTTTTAGGTGCTAGAGCGTCTTGTCTGCGTTCACTTGAACGCAGGATGCTCTAGGGGCAAGGACATGCGCCAAAAAACAAACCCCCGGTCTGGGCCGGGGGGCTCGTCGAACCGTGTCGACGGTTACTTTTGGGAGAAGTCCTTGTGCATTACCCTCCGTAGAACGGGGAAATGCAGACGCGGCGCCGGCCCTTGATGGGCTGGAAGGTGTTGTCGAACGCGCGGAAGGACCTGTAGTGGTTCTGGCACCATGCCAAGTGTTGCTGCCAGTAGCCGTAGTTCGGTGCCTTGTAGACCTGGAAGGTGAAGAACTTGTGGCCATGGTAGCCGTGACGGTGGTGCCCATGGCCATGATGGCCGTGGTGACCGTGCTTGCCGTGATGACCCTTGCCGCCGGCCATGGCAGCGGTGGTCCCAAGTGTTGCGGTGGAAATACCAAGCACTGCGATGGTAACTGCTGAAACAATCGATTTTCTAAACATAAGGCGTCTCTCTATCGTCTTGGTTACGGCGAAAATTCTTCCGCCAATACCCATTACGTAAGCGAGATCCTTTTCGGGACATGTGATGCGCGGCACTGTCCGGGCATGGGTTGCAAACCTACCTCGACGACTGGAGCCCGGTTCTGCCGCCGACGTGTCAGCCCGGGGTCACCGATTGCAAAGAGAAGATTCCATGCCCTGACAAAGGACGAGCAGATCACAGCTCGAAATTTCAATGATCCGTTTTCAGCCCGTCGACTTCCTCCTGACAACGCTCAGGCCAGGCCCGAAAGATGGCGAAGGCCGCTATTATTCGGCCTCCGAGATCTCTTCGAGCCCTTCTCTGTCGCGGATGATCAGCCAGCCGCCCTTGAGGTCGATCAGCTCCGACTTCTGCCATTTGCGCAGGCAGCGGTTCACGTTTTCCCGCGTGTTGCCGATCATGGAGGCGATTTCCGACTGCGAAAGGGACAGTTTGCCGAGCGGTTTGGCGTCGCTGCCGGGGGCGGCCGCGGTGAGCCGCAGGAGCAGCCGGGCCAGGCGTGCGGGCAGGGCGAGGAACGCGATCTCCATCATCCGCTCGTCCGACCGCCGCACGCGCTGGCACAGAAGCTCGATGAGGCGGATCGAAAAGGCCGGATTGCGCTGCAGGACTTCGAGCAGCGAGCGTCTTTCCAGCACAACGAGGGTGCAATTGGTCAGCGCGCGGACATTCGCGGAGCGTTCGCCGCCGTCGAGAAGCGCGATTTCGCCGAAAACGTCACCCGCCTTCAACTCCGACAGAGTGATGTCGCGCGCGTTGGGCGTCGGCATGCTGACCCGCACCGAGCCTTCGGCGATCGCCATCATGCTTTGGCCCGGTGTGCCCATGTCAAAGACGATGTCGCCCGCGGAATAGCGTTTGACGTGAGCGAAAGCGGCAAGTTCGCTCCGGGTCTGCTCATCGAGAGCCTCGAAGACAAAGCTCTTGCTCAACAGCTTTACCTTGTTCAGTGTTTCATCGACGGTCATCTGCTACACTTTCGTCAGAACTTTCTTTTCCGGTACAACGCTGGCTACAACGGTCCGGGTGTCTTAGCGTTTCCAGAATCCAAGGTACGACTGGCATATATTTGACAAACCTATTGAGAAACCCATGTCAACGAGATGTATTAGAACTTTTGTAACGGCAACATTGCTGCTGGCTGCGGCTACTGCACATAGCATGGCGCAGGAAGTCAATGGCTGCGTCAAGGCGGATTTACCCAACCCGCCCAGGATCGTCTACCGGTGCGCGAACGGACTGGTATTCGAAGCGGAGGCGGCCGCCCAGATTGAAGTTGAAAACAGCGCCAACCAGGTCCGGCCCGACGCGGTCCGCCTGAACGACGATGCGGTGCTTATCGAGGTCGAGCCGGACAGCGGACCTTTCCAGATCCTGACCCCGCACGCGATCGCGGCGGTTCGCGGAACGGTGTTCGTCGTGGACGTCACGCCGGACATGACGTCCGTCTTCGTCGTGCGCGGCGTTGTCGCGGTATCCCGGCCGGACGGCTCGGACACTGTGACGCTGACGGAAGGCGAGGGCGTGGAAGTCACCGTGAGCGACCCGCTGGTGGTCAAGCAATGGCCTGCCGAAAAGGTCGGCAGGCTTCTCGCCCGCTTCGATCGATGACATCGAGGCTTCCGATAAGGCTCGCGCTATTTGCGCTCTTTGTCGGCTGTCTCTGGGCCGGTTGGCTCACGTACACACATCTTTCCGGCCGGGCCAGCGTTCTGGACAGGGCCGAAACGGTGCTTCTCGACCTGCGTATCCTGATCAACGGACCGCGCAAGGCCTCCGATGAAGTCGTCATCGTCGCCATTGACGACGACACCGTGGAGGCTTCCGGCCGCTATCCGATCGGCCACAACAACCTGGCGCATCTGATCGCAAAGATCAGGCAGGCCGGCGCGCGCGCACTCGCGATCGACGTGCTGTTGATGGGAAACAGCGAAAGGACCGACGACGACAGCCTTGCCGCCGCCCTGGGATCGATCCCCACCGTCATCGCCGCAGCCGGAAAGTTCGCCAATGAAACGGCGGGCGGTTCCTTTGTTCCAAAACCCGACAACGTTCTGTGGCCCTTGCCCGTCTTCAGCAGCATGGCCGCCACGGGGCTCGTCAATGTCTCGACCGATGCGGGCGGAACGCCGCGTCACATCCCACTCGTCTTTGCGACCCGGGAAGGTCCGGAGCCGTCCTTCATCCTGGCTGCGGCCGGGCGGTATCTCGGCAAGGACCCGTCCCTTACGCGGAATGCGATCCGACTTCGCGACCGGCTGCGTCCTCTCGATCTCGCCTGGCACCTGCCGCTCAATTACTACGGCTCAGCCGGAACGATCAGAACGGTCAGCGCTCAGGCTCTTTTCGACGGCAGCGCGGCGGAAACCGCGTTGAAAGGGCGGCTGGTGCTGGTCGGAGCGACGGCATCCGGTGTCGGCGACAGGTTCAGCACGCCCTTCGACCCGATCCTGCCCGGTGTCGAGGTTCTGGCGACCGGCGTTGCCAATCTGCTCGACGGAACCGCTCTTGTCAGGAACGGTGTCGTCCGGTGGATCGATGCGGGCGCGGCCATGTCGATCACGGCGATCGCGATGATTGCGGTGACGTTGCTGCCGCTCGCCCAGGCGACGATCCTCTATCTGCTCCTGCTGGGCTTCTGGCTTGCGGCCATTACCTTCGGCTACGGCCAGGGCTTCTGGTTCAACGGAGCGCTTCCGATAGCCGCCAGCCTGCCGCCGCTCGTCATGATCGCGATCGTCCGTCAGGTCTTCGACCGGCGCCAGACGCGCCGCGTCGCCGTTGCCAACGAAGCGCTCAGCCGCTTTCAGGCTCCCGATCTGGCAAGGCGCATCGCGGACGACCCGCAATTCCTGCTCGAACCCGTGCAGCAGGAGGTTGCGATTCTGTTCATCGATCTTGCCGGTTACACCGGTCTGAGCGAGCGCCTGGGGCCGGCGCGGACACGCGATGTGCTGAAGGCCTTTCACACGCTCGTGGTCAACGAAACCGCACGGCATAACGGTGTTGTTCTGGATTTCATGGGCGACGGCGCGATGATCTGTTTCGGTATTCCCGACGCCCGGCCGCGTGACGCTGCGGATGCCTGCAGGTGCGCGTTTTCTCTCGTGGCGGCGGTTCGCGACTGGATCGGGTCCGCCGATCTCGGCGCCGATATCAGCGATGTGCGGATCGGGGGCCATTACGGGTCCGTCGTTCTGTCGCGTCTCGGCCACGAAACCCAGCAGCAGATCGCTGCGACGGGGGACTGCGTCAACGTTGCCAGCCGGCTGATGGAGGTCGGCAAGACCTATGAGACTTCGATAGCCCTGTCCTGCGTGCTGGTCGCGGCGGCTGGACGGGACCTGCCGGTTCCGCCGCGCATCGAGTCCGTTGCGATCCGGGGCCGCAGGCAGACCCTCCAGGTGGCGCTGTGGACCTCCCGGGAGGCTTGCGGGCTTCAGTCCCGGACATCCGGAGCCGGCCCATCCGGCACGATAAGCCGCGCAGGCTGAGCGCGCTGGTCCTCCCCTGAAACCGGTATCGGGAAGGCGCACAGCCGCCGAGTGGGATGGACCCATCCAGCCGGATGTTTTCGCAAAGCCTTCGACGGACATTGCCTGTTTCCTGGTCCTCGGCTCGGGGAGCGGCGCCGTCAGTGCCGCTTCAGGCGCTCGGGCGTGTGCCCGAGGCTGGCGGAAAGAACATCCGTGCGGCTCAGACCGATGTCGTCGAGCAGGTAATCCGGCAGGTCCATGAGATGCTGGTAATCGCGGCGCTTCCGGAAGAGGTTCAGGATCGCGCGGATCATTCGCCGGAAAACGACCGGTTCCGGTTGATCGAGGTCCGCTCTGCCTGCGAACGCGGGACTGTCTCCGGTCAGGGAGGCATGATTGATAGACATTGGCTTTCCTTTTGGTGTGTCGGTTGCCCGTGGGGCTCGGCGAGGGGCCGGCACCTTCGGGCGTTGGTGTTTTCCATCGGCGGGGAATTCCCGCCGCCTGTCTGTGACATTTATGCTGTTTTGCGGCCGAGGACTTGTGACGGGCAACACCGGGCAAACACGGGTTTTTCAAGACGGTGACGGGCACCGCAAACCGGAGAAGGCGGCCGTTAAAAAAGTGAACCGGACCCGCCTTTGCAGAGCGGATCCGGTTCTGCGCACCCGAGAGGAACCCGGAGGGCGGCACACGTGGCGTCTCGGTCAGGTGTGCCGCCCTTGAGCCGGTCTCCTCCCGGAGTATGAGGGTAACAGGAGGATGGCCGGCCGGATCTCAGGTGCGATGGCTATGCTTCCGGTAAGCGGGCGGGCGTAGGTCCAATTGTGTTGTGTCGGGAGGCAGGTCCTGACCTATCGTCCACAGGTTCTAGAGGATACGTTCCAGCGTGCGGTCCCGCCGGACCACGTGATGGAACAGCACGGCTGCGAAATGCAGGGCGAACAGCCCGAGAAGGATCCAGGCGCTCCAGGCATGGATTCGGGAAAGGGTCCAGGCGATGTCCGGCGATTTTCCGATCGGGCTCCAGACCGGCAGGATACCGAACCAGGTGAGCGGGAAACCATGCGCATTGGTCGCCAGAAAGCCGCTGACCGGCATGACGATCAGAAACAGGTAGAGCAGGCCGTGTACGGTCGAGGCGACGAGTTGCTCGATGGCCGGGCCTTCGGCAGGGGGCTTTGCGGCAATCAGCTTGTTTCCCACTCTGAGAAGCATCAGCCAGAGGACCATGAAACCGAGCCCTTCATGAAGCATGTAGAAATCCATCTTGGCGTCGTTCTTGACGAAATCGATGAGCATGCCGAGCGGCCAGGTCGCCAGAACAAGAGCCGCCACGAGCCAGTGCAGGATGCGGGTCATGGGGGTATGGCGCGTTGGGCCGCCTAAGTGGCGCGTGCGCGCCGCAGGTGATCCGGTTTCCAGTCTGTCCAACAATTTTCGTCTCCACGTTCCGTGCCATTCGTCTGCGAGAAGTCGCTGAAACGAAAGCCCTCTTGAATACAGGCCAGTACCGGTGCTGCCGGGTTCTGACCGTCGTTAGGACAACAGCGTTGTCACCACCGTTTGAATCCGCTTACGAGCCGTTTTCCTGAGAACCCGGTTCGTGCAGGAACCAGCGTTGCTGGTTCTGGCGGGGTGTTTCGGTGGCTTTGATCAGGTGTGCGGGAATGCTGTGCAGGTACAGTTCTCCTGCCGGTTCGCGGCCGGCGGCGGAGATATCCGCGGCGGCCGGGGAGGGCGTTCTGGCGGATTTGAAAGCGGCGTGGCGCGCTGCTTTCAAGAATTGGCCGGTTTTGTGAAACACAGCATGTCTCCTCTTTGCCTGTCCGGCGAGGTTTCCCGCCGCCGTGGACAGCACGTTAGGAGACCCTGGCGGTCGGTACCTGTGACGTCCGACACTCCGAAAATGCCGGTGTGGAAGAAAGTGCGGATTTAACCGGTCATGCCGCCCGGGTTTATCAGCCGGAGTTTTTCAGGTCGCACTGTCCCCAAGGACGTATCGCCGCGTTATAGTGCCCGCGTCTTCATGCTATCCACGTGTTCCCGTCTCGGGTTTCTTCCCCCTCCTGAGGCTCCAGATTTTCTCAAGGCCGTTTCCATGTCCTCCAAATCCAAGGTTTTCCTGCTGATCCTGCTCGTTGTCGCTGCCGGTGCCGGCGGTGGCTACTGGTGGTATGTGAACCGGGACAGCCTGCCGGCCGGGATCGCCCACGGCAACGGACGGATCGAGGCGGAAACCGTGCAGGTCGCCACCAAGAACGGCGGGCGCGTGCTTGAGGTGCTGGTGGACGAGGGAGAATTTGTGGAGAAGGGGCAGGTTCTTGCCCGGATCGACACGGACGAGCTCACCGCCTCGCTTGCGGGCGCGGAGGCAAATGTCACCGCCGCCAAGGATCTGGTCGCCTCCACCAAAGCCCAGATCGTGCAGAAGGAGAGCGAGCTGAAATATGCCGCTCAGGCCCTGCAGCGCGCCGAAACGCTCGTTTCCAAGGGGCATATCTCCCAGCAGGAGGCGGATCAGCGGCAGACCGCCAAGGAAACCGCAGAGGCTGCCCTGGATGCGACAAAGGCGCAGCTCGCCAATGCCGAGAGTTCGGTGGATGCCGCGCGCGCGGAGGTCAGGCGCATCGGAACCCAGATCGAGGACGCGGAACTGAAGGCGCCGATCGCCGGGCGGGTCCAGTACCGGCTGGCGGAACCGGGGGAAGTGCTTTCCGCCGGCGGGCGGGTGATCACCCTGCTCGACCTGTCGAAGGTCTACATGACGATCTTCCTGCCCACAGCCGAGGTTGGCCGGATCTTCATCGGCGCGGAGGCGCGGATCGTTCTCGATGCAGCGCCCGAATACGTCATCCCGGCAAAGGTGTCGTTCGTCTCCGCCGAGGCCCAGTTCACGCCGCGCGAGGTCGAAACCCGGAGCGAGCGCGAGAAACTGATGTTCCGGATCAAGATCAGCATTCCGCCGGAGCTCCTGAAGGAACATATCGAAAAGGTCCGCACCGGGTTGCCGGGAGAAGCCTATGTGATGATGGCGCCCAGCATCGCGTGGCCGTCGGGCCTGACGGTCAACCTGCCGCCCGCCGACAGCGCCGATTGAGGCCCGGTTTTTTCCGCAAATGCAGGAGTGTCCGATGTCTGCGCCGCAGCCACACGAGCAACGCCGGGACGATCTGATCGCGCGGGTGTCGGGCGTGCGCCATACCTACGGCAGGACGGTCGCGCTCGACGACGTCACGCTGGACATTCCGCTCGGCAAGACGGTCGGCTTTCTGGGCCCGGACGGCGTCGGCAAGTCGACGCTGCTCGGCCTGATATCCGGTGTGCGCAAGATCCAGTCGGGCACGGTGACGGCGCTGGGCGGCGACATGGCGGACGGAGCCCACCGGCGGAAGGTGCTGCCGCGCATTGCCTATATGCCGCAAGGCCTCGGCAAGAACCTCTACATGGATCTGACGATCAGGGAAAATCTGCAGTTCTTCGCCCAGCTTTTCGATCAGGACAGCGCGGAGCGGCGCGCGCGTATCGACGATCTGACCCGCAGCACGGGGCTCAAGCCGTTTCTGTCCCGCCCGGCCGGCAAGCTTTCCGGCGGCATGAAGCAGAAGCTCGGACTGTGCTGCGCACTCATCCACGATCCGGACCTCCTGATTCTCGATGAGCCGACCACGGGCGTCGATCCGCTGTCCCGCCGCCAGTTCTGGTCGCTGGTTGCCCGTATCCGCAGAGACCGGCCGCATGTCAGCGTCCTGATCGCGACCGCCTATATGGACGAGGCATCCGGCTTCGACTGGCTGGTGGCGATGAATGACGGCAAGGTGCTGGCCCAGGGAACGCCGTCCGGGCTTCTGGAGCAGGCAGGGGGCGCAGATCTGGAAGAGGCCTTCATCAACCTTCTGCCGGAAGAGGAACGGCGCGGCCACACGATGCTGGAAGTGCCGCCGAAGACCTTCTCCGATCACGACAAGGCCATCGTGGCGAAGAACCTGGTGCAGAAATTTGGCGCCTTCACGGCCGTCGACGACGTTAGTTTCGAGATCGAGCGGGGCGAGATTTTCGGCTTTCTCGGTTCCAACGGCTGCGGCAAGACCACGACCATGAAGATGCTCACCGGACTGCTGCCGCCGACCAGCGGCCAGGCGTGGCTGTTCGGCAAGAGCGTCGAGGGAGACGGGTTCGAGACGCGCAAGCGGGTCGGCTACATGTCGCAGTCCTTCTCGCTCTACAGCGAATTGACGGTACGCCAGAACCTCATTCTCCACGCACAGCTGTTTCATCTGCCGCCCGACAGGATCGAAGCCAGATACCGGGAACTGGTCGAGCGTTTCGGTCTCGCCTCCCATGTCGACGATCTTCCGGAAAAGCTGCCGCTCGGGGTCCGCCAGCGCCTGTCGCTGGCCGTTGCCATCGTCCACGAACCGGAAATGCTGATCCTCGACGAACCGACGTCGGGCGTCGATCCGGTCGCCCGGGACGAGTTCTGGGAACTCCTGATCGACCTGTCGCGCAATCAGGGCGTCACGATTTTCATCTCCACCCATTTCATGAACGAGGGCGAGCGCTGCGACCGCATCTCGCTGATGCATGCCGGCAAGGTGCTTGCCTGCGACACGCCCAAGGCCCTGATCGAGGCGCGCGGGGCCGAGACCCTGGAAGGCGCCTTCATCGATTATCTGGAAGAGGCGATCGGCGCAGGACCGGAAGAGGGCGGGGAAGGACAGGCGGCAGGAAATGTGGTGGCGAAGCCGCCGGTTCTCGCCACGCCGCGCAGAGGGTTCTCCTTCCGCCGCATGCGTGCCTATTCCGTGCGCGAGGGCAAGGAGCTGCTCCGGGATCCGGTTCGCCTGACCGTCGCGCTGGTCGGGACGATGATCCTGATGATGGTGTTCGGCTTCGGGATCACGACCGATGTGGAGAACCTGAACTACGCAGTGCTCGATCACGACCGCTCGGTGGAAAGCCGGCAGTATCTGGAGGGGCTTGCCGGGTCGCGCTATTTCAGCGAGCAGGCTCCGCTGCAAAACCATGCGGATATGGACAAGCGCCTGCAGAGCGGGGATATCACGCTCGCCATCGAAATTCCGCCGGATTTCGGCCGCGACCTCCTGCGCGGCAACCAGCCGGAAATCGCGGCGACGGTCGACGGCGCGATGCCGTTCCGTGCCGAGACGATCGCCGGCTACGTGGCGGGCATGAACCAGGAATACATCCTCGACCAGTACAGCCGCTACTACGGCGAGCGGCCGGAGATGCTGGAAGCGGTGATCGAAACCCGGTTCCGCTACAATCAGGATTTCAAAAGCGTCTATTCGATGGTGCCGTCGATCATCGCACTCCTGCTGATCTTCATTCCGGCCATTCTGACGGCCGTCAGCGTGGTGCGCGAAAAGGAGCTGGGCTCGATCATCAATCTCTATGTCACGCCCGTCAGCAAGCTGGAGTTCCTGCTCGGCAAGCAACTGCCCTATATCGTGGTCGGTCTCGTCAATTTCGCCCTGATGACCGTGATGGCGGTCACCGTGTTCGGCGTGCCGGTCAAGGGCAGCCTGCTCACGCTCATCGCCGGCGCAGTGCTCTATGTGTTCAGCGCCACCGCGTTCGGGCTGTTCTTTTCCAGTTTCACCCGCACGCAAATCGCGGCCCTTGCGGCGACCGCGATCGGAACGACCCTGCCGGCGATCCAGTTTTCCGGGATGATGCAGCCGGTCAACACGCTCGAAGGGTTCGGAGCCTTCATCGGCAAAATCTTTCCGATGGCCCATTTCCTGACGATCAGCGTCGGCACCTTCACCAAGGGGCTCACCTTCTCCGACCTGACGGCGAGTTTCCTCGCCCTCCTGCCGGCGGGGCCGATCCTGATCGCGTTCAGCGTTTTCCTTCTGGCCAAGCAGGAGCGCTGACATGCGGAGCCTGAAGAACATTCTGCGTCTCGGCATGAAGGAGCTTTACAGTCTCAGGCGGGACGTCGTCCTGATCATCCTAATCGGCTGGTCCTTTTCAATCGGGATCTACGCGGTCGCCAACGGCTATTCGGTCGACCTGCACAACGCGGCGATCGCGATCGTGGACGAGGACCGCTCCCAGCTTTCGGGCAGGATAAGGGAAGCTTTTCTGGAGCCGGAGTTCCGCACACCGGAGATGATCTCCTTCGACGAGATCGATCCGGGGCTCGATACGCGGCGCTATTCGTTCGTCCTGGTGATCCCGCCGGATTTCGAGAAGGACGTGGTCCGGGGAAACCGCCCGGCCTTGCAGGTCAACATCGACGCCACGGCGACCATGCAGGCCGGTATCGGCGCGAACTATATCGCCAACATCATTTCCCAGGAACTTGAACGCTATGGAGTGGAGCAGGGACAGGGGCTGACCCTGCCCCTGACGCTCGTCACCCGCTATGCCTTCAACCCGAACCTGTCGAGCCCCTGGTTCAGCAGCGTGATGGAACTGATCAACAACGTGACCATGCTGACCGTCATCCTGACCGGGGCGGCGTTCATCCGCGAGCGCGAACACGGGACGCTCGAACATCTGATGGTCATGCCGCTGGCGCCCTTCGAGATCATGCTCGCCAAGGTCTGGGCCAACGGGCTGGTCATCATCCTGGCGGTGTCCTTCGCACTCTGGGTGATCGTCGAACGGGTGCTCGCCGTGCCGATTGCCGGGTCGATCCCCCTGTTCCTGTTCGGGGTCGCCCTTTATCTCTTCTTCGCCTCGGCGCTTGGCATCCTGCTCGGCACGGTGACCCACTCCATGCCGCAGTTCGGCCTGATGTTCATCCTGCTCATCCTTCCGATGATGATGCTGTCCGGCGGCGAGACGCCTCTGGAAAGCCAGCCGGAAGCTCTCCAGACCGTGATGCGTCTGGTTCCCTCGACGCAATTCGTCAGCTTCGCCCAGGCCATTCTCTACAGAGGCGCCGGGATCGATGTCGTCTGGCCGCATTTCCTGGCGGTGACCGGTGTCGGTCTGGTGCTCTTCGCCATTGCGGGTGTGCGTTTCAGAAAAAGTATCGCCGCAAACAGATAGTGGCGGCCGGCTCGGGGATGGCTTGTCCCGCCTCCGTGACGGTCAGGCAATTGGATTTTCGAGTTGCAGATTCGGCCTGACATTCTATCCTGGTTGTATTTCTCCATGTTTTGTCTGAAGGGCCACCGGGACGGGGAACGAGGTTTCTGTCCGTGCTCCCGGCGACCGGATCAGGTCCGGAAATGACTTTGCCCCTGTCCACATACGGTCGAACACAGGACAGTTCACGTAGCGGCATCATACACCTCCATGGGATTCCGATGCTGCTGCTGTCAGGGGGGTGGGTTTGGGCCTGCAACCTGCAATCAAACCCTGAGTTACAAAAACAGGTTGCGCCATCAGGGCGGGCGCATAAGAAAAATTGTTTGAACAATAATGTAAATTTATCCTAATATTTTGCCTTACTTTGAACTTATTTCAGACTCTTTTGCAATCGCGCCTCTCCTGATGAAAAAACTATATAAAAAATTATTTCTTACATGATTTTTTTCGTAAATTTCCTAGCTATACATCTGAATCGGATTGTGAATGTGTATTTGTCATAATTGAAACCAAATTATGTATCTTCGATGACTATATGTCACTGATATGAATTCATGACACTGCTGCTAACCGATTGAAATCTGTCATGTCGTTACACGCTTATTCCCGAAAACTATGTATTTAAAGTTGAATCGATCCACATGTGATCTTTTAATGTATATATCATTCATTTATTAAATAAATACCCTTTTAGTTCAAATATAACTATGGGGAAATTTGATAATTCTGATTCTGTGACTATTGTCAATTTCTGCAAATATTAATTATTTTTAACAAATTATATTAAATAAATAAAATTTAATTCAATTTTATATTCCATATTGCCCATTTTGTGATGTGCATCACATTTTTTTACTGCGCTTTGTGCGTTTACCTTTTTTTAAAGATGTAAAACTTGGGGTTTTGCGCTTGGTAAAAATTGGGTAAACGAATAATGACGATTTTATGTAAATGTGACATGCAGCACAGAGTGAATTGCCATGAATGAGTTTGTTCGGATCGCTCAGGTTACAACCGCTTCCGGTTCCGGAAGTAATGAAACGGCAGGCGATGCTGCCGTGCCAATCGCGCTCTCGAAACCGTCAGAGCAACAAAGCGTGGTGTCACTCAGGCTGCCAGGACAGCTTGTCGACTTCCGTCAGATCCTGAACGAGGACATTTCGTTCATCCGGATCGGTGATGACCTGCAGATGATCTTCACCGATGGCGGCATCATCATCGTGCAGAATTTCTTCCTCGGAGACAGCGGATCTCAGGTTGCGCTCGTTGGGGAAGAGCAGGCACTTTCAATCGGTGAGTTCACCTCGGTTGCAAATCTCGAGACTGCCGAGGGAATCCAGACGGCGGCCGGCGAGACTACCAATCTGGCGACGGCTCTGGGCGGACCGCAGGGGTCGGGCCAGAACTTCCAGGATCCGAATATCGACGGCCTTGGCGGCGGCACAAACACCCTCGATCTCCTGAACGGCGACGGTGCCGGTGACGGCGGCGGTGCGAGCCGCGTGTTTGTCGACGGCGAGGTCGACACCGTACCGACAATCGATTCCTCCGCCGAAGCCGGTTTTCTGGATGAAGGCAATCTCACCGAAGGCAACGAGGCAGGCGAGGGCTCTCTCACCGCCACCGGCAGCCTTGGCATCAACTTCGGCGAAAATGCCGGTCCGTCCCCGAGCCTGACGTTCGACACCAACGGTGCCGGGATTCCGCTCGACGCCTCCGGCAGCCCGCTTGACCTGTCCTCCGATGGCGTCGCGCTGACCTACACGATCGTCGATAACGCCGATGGCGGACAGACGCTTACCGCGGCGAAAGAGGGAACCGGCGAAGTCGTCTTCACCGTCCTCCTCGATATCGTTCCCGGCGTCTTTGCCGGCGGAGCGTCCGGGGCCGTCTACACCTTCACGCTCATCGGCAACCTGGACCATCTGACGGCCGCGACCGATCTCGAGCTGCCGGTGTCCTTCAGCGTGACCGCCGAGGATACCGACGGCGATTCCATCGGGACAAGTTTCACCGTTACGGTCACCGACGACGACGCCGAGATCGGCGTTGCCGAGGATTCCTCCGTCGATGAGGAAGGCCTTACCGGCGGCAATGTCGACAGCGGCTATGACGGTGACCTTGCCGGAGATGCCGTCACCGCTTCCGGCGACCTGGCGATTTCCTGGGGCGCCGACAATGCCAATCCGACTTCGGGCGGAGGAACCGGCGACCGGTCGGTCGCCTTCGACACCGACCAGCCGGGTCTGGAAGGCCTGACCTCGAACGGTGACGACATCTCCGTGACGATCCTCGCTGACGGCACTCTGGTCGGCTACACGGGCAGCACCGTTCCGACTTCGACCGGCGACACCGGCGTCGTGTTCTTCGCGACCCTGTCGGACGAAGACACCGGCAGCTATGCTTTCACACTGGCCGGCAATCTGGATCATCCGGACGCCGATACCGAAGACGATCTGGACCTGACCTTCGCGTTCACGGCGACGGACGGCGACGGCGATACCGCGTCTTCCACCTTCACCGTGACGGTCGACGACGACGCGCCGGTGATCGGCGAGACGACCGCGAGCGCGTGGTTCGATCAGGATTTCGAGACCGCGACGGATGCCGAGAGCGCGTCCATGGGCGATTCTTCGAACGGCTGGTACGGGTCCGTCCAGGTGGTCGCCGACGGCTATGACGGAATCAACACGCCGGATGGCAGCGGCCATTATGCGATCCTGACGCAAAGTGGTACTGCAGGCGACGAAACCGGTCCGTTCAGCCGCTTTGACGACTACAAGACCGAGTTCCTGGACGGCTTCACCGCTTCGGTAAACATCTATCTCGACACCTCCTGGTCTCTCGGCGAAGGCTTCGACTATTCGGTCTCTGCGAATGGCCAGGACGGTGCGCATCAGCGCGACTTCATCTTCCACGTGACCAAGGACACGTCCACCGGCGAGCTTCTGGTGGGGGCTTCGAACAACACCAATTTCGACCCGCGGGAAGACCTGGAGACCATCAACCACGGAACGATCACCACCTCCGGCTGGTACACGTTCGAGCATTCGTTCGAGGATGCGGGCGACGGCACGCTGGCAGTCGTCATGACCATCTATGACAGCGCGGGCAACGTGGTGCTGACGGAGACCCGCAACACGACGCTGGACACTCTGTCGACGGAAGTCGGCGGCAACCGCTATGCCTGGTTCACCAACATCGACGTTGCAGGCGGCATTGCGGTCGACAACCTGAAGCTTGAATCGTCTGCCGGTGTCGCGATCGTCAACGAGGACGATCTTTCCAACGGTACCGACGACGCGCCGGAAGCCCTCGTTGCAACCGGCGATCTCGGGATCGATTGGGGCGCGGACGATGGCAATAACGGTAGTGGCGGTCTGGGCGACCGGACGCTGACCTTCGACGTTACGGAAGGCGATTCCGGTCTGACCTCGAACGGGGCGACGGTCTATTACACCCTGTCGACGGACGGCACGCTGCTGACGGCACATACGGGAACGGGCGTAGGCGATATCGACGACGTGATCTTCACCGTCGAGCTGAACGACGACGACACCGGGTCCTACACCTTCACGCTGGCCGGCAATATCGACCATCCGGAGTCCGGTCAGGATCTGGAAGTGCTGACCTTCGGCTTCACGGCCACGGACGGCGACGGCGATACCGCGTCATCCACCTTCACGGTGACTGTCGATGACGACGCGCCGGTGATCGGCGATGCGGAAGCCACCTCCGTTGACGAGGAAGGCCTTGACGGCGGCAATGTCGACAGCGGCTATGACGGTGACCTTGACGGTTCGGAAATCACGTCTTCCGGTAGCCTTGCGATCTCCTGGGGCGCGGACGACGGCAACTCCAATGCCGGCGGCAACGGCGACCGGTCGGTCGCCTTCGACACCGACCAGCCGGGGCTCGAAGGCCTGACCTCGAACGGTGACGACATCTCCGTGACGATCCTGGGCAACGGTACCCTTGTCGGCTACACGGGCAGCACCGTCCCGAACGGGACCGGCGAGGACAGCGTGGTGTTCTATGCAACGCTGTCGGATGCCGACAGCGGCAGCTACGTCTTCACGCTGGCGGGCAATCTGGATCATCCGGAAGCCGACACCGAGGACGACCTGGACCTGACCTTCGCCTTCACCGCGACGGACAGCGACGGCGACACCGCGTCTTCCACCTTCACGGTGACCGTGGACGACGACGCGCCGGTCGAAGGTGATCCGGAAACCACCGACTTCGATGCGGAAACCCTGACGCATTCCACGTTCGAGTCCGGTACCGTCGATCTGCGTATTCCGGAGACCCAGTCTGCCGGAATCATCGAATCGACACTGGATGTTCCGACGGGTGGCTCGATCACCGATCTCAACATCTCGATCGACCTGCTGCATACTTACATGGCCGATCTGACGATCACCTTGATCGCGCCGGACGGTACCGAGGTCACGCTTGTCCAAAACAATGGCGGCCACGGGGATCCCGATGGCGTCATGACGTTTGACGACGAAGCCACCGAGGCGTTTCCGTCAGGCGGCTCGGGAGCGCCCTATGTCGGCACCTGGCAGCCCGCGGTCGACGAGCTTGCGAAGCTCGACGGGCTGGATATGGAAGGCACCTGGACGCTTCGCATTACCGATGGCACAGATGGCGATGTCGGCAGACTGCGTTCCTGGAGCCTGGAAATCGAAGGTCCGGTTACGGCAACGATGCAGGTCAATGCGGTTGTCGATGAGGACGATTTGTCCACCGTCAACGGCGATGAGGTCGATGGCAACGGCGATAGCGCGTCGTCCGACGATGATACCTTCAGCGATAGCACGCTGGACACGGATGTCGATGGTTCCACGGTCTATGGCGACCTCGCCATTTCCTGGGGGGCCGACGATGCCAACGATGTTGGGGACGGCGGGATCACGGGCCTGGACGGCGACCGGTCCGTATCGTTCGCCGCCACGACGATTTCGGCGCTCGAGGATCTGGGGCTGACGTCCCGGGGAGATGCGGTCACTTATGCCCTATCTGCAAACGACACGGTTCTCACCGCATCGGCCGACGGGCGTGTGGTCTTCACGGTCTCCCTGTCGGATCTGGAAAGCGGTTCCTTCAAGTTCGACCTGAACGACGTGCTCGATCATTCGGCGGGCGGCGATGAAAACAATATCGTCCTGCCGTTCGGCTATGTCGCGGTGGATAGCGACGGCGACAGCTTCACTTCCAGTTTCACGGTCGGTGTCGACGACGACATGCCCACGATCGGCGATGCCGAGAACTCCTCGGTCGACGAGGAAGGCCTTGACGGCGGCAACGTCGAGAGCGGCTATGATGGCGATCTCACCGGTTCGGCCCTGACCGCGTCCGGTGACCTGGCGATTTCCTGGGGCGCGGATGATACCAATCCGACCGATGGCGGCGGCGCCGGCGACCGGTCCGTCATATTCAGTGATGCCCAGCCCGGACTGGACGGGTTGACCTCCAACGGCCTGAGCGTTTCCTTCGTCATTCTGTCCGACGGAACATTGGTCGGCTACACCGGGGACACCGAGCCAGCCGCGACCGGCGACAGCGGCGTCGTATTCTTTGCGACCCTGTCGGATGCAGGCAGCGGCAGCTACGAATTTGCGCTGGTCGATAATCTCGACCATCCGACAGCCAACACCGAAGATGACCTCGACCTGACGTTTGCCTTCACCGCGAAAGACAGTGATCTCGACTGGGCATCTTCCACCTTCACGGTGACCGTCGACGACGACGCGCCGGCGGCAGGGACCGTAGAAAGCGTCACTGTCGACGAAGACGACATCTTCAATTTCTCGTCGGTCGGGACAAGCCCTTGGGACACAGCCGACGACGATGGTTCCACCACCGGTGCCACGGACCTGTTCGGCCCGGCCTATGCCGCAGGATCGCTGGCATCGACTGTCGCGTTCGGCGCGGACGGTGCCGCGGCTTCGGGTGGCTTTGCCTTTACATCGACCGCCGCGGACGACATGGCAGCGCTCGGGCTGACGTCCAAGGGCGAAGCGCTTTCCTTCACCGTGGCCACCATCTTCGGTGAAACCTTCCTGGTCGGCTATGTCGACAACGGCAACGGTCTTTTCAATGCCCTAGCCGACCGCCGGGTCATCAGTGTTCAGCTCGACAGCGACGGGGATTATGTTGTCCGCCTGCATGATCAGCTCGATCACGAATACGGCGACGGCACGGACGATCCGACACTGGTCGCCGGTGCCGGCACCATCGATGCGATCGATTTCGGCGCGGTCATCGAGGCAACCGACTATGACGGCGATACGATCACGCTCGACGGCCTGTTCGAGGTAACCGTTACCGACGATGTTCCGGAGCCGGAGGCTTGGGTGGACGACTATGTCCGCATCGACGAGACCTACGGCGATCACAGCGACAACGTCTACAATCCGGGTACGGGAGAGTACAATCCGAACGTTGTCGCGCTCTTCAGCGGGGTAACCGAGACAGGCTCGGATTCCGACCTGCCGGGGCCGATCTATGCGCGCTACAATGTGATCGATTACGACGCGAATGTTGGCGCGGATGAGGACGCCACGGTCGAAATGGCGTTCCAGATCGACGACTCGGATTCCGGCCTGTTCACGACCGAGAACGAAGCCATCGAACTTTCTATCGAGGGCGATCTGGTCGTCGGGCGCATTGGCTCGGGCGAAGCGGTCTTTGCCATCCACATCGACGATGCCGGCCTTATCAGCATCGTGCAGTATCAGTCGCTCTATCACGACGATCCGACATCGTCGGACGAGCACATTTCGCTAGCCGACAAGGTCTCGGTCGTCGTGACCGTGACCGATGCGGACGGCGATACCGTTTCGACGGTCGTGCCGATCGGTGAAGACGTCATCACCTTCGATGACGACGGCCCGGATGCCTATGGCTTGGGCTCGGGTCTCGAAACCGATGAGGCGAGCCAGATCGGCAGCACCCTTGCAGGGCAGCTGCAGTTCGACGGCGGCGCGGACGGGGCAACGGTCACGGATGTCAGCCTGGTCATGAACGGCGTTTATGTCCTTGGCCTCGATCGCGAAGAAACCGGCGCGGCCCGCCGCGGTAACCTGACGGTCGACGGTCAGAACGTCACCGTAAGCCAGTCGACCGACGCCAATGGCGTGATCACCGTCAACGGCTATCTGGAAGGCACGGCAACCCTGGCGTTCCAGATCGTCGTGCAGCCGGACGGCAACTACACGTTCCAACAGCTTCTTGCCTTCGACCATCCGGATGCGAACGAGACCGGCAGCGACGATCAGCTCGGCCTGCGGCTCCGGTTCACCGTTACCGACGGGGACGGCGATACCGATACCGCCCGCGCGCTGATCCTGATCAACGACGACGGTCCGTCCATCGGCGATGTCACCGACGGCACGGTCGATGAAGACGGCTTGCCGGACGGTCTTGGCGACAGTGCGACAGGCGACGCCACGGACGATAATGCCGACGGCGACAATGACGAGACGACCTTTACCGGCGATCTCGGTATCGACTGGGGCGTCGACGATTACGACACGGACGGCGCCGCAGGCGTCGACGACGGCCATGGCCGGTCCGTGTCCTTCGCTTCCAGCCTCGACGGAGCAACGCCCGCCGGGCTGATGTCGGACGGCGAGCAGGTCGTCTACACGCTGTCGAACAATGGAACCCTGCTGACCGCCACCAAGGAGATATCCGGGACGACCGTGTTCACTGTCGCGCTGGATGACGACGGCGCGGGCAGCTACACCTTCACGCTGCTCGACAATCTCGATCACGACAGCGGGTCGGACGAGAACGACATCGACCTGACCTTCGATTTCGTTGCCACCGACAGCGACGGCGACGAAGCCGGCGACAGCTTCACCGTGACGGTCGATGACGACGCGCCGGACGCCCGCTGGGCGGGCTCCCATATTGCCGTCGACGAAGCGACTGAACTGACGACCGAGATCTCCGGCCAACTGCAGTTCCTGGCTGGCGCCGACGGAGCAACCGTGACCGATGCCTCCATGGCGTCCGCAGGCGGCTATGTCCGCCGGTTCGACCAGGAGGAACCGGCCGGCTCGCAGCGTGGCGACCTTCTGGTCGACGGCGCACGGGTGACGCAGACCATCACGACGGATCCGGTGACCAAGGTCATCACGATTGACGGCGCGGTCGAGGGGACAGGTACGCCCGTCTTCCAGATCGTCATTGACCCGGACGGAAGCTACACGTACGAGCAGTTCGTCGCCTTCGATCATCCGGACGAAAACGAAACCGGCGCGGACGATATCATCGCCCTGCGGATCGACTTCACGGTCACCGACGGCGATGGCGACACCGACAGCGCGGGCGCCTATATCCGCGTGTCCGACGACGGGCCCGTGCAGACCGGCGACGGCAATCACAACGTCGTTCCCGACGAAGACGACATTGTCGAGATTGACGGCGTCCAGGGAGCCGGCACGGACGGCAATGACGCAACACAGTTCACCGGCACCATCAGCAAGGTCGATTTTGGCGAGGACGGCTTCGGTTCGATTGCGTTTTCCGGTGTGTTCCAGGTCCCGAACGAAAACAGCGGTGCCTTGACGGTCAACGACACCGTAGGGGCGGATTCCGGCCTGACGTCGGATGGCCGTGCGGTTTACTTCCGCCTCGTGAACGACGGTCAAACCATCGAAGCGTATGTCCGGGCCGTCGACAATGGCGGTGTGGAGGAAGCTATCTTCGATGCCGCGCTGAACGGCACGGATCGCGGCTACACGGTCAATCTCTACGGCAATATCGACCACCAGCCGGGCGACACCGACCGGGGCGCGGCGCAGTCGATCAATTTCGACGTCCGGGCAACCGACGGCGACGGCGACTATATCGATGTCAACCTGTCGATACGAATTGCCGACGACGCGCCGGTGATCGTCGGTCCGGAAGACAGCAGTATCGACGGCGATGTCCTGCTTACCGCGGACGGATCGGACGACACCGTCAATGGCTCGCTGAACATCGATTTCGGCGCCGACGACGGCAATACCGATGCCGGCCAACCGGGCGACCGGTCCGTGAACTTCACGGATACCACCGCCGGGAACAACGTCACGGTCGAACTCAGCGGCACAACCACCGCGGTTACACTGACTTCGAACGGTCTCACGGTTCAGTACGGTTTCGACGGCACCACTCTGGTGGGCTACACCGGCGCGGACGTCGATGACGGGCGCGTGTTCACGGTGAGCCTCGACGACACGGATGGCAGCTACGAATTCACGCTGCTTGCCAATGTCGACTATGACGGCATGACGTCCGCCACCGACAACGTGTTCGATCTGACCTTCGATTTCACCGCCGCCGACAGCGACGGCGACACTGTCAGCAACGACTTCACCGTCACGGTCGACGATACGGCGCCTGTGCGTGTATTCGACGGGTCCGGTGAACTGGTCGGCACCTACGACACCATTCAGGAAGGCATCGACAATTCGCTGGACGGATATCAGGTCCTCGTGCTTCCGGGCACCTACAACGAGAACCTGACCATCGACGTGTCGATCGAGCTGGTCTCTCTTGGCGGCCGCGACGTGACGACCATCGTCGGCGACGTCTCCGGCTCGGAAAACGCAACGGTAACGGTTAAGGCCGGTGTCGACGATGTTTCCATCGGTACCGATGGAACCGACGGCTTCACAATGATCGGTTTCGACAAGGGGAATCCGGCGGTAGAGCAATCCGTTGTCTATCTGTTGAAAGATGCATCGGGCGATCCGACGGAGAATTTCCATCTGATCGGAAACGAGCTCCAGGCCAACGGCGAAGCGGCTCTGCTGTCCGACTGGAATGCGCCGATAATCGATGCCGTGATCGATGGAAACATCTTCTCCGGCCAGACCTTCATCGGCACGGAACCTGCGACGGGCAATCAGTTTATTGTCGACAATGTGGCCCGTCAGCTGATCGCTTTCGGCCAGGGCTCCGATCCGGCGACCAACCTGGCGGACGGCATTGAGTTCACCGACAACCAGATCACCGGGACTGCCGGCGGCACGTCGGCCGGAGCCAATCTGGTGACGATCGACGCCGCCAACTCCATCATCAGCGGCAACACCTTTACCGGGTACACCAATGGCGGCGCGGTGGCTCTGCGCACCCGCGGTCCGAACACCTCCATTGTGGACAACATTCTCGATCACACCAGCGGCGGCAACAGCGCCGGTATGTCCGTCAACAATCAGGGAACACCGGGAACCTATTCCGGCAACGAGTTGCGCGGCGGAGATGGCAACGAATACGTCACGGGCATGACGCCGGGCGACGATCTGGTGATCGGCGGATTGGGCAACGATGTCCTCGAAGCCGGAGCCGGAGCGGACATCTTCGACGCCGGAGGAGGCGACGACGTCGTCATCTGGCGCGTTGGCGACGGCAACGATCTGATAGACGGCGGCGCGGAAGATACCGCGGACACGCTGCGGGTCTATTCGACGGCGGCCGGTCAGGAAATCACGCTGGACGCCCCTGGGGACAACAATGACGGGTTTACCGTTGCTTCCAACGGGGAAACGGCCGATGTCGACGGCATCGAGGAAGTCGAGGTCGATTTCACCGCCGGCAGCGGAACACTGAACGTTACCAGCGACTTCGTCAACTCGGGCGTCAACGTCAACACCATCACCGTGACCGGTGGCGACGGCAACGACGTCGTCAATGCGGGAGGCATGACGGGCACGGATCCCGATTCCAAGGTCGGAATCGACTTCTATGGCAATGGCGGGAACGACACCTTCACGTCCGGACGCGGCGACGATACCTTCGACGGGGGAGAGGGTACGGACACCTTCGTGCTGAATGGAGAGAGGGACAGCTACACCGTCACCGTCAACGACGACGGCAGCGTGACGATCGTCGACACTCAGCCGGGAGTCGACGGCGACGACGGCACGGATACGGCAACCTCAAGCGTCGAGATGTTGCAGTTCGGCGACACGGCCATCGACCTGACGGCCGCCGTTCTGGTGTTCGAAGGTTCTTCGAACGTCCTGCGCGCGAGCTACGACACGATCCAGGAAGCCATCGATGCCGGCAGTACGGTCGACGGCGATACGCTGAGGATCAGTGCGGGTGCCTTCGACGAGCAGGTCGACGTCACCAAATCCCTGACGCTTATCGGTGCCGGCGACGGTTCGGATATCGCCAACAACACGGTTCTCGCCGGCCCGGGCAAGGGATCGGAACTCGGCATAGAAATCCTCGCGGACGACGTGACGATCCAGAACCTGCGCATCGAGGGCTACGACTACGGCATTTCCCTGGGAGACGGCTACACCAACGTAACCGTTGACGGCGTGACGGCCACCGGCAACGATGTCGGTCTGCGCTCGGCGAGCTTTGTCCAGTTCGACGGCATCACCGTCACGGACAGCCACTTCGACGGCAACGATTACGGCTTCTATTTCGCCAATGACGGCAATGGCAGCCGTATCCAGAACGTGACGGTCTCGAATACGAGCTTCGACGGCAATCTGAACGCCGCCATCTATGGCGAGACGCTGGAAGGCGCGACTTTCACCGACATTACCGCGATCGGCTCCGGAACGGGCTCGGCGAACGGCGTGGTGTTCGATTTCTGGACCGGTTACGATTCCACATTCGCCGACATCACGTTCGACGGCTTCACGATCGACAACAGCGGTACCACGCCGGCAAGCGCCGCGTTCCGCTTCAGTGGATTTGGCGCGGCAACCGACCCGACCGGAATTACCCTTCAAAACGGAAGCGTCGAAAACGTTGCCCGGGTTCTGCGCACCAGTGAGCCGGAGAGCGCCTTCACGATCTCCGACGTGACCATCGGTACGCTCGACGGAACCTTCAACACACCGAATGGGCCCATGGGTCCGGTCGTTTCGGTGATCGAGGGCGATTTCGGCAGCGACACGCTTTCCGGCGACCGTTTCTCGTCGGAAGACAACGACGTCATCTACGGCGATTTCTACGACAGCTTTGTCGGGGACGCCTACGACTCATTCTTCACTTCTCACGGCGCGACCAATGTCGACGCCGGGGACGATGTGATCGATGGCGGCGGCGGTGACGACGTGATCTTCGGCGGTGGCGGCAACGACACGTTGCGCGGCGGCACCGGGGCCGACTACATCGAAGGAGAGGACGGCGAGGATGACATTTCCGGCGGAACCGGCAACGACGTTCTCATCGGTGGAACGGGCGATGATTCATTGTCCGGCGATGCCGGCGAAGATGTCATCTATGGCAACGACACCGATATAACGCAGGACGTCAACCGCCTCGCCCAGGAAGGAGAAAGCGACGTTGCCGTGTTCGACGGCACCGCCGACGATTACAACGTCACCCGCGAAACCGATGGTAGCTGGCGGGTCGAGGAAAAGTCCACCGGCGAAACCGATACTCTTTACGGTATCGAAGGAATTGATTTCGGCGGAGACGGCGTCGACCTCGATCTGACATTCGCTGTCCAGGTCTTCAACGCGGACAACGAACTTGTCGGCACCTACGAGACCATCCAGGAAGGCGTCAATGCTGCCGGCGACGGGTTCCGCGTGGAAATCGCCGCAGGCGTTTACGAAGAGCAGGTCGAAATCGACGGCAAGACCAATATCACCATCGTCGGGGAAGGCGACGTCACGATCGTCCGCATGCCGGACACCCCGGAATTCGTGAATGACACAAGCGGCCTGAGCAAGGACCGGGTCGCGGTCATTTCCGTGGAAGGCAGCACGGGCATCACGATCCAGAACCTGACCGTGGACGGTAACGATCTTGGCGACGAAATGCCCGCATCCGCCAACAGGACGGATTTCGAGGGTGTCTATTTCGGCAACAGCTCTGGCACGATCGAGGGCATCACAGTCATCGGCGTGCGCGACGAGCCCAACCCGAACGGTACGCCGAAGGGCAACCAGCGCGGCAATGCGATCGTCGTTCTCAACGATGACGTCGCTTCACCGAATACCGTCAATATCCTCAATAACGAGATATCCGACTTCCAGAAGACGGGCATCGTTGCTTCCGGCGAAGGACTGACCGTTCTGATCGACGGAAACGAGATCGAGGGAGCCGGCTTCCTGGAAGCAGCAAACGCGATCGCACAGAACGGTATCCAGGTCTCCTACGGTGCGGACGGCACGGTTTCCAACAACACCGTTACGGAGATCGGCTACCAGCGCGGCGACTGGGTCACGAGCGGGGTGCTTGCCTATGAGGCGGCCGACGGCATCGAGATCATCGGCAACATCTTCGTCGGACCTGTCGACGGGTCGGGCGATCCGATCGACAACACCCACTATGCGATCTTTATCGTCGGCGAGACGGATAACCCCGTCGTTACCGGCAACAGCTTCGAAGGGGTGCTGGTCGGTGTCGCGACCGCATACAACGTCGATGATCCGGTCATCTCGGGCAACACGTTTGCCAACATGATCGAGGAGATCGTGACCATCACCGGTGACGGTACGTTCGAAGGCCATAATCTCGAGATTTACGGCGATGCCAACGACACCGCGCTGAACCTGACCGGCACGACGGGTCCCGACTACATCGAGGGAACCGATTACAACGATGTGCTCGATGGCTCGCAGGGTTCCGATGAACTGCATGGCGGTGAAGGCAACGACATCATCAATGGCGGCCAGGGCGAGGATGTCATTTTCGGCGATGCTGGCGAGGACACGCTGAACGGCGGTAACAACAGCGACGAAATCCACGGCGGCGAAGACGCCGACGACATCAGCGGCGGCTCCGGAGGCGATGAGCTCTTCGGCGACGCCGGCGATGACGACCTGACCGGCGGCACCGGCGATGACACCATCGACGGCGGCGAGGATATCGATACGGCTCACTATTCGGACCCCTTGTCTTCGGCCGATATCACCGACAATGGCGGTAGCTGGAGTGTGACGACCGCGAACCAGGGCACCGACACGCTGACGAATGTCGAATTCGTCCTGGACGGTGCCGGTAACAGGTACCTGCTCGTCGGTAATGGCGGTTTCGAGACGATCCAGGCCGCGGTGGACGCGGCCGAGGAAGGCGACACGATCCTGATCGCGACCGGAACGTGGTCCGGTGCGGGCAATGAAAACGTCACGATCGACAAGCCGGTCACGATCGTCGGCTCGGGTTCAGTGACCGTCGACGCCACCGGCTCGGCCTACGGCTTCAACATCGATCTCGATGCGGACTACGCTTCGGGCACAGTCCGGTTCGAGAATATCGCGGTCGAAAACGCAACCAACGCCGGCATCAATGCGGGGGACACCCACATTCTCGACTCCCTGGAGCTCGAAGGCGTTTCGCTCAACGGCAACGGCACCTTCGGCCTCTACGTCACCGGTCGGACGGAGACCTCCGGCCAGACCGGCGGCGGTTTCGAACAGGGCGGCGTGCAGGAGCTTCTGGTGTCGAATTCCGGCTTCGACGGCAACGGAACCAGCGGTTCCAACGGCTCCGGCGACATCGTGCTGTTCGAGTTCGACGGCGATGCGACCTTCAGCGGCGTGACCATTTCCGGGTCTACCGGCGGCACCGCGAACACGGCCATCCAGATCGCCGGTTTCGATGCGTCCACGTTCCTGTCGGATTACGAAACCTCCGGGGTCTATTCCTACGATGTGCTGACGCCGATGGGCACGGTGATCTTCGAGGACGTTGCCATCACCGGGGACTACAGCAAGCTCGGGGTCTACATCCAGGGCTTCACCGACATGACCGGCCTTGAATTCCGGGAAAGCACGTCCGCTTCGGGGACCCCGGGCACGGTCATCGACGTGACCGCGGGGTGGGGCGTCGGTCTGGGCATCGATCCGATGGCCGACCAGCTGCCGACGGGCACGCCCGGAACACCGGGCAATGCGGGCTCGTTCTTCAACGAGGCCAACGCCAACGGATCTGTCGACCTGACCTATGTCTCCGTCGCGGATGCCGGCGGCACCGTCACGACGTTTGTGGACGGCACGACCAAGGACGACACGATAATCGGCACGTCCGGTTCGGATGCCATCACCGGTTTCGAAGGCGTCGATACGATCGACAGCGGCGATGGCGATGACGTCATCACCTGGCGGACGGGCGACGGCAACGACCTGGTCGACGGTGGCGAGGAGACTTCTGCCGACACGCTCGAAGTCGTCAACACCACAGGCGGTCCGGTCGCTTTCAACATCTCCGTGGCGACAGGAGCGGATGTCATCGCGCCTGCGACCGACGACATCCTCGTTTCCGTCGGCAGCGAAACCGTTCGTATCGACGAGATCGAGGATATCAACGTCACGTTCGGCGATGCCGGGGATACGGTCACGATGAGCGGTGATTTCTCGACCACCGCGCTTGCAACCAGCACCATCACTGTTCAAGGCGGTGCCGGAAACGATAAGGTCGATGCCAATGCCATCAGCAGCGGCCACCGCGTGGTGTTCCACGGCAACGGTGGAAACGACATCTTCGTTTCCGGTGGCGGGGACGATTATTTCAGCGGCGGCGAAGGGGACGATACCTACATTGCCGGCGGCTACAGCACGGATTACCAGATCACGGTTGCTGCAGACGGCACCGTAACGATCGCCGGTTCCGGCGGGACGGATACTGCAGACAGCAGCGTCGAGTTCCTGCAGTTCGAAGACGTCACGCTCGATCTGACGCAGCCGGTCCACCTCTACAATGAGTTCGACAGTCTTGTCGGGACCTATGCGACGGTGCAGGAGGCGCACGACGCGGCTTCCGCCGGCTACCGCATCAATCTGGCGGGCACGGTGACGGGCGTGAGCCTGACCATCACCAAGGAAAACCTGCGGATTGAAGGCCAGGCCGGCGACACGGGCAACATCTTCACTCTCAGCGCGGGCATACTCGCTCTGACGCTGCTGGGCGATGCGCCGTTCGAAGTGATCGGCAACAATTCCGCCAATGTCATCCATGGCAATGACGGGGCGAATGTCATCACTGGCGGCCGGGGCGACGATGAGTTGAATGGCGGGGAAGGGTCCGACACCTATAAGGTTTCGGGAACCAACCATGGCTACGACACCTATGCGGATAGCGGCCTGAGCGGCTCCGATACGATCCAGGCAGTTTCGAACAGCACCCGCATAGGTCTTGCGGGCGACTTCAACAACGCGACATCCAGCGGCATCGATCTGATCGACGGCACCGGCTACACCAACGTTTCGATCCGGGGCGACGATGACGGCAACACGCTCGATTTCTCGGACGTGGAACTGAAGAACATCGCCTATGTCGATGGCCAGAAAGGCGACGACACGATCTATGGATCGGACGGCGACGACGTCATCCGGGGCGGTCAGGGCGACGATATCCTGGATGGCGGCGAAGGGTCGGACATCTATCAGGTTTCGGGAACCAATCAGGGTTACGATACCTACCTAGATACGGGCTCGGCCAGCGATACGGATACGATCCAGGCGATTTCGAACAACACTCGTATCGGCCTGAAAGGTGATTTCAACTTCGGAACCGACAGCGGTATCGAGGTGATCGACGGCACTGGTTACACCGGTGTTTCGATCCGGGGCGACAATGACAGCAACACGCTCAACTTCGCGAGTGTGGAGCTGGAGAACATCGCTTATATCGATGGCCAGAAAGGTAACGACACGATCATCGGCTCGGCTGGCGACGACACTATCCGCGGCAGTCAGGGCAACGATATTCTGATCGGCGGTGAGGGATCGGACACCTATCAGGTTTCCGGTACCGGCCACGGCTATGACACCTATACGGACACTGGTTCGACGGATGATACCGACACGATCCAGGCGATTTCCGACAACACCCGCATAGGCCTTCTGGGGAACTTCAACTCCGGAACCGACAGCGGTATCGAGGCAATCGACGGTAACGGCTTTGACGGTGTTTCAGTCCGGGGCGACGACAACAGCAACACGCTCGACTTCTCGGGTGTGGCGCTGAGCGACATCGCCTATATCGAGGGCCAGAAGGGCGACGATACAATCATCGGGTCTCTGGGCGGCGACACCATCCGCGGCAGCCAGGGCGACGACATCCTGGACGGCGGCGAAGGGTCGGACATCTATCAGGTTTCCGGGACCGGTCATGGCTATGACACTTATGCGGATAGCGGTTCGGCAGGTGATACCGATACGATCCAGGCGATCTCGAACAATACCCGCATCGGCCTGAACGGCGACTTCGACGCCGCCTCAAGCGGTATCGAGGTGATCGACGCCAACGGATATACCGGCGTTTCGGTCAGAGGCACGAGTGTGGCTAATGATCTCGATTTCCGGAATATCCAGCTCATCAACGGCATCACAGTGGACGCTCAAGGGGGGGACGACACCGTCACCACGTCTCAGACAACCAGCGAGCATGTCCTCTACCGGGGCGGAAGCGGGACCGACACGTTGAGGATCGCGCTGACACTCGACCAGGCGGCCGACAGCGCCCTGATCGCGGAAATCGACGCGGTCATCGCGAATGGCAGCGGGACGGTCAACACCGGCGGCCTCAACTTTACCGCCGAGCAGTTCGAAACCATCATCAAAGGGGTCACGGTAGGCGACAGCTTCCTGCCGTTCGACAAGGTCCTGATTGGCGATTGGCAGAACAATACGCTTGATGTGGAAGCGCTCATAGGCCCCACAAGTGATGCGTATCTCATCTTCGGCCGCGGCGGCGCAGACACCATTACCGGATCCAACGGCAACGACATTATTGTCGGTGAATCCAGCAACGACATCATGGATGGCGGCGAAGGAAACGATACGTTCCTTGTCGGCGCGGGTGACGGTGACGATACCTTCAACGGCGGAAATGGCATCGACCGGATCCTGGCGACGGAGGACGGTACCGAGATCGGCATCTACGACGATATTTCGGTCAGCGAGATCGAGGAAATCAGCGCCAACGGCTTCAGCGGCGTCGAGGTTCACGGCAGCTGGCGGAACAACGTCCTCGACTTCTCCGGCATCACGCTGGACGGGATCGAGAAGATCGACGGCGAAGGCGGTGGCGACACGATTACCGGTACAGCTTTCGCCGATACGATCGTCGGCGGTGCCGCCAACGACACGCTGAACGGCGGTGGCGGAAACGACACCTTCGAAGTCGGCCAGGGCGACGGCGACGATACTTTCAACGGCGATGGCGGCTACGACCGGATCGTTGCCACGGAAGACAACGTCGAAATCGGGATCTACGACACGATTTCGGCCGGCGAGATCGAGGAAATCAGCGCCAATGGCTTCAGCGGAGTGGAGGTTCACGGCAACTGGCGGAACAACGTCCTCGACTTCTCCGGTATCACCTTGGACGGAATCGACACGTTCGACGGCGAAGGCGGCAGCGATACGATCACGGGTACGGCTTTCGCCGATACCATTATCGGCGGCGCCGCTAACGACACGCTGAACGGCGGTGAAGGCAACGACACCTTCGAAGTCGGTCTAGGCGACGGCGATGACGTCTTCAATGGCGATGGCGGGTACGACAGGGTCATTGCGACGGAGAGCGATATCGAAATCGGTCTCTATGGCAATTTCTCCGCCGGTCAGGTTGAGGAAATCAGTGCCAACGGCTTCGACAATGTTGAAGTTCACGGCAACTGGCAGAACAACACGCTCGACTTCTCCGGCACCACGCTGACCGATATCAAGGCGATCGACGGTGAAGGCGGTAACGATGTCATCACCGGATCGGCGATCGGCGACACCATCTTCGGCGGTTCCGGCCGCGATACGCTGATCGGCGGCGGCGGAGACGACACGCTCGCCGGCGGCACCGGCAACGACACGGTTTACGGCAATGGAACGGATACCGGCGTCGCAGACAATGTCTATGCGGTTTCCGGGGAAGCTGATGTCGCAGTGTTCGACGGCGACCAGGCCGATTACGACATCACCCGGAACAGCGATGGATCCTGGGAAGTCACCGACCGGACGAGCGGCGAAAGCGACACGCTCTATGGCATTGAAGGCATCGACTTCGGTGGCGACGGTGTCGATGTGGACCTGACCCTGGGGGTCTCGCTCTTCGATGCCGGCGGCGTGCTCCTGGGTACGTTCGCGACCATTCAGGCGGCCGTCGACGCCTCCGCGGCGCGGGGTCTGAGCACGGATGTGATCGAACTCGGCGCGGGTACCTACACCGGGAACGTCACGATCGGTCATACGGTCGAGATCCGCGGCGCCAATGCCGGAACCTCCGGCAACGACGCGGCACGTGACCTCACCGGAGGCGACGGGGAAAGCACGATTGCAGGCGGTATCGTCGTCCTTGGCGACGATGTAACCATCGACGGCGTGCGCGTCCTCGACGGAGCCAAGGTTTCCTCGGCCTTCGAGCTCGCCGGTATTCACGTCCAGGCGGATAATGTCACCGTCACGAATTCGGTGTTCTACCGCTCGGGTGATGTGGATGCCGACGCCTCCAGGGGCATCGTCCATTCCGTGACCTCGGGCGACGGGCTTACCGTTACGGACAATGCCTTCTCCGGCTGGCACACCGGCACCTATGTCAATGGCGGTACCGATGTGACGGTCGAAGGCAACCTCTACGAGGGCAATCTCGTCGGCATGTCGCTTGACGCCTATGACGGCGCGACGGGCCTTTCGGTCACGGGCAATACCTTCACGAACCAGGCCCTTGAAGGCATGGGCATCGGTTCGGTTGGCGGCGCATCCTGGGAAGGTGCAATCTCGGGCAATGAGTTCACCGGACCAGGCGTGTTCAACTACGACGCGTCGCTTGACGTCGATCTGGTTGCGGGCAACACGTTCTACGGAACGGCCGGAAGCGATGTGCTCACGGACGATGCGACCGACAGCGGCCGGATCGGCGCCAATACGCTGATCGGCGGCGAGGGAGACGACGTCTATCTCGTCAAGGGTAACGACACGGTTGTCGAAGCCGCGGGCGAAGGTATTGACGAGGTCCGTACAGCGGACAGCTACACGCTGCCCGATAACGTCGAGAAGCTGACTCTTCTGAATGAAGGCATCAGCAGTACCGAAAACTTCGAAAGCTTCGACCTTGGACCGATCACCGATGGTGAAAATGACTGGTTCGTGAAGGGCAATGCGCCTCGGGATCAGGAAGTGATAGACGACGGTGGCAACAGGGTCTTCAAGATGTCGAGCGATCCGTCGTCGGGTGACTTCGCAGGTCCGTATTCCGCGGCTCTTGCGGCAACGGCTGGCGAACCAGGAACTTCTGCCGACTACAACGGCCAGACCATCAAGTTCAGCTTCAAACCGGTCGACATTACGGGCGACAATTCGCGTCTGGAAGTCGACTTCGGCAACGACGACGGTTCGGACCGCAACAACTTCATGGTCCTGGAGGCAACGGCTACAGGTATCCGCATTGCCGTCAACGAGCCCGAGCTCGATGGCAACTGGACGAACAATACCTTCGATGCCTTCACCGGTAACGTGACCCTGATCGACGGTGTCAGCCTGACCGAATGGCACGATATCGAGTTGCGCCTGACCTATAACGAGGGACCGGACAACGATGTGATCGAAGTCTTCTTGGACGGACAGCACATCGGAACGACCACCACGTTCGAGAACTATTGGGATGCCGTCGGCGGCGAGCACGCCGACAATGCGGAAGCGAACCAGACCAGCCGGGTCTTCTTCCGGCCGTCCGCCGGGTCCGCGGCCGATGACAATGACGGTCCCGGTGGTGTCAACGAGGGCTTCCTGTTCGACGATCTGGAAGTTTCGGTCCACAACAATTCGTCGGCCACCGGCAACGATCTCGGCAATGTCATCACCGGCAACGATGGGGACAATGTGATCCTGGGTCTCGGCGGAGAGGATATCCTCGCCGGTGGCCTTGGCTACGACAAGCTGACCGGTGGCGACGATGCCGACACGTTCGTGCTGGAATCGCTCGCCCATGCAGATCTCATCACCGACTACGATTTCGATACCGACGGTGACAAGGTCGACATCGGCAATCTGCTCAATCTTGCCTTCGGTGCCGGCGACATTGATACGGCCGATGCGGGCGAATATGTCCGGGTCGTCGACACCGGCGATGGAAATGCGGCGCTGCAGGTCGACGTCGACGGTGGTGCGGATAGCTGGCAGGATGCGGCGGTTCTCGAACATGTTTCCATGGGCGATACCATCCGCGTGGTCCTGGACAGCGATGGAACCGAAACCAACGTTCACGCCGCCTAAGCGGCTGTAACGGAGAAACAAAAAGGCGGGTCCTTCGATCCGCCTTTTTTCTTGGCAAATGTCTGTGAAGGCGGCGCTTCCTGTAGCTATCACCATCGGCGTGCCGCCCGGACCTTGAGCCCGGGCCTCCGTGCGCAGGTCCCGGATCAGGTCCGGACAGCCCTGTGGTCGTCGATGTGCGCGGCCTTGCATCCGCTAAGGTTGCTCTGTTCAGGAAGGCCGGCGCGGCTCACCGGTTTTCTCTGTCTTACAGACAGTTGAATTCGTGTGTTTGGCAGACAGACCTGCGAATTGACCGCGAAAGGCTCTATTCCGCACGCCGATTGCGCAGCAGGGCGGCGCTAGTGAGGCCGAGAAGGACTGCGGCCAGACCGGCGAGGGTGGCGAGAAGGCGGGTGGTGCCGGGAATGCCGGTTGCCGACGGAGGGTTTCCGTCGCCCGTGCTGCCGGTTTCGATGCTGGCGGTGATGTCCGAAGCCGCCGTGCTCTCGGGCAGGAGTACAGTGAGGGTACTGTCGGGCAGGAGACCCGTCAGTTGCCCGACCGGGCGTTCCGGATCGTCGAGGTCGTAAACGATCGCTTCCAGTTGAGGAGCATCCTCGCCGAACGACCCGGCCGCCGGATTTTCCGTGGCGAGCAGTTCGTCGCCCCCCGCGGACACAAGGGCAATGCGCTTCAGTCCGGTTTCCTGTCCGGCCGCTTCCAGGACCGTCTGGAGATAGTTCTTCAGTTCCTGCGCATCGACGCCGTCCGGCTGCTCGTCGGTCAGGGTCAGAAATTCGGGAACCAGGGGCAGCGCGGCCAGTTCTTCCAGGCGCAGGCGCGGACCGTTCAGCATCTCCTCCTGGAGCGCGTCGAGCAGGATCGCGTGTTGCCGTGCGGTTGCCGCTTGCCGGGCATCGAGCTGGGATTGCTGCCAGTCCGCCAGCACAAATCCGCCAACGGCAATTCCAGCGCCCAGAAGGCAGCCGCCGAGAGCCATGCAAAGGGCAGGAGAAATCTGGAACGGTTTCCGAATCGCGGCACTTTGAGGTCGATCTGACATAAAGTGCCTATATCATGCACGGCCTGCGTTTGGGGAGCCGGAAATGAGGGATTTGCCCCATTCCCGGCGAAATGTCGGTTGGTTTCGGAACCGCTTACCTGTTTGCGGAGTTCAGACGGGCGGCGAGCCGCACCGGGGAACCTGCCGGCGGCGTGTGAGCCCACTGGCCGGCGGCGTTGACCGTGTAGAGAACCTGGTAGTTCGGCAGGTCGCGCTCGAAGCGGACCCGCGAGAAGCGGTTGTCCAGGATCAGCCACTTGCCTTCGTGGCGCACGGAGAGAACCGCGTGGTGCTGACGGGCGGCGGTGTCCTTCAGGACCACGATACGCATGTCCTCGTCTCTCACCCCGAGGTCGCGCAGCAGCGCGTATTTCAGGATGGCATAGTCCTCGCAGTCGCCGGCGCGCTTGGTCAGGCTTTCAACCGGGCTCGCCCAGTATTCGCCGGTCTGCCAGAGGCGTGCATCGTCCCTGTAGGCGAGCACCCGGTTGACCATGTAGTTGACCTTCGGGATCTGCATGCCGCGGCGCTGGCCCTCCACCTGATCCAGAATGGCCGTATAGGCGCGGAACCGATGCCGGTCCTGCGACCCCGTTCCTTCGGCCTGAAATTCACCGAGCGCGCGCGTCCAGCGCTTGGTCACCGGCGTCAGAGCGACCGGCCTGCCCAGGGAGCCCAGAAGCAGCGTCGGTTTCAGGTCGGTGGCCGGCAACGCGGTCAGGGCGGCCGTCTGCCGGGCGGCTTTGCGGAGCGGGTCCTGCGGTCTTGCCGGTTTGGCGACCGGGCCGATATGGACGGAATGGAGTTCGACGGACTTCGCGGCCGGAGCCGGAGCGAAATGGAGTTTCGCCCGCCGGTCTTCGGTGGACACGGTTTCAAGAAGCGATACCCGCAGGAATTCCTGCACGTTGGAAATGCCTGCCAGGGAAATATCCGCCGGGTCTTCGTCCGCATGGGCAGCGGCGATTGCCGTCTGCAAAGCCAGCGCGCACACCAGTGCCCGTCCGATTTTGCGCGCAGCTTTCCCGTTCGCAGCCGGCACTGCCGGCGCGGTCGCACTCTGTTCCATCTGCCGATCGCCTCATTTTTTGCCGAGACGTCAGCGCTCCCTGAGTGCCTGGTCCCGAACTTTCTTGATCGGCTTCAAGATGTAGTCCAGAACCGTTTTCTTACCGGTTAATATATCTACAGACGCGACCATTCCTGGTATTATTGGTAAAGGATCGGTGTCTGAACCAAGATAATTTTTATCTGTTCTGATCGTGACCTTGAAGAAGCGATTACCTTCCTGATCTTCGGTCGTATCGGCGCTGATCCGTTCCAGATTCCCTTCAAGACCGCCATAAACGGAGTAATCGTAGGCGGTTATCTTGACCTGGGCCTTCTGGCCCGGATGCAGGAAGGCGACATCCTTCGGCCGGATCTGGGCTTCGATCAGGAGCGTGTCTTCCAGCGGCACGATTTCAACAAGATCGGCAGCCGGCTGTACCACCGCGCCGATGGTGGTGATGTTCAGCTTGTTGACGATCCCTTTGACCGGCGAAACGAGTTCGGTTCGGCGGACGCGGTCGGCCGCCCCTTTCATGCTTTCATTGATGACCGCCAGCTCGCCGCGGGATTCGGCAAGCTGCTGTCTCGCCTCCGACACGAAGGTGGAAACGGCGTTGCGGGACCGCTCGCGGGCTTCTTCCTTGGCGGCCTCGGCACGCAGGACGGAGGCCTTGGTGATCTGCAGCTCGCCTTCGCTTTCCCTCAGCTGCCGCTCCAGGCGCAGGAATTCGATCTCGGGCAGCACCTTGCGTTCGTAGAGCCTCTGGTTGATTTCCACTTCGCGCGCCATCAGTTCGATAACGGATTCCAGCTTGCTCTGCTTGGCGAGCAGCTCCTGGTATTCCTGTTCGCGCTGGGATGCCTGGTTCTTCAGGACGCTCAGCTCGTTCTGCAGGCTGATTTCCTTGTCCCGGTAGACGTTCTGTTCTTCCGCGATCAGGTCCGGAACGGCCTTCTGCAGCATTTCGGGAAAGGCGAGGGGCTTCTGGTCGGCTTCCGCCTGCAGGCGCGCGATCCGGGCCATCAGTGCCCATCGCCGCTGGCGGATTTCGCCGAGCTGCGAGGTCAGGGCGGTGTCGTCGATCTCGATCAGGGGCTGGCCTTCCTCGACGATGTCGCCTTCCTGGACGAAGATCTTCTCCACGATGCCTGTGTCCGGGGCCTGCACCACCTGGATCTGGCGGGAAGGGATCACCCGTCCGTCGCCCCTTGTGACTTCCTCGAGGCTGGCGAAATAGGCCCAGGCCAGGCCGACGACAAACAGCACGACGCCGATGCGGATCACATTGGTCGTGTAGCGCGGCGGCCTCGTCTGAATGACGTCGCGGATATCGTTGGCGTAATTCCAGTCGCCCGAATTCATAGCGTCGCACCTTTGCCGCCCTGCTGTTGCGCAGCGTTCACGGCGCCGAGTTCCTGAAGTTTCTGGAGCACCTCCTTACGGGGGCCGTCCAGAGCCAGCTTGCCGTAATCGAGGGTGATCAGGCGGTCGGTCAGTTCGACGAGGCTCATCCGGTGGGTGCTGATGATCACGGTGGTGTCCGGGCTGTTATAGTCCTTGAGCCGGGAGATGAGCCTGCGTTCGGAGGCCAGATCCAGATGGCTGGAAGGTTCGTCCAGGAACAGCACACGGGGCTTGCGGAGCAGGATGCGGGCAAGGGCGACGGCCTGCTTCTGGCCGCCGGACAGGAAGCGTCCGCCTTCGCCGACCTGCAGATCGTAGCCGAGCGGGTTCTGCGCCACGAATTCCTCGACGCCGGCAATCCGGGCCGCCTCGATAACGGCGTCGTCATCCGCGAAGGGGTCGCCCGCGCTGATGTTTTCCCGCACCGTGCCGCTGAACAGGACGTTGTCCTGCGACAGGAAGCCGACATTGGCGCGCAGGTCCGCCGGGTCGAACTGCCTGGTGTCCGTCCCGTCGATCAGCACGGTGCCGTTGGAGGGATAATAGAGCCCGGAGGTCAGCCGGCCGATGGTGCTCTTGCCCGAACCGACACGGCCGATCAGACCGACGGTCTCGCCCGGTGCGACCTTGAAGGAGATGTTCTTCAGGCTGTCGTTCTCAGCCCCCGGATAACGGAAATCGACACCCTTGAACTCCACCGACCCGGAGGCGATGCGCTTGTTGATGTAGGTCCTGCCGGGTTTGCGCTCCGTCTCCGTCGTCATGACGTCGTTGAGGATCTTGTAGGAATGCAGCGTCTGGCGCAGCCGGGTGAGGGTGTTGGCGACATTGGCGAGCGGAGCCAGGACGCGGCCGGACAGCATCATGGCCGCAATCAGCGCGCCCATGGAAATGTCGCCGCTGGAAATCAGATAAACCCCCCAGACAACGATGCCGATGGAGACCAGTGCCTGAACGAAGCCGGTGCCGGACTGCGCGATCAGCGCCCAGAACCGGCCCCGCATGATGGCCGCGCTGCTGGCGGCGACCGACCGTTCCCACTTGGTCTGCATCGGTCCTTCGGCGTTCAGCGCCCGGACGGTGTCGAGATTGGCGATGCTTTCGACAAGGATCGAGTGCCGGATGGCGCTTTCCTTGTGGGATTTTTCGATCGCGCCCGAGAGCGGCGCCTGCACGAACAGGCTGATGGCGAGAACGATCGGGATCGCCGCCAGCGGGACGACCGCAACCGGTCCGACCAGCAGGAACAGGACGGCGACGAAGATGCCGATGAACAGCAGGTCGATCAGGGATACGAGAGACGAGGAGGTGATGAACTCCCGGACGTTCTCGAATTCCCGGATATGGTTGGCGAACTGCCCGGAACTGACGGGCCGCTTTTCGAAGTCGATGGCAAGCGCATGCGCGAAGATCTTGCTGGCGAGCGCATTGTCGGCCTGCTTGCCCGCCACGTTGATGATCTGGCCGCGGGCGAGCTTGAGCACGGCGTCGAAGACAAGGGACAGGATGACGCCGATCGCAAGGGCCCAGAGCGTCGGGATCGCATTGTTCGGCACCACGCGGTCATAGACGTTCATGGTGAACAGCGGCGAGGCGAGGGCGAGCAGGTTGATCAGCAGCGCTGCGATGGCGACATGGACGTAGTCGCGCCAATAGGATGAGATCGTACTCCAGAACCAGTGTCCGCTCGTGCCGAGTACGCGTTCGCTCTGCCCGGAATTGTCGACAGCGGGCTGGAAGAAGATGGCATAGCCGCTGTAGTTTTCCTCAAACTGCGCAAGCTGCCGGCGCAGCGTGCCGGACGGGTCGAGCGGATCGACCAGCTCGACCTTTCCGGCTTCGACGTCGAGGCTTGTCAGGATCAGCATCTGCGAATTCTTCATCGCGACGATGCAGGGCAGCGCCGCCAGCGGAATGGCGGTGACTTCCTTCTCATCGGGGAGCGCCTTCAGGCCGCAATTGGCGGCGGCCCGGCCGAGAATACCGATGCTGAGCGTGTTGCTGGACTGCGGAAGGCCGTTCCAGATCACCGAGCTGGTGACATGGTATCCGTGAACGCGGGCAATGTATTTCAAGGCCGCGGCGAGCGGATCCTTATTGTCCGAATTTGTCTTTGCCGCTTCAGCTTGCGGTTTCTTATCGTTGTTCTGCTGCAGCATATCGGTGCCGCCCATAGGCTGTGTCACCGCGAAAGCCGTTTGCCTGACGTCCGGTCTGCCGGTCCGGTCAGTCCGAAACGACTAAGAGCCCAACAGGGGATGACGTCTCCCGGCGTGACTTCGCTGCGGTGCTCCGAAGTGAATTGTCGACCCGCCGGCTTCCCGGCAGGCCAAACCTGCCTGCAATTCGTTAGAATTTACGTAATGGCTCGATATTGAAGCTGGCATTCTGCGGGAAAATCGAAGCGTTGTCGCGCTGGCCGTCCAAAGCTTCAGCCGGCGGGGTGATGTCCAGATAGGCAAGAAGATCACCGGAGGTCGCACGCAACTGATAGGTGGAGAAGGTGTAGATGGCCCGGGCGGAGATCAGTTCGATCTCGCTGTTGAACAGCGCGTTTTCCGCGTTCAGGACGTCAAGCAGAGTGCGCTGCCCGATATCGTATTCCTGCCGGTAGCCCTCGACAACCTGCCGGTTCGCGGAAAGCTGCTGACGGAGCGCCTTGATCTTGCTGGTCAGGGTGGTCACGGATGCCCAGGAGCGTTCGATGCCTTCCTTGAGTTCGCGGCGGACCCTGTCGACACGGATCTGTGCCTCGGCCAGACGCTCGCCGTATTCCAGGGAGAGCGCCGTGTCGCGGCCGCCGTTATAGAGGTTCCAGGAAAAGACGAGTTTGCCGGAATACTCGTTGTTGCGGCCCTCGATGCCGCCGACGTCGTCACCGACCGTGGCCTGACCGCGCAGGGAGATCTCCGGCAGGAAGTTACCTTTGGTGGATTCCCATTCGTATTTTGCGGCATCGGCGTCGGCCAGGGCAGCGCGGACCTGCGGATGCTGCTGGGCGGCGACATCCACGAGACGGTTCACGGGCCCCGGGGGGATGCTGGCCGGTTTGGCCGGTGCGAGCTTGGCCGGTCCCTCACCGACGACGCGCTCGTACTTGGCGATGGTGTCCAGCAGGGATTTCTGCACTTCGCTGACGATGACTTCAGCCGCGGCGACGCGCTCCTGCGCCTGGGACAGGTCGGCCGCCCCGGTCTCGCCACCCTTGAAGCGCTCGTCGACATCCGAAAAGATGCGGCGGTGCTTGGCGACGTTCATGCGGGCCTTGGCGAGGATGGCGGTGTGGCGCAGCACGTCGATATAGGCTTCAACCGCGTCGAGTGCGGTCGCTTCGGAGCGTTCCATCACCCTGAGGGCGGCACCGTCGACGCGGGCGCTCTGGCGGTAGACTTCGTTTACGGAGGCGAAGCCGTCAAACAGAAGCTGCTGAACGGTTACCGTAAACTCCTTGGATGTCCGCCACTTGTCGTTTTCATTGGCGGTGAAGGAATTCGGACGGTCGAGGCGTTCGGGACCGACTTCTGCGGACAGATCGAGGGTCGGCAGAAAGGCGCCCTGAGATCTGCGGTATTCCTGATCGCGTGCGCGCCGGTTGGCTGCGGATTCCAAAACATCCGGATTTGTCGAAACCGCTTCCTGTACAACCTGCCGGAGGTCGGCAGCGGAAGAAACGCTGACCAAGCAAGTGCTCATCAAAAGAGCCAAAAAAACACGCATTGCCTACCACGCCCATAATCTTTGTTGGCGCGACAATATTATACGTTGAATGCATTCCCAAGGGCCAACTCAACCTGCAGATGGCATAAGATATCGAGTGTTGCGGGATTGCAACGCTGAGGGCAATAAATCGCATATTGGAAGGGTTTGTTACAATTCGTTAATCAAGTTTTTGTAATATTCTACGATTGCGCGCATTCCTGTATGCAACTTGAAATACAACCTGCTTACCGTAGGGCATGTTTTCGGCCTTCGTTTTTTTGCCGAATCGCGCCCGAAAATTTCCTCCGTATTTCTTTCAGTGCACCGGTCGGCACGTGACCCGCAGCCGGCTGTCTTCGAAACGCCGATTTTGTGATATCAAAAAGAGCCAGGCCGATGCGGCAGAGCGTGCGCGAAAGCAGGCTGCTTCATCTTGCCGGCGCTTTTTGCCGGATCTTCCTGCTTGTCACGGTGTTGTTCTGAAACTGTCACAATTTACGCCCGGATCGGAGGTAGAAGGCGGTTCTGCCTGAAATTGCCGGCCGGAGTTCTTGCGGTCTCGAGAATGCCAGCTGGCTGCTCCGGTGCTTCATGAGCGTGGCCTGTGCCGTTCAGCGTTCGCGGCCGGAAGCGGTCCGGTTCAGAAAATGTGTAATCCGCCGGAAGGAGAAGTCATGACATTTGCAGATAGGCGCGCCCCGACCGGCAGCGAGGTGACCGTTCTGAAGAATGCGCGCATCGTGTTGGGCGACGAGATCGTTACCGGACATGTCGCCGTGTCGAACGGGAGCATCGTGTCGGTCGATACCGGGGCGGCGCCACAGGCCGGACTGGATCTGGACGGCGACTTCCTGCTTCCCGGCCTGGTTGATATTCATACCGATCATTTCGAAAAGCACGTCTTTCCCAGAGCGCATGTGCGCTGGGATCCGCTGCGCGCGGCAATGTCCCATGACATGCAGATCATCGGCAGCGGCATCATCACCGTTTTCGACAGTCTTTGCGTCGGGGCGACCATCAAGAACCCGGAACGCCGGGAGATCCTGGCGCCGATGATCGATGCGCTGGAGCATGCGCAGGCCGCCGGCATGCTGCGGGCCGAGCATCTGGTCCATCTGCGCTGCGAGATCACCGATCCGGAAACCGCCCGGCTTGCGGAGGAAAATGCCGGCAAGGACATCGTGCGCATGATTTCGGTGATGGAGCACCTGCCGGGCCGCCGCCAGAGCAAGGACATCGATGGCTATATCAAGCGCCAGATGGCAGATACCGGCCATTCAAGGTCGGTTGTCGAGAAGACCACCGAGGAACTGCTGAACTTCTCCGACGAGATCAGCAACAAGGTCCGGCCGGCGGTGGTTGCGCTTGCCCACGCGCACAAGCTGCCGCTGCTCAGCCATGACGACACGGAACTCCACCATATCGACGAGGCCATTGCCGAAGGGATTTCGGTGTCCGAATTCCCCTGCACGCCGGAGGCCGCGCGCAAGGCCAAGGACCATGAAATGCATGTGGTCGGGGGGGCGCCCAACGTTCTTCGGGGCGGCTCGCAATCCGGCAATGTGGCGGTGCGGGACCTGATGCGCGAGGATCTGGTCGACATCCTGGCTTCCGACTACGTGCCCCGGTCGCTGCTCGACAGCGCGTTCATGATCGCGGCAGACGAAAACTTTCAGGCGGACCTGCCGAAGGCGGTGCGGATGGTGAGCAAGACGCCTGCCGAGGTGGCGGGATTGTCCGACCGCGGGGAAATCGCCGCCGGCAAGCGCGCCGATCTCCTGCATGTCGGCCTCCACAACGGCCACCCCTTCGTCAAGCAGGCCTGGCGCGCCGGCGCGCGGGTGCTTTAGGGGGCGAAAAGGTTTTTCTTTGATCCAATCCTCATGACCGACACATTCCTGGACGTTCAGAAATCCCTAATTGAAGGTTGAGTTTCCGGTGCGGTAACGGCATGGATCCCATGGTCAAGCCATGGGATGACCGGGGGGAAGGAAAGGCGAAAGTGAAGACGGAGGAGGGGATTGGCGCGCCGGTCTCCGCACACTCCGTCATCGCAGGGCTCGACCCTGCGATTCATGCCGTTTCCTTTCGGCATATGTGATTGGTTCAAGTCTGCTTCAAGGCTGTCAATCGGTGCCTGTGGAGAACCGGGCTAGGATTTCCTCGGAATTGAATTTGAATTCGCCTGCAAGGATCAACTTGAGACGTTACCCCGCCCTGCGCTCGTCCTTGCCGATGATCCGCCGCCGCAGGAAGCCGGAAAAGCCGTCGATCAGGTAGACCGTGAAGATGATCAGGAAGATGATCGTCCAGGCCTCCGGCCAGCGGTAGGCGTGGATGCGGTCGGCGAGCAGGAAGCCGATGCCGCCGGCGCCGACGATGCCGAGGATCGTGCCGGTGCGCGTGTTGGATTCGAAATTGTAGAGGACGATCGACAGGATCACCGGCAGCGCCTGGGGCAGAATGGCGAAGCGGATGGTCTGCAGATCGCCGCCGCCTGAAGCCTTCACGCCGTCGACCGCCTTGTTCGAGGTGTTCTCGATCGCTTCCGAGAAAAGCTTCGACAGGGTTCCGACCTCTGAAACCGCGATCGCCAGAATGCCGGCGAGCGGCCCGAGGCCGAAGGCGCGGATGAAGACCAGCGCCAGAATGAGCTGTTCTATGGCGCGCAGGGCGTCGAAGCCGCGCCGGACGCCGAGCCGGAACCAGGAAACCGGCATGATGTTCTTCGCCCCCAGAAAGGCGAGCGGAAAGGCGACGACCGCGCCGAGCAGCGTGCCCATGAAGGCCATCGAGACGGTTTCGCCCAGACCTTTCAGTACCTCCCGCCATTCCGGCCAGGTTTGCCAGATGTGCGGCGGAAACATGAAGGAAAGCACGTTGCCGAAACGGCCGGCGCCTTCGATGAGCCGGGCGGGCGAGAATCCGAAGGCCCAGAGGCACCAGCCGGTCAGGAGGATGAAGACGGTCCAGGCTCCAAGGCGGACGAGCCGAGTTTTCAATGGCGTTTCGAAGGCCGCCGGAACAAGGTTCCTGGCTCTTTCAAGATCGCCGGGCAGGTTTCTGGACAAATCTTTCACCGTCAGACTCCTTTGCCGGTCAGGCCGATGATCCGGTGGCGGACCTTCTCGCTCAGGGTGTCGATCACGATCACGGTCACGAAGATGATCAGGAAGAGCGCAGAGAGGTCGGTATATTCCTGCAGAGACATGGCGACCCGGATTTCCTGACCCAGGCCGCCTGCACCGACAAAGCCGATGATGGAGGAGGAGCGCACGTTGATCTCGAAGCGCAGCAGCGTGTAGCTGATGATATTGGGAACGACCTGGGGGACGATGCCGTAGCGGATCTGGTCGAACCAGGAACCGCCGGAAGCCCTGATGCCTTCCACCGGACGCATGTCGGCATTCTCGTTGGCTTCCGAGTACAGCTTGCCAAGCGCCCCGGTGGCGTGAAAGCTGATGGCGAGCACGCCCGCCAGCGGGCCGACACCGAAGCAGAACACGAAAATCAGCGCCCAGACGAGATCCGGCACCGTGCGCAGAACTTCCAGATAGCGGCGGGTGACGTTCAGGACAAAGGCGTTCGGGGCAAGGTTGCGGGACGCCGGGAAGCTGAGCAGGAAGGCGCCGACGATGCCGATGAGCGTCGCCATATAGGCGATCAGGATGGTTTCGATCAGTAGGCGCAGCCATACTTTCCAGCGCCAGAACCAGTCGCCGAGATCCGTGCCCAGGGTTTCCCAGCGGAGCGTCGGAAGGGTCTTGTAGAGATATTCGCCGAGGCGCGGCAGACCGGCCCAGATCTTCCACATGGAAACCCGTTCGCCCGTGGGCAGCGACACGTCCGTCATGTCGAAGAACCCGCCGATCCAGGCCGCCGCAAAAAAGCAGACGGTAAACAGGCTCGTCGAGATCAGGTTGATCCGCAAAGCGGAGCGGCGCGCTGCCGCGTAGTCGATCTCGAACCGGTCGATGGCGGGAGAAAGTGCTGTCATGGTCCGATTATCCGATCACAAGGGGCGCGGGAAGGGCAATCGGACCTCCCGAACTGCGGCCCGATGTCGTCCTTTGCCTTCGTCATCCCGGCCAAGCGGAGCGCGCGCCGGGACCGGAGAGCCATATTTCCTTACCCGATCATCCTGAGACACAGACCTCGGCTCCCCGATCCCGGATCTCCGCTGAGCTGCGTCCGGGATGACGCGATTGGTTGCAACGATGCCGAGCCGTTCACTCTGTGCTGTCCCGGGCTTGATCCGGGACCTTTCATGAGGGCCCCGGATCAAGTCCGGGGCGGCGGCGTGGCGGTACCGTATCCCGGCCTCTCAAAAACAGAGTTGATGACCACCTGAAGGAGTGAGCGCAATGAGAAAGGTGCCATCGACGCCTTTCTCTTGCAGGGCTCGAAAGATCAGCCGCCGCGGCGCTGCTTTTTCAGCCAGTCGCGCATTTCGACGATCCATTGGTAGCGGTCGTGATCGACCTCGATCCAGCCTTCCTGGGTGGAATCGTCACCGCCGGACATTTCGATGAAGGCGAGGGTGTCCTTTTCCGGGATGTCCATGACAGCCTTGCGCATATCGTCGATCAGATCCTGCGGCAGGTTGGTGCGGGCGGCCAGCGGGCCGGAAGTGATTTCCGGGGATTTCCAGATCGTGCAGATCGAGCCTTCCTCGATCATGCCTTTGGTTTCCATGCGCTGGGGGATGCCGTTGGTCTCGTTGGTGATATAGGTGGCCGCGGCGTCATACTGCTTGTTGTAGACCCCCAGCACACCGGTTTCGTGCGCACCGGAGAAGGGGATCGCGCTGAAATAGGTCTTCGGATCGTAGCCCTGTTTGGTCAGGTTGAAATAGGGAACCGCATAGCCGGAGGTGCTGTCCGGGTCGGCGAAGGCCAGCGTCTTGCCTTTCAGATCATCCAGGCTCTTGTAGCCGCTGTCGCAGCGCACGGCGACAACGGAGAAATAACCGGTGGAGCCGTCCTTCTGCAGGCGGGAAACCAGCGGCACGACGCCGCCGTTGGTCTCGGTATAGGCGGCGGCGTAGGACGAGGAGCCGAAGAACGCGAATTCGATCTGGTCGGCGGCAATCGCCTGGATCACGCCGTCATAGGAACCGGCGGTGAAGATCTCGACATCGACGCCGAGTTCGTTTTCAAGGTATTTCTCGAACGGCGTGTAGCGCGCGATCCGGTCCTTTTCGTTCTCGCCCGACAGGATGCCGAACTTGACGGTCTTGTACTGGTCCTTCCAGCCTTCCGACAGGGCGGGCGAGGCTGCGAGAATGGCAGCGGAAACGGCTGCTATGAAAATGGCCTTCATTTTGATTCTCCATGTTTGCCGGACATGCCGGCTGAGTCGGGCGGCTCGGCGCCGCATGAGGAAAGATGCGGGAGCGGCGGACCGCGCCCCGCAGGCTCAGGCTCCGATCGCCTGTCTTGGCTGGCGCGGCGAAGCGGAGGAAAGAGATGTCGAGGTGACGGCCTCGTTGATCTCGCCGCCGAGGTCGTCGGTGCCGTAGATCTCGCGCACCTTCTCGGTGGTGAGCTCTCCCGGGCTGCCGTCGAACTGGACCCGGCCGGCGCGCATGGCGACGATCCGGTCGCAATAGCCGCGGGCGGTGTCGAGCGTGTGCAGGTTGACCAGAACCGTCAGGCCATCCGTCCGGTTGATCTCGCGGAGCGCTTCCATCACGCGGGTGGCGTTGGCGGGATCGAGGGAGGCGATCGGCTCGTCGGCGAGCATGATCGCCGGGTTCTGAACAAGAGCCTTGGCGATGGCGACGCGCTGCTGCTGTCCGCCGGAGAGCGTGCCCGCGCGCTGCAGCGCTTGAGGTACCAGATCGAGCCGGTCGAGCGCCTCGATGGCCCGTGCCCGGTCCTCCGGCGTGAAGGATCGCGTCATGGAACGGGTGAACCCGGTATGGGCGATGCGGCCGACCATCACGTTGGTCAGCACGTCCATGCGCTCGACCAGATTGAACTGCTGGAAGATCATGGCGCAGGAGGCCCGCCAAAGGCGCAGGTTCCGGCCACGTAGCGCTGTGATGTCCCGGCCTTCATTGATGATCGTTCCCCGGCTTGGATCGGTCAGCCGGTTGATCATGCGCAAGAGGGTGGATTTGCCGGCACCCGACCGGCCGATGACGCCGACCATCTGGCCCCTGGGAATGGCCAGGGAAACACTGTCGACCGCCGTCAGATCTCCAAAAACTTTCGATAATTGTTCAACGACCAGCATCGGCACCTCCGCGAAACCGGGAGGCACCTAGCAGACTTGTGGGGTGGTCAGATGTCTATACGATTATACTTTTATGAATTTTTGCGACAATGCGAGCGCAGTCGTTTGCCGGATAAACGCTAACTGCTTCGTTTTTCGAAATTAATGTGTGTAATCAGAAATACACTTTTCATTTGCCGTAATTTTCGTGTGCCGAATTTCGTCGAATTTACATAATTCGTTCACATTCAACGCTGCGTCAGTCGCTACGCTCTTCTCGCCTTGCCGGCCGTTTCCGGCGATTTGAGGAGTTCCCATCATGCGTTTTCTGAAGTCCGCCGTCCTTGCGGCCGCAGCGCTTGCGCTTTCCGTCACCTGTTCCGCGGCCGACGCCTTCAAACTGGCCGTCACCGATGTCGAAGGCCTGGAACGGCTGCAGGTCGAGTGGGGCCCGTTCAAGGAAGCCCTCGAGAATGCCACCGATCATACGTTTGAATTCTTCCCGGTCACCAGCCGGACGGCCGCCGCCGAAGCCCTGCGGGCCAAGCGCGTCGATTTCGTCGTCACGGGACCTGCGGAATACATCGTCATCAACAAGCTGACGGAAGCCAAGCCGCTGATCGGTCTCGGCCGGCCGGACTATTTCTGCGCCATCGTCGTGCGCGCCGATGCCGGTATCACCCGTCCTGCGGACCTGAAGGGCAAGAAGGTCGCCTTCGGCGATATCGGCTCCACGTCGAACATGCTCTGCCCGATGCAGTTGATGTCCGACTATGGTGTCGATCCGGTCAAGGACATCGAACGGGTGCACACATCGCGCAACATTGCCCACGAAGCCCTGAAGAAGGGCGACGTCGCTGCCATCGGCATCAACCACAATTCCTGGGTGGGCACGCGCAACAAGGACGAAAGCGTGCCGAACGGCTTTTTCCGGGTCATCGCGCGATCCGGCGACCTGCCGAACGACATGCTGATGGTTGCCGCCCATGTCGACCCGGCGGCTGCAGACGGCATCCGCAAGGCGATCCTGGACAACAAGGAGGCGATCATCGCCGCCATCCTGCAGCACGAGGAAAACGACAAGTATTCCGGCATGGATCTGGTGGCGATCGAGGACAGCGCCTACGATCTGGTGCGCTCGATGTACACTACGGCCGGTTTCCCGCAATACGACAAGTTCATCGAGGAATAATGGCCCACGCCGAGGTTCATTACGCCGGCGCCGAGGCGCCGGCGGCCTTGACCCGCCCTTTGAACGCGGCCGATCCGTGCGATCTGTCGGTGGCCGGGCTGCGCAAGAGCTTCGGCGGAGAGCGGGAGGTGCTGCGCGACGTCTCCTTTTCTGTCCGCCGCCGGGAGGCCGTCGCGCTGATCGGTTCCAACGGAGCCGGCAAATCGACCGCGTTGCGCTGTGCGCTGAGGCTTATCGAACCGGAGACCGGTTCCATCACACTGTTCGATCAGGAAATCGTTTCGGCGCACTCGGGGGTGCTGCGCAGGATCCGGGCGGAGGTCGGCTTCGTGTTCCAGAAACACAATCTCGTTCCGCGCGTTTCCGCCCTGACGAACGTCATTCACGGCAATCTCGGCCGGGCTGGCGGGGTGCGCGGCTGGTCGCAGGCGCTGGCGTCCCGGGCCCTGCGCGCCCGGGCGATGGATTGTCTTGAGCGCGTCGGTCTCCGCGAACACGCCATGAAGCGCGCCGATCACCTTTCGGGCGGTCAGTCGCAGCGGGTTGCCATTGCCCGGGCGCTGATGCAGCAGCCGAAGATGATCGTGGCGGACGAGCCGGTGGCCAGCCTCGACCCGGTCGCGGGGCAGGAGGTCATGGATCTCTTCCACCAGCTCACCCGGGAAGAGGGGATCACGCTGCTTTTCACCACGCACAATATCCAGCAGGCACTTGCCTATTCCGATCGGGTGCTTGCCCTCAAGGATGGCGGGATCGTCCTGGACGCGCCAAGTGCCGGTCTTTCGGCCGGAGATCTGAACATTCACTATGGCTGAGCTTCTGAAATCGTCCCCGGCGGACCTGCCGGGCCGGGTCGGGCGGCCGACGGCCCTGCAATTTACCGTCTATGTGGCACTCGCCGCCTTCGTCGTCTGGTCGTTTCAGGGGGCGGGCTGGTCCTTTTCCGCCCTGGTTTCCGGCGGACCGGCGATGGCCGACTTCCTGTCGCGCGCCTGGCCGCCGTCGCTGGAACGCCTGCCGCAGCTTTCGAAGGCGCTTGTCGAAACCTTCCAGATGGCGCTTGCCGGAACGATCATCGGCATCGCCCTTTCCCTGCCACTCGCCATTCTGGCGGCCAGGGGGCTGACGCGGCAGACGCTCCTGTCGCGGATTTTCTACACCTCTTCGCGCCTGCTGATTGCGCTGTTCCGCACGGTGCCGGATCTCGTCTGGGCGCTGGTCTTCGTGATTTCCGTCGGGCTCGGTCCCTTTGCCGGAACACTCGCGATCGCGGTGGATACGGTCGGCTTCTGCGGCCGGTTCTTCGCCGAATCCATGGAGGATGTGGAAAAGGGACCGAGCGAAGCGCTGACTGCCGCAGGCGCGGGCAAGCTCGACACGATTTTCTGCGCGGTGGTGCCCGCCGCCATGCCTTCCTTTATCACCACGTCGCTCTTCGCGCTGGAAAAGGCGACCCGGTCTTCCGTCGTGCTCGGCCTTGTCGGGGCCGGGGGGATCGGTATCGAGCTGAAGGTGGCGATGGACTTTTTCGACTACCGGCTCGCCATGACCATCATCCTGATGATCTTCGTGCTGGTTCTCCTTGTTGAACGGATCGGCAGCATAGCCCGCGGCCGGATACTGGAAGGATCCTCCCAATGAGCGACACGCAGACCCTGGACACGCAGACCCTGGAAAAGACCGATACGGCCCATCTGGCGTGGGACAAGAGATGGCGGACGGAAGAGGGCAGGGCGGACTGGCTGCGTCCCGAAGATGACGTCGCCATGTTGATCGAACGGCAGAAGCTGGCGGGACTGGTCAAGGCTCTCGATCTCGGTTGCGGCGTCGGCCGTCACGCGCTGGCCTTCGCCGAGGCGGGCTTCGAGACCCATGCGATGGATCTTTCCGAGGCAGGACTAGGCGAACTGGAAAAGAGTGCCGCCGAACGGGGCCTGAGCGTCGCAACCCATCTTGCGCCAATGACGGAACTTCCCTTCGAAGACAACAGCTTCGACTACGTGCTTTCCTTCAACGTGATCTATCACGGCGATCCGTCGATCGTGCGCAAGTCCATTGCGGAAATCGCCCGGGTGCTGAAACCGGGAGGCGTCTATCAGGGGACCATGCTGTCCAAGCGGAACGGTAATTTCGGCATCGGCCGCGAAGTTGCTCCGGATACCTGGGTGCGGGACGGCGACGACGACAAGAACCATCCGCATTTCTATTGCAACGCGGCCGAACTCGTCGCCCTGTTTCAAGGCTTCGAGTTGAGCTACCTGGAAGACAAGCTGCACAGTAAGCCGGGGTCGTGGCACTGGCACATGGTGGCGGATGTGGTGAAATAGACTGAAAAGCCAATAAATCCCGACATCGTCATCCGGCCAAGCTTTAGTGTAGAGCCGGGATCGGAGAGCCTCTGACTTCTCGTTTTCGATGACAAAAACGATGGTTTCGGGTTCCCCGATCCCGGGCCGGACGCTCTGTGCCGTCCCGGACTTGATCCGGGACCTGTCATGAAGGCCCCGGATCAAGTCCGGGGCGGCCGCGTGCCTGTGCGGTAAGTCCCAGCCATGCAAAACGGGGTTGTCATTGCCCCTGCCTCGCCGCAGCCTTCACTCCGCCGCCTGGTCCGGTAACGGATGTTCCGTTTCCGGATTGAGATCCTGGTCCGCGTCGGCCGTCGGCTGGCGGGTGAAGCCCTTGAGGTCGGAGAACTCGCGGGCGTCGCGCTGGATCTCGACCGGGCTGAGCACGTAGCCGGTGGCAAGTTCCGCCAGCGAGCGCAGGGCATGCATGTGAATGCGTTCGTAGCCGTGGCTGGCATCCACGCCGAAGGTGATCAGCGCGGTGCGCACATCCGCACCCGCCTCGATCGCAGTTGCGGCGTCCGAGCGGTAGAAGCGGAAGACGTCCTTCTGGAACTTGATGTCGTTGTCGCGGCAGAGCTGCACCATCTTGCGGGTCAGATGATAGTCGAACGGGCCGGTCTGGTCGGCCATGGCGATGGTGACGCCGAATTCGTCGGAACTCTGGCCGGGCGCGGTGGTGCCGTTGTCGATGGCCACCAGCGAAGCGATATCCGGGGTCAGGATGGACTGCGCGCCATGGCCGGTTTCCTCCGCAATGGTGAACAGCCAGAAGACATCGACCGTCGGTTCGATATCCGATTCCACCAGCGCCTTGATGGCGGCCAGCATCACGGCGACGCCGGCCTTGTTGTCCAGATGCCGGGAAACGATGAAGCCGTTTTCCAGGAATTCCGGCGCCGGGTCGATGGAAACGAAATCGCCGACATCGATGCCGAGCCGGTTGAGGTCGGTGGCCGCCTTGGAATAGGCATCGACCCGGAGCTCGACATAGTCCCAGCCGATCGGCAGCTCGTCGACACCCTTGTTGTAGGTATGGCCGGACGCCTTCAGCGGCAGGATGGTGCCGGTATAGGCGCCGCTTTCGGAAAAGACCGTCGTGCGGGCGCCTTCGGCAAAGCGTGCGGACCAGTGGCCGATGGGCACGAGCTCGAGACGGCCGTTGTCCTTCAGCGATTTGACCTGGGCGCCGAGCGTGTCGAGATGCGAGACGAAGGCCCGGGCCGGCCTGCGTTTCTTGCCTGAAATCCGGGCGCGCACGCCGCCGCGGCGGGTGATCTCGTAAAAGACGCCGAGAGCTTCGAGTTCCTTGGAGACATGCCGGACGATCTCGTCCGTATAGCCGGTCGGGCTCGGAATCTTGAGAAGGTTCTGAAGTTTCTCCGTCAGGTAGGCAATGTCGATATTCAGAAGGGTCATGTCCCGGCTCGGTTCAGTGTCGTCCTGACGGGCTGCGGCACCGACAGGGGAAACAGGAAATCAACGAAACGCTCGGCGGTCGGCTGCGGTTCGTGATTGGCAAGTCCGGGCCGCTCGTTGGCTTCGATGAAACGATACTCCGGTTGTCGGGGGTCTTTGACCATCAAGTCAATGCCTGTCACGGGAATTTCAATGGCGCGGGCCGCCTTGATGGCCGCCTCGACCAGTACGTGGTGGGTCTCGCCGGTGACGTCGTGAATGGTGCCGCCGGTGTGCAGATTGGCGGTCCGCCGCACGGCAAGCCGCTTTCCCTCCGGCAGGACGTCGTCGAGAGTGTAGCCGTTGGCGCTCAGGCAGCGTCTGACCTCATCATCCACAACGATCTTGGATTCGCCCCCCGTGGCCGCGGAGCGTCTTCGGGACTGGATGTCGATCAGCTCCTGGATGGTTGCCCGGCCGTTGCCGGTCACTTCCGCCGGTTTGCGCAGGGCGGTCGCGACGACCCGGTAGTCGATGACGACCAGGCGCAGATCCTGCCCGGTCACGAATTCCTCGATCAGAACGTCGTTCGAATAGGTCTTGGCGACGTCGATCGCCGCCATGACGTCTTCCGGGGTGGTCAGGCCGATGGCGATCCCCTTGCCCTGTTCGCCCCGGGCCGGCTTGACGACGACGGACCCATGCCGTTCCAGAAAGGCGGTGTTTTCGTCCGCGGAGCCCGCCAGGATCTGGTCCGGCACCTGGACGCCGGCGCGCTGGACGATGCGCCGGGTCGTGGCTTTGTCATCGCACAGGGACATGGCGACCGCGCTGGTGAACTCGCTTAAGGATTCCCGGCAGGCGACGGACCGCCCGCCATAGGAGAGCCGGAAGAAACCGCCCTGTGCGTCGATGATTTCCGCCTGGATACCGCGCCGCCGCGCCTCGTTGACGATGATGGTGGCATAAGGGTTGAGCTTGTCCTCCAGCGGGGGACCGGCAAACAGGGCTTCGTTGATGGTGTTCTTGCGCTTGACGGTGAAGAACGGCACACGCTCGAAGCCGAGCTTCTCGTAGAGACCGATGGCCAGCTCGTTGTCGTGCAGCACGGACAGGTCCAGATGCGGCACGCCCTTGCCCTTGAAGACCTCGGCCATGCGCCGGACCAGCGCTTCGCCGACGCCTGGAAACCGGGCCTGCGGCGACACGGCGAGGCACCAGAGCGAGCTGCCCTGATCCGCATCGTTGGTCGCGCGGCCGTGATCGACGCCCATGGCGGTGCCGACGATCGTGCCGGTCTCGTCCTCTTCGGCAACCAGCACCGTGATGGTTCTGGGATCGAGTTCCGACCAGAAGAATTCCGGCGGCACCGGCACCATGCCCCGGCTGATATAGAGCTCGTTGATGGCCTCCGCGTCGCTGCGCGAGGAAAGGCGCCGGACGGTGAAGCCCTTGCGCCGGTTGCGGGCGGGGCGGTAGGTCGCCAGATTGAGGCGGAAGGTGTGCGACGGGTCGAGGAACAGCTCCTGCGGGGCCGAACCGACCAGCACATGCGGGTCGCGCACATAAAAGGCGATGTCGCGCCGGTCGGGCCGTTCGTTGCGCAGCACCTCCACCAGCTTTTCCGTCTCCTGATAGGTGTTTGCGAAAACCAGTCGTCCCCAGCCGCAATTGATGTAGCGGTCCCTCTGGGCGTCGTTTTCCTCGCGCCGGAATTCCGGCTTGAGGCCGTGTTCGCGCATGCGCTTCAGACGGTGGTCGAACGCACCTTTCGGCCGCGACGGTTCATTCTCGGCCATGTATCAGACCTCCTGTGCCTGCAGCCACATTTCCAAGAGCGCGACCTGCCAGAGTTCGGATCCGCGCAGGGGGGTGATGTATTTGGTCGGGTCGGCATAAAGTTTGTCCAGGTAAACGGCGTTAAAAAGGCCGCGTTCCCTGGCGGCCTGACTGGATAGCGTATCGCGCACCATATCCAGATAGTCACCCTGAATGTATTTGAGCGCGGGAACCGGGAAATAGCCCTTCGGACGGTCGATCACCTCGCTCGGGATCACCAGGCGGGCGGCTTCCTTGAGGACGCCCTTGCCTTCCTGGGCAAGCTTGAATTCCGCGGGGATCCGGCCGGCGAGTTCCACCAGTTCATGATCCAGGAACGGCACGCGGGCTTCCAGGCCCCAGGCCATGGAATGGTTGTCGACGCGTTTCACGGGGTCGTCGACCAGCATCACGTTGGTGTCGAGGCGCAGGGCCTTGTCGACCGGGTCCTCGGCGCCGCTGCGGGCGAAATGCGCTTCGACAAACGCAAGGCTCTCGTCCTTGTCGCAGTGATAGGCGGGCGATACCGCTTCGGCCATCTGGGCTTTCGTGCGGTCGAAAAAGGCGGCGGCGTAATCCTGGACCGGCCGGTTCGAGCCGGTCAGTTTCGGATACCAGTGATAGCCGGCGAAGACTTCGTCCGCGCCCTGGCCGGACTGGACGACCTTGATGTGCTTGGAGACCTCCCGCGACAGCAGGTAGAAGCCGATATTGTCGTAGGAGACCATCGGTTCCGACATCGCCTTGATCGCTCCGGGCAGGTTTTCCTGAAGCTCGGAGGAGGGGATGAAGATCTTGTGGTGATTGGTGCCGTAATGGCCGGCGATCAGGTCCGAATACTGGAATTCGTCGCCCTTTTCGCCGTGGGCTTCCTCAAAGCCGATGGAAAACGTGGCGAGGCCCTTCTGGCCTTCCACGGCGAGCAGGCCGACGATCAGGCTGGAATCCACGCCGCCGGACAAAAGAACGCCGACCGGCACGTCCGCGACCATACGCCGGCGGACCGCCTCGCGCAGGCCCTCAAGCACCATGTCCCGCCATTCGTCCGCGCTGCGGGCGAGGTCCTCAGACGTTTTTTCGAACACCGGCTCCCAATAGGTCATGTCGCTGAACCGGCCGTCGGCCTCTATGGTGCGGACCGTTGCGGCTGGCAGCTTGCGGACACCGTTGAGGATCGTCCGCGGTGCCGGGACCACCGCGTGCCAGCTCATGTAGTGGTGCAGGGCAACGCGGTCGATGGAGGTATCGATGTTGCCGCCGGCGAGAAGCGCGGGCAGGGAGGATGCGAAGGCGAGCTTACCATCGGCCTCGCTGTAATAGAGCGGCTTGATGCCGAAACGGTCCCTGGCCAGGTGCACCCGGCCGCTCTCATGCTCGTGGATGGCGACGGCGAACATGCCGTGGAAACGGGAAAAGCAATCCTTGCCCCATTCCTTCCACGCCTTCAGGATGACTTCGGTGTCGCTGGTCGAGAAGAACGCATAGCCTTTCGCGCTCAGCTCCGCGCGCAGCTCCTGGTAATTGTAGATGCAACCGTTGAACACCAGCGACAGACCGAGAGCGGTATCGGTCATCGGCTGTGCGCCCCGGTCGCTCAGATCGATAATTTTCAGGCGCCTGTGACCGAAGGCGACCCGGCCGCGCTGGGTCACGCCCATGCTGTCGGGACCGCGGGCCTCCATCGCGTCCGCCATCCGGCTGACCCGGACGACATCGGCCTGAACACCCTTGAAAACCACTTCGCCGCAAATGCCGCACATATTGACAATTTTCTCCGTTTCCTGAAAAGACAGGCACTATATAGAGCTCTAATGATTAGAGTACAAATCAATAGAGGTGTAACGATGGAGGCGATGCAGTCATCGCAAGTGGTCAAGGCGATCCGGAAGATCATGCGGGCAGTCGATCTGCGCTCGCGGGAGGTCTCGCGGCTGACCGGTCTCACCATTCCTCAAGTCGTTGTTTTGCAGGGCATTCGGGATCTGGGGGAGGTGACGACCAAAGCCCTTTCCGACAATTCCGACCTGAGCTCGGCAACCGTCGTGACGATCCTGGACAAGCTGGAGGAAAAAGAGCTGGTGGAACGGTACCGGTCCGTTTCTGACCGGCGAATCGTGCATGCCAGACTGACGGAAAAGGGCAGGAAAGTGGCTTCGAACCTGCCCGGGCTGCTGCATCAGGATTTCGAGAAGAAGTTTGCCAGCCTCAACAGCGGCGAACGCCGGCAACTGGTTTCCGCCATCGAACAGATCGCGGAGATGATGAACGCGCACAAACTGGATGCGGCACCGATCCTGATGACGGGCAAGCTTCCCGACTGTACGAAACCTTGGTTCCTCAGGCCCGTCTTTTCGCGGCCCGGGAGGCGCGCGCCTGGCCGGATTTGTGGAACGCCTCGAGGCGGTCCTGAAGCTGTTCCGGTGGGACCGCCGGAGAGCAGAAATAGCCCTGGATCCCGTCGCAGTGATGGACGGCAGTCAGGGCATATTCTCCGGTCGTTTCCGCGCCTTCGGCAATCACGCGCAGACCCAGGCTCCGGCCAAGGCCGACGATGGCCTGGAAAAGCTGTTCCTTTTGCGGGTTCTTGTCGGCGCCGCTCAGGAAGGCACGGTCGATCTTCATTTCCTTGAACGGCAGGCGGTGAAGATAATTCAGCGAGGAATATCCGGAACCGAAGTCGTCCAGCGAGAGCTGAATTCCGATCTTCCGTAAGTCCGAGAGGATATCCAGAACCATCTGTTCTCCGGTGTCGACAAAGACGTTTTCGGTCAGTTCCAGGCACAGCATCCGGGCGGGCAGGTCCCAGGCATCCAGCATCTGCCTGACAGTCGCGGCGAAGCTCGGCTGGCGGAACTGGAGAGGCGACACATTGACGGACACATGGCCGAATTCGAAACCGGATAGCCGCCATTCGTCGGCCTGCTTGCAGGCCCGTTCGAGCACGTAGTGCCCGAGTTCCAGAATCAGTCCGGTCTTTTCCGCGATCGGTATGAATTCGCTGGGCGGAATGAAGCCGCGTTTTTCGTGCGGCCAGCGCACCAAAGCCTCGACCCCGATCAGCCTTCCATCGGCAGGGCAGATCTGCGGCTGGTAATGCAGTTCAAGCTGTTTCGTCCTGAGCGCCGCCCGCAGCAGCGTTTCCATCAGCATTTCTGTCTGGACACGCTCGTTCAGCGGGGCGGAATAGAACACGTAACGCGCGCTCTTGCTTTGCTTGGCGGCCCTTAGCGCAAGGCCTGCGACGCGGTGTGCGGTTTCGGCATCCTGGGCGTCCTGGGGCAGGAGCGCGATGCCGATGCTCGGCTCCACGCGAATTTCGCCTTCTTCCATATGAAAGGGCGCCGACAGCATCTCGATCGCCTGCATGGCGTAATCCTCGGCAATCGCTCCCTTTCCGTCGAAAGGCAGCAGAATGCAGAAATCGTCGGCGGAGATGCGCGCGATCTGCGCACTGGGCCCGAAGATATTGGCGAGCCGCGCATAGGCCTGAAGCAGGACGCGGTTTCCGACCTGCTGGCCGAAGGTGACGTTGATCTTGCCGAAGCCGTTGAAATCGAGATGGATCAGGGATGCGCAGAACTTGCCGTCCCGGGCCTGTTTCAGGGCGGCGTTGAGGTCAGAGAAGTAGCGCGCGCGGTTGCCTGCGGTGGTGACCGGATCGGTGTAGGCGAGCTTGTGCAGCTTGTCCTGCAGGTCGGTCACGCGTTCCAGGCCATGCGCCAGGTTGCCGATCTCGTCCTGCCTTTCGGTGTAGGGGATCTGTTTTGGCTGTTTGCCCGCGGCGAGCTCGTTCGCCGCACCGGCAAGTTCGCGCAAGGGGCGCAGTTCGAAGCGCAGAAACAGGCCGCCGATCAGAACGACGCATGTCAGGATGATGATCGCGGCCGATGTGACCCGGGTCTTGAGGCGGTTTTCGGCAAGGGTCAGGTCGTCCACCCAGCCGACATCGACCGTAAGCGCGCCGGCAATCGCTCCGCCTGGCGTGAGGATGGGGGTCAGATAGGCCAGCCGCTGGCGGCCTTGAACGGGAACCTCGCCCGTGAAAGGAAGCCCCGCGGACAGATTGGCGTAGGCCGGATGTCCTTCCCGGATCGAAAATGCGGGCGGCGGATTGCCGCCGGGCCGGACGAAAGTGGTCGCGAACCGGTCGAAGGAGGCGTTTTCTTCAGACCACAGGAACAGGTTCGCCGCGCCCTGGTTGGTCCGTCCGATGGCATTCACGAGCCGGGTCAGCTTGTCGTTCGGTTCGAGGACAGCTCGACCGGCGGCTGTCGCGATGCGGACGGAGACGGGATTCCCTTCGCTGTCGAACTCCGGATAAAACGCTTCATCCGTTCCGAAACAGAGAATCGCCACGCCAGCACGGGCGGCGCGGTCGATCCGGATGGAGGCGTTCTCTTCTGTCGTTCTGGAAAGTTCGAAATAGCTCAGTCCCGACACTAGGCCGATACTGCAGAGCACCATGATGACCAGAATGACGCTTATCCGGTATACAAGCGAATGTAGACCAAGCCTCGTTATCGCACCAATTCCTTGCCAAATTCTCGTAAAAGGAGCTTCCTGCCGTCTGAGCACGTTAAAGTAATTTCCATTCGCTACGAAAGTCTGAACAAGGCACTGGAAAATGAAGCAATGTGATTAAAACTGACGCCATGGCGCGCGAATACGTAAAATCTGGCAATAAAGTGTTTTATTTCAGGCGGGTTCCAGTTGCCGGCGGGCAGGTTTCGACAACGGTGCGAGACTATTTTTGCGATAAAGGCGAGCTGAGGGCGCTTCTTCGGGGGAACGCCAGGCATCCCCATTGGAAAATGGCCCGAAAGACGCTAGGACGGAAAGCCTTTGCCTTCCAGAGGCCGGTTGCGTCCAGTCGGAAAAATCCGGCTTGCGGGTCCGGACCGGCAGATTGAGGGCGGCGGTTGTTGGCCAGGGGTTTCGGGAAGAACAGTAGTTGATTTCTCTCAGACCAGTTTTGAACGTTCTCGGATTTCTGTATGTCGGCCTTGCAACCGCCATGCTCATTCCCGCGATTGTCGACATAGCGGAGAAAAATGCCGACTGGCAGGCATTCGTGTTTTCCGCGGTGTTGACCGGCATGGTGGGCATGCTCCTGTCGCTCGCGGTGGGGGGAGCGCTGCTGGAAGGGCTGGATACCCGCCAGACGTTCATTCTGACGACCCTGGCCTGGGCAACCTTGCCGGCGTTCGGGGCCTTGCCCTTCCTGTGGCTCGGCATCGACTACGCGGATGCGGTGTTCGAGGCGGTGTCCGGGTTCACCACCACGGGGTCCACCGTGCTTACCGGGCTGGACGACCTGCCGCCCGGCCTTCTGGTGTGGCGCTCCATCATGCAATGGATGGGGGGAGTCGGCATCATCGTCATGGCCATCGTCCTGCTGCCGTTTCTGCGGATCGGCGGAATGCAGCTCTTTCAGAGCGAGAATTCCGACCGGTCGGAAAAGATCGTCAGCCGCTCGGTCGAACTGATCCGCCTGCTCGGGCTCGCCTATCTGTTTCTGACCGTGCTGTGCATCGCCGCCTATGTGGTCACCGGTATGGAGCTGTTCGATGCGTTCAACCATGCGCTCACCACGATCGCGACCGGCGGCTATTCCACCCATGACGTCTCGTTCAGCTATTTCACCAATCCGGCGACGGGCTGGGTCGCCGTCGTCTTCATGATCATCGGATCGCTGCCGTTCGTGCTGATCGTTCAGGCCTTGCGCGGGCATCCGCTTCTCTTGTGGCGCGATCCGCAGGTGCGGGCGCTGCTCGGATTTCTCGCGGTGGTGTCGCTGACGCTGACGGTCTATCTCGGCATCAACATGCACTTCCCGTTCGACGAGGCCCTGCTCAGGGCGACCTTCAACGTTGTGTCCATCGTTACGGGAACCGGCTACGCGCTCGGCGATTATTCGAGCTGGGGGGCGCCGGTCGTCGGCATCGCGCTGCTCCTGATGTTCGTCGGCGGCTGTACCGGGTCGACCACGGGCGGCATCAAGATGTTCCGCTTTCTGGTGTTCTTCGGCACCGTGCGCGCCCATTTGCGCCGAATGGTGCGGCCGCACCGGATCATGTCGGAAGAATATTCCGGAACGCGGCTGACCCCGGAATTGTCCTTCTCGGTTCTGGCCTTTTTGGTCGTCTACATGGGCTCGGTGGGAGTGATCACTGTCGCCTTGTCATTCTTCGATCTGGATCTCGTCACGGCGGTTTCGGCGGCGGCTACATCCGTCGGCAATGTCGGGCCCGGTCTCGGTCCCGTGATCGGTCCGGACGGCCATTTCGCGCCTCTGCCGGACGGCGCCAAATGGCTCCTGTCCTTCGCCATGCTGGTCGGCCGTCTTGAGCTTTTCACCGTCTTGGTGCTTCTTGATCCGGATTTCTGGTCCAAATAGATTTGCCGGACCGCTCCTTCCTGTCCCACCCGAGGGTAGCCCGACATGAAATTCTCCGCTCCGCTGGTCAGCGGCCGCCTCGTCAAGCGCTACAAGCGCTTCCTGGCCGACGTCATTCTCGATGAAGACGGCGCCGCAATCACTGCGCATTGCGCCAACCCGGGCTCCATGCTCGGCCTGAAGGAACCGGGATCGCGGGTCTGGCTGTCGCTGTCGGACAATCCGAACCGGAAGCTGAAATTCTCCTGGGAGGTGATCGAGGCCGACGGCGCGCTGGTCGGCATCAACACCGCGCATCCCAACAAGCTGGTGGAAGAGGCTCTGGAGGCCGGGCGGATCCCGGCGCTCTCCGGATATCAGAGCTTCAGGCGGGAAGTGAAATACGGCAAGAATTCCCGGATCGATATTCTGCTCGAAGGCGAGGGCGGCGCGAAGACCTATGTCGAAGTGAAGAACGTTCACCTGATGCGTCAGGCGGGGCTGGCGGAATTTCCCGACAGCGTGACCGCACGCGGCGCTAAGCATCTTGTGGAACTGGCCGACATGGTTGCCGAGGGACACCGTGCGGCCATGGTTTTTCTGGTCCAGCGGCCGGATTGCGCGACGCTGAGCCTTGCTGCCGATATCGATCCCGCCTATGCGGCCGCTTTCGATTCCGCCCGCAAGGCCGGCGTCGAGGCCTATGCCATCGGCTGCGACGTCCGCCTTGACGGCATCGACGCGGTCAAGCCCGTCGAGATTGCGGTCTAGCTGAGAGTTTTCCTCAGGCTTGGCGCACGACGATCGGCGTACTGTCGGGCACCCGGTTGTAGAGATCGATCACGTCCTGGTGCAGCAGGCGGACGCAGCCGGAGGAAACCGCCTTGCCGATGGACCAGTATTCCGATGTGCCATGCAGGCGGTAAAGCGTGTCCCGGTTGCCTTCGAAGATATAGAGCGCCCGCGCGCCGAGCGGATTGGCCAGGCCGGGCGGCATGCCGTGGCGGTATTTTTCCAGCTCCGGCTGGCGGGCGATCATTTCCGTCGGCGGTGTCCAGGTCGGCCAGGCCTTCTTGTACTGGATGCGCGCGCGTCCGCCCCAGGCGAAGCCATCCCGGCCAATGCCGACGCCGTAACGGATCGCCTTGCCGTTTTCCATGGTCAGATAGAGATAGCGGTTCGGCGTGTCGACGATGATCGTGCCGGCTTGCTCGGGGGAATAGTAGTCGACCAGGCGGCGGTAATAGGCCGGGTCGATCTTGCTCAGGTCGACTGCGGGGATCGGGTAGGGTTCCTCCGGCATCGCCCGGTACATCTGCAGGTATTCCGGAGAGAACCGGTCGTTGGGGCTGGCCACACCGCTGGCGTAGGGATCCCGCGGGTTCGAGCGGAGCGGCAGTTGACCGACACGCCGGCTGGAGGCGCATCCGGCGGCCAGGGCGGCGGTCGCGGACGCAAGGAACAGTCGTCTGTTCAGCATTCAGATTCCCACAGTGATTTTCTGATCTTCTTCAGAGGTGTCTGCAAGTAAAACGGCCGGTCGGATACAAAGTTCCAACCGGCCGTCCGAAGGCTTATCAGGATTTTTCGGGCGGAAAAGTGACGGCCCCTTCACCTTGCAGTGAAGCCCGCACTCAATGGCGTGAAGGTATGGCAATCCTGCCACGCGCAAACGGAGTGAGGATTAGCCCGCGCTGTCCTTCGCCAGCGGCGGCTGGAATTGCCAGCCCATGTCCCAGGGGAAATAGATCCAGGTGTCCTGCGAGACTTCGGTGATGAAGGTGTCGACCATCGGCACACCGACCGGCTTCGCGTAGACGGTCGCGAAATGGGCCTTTGGCAGCATATCGCGGACGATCTTCATGGTCTTGCCGGTATCGACCAGATCGTCGATGACGAGAACGCCGCTGCCTTCGCCGTCTTCAAGATCGATGACCTTGGGATCGATCGGCTTGATGACCTTCAATTCGCCCTGATTGGCATAGTCGTGATAGGAGGCGATGCAGACTGTCTCGATCGTCCGGATGCCGAGTTCGCGCGCGACGATGCCCGCCGGCACCAGACCGCCGCGGGTGATGCAGACAATGGCCTTCCACTCGCCTTCGCTCGACAGCCGCCAGGCGAGTGCGCGCGAATCCCGGTGGAACATGTCCCAGGAGACCGGAAATGCTTTGTTTTGGGCGGGGTTTTCCATGGTTTTTCCTTCAGATTATCCGGTCAGCTCGGCAACGGCTTTCGCCACGTCCCCGGTCGCTGCTTTCAAAATGGCCTCGTCCCGCGAACGGATAACGATCTGTGTGGTGAATTTTCCATCGGACGCTTTGGGATAGGAGCCGATCAGGGTTTCCGGATAGGCGTCCTGAATGGCTGAAAGCCGCTCCGCGATCCGGCTTTCGGGCATGTCGGCGTCGACGGTCTCCGAGAGCATTTTCCTGCCCGTTTTCAGGGTGGGTGCGATTGCATCCATCATCGCCTGCATGATGGCGGGAATGCCGGCCATGACATGGACGTTGCCGATCCGGAAGCCCGGCGCCTTCGACACCCTGTTTTCGATCAGGTCGGCGCCTTCGGGAATGCGCGCCATGCGCTGGCGGGCCGGGGTCAACTGGCCGGGGGCATAGTGCGTTTCCATGACGGCGATTGCCCTAGGGTCGAGGAGCAGCGGAACCCCGAAGGCTTCGGCGACGCTTTCGGCGGTGATGTCGTCGTGGGTCGGGCCGATGCCGCCTGAGGTGAAGACATAATCGTATCTGACCCGCAGCGCGTTGACCGCGTCCGCGATCTCCGCCCGTTCGTCCTGAACGACCCTGACCTCCTTGAGATCGATCCCGAGAGACGTCAGATACCGGGCCACGAAGCCGATATTCTTGTCCTTGGTGCGGCCGGACAGAATTTCGTCGCCGATGACCAGAAACGCAGCGGTCACAACGTCAACTGCCTTCCGACCGGTCATCTTCGCACTCCCTGAGACATGGATGGGAATTGGCTTTATCTCAGGATTGTTTTCAGCTCAAGCGCCAGGGTCAATCGACCTTCAGGTTTCGGGTGTGGCGCGAAGTGGATTTTCGGTCTGGGAAGACTGATTTGCCGCGTCGAACCGGCCGAAGTACGCACCGGTGTACGGCGTCAAGCCTGCACTTCCCAGCCATAGATATCGTCGAAACGGGCCGCCAGCGTTTCGGGTTTGGCGAGGTTGAGAACAGTGTCGCGGGCGAAGGCCTGCAGGCCGGTGAGATGGAAGACTTTGGCGTTGCGGAAGGCAATTCCCTGGACGCGGGTCACTCTCGGCTTGCGTTCGCGTTCATAGGCCCGCAGGGCCGCGGGAACGTTCTCCACATCCTTAGGCAGATGTTTTGCCAGGACGGCGGCATCCTCGATCGCCATGGCGGCCCCCTGAGCCATATAGGGAAGCATCGCATGGGCCGCGTCGCCCATGAGCGCGACATGGCCGTGGGTCCATGGACCCGATGCGTCGACGCTGCACAGCGCCCATTTCAGCCAGCTTTCAGGCTGCCGCAACAGATTGCGGATCTCGGCCGGCCAGTCGCGGAACACCCGCAGGAAAGCCTCCTTGTCCGCCTTGGCCGACCAGGTCTCATCCTTCCAGGGTTCCTGCGCCAGTCCGACGATATTCAGTTCCCGGCCGCCTCTTATCGGGTAGTGCACCAGATGGGAATCACGGTGCAGCCAGAGGCCGGAATCCCGGCTCCAGCGGGCGGGGAGGCCGTCCATCGGTATCGTTGCCCGGTAGGCGACCTGACCGCTGAAATGGGCGTTTTCATGCTTCGGGACGATCCGGCGGACCTTCGACCAGACGCCGTCAGCCCCGATCAGGGCCTTGCAGTTCAGGTTTCCGATCACCTCGTCATTCTGGTAGATGCAGGCCAGGTGTTCGTATGGCGACGGCTTGAGGTCCAGAACCTCGGAGGCGAGGTGGATCGTTATTCCGGGCGTCTGGCGGGCTCTTTCCAGAAGGGCGTGCTGCAGGTCCGCCCGGTGGATGACCCAGAAGGGATGTCCGTGGCGCTCCTTGAGGAAGGCGCCGAAGCGCACGCGGCCGAGTTCCCGGCCGGTCTTTCCGGACCAGATCCTCAGATTTTCCGGCGCGCAGGCATAGGGCTCGAGGGCTTCGAGCATGCCGAGCCGGTCGAGAACGGAACAGGCGTTTGGAGACAGCTGCAGACCCGCTCCGACTTCCGAAAGTTCGCGGGCCTTGTCCATGAGGACAATTTCATGGCCTTCCTGCCGCAAGGCAAGGGCCGCGGTCAGTCCGCCGATACCGGCGCCCGCGATGACGATCGGGTATTGGTCATCCCCATCCTGGGCCATGAGACCGCTTTCAGGTTAGGCGGCGGCCGGTGTCCAGGTGCAGTCCGCCGGAGAGGATTCGTTCGCCTGCAGGGTCGAGTCGAACTTGTAGAGAGTGGAGCAATAGGGGCAGACGATTTCCTTCTCGCTGCCCATGTCCAGAAACACATGCGGATGGTCGAAGGGCGGATTTGCGCCGATGCACATGAATTCACGGGCACCGACGGCAATTGAATCATGTCCGCTGGAGTTTTGAAAATGCGGGACGACGTGATCCGCCATTGTCTCGTTCCTCTCATGACCGGGGAGCTTCAATCCGGCCCCCGATAGCAAATTTTCCAGACCATATCCAATTGTTAAATAAAAGGACAGAGGAGGCCGCCTGCGTTCCACCGCCGCATTGAGAAAGCTCCGGGGACCGGCGGGCGGAACGCCAATTCGGCTTTGCCATCGGCGGTCAAACCTCCTACTGTAGCTGCAATATTGCGTTTTCCGTTTACGTAAAGGTTAGTTCCGTTCATGCCGCAGTTTGAATTCGATGGAGTGAGGATCGCATATCTTGACGAGGGAGAGGGGGATCCGATTCTGCTGATCCACGGTTTTGCCTCGAACAAGCAGGTGAACTGGGTCTATCCGGGCTGGGTCGAGCTGCTGGTCAAGGACGGCCGGCGCGTGATCGCCATCGACAACCGCGGTCATGGGGAGAGCCAGAAATTCTACGATCCGGCAGCCTATGGAGCGCCGGTCATGGCGGAGGACGCGAAACGGCTGCTCGATCATCTCGATATCGGACAGGCCGATGTCATGGGCTATTCCATGGGCGCGCGGATTTCGGCCTTTCTCACGCTCAACCATCCGGGCCGCGTCCGCCGCGCGGTGTTCAGCGGGCTCGGCTATGGCATGATCTCCGGCGTAGGCGATCCGGAACCGATCGCTTCGGCCCTGGAGGCCGAGCGCCTGCAGGATGTCACCGACCGGTCCGGACGCGCGTTCCGCGCCTTTGCCGAACAAACCGGTTCGGACCGGCGCGCGCTTGCGGCCTGTATGCGCTCCTCCCGTCAGAAAATTTCCGAGGAGGATGTGGCGCGGATCGAGCGTCCGGTCCTGGTGGCCGTCGGCACCAAGGACGATATTGCCGGCTCGCCGCAGAAATTGGCCGCGCTGATCCCCCATGCCGAGGTCCTGGAAATCCCCGGGCGCGATCACATGGTGGCGGTCGGGGACAAAGTTCATAAGCAGGGCGTTCTGGCGTTTTTGAACAATGTGGAAGCATAAGGCGGGGGCTGGAGGAGGCTCCGGCGGCACAGGGAGATGACATGGGTCCGAAGCGCGTTGAATTCCAGGGAGCGGAAAAGAACAGCCTGATTGCCGACCGTTACGGCGAGGGCGGCCAGCCGGTCGTGATGCTGCATGGCGGAGGCCAGACACGGCATTCCTGGGATGCCGCTTCCCAGCGGATCGCCGATCTGGGACATCCGGTCTATTCGCTGGACCAGCGCGGCCATGGCGAAAGCGACTGGGTTGAGAGCGGCAATTACAGCTTTGTCGATTTCGCCAGGGATCTTGCCGCCGTCACCCGGCAGGTCGAGGTGCTGCACGGCGCGAAGCCGGTCGTCGTCGGAGCCTCGCTCGGCGGTTTCGCCGGCATGCTCGCCGAAGGCCGGGAGAACACCGGTGGACTGGCGGCGCTGGTTCTGGTGGATATCACCCCCCGCGTCGACATGGGCGGCGTCAGCAAGATCCTCGGCTTCATGGGAGACCGGGTCGACGAGGGTTTTGCGAGTGTCGAGGAAGCCGCCGACGCGATCGCACGCTACCTACCGAACCGGACAAGGCCGAAGAACCTTTCGGGGCTTTCCAAGAACCTGCGCCTTCGCGACGACGGCCGCTACCGCTGGCACTGGGATCCGGCCTTCCTGAAATCCAGGCAGCATCGCGATCCCGCCCTGTCTGCGGCCGCGCAGGAGGAGATCCTCGTCGCGGTCGCCAACCTGAGCCTGCCGGTCCTGCTCATTCGCGGACAGAATTCCGAACTCGTTTCCATGGAACATGTGCGCGAATTCCAGGACCGGGTGCCGCATGCGAGGTTCACGGACATTCGCGACGCCGGCCATATGGTCGCCGGTGACAAGAACGACGTGTTCGCGGCGGCGGTGGAGGAGTTCCTTCTGGAACTGAAGGCGGGTGCCGTGCTCGCCTGAGGGGCAATGTTCCCTGAAATCAGATCCTTAGGGCTGGATGCTGAGAAAATGAATCCGAAAAGGAACTATCGCCCCTTAAACCGGGGCGGGCGTTTTTCGAGAAAGGCTTTGTATCCCTCCCGGTAGTCCTCGCTGTCGATGCAGGCTCGGGCGTTTTTCAGTGCCAGGCTCAGATCGGCTGCGGCTGCTGCAGGCCTTGCCAGCCGGTTCAATGCCTGTTTCGCGGCTTTCAACGACAGCGGCGCATTCGCACCCATCGTGGCACATAGAGCCGAGATCCGCTCGGCCAGTTGATCATCCGCCACGATCTCGTTGATCAGGCCGATCTGAAGCGCCTTGGCGGCCGGTATGCGTTCGCCTGTGAACAACAGCTGCTTGGCGTCCGAGACCGAGACCGCCTCCAGAATGTCGCCAAGAGCTTCCGGCGGATAGGCAAGGCCCAGTTTGGCTGCGGGAATGCCGAAGAAGGCCGATTGGGTGGCGATCCTAATATCGCAGGCAAGCGCAAGGCCGAGGCCGCCGCCGAGGCAGGGACCCTCGATAGCCGCGATCACGGGGACCGGGAGGGCCTTCAGGGCCTGGAAGGCGGCAACGTTGATGTCGTCATAGCGTTTTGCCGCTTCCGGTGTGGCGCGGATCGCCTCGAATTCGGAAATGTCGGCCCCGGCGCAGAAGCTTTTTCCACCCGCGCCCCTGAGAATGCAAACGCGGATCTCCGGGGTGTTCTCAACGGCTTCCAGCACTTCGGGAAGGCGCTGCCAGGCGGCAAGCGGCAAGGCGTTTTTCCGGTCCGGCGCGTTCAGGAGAAGCTCGGCGACCGGCCCTTTCACGGTCAGCAGGGGATTGGCTGTCTCAGTATCTTCCGGGCTGGCTGTCGGCATCTTTCCTCCTCAAAATTCCGTTTTCAAATCGTAAGCTGCTGGAAATTTTTATTTTTCCCGGTTCATTAAAGGGCTTCATATCTGATATCAGCAAGTTTCATTTGGGAATATCAGACGACAGTCCTATTTTAAGGTCTCGAAACAGACGGCTTGAAAAGGAGACAGGCCATGTCGGCACCGATCGGCAAGTCCGACCTGAAACGCGTTCCGACCCATGACCCGGTCTGGCAGAAATTGCGGCAGGAGGCGCAGGACATGGTTGCCGGCGAGCCGGCCCTGTCCTCGTTCGTCTATGAAACCGTGCTCAATCACGAAAGTCTGGAAGAAGCCGTCATTCACCGGATCGGGGACCGGCTCGGCCGGGACATCGTTTCGGCATCGCTGATCCGGCAGACCTTCCTGGAAGCCCTGGCCGACGATCCGGAACTCGCCGAGATCTTCCGCGTGGATATCGTCGCCGTCTATGACCGCGACCCGGCCTGCTTCCGCTACCTGGAGCCGGTGCTTTACTTCAAGGGATTCCACGGCCTGCAGACGCACCGGCTGGCCTACTGGCTGTGGCGCCGCGGGCGCAAGGACTTCGCGTTCTATCTGCAGAGCAGGGCGTCGGAGGTTTTCCAGATCGACATTCATCCGGCCGTACCGGTCGGACGCGGTATCTTCATCGACCACGGCACCGGTATCGTCGTCGGCGGAACGGCGGTCATCGAGGATGACGTTTCCATCCTGCAGGGCGTTACGCTCGGCGGAACGGGCAAGGAGGACGGCGACCGTCACCCGAAAATCCGCCACGGCGTCCTGATCGGCGCCGGTGCGAAGGTGCTCGGAAACCTGGAAATCGGCCGTTGCTCCCGGATTGCAGCCGGGTCGGTGGTGCTGTCGGACGTTCCTGCGCACACCACGGTCGCCGGCGTGCCGGCGAGGATCGTCGGCAAGGCGGGATGCTCCGAACCTGCCCGGAGCATGAACCAGCTTCTGGGCGAGGCGGAGGACGGCGACTAAATGTGATCTTTCAACAGGCCGTTCTTAGGAACCGGTGCGAACCACGCCGATGGACAACGTGTTGAAACTTCACAACTAGACCCGGCAAAATCAGGAACACGGGGAAATGTGACGGAAAGGCTTTGGCATTTCCGTCCGTTCTTGTAGGGTCCGCGCGAGAACCTTGCTGAGACAAAAACGAGGAGAGCGCCGTGAAACCCGATGAAATCCGCAAGATCGAAGCCTATCTGCGTTCGAAATTCGAGTTGCCGAGCCTTCAGGTGCGCGCCCGTCCGCGCAAGGACGATTCCGCGGAGGTCTATATCGGTGAGGAATTCATCGGCGTGATCTTCCGGGACGACGAGGACGAGGACCTCAGCTGGAACTTCCAGATGGCCATCCTGGAGATCGATCTGGAAGAGGGGTGAACCGGCCAGCCGGCGGAGCGGAAACGCATTCGGGCGGTCCCTGCGGGGATCCGCCCTTTTTCATGCCGCGGCCGCCTTCGGCCTACACATTTCCGGAACCGGCGGCCCCCGACAGCCTGAAACTGCCGATTTTTCCAAGGATGGCGGTATCGAGCTGCCGCCAGTCCGGCAGGAGATGCTGGTCGAAGCGGTAGCGCAGCTCAAGACCCGAGGTGAGCAGGATCGCGCGGTGGCAGGCCGCATTTTCCAGTGAGGAAGGCCTGATGCAGCGGGCGATGAAGCCGTTTTGAACCGAGGGGTCGAAGACGATCAGTTCCGTCTTTGCGGCGCCGCGTGCCGACAGCGTGAGGATCCTGAGACCGTCAGGACCCGCAAGTTCGCCGCCCCGCGCGAGGCGCCGGTAGAAGGGGTCCAGCCGTGCCCGGAGGCTTTCGCGGCCGGGATTGTGTTCCAGTTCCACCTGTATCGCCGGGTTCGGGCCGTCCCTCCTGAAGCTGCCGGCATCCTGAGACCGGGCGCTGGCAAGGCCGGGCCAGTTCATGGACAGCCGCAGAGCGTCGAATGCATTGTCCCGGCCTGGGGATTGGGGGCTGCGGCGCGCGGAGACGATATAGTCCCGGGGAAGCCGGAGGCGTTCGCTGCCGATGGACAGGGTCACCGGCCCGTCTCTCAGCATGGCGGCCGCACCGTTCTGCCAGTAGCCCGACCAGTAGGTTACACGGTCCGCGATATAGGCTGCACCGAGAACGCAGATTGCCAGGGCGAGATAGGTGAAGCGGCGGGGCTCCGCGCCGATCGGAGCGGGGAGAGAGACGGGGATCACCGGTCTGCCTCCCCCCGCAGGCCTGCGCTGTTCTGGGACACATTGTCCTGAAACGGAACAGCCGTCCCGCGCGGAGATGCGCCGGAGACGGACCGGTTCGGCCGAATATGAGAGATTTCGCCCATTTGCCCCTTCGGCACGGTCTTTGCTCTTGACCCTTTAGGATTTCTTAATCACTTTCCGGGCGGAAGGGTTAACAAGGGGTTAACGGCGGTGTTGTTCGATCTGCTTCTTATTGGATATATTGCCTGTGCCGGGTTCGTGGCCGCCGGCGTGCTCGGCAGCCTTTACCAGCTCATCACCAGGGAACCGCCGCGCTTCAATTTCGCGGGCGAAAGCGTCATGGCTTTCCTGACTGGCGTCTTGATGTGTGTCTTTGCCGGTCCGTTCATCATCATGCGCAACGCTATCCGCGGACGGCGCATCGAAAACCGGCCTCTTGGCTGGCTGGTTGCTTCGTCCACCATTGCAGGCATGTGGAGCATGTGTTCCGGTGTCATGGTGATGAATGTCGCGCTGATCCTCGTCGGCTATTCCTGAGGTCCCATGCCCATCTTCGCCCTCGATGGCCGCAAACCCACCCTACCGGACAGCGGAGAGTTCTGGCTCGCGCCGAATGCGACGCTGATCGGCGATATCCGTCTTTCCGAGGAAGCGAGCGTGTGGTTTGGCGCGGTCCTGCGCGGCGACAACGAGCCGATCACGGTCGGTGCCCGCTCAAATGTCCAGGACGGCTGCATTTTTCACACGGATATGGGATTTCCGCTGACTGTCGGCGCGGACTGCACCATTGGCCATCGGGCCATTCTCCACGGCTGCACCATCAAGGACAATTCCCTTGTCGGCATGGGCGCGACTGTCCTGAACGGTGCCGTGATCGGCTCCAACTGCATTATCGGTGCGAACGCCTTTATCGGCGAAGGCAAGGAAATCCCGGATAATTCGCTGGTCGTCGGCATGCCGGGCAAGGTCATCCGGACACTGCCGCCGGAAGCCGCGGATGGCTTGCGCAAGTCTGCAGAGGGCTATGTGCGCAACTGGCGCCGCTTCAAGGCGGGCCTCACCGAACTCTGAAAGTCCGTTTAACCGTTCCGCCTGTCCCAAAAAGGCGGGAACCGGCCTGCGGGGGGCGGGCCGGTTCCCTGGATCCGGTCGTGGTAGGGATGGGGAGGGTGGGGACGCGACCGGATCGTCCTAGCGGCCCGGCAACCGGGCCAATTCCCCAATTCCTTTGGCCTTGTCGGCCTTACTTGGACACGCTACTGACCGTGGTCACCCGTGTGTCTGAGATGCCGGTCCAAAGCACAGGCGAACTTGCGGACTGGCGTTTGATGTACCGGTAAGGGGTCGAATACCAAGGCAAAACAGCCTCGATCTGATTGTCGAGGATCATGTCGCCATGGTCGGTACGCACGGTCAGGACGGCGTGGCCGGAATTCTGGACATCTTTGGCGACGGTGATCAGCAATGCGCTTTTCGGCCAGCCCGCCTCGATGAGGACGCGCTGCTTTTCGAGAACGTATTCCTCGCAATCGCCATAACCGTCGACCGGATAGGCCCAGTGTTCGACTTCGCCGAAGAGATCCTCGTCGGTCATGGGCCGGATACGTTTGTTGACATCCGCATTGATCGCAATCAGTTCGTTCCAGCGTGTTTCGTTCAGGCGGACAACGACCGGATCGTAGTGTTCCTTCGGGCACGCCCAGGCATTGTCGTGGCAGAACTGCAGGTGGCCGAGCGGTGCCTTCACCGCCGTTTTCATTTCCATGAAACGGCCCGGATCGGCATGGGCAGCGGTCCCTGAAGCCGCTGCTGCCGGCATGGCCAGCATGGATGCAAACAAGATCTTCCGAAGTAATTTCATCGTAACGCCCTCCCCAAGGCTGACGTAACGATGCATGAATGCTTTTTACTCGGAGAAAATCTCCATCATAAAACAATATTCAAATACAATTATTGTTTTATCTTGTTTTTATTATTATTTGAGTTTTGTTTTAGTCAAATTGGAAGAAGGTTTTCATAAAATTTGATCTATCCTCTGTAAGGTGCTGGAATCAAACGGATTACGATTTATTGGTGCCGCCGGAGCAAGCTTTGTCGAAGGGGCAAATGCCGCCGTTCCGGGCATGGGCACAGGGTTGCCTGAAGAGGCGAGTGCGGGAAATTTTTTTGATTTTCGTGAAAAAAAGGTGGGGCGGCAAGTCAGAGACGTTCAGTTCACCTGCTCGATCTGCCGCTCGATGGGAGCTTTCAACAGGTTGTCCTTCGGTGTGAGCGGAAATCGAGCCTGAAAACAGAGCCTCATCCTGAGGAGGACCGTCAGGTCCGTCTCGAAGGATGGGCTGCCTGCTCGGGAATATGCCGCCCATCCTTCGAGACAGCGCTGACGCGCTTCCTCAGGATGAGGGGAGCGGGGCGCACCGCCTTCTTCGAGGGACAACCAGTTGAAACCTCACAGCGAAAGCGTCTTCCGTTCATATGGGAGCACTTGACCGGTACACGCTCCAGGGAAGATCGAGCGGCAACCGGACTGACCGCAGATGCCGTCATCTGCGTCCCGGAAAAGGATCTGGAGGCTTGCGCTTAAGCGTCGTCCGGAGAGGAGATGTGATGCTCCAGGAGTTCCCGGTTCTGGACCGCGGCAAATTCCACGGCGATACCGCCTTCGATGCGGCGGACGACGCGGGCGTGCATCTTGCCGAGGGTAATGCTGTCGCCCGCCTGCGGAACGATGTCGGTCGCGATCGCCGCTCCGGACAGCGAAACGTCGATGATCCGGCAGACATGCTCGGAACCGTCCGGCAGGATCATCTTGGTCATCGGGTTCTTCGGAACGAAGCGGTCGTGGCGGCGGTCTTCGGGAAGATTGAGTTCGTCCCGGTTGGCAAGCCAGGTCAGGACATTGGCGATCTTGTCGCGCTTGCGGGCCGTGTTGTTCAGCTCGACGGCAAAACCGCCGTCGATCAGGCGCGCGATTCGTCCTTCCACGCGGCTCAGGTGATCGAGATAGGCAATCACGCGCTCGCCCACGCGGCCCGTCACCGGGGTGATCATCGCCATGCCGCCCGGGGACATGTCGATGACCTGGCAGGGATATTCGCGGCGGTCCTCAAGCATGAAGCGGCCGAGGATATTAACCTGGACCCGTTGATGTCGCCGGCGATCAGTGACTTGAAGCGATCTGCTTCCTTCTGGTGCTGTAGCCAATCCGGCGCTCATGCCTGTCTATCCAATACCGTGCGGGAACCGCACTGCCTTCGGCCGAGAAGAATCTCGATATTTGTCTCAAGCACTTTAGGCAGTTGGGGTTAACGATGTGTAAGAGTGTAGCCTACGCACCGCTCAGGTCCAGTCTCATGAAACATAAATTTCGCTTCTTCGGAGCCGCCGGCACGCAAGCCAGATGAAACTGCAGGAATAACTAAGGGTAATTGCAGTTTACCATACTGCAACTTTTTGATGTCGTCTGGTTGCCAAAGTGCCGCAAAGCCTTGCGAAAGGCCCCGCGGCGCCGGCGATCTGCCTCAACGGCAGTTTGGCACGGTTTTCAGGATGTCAGGATTTTCCACCGGAATAGACCGTCAGGTGTCCGACTTTCTTTTCGGCGCCCTGCGGGAGCGGCGGTGCCGGCATGGACATGCCTTCCGCAGTGAAGCGCGGGAGAATCGGGTTGATGGTCGACGGCCCGTCCAGGAAGAACGGGCGCTCGTCCGGCCAGATCAGGCGCAGGCTGCTGACGGACTGGTTCAGGATCGGATGCAGACCGATCCAATAGGGTTTTTCCATCGGCGTGCAGCTTCCCAGGACGCGGATGCGGCCTTCGCCCGGAACGTTCAACGGCACCAGCAGCATTTCCATCTGCAGGATCTGGCCGCGTTCCGCATGGCCATTTACCCCGATGACCGCCGCGGCGGCATCCTCGGTGATGGCTGCTATCAGGCTTTCCAGGGCTTCCCGGTCCTTGGCGCTCCAGCCGCGCAGGAAATCGCGGCCCTTCAGTTCCCGGCAATGGGCGGAGCACAGGCGGGTGCCGGCAAGGCGGTAGCGCACGTCGCGCGGTCCGTTGGTTTCGAGAATGAACGTGTCGCCGAGCAGACCGCGGATTTCGCCCGGGTCGACTTCGCTGCGGTTGGGAGCAGGGCGGGCGCCGCGCAGATTGTCCCAGTAGGAATAAAGAGTTTGCGTTACGCCGTGTTTCATCTTGTCTCGCCTCTCTGCCAATTCTTTCGTCCGGTGTTTCGTCTCAGGACAAGGCCTGTATCAAAACGGGACGATTATCTTTCCCTGTGAGTGTTTGACGGATACAAAGCAGACGGCATGCCAACTTGTCGGAGCCAGGAATTCCCTCAAGTATAGGCGGGATTGTTAAGGTTAAACTTTGATTAAGCTTGTTTTATGCAACGCGCGCTGACAGGTTAACGTTCTGTTCACTAAGTGGCAGGTGGGAGGACTTGCCGTCGTTGACCAGGCCGCGACCCGGGAACGGCCCTCAAAAGCCGCCCGGCCAGACAAGCGCCGGCAATCAGGTGAACAGCTGACCTTGAGCGGACGTGTGGGGACGCGACCGATTTGAGGGGGGCATGCGAAGCGCTGGTCATCTGTCCGATGGCCGGCGCTTCGTTTTTCAACCCTTTCAGCGGGAAGATCAGGTCCGCGGGAAATTCACCAATTGGAATGACGATCTGGGCTATGGTGGGATTCACACCGGGGCAGGAACATATAAGTAAAGATGAAATGACGCAGCGAACGGCGATGAGCTGCCAGGAAGAGAAGCGGCAAAGGCACAGGTTCCATGAACGTTTACCGATTTGACGAAGAGCGCGCCCGGCGCGAGCAGGCTCAAAAGGAGAGGGGACCTCAACGGCCGTCCGAGCCGCCCGTCTTCAATCTGCCGGATGTCATCGTCTGGCTCGGCGGCGGGATGATCGCCCTGCATGTGCTGCGCGCCTTCGTCCTGCCGGTGGACTGGGACAACTGGATCATCTACCTGTTCGCCTTCTGGCCGGCAAAATACGCCGCCTTCGCGAGCCTGTCGCCGCTCGATCTCGCTTCCAGCATCTGGGCGACCGTCACCTACAGCCTGCTGCACGGCAGCGCCATGCACATCATCTTCAACCTGCTCTGGATGGCGATTTTCGGAAGCGCGGTCGCGCGCCGGTTCGGCGCGGTGCGGTTCCTGATTTTCTCCGCCCTGTGCTCCATCGGCGGGGCGGCCGCGCATCTTGCGACCCATTGGGGCGAAACGGCGCCGATGATCGGCGCGTCGGCAGCCGTCTCCGGCCAGATGGCCGCCGCCATCCGCTTCGTCTTCGAGCTTGGCGGTCCGCTGGGGGCGTTCCGGCGTTCCGACCAGGCCGCCTATTTCGTGCCCGCCCAGCCGTTGGCGGAGTGTATCCGCAACCGGCAGGTTCTGGTGTTCGTCGCGGTCTGGTTCGGCCTGAACCTGTTTTTCGGTCTCATGAGCGGCCCAGTCGCCGGCCAGCCGGCAAGCGTGGCCTGGCAGGCGCATATTGGCGGATTTGTCAGCGGTCTCGCTCTGTTCCCGTTTTTGGACCCGGTTCCTCAACGCCGAATTTAACGCAAGAGCACGTCAACGGTTTGCGCGGACTGTTTTTTTTGACATGATATCCGTGTCCCGTAAGGAGCGGGCTGGATGATGCCATGGGAGAGGTTTTGACATGACCGTTGCCGCGATTTTGAGTGGAAAAGGCCACGACACGATCACTGCGGGCAGTGATGCGCTGCTCAGTGAAGTTTGTGAAACCCTGGCAAAAAACAAGATCGGTGCCGTCGTCGTCTGCGACGGATCCGGCGCCATCGAGGGAATTGTTTCCGAACGCGACATCGTCCGCGTTGTCGGCACGCAGGGCGGGCCCGCGCTCAACCTGCCCGTCGCGAGCGTCATGACCAAGGAAGTCATGACCTGTACGGAGGAAAACAGCGTCAACGAAGTGATGGCGCGGATGACCCAGGGCCGGTTCCGCCACATGCCGGTGGTCAAGGACGGCAAGCTCGCCGGCGTGATCTCCATCGGCGACGTGGTGAAGTTCAAGATCGCGCAGGTCGAACTCGAAGCCGAGCAGATGCGCAGCTACATCACCATGGCCTGACGAAAACAGGCCGGCCCGCTCCGTTTGCGGATCGGGAACGCTCCGCCCTCCTGATCCCTGTGCCGCTCAGTCCGTCCGGCGGTGGCCTTCTCCGGCCATCTTCCAGGTTATCCTGCCGCATGCGGGCCGCTGCCCGGCGTCAGTTCTTCCCGTAGACCTCTTCAGGATCGTAGACCTTCTCGGTCTCGGTCTTTTCCAGGCGCAGTGGTCCGGTCTCAGGCCTCACGATCCTGCGGTAGAAGCAGGAACGGTAGCCGACGTGGCAGGTTGCGCCGTTGCCAGCCACGGAGACCTTGAGGACAAGGGCGTCCTGGTCGCAGTCGGTGAGGATCTCGTGCACGGTCTGCACCTGGCCGGACGTCTCGCCCTTTTTCCAGAAACTCTGCCGGGACCGGCTCCAGTACCAGGCTTCGCCGGTTTCCACGGTCCGCTGCAGCGCTTCCGCGTTCATGTAGCCGACCATGAGGACCTCGCCAGAGGCGACATCCGTGACGACTGCGGCGATCAGGCCGTCCGCATCGAATTTCGGCATCAGAAGGTCGCCGTTTTCGACGCTCTGCTTGCTGCCGCGTTCGGAAAAACAGGAATTGCACATCGGGAACAGCCCTAGATCAACGGACGTTTGATTGGAATCGACTGATCGTCCAAAAGTTGATCGGTCTTAAGGTGCTAGAGCATCCTGCGTTCACTTGAACGCAGGATGCTCTAGCCTGAATTTCGAGGCGCAAGGGCTTGTGAAATCGTCAGCCCTTGCCGCGCACCAGGGTCATGAACTTGGCCTGTTCGGCCGGCTCGTCCTGGAAAACGCCAGTGAATTGGGTGGTGATCGTGGAGACCCCCGGTTTCTGCACGCCGCGCATGGTCATGCACTGATGCTCGGCCTCGAGCATCACGGCCAGTCCGCGCGGCGCCAGGGCATCGTCAATGGCGGATGCGATCTGCGCCGTCAAGTTTTCCTGCGTCTGCAGGCGCTTGGCGAAAATGTCGACGACACGGGCGAGCTTCGACAGGCCGACAACGCCTTCGGCCGGGTAATAGGCGATGTGAGCCTCGCCGATGAAGGGCAGCATGTGGTGTTCGCAATGGGAATGGAAGGGGATGCCGCGCACCAGAACGATATCCTGGTAGCCGCCGACATCCTCGAAGGTCCGCTTCAGGTGTTCCATGGGATCTTCGAAATAGCCGCTGTAGAGCTGGCTGAGAGCTTTCACCACCCGTTTGGGCGTGTCGACAAGGCCTTCGCGGTCCGGATCGTCGCCGGTCCAGGCGAGGATGGTGCGAACGGCGGCTTCCACCTCTTCGCGGCTCGGGCGGAGCAGCTCGTCGGGAGACTTCCGTTCGAATGGTTTTTCAACCGTCTTGAGGACAGCGTCCATTGGGATCCTCGCAAAATTACCCTTGTCACTCTTCATACGACGCCCGTTTGTGCACAGACCATGCCAAATCAGTTGAGCGGCCTTCAGGCCGCGGACCTCAGAGCACCCTGCATCCGCACAGGCGCGGGCAAGACGCTCTAACACTTGAAAACCGATCAGTTTTTGGAGGTCCAAACGGTTCCGGTTGAACGACCGCTGATCTAGCATACTCTACACAAAAAGCGAACGTGCAGTTTCCGCACAGGTTCCGCCCGCTTCCAGAGCTTCTTTTGGTCATTCAATCATTTCCGACTGAATGTCCGCCTGTCTGGCGTGAAAGCGTCACACATGAACAAAAACTACGACTTGTGTGCCCCTTGCGAATTTGCCGTGGCGTCTGATCTATATATATGAAAGCTGTGCGCCATCAATGTGTCGCGCATCACAGGCATTCACGAAGAGGCGAGTATGCTCGACGACATCTATAATGCTAAGATTCTGGAATTCGCCGGAAATATCCCGCGGATCGGCCGTATCGAGCATCCCGACGCTACCGCGAAGGCCCATTCCAAACTCTGCGGTTCGACCGTCGTCGTCGATCTTTGCGTCGAGGACGGCGTGGTGACCGACTTCGCCCATGACGTGAAGGCCTGTGCGCTCGGTCAGGCGTCTTCGTCGATCATGGCGCGGAATGTCGTAGGTGCGACAACCGATGAGCTGCGCGATGTCCAGAAAACCATGCGCGCAATGCTGAAGGAAGGCGGCGAACCGCCCACCGGCAGGTTCGCGGATCTGAAGTTTCTGGAACCGGTGCGGGAATACAAGGCGCGGCACGCCTCCACCATGCTGACATTCGATGCCGTCGTGGATGCGCTCGACCAGATCGAAGCCAGGGAGAAACCGGGCGGCAATGCCGATACACTGAGCGCATGTGCGCCGTAAAGAAGCCGGGGACCGATACCGGCCGGCCTGTTTCCATAGCAGGGCGGGTGGCAATCGGCCTCATCTGGATCTACCGCCATTCCCTTTCCCTGTTCATGGGACGCACGTGCCGCTATGCACCGACCTGCTCGGACTACACTGAGCAGGCCATTCGCAGGTTCGGCTTCTGGGCGGGCGGCTGGATCGGACTGTCGCGGATCCTCAGATGCAATCCCTGGGGCGCGTCGGGTTTCGATCCCGTTCCCGAGAGCCTTCCGGAAAACGCCCGCTGGTGGCTGCCCTGGCGTTATGGCCGCTGGAGCGGCAAACACATTCCCGAAGAGCACCGGCTGAATTGAGCGCTTTTCATCCCGACCGGCAGGAATGAATTGACGTTGGGGAATACGGGTGCGACGCTCTTTCCGTCCGGGCGAAGGCGGAGGAGGCGATGGACGTGCGCGACTTCCATTTTGTGATGATCAAGCCGACACATTATGACGACGACGGCTATCCGATCCAGTGGCTGCGGTCCGCCATTCCCTCCAACACGCTGGCAAGCCTGAACGGTCTGGCGGAAGCGTCCCGGGACCGGAAGGTTCTGGGAGACGACGTCCGCATTCACCTCGACACCTATGACGAGACCAACAAAAGAGTGCGGCCGGAAAGGATCGCCAGGCAGATCCGGCGGCGGGGCGGAAAGGCCCTGATCGCGCTGGTCGGTGTGCAGTCGAACCAGTTCCCGCGCGCAACCGATCTTGCCCGGAAATTTCTCGAGGAAGGCCTGCCGGTGGCCATTGGCGGGTTTCACGTTTCCGGCTGCATTTCCATGCTCGACGCGATGCCGGAGGAAATGGTCCGGCTGCAGGAGGAAGGCGTCAGCTATTTTGCCGGGGAGGCGGAAGACCGCCGGCTCGACATGGTCTTCCGCGACGCCTTCGCGGGCGATCTGAAACCGCTCTATAATTTCATGGCGGATCTGCCGTCGCTTCAGGGCGAGCCGGCTCCGATCCTGCCGTCCAAGCATATCCGCTTCACGGCCGGCTCCCATTCCAGCTTCGATCTCGGCAGGGGCTGTCCCTTCCAATGCTCCTTTTGCACGATCATCAACGTGCAGGGCCGCAAGAGCCGGTTTCGCTCGGCAGAGGACCTGGAACAAATCATCCGGGACAACTACGCCCAGGGCATCAACCGGTTCTTCATCACCGACGACAATTTCGCCCGCAACCGCGACTGGGAGCCCTTGTTCGACCGCTTGATCTCCCTGCGCGAACGGGAAGGCTTCGACATCAAGTTCATCATTCAGGTGGATACGCTTTGCCACCGCATCGAGAACTTCATCGAAAAGGCGGCGCGGGCGGGCGTGAACCGTGTCTTTATCGGCCTTGAGAACATCAATCCGGACAATCTCATGGCTGCGAAGAAGCGGCAGAACAAGATTACCGAATACCGGGAAATGCTGCAGAAATGGCGAGCGCACGGCGCAACGACCTATGCGGGCTACATAATCGGGTTTCCGGGCGATACGAAGGCATCCGTCCTGCACGACGTGGACATCATCAAGAAGGAACTGCCGCTCGATCTTCTGGAATTCTTCTATCTGACGCCTCTGCCGGGGTCTGAGGATCACAAGGTGCTCCTGTCGAAAGGCGCCTGGATGGATCCGGATCTCAACAGGTACGATCTCAATCACAGGGTGACCCATCATCCCAAAATGAGCGATGCGGAATGGGAGGACGCCTACCGGCACGCCTGGGAAAGCTATTATTCCGACGCCCATATCGAGACGGTCCTGCGCCGCGCCGCTGCCCACAGGAAGGGCCGTCCGGGCAACAAGCTGTTCCTGATGATGTGGTTCAAACTGATGGTGGAATGCGAGGGTGTGCATCCGCTGGAGGGCGGCTATTTCCGCCTGAAGTTCCGGCGGGACAGGCGGAGCGGCCTGCCGCTCGAACAGCCGCTCGTCTTCTATCCGCGCTACCTTCTGGAAATCGCCGCGAAACACTGGAGATATCTCGCCGCCACCTGGCGGGTCTACCGGATTTACCGGCGGGTCAAGGCTTCGCCGGACCGGCGTGCCTATTCCGATCTGGCAATCGCGCCGATGGATCACGCTGCGGAGGAAGGCCTTGCAATGATCAGGGAAACCCGCGGCGGTACGGAGGCCGTTGCCAAACAGTTCCGTGACGCCGCGTTGCGCAAGGCCGGGAAGGACCGGGCGAAATCCGCCTCCCTATGAGGAGCATGCAGGGGATTTCGCCCGGACCAGCCGCCAGCCGAAGGTCATGCCCATGGCGGCGATGATGATCGCCCCGGCGCCGAGGACCTGCAGCGGCTGCAGGCGGTGGCCGAAGGCTGCGTAGTCGACGAAGATCGCTACCACCGGATAGATGAACGAAAAGGCGCCCTGCAGGTAGGTCGGCAGTTTCTGGACCGCGCCATACATCAGGATATACATGATCCCGGTATGTACTGCGCCGAGCGTGATGAGTGCACCCCAGGCTGTTTGTCCCGCCGGCAAGGCGGTCCAGTCCACGAACGGAGCAAGCATCAGGATGCCGACGCAGACCTGAACGAGTGCGATGAGCTGAGGCGGCGTGCCGGTCAGCTTCTTGGTGAGAAGGGCCGCAACGGCCCAGAAGAATGCTGCCCCGAGGGCAAGACCGATGCCGAGCGCGTAGTTCGAGCCGGTATAGTCCGCGCTTCCTCCTTTCGCCTGGACGATCAGCACTACGCCGGCGAAGGCGATCGCCAGCCAGCCGAGCTTGCCGGCGGTGATGCGTTCGCCCAGGAAGAGGGCGCCGAAACCGACAAGGATGAACGGCTGGGTGTTATAGACCGCTGTCGCGATGCCGATGGACGCTTCGCCATAGGCGCTGAACAGCATCGCCCAATTGACGACGATCGCAACGCCGCCCGCCGCGGCTATGGCAAGTGTTTTCCAGGTGAGCCGATGCCGGAACTGGCCCTGCGCCCAGCAGATGACGAGGAGCGCGACAGCGCCGAAAGCGCAGCGCCAGAAGACGACGTCTATGGCCGCCTGGCCGGACAGGACCACGAACAGTCCGATCGTTCCGAGAATGGTCATGGCGGCGCTCATTTCCGCCGCGCCGCGAAGGGTTTTGTCCATCTTTGCCTCCATGGGAATTAACTGTCCCGAGTCTGGCGCAGACGGCAGCGGGCTTCCATTTGAATAATTAGGTGAAATCCTCTATTTGTTTTACTTTATAAGAAAATTCGCGAATTTCAGGTGTATTATGAAACTCGATGATGCCGACCGTAAAATAATCGAAGCGCTGATCCGGGATGCGCGCATGTCGCTGAAGGATCTCGCCGCGCAAGTCGGCCTGTCGTCTCCTGGTGTCTCGGAGCGGATCCGGCGGCTGCAGGAACGCGGCGTCATTCGCGGTTTCACGGCGGAGATCGATCCCAAGGCGCTTGGCTACAGCCTGCAGGCGATTGTCCGCATCCGGCCGCTGCCGGGAAAGCTGCATATCGTGCAGCAACTTATCCAGGATATCCCGGAATTCTGCGAGTGTGACAAGGTTACCGGGGAGGATTGTTTCGTTGTCCGTCTCGCCCTGCCGTCCATCGATCAGCTCGATGGAATTCTCGACAGGGTCGCCGACAAGGCCGAGACCAGCACCTCCATCGTCAAGTCCCAGCCGATCCGCCGCCGTCCGCCGCCGCTGGTCATCGACAACGGGGAGCGCTGAGCCGGATTTTCTCCGCCGGAACAGCGCTCGAGAAATTGTGTTGGCGCATGCAAAAAACCGAAAGACAGCGTGCGAAAATGGGTGTATTCCGCAAAGGCCGCCGACCGGTTCGGATGCGGATATTTCAGCCGCCGAACCGTCGCCAATGATGGACAGATACCGGGCGCGGCACACCGGACGATCAGGTTCGTTCAAGGCACCATGAACAAGGCGTCTCCCCAGGCCGAAACCGGGGACCTTACGATCCGCACAGCCGTTGCCGGCGACCTTGCCGATCTTTTTCACATCGAAAATAACGCCTTTCCGGGAGACAGGATTTCCCGGCGGAGCTTCAGGAGGTTCCTGGACAGTCCCAGAGCCCGCTTGCTGGTTGCCTGCGGTCCGGACGGTGTTTCGGGCTACGCACTCCTGCTGCTGCGCCAGGGAACGGCGCTCGCCCGGCTTTATTCGCTGGCCATCGATCCGGCCTGCCGCGGGCGGGGACTGGGCGCCGCGCTCCTGAAGGTGGCAGAAGCTTCCGCCTTCGAGGCGGAGCGCATCGTCCTGCGGCTGGAGGTGCGTGCCGACAACGACGCTGCCATCGGCCTTTACAGAAATACCGGCTACCGGGTGCTCGGGCGGGTCGAAAGCTACTATGACGACGGCTGCGCGGCGATCCGGATGGAAAAGCTGCTGCACGGACCGGATCTCGGGACGGGAAGGGCGCCTTACTATTCGCAGACCACCGAATTCACCTGCGGGCCGGCCTGCGCCCTGATGGCAATCCGGCATTTCGACGAGGCCTTTCCGGCGGAACCTTTGGAAGAGCTCACCCTGTGGCGCGAAGCGACGACCATTTATCTCGCCTCCGGGCATGGCGGCTGCGGTCCGTTCGGCCTGGCCAACGCCCTGGCGCGACGCGGTCTCGGCGTGGAAGTCCGGCTATCGCCGGACGAGCCGCTCTTCGTGAACTCTGTCCGGGACCCTGAAAAACGCAAGATCCTGACGCTGGTTCAGGAAGGTTACCGGGCCGAAGCCGAAAAGCTCGGCGTCGCCCGGTCCGACGCGCCTGATGACGCCCTCGCCCTAGCGCGGGCGATCTCCGCCGGGGCCCTGGCAATCGTTCTGATCTCCGGTTACCGGATGTTCGGCCAGAAGGTGCCGCACTGGGTTCTGGTCCACGATGCCGATGACAGGCATCTGATCGTTCACGACCCGTGGCTCGAGCACGAGCGCCACGAAAGTCCCGCGGACGCTGCCAACCTTCCCATTCCGTTTGCCGAATTCGACCGCATGGCCCGCTGGGGCCGCAGCGGGGTTCGCGCGCAGGTTCTCATTCGAAAGGAACCCTGATCCCATGTCTTCCTGGGTCATTCTGGTCGACAATCTGAAAGACGTCTCCAACACGGAAACGCCCCACAAGGTCATGACGGTGCGTGAATATCTCATGCATCCGAAGCTTTTTGCCGGGGCCAATCCGACGATCCTCAACCTGTCGCGCTCCTATGCCTATCAGGGGGCTGGCTATTACGCCTCGCTGCTGGCGGAAGCCCGGCAGCACCGGGTGGTGCCGACGGTCGAGACGATGATCGAGCTGTCGCGCAAGCAGCTCTACCAGCACGCGCTGCCGGAACTCGAGGACCGCCTGAACCGCTGCCTGCGCAAGATGGCGGCGGCGGACGCCGCCGGCGTGACGCGGATGATGGTCTATCTCGGTCAGATCGGCGATCCGGTTCTGGAGCCGTTCGCCCGGCTCCTGTTCGACTGGTTCCGCGCGCCGGTTCTGGAGGTGGTGCTGGAAGACGGCGAATGGCGCAGCATCAGGCGGATCCGGGTTGTTTCCGTCGACGATCTGACGCCGGAGGAGCGGTCCCTGTTCCTCGCGGCGGTGGAAAGCTACACCACGCGGCCCTGGCGGGCGCCGAAGCAACGCGCGCTGATGAAATATTCACTGGCGGTGCTTTCCGATCCCAAGGAGGATCTGCCGCCTTCCAGCATCGCCTCGCTCAAATACATGGCGAAGGTCGCGGCGCGCCATGGTGTCGAAGTGGTGCCGATCGGCCGGGGCGATCTCGACAGGCTCGCGCAGTTCGACGCGCTGTTCATCCGCGAGACCACCAATATCGACAACCACACCTACCGCTTCGCCCGCCGGGCGGTACAGGAAGGCATGCCGGTGATCGACGATCCGGTGTCGATGATCCGCTGCACCAACAAGGTCTATCTGACCGAGCTTCTGAACAGCAACGGCATCGCCACGCCGAAGACCATCGTTCTGTCGTCGCTCAAGGAGGCGGGCGATCTCGAAGCGCAGCTCGGCTCGCCGGTGGTGCTGAAAATCCCGGACGGGTCCTTCAGCCGCGGGGTGTTCCGCGTCGCAGGCGCCGAGCCGATCAGGGAAAAACTGAAGGAACTCTTTCAGGAGAGCGCGATCCTGCTCGCCCAGGAGTATTGCCCGACGGATTTCGATTGGCGCATCGGTGTGCTGGACGGCGAGCCGCTGTTTGCCTGCCAGTATCAGATGGCCAAGAAACACTGGCAGATCGTGCGTCACGAGGCGGGCAAGAAATCGGTCGAGGGCGGCTTCAAGACGATCTCCCTGGCGGAAACCCCACCGGCGGTGGTCGATATCGCCGTTCGGGCCGCACGGCTGATCGGGGACGGTCTTTATGGTGTCGACCTGAAAATGATCGGCGACCGGGTTGTGGTCATCGAGATCAACGACAATCCGAACCTGGATCACGGGGTCGAGGACCAGGCGGAAAGGGACATCGTCTGGGACCAGCTTATCCGTTGGTTCGTGCGCAGGCTTGAAGTCAGGTGATCTTCGCTCGATATAAATTCGAAGGAAATGCCCCGGAAAAGGTTGCCGGATTAGCCTGAATCCCGTATGCCACGCCCGGTTCCATTTCCAATGAACAGCTTACCTGCCTTGTCTGCAGGAGTGAGCAGGAGAAAAACGATGATTCAACTGACTTTCCCCGACAATTCCGTGCGCGAATACGAGGCCGGCACCACCGGCCTGGACGTCGCCGAAGGCATTTCCAAGTCGCTGGCCAAGAAAGCCGTGGCGATGACGCTCGACGGGGAGCTGAAAGATCTCACCGATCCCATCGATGCCGATCACGGCATAGAGATCGTGACGCGCGACGATCCGCGCGCCCTGGAGCTGATCCGCCACGATGCGGCGCATGTGATGGCCGAAGCGGTCCAGGAGCTGTGGCCGGGCACCCAGGTGACCATCGGTCCGGTGATCGAGAACGGCTTCTATTACGATTTCAAGCGGGTGCATCCGGAGACCGGCGACGACTGGCCGTTCCACCCGGAAGAGCTTCCCGTCATCGAGAAGAAGATGCGCGAGATCATTTCGCGCGGCGCGCAGTTCACCAAGGAAGTCTGGTCCCGCGAGGAAGCCAAGCGCTACTTCGCCGCCAAGGGCGAGGACTACAAGGTCGAACTGGTCGATGCCATCCCGGAAGATCAGGAGATCAAGATCTACAAGCAGGGCCAGTGGCTGGATCTGTGCCGTGGCCCGCACATGGTTTCCACTCGCCAGATCGGCGATGCCTTCAAGCTGATGAAGGTGGCCGGCGCCTATTGGCGCGGCGACGCCAACAACGAGATGCTGTCGCGCATCTACGCCACGGCCTGGCACAACGAGAAGGAGCTGAAAGGCTATCTTCACATGCTGGAAGAGGCCGAAAAGCGCGATCACCGCAAGCTTGGCCGGGAGATGGACCTGTTCCACTTCCAGGAAGAAGGCCCGGGGGTCGTGTTCTGGCATCCGAAGGGCTGGGACATGTTCCAGAACCTGATCGCATACAAGCGCCGGGTGCTGAAGGATACCTACAAGGAAGTCAACGCGCCGCAGGTGCTGCACACTTCGCTCTGGGAAACCTCCGGTCACTGGACCTGGTACAAGGAGAACATGTTCTCCGTGCAGAGTGCCGATCCGGAGGCCGAGGACGAACGGGTCTACGCCCTGAAGCCTATGAACTGTCCGGGGCATGTGCAGATCTTCAAGCACGGTCTCAAGAGTTACCGCGATCTGCCTATGCGACTTGCGGAATTTGGTGTTGTGCACCGCTATGAACCGTCCGGCGCCCTGCACGGCCTGATGCGCGTGCGCGGTTTCACTCAGGACGATGCCCATGTCTTCTGCACCGAAGAGCAGATGTCCGACGAGTGCCTGAAGATCAACGACCTCATCCTGTCGGTCTACAAGGATTTCGGCTTCGACGAGATCGTCGTCAAGCTGTCGACCCGTCCGGAAAAGCGTGTCGGCAGCGACGAGATGTGGGACCACGCCGAAGAGGTCATGGGCGAGGTCCTCAAGCAGATCGAGGCTCAGTCCCAAGGCCGGGTGAAGACCGATATCCTGCCGGGTGAGGGGGCGTTCTACGGGCCGAAATTCGAATATACCCTGCGCGATGCGATCGGCCGGGAGTGGCAGTGCGGAACGACCCAGGTCGACTTCAACCTGCCGGAGCGCTTCGGTGCCTTCTATGTCGACAGCGACGGCGAGAAGAAGACCCCGGTGATGATCCACCGGGCGATCTGCGGCTCCATGGAGCGGTTTCTCGGCATTTTGATCGAGAACTTCGCCGGGCACTTGCCGCTGTGGTTCGCGCCGCTGCAGATCGTCGTGGCGACCATCACCTCGGAAGCCGACGCCTACGGCCAGGAAGTCGCCGACCTGCTGAAGTCCAAGGGGCTGAAGGTGGAGACCGATTTCCGCAACGAGAAGATCAACTACAAGGTCCGCGAGCATTCGCTCGCCAAGGTTCCGGTGATCGTCGTCTGCGGCATGCGCGAGGCGGAAGAGCGGACGGTGAACGTGCGCCGTCTCGGCTCAAAGGACCAGACCTCCATGGGTCTCGACGCGGCGGTCGCCGCCTTTACCGAGGAGGCTCTGCCGCCGGACTTGAAATAACCGTTTTCCCTAGGTCACGGACCCATAAATGAGGCCGAAATGGCATTGGAATTGGCGAAACATCGCGAGGAAGGGTGCGTAGAGCGGGCTTTATGCCCGGTCAAGCGCGCTGACACTGCGAGGTGAAGCCAATTCCATGTCCTTCGGATATGACCGGATTGCTCCTCCCAAGATCAACCCGCTTTCGTGTGTTCCACACGAAAGCAGACAAGTTGATCGCTCTTTTGGTGATCGAGCATCTTGTCCGCGTTCATTCGAACGCGGGATGCTCGAGCGTCGCGAAAAGGTTTGAAAATGAACCACATTTCCTGCACTTTCGCTCCTTGATGAGGAGCAATCCGCCTCAAACCATTTCATCCTCATTTATGAGTCCGTGACCTAGATTAAAGGGGAAAACTGACAGCTTGCACATTGCCCTTCCGTTAGGGCAATGTGCTTACCTTCCCATGAGGCATTGTGCTGTCATATTTTTGAAACACTGCCTCTGGTATTGGGTTCCAGATTTGCCAGACTGTCACCAGGTTTAAGACGAACGCCGTGGACTACGCCGAATTCAGTTACGCCAATCCGGAGCATCCGCCGCTGAAGCGCTGGACCATACGGGCGATCGAAGGGCTTTCCGGCCGCCGGAAACTCGTCGACCTCTACGAGGTGTGGAAAGACACCATGGTCGGCACGTCTGAATATATCTGGAACGATCTTCTGGGGCTGATCAACCTGAACGTTTCCGTCGCCGGAGGCGAGTGGCCGCCGCGGGACCTGCCGGAAGGCCCGCTGGTCCTGATCGCCAACCATCCCTATGGCATCGGCGACGGCCTGGCGATCCTGGCGCTTGCGGAAAAGCTCGGCCGGCCGTTCAGGATCCTGATCAACAACGAGCTTCTGAAGGTCCCCGAAGTCCGGCCGTTTTCGCTGCCGGTGGATTTCGAGGAAACCAAGGAAGCGCTGAAGACCAACATGCAGACCCGCAAGGAGGCGCTGCGCCTGCTGCAGGAAGGCACGACGATCATCGTCTTCCCCGGCGGCGGTGTGGCAACCGCTGCCAAGCCTTTCGGCCGGGCGCAGGAGCTGCCCTGGAAGACCTTCACCGCCAAGATGATCCGCTCATCAAAGGCGACGGTTCTGCCGATCTATTTCGACGGCCAGAATTCCTGGCTGTTCCACCTGGTGAGCAAATATTCGCTGACCCTGCGGCTGTCCCTGCTGGTGCGCGAGTTCCGCCGCATCATCGGTTCGGTGATCACCGCGCGCGCCGGACAGCCGATCCCGTTCGAAACCCTTTCAGGGTTCGGGGACCAGAAGGAAATCATGGATTTCCTGCAGACCAAGGTGATGGAAATGGCGCCGGCCGACCGTCGCCGCCGCCTGCTTGGCCGCCGCCAGTAACCCGTTTCCAAAGGCAACAGGCTTTCAACCGTGGTCGGAAACATCCGGAGCGGCTTTTTTTCAGTTGCTTGAAACGGTTTCTTCCTGGGAGACCAGCTCGCTGACGCTGGTAACGACTTCCACTTCGTGATCCTCGCCCGGCGCGACGTCGAACGTGTGCTGGTAGGTGCGGCCGTTGTTGCGGGCGATCGCCTCGTATTCGCCTTCAGCCAGCACGAAGTCCGGAAAGGCGCCGGTGGCTTCCACGACGATGTCGCCGCCCGGGCTCAGGACGGACCAGGTGGTGTTGGCGATGGCTTCACCGCCGCGCTCGTTGACGAGTTTCAGGGTGATGTCGGCGGCCTTGTGGAAGATCGTCGCTTCCGTCAGCTTGCCAGGGAGCACCTGGATGTCGGCGCGCACGACGGCGTTCACGTCGCCGTAGCGGCTGACGACATGATAGGTGTTGGCGGCCAGTCGGACGATGGAGTCGGGCTTGATATTGCTGGCGATCAGGTCGCGCTCGCCGCGCTCGTCGAATTCCATGCCATAGATGTTGAAGGAGACCGGCCGGCCGTCGAGATCCTCGCCATCCTTGAGAGCGGCGCCGAACTTGATGCCGCCGGCATTCAGCGTCACCATCTTGGACTGGACTTCCTTGCCGATCACGATCCGGTTGGTCGCCTGCGCGAACCCGTAGGCGGTATGGATCAGGTAGGTGCCGGGATCGAGGCGGAATTCCGCGTCGCCGCCCTGGGACGTCGCGACAAGCTGCAGGCGGCCGTCGGCATTGGTGGTTTCGGAATAGATGCGCCAGATCAGGCCGTCGTTCAGCGGCTGGCTGTCAGGCGTGAGTTTCGCCATCAGGTAAAGCGCACCCTGGTCGAGCCCTTCGGCAATGCCCGTCGAGGCGGAGCGCGCCGGGGCATAGGGAACCAGCGTGTCGGAAAAGAGCGGTTCGGGCTCCCGGTCGAGCAGGTTGATGATCGGTTCCTCGGGCGGGGCGGACGGCGCATTGGGATCGGGCTTCATCATCGGCGGGAGCGGCGCATTCTCCGACTGCGCCATGGCACCGGTGTTGCCAGCGGCCAACAGAGAGGCGCACAGCATCACGGTAAATGACGCACCCTTCAGGAGGCGGAGGATGACATCCATGCGGTCCGATCGAGATCCTGCGTTCAACATGCCCACTTCATTATCATTTTTGCCCGACGGGAGAACCGGTCTTTTGACTCTTTAGCCCATTTTTCTCTAATGGGACTGAAAATCGGGCAAATTCAAGACTTTTGATGAAATCCTGTGGCCCGGCGCTAAAAGTTGACAAATATGTTCAATCAATTAGGGGGATAGTTGCGGATGCGACTATCTGAACGGGATACATTCATGTCTAGTTTTGATGCCGGTTCACCGGAAACTTTGGAATTCCTGCGGAAACGGCGCTCACATCCGTCCGTCACCATGACGGAGCCGGGACCGGATGAGGCGCAGATCCGGGACATTCTAACCATCGCCGCACGCGTGCCGGACCATGGCAAGCTGGCGCCCTGGCGCTTCGTCCTTTACCGGGCGGAGCAGGGGGAAAGGATCGGCGCGTTTCTCGCCGCGCTGTACGAGCGGAAAAACGGCCCTCTCGGCGACGAACAGCGCAACAAGGAGCTGACCCGTTTCAAGCGCGGGCCGGTTGTCGTCGGCGTTCTCAGCAGGGCGGCGGACCATGCCAAGATCCCGCTTTGGGAACAGGAACTGTCCGCCGGCGCCGTCTGCATGAACCTGGTGACGGCCGCAGCGGCGTCCGGCTTTGCTTCCCAGTGGCTGACGGAGTGGTTTGCCTTCGACGAAGAGGCCGCCCGCTATCTTGGCGCCGGGGAGGGAGAGCGGTTCGCCGGCTTCGTCCATATCGGCACGCCGAGCCAGCCGCCGGTCGAACGGCCGCGCCCGGAACTCTCCGATTTGATCACCAACTGGACAGAGGCCGATTAGGCAATGTTTTACGAGACCGAGAAGAACGATCACGGATTGCCGCACAATCCGTTCAAGGCGATTGTCGCCCCACGGCCGATCGGCTGGATTTCGACGCTGGACAAGGAAGGCCGCGCCAATCTCGCGCCTTACAGCTTTTTCAACTGCGTCTGCGACCGGCCGCCGATCGTTCTGTTTTCCTCCAGCGGATACAAGGACAGCGTGTCGAACGTGGATGCGACCGGCGAATTCGTCTGCAACATGGCGAGCTGGGACCTGAAGGATGAAATGAACACCTCCTCCGCCGCCGTGCCGCATGAGAGATCGGAATTCGATCTCTCCGGCCTGGAAATGGCGCCTTCCAGGCTGATCGAGGCGCCGAGGGTGGCCAAGGCGGTCACCGCGCTCGAATGCAAGCATCTGCAGACGCTGCATCTGAAGGGTCTCGACGGCAAGGAGACCGACAGCTACGTGGTTTTCGGCCAGGTGGTTGGTATCCACATCGACGACAGCGTCATCGTCGACGGCCGCGTGGACATCACCCGCTACAAGCCGCTGTCGCGCCTCGGCTACATGGACTATGCCGTGGTGACGGAAGTTTTCGAAATGAGCCGGCCGGAAGTTTAAGCCTTTTTCAGGCCGTATCGAAGGAGGACGCCGGCAAAAACCGGCGTCTTTTTCTTTTTAGGATTGCCGACTCACCGGAAATGGCGGTATCCGGGTGCAGTAGTGGCTTGTTTTTCTGGTGCGTTTTTCCCAAGAAAAAGTCCGGATTCTTTTTGCTGTCCACAAATCCGGCCCGTCACATTCGTAGATCTGCGCAGGTTGAAAAGAAAAAGACAGACCTGCACTTGCCCCGACCATCGCCTGTGTGTTGTTAAGGTTTTGTTAACCTTTTGAGCGTGAAAGTTAACGCTGAAGGTTAATGAAGTAATAATTTAGTTCCGTCGAGGAGACAGGGTCATGCGGGTTGCTGACACCGCCTCGATCGCGTCACGGATCGAGCTTGCGTTTCAGTCTGCGAGTAGTTCAACGGGTACGTCCTTCGACTACCTGGTGAAAACCGCTGCACGGGAATCGTCGTTCAATCCGGCGGCGAAAGCGAGAACCTCAAGTGCCACGGGACTGTTCCAATTCATTGAATCCACCTGGCTGGAAACGATGAAAGAGGCGGGGCCGCAGCACGGGCTGGGAAAATACTCCGACCAGATACAGCGAACCAAGAGCGGTAAGTATTACGTCTCGGATCCCAAGATGCGCCGCGAGATCCTCGATTTGCGCAAGGATCCGGAAATCTCGTCGACGATGGCGGGCGCGCTGACACAGAAGAATTCCAATTATCTGGAACGCAGAATCGGCCGTGAGCCGACCGACGGCGAGCTCTACATGGCGCATTTCCTCGGCGCGCACGGGGCAAGCAAGCTGATCGAAACCACCGCGGCCAATCCGGACATGCGCGCGGACAAGATGTTTTCCGCCCAGGCCCGGGCCAACAAGCCGATCTTCTATCACAAGAACGGCAAGGCCCGATCCATGCAAGAGGTCTACGAGGTCATCGTCTCCAAGCATGATGCCGTAACGATGATTGCGGAGGCGGGCACCGGCAAGAGGAACCTCAGGGTTCCGGGCGAACTGACCAGCGTCGCCGCGCTCCCCAACGCCAAGCCGGCGGATGGCGCTCCGGTCATCGACCAGAAATCCTTCGATCATCTGGCGGGCGATCCGGCGGCGGCCTTTGCCATGCGGTCCAAGCCGGCTGGCCCCGGGCAGATCGCCGGAACGGAACAGGGCTTCGCCGAGCTCGCCGGCGGTAGATCGCTGGAATTCGCAAAGACCGAGGTGCCGCTTCCCGAAGCCGATACCGGCGAGTCGGCGGCGAGTGCAGTCTTCCTCCAGGAAGAGCGGGTTGCGGCGTCGTTCAACCGGCCGTCCGCTCGCGAGACCGGCGAGGTGTCCGTCAACGGGGCTGATCCGGACGAAGCCACGACGCGGGTTCTGTCTGCTTTCCAGGCAACCGAAACCGTCAACCCGTTCGAGGCACTGTTTCGGAACGACCAGGCGTCCGCACAGGCCGGGGTCAACCCGCGATTCGCATCCGCCTTTGCGGCTATCGACGAAGCCAGCATGTTCAGCGCGCTTTCCGGTGCGTCCAGTCAGGTCGCGGCCCAGGAGCTTGCTCTGGCCGATCAGGGCGGGCCTCTGGATCTCACACGGTTCCTGCGCCTGAAGGCGGAAGAGGAACAAAAGGATCTGCTGCCGCCGGTCTGATCCCTCGGCAGTATTTCCGACCCTTGTCAGAATTATGGTGAACCGATCGTTAAGCCTTTGATGTCAGGATAGGAGCTGACACTTGGGAAGATTGTTTTGCCGCCATGACCGTACACGACTTTCTGCAATTGAATCACGATGACGAGCGCACCTTGGACATTCAAGCCGCGCATGAGTTCGCGGAACGCTGTTTGGCTGCTGAACCCGGCAGTCAGGAACGGGCGAGCATGGTCGCAGCGCTGACCGTTCTCCTCGACGACCCGAGCCGGGCCGTGCGCAAGGCGATCGCGAAGGTCCTTGCCGCCAGCCCGCATGCGCCGGGGCATGTCGTTCGTTGCCTCGCAGGCGATGTCGACGAGGTGTCGGTGCCGATCCTGAAATCTTCCCCGGTTCTGACCGATGCGGAGCTGGTCGATCTGTTCGCGGAAGGCAGCGACGCCGTGCAATGCGCGATCGCCTCGCGCGACAGCCTGCCTGCGTCGATCTGTGCCGCGATTTGCGAGGTCGGCAGTGAACTCGCCTGCCGGACGTTGCTGCGCAACGCGAGCGCCAGGGTCCTGCAGTCCTCGCTGCTGCGCCTGGCGCAGCGCTTCGAGGATCGCCCGGATATCTGCGATCAGCTTCTGAAGACGCGGGATCTGCCTTTGTCGACCCGTTACCAGCTGCTGATGCGGCTGGCGGAGCATCTGGACGACCATCCGATCGTTCTGGAGCGGGTGCCCGAGCATCAGAGACGGACTTTCCTGAGCGATGCGGAAGACAAGGTGGTGCTGCGTCTGGCTCTCGAAGCCAGCGTTGACGATCTGCCCGAGTTCGTCGAGCACCTAAGGGTCCAGGGCAAGCTCACCACTCGCCTGCTGCTGCGCTCGGTCTGCTGCGGCCGCCTGCGCTTCTTCGCGGCGGCGCTCGCCAATCTGGGACAGGTGCCCTTGCCGCGCCTGTGCAAGCTCCTGATCACCGTGCGCCGGTCCGCGCTGCAGGCGATCCTGCGCAAGGCCGGCCTGCCGCTCAGGGCGCATCAGGCCTTCCTGCTGGCCATCGACATCGCCCGGCAGGCCGATGCGGATTTCACCTACGATCTGGCGTTGGACGAAGCCCGGATGCTGACGGAGGCCCTGCTTGCGGAAATGCAGGACGGGGCGCTGGGGGCGGACGAGGATGTCACCGCCTTCCTGCGCCGCTTCGCCATCGACGTTGCCCGCCTGGAAGCGCGGCTTCTCGTGAAAAACAGCAGCCTGCAGGTGACGGCGGCAGCTTAGCTTGTCGCTACGACCTGAGAGCGTGTCTCGTCAATATAGGTTTGTTTGGAGCTGCCGACAGGTTTGTTTCGCCGGGCGCGAGTGCGTCTTCAACGGCCGGTTTTGCAAGAAAAGTTTTTGCCTGACCACGACCTAATGCCCCACAGACCCTAGGATGCGTCCGGCTTTGGCGGGAACTGCGCGAGAAAATCGCCGGTCACGGCTTTCAGCGTGTCCAGAAGCTCGACGCCGGTCTTGTTGGCGTCGTCCTTTGCGCCTTCCATGACCATGGCCCGGATGGCTTCCACGTAGCTTTCCGTCAGGTCCAGGGGCAGCTCCTCCGGCGAGGGAACCGTTTCGATCAGATGGCAGAAGCTGGCGGCAACTTCTCCGACCAGGGGAAAGCCGAGGGTGAGCGCCTGTCCCTTGATGTTGTGCGCGGATTGAAACAGCTTTGCCAGCGTTTCTTCCGACATGCCTTCCGACTGCACTCTTTCCCAGGCACTCAGCAGAGCCTTGGTCTCGTTGTCCATCCAGGTGCCGAAATGCGAGGAGAGGCGTTTCATCGCGTCCTCGGCCGCCTTTACCGGATCGAATTTCTTGGCTTCGCGGGGCGTCAGTTCACGGACCTTGCTGCGCAGATCGGTCGGCGGCGTCAAGATCTCGTAGCTCTGATCCTTGGCGGTGTCGGCCATGGTGGCTTTCGTCCTTATCTGCGGGGTCGCACGAATTCGTCGCCACCAGTATCGCCAATTCAGCTTAACAGGGTCTTGCCGAACGCCGCTATTCTCTGGGATTTCAGTTCAGTAGCGGAACATTTCCGTCAGGATCCGCTCGTCCCAGCCATGATCGGAATCGAACATGATCAGGCCTTCGAGATCCGTCGATTCCCTGATGGCCACATGGGTGACACGGCGGAACTCCCGGTGATCGGCGGACGCGCTGACGGGCCGCTTCTGCGGGTCGAGGATTTCGATATCGACCCTGGCCCAGTTGGGCAGCAGGGCGCCGCGCCAGCGGCGCGGGCGGAAGGCGCTGATCGGCGTCAGGGCCAGGAGCTGGGCGGAGATCGGCAGGATCGGGCCGTGAGCGGACAGGTTGTAGGCCGTGCTGCCGGCCGGGGTGGAGACAATGCAGCCGTCACAGACCAGTTCTTCCAGCCTGACCCGGCCGTCGACGGAAATCCTCAGACGGGCGGCCTGCGAGGTCTGGCGCAGCAGGGAGACTTCGTTGATCGCCAGCGCCTTGTGCGTCTCGCCCTTCTCGCCGGTCGCTGTCATTTCCAGCGGGCGGATGGTTGTCACGTCCGCTTTGGCGATCCTGTCCTTGAGATCGTCTTCCCGGTATTCGTTCATCAGGAAGCCAACGGAGCCGCGGTTCATGCCGTAGATCGGCTTGCGGCTGTCCATATAGGCGTGCAGCGTCTGGAGCATCAGCCCGTCGCCGCCAAGCGCGACGATCGCGTCCGCCTGTTCCGCCGGCACATTGCCGTAGCGGTGCGACAGGCTCCTGAGCGCCGCGCGCGCTTCCTCCGTCTCGCTGGCGACGAAGGCCAGCTTGTCCAGGGGAACCGGGTGGATCCGGTTTGAGGGAAGAGGTGGCGCGGATTGGTTCATTGTCCGGGGAATCTCTGCGTCTGTCGGTGTCATCTATGGTGCCGGATCGTTTGCGATGAAAACGACCGACCTGCCGGAAATGCGGAGAGCACCATAGCCGGGCTTGGCGGCCAGGGGCAGCGAAAAAATTGCCTTTCGGTTGAATGCACAATGGTTTGCTTGGTCAGTTTTCGTGAAATGGGGCGGGTTTTGGCGCCTCGGATGGGGACGGGACGACAGGCGGACATGATGGATTTTCCAGCAAGTCCCGCCATAGGGAAAACGGTACGATCGCGGACCGGTCTTCGTCGATTTTCGCCGACATGATGCCGGCCACCCGCAGACCCGCCGCTGTCTCCACAAGCAGGGGGCCACCGGAGGCGCCCTGTTCGGCGCTGCAGTCGGTGATCCAGATCTCTTCCGTCCGACCCAGGACCTTGCAGTTGGGAACGAGCGTCGGCAGATAGCGCCGGCTTCTCCTGTAGCCGGCGGACTGGAACCGTGTCTGCCGGGACAGATCTTTCGCCTCCCGTCCGCCCAGGGGCGGAATCGGCGGCAGGCTGCTCGCTTCTTTCAGGATGACGATACCTGCGTCCCTGCGAATGTCGGTCAGCTTCGCCTGCTTTGCAGGCATGAATCCTTTCAAGGTCCTGAAACAGGCGGCTTCCAGGCGGGCCGCGTATTCGTCCCGGCGGACGCCCGCAATGAAGAGCAGGTCGTCGACCGGGAAGGGCTTCAGGGTCCTTTTGTTGTAGAGGCAGTGGGCAGCGGTTAGCACGACATTGGGAGCGATCAGCGTGCCGGTGCACATGGAAAGCGAGCGGTAGCCGGCGACATTCACCCGGCCGATGGACGGCCAGGGCGCCTCGGTGCTGTCGATCACCTGAAGTTCGGCGGCTTCGGCGGGGAGGAGAGAAAGGGGAGACAGAAGGGTCGCAGCGAGAAACGTCAGGCACCATAAGAATCGCTTCCAGGTGCAGATCATCTGTTTCTCGTATCGCATGTCGCCCGTCATCCTGGAGTTAAAGCCTCTGATGTCCGTCATAAAACGCATGATTGAACGCATGTTGTTGAGAATGTGGGAAAATATTTATCAACTCAACATCAGGACATGGATTTGTCTCTCCGGATTTGCCTTCCCGGCCTTCCGCTGCGCTTGGCCAGGACGACACGAGCCGATGGAATTTTACAGAGCCCTACACTTTGTGCCGTCCCGGACTTGATCCGGGACCAGTCATGAGGGCCCCGGATCAAGTCCGGGGCGGCGGCGAGGTGGTGGCGCCTTACTTCCATCGCTACAAAACAGAGTTGATGACAGGACGTGGAACTTGACTCACCCCACTGTGTCACCCCGGGCGAATGTAGTGAGACCCGGGGCCTACTCATTTCCAGAGGTTCTGCCGCCTTGGACAAGCGGTTCAGCGAGTAGACCCCGGCTCTGCGCTACCGCTTGGCCGGGGTGACACCGGGAGACAGAGGCCGATCGGGACAATCAGAGTTGATGACAATCGAACAAGTGGCAGATCATCTGGCTCAACTCGCTTCTCGCTAAGTCAGATACCAATGGGGTGAAAATGATATGCGTTGCGTGGCTGAAGACGAAAACCCCGACAGGAATGAAGCCGGTCAGGTCGAATAATAATCCCAGACCAGCGACCGGGCGAGGGTTTCGTCGTTGTGGCGCATGCGGGTGGAGAGCAGGGCGTCGAGATTGGCGAGCGTGACCGCAGGCTGTTCCGCTGCCTGGTCCTCGGGTGGCTGACCTGAATTTGCGAGGAGCAGGCTCTCCATGGCGGAGAAATGGACATATTGCCAGTCCGGCCCGAGGCGGCTGATCAGGGCCGGAGAGGCCTCTCCGGCGTTCTGAGGGAAATGACCGGGCCATTTCTTCAGGAGCTGGCGGTAGTCGAACTCCCAGAGCGCGGCGTCGCGCCAGGAAAGCGGCGTTTCGCCCGAGAGAAAGAGCTTCAGGCTGGCGCCGTCCGGGGCATGCTCGGGCTCGAGGTCGAGAAGATCGATCAGCGTCGGGAAGATGTCCGTGGCGGAGGTGAAGGCCGAGACCCGGTTGGCCCTGGCGCCGCCCGGCAGCCGGATGATCAGCGGGATGTGATAGCTTTCCCTGTAGAAGCCGCCTTTGCCGAGCATCCAGTGGTCGCCCATCATCTCCGCGTGGTCGGAAGTGAAGATCACGATCGTGTCTTCCGAAAGTGCCTCGAAGATGCGGCCGAGCTGGGCATCCACCTCCGAAATCATGCCCCAATAGAGCGCGCGCAGGCGTTTCAGGTCGTGTCGGGTCAGATCCCGGACGTGTTTTTCCAACCCCGGAACGTGGCTGGAGGCATGCTGATAGTCCTGCAGGGCCGCGATCAGCGGATGGAGGGCGACCTCCTCGCGGGGCGTTGCCGCGCCGGCAAAGTCCGGTCCGTCTTCCGCGTCATAGAGGGTGTTGTAGGGTTCCGGAACGACGATGGGCGGGTGCGGGCGCAGGAAGGAGACATGGGCCATCCAGGGCCGGTAGGCATTCTGTTCGCCGAGCCAGCTCAGGAAGGCGTCCGTCAGGAAGGTGGTCTGGGTCTCTTCCTTCGAATAGCGCGGGCTGCTGCGTGAAATCAGTTCCCCGTCTTCCGGCGCCACATGGTGGATCCGCGCAAGGCTTTCAGGATCGTGTCCGCGGGCGGCGAGCCAGGAGAGCCAGGGCTTGTCGTCTTCGGGAAGCGCCTGGCGGACCTCGAACCCCGGCAGGACGCCTTCATAGGTCTTCAGCGCCGGGTCGTCCGGATGGTGCAGCCTGGGATCCGGCGAAGTATCTGTATAACCGAAGAGCGTCGGGGCGTAGCCGGCGCGGCGCGCGGCGCGGGCGATGTTGTCGAAGCGGTCGTCCAGCGGGGCACCGTTCCAGACGACCCGGTGGTTCATCTGGTAAAGCCCGGTATAGAGCGAGGCCCGCGCAGGCGAGCAGGGGGCGGTCGCCGCATAATGCTGCTCGAACACCGTTGCGGTTTCGGCGAAGGCGTCGAGGTTCGGCGTCTTCACCACCGGATGCCCGATCGTGCCGAGGCAGTCCCCCCGCCACTGGTCGGCGGTGATCAGCAGGATGTTCGGGCGGGCAGACATGTGGGCTGTCATGCGGCCTCGAGCTTTTCAATGAGGGCAGGCAGGTCGGCAACCGTGTCGATCACGTGGTCGGCACCGGCTGCCTTCAGCTTCGCCGTGGCCTGCTGTCGGAGCCTGTCCACCTCGGCGTCGCTGAGCGCGGCCAGTTCCTCGGGCGTCTTGCCCGCGTAGTTGCCGGAAAGCGCCAGGCCGACGGTGACGCAGCCCGCGGCGACGCCTTCGGCAATGCCCGGTTCCGTGTCGTCCACCTTGATGACGGCGCTCGGCGGATAGGCGACCAGATCGACAAAGCACTGATACATGCCGAGCGGGCCGGGTCGGCCTTCCGGCAGGTCGTCGGCGCAGATCAGGTTGTCCGGCGCGTAGCCCTGTTCGGCTGCTTTCGGCAGCACGCGCTCCATGATCGAGCGGGTGTAGCCGGTCGTCGAGCCGATCTTCATGCCCCTTGACCTCAGGTTCCTGACGACCTCGGCGGCTCCCGGCACCAGATCGGCGAAGTCGGCGACGACTTCCTCGTTCATCGGCACGAAGACCTCGTAGACCTTGTCGACATCCGCATCCGTCGGGGCATGTCCGTATTTCGCCGCCCATTGGGCGGCGATGTCCGGATCGTCCATCATGGCGCGGATATGGTCCCATTTCGGCTTGCCCATGGGCGCGCGCGCCTGTTCGATGGTGGCGGTGACACCGAATTTCTCGAACGCCTTGACGAAGACGCCCATCGGCGCGAAGGAGCCGAAATCGATCATCGTTCCGGCCCAGTCGAATACCACGGCTTTGAATTTGCTCATCAGGTTCAGGTCCTCAGGCGTAGAGATCGGCGATGGTTTCCTCGCCTATGGCAAAGGCGGTGGAGGCGCCGCAGCCGGCGGTGACCATGACGATGCGGGTGGCATCGTCCGGCGCGTCGGTCAGGCGCCAGCGGTCCGGGGCGGAGGCATAAGTGCCGATCCAGGTTTCGGAAATGTCGTAAGCGCCAAGATCGAGCACGGCATCCATCTCGCCGAGGATCAGATCGTTGACGTCCTTGTCGATAAAGGGATCCGGCGTCGGGTCGTAATGATGGCTGTCGCCGACAACCAGGCTGCCATCTTCGGACTGGACCGCGATCAGGTGAATGCCGTTTTCCCGATGTGCCGTCATTTCCCGGTCGAGCCTGGCCTTCAGCGCGTCCGCTTCGGGCAGCTCCGCATAGCCGAGATAACGGGCAAGGCCCAGATCGGACATCACCGCGGTCCCGAGCCGCATGCGTTTATGCGGAGAAACGCGCAGCATCTGCAGCTTGCAGCGGGTGACCTCATAACCGGCGATGCGATCGGAAAACAGTGTCGTGCCGTCGTCGCCGGGACAGACGATCACGGTCTCGGCATGCACGGTGCCGCGCGAAGTCTCCAGCTTCGACGTCTCGACCGCGTTGACGCTGGTCTGCCAGAGAAAATCGACCTCATGGACATCTTCCAGCCAGTTGGCGATCTGCGGCAGGGCGTCTCTGGATTCGACCCTGACTTCGAACGGCGAATAGAGCGCGCAGGAGATGGCGTCCTTGCGCAAGGCGGGAACCTTCAGGACGGCCTCATTGGAGGTCAGGCGGCGGCAGTCCGCGCCCATCCCGGTTTTTAGGAAAGCGTCGATCACCGCCTCGGATTCCGGCAGGCGGGCGGTCATGGTCAAGCCCTGGTGCAGAATGGGAATATGCGCCGCCTTCGCCACTTCCGCCCAGACCTGGCGGCTACGGGAGGCCTTCTGCCAGCAATCGCCCGTCTGTTGTCCGGTGACCGTCACGAAGCCGAAATTGCGGATCGAGGCGCCATTGGCGACGCTGTCTCGGTCGATCACCAGCACTTTCTTGCCGCGCTTCACGGCGGCCAGCGCATGGGCGAGCCCGACGATCCCCGCGCCGACGACCGCGAGGTCGTAGGATTTCTGTTTCATTCAGTGATGCTCTTGGTTTTTTGTGGTTGCTCTTGAGAAATCGAAGTCTTCCGTAAAATGACAGGCCACGAAATGCTCCGGGCCGGCTTCCCGCCATTCCGGAGTTTCCACCGAGCAGCGTTCTTTTGCAAACGGGCAGCGGCTGTGGAAGCGGCAGCCCGACGGCGCATCGAGCGGGTTCGGAATTTCACCCTGCAGCTTGATCGGGTTGAAGTCCGCGTCCGGGTCGGCCTGCGGGATCGCGGAGAGGAGGGCGTGCGTGTAGGGATGCTTCGGCTCGAAGAACAGCTTTTCGGTCGGCGCATATTCCACGAACTTGCCGACATACATCACCGCGACGCGGTGGCTCATCTGGGCGACGACGGACAGGTCGTGTGCGATGAACAGGAAGGCGACACCCATCTCGTCCTGCAGATCCTTCAACAGGTTGACGATTTCCGCCTGGATGGAAACGTCGAGCGCGGACACGCTTTCATCGCAAACGACAAAATCGGGCTTGGAGACAAGCGCGCGGGCAATGCAGATGCGCTGGCGCTGGCCGCCGGAAAAGGCATGCGGGAAGCGGCGCAGGTGCTCCAGGTTGAGCTTGCAGCGGCCGGCGATCTCACGCACCCGCGCGTCGATCGCATCGCGATCCTTCATCATGCCGGACGCGACCAGCGGCTCGGCGATGATATCGCGCACGGTCATGCGCGGATTGAGCGAGGAATAGGGGTCCTGGAAGACGAGGCTCATCCTGGAGCGGAAGAGGCGCAGGCGGTCGGGCGCCAGGGACGACAGTTGTACCGAGCCCTCGGAAAACACCATGTTCATGTGCTGGCGAAACTTGCGCAGGTCTTCGCCTTCCGCCTGCGCCACGTCGACATCGTGGCCGTTGGTGTGGAAGACGACCTCTCCGTCGGTCGGATCGATGGCCCGCAGGATCGCGCGTCCCACCGTCGTCTTGCCGGAGCCGGATTCGCCGACGAGGCCGACGGTTTCGCCGCGCTTGATGTCGAAGGAGACGCCGTCGACGGCGCGCAGCTGTCTCACTTCGGAGGAAAACAGCTTCTTCTTGCGGATCGGGAAGCGGACCTGAAGATCCTTCACTTCGATCAGAACGTCGCCGCTCATGCCGCGCTCCTTCCGCTTTGCGTTTCGGCATGCAGCCAGCAGCGCACCGAGCGTCCGGGCATGGTGGCGACTTCCTCGGGCGGTTTGACGTCGCAAACCCCGCCAATGACATCCGGGCAGCGCGTGTGGAAGGGGCAACCCGAGGGCCGGTCCGACGGGCTCGGAATGTCGCCCGGGACCGGGGACAGCCGGTCATGTAGCGTGTCGAGGCTCGGGATCGCCTTCAACAGCCCTTGCGTATAGGGATGTTTGGGATTGCGGATGACGTCCCGTGTCGCGCCGCGCTCGACGATCGTGCCGAGATACATGACGGCCACCTCGTCGGCGATCTGGGCGATCACGCCCAGATCGTGGGTGATGAAGATCATCGCCATGCCGAGATCGCGCTGCAGGCCGCGCATCAGATCGAGCACCTGGGCCTGGATGGTGACATCCAGCGCGGTGGTCGGCTCGTCGGCGATCAGGAGAGCGGGGCCAGCGGAAAGAGCCAGCGCGATCATGGCGCGCTGGCGCATGCCGCCGGACATTTCGTGGGGGTACTGGTCGATGCGCTCCGCCGGACTGGAAATGCCGACCTTGTCGAGCATTTCCACGGCGAGTTCCCGTGCCTCGCGCTTGCCGCAGCCGCGATGCAGGCGGATCGCCTCCATCATCTGGTTGCCGACCGTGTAGACGGGCGAAAAGCTTGCCATGGGCTCCTGAAAGATCATGCCGATCTCGCCGCCGCGCAGATGCCGCAGGGCGCGGGCGTTCCTTTTCATGCGGTGGATCTCGATCTCCTTGCCGTCCTTGGCGCGGTAGGTGATGCGGGTGTCGTCCGACAGCGAGGCATTGCCTGGCAGGAGGCGCATCAGGGCCTTTGTCGAGATGGATTTCCCCGATCCGCTCTCGCCGACAAGGCCGAGGGTCCTGCCGGCTTCGACGGCAAAGCTCACGCCCTGAACCGGGGTGATCCGGCCTTCATCCGTGTCGAAGGAAATGGAGAGGTTTTCGACATTCAGCATGGGTCTCTCCTTACCGTGCTTCGCTATAAGGATCGGCGGCGTCGCGCAGGCCATCGCCGATGACGGTGAAGGCGAGAACCGCCACGACGACGAAGACGGCCGGGATGAACAGCCAGGGGGTCTGTTCGATCACCCGGACCGATTGCGCCTGCTGCAGGAGAACGCCCCAGGAAACGGTCGGCGGACGCAGGCCGAGGCCGACGAAGGACAGGGCGGTTTCGGACAGGATCATGTAGGGGAAGGAAATCACCAGGTCGACGATGATGAAGCTGGTGAAGCTCGGCAGCATGTGCTGGCCGATGATCCTGGCCGGCCGCGCGCCGGCAAGCCTTGCGGCGACCACGTAGTCCTCGCCGCGGATGGACAGGAGCTGCGAGCGGATGCGCCGCGCCAGCGTCGGCCAGCCGAACAGGCCGAGGATCAGCGTCATGGCAAAATAGACCTGGGTGGTCGACCACTCCTTCGGCATCGCCGCCGCGAGCCCCATGTAGAGCGGAATGATCGGCACCACGCGCACCACTTCCGTCACCCGCTGGATGACGTTGTCGGTCATGCCGCCCGCGTAGCCGGCAATGCCGCCGATCAGGAGCGCAAGCACGAAGGAGATCAGCACGCCGAGGACGCCGATGGAAAGCGAGGTCCGCGTCGCGTACATGGTGCGGGAAAAGACGTCGCGGCCGAGATCGTCCGTGCCCCACAGATGGAGCTTGGCGTCGGGCTCCGACAGGCCGAAGAGGTGAAGTCTGGTGGGAAGGAAGCCCAGCAGACGGGTTTCCTCTCCGGAAGCGAAAAAGGTCACATGGATCCGCTTGTCGGGATCCGGTTCGGAGATGGCGCGTAAGGTCACCGGGTCGCGTCTGGTCGTCACGCCGTGAATGAAGGGCATGGTGGAGCAGCCGTTCAAGTCGCAGAACATCGGGATCTGCGGGGCGCCGTCGATATATTTGGTGTCCCGCGTGGTCGGCCCGTAGGGAGCGACGAATTCGGCGAATATGCCAAGCAGCGCCATCACGCCCAGGATGAGGGCGGCGACCATGGCGGCCCGGTGGCGGCGGAACCGCCACCAGATCAATGTCCATTGCGAGGCCGAATAGTATTTCAGCCGCTTGCGGCGTTCCTTTTCCTCGCGCTTGCTTAAGACGTCCGCCGTTGCATCGGTCATGGCTCAGGCCCCCAGTTTGATGCGCGGATCGAGCCACGCGAGCAGAAGGTCGGAAACGAAGTTCATGAAAACGATGATGAAGGTGAGCAGCAGCAGGATCGCGCCGGCCACATACATGTCGAGATCGAGATAGGCCTTCAGAAGCAACTCGCCGAGTTCGGTCAGGCCGAGCACCGCGGCGACGATCGGCAGCTCGGAGAAGATCCGGTTCACGTCGAAGCCGATGGTGGAGACGATCGGATTGATGGCGAGCCGGGCCGGGTATTTCAGAAGCAGCTTGCCTTCCGGTACGCCGCGGGCGCGCGCGGCCGTCACCGACAGGCGGTTCAGCTCGTCCGACATGGTCGCGCGCATGGTCTGGATCTGATAGGCGACCGCCGACCAGGCGAGCACGACGGCGGGCAGCCACAGGTGCTTGACCAGGTCCCAGACCTTGGCGACCGACCAGGGTGCGTCCTTGTATTGCGCCGAAAACAGCCCGCCGATATCGGCGCCGAACCACTTGTTGGCGAAATAGAGCATGATCAGGGCGAGCAGGAAGTTGGGCAGCGCCAGCCCGAGATAGGAGAAGATGGTCAGGCCATAATCGACCGCCGAGCCGCGCCGGACGGCGGCATAGATCCCGACGGGCACGGATATGGCGTAGGTCAGGATCAGCGTGGTCAGAAGAATGCCGAGCGTCAGCCAGGCCTTGTCGCCGATCACCTTGACGACCGAGGTTTCGAACGCGAAGGCCTGGCCGAAATCGCCATGCAGGACGATGCCGCCGATCCAGTCGAAATAGCGCAGCACCATCGGCTTATCGAGGCCCAGATCGCTGCGGATCGCCTCAATGTCGGCTTCGGTCACGCTGACGCCCGTGCCGGAGAATTTCCGGAAGGCGTAGCGGTCGGCATAGTCGCCGGGCGGAATTTCCATGATGATGAAGACCATCACGGATACCAGCGCCATGGTGACCACCATGCCCACAAGCCGTTCAAGCGTGAAGCGCAGCATCGGATTTCTCCCGAGTGTCAGTCATTCCGATCAAATGAACCTTCGCGGGTTCCGTTTGCTTCTGCCGACCTCATCCTGAGGAAGCGCGCAAGCGCTGTCTCGAAGGATGGGCCGCTTGCTCAAGTGGACGCCGCCCATCCTTCGAGACGGACCTGGCGGTCCTCCTCAGGATGAGGCCTTTCCCGCGGCAAAGGATTTTTCGCCGCCGCCGTCCCGGACCAATAAGCGCAGATCCGGGAACCAGCACTCCCGGCCTCCTTGCTTGAAACAGCAGCCTTGGCGAGGACTGGATGCCTGCCTTCGCAGGGACGACAAATTGCTGGTTTGCTGGTGTTGCCAGCCTTGAAACCGGGGCAAGGCCAAAGAAAGCCGGGGTGACAAGTCACCCCGGCATCGCGTCAAAGACTTACTGTTCCAGCGACCACTGCTGCGGGCGGTAGGGGTAGGTCCAGTAGAAGTCGTAGGTCTTGGCGGTGATTGGCTTCACGTTCTTCAGGTCGTTGCGGTACATGAAGGGAGCGACGATGTCGCCGACCGTGCCGATCTTCAGGAGATTGTCGACATGGATCTGAGCAATCTCGGCGCCCAGCCTGTTGCTCTCTTCGGAGCCCATCTCCACCTGGATGAACTTTTCGGAGAGATCCCAGAGCTTCTGGATATCCGCCGGGGGCTCGACGCCTTCCTTGCCGTCGGACTCCTTCCAGGCGGCCCATTCGAAGCCGGTGCCCGGGTTGAAGTAGTCGCCGAAGGGCGGGATGAAGGCGGTGACGTCCTGGGAAATGGTCGGGCCGGCGTTGCCGTCGTATTTCCAGGCAGTGACGTCGAGATCGTTGTTGTTGCCGGCGGCGCGGTATTCGTCGGAGGTGACTTCCTTGAGGTCGACCCGGACGCCGGCGGCGGACCAGTAGTCGCGCACCAGTTCCATCATCTTCACCGGCACGCCCTGGGTGGAATAGACCATGCGAACCACCAGCGGCTTGCCGTCCGGACGCTCCAGGGTGCCGTCGCCGTCGGCATCCTTCAGGCCGATTTCGGCGAGCAGTGCCTTGGCGCCCTCGACATCATAGGCGATGTCCTTGTTCAGCATGTCGTCGGTGATGAACGAAACGGTCTTCGGTTCCGCCGGAACGCCCTGCATCGGTTTACCCTGGCCGAGATAGACGATCTCGTTGATCTCGTCGCGGTTCATGGCGATCGACATGGCGCGGTTGAAACGGACGTCGGAGAAGAGCTTCGCCAGAACCGGGTCCTTGTGGGTGCGGTTGAAGGAGAAGAAGACGTTTTCGCCGAAGGTGGGGGCGAAGGATACCGTGTAGTTGCCCTTGGCTTCGTTTTCCTTCAGGAGCGGGAAGTCCTCCAGGAAGACGGCCTGCTGTTTCCAGACCACTTCACCGTTCATGATCTTCAGGTTCTGGACTTCCTTGTCGCCGATATAGATCTCGGAGATTTCGGGAATGTAGGGAAGCTGGTTGCCGGCGGTGTCGACCATGTGGAAATAGGGATTGGCGACCAGCTTGCGGCCCTCGGAGCTTTCCTCGACCACGATGTGGCTTTCCAGCGTCGGCACGACGGCACGGCCGATCTTCGTTGCCTTGTCGCCGTCCTTCAGGAGCGGGGAGGGAACGTCCTTCCAGTCGGAGCCGCCATAGTAGAAGTCGACAGCGGCCGCAGCGCTTTCAAAGCCATGTTCCTTGGCGAGCGCTTCCGCGTTCTCGTTGTATTGCGGCATGAACTGGCTGAGGAAATGCTTGGGCTGGAACGGCTGGCCGTAGTCGACGGCGAAGCGGTTCAGAATGCCCGGGGTCGGGACCGGGAAGGTGAATTTCACGGTGAGCGGATCGACGGCTTCGACCTTGACCGGCTCTCCGGCGAACAGCCAGCGGCCCGGGGTCTTTTCGTAAACGTCCGGGTTGAGGATCAGGTCGTTGTACCAGAAAGCGACATCTTCGGAGGTGAACGGCTCGCCGTCGGACCACTTGTGACCTTCGCGCAGCGTGATGGTCAGTTCGGTGTAAGCGTCGTTCCAGGACCAGGCCTTGGCAACGTTGGGGACAACGGTCTGCAGGTCGTCTGCGTAGCGCACGAAGTTGACGTGGCGGACGGACAGGAGATCGGAAGTGCCGGATTCGGTTCCCTTGGAAATGCCGGTGATCACGCCGCCATAGGTGCCGATCTTGTCGTAAGGAGCCACGACCAGCGGTTCGGCCGGAAGGCGTTCGGCGACATCGGCCAGTTCGCCGTTGCCGAGGATCCTGCCGTTGAGGTCGTTGATCGCCGGGTTCTGTGCGAAAGTCAGCGCGCAGGAGGCTTTTTCCTCGAGTTCGGCAAGTTCGAACTGCTGCGGATATTCGGTGGCAAGGCCTTTCATGTCCGCGACGGTGACGGCCGGGCAGTTTGCCAGGGCGGGCGATGCCAGAACGGCCAGTGCGGCACCGGACAGGAGAAGGGATTTGATGGTCATTGCGGGCTCCTCGACGGGAAAAAGTGCGAGGCCCTAAAGACGCTTCCTTCGTAACAGTTTGATGAAATTTTCAGATGTATAACTTTTCATTATAAAGTGCTCTTTGACACGGAATTGTCAAAGATCGTGGAGGCTCTTGCGGAAGGCCTCAACGGCGGCCACCTTGGCCATGTCCGTCTGCCAGACCACGTAATGATTTGCGACGAGCACGGGGTCGTCGATCTGGATGGCGACGCAGCCATCCCGGTCGGTGATTTCCGCTTCCATGGCGATGCCGACCCCGACGCCGGAGCGGATCAGCGTGGCAAGCGACCCCCAGGAACCGAGGGCAAGGATGGTCCTGGGCCTGATCCCGGCAACCGTCGCAGCAGCTTCGAAGATCCGGCGCGTGCCGGACGAGCCCTCGCGCTGGAGCAGGGACAGGCCGGCGACGTCTTCCCAGGTGACTCTGTCTTTGCGGGCGAGAGGGTGATCCGCGGGCGCGGCAATAACGATCCTCGTCTTGACCAGCAATTCGCCGTCCAGCCCGGCGGGGATCTCGCGGCCGGTTATGAAGCCTATATCGATTTCGCCGTCCTCGAACAGATCGAGGATATCCTGTGTGGCCAGCGCCCGGGCCTCGATGGCGATATCGGGATGGCGCGACATGAAGTTGGAAATTCTCGGGATCGCCAGCTGGTAGGTGGAATAGCCGATCCGGAGTTCGCCGGAGGTGAGTGCGCGCTGATGCGCGAGTTCCGTTTCCAGATCGCCGACCAGGGCCAGAACGGCGCGGATCTTCGGCAGCAGCGCCTGGAGCGCCGGAGTGGCCGACACCGAATACCCGGATTTGGCGAGCAGCTTGGTCTTGAACCGGCTTTCCAGGCCCTGCACGTGATTGGAGATCGAGGGCTGCGAGACGCCGATTTCCTTGGCGGCGGCTGAAAAGCTGCCCGTGCGGACAACGGCTTCGAGGGCGCGCAGCTGGACGAGGCTCAGGGCGCTTTTGGTCGGGATCTGTTGTTTTTCCATGGCCGGACTTCTGATCGTGGTGAGGCTTTATAGGCTTTCGATCGCCGGCTTGCATCTTTGACGGCGAGACTTTGTCACTTCGATTTCCTGCGTGTCTTCGTGTTGTCCGGCCCGGGCGGATAGCCGGAAGAGACTGAAACTTCAGCTGGTATCTTGTCTTCAGAATAAAACTGTTGCTGCGCCGCAGCATTGATGTTGCATAAAAAGTAGCCTTGCGCATAATGGCGGCATGAGCGGCGGGCTTTCCATATTAGTCATCGACGATAACAAGATCCGGGCGTCCATCATCGAGCAGGGTTTGCGCGATGCGGGGCACGACAAGGTCATTATCGTGGATCAGATGGACTGGCTGGTGCGGCAGATTTCGGAGATCAATCCGGATGTGATTGTCATCGATCTGGAGAATCCCAATCGCGACCAGCTTGAGCACATGTTCCAGGTGTCCAGGGCGGTCCGGCGACCGATCGCGATGTTCGTCGACAAGTCCGACAGCCACTCCATCGAAGCCGCCGTAGATGCAGGCGTGTCCGCCTATATCGTCGACGGGCTGAAGCGCGAGCGGGTGAAATCGATCCTGGACATGGCCATCAGCCGGTTCCGGGCCTTTTCCAAGCTGACCGAAGAGCTGGAGGAGGTTCGCACCGAGCTGGCCGACCGGAAAACTATCGACCGCGCCAAGGGTATTCTCATGAAATCCAAAGGGCTGACGGAGCAGGAGGCCTACGACCTTCTGCGGCGCTCGGCCATGAACCAAAGCCGCAAGATCATAGAAGTGGCGCAAAGCCTGGTGATCGCCAGCGGACTGCTGGAGGACTGAACCATGCTTTTGGCAAAGACCGGTCGGGGAGGGGCGGCCAATCAGGGGACCGGAGGACAATGGAAACGAACCTAACGCCCGTCATAGCCGGCTTTATTCCGCTGCTGGACAGCGCGGTGCTGGTGGCGGCCGCGGAAAAGGGATTTGCCGAAGAGGAAGGCATCGCGCTGAAACTCGTCCGGGAAACCTCCTGGGCGAATATCCGCGACCGGATCGCCGTAGGCCATTTCGACGTGGCGCATATGCTGGCGCCGATGCCGATCGCTTCGAGCCTGAACCTGACCAGCCTGGCCGTTCCCACGCTGGCCCCCATGCTGCTCGGGCTCGGCGGCAATGCGATCACGGTTTCCACCGATCTCTGGGCGGACATGGCGTCCGACGGCGCCGATACCGAGGGGGATCCAACCTCAACCGGCGCGGCGCTTTCAAGCGTCATCGAGGCCCGCCGGGCGGCCGGGAAACCGCGTCTGCATTTCGGTGTTGTGCATCCGTTTTCCGGGCATGCCTACGAACTGCGCTATTGGGTGGCGGCGGCCGGTATCGACCCGGACAGGGATATCGAGATTTCCGTCCTTGCGCCGCAGCTCATGGCCGACGCGCTCAAGGCTGGCCAGCTTGACGGCTACTGCGTGGGCGAACCCTGGAACACGGCCGCGGTCGCCGCCGGAACCGGGCGGATCGCCACCTACAAGCAGGCGATCTGGCCGGACAGTCCCGAAAAAGTGCTCGGCGTGACGCGGAAATGGGCGGATGCCAATCCACGGACGCTCGCAGCCCTGATGCGGGCGATCTCCAGGGCGGCTGACTGGTGTGCGGTTCCGGAAAACGTCCAGGAACTTGCCGAGCTTCTCTCCCGGCCCGATCTTCTGGCCTGTCCGGGGGAGGTCTGCCTGCCTGCGCTCGCCGGACGGATGCGCCTCGGCCGGAACACGGTGAAGCAGGTCCCGGACTTCCTGACATTTTCAGGCGGGATCAAGGCCGCACCGATGCCCGCACACGGCAAATGGTTCTACGAGCAGATGGTGCGCTGGGGCCAGACGGAAGGCTCCGACGCGGCGCTTGCCGAGGTGGAAAAGATCTTTTCGCCGGATCTCTATCTGTCGGCTCTGGGGCTGCGAAACGTGCCCGGGGATGTCCGCATCGAGATGTTCGACGGCAAGAGCTTCTAGCTAGAGCGCCTCTACTCCCAGCGCGTGCACGTTTCTCGGGACGCAAGCGGCGCTTCGCCCGGCCGGCCGAACACCTGCTTGAGGGTGTTCTCGTCTTCGATGAAACCCGTGCGTATGCCGAGGTCGCCATGGTCGACCATCAGGAAGGTGTCGTTCCAGCCGATCGTTCCGACAAATGCTTCCTGGACCTCGACTGTGTCGCCGTCCTCCGAGACGATGTCGTGCCCCGGGATGTTTATGTGCGTTTCGCTGTGAACCGACTTGTCCAGTTTGAACTGGATGTAGCCCCTGAAGGTCAGGCCGAGCTGATCGGTGATCACCATCCGGTGCTGCCATTCGCCGGCAGGCTGGAAGCCGTGATAGGCCGCCACGCCGTCGCTTGTGCATTGCCATGTGCCGACAAGATCGGGCGCCTCTTGCGATGCCGTCTGCGCGGCCGCAACCGAGGATCCGCAGGCAGCAAACGCGGCCACAACACATTTCGCCAGTCGTAATGTCATTTCCTGCGTCCCGTTTGAATGTCGCTATACGACCGGGACGCTAGCGCCGAAAAAAACCGGAGACAAGGACATGCAGGCAGGGACCGCGTTTACGCCGCGCGGCAGCAATGGTTCCCAGCCGGTCATTTCCATCCATTTCGCGCTTTTCTTGCCGATTTTCAGGCCGCTTTTTTGAGCCTTGGCCGTGTGGGTGAAGCCGGACGCCATGGGGTTTGCTCCTGGCCCCTTTTCCCCGCGATGACACCACGCCTGACCCTAAATCGGGCGCACTGCGTTGCACAAAAAAAGTTCATCTGCCTGCGTCTTTAGCCAACAAATCATGCAAACGGGCGCATCGTCGAAATACTTACGTCTCTCTAAGTGCCTGTGATTTATATTTATTATCGATTCTGTATAGTTGGCACGTTTCGTGCTTACAAGAGTTCGTGGCCGACGATGGCCCATCATATATCGCGCTCATTGCAGGGCGCTCAGGCAAAGCCGCCGATCTGACTTGCATGGTTCCTCCTCCCATACATGCAACGTCGGTCGGCGGCTTTTTTCGTTTTCGCCTGGGCTTGCATGAGCGGGCGCCGGGCAGGAGAGGGAAGAGGACGTGACAATGGCAAAGACTTTGAAAATCACCCGCCGGGTTGCGCTTGGCGCCATGATGGCCGCCACGGCTCTGGTTTCCGCGTCCAGCGCATATGCCGAGATGCTGGACGTCGAAAAGGACGAACTGACTTTCGGCTTCATCAAACTGACCGACATGGCTCCGCTCGCCGTTGCCTACGAGCTCGGTTATTTCGAAGAGGAAGGCCTCTTCGTCACCCTGGAGCCGCAGGCGAACTGGAAGGTTCTGCTCGACCGGGTGATCACCGGCGAGCTTGACGGCGCGCATATGCTGGCGGGCCAGCCGCTGGCGGCGACCATCGGTTTCGGCACCAAGGCGCATATCGTGACGCCGTTCTCGATGGACCTCAACGGCAACGGCATCACCGTTTCCAACGAGATCTTCGAAATGATGAAGCCGAACCTGGAAATGCAGGACGACGGCAAGCCGGTTCACCCGATCAAGGCGTCCGCGCTGAAACCGGTGGTCGACAAGTTCAAGGCCGAAGGCAAGCCGTTCAACATGGGCATGGTCTTCCCGGTCTCCACGCACAATTACGAACTGCGCTACTGGCTGGCGTCCGGAGACATCAACCCGGGCTTTTATTCCTCCTCAGACATCTCCGGCCAGATCCAGGCGGATGCGCTTCTGTCGGTCACCCCGCCGCCGCAGATGCCGGCAACGCTCGAAGCCGGTACCATCTACGGCTACTGCGTCGGCGAACCGTGGAACCAGCAGGCGGTCTTCAAGGGCATCGGCGTGCCGGTGATCACCGACTTCGAGATCTGGAAGAACAATCCGGAAAAGGTCTTCGGCCTGACCAAGGAATTCACCGAGGAATATCCGAACACCACGCTCGCCGTCACCAAGGCGCTGATCCGTGCCGCCAAGTGGCTGGACGAAAACGACAACGCCAACCGCATGGAAGCCGTCGAGATCCTGTCCCGGTCCGAATATGTCGGCGCGGATGCCGAGGTCATCGCCAACTCCATGACCGGAACCTTCGAATACGAGAAGGGTGACAAGCGCGACGTGCCGGACTTCAACGTCTTCTACCGCTACTTTGCCACCTATCCCTACTATTCCGACGCCGTCTGGTACCTCACCCAGATGCGCCGCTGGGGACAGATCGGCGAGTACAAGCCGGATAGCTGGTACGATGAGGTCGCCAAGTCCGTCTACCGTCCGGACATCTATCTGAAAGCCGCCGAACTGCTGGTCGAGGAAGGTCTCGTCGACAAGGCAGACTTCCCCTGGGATACCGACGGCTACCGCGCGCCGACCCCGGCTGCGGACATCATCGACGGCATTCCCTACGACGGAAAACAGCCGAACGCCTATATCGACAGCCTGCCGATCGGGCTGAAGGGCAAGCAGATCGTCGACGGCAACCAGGTCGTCGGCGGCTAAGGCTTCCCCTGACTGGAGCGGCGGCAGGGCAGCCCCGCCGCTCCTTTTTTCCCCATTTGAAACGCAACAGCAGACATTCGCACAAGGATCGACATCATGGCCAATGCCGATACCGCAGGCAGTCGGGATCTTGCCCGCGCCGCACGCCGGGAGAAGCTTTTTACCCATATCAACAAGGCCGCCGGCTGGCTGGACGCGCTCGGACTGTCCTGGACGGTGCCGCTGCTGAAAATCGCCGCCGGCGACAGCCCGAAGGAACAGATGGGCGAACTCAAGCGGGTGCTCCTGATCCCGCTTCTGGGGATCGCCGCATTCCTGGTGCTCTGGGGCATCCTGGCGCCCCAGGTGCAGACGTCGCTCGGAGCGGTTCCGGGTCCGGCCCAGGTCTGGTCCCAGACGGTCAATCTCTGGGAAGATCATGTGCGCGAACGCGAAAAGGCCGCCGCCTTCTACGAGCGTCAGGAAATCCGCAACGCCAAATACGAGGCGGAGGGCAAGACCGACAAGATCAAGTGGCGCGACTACACCGGCAAGCCGACCTATATCGATCAGATCGGCACGTCGCTGAAAACCGTCGGCCTCGGCTTCCTGATCGCGACCCTTATCGCCGTGCCCCTCGGGATTGCGTCGGGTCTTTCGCGTTCCTTCAACGGAGCGATCAATCCGCTTATCCAGATCTTCAAGCCGGTCTCGCCGCTCGCCTGGCTGCCGATCGTCACCATGATCGTCTCGGCAACCTATGCGAACCCGGTCGACTGGCTGTCGAAATCCCTGTTGATCTCGGCCGTCACCGTGACGCTCTGCTCCATGTGGCCGACCCTGATCAACACGGCGCTGGGCGTGGCCTCCGTCGACAAGGACCTGATGAATGTCGGCCGCGTCCTGCAACTGCCGACCTGGAAGACCATCACCAAACTGGTCCTGCCGTCTTCGCTGCCGCTGATCTTCACCGGTCTGCGCCTGTCGCTGGGCGTGGGCTGGATGGTGCTGATCGCCGCCGAAATGCTGGCTCAGAACCCGGGGCTTGGGAAATTCGTCTGGGACGAGTTCCAGAACGGCTCTTCCCAGTCGCTCGCCAAGATCATGGTGGCCGTGCTGACCATCGGCATCATCGGCTTCCTGCTGGACCGGCTGATGTTCGCCCTGCAGCGCGCCTTCACCTTCTCGGCCAACCGCTAGGGAGACGGATATGTCCTTTCTGGAAATCTCCAACGTCTCCAAATCCTACGGTGAAGGTGCCGCCCGCACGGATGTGCTCGCCGGCATCGACCTGAAGGTGGAAGAGGGCGAGTTCATCGCCATTGTCGGCTTTTCCGGCACCGGCAAGACGACGCTCATCTCGCTGCTGGCCGGTCTCATCGAACCGGACACGGGCGGGATCGTCTTCAAGGGCAAGGAAATTGACGGCCCGAGCCCGGACCGCGGGATCGTCTTCCAGTCCTATTCGCTGATGCCGTGGTTGTCGGTTGCCGGCAACGTTGCGCTCGCCGTCGACAGCGTCTTCAAGAAGAAGAGCGCCGCAGACCGCAAGGCGATCTGCGACCGGTATATCGATATGGTGGGGCTGGCGCATGCCAGGGAGCGCAAGCCGGCGGAACTGTCCGGCGGCATGCGCCAGCGTGTGGCGGTCGCCCGGGCGCTTGCCATGCAGCCGGAACTCCTGCTGCTCGACGAGCCGCTGTCGGCGCTGGATGCGCTGACGCGGGCGAAGCTGCAGGACGAATTCGCGGCGATCTGCGAGGAGGAAAAGAAGACCATCCTCCTCATTACCAACGACGTGGACGAGGCGATCCTGCTCGCTGACCGGATCGTGCCCCTGAAACCCGGTACACCGGCAACGCTCGGTCCGGAATTCAAGGTGCCGTTCAAGCGTCCGCGCGACCGGGGCGAACTCAACCACGACGACGACTTCATCAGGCTGCGGGCCGAGGTCACCGAGTACCTGATGACCGTCGGTGCAGAGCGCGGGGCGGATCTGGAGCGCGATATCGTTCTGCCGAACATCGTTCCGATCACCCAACGGCCGGCAAAGGGAGACAAACTTCCCGTCGCTTATGAGCGTGCTTCTGAATCGCTCACCCAGGACCGCTATCTGGAATTCTCGCAGATCAAGAAGGTCTATCCGACCCCCAAGGGGCCGCTGACCGTCGTCGACGGTTTCGACCTGAAGATGGAGAAGGGCGAGTTCATCACCCTGATCGGCCACTCGGGCTGCGGCAAGTCCACGGTGCTGTCCATGGTGGCGGGCCTCAATCCGATCACCGAAGGCGCGATCGTTCTCGATGGGACCCATGTCACCAAGGCCGGGCCGGACCGGGCGGTGGTCTTCCAGGCGCCGAGCCTGATGCCCTGGCTGACCGCCTACGAGAATGTCGAGCTCGGCGTCGACAAGGTCTATCCGGATGCGTCCAGGGCCGAGAAGCGGGATGTCATCGAATATTACCTGTCGAAGGTCGGCCTCGCCGATGCGATGGACAAGGCGGCGCTGGATCTCTCCAACGGCATGAAGCAGCGTGTCGGCATTGCCCGGGCCTTTGCCCTGTCGCCGAAACTGCTCCTGCTCGACGAACCCTTCGGCATGCTGGACAGCCTGACCCGCTGGGAGCTGCAGGACGTTCTGATGGACGTCTGGAAGCGCACGGAGGTCACGGCAATCTGCGTTACCCATGACGTCGACGAGGCGATCCTGCTCGCCGACCGGGTGGTGATGATGTCGAACGGCCCGAATGCCCGGATCGGCAACATCATGGACGTGGATCTGCCGCGCCCGCGTTCCCGCAAGGAGCTGCTCGCCCACCCGGACTACTACGCTTACCGCGAAGAGCTTCTGGATTTCCTGGAAGCCTACGAGGGCGGCGCCGACCCGAGCCCGGAACAACTCAAATCCATTCAGGAAAAACGTGCGGCCCGGATGTCGCGGCAGAAAGCCGCCATCGAAGCCGCCGAGTGACAAGAAGAGGGACTGACATGACGCCAGATCAAATCCAGCTCGTGCAAAGCTCCTTTGCCAACGTGCTGCCGATCGCGGATGACGCAGCGGCGCTTTTCTACGGCCGTCTCTTCGAGATCGCGCCCGAGGTCAAGCCGTTGTTCAAATCCGATATCACCCAGCAGGGCCGCAAGCTCATGGCCACGCTGGGCGTGGTGGTGAACGGCCTGACCAATCTCGAGGCGATTGTTCCAGCCGCCGAGGCGCTTGCCATCAATCACCTGAGCTACGGCGTTAAAGCCGAACACTATGTGCCGGTCGGCGAAGCGCTGCTCTGGACCCTGGAAAAGGGGCTGGGAGAAACTTTCACCGACGAGACCCGGGCGGCCTGGGAAGCCGCCTATTCCACGCTCTCCAGCGTGATGATCAAGGCCGCCTATTCCGGCCGGGCTGCTGCGAAAAAGGGTTCCGGGAAGCAGAAACTCGTCATTGTCGGCAACGGCATGGCGCCGGGCCGGATGCTGGAGCACCTGTTCGACAGGGACCAGGACGCCTATGAGGTGACGATCTTCAACGCCGAACCGCGGGTCAACTACAACCGCCTGATGCTGTCTCCGGTGCTTTCCGGCGAAAAGATCTACGAAGACATCATCACCCATGGCGAGGGCTGGTATGCCGACCACGGCGTGACTCTGCACAAGTCGGCGCGGGTCAGCAAGATCGACCGCGAGGCGAAAACCGTCACCTCCGAAAACGGCATCACCGCCGAATACGACAAGCTGGTGATCGCCACAGGGTCCAGCCCGTTCATCATTCCGCTTCCCGGCAAGGATCTCGACGGGGTCCTGACCTACCGGGATCTGGACGACGTCGAAAAGATGCTCAACGCCGCGAAGCGTGGCGGCCGCGCGATTGTCATCGGCGGCGGCCTGCTCGGTCTGGAAGCGGCGGCCGGTCTGAAGATGCAGGGCATGGACGTCACGGTCCTGCACCTGATGCCGACCCTGATGGAGCGCCAGCTCGACCCGGCGGCCGGCTTCCTGCTGGAAGAGGAATTCAAGAGCCGCGGCATCGACGTGCGCACCAAGGCCAACAGCCATGAGATCATCGACGACGGCACCGGCAAGGTGAAGGCAATCCGTCTCGACGACGGCACGGAGATCGAGGCGAGCATCGTGGTCATGGCGGTTGGCATCCGCCCGTCGGCTGGACTTGCCAAGGAGATCGGCCTGGAGGTCAATCGCGGCGTGCTTGTCGGCGACGACATGCGCACCAGCGACGAAAGCATCTTCGCGCTGGGCGAATGTGTCGAGCACCGGGGCATGTGTTACGGGCTGGTCGCGCCGCTTTACGAGATGGCGGAGGTCATCGCGGAGAACCTGGTCGGCGGCAAGTCCGAATATACCGGTTCCGTGACGGCGACCAAGCTCAAGGTCACCGGCGTCGATCTCTATTCTGCGGGCGATTTCGCCGACGGCGAGGAGCGTGAGGAGATCGTCCTGCGCGATGCGTCCGCCGGTGTCTACAAGCGGCTCGTCTTGAAGGACAACAAGATCATCGGCGCCGTACTTTACGGCGAGACGTCCGACGGGCCCTGGTTCTTCGATCTGCTCAAGAAGGGGACGGATGTCTCCGAGATGCGCGAAACCCTCATTTTCGGCCAGGCCTATCAGGGGGGCGCCCCCCTGGACCCTACGGCGGCCGTTGCAGCCTTGCCGGATGATGCGGAAATCTGCGGCTGCAACGGCGTTTGCAAGGGTAAGATCGTTTCCGCGATCACCGAGAAGGGTCTGACGACCCTCGACGGGGTGAGGGCGCATACCAAGGCGTCCGCCTCCTGCGGCACCTGCACCGGGCTGGTCGACCAGCTCCTTCAGGTCACGCTGGGCGATGCCTACAATCCGGCCGCCGTCACGCCCATGTGCGGCTGCACGCCGCTCGGCCACGACGAGGTCCGCCGGCTTATCAAGTCGAAGGAACTGAAGACCATTCCGGCCGTCATGCAGGAGCTGGAATGGACATCCTCGGGCGGCTGCGCCAAGTGCCGGCCGGCACTCAACTACTATCTCGTTTCCGACTGGCCGGATGAATATGCGGACGACTACCAGTCCCGTTTCATCAACGAGCGCGTCCACGCAAACATCCAGAAGGACGGCACCTATTCGGTGGTCCCGCGCATGTGGGGCGGCCAGACCTCGTCCGCTGAGCTGAGGGCGATCGCCGATGTGGTCGACATGTTCGACATCCCGACGGTGAAGGTCACCGGCGGCCAGCGCATCGACATGCTGGGCATCCGGAAGGAAGACCTTCCGGCGGTCTGGGCCGAACTCGGCAAGGCCGGGTTCGTGTCCGGTCACGCCTATGCCAAAGGGCTCCGGACGGTGAAGACCTGCGTCGGATCCGACTGGTGCCGGTTCGGTACGCAGGATTCCACCGGCCTCGGTGTCCGCATCGAGAAGTTCATGTGGGGCTCCTGGACCCCGGCCAAGGTCAAGATGGCGGTTTCCGGCTGCCCGAGAAACTGCGCCGAGGCGACCTGTAAGGATGTCGGCGTCATCTGCGTTGACAGCGGTTACGAGATCCATTTCGCCGGTGCTGCCGGTCTCGACATCAAGGGCACGGAAGTGCTCGGCCATGTCAAAACCGAAGACGAGGCGCTCGAGCATATCGTGGCGGTGGTCCAGATGTACCGCGAGCAGGGCCGTTACCTGGAGCGGATCTACAAGTGGGCGAAGCGCATCGGCTACGACGAGGTCCGCCGTCAGATCATGGACGATGCGGACAGGCGCAAGGGCTACTACGACCGCTTCGTCTTCTCCCAGAAATTCGCCCAGGTCGATCCGTGGTCGGAGCGCGTCTCCGGCAAGGACAAGCACGAGTTCAACCCGATGGCGGTTCTTACCAAGGAGGCGGCGGAATGACCGCGGAAATCAGAAACTGGGTCCATGTGGGCTTGCTGGAAGACATACCGCGGCAAGGCGCGCGCTGCGTGAAAAATGGGGAGATGACCATCGCGGTGTTCCGCACCGCGACGGACGAAGTGTTCGCACTTGAAGACAAATGCCCGCACAAGAACGGGCCTCTCAGTCAGGGGATCGTGCATGACGGCTGCGTGACCTGCCCATTGCACAACTGGGTGATTTCCCTGGAAACCGGCGCCGCGCAGGGCGCCGACGAAGGCCGGTCCGCGGCCTTTCCGGTCCGGCTCGAAGAGAGCCGGATCTTCGTCGATCTTTCTTTCTCACATGAAGCTGTCTGACCGTCGGAAACAACCGCGAAAGGAAATTCAATGTCGTATGTAACGCCTCAGGAATTTGCGTCGAAGATGATCGACGCCGGGGAATCCAAGATTTTCATGTCCACCAAGGACACGCTGATCCGTGCCTACATGGCCGGCGCAATTCTGGCGCTTGCGGCCGCGTTCGCCGTCACCATTGCCGTCAACACCGGCAATTTTCTGGTCGCGTCGATCCTCTTCCCGGTCGGTTTCTGCATGCTCTACCTGCTCGGGTTCGATCTTCTGACCGGCGTGTTCACGCTGGCACCGCTGGCCGTTATCGCCAAGCGTCCCGGCTGCACCTGGGGCGGTGTCTTCCGCAACTGGGGGCTGGTGTTCTGCGGCAACTTCGCGGGCGCTCTGACCACCGCGGTCTTCATGGCGATCATCTTTACCATGGGCTTCAGCCAGGAACCGAACGCGATCGGCCAGAAGATCGGCAAGATCGGCGAGGCCCGGACCCTCGGTTACGCGGCAGCAGGCTGGGCCGGTCTCCTGACCGTCTTCGTCCGCGCGGTGATGTGTAACTGGATGGTCTCCACCGGCGTTGTCGCGGCGATGATGTCCAACTCCGTCTCCGGCAAGATCATGGCCATGTGGATGCCGATCCTGGTGTTCTTCTATCTCGGTTTCGAGCACTCCATCGTGAACATGTTCCTGTTCCCGTCCGGCATCATGCTCGGCGGCAACTTCACCTGGTTCGACTACTTCGCCTACAACGAAATCCCCGTTGTGGTCGGCAACCTCGTCGGCGGTCTGACCTTCGTGGGCGGGATGATCTACGCCACGCACTACAAGACCTCTCCGAAGCGCAACGCCGGCTATGAAAAGGCGCCGGCCGCCGCTCCGGCCGAGTAAGGCGATGCTCCCGTGTCCCGCCGCGAAAGGCGGCGGGACGTTCCTTCCGGAGGAAGTTTTCCCGTGCTGATGCAAACCCAGCAGATCTCCCTGAGCGTCGATGCCGGTCAGTCCTCGTCGGCGGGCCGGAAGCCCGAGAACCAGGACTTCCACGGCGCGATGGTTCCGGACGGGCAGGCCCTGGTCCACAAGGGGATTGCGTTTGCGCTGGCCGACGGCATTTCCTCCAGCCCGGTCGCCCGGGTCGCGGCGGAGACCGCCGTCAAATCCTTCCTTGCCGATTATTACTGCACATCCGAAGCCTGGTCGGTGAAGACCGCCGCGAGCCGGGTGATATCGGCAACCAATTCCTGGCTCTACAGCCAGACCGCTCAGGCGGGTTCGCGTGACCGCGGCCATGTCTGCACCTTTTCGGCGCTGGTCCTGAAGGGGCGGCGCGCGCATCTCTTTCATGCGGGCGACAGCCGGATCTGGCGCCTGTCCGGACAAAGCCTGGAACAACTGACGGAAGACCACCGGGTCCGGGTATCCGAGGCCGAAAGCTATCTCGGCCGTGCCCTGGGTCTCGGTCAGTCCGTCGAAATCGATTATCTCGCGGTCGATCTTCACCAGGGCGATCTATTCGTACTGACCACGGACGGTGTGCACGAGTTTCTGCCGCCGAAACGGATTGCCGCGGAAATCGCCGTTTCCGAAGATCTGGACGCCACGGCTGACAGGCTTGTCGACCTGGCGCTTGAGGCCGGCAGCACGGACAATCTGACCATCCAGATCGTCCGGGTCACGCATCTGCCGGATGCGGCGGCTTCGGACCTTTTGGGCGGCGAGGAAACTCTGCCGCCCGCGCCGCTGCCGCGCGTTCCCGGCTATTTCGAGGGGTTCCGCGTCCTGCGCGGCCTGCATGCCAGCAGCCGCAGCCATATCTATCTCGCCGAGGACGAGACCTCGGCCGGGCTGGCCGCCCTGAAGTTTCCTTCCATGGACCTGCGCGGCGAAGAGGATTATCTGCGCCGGTTCGCCATGGAGGAATGGATCGCCCGCCGGATCGCTTCGCCGCATGTCCTGAAGGCGGCGGACTATCCGGAAGGGCGTCAGACGCTGTTCGTCGCGACCGAATATATCGAAGGGCAGACCCTGAGGCAGTGGATGCACGACAATCCACATCCGGACCTGGAAACCGTCCGGGGTCTTCTGGAGCAGATCGCCAAGGGCCTGCAGGCATTCCACCGCAAGGAAATGGTCCATCAGGATCTGAGGCCCGAGAACATCATGATCGACAAGAACGGAACGGTGAAGATCATCGATTTCGGTTCGGTGCGCATTGCCGGCGTCATGGAAGCCGCGCCTGCGCTCGACAAGGCGGAAATTCTCGGGACGCATCAATATACCGCGCCCGAAGTCTTTCTCGGTTATCTCGGCACCGAGCGCAGCGATCTCTTTTCGCTTGGCGTGATCGCCTACGAGATGCTGACAGGACGTCTGCCCTATGGCGCGGCGGTCGCCCGGGCGACCAGTGAAAAGGCTCAGGCGGCGCTCCGTTACCGCAGCGCTTCAGCCGTCACCGAACGGGTTCCCGACTGGGTTGACGGCGCGCTCTGCAGGGCTGTCCAGCCCGTGCCGGGCAAGCGCTACGAGGCGCTAAGCGCCTTTCTGGAAGATCTCCGCCGGCCCAATCCCGATTTCGCATCCGGCGGTTTCGTTCCTCTCGTGGAACGCGATCCTGTCCGTTTCTGGCAGGTCGTGTCCGCCGGTTTCGCGGTGCTGTGCGCCGCGCTTTTCATCCAGTTGTTCGGTAGCCCCTAGGAGGTGTTCATGTCCGCTTTGACCCGTGAAGATGTAACCGGAATGATCCTGTCGGCGAAACGCCAGGCGGGTCTGACCTGGGAGGGCATCGCCGAAAAGATCGGCATGTCGCCGGTCTGGACCCATTCCGCGGCCATGGGCATGAACGCCATGCCGGAGAAAAAGGCCAAGGCGATCACGGAAACCCTGGGCCTGCCGCAGGAAGCCGCGCTGGTCCTGCAGGAAAGCCCGACCAAGATCTGGGAACAGACGGTTCCGACCGATCCCTGCATCTACCGTCTCTATGAAATCGTCGGCGTCTACGGCCCGACCATCAAGGCTCTGATCCATGAGAAATTCGGCGACGGCATCATGTCGGCCATCGATTTCGACATGGCGGTGACCCGCGTCGAGAACCCCAAGGGGGACCGCGTGAAGATCGAGATGTCCGGCAAATATCTTGGCTACAACGCCTGGTAACTCCGGTCCCGGGAAGGATGGCATGACTGAGAACAAAAATACCACCCGGACCACCTGTCCCTATTGCGGTGTCGGCTGCGGCGTGCTCGCCACCCGCCACGCCGACGGAACCGTTTCTGTCGCAGGTGACCCCCATCACCCCTCCAATTTCGGCCGGCTGTGTTCCAAGGGTTCGGCGCTCGGCGAAACGCTCGGGCTCGAGGACCGGCTGCTCTATCCGGAGGTTTCCGGCAAGCGCTGCGACTGGGATACGGCGCTCGATCTCGTCGCCGGGAAATTCGGCGATGCGATCCGGGACCACGGTCCGGACAGCGTTGCCTTCTACGTCTCCGGGCAGATCCTGACCGAGGACTATTACGTCGCCAACAAGCTGATGAAAGGTTTTATCGGCTCCGCCAATATCGACACCAATTCCCGCCTGTGCATGGCGTCGTCCGTCGCCGGGCACAGGCGCGCGTTCGGCAGCGATACGGTGCCGGGCACCTATGAGGATCTGGAACAGGCGGATCTCGTGGTTCTGGTCGGCTCCAATCTCGCCTGGTGCCATCCGGTGCTGTTCCAGCGTCTCGAAACCGCCAAGGCGGCAAGGCCGGGGATGCAGGTGGTCGTGATCGATCCGCGCCGGACGGCGACCTGCGCCCTTGCCGATCTCCATCTTGCGATCAAACCGGATACGGATGTCGCCCTGTTCAACGGTCTGCTGGCCTTTTTGGCCGAAGCCGATGCGCTCAATAGAAATTATATCAACCGGTTCACGGAAGGTTTTGACAAGGCACTTGAAATTAGCGGGCCTTGCGAAATCGGCCAGATTGCCGAGAAGACCGGCCTTGCACGCCAGGACATTGCGGCGTTTTACAAGATGGTGGCGCGCAGGGAAAAGACCGTTACCGTCTATAGCCAGGGCGTCAACCAGTCGATCGCCGGCACCGACAAGGTCAACGCCATCATCAACACCCATCTGGCGACCGGCCGGATCGGCAGGCCGGGCATGGGACCGTTCTCCGTCACCGGCCAGCCGAATGCCATGGGCGGGCGGGAGGTCGGCGGCCTTGCCAACATGCTGGCAGGCCACATGGCGCTGGAAAACCCCCATCACCGCCAGCTCGTTCAGGACTTCTGGCAAAGCCCGGTGATTGCCGACACGCAGGGCCTGAAAGCGGTCGACCTGTTCAAGGCCGTGCGGGAGGGCGGGATCAAGGCGCTGTGGATCATGGCGACCAGTCCGGTGGACAGCCTGCCGGATGCCGACGGGGTCGCAGAGGCTCTGAAGGCCTGCCCGTTCGTGGTGGTCTCCGAAGTGACGCGTGCCGCCGACACCGTGCCCTATGCCGATGTGCTGCTGCCCGCGGCGGCCTGGGGCGAGAAGGACGGCACGGTGACCAATTCGGAGCGGCGGATTTCCCGGCAAAAGCAGTTTCTGGACCTGCCGGGCGAGGCGCGGCCGGACTGGTGGCAACTGAGCGAAGTCGCCCGGCGGATGGGTTTCGGCAACGCGTTCTCCTATGAGGGCCCGGCGGCCGTCTTCCGTGAGCACGCCGCCTTGTCCGGTTACCGGAACGGCGGCACGCGCGACTTCGATATCGGCGCCTACAAGGATCTGTCGGACACGCTTTATGACGACTTGCCTCCCTTCCAGTGGCCGCAGGCGGCGCAAACGCCGCCTGTCGAAACCCGCTTCTTTGCAAACGGCGGTTTCTTTACCGAAGGACGCAAAGGCCGGTTCGTTCCCGTCGCCTTCCAGCCGCCGCGCAAGCGGGAACGGGCCTATCCGTTCGTTCTGAACACCGGCCGGATGCGCGACCAGTGGCACACCATGACCCGCACGGGGCAGGCGGCCCGGCTGATGTCGCATATCGCCGAACCGTTTGCCGAAATTCATCCCGAGGATGCCTCCGGGCTCGGGATCGAAGCGGCGGATCTCGTCCAGGTGAAAAGCCCGTTCGGTGCGGTCGTCGTACGGGCGCTGGTGACTTCAAGGGTACGCAAGGGGGAGGTCTATGTGCCGATGCACTGGACGGATCAATTCGCTTCCCGTGCCCGGATCGACGCGGTCGTCGCGCCCGAAACCGATCCCCATTCCGGCCAGCCGGGATCGAAATTCACGCCGGCTGCCGTTTCCAGGGTTGAGATGGCTTGGTTCGGCTTTGCGGTCCTTAAGGAGCGGCCGGAGCATATTCCGGCGGATTACTGGGCGATCGCGACGATCGATGGCGGCTTCCGGCTGGAATGCGCCGGCCGGAACGCGACCGATTTCCAGGCGCTGGCCGCCTCTTTCGGAACTTTCGGCGAGGACCGGCTCTGCATCGAGGATGCCACGGCCGGGTGGAGCCGGCAGGCCTACTGGCAGGATGACGGGCTGCAGGCCGCCTTTTTCTTCGCCCCGAAACTGGTTCAGGTTTCCCGGCAATGGGCCTGCGGACTGCTGACCGCCGAACCGGCGCCCAGGGACGTCCGCTCGCAGATCCTTGCCGGGCGGGCTCCCGCCGGCCGCCCCGATCCCGGTGCGATCGTCTGTTCCTGTTTCCAGATCGGCAGCAACCAGATCGCCGATGCGGTCCGCTGCGGGGCCAACAGCGTCAAGGCCATCGGCGACAAGCTGGAGGCCGGAACCAATTGCGGCTCCTGCCGGTCCGAAATTCAAACGCTGCTCGAAGCGCTCGCAAAGGAAAGCCAGCATGAAACCGACATTGCGCAAGCCGGTTGAAGTCGAACGCCGCCGCCGTCCGGCCCATGTCGGCGCGCTTGCCAGCCTGCCGCTGTTTTTCCCACTCGAGGGACGCAAGGTGCTGCTGGCCGGCGGAACCGACGCCGCCGCCTGGAAGGCGGAGCTTTTGGCCGCGGCGGGCGCTGAGGTTCACGTCTGTGCGGAGGAGCTGGGACCGGCCTTCGAAACCCTGCTTGCGGCGGGAAGCGTGAAGGGCAGCTTCGTGCATCATGCCCGCTCCTGGGCTCCGGCGGATCTGTCCGGTGCGGCGCTTGCCATCGCCGATGCGGAAAGCGACGGGGAAGCGGGGGCGTTCGTATCCGCGGCCCGCGCGGCAGGTGTTCCGGTAAACGTCATCGACAATCCGTCCTTCTGCGATTTCCAGTTCGGATCGATCGTCAACCGCTCGCCGGTCGTGATCGGGATCTCGACCAACGGCGTCGCGCCGATCCTCGGGCAGGCAATCCGCAGACGGATCGAGACCCTGCTGCCGGAAAGCCTGCAGAGCTGGGCCGGACTGGCCGGCCGGCTGCGCGGCAAGGTGCTCGGGTTTCTGGAGGCCGGATCCGAGCGGCGGCGTTTCTGGGAGCGGTTTTCCGATCTCGCCTTTTCCGGCAGACAGGCGCCGGAGGAGAGCAGGGGGCTGGAAGACGCGCTGACGGCCGATGCGAAATCCTCCGGGACCGGCAGGGTGACGCTGGTCGGGGCAGGGCCGGGGGACGCGGAGTACCTGACGCTCAAGGCCGTGCGGGCGCTGCAGGCGGCCGATGTCATCCTGTTCGACGATCTTGTCGACGATGCCGTCCTCGAACTGGCGCGCCGGGAGGCCAAGCGGCTCCTGGTCGGCAAGCGCGGCGGGCGGGAAAGCTGCCGCCAGGAAGACATCAACGACATGATGGTGCGTCTCGCGCGCCAGGGCAAACATGTGGTGCGGCTGAAATCCGGCGATCCGATGGTCTTCGGGCGTGGCGGCGAGGAGCTTGACCGTCTGGCGGCGGAGGGCATTCCGGCGAGCGTCGTTCCGGGCATCACGGCAGCGTCCGCCATGGCCGCACGTCTCGGAATTTCCCTGACCCACCGCGACCACGCCCAGTCCGTCCGTTTCGTCACCGGCCATTCCCGTCACGGCGATCTGCCGGAGACGGTCGACTGGCACGGCCTCGCCGACCCGGCGACGACGACCGTCTTCTATATGGGCGCCCGCATGGCCGGGAGGATCAGCACGAGACTGATCCTCGAAGGTCTTTCCCCCGAAACGTCCGTGGTCGCCGTCGCCGGGGTGTCGCGCGCGAAGGAACGCCGATGGTCCGGAACTTTGCGGGACCTCGGCGAGGGTGTCGCGCAATTGGGACTGGAAGACCCGGTTCTGATCGGCGTAGGCTCGGTGTTCGAAGCCGCCGGGGCGGGCGCGTATGCGGCGCAGCCTGACGCCGTCGTCGGTTTCTGACTGACATCCGAACCAGCGAGACGTTGCGAAAAAGAACTTCATGAATGACCTGATCATCCGCAACGTGCGTCCGGTGGGGCACGAAGGGCTCGTCGACATTGCCGTCAAGGACGGTCTGATCGGGGCCATCGGTCCCGGTCTTCCGGCCGAAGGTCCGGAGCTGCCGGGGGATGGCGCCCTGCTGATTTCCGGCTTCGTGGAAAGCCACATCCATCTCGACAAGGCCTGCATTCTCGACCGGTGCCGGAACGAGACGGGCACGCTGGAAGGCGCGATCGCATCGGTCAGCGCGGCCAAGCGGCAGTTCACGCAGGACGATGTCTATCGGCGCGGCCGGAAGGTTCTGGAAAAGGCCATCGTCCAAGGCACTAACGCCATGCGCACGCATGTGGAGATGGATCCGGGGATCGGCCTCATCGGGTTCGAGGCGATCCTGAAACTGAAACGGGATTTTGCCTGGGCGCTGGATCTGCAGATCTGCGTCTTTCCGCAGGAAGGACTGACGAATTATCCAGGCACGCAGGACCTGCTGGAGGATGCGCTCGGCAAGGGCGCGGATCTGCTCGGCGGCTGTCCCTATACCGACACCGATCCGCGGGAGCAGATCGCCATTCTGTTCGGGATGGCGAAGCGCTTCGACGTGGATCTCGATTTCCACCTGGATTTCGATCTCGATCCCGCCTGGCGGCATCTGGACGAGATCGCCCGCCAGACCGTCGCCCATGGCTGGCAGGGAAGGGTGGCCATCGGCCATGTCACCAAACTCTCCGCGCTTGCCCGGCCACGGCTCATGGAAGCCGTGACACTTCTGAAACAGACCGGGATCGCGCTGACCGTTCTGCCCTCCACGGATCTGTTTCTGATGGGGCGCGGCAGCGACCGTCTCGTGCCGCGCGGGGTCGCGCCCGCCCATGTCTTCCATGAACACGGGGTCTGCTGCACGGTGGCGACCAACAATGTGCTCAATCCCTTCACGCCCTACGGCGACTGTTCGCTCTCCCGGATGGCCAATCTCTACGCCAATGTCCACCAGCTCGGCACCGAGGACGAGCTGAAAGCCTGTTTCGACATGGTCACCTCGGCACCGCGCCGGCTGATCAACCAGGAGCGCAGCATTGCGGCCGGGGAGGAGGCGACCTTCGTGGCACTGCCCGCTGCAAGCGGTATGCAGGTGGTCTCGGAAATCGTCCGTCCATTATGGGGCATGAAACGGGGGCGGATGAGTTTCGAGCAGGCGCCGGCACGGATATTCGCACCCTGAGCACGGCGCGTCAGGGTTGCATTGGTATTTTTTGCTAATCAAATGGTTCAATTCGCGGCCAAAACACTCTAGTCTCTTTTGCAATCGGTCGAGCGATTCTTTCGGATCGTCCTGAAGCCTTCGGCCGGATGCGGGCGGGCTCCTTGCGTTTCGGGCATGCGGGCTGCTGATGGCCACTTCGCGGGCCAGACATAAGAGGGGGAGCAATGAGCGCAGCATGTCCCGGACGATCGTTCCAGCGTTCCTTCAGACCCTTGGCGGTTTTCCTTCTCCTGGGAACGGCATTCCTCCTGCAGGGTTGTGCCCTTTCCGATGCTCCGGTCCTGTTTCCCAAGGGTCCGATCGCGCTGGATGAGCGCGACCTCCTGTTCACCGCCTTTTTCATCATGATGATCGTCGCGATCCCGGCCATCGGGCTGACGCTTCTCTTTGCCTGGCGCTACCGGCGTCGGGAGGAGGGCGCCGCCTATGCCCCGAACTGGGACGGGTCCTGGGTCGTGGAAGCCGTCGTCTGGCTGGTGCCGGCGGCGATCGTCATCGCGCTTGGTACGCTGGTCTGGACCCGGACCCACGAATTCGATCCCTACAGGCCGCTGGCTTCCGACAAGCCGGCCTTCAAGGTCCAGGCGGTCGCGCTCGACTGGAAATGGCTGTTTCTTTATCCGGAACTGGGTGTTGCCAGCGTCAACGAGCTCGCCTTTCCCGCAGACCGGCCGCTCACCATCGAAATCACCTCCGATACGGTGATGAATTCCCTGATGATCCCGGCGCTCGGTGGGCAGATCTATGCGATGGCGGGCATGCGCTCGGAGCTCAATCTGATGGCCAGCGAACCGGGTGTCTTCATGGGACGCAACACGATGTATTCCGGCGACGGGTTTTCCGATCAGCATTTTCAGGCGCGGGCCATGAGCGAAAGCGATTTCACCGCCTGGAAGGATCAGGTTTCCGGGGCGCCCAAAGCGCTGGACGCAAAGACCTATCTCGAGCTTCACGAAAAGAGCATTGCCAATCCGGTGAGCTATTATTCTGTCTTCGAACCGGATCTGTTCAAACTCATCCTGCGCAAATATGCGCCGGTCATGGGCCCGTACGAAAGTGAAGCGGCCGAACTGATCTGCCGGGGGGCTGCCTGATGCTGGGACGTCTGACAATCGATGCATTGCCGTTTTATTCCTGGGTCGCCATGGGTGGAGCGGCGGTCACCGTCGGTGGCGGGGTCGCGGTCTTCCTGCTGATCACCTATCTGCGCGCCTGGAAGGTGCTGTGGACGGACTGGCTGACCAGCGTCGATCACAAGAAGATCGGCATCATGTATGTGGTGCTGTCGCTGGTAATGCTGGTGCGCGGTTTCGTGGATGCGCTGATGATGCGCGCCCAGCAGGCGTTTTCCCTCAACAACGACGGATACCTGCCGCCGGAGCATTTCGAGCAGATTTTCTCCTCGCACGGCACGATCATGATCTTCTTCGTGGCGATGCCGTTCCTGACCGGGCTGATCAACATCGTCATGCCCCAGCAGATCGGGGCGCGGGACGTGGCCTTTCCGTTCCTCAATTCCGTCAGCCTGTGGCTGACGGCATCCGGGGCGGGACTGGTTCTGGTGTCGCTGGTGATCGGCAAGTTCTCGCAGGCAGGGTGGACCGGCTACCCACCCTATTCGGGGATCGAGTTCAGCCCCGGTGTCGGCGTCGATTACTGGCTCTGGGCGCTGATCGTCAGCGGGGTTGGCAGTACGGCGGGCGGAATCAACTTCATCGTCACCATCGTCAAGAACCGCTGTCCGGGCATGACCTTCATGCGCATGCCCATGTTCACCTGGACCGCGCTGTGCGCCTCCATCCTGATCGCCTTCGCCTTTCCAGCCCTGACTGTGGTCGCCGCCCAGCTCGTGCTCGACCGCACCCTCGGCTTCCATTTCTTCACCAATGGCGACGGCGGCAACATGATGCTCTACGCCAACCTCCTGTGGATCTGGGGGCATCCGGAAGTCTATATCCTGATCCTGCCGGCCTTCGGGATGTTCTCCGAAGTGGTGGCGACCTTCTCGCGCAAGCGGCTGTTCGGCTACAAGTCGCTGGTCTATGCGACCGCCTGCATCGCGCTGCTCTCCTTCACCGTTTGGCTGCACCACTTTTTCACGATGGGCTCGTCGTCCAACGTCAACGCGGTGTTCGGCATTGCCACGATGATCATCGCGGTACCGACGGGGGTGAAGATCTTCGACTGGCTGTTCACCATGTACCGGGGCCGCATCGAATTTCATCCCGCCATGGTGTTCACCGTCGGCTTCATGGTGACCTTCGTGATCGGCGGGGTGACCGGCGTGCTGCTGGCCCTGCCGCCGGCGGATTACCTGATGCACAACTCCACCTTCCTGGTGGCGCATTTCCACAACATGCTGATCCCCGGGGCCCTGTTCGGCTATTTCGCTGGCATGAATTACTGGTTCCCCAAGGCGTTCGGTTTCAAGCTGGACGCCAAATGGGGCATCCGTTCCTTCTGGTTCTGGATCATCGGCTTCTATCTCGCCTTCATGCCGCTTTATGTGCTCGGCTTCATGGGCATGAGCCGGCGCATGGAGCATTATGCCGACCCGACCTGGCAGCCTTATCTCATGGTCGCCGCGCTCGGCGCGCTGTTTGTGCTGTGCGGCATCGTCTGCATCGGCGTTCAGCTTTACGTCTCGGTGAAGAACTGGGGTTCGGCGCGCGACACGACGGGCGATCCCTGGAACGGCCGGACGCTCGAATGGGCGACCTCTTCACCTCCGGCACCCTATAACTTCGCCATTCTGCCCGAAGTCCGCGACATTGACGCCTTCTACGACATGAAGATCGCGGGCACCGCCTATCAGGAACCGCCGAGATACGAGAGCATCGTGATGCCGAAAAGCTCGGCGCTCGGACCGGTCCTCGGGGCCCTGGGTTTTGCGCTCGGCTTCGCCATGGTCTGGTACATCTGGTGGCTGGCCGCGCTCTGCTTCGTGCTCGCCCTCGTCTGCATCGGCATCCGGGCCTTCGACGACGACACGGATTTCGTCCTGCCGGCGGCCGAGGTCGCGCAGATCGAACGGGCCCGGCTGTCGCAGATCACGCCGGCCGACATGCATGACATGCGCGACTTCATGCCGGTCGGTCCCGCCTCGGGCGAAATCCTGCCGGGGAGGGCGTGATGACCGACGCTGCCATGACTTCCGTCGAGCTTCTCGAGGATGAGGAAAAGAAGTCCCTGGAAGCGCGGGAGTTCGGCTTCTGGGTCTACCTGATGACCGACGCGATCATCTTCGCGCTGCTGTTTGCCACCTATGCGGTTCTGTCGAAAAATTCCGCTTCGGGCCCGACCTCGAAGGAGCTCTTCGATCTCAGCCGCACGGCGGGGGAAACGGCGCTGCTCCTGATTTCCAGCCTGACCTTCGGCATGGCGACGATTGCCATGGCGACGGGCCGGACAGGCCGGGTGATGCTCTGGCTGGTCGTGACCCTGGTGCTCGGCCTCGGTTTTCTGAGCATGGAGCTGATGGAGTTCGGCGGCATGATCTCGAAGGGCGCGGGACCGGAGGTCAGCGGGTTCCTGACGGCCTTCTTCACGCTGGTCGGCACCCACGGCCTCCACGTCGCCTTCGGCTCGCTGGGCATCTGCGGAATGATCATCCAGCTGAAGACCAAGGGGCTCACCGCGCCGGTGCGCTCGCGGCTCTTGCGGCTCGGCCTCTTCTGGCACTTCCTCGACATCGTCTGGATCGGGATCTTCTCGGTCGTCTACCTGCCCGGCGTCCTCTAGGAGCGCGCAAGATGAACCATACCGCCGAACGTAGCCTGACGACCTATCTGACCGGATTTGTGCTGGCCATCGTCCTGACCGCCATCCCCTTCGGCCTCGTCTGGGGCGGTCTCCTGACCGGCACGGCCGTCTACGCCGTCATCGCGGTTGCCGCGATCCTGCAGGTCATCGTGCATCTGGTGTTCTTTCTGCATCTCGACCTGAAATCGACGCCCGCGGAAAACATCTTCTTCCTGGGCTTTGCCGCCGTCCTGATCGTCATCATGGTCGGCGGCAGCCTGTGGATCATGATCGACCTGCATCACCGGATGATGTGATGGGCGAGACGTAAACACCCCCTCTGAGAATTTAACCCGGCGGCTTTTGGATCGAAGGCCGCCGGGTGCCGGTTTTCCTGATGTTTCCCGAGCCTCAGGTAATAGACCCCTCGACCCCCTCGATCAGGTAATCCGTGCCCCAGAGCGCACCGTCATAGAGGCCGAGCGTGCCTTCTACGACGGTCTTGCCGGTATTGTCCTTCAGCGGGCCGACGAAGATCGGCGCGCCGCCCTTCAACTCGTCTATTGCCGCCAGGGCCGCAGCCTTGGCGCCTTCGGTCGCGCCGGCGCCGAAGGCGGTCGAGGCGACCATGTCCTTGTCGTAGCCGCCTTCGTTGAGGTTCGGCAGTTTCTCGCCCTTCTGGATCAGGCCCGCATAGGCCGTATAGACCGTGCCCCATTTCAGTTCCGCGCCGGTGATGAAGCCGTTGGGGGCGAGCGTCGACTGGTCGGCATTGTGGCCGCAACTTTTGACGCCCCTTGCTTCCGCCGTCTCGACGACGACCTTCGGGCTGTCGACGTGGCAGGCGATGATATCGCAGCCGGCGTCGACCAGCGCGTTGGCGGCTTCCGCCTCGCGGACCGGCAGGGACCATTCGCCGGTGATAATGAGCTGCACCTTGACGTCCGGGTTGACCTTTCGCGCGCCGAGCGTGAAGGCATTGATGTTGCGCAGGACCAGCGAGATCGGCTTGGCGGCGATGAAGCCGATCTTGTTGGTCGTGGTCGAAAGACCGGCGGCGACCCCGTTCACGTAATGGGCCTGGTCGAGATAGCAGAAATAGCCGCCGAGATTGGACGGGTGCTTGTCGGCCGACCAGAGCGAGGTCGGATGGCGGAACTCGACATCCGGGTATTTCTTCGCCGTGTCGATCATGAACGGATCGAAATAGCCGAAGCTGGTCGGGAAGAGCAGGGAGGCGCCGTCCAGTTCGATCATCGATTCCATCGACTTGCTGACCGCATTGGTCTCCGGAACGTTCTCCTCCTCGACCACGGTCACGTCCGGAATGTCCTTGAGCGCCTGGGCCGCGACCGCATGGGCCTGGTTCCAGCCGAAATCGTCGCGCGGGCCGACATAGATCATGCCGATGGTGGTAGTTTCGGCGCGGGCGAGACCGCCGCTGGAGGCTGCGAGCGCGAGCCCGCCGGTGCCGGCCAGGAAAGTCCGGCGATTGAGTGTGAAGCTGTTCATTCCGTTCCCCTTTTCATGTCTGTCTGACGCAAAGGCGTGCCGTTTTCTCAAGACCAGCTTGAGAGTTGCGGCAGTGGTGTTCCTGCCCGTTCGGGTGATGTGCGATGTCCGCTTTCGAGCGGCTTCTCTCCGGCTGCCTTTCCTTGCGGTCAGCCGGTTTTGGCAACCTCGGTTTTCACGGGCAGAGGCTGCCGTTGCTCCCAGTCCGCCAGGCTCGGCGTCTTCAGGTCGAACAGGTCGCGGGTACGGCTGTAGCCGTGCCCGCCCATGCGGCCGATGGCGTCGAGCCCGAGCTGGTCGACATATTTGGTCTCGGTATCCACAAGGTCCTCGCGCAGGAACAGGCCCTTGACCTCGCCCAGGATGATCTCCCGGCTCTTGCCGAGTTCCAGCGTCATGTGCCGGCGGCACTCGAAGGCCGCGGGGGCGGAGGCAATGCGCGGGCTGACCACGTGGGTTCCGTCGATCGCCTCGAGGCCTGCCTGGTCCAGTTCGTTGGTTCCGCTCGGAAAGGAAACGGCGCAGATATTCATCGCCTCGGCCATGGCGTCATCGACGATGTTGACCGTGAATTCCTCCGTCATGCGGATGTTGTGGGCGGTGTCCTTGAAGCTCATGTCGGCATGGTTTTCGACGCCGATCGCCAGGATCGCCGGATCCGCCGACAGGCAGTTGAAGAAGGAATAGGGCGCGGCGTTGATGATGCCGTCCGGGCTGATCGTGGTGATCAGCGCGATCGGCCGCGGCACCACCGTCCCGATCAGCAGCTTGTAGCGGTCGCGGGGCGTGAGGTCGGCGAAATCGAACCGTGTGTAGCCGCTCGTGCTCATTGGCCATTCGTTCCGTTCTTGGGTGTCCCGCTTTTTGTGGTTCCGCTCTTGTCGAAGGCGATGGTTCCGGCCGCCTGGTCGGCCTCGATTTCCTCCGCGTGGCGGCTCAGGATCTCTGCCAGATCGGGCGCGCTGCGGTCCTCGTCGCTGAGTGCCCGGGATTCCACCAGGCCGACATGGTGATCCATCAGGTGGACCGCGTCGTCGACCCGGCCTTCCCGGAGGGCGACGACGACGTCGCGGTGCTCGTTGACCGCGCAGTCCGGCACATGCGGGCGGCCGTAGAGCGCCAGGATGAGCGAGCAGCGAGAGACCAGCTGGGTGATGTAGTTGAGCAGCACCGGGTTTTCCGCCAACTCGGCCAGCAGGATGTGGAATTCGGCGGCAAGGCGGACCGAGATGCGCTCGTTGCCGGCCTTGCGTGCCGTTTCCTCCTTGCGGATATGTCCTTCCAGGACCGCGCCGTGGGAGGGAGTCCAGTTTTCCGAAACGATCCGGACGACCTCGCGTTCCAGGGCGCGGCGGACGCGGAAGACGTCCTTGGATTCCTCCAGGCTCGGCCGGGCGACCGTCGCGCTGCGCTTGCCGCCGGTTTCCACCAGCCCGTCGGCCTGCAGCCGCGCCAGCGCCTGGCGGACAAGCGTGCGGCTGATACCGAAGGGTTCGCCGATCTCGTCCTCGGGCAGCTTGGTGCCCGGACCGAGATCCTGTTCGGTGATTGCCTGGCGCAGCGCCCGGTAGGCGATTTCAACGCGGGTCGGTTTTTTCATTGCGGCTCTCGTGTCAACGTTCAATACAGTTAAGTATGCAAAAAATGATAAATCAAGTATACGAGATGATCGAATTTCAGGCGCATGCCGCCTAAAATTTCAGCTTTTCTGCGGAGAGAGTATACAGCTATCCTAATCGTGCGCCCCCAAAAGAGTGACCTGGTGGCGTCAGGGAATGCCATTTCGCACACTTTGGCGATAGAGTTACGTATACAAGAAAGGTGGTTTCCATGACCCCGAGCGAAACGGGTAACCGGAAAGTTTCCGTGTTCCTCAACCAGCAGCAGCTCGAGCTGGTCGACCGGACGGTTGCCGGGGGACTGGCGGCCAGCCGGGAAGACCTGCTGCGCCTGGCGCTGAAGGAATATGCTGCAAGCCGGGGAGGGAAGTCCGATGGCTGACACGGAGCGCCGTCTTGTCCATGAAAGGGTGCTGGAGCCCGGAACCGGCAAGGCCTTCGAACTCAGGAAAGGCCAGATTCTCAGGATCGAACAGGCGGTCGGCAACCAGTGCGTCGACTTCAACTGCTTCAACCTGCATGACTACAAGGAATTCATGCATTGCGGCCGCACCCGCACGGTGCATGGCTTCAACCCGACCGAAGGCGATTTCCTCTGGTCGGCCCCGCCGCGGGAAAACGCCATGCTCTATATTCTCAAGGACACGGTGAAGCGCAACGACGTGCTGTTTCCCCGCTGCAGCGCCTTTCTTTATGAAAGCGCCTACGGCTTCGACGTGCACACCAACTGCCACGACATCCAGGCGGAGGCGCAGCGCGAATACGGGCTGACGCCGGACGATGTCCATGACAGCTTCAATTTCTTCATGTGTACCGAAGTCACCACGGACGGGCGCGCCACCATCACAAGGCAGAACACGAAAGCCGGCGATCATGTCGACCTGCTGGCGATGATGGACCTGCTGGCGATCCCGAATGTCTGCGGTGCCGATATCATGCGCACCAGCAATTTCGCCCTGAAGCCGGTCCGGATCCGGATCTTCGAGGCGAGCGAAGAAGACCTCGCCGCCGTGCCCGAGGTTCCAAGCATGAAGAGCCAGCGCACGCCGGCCCAGTTCCGCAACGCTCAGATCAAGGCGACCCGCGAGCTTTCCGCCGATCCGGACTACGTGCCGGCCTTTCCGAACACGCCGATCGTCGAGGAGCGGATCGAGATCGAACTCAGCGAGAAGGAGCGGGCGCTGCTTGACCGGCATGCGCGGCGCGACCTCTACGGCGACGATGACGGCGCGGCGTTCCGCGACATCCTGTTTACCTGGTGGGAGGAACGGTTCCTGAATGCCGCCAGCGGTGCGCCCTCGACCGGCGGGAAGAGGGGATGAGCGCGGCGCCGGCGGAATTCCTGATCCGCTCGAAAGCCGTCATTGCCGGCGTGAGTGCGGACAATGAAGGCGAAGTCATCGAGGCGGGCGGTGTCCATGTCAGGGACGGGCTGATTGCCGGGATCGGGGATTTCGGGAAACTCCGCCGGGAGAACCCGGACCTGCCCGTCGAAGGGACCCCGAGCTCGATCGTCTTTCCCGGCCTGATCAACGGCCACCATCATTCCGGCCTGACACCGTTTCAGCTCGGCGTGCCTTACGGCCCGCTGGAGCTCTGGCTGCCGCAGTTCCGCGGCATGCGCTATGTCGGCCACCGTCTGGACACGCTCTATTCGGCGATCGAAATGCTGGAATCCGGCACGACCACCGTCCAGCACATTCATCCCGGCCTCTCCGGTTCCGAGGACAACTGGACCGATCTGTCCGACAGCGTCATCGGCGCCTATCGCGAGATCGGCATGCGGGTCTCCTTCTCCTTCATGATCCGCGACCGGAACCAGCTCGTCCATGAAGACGACGAGCCGTTCCTGGTGAAACTGCCTGCGGAGGAGGCCGACTACTGGCGGCCCAAACTGGCGGCGACAAAGGCGCCGATCGCACATCACATGCGCTGGTTCGAGGCGCGGAAGTCCGACTGGGCGGTGGCCGATCCGGAATTCGTTTCCTGGCAGCTTGCGCCCGCCAACCTGCACTGGTGCACGGACAATACTCTCGTCGCCATCTTCGATACGGCCAGGCGAACCGGGTCCAAGGTGCACATGCATCTGGTCGAGACATATCTCCAGGCGGAATTCGCGCAGCGCCATCTCGGCAAGTCGGCCGTCCGGCATCTGGCCGACCTCGGCTGTCTTGGCGAAAACCTGACCCTCGGCCATGGCATCTGGGTGGATGACGCCGATCTCGACCTGATCGGAAGTTGCGGCTGCTCCGTCTGCCACAACGCCAGTTCCGGCCTGCGGCTGGCGAGCGGCGTCGCCCCGGTCAACGACATGATCCGGCGCGGCATTCCGGTCGCGCTCGGCATCGACCAGGCCGGCATCAACGACGACCGCGACATGCTGCAGGAAATGCGCCTCGTCTGGGCGCTGCACCGCGAGCCCGGCCTTGCGACCTTCCGCCCGTCGCCCGCCCATGTCTTCCGCATGGCGACCGAGCACGGCGCCGCGACCACCGGCTTCGACGGCCGGATCGGCCGGCTCGATCCGGGCAGGGCGGCCGATATCGTGCTGATCGACTGGGACGACATCGCCCGTCCCTTCATCGACGCCCGCATTCCGCTCATCGACGCCCTCCTGATGCGTTCGCGTCAGATGCCGGCCGAGACCGTGTTCGTCGGCGGAAAGAAGGTCGTGTCGGGCGGCAGGGTGACAACAATCGACCGGGAGGCGGTGCTGAGGGAAATCTCGGATTTCCTAAACTCCGAGCTTAGCCCAGGAGAGCTTGAGGCACGGCAGAAGACGGCCGCCCTGCTGGGACACATGGAGGCGTGGTTCGCGGAGGCTTATCCGGAAACCAAGCGGGTGCGCTATAGGTTCAATGCGGTTTCGGGGACGCCTTGAAGGCTTATACCGTTGGACATGGCAAGAGATCTCCTCACTTGCCTTCCCGGACGGAGCGAAGCGGAGATCCGGGATCCAGTAGCCGGGTGCCGACGTGTTTTGCAAACTGAGGTGCTTACTGGGCCCCTGGCAGAGTTTATGCCCACGAAGGCGGGTGCAGGGGCGGCCACGGTGATGCAGGGCATCAGCTCTTCCTTCTTGGCTGCGCTACGTCAACAGGACCACAGAGGCTTCGATCCTGGCATCCATGCCGTTTCCTGTCCGCTCGATAGGCTTCAACTGCCCGAAAGGTTCCGGTGCGGACCACCGAGCCATGCCCTCAGTTGTCATCCCGGTTTGACGCGTCAGCGGCAAGACCGGGATCCAGTATTCCGTGTGGCTGGCGATCGAAGAAGACAGTCAGACAAGAGTTTACTGGATCCCGGCCTTCCGCTGCGCTTCAGCCGGGATGACAATTGAAGGAGTGACACGATCATCTCGCCAGACCGGCTTCTCGTTATACCGGACACCGGTTGGGAGAAACCGTGGAGCTTGTTTCTGGATCGGCATGATCGGGCCGTAGGTCAGTTCAAGATCTATGCGTCTGAAGTAACACGCTTAGCTCAATCCAGGCGTGTTTTTTCCCCGCTGAAAATCTGTAGTACCATGCCTTGTTTGCTGGGGTGGCTTTATTGAGACAAGAGGCAAACACGCATGTCCTGGAAAATGAGGCCGCCCTGCATGGCGGTCAATCAGCATGTCATAACGCACGGCCGCTCAGCGGTCGTTCCTTTCGATTTGGATTTCAACTTTGAATGTGAAATTCGGGATTCACCGCAGGCCGTCCTGAACGCCGTCAGGGAACACACGCTCGTTTCCCTCGTGTTCAACTGCCACGGCAAGCCCGCGAGCGTCGAGATCGGCTCGGGTATCGGCGATCACAACGTTCATCTGTTCAAGCAATTGAGAAACGTCACCAAGGAAATCTGGTTCGCCGCCTGCAACGTCGCCGCGAAACCCGACGGCAAGAAGTTCTGCCAGACGGTTGCCGATCACGCCAATGCCTATGTGATCGCGGGAACGGAGCTGCAGAAACAGACCGGAACCACGCCGAAAGGCCATATCAGGGAGATGAACAAACCGGTTTTCATGTTCTTTCCCAATTCGACCAGAGAACCCGAGGAGTATAACTGGACCCAGCCGGAACCGCCTCCGGGGTGAGGGAGGTCACACACTCCAGTTGACGCATCTTGCAGAAACGTCGGATCGGAAATTCAAAATTTTTAGGGAAACTGGTGCCGGCAGCAGGATTCGAACCCGCGACCCCGAGATTACAAATCACGTGCTCTACCAGCTGAGCTATACCGGCGCCGGAGATGGCTTCTAGCAGATTGGCCGCGCTTGTCCATGCCTTCAAATGAAAATTTCGGGTGCGGCCACAAAAAATCAAGACCTTTACGTGCCTTGTAAAAAATACTTAGGTATGTTGGAAAAGACCGGCACTCCTGTCGGCAATCTGTCTTGGAACCCGTGTTAGGCAACCTGCAGGGACGGGAAGTGGACGGACAGAAAAACGATCAGAAGAACCAGAAGAACGATCAGGGGGAATGCCGGATGAGATGGATCGGATTCGCGCTTTCGGGGCTTGTCGCCGCTTTCATGTCTTTTTCCGGTGCGGCCGCTCACGACATCAAGTCCTGCAAATGCGAGGCCTCCTGCTACACCAAGGAGGTGAGCAACCTGTCCTGCTCGCGCGGCAAGGCGCGGTTTTCCTCGCACGGGCTGCCCAATCCGAAGGATCCCATCATGCGGGGGATCGTCGCGACCAATCAGCAATTCCCGGCCGTTCACAACTACGATATCGAACTTCTGCTCGATCCGAAGCTCGCCGGGCGGCCGACGGAGACCGATGCCGGTCCGGTCGGTATTGCGGTCAACGGCGTGCCGATCTTCGATCCGAGCACGCAGGGGCCGGTCGTTCCGGGCACGGGCAAGCGGCCGAACACGCTGCATGAGGGCGAGCTGGATGTCTGCGGCGGCCATGCGGGCCGGGGGGACGACTATCACTATCACATCGCGCCCAAATGCCTGATCGAGGATCTGGGCAAGCAGTGGGTGGACGTCGACAAGAAGCCCATCGGCTATGCCATGGACGGCTTTCCGATCCTGGCGCTCGGCTGGTTCGACAAGAAAAACGCCGTCGAGAGCGGGCTCGACCGCTGCCGCGGCATGAAGGACGGCAAGGGCAGCTATTTCTATAATGTCAAGACGACCTCCGACTGGAATGTGCTGGATTGCCTGTCCGGCCGGCCGCAGCACATGGCGCGCGACCGCTGGCTGCACCGGGTCGACCGCACGGGCAAGGAGATCACCGGCATCCCGATCCATTTCGCCATCAAGGATTCGACCCGCAAGACCTATGGCCGCGACGTCTGCCACGTGATGACCGGCATGCTGCAGGGCGAGCAGATCCTGCAGTCGAACGGCCGGGCCCGGCGGATCGGTGCGGAGGAGGGCGCACTCTTTTATTGCAACAAGGCCTGCTACGGCCTGTTCTTCGAGGCGGACAGGAACCGGGCGATCCGCGGCCGCGCGATTTATTACGACTATATCGCCTCCGGCTGCCCGGGCGGGTTCAACGTGTCGTCTTTGAAGACCTTCACGCCCTATGAGGGACCGGCCCAGACGCGGAAAGGACCGGCTGGCACGGCGCGCTAGATATAGAGTTTCAAAAGGTTGTCCTTCAACAGGGTTCGAATTCGCTCCAGAAAACAGACCCTCATCCTGAGGAGGGCCTATAGGCCCGTCTCGAAGGATGGGCTGCTGGCTCCTGAGTGTGCAGCCCATCCTTCGAGGCAGCGCTCACGCGCTTCCTCAGGATGAGGGCGGCGGTTCGCGCAAAGCCCCGGATGGACGACCTGTTGAAGGCTCACAGCTAGAGCATCGGGCGATAAGTCTGCACCATTTGATGTTGGAAAGCAGCCCGTTCGGCAAGGCGTGTCGCGCAGCGCGATGCGGTGTATCGGGCAAGCGGCGCAACGCTGCCGATGGGCTGCTTTCCATCACCCAAAGGGCC